>ENA-ORCZ01000011-ORCZ01000011.1-marine-metagenome-genome-assembly--contig:-NODE-11-length-400154-cov-41.168902_pt1 | contig 400154 bp, 362 predicted proteins | sample MGYA00237785_ERZ508519 | MGnify/ENA primary metagenome ERZ508519 (study PRJEB26189, sample SAMN06268790) | marine metagenome | isolation source: Bioluminescent Bay, La Paraguera, Puerto Rico | place... | reverse complement strand
GACCCGACCACCTGCGCATCCACCACAGCCAACCAACGAACGATCAGCAGCCGAAGCAACGACCCGCCGTTGCAGTATTAGAGCTACGCCGGGTCCGGGAGTCGCTGGGGCTCACCCAGGAGTCGTGGGCGGAGCGCGTCCACTTCTCGGCAAAGCACGTCGGTTCCATCGAGCGTGGCGAACGGCCCGCCCTGCCGGACTATCTGACCTCGGTCGACAAGGCGTTCGGCACCGCGTTGATGAAGTTCTACCGGGAGTTCGTCGTCGGCGAGCACATGCCCGTCTGGTTCCGGCCGTTCAGCGACCACGAAGGCAACGCCACGCTGATCCGGGCGTTCCAGCCGCTGCTGATCCCCGGCCTGCTGCAGACCGAGGCGTACGCCGAGGCGGTGCTCTCGGCGTACCGGGTGCCAGAGGACGCGGCGGCGATCGCCTTGACCACTCGGATGGGCCGGCAGGCCATCCTGCGGCGGGAGAAGCCCTGCCAGCTCGCCGCCGTCATCGACGAGAGCGTGTTGACCCGGCGGGCCGGCAGCGCCGAGATCATGCGGGAGCAGTTGACCGCGCTGGTCGAGGCCTGCCAGCGGCCGAACATCCAGGTGCAGGTCGTGCCGTCGGAGGTGGGCGTCTACCCCGGGATGGACGGTCCGTTCGTGCTGGCCAGCGTCGATGGCCGGACGGTCGGCTACCTGGACGGGCACCTGGACGGCCGGGTGGTGGAGGCCCCGGACCACACGGCGGCCTTGGAGGGGACCTGGGAGACAATCCGGGGGTACGCTCTGCCGCACCACCAGAGCCTTGACCTGATCACGAGGACGGCTGAGAAATGGACCTGAGCACCGCCCCTTGTTGGCGCACCAGCACGTACTCCGAAGCCGGCTCCTGCGTCGAGGTGGCCGACAACCTGCCCGGCCGGGTCCTGGTCCGGGACACCAAGGACCGCAGCGGCCCGATGCTGACCTTCGGCCCGGCCGCTTGGCGTTCCTTCGTCGAGCTGGCCAGGCAGCACTGACGGCCTGACGCCTACCCCGGCGCGACAGCCGGAGAGCGCCGACCCTGCCTCGGTAGGGTCGGCGCTGTTGCATCGCTCGCCGCCGCGAAGGCTCCGTCATGACGTCCGTGAGCGCGGACCCCTCGCGGACCCCTCGCTCCGCCGCAGGTCAGGAGGGGTAGAATCCGTACCCTGTCGCAGCTCTCTCGGGAGCTACCCTTCATAGGCCTTGGTCTGGCAGTTGGTTGAGAACATCCTGCGGCGCCGGCTCGGTGGGCGGGACTGCCGGCTCGGGGTGTTTGCCGGGCTGACAGCGGTTGAACGGTCGGTACTCGCTGGCCAGCCTGGCCAGGTTCGGGTCAAGGTGGTGGATTCACCAGATGGATGCCGGTGTGGGGGTCTGCGGGGACAGCCCACGAGCGGACGCCGATCGGCCGAGAGGATGATTCAGTGAGCAGCGCACCCAACTGGCGTACCAGCACCTACACCGACTCCGGCTCCTGCGTCGAGGTGGCCGACAACCTGCCCGGCCGGGTCCTGGTCCGGGACACCAAAGACCGCAGCGGCCCGATGCTGACCTTCGGCCCGTCCGCGTGGCGCTCCTTCGTCGAGCTGGCCAAGCAGCACCACTGAGCTGATGCCCAGCAATCGATGCCATGATCGACACGGTATGGACCGTCGTCGGTTGACTGGTAGCAGCCCTATCGGCGGTAGCTGTCCTTGCGCTGTTTCTTCGACGGCGGGGAGGCGTGCAGCGGTGGCGTCCGGTAGTAAGATCGGCGTGTGACGCCCGACGAGACTGCTCCTGAGCCGCTGACGGCGGCGCAGCGCTTGGCGGCTGCCCTGGGCCAGGCGGCACCCTTGCCGCTGAGCGCGGATGAGCTTGCGGAGCTGGAAGCGGCGCAGGACCGCGCGGACGCCGAGGCTGAGTTGATCTGGGGCGTACGGGGGCAGGCAGCGGCGTGAGGCTACGCCCACCACGGGTCTTCGACGGCTCGGCGCTGATTGATCTCTTTCACGGCTACCGGGAGCTTGGCGTGCTCCTCGACCAGGCCGAATCCGGCTGGCTGCAGATCCTGCTACCCACGACCGCGATCGCTGAGGCCGAAGAGAAGCTGAACGCCGGCCGGAGCGGCTGGGAAGGCATCCTGCTGACTCAGGGAGTGCAGTCGCTGCCGCTGACCGAGCACACCGCCATCGAGATCGGTAGCTGGCCAGGAAGCCTGCCAGCCCGGCACGTCGTGCACGAGGCTGCGGCCGTACGCGGTGTCGTGGTGACCCGCTCGCCGGGCACCTACAGCGGTCTACGCGTCCCGCTGCTGGTCGTGTGAGCGTAGGAGCTGCTCTCTCTGCGTGTTGTTGGTGTGTCTAACCACGGCGGACCGACGCGGGTCAGCGGTTGGCGGATTGGCCGTTGGGAGCCCACTCGTCGGCGAAGGTCTCCATCTGGCGGATCACCAGGTCGACGGCGGCGCGCTCGTGGTCCGGCGGGTAGTCGTAGCGGGCCAGTAGACGGCGGATGTGGCTGCGCAGCTTGGCGCGTACCGGCTCGCGGGAGAACCAGTCAACGGTGATCGACGACTGGATCGACTTGACCAGCTCACGGGCGATTTCGGCGAGGGTGCCGATCCCCATCAGCTCGGTAGCTGCTTCGTTTTGCGCGACGGCGTCGTAGAAGGCCAGCTCGGCGTGGTTGAGCGGCGGGTCGAACCGCTGGCCGCGCCGGGCATCCGCGGAGACTTTCTTGGCCAGGGCCACCAGCTCGACGATCAGCTGTGCGCTGGTCAACTGCTGGCGCATGTAGCGGTTCATCAGGTCTTCGAGCATGGCGGAGAAGCGCTCCTGGCGTACCACGTTGTGTTTGGTGACCTCGCGCATCTTCTGCTCGATCAGCCGGCGCAGCGCGGAGACCGCCAGGTGTGGGGTTTCGGAGTCTTGCAGGCGTTGCAGCGCGACCCCGTTGAGGTCGGTGATGTCGAGTCTGCCGAGCCCGGCCTCGACCCGTCCGCGTGGCACTCCTTCGTCGAGCTCGCCAAGCAGCACCACTGAGCTTACGCTCTACAATCGATGCCATGATCGACACCGCATGGATCGTCGTCGGTTCGCAGGTCGCGGTCCTGTCGGCGGTAGCTGTCCTTGCGCTGTTCTTCCGGCGGCGTGGAAGCGTGAAGCGGTCTGATCGAAGGCTTCGGGCTGCTCGCCGTGCCATCCGTCAGAGTAGACGCGACCAGCGTCGCCGGAGTAGGGGCAGCATCCGCGGCAAGGGATACGGCGGAGATGACAACCTCGGCTCCAGCGCAGGAGTGTCGAGCGACAGCGGAGGCTTGCCCTAAGCCATCGCGGCAGCGGAGGTACCGGCCTACCACGGTTGGCCGGTGCCTCCGCTGGTGTCAGTCCAGTTGGGTCACGACGTTGCCGTCGGCGTCGCGGCCGACGACGGCAGTGATGTCGGAGAGGTTCATCCCGTCGCGCTCATCCTCGCGAGGAAGCCAGACCGCGTACGCGCCGATCTGGCGATCTCCGGTGGCGGGGAGCCGGTGTACGGCGGCCGTCGCGGTCTGGCCGAACATGGTGACGGATACGCTGGTCACGGCACCGCGTACGGGCCCGACCAGGATGATTTCCCGCAGCTGCGAATCAAGCGGGACGGCGTACGGCATCGGCTTGGTGGGCAGCAGCGGCGGACCGACGGTGTCCAGCGCCTCCGGTGCCGGATCGCAGAAGACGAACTCGTTCTCCTTGCCCTCCCTGCGCTTCTCGCCGACGCGGGCGACGCGCACGCAGAACGCGTCATCGGCGAGCCAGGCGGCGGTCTGCCAACCGGGTACGCGGGCATCCAACACCACGGGCTGTCCGACGGTCGGGGTCGGCGGAGGTGCCTCGGGGGCGGGAGCAGCGGCAGTGCAGCCTTGTACGGCGAGTAGCCCGCCTACGACGGTCAGGATGATGCGGGCGCGCATGCCGAAAGTATTGCGTATGCCTGATGTCGACTGTTGCTCAGATCTTGGCGGCTTCATCGACGGCCAACTCTACTATCCTCCGGTAGTCCTGTTCGGCCCAGCCTGAGTTATCGAATTCAAGCCAGATCAGCTTGTTGTCCGTAACTACGAGGAAGGCTGCCACCCATCCGTCGATCTCCTGACCGGGTGCCTTCGACTGGAATATCAAGTCTCCGTTGTCCTGGATGGGCGATGCGCATACCTGTGCGGCCTTTACGACCGTATTCGTGACGGGGTCAATGGCTCGTCCGGAGGCAATCATCTGGCGGAGCTCCTGGATTACCGCCACTTCTCCATCTGGCACCGGTTGATGCCCCCTGATACAATGCCACGTAGCCTAAGTTGATCTTGGGCGTGACCTGCGGGTTTGGTGTGGACTCCTGAGCGGTGCGGCGTGGCGGGACGACCACGGCTCGGCTGACTGTTTTGATCACGGGTCATGTCGGTGGATGTGGCGGACCGTCCGGTGGTGCGGCCGGATCAGGTGACGCTCGGGGTGCTGATCTCGCGGGTGTCGCGGGAGGAGGTCGACGCCGCGATCGAGGTGTGCGGGGTGCGGGAGCAGCGGTCGGACGGGAAACTGCCGGCGCACGTGAGCACCTACCTGACGTTGGGGTTGGCGTTGTTCCCCGACGATGACTACACCGAGGTCGCGACCAGGGTCACCGGGTCGTTGGACCGGTTCGGGTGCTGGAGTGCGGGGTGGAGCGTGCCGACCTCGAGCGCGATCACCCAGGCGCGGAAACGGTTGGGCCGCCGGGTGTTCGCCGAACTGTTCGAGCGCACGTGCGGGCCGGTCGCGGGCGGGTCGGGCCCGACAGCGCCGGCGGGCGCGTTGGGGACCGCGCGGGGGTCGTTCCTACGCCGGTGGCGGCTGCTGGCGATCGACGGGTTCACCGTCGATGTGCCCGACAGCACGGCCAACGCGGCCGAGTTCGGCTACGCCGGGTCAGGGGGAAACCGTTCCGCGTTTCCGAAGGCCCGGGTCGTGGCCCTCGCGGAGTGCGGCACCCACGCCTTCGTCGCCGCGGAGATCGGCGCCTACACGGAAGGTGAGAAGACCCTCGCGCAGCGGCTGTACCCCCGGCTACGGTCCGACGAACTACTCACCGCCGACCGGGGGTTCTACTCCTGGCAGGCGTGGGACACCGCCGCCGCGACCGGCGCGGCGCTGCTGTGGCGGGCCCCGACCCAGCTCGACCTGCCCGTGGTCAAGATCCTGCCCGACGGCACCTACCTCACCGTCCTGATCAAACCGACCGTCCGTGGCGGTCGACGGGAACGACTGCTCGCGGCAGCCCGCGCCGGGGCTGATCTGACCGACATCGACACTGTTCCGGACGCGTTCGACGACCGGGGCCTGCCGGTCGTCCACCTCGCCCGGGTGGTCGAGTACGACATCCCCGACCGCGTCGGCGACGGCACCGGCGAGTTGATCGCCCTGATCACCACCATCGTCGACCCCGCCGACGCCCACGCCGACGAACTTGCCGGCGGCTACCACGAGCGGTGGGAGGAGGAAACCGCCAACGACCAGCTCAAAACCCACCTTCGTGGTCCCGGACGGGTACTGCGGTCCCGTCTGCCGGACCTGGCCCATCAGGAGATCTGGGCCTACCTGATCGTCCACCACGCGATCACCGCGCTGACCGCCGAGGCGTCCGCCGCCGCCGACCTCGATCCGGACAGGATCTCCTTCACCAAGGCCCTGCGCCTGATCCGCCGCACCGCCACCGGCACGGCGGACATTCCCCCCTCAGGACTGGGCTGACCAGCTACCGGCCCACCTCGCCCGGATCGCCACCCTCCTGATCCCCACCCGACGCGAACGCACCTGCCCCCGCGCGGTCAAACGCGCCCGCCACAACCAGTACCGGGTCAAGAAACCCCACGAACCGGCCAGCATCCGCCACCAGCGTCCACCGACCATCCACATCCACCGGGTCCAGCCACCACCAAGATCAACTTAGGCTACGTGGCATTGCCCCCTGATAGTGCCGAAATGTAGAGTTTCGGCGCCTTCGTTAGCAAGAATTGCGCTCGCGTGTGTTGGGTTCCTTGCTATCCAGGGAAATGAGCGTTCGCATCGCGGCTCACCGGCTGCTGCCTGCTGGGAGCACGTGTGCCGATTCAGCTGGACCGAGCGGTACCCATGGCTCTTGCTGGTGGAGTTCGGCCATACTTGCTCGACTTTCAAGAGTCCTTCGCTGCTTTCTGGAAGCTCGGACTCGCATGTCTCTGGTCCGTCTGTCGGGGCCGATCCGGGCGGTGCTGGCGACGCGCTCGATTCTGCCCCTGGTGTCCGTCTAACCGCACCAATGTCGCAAGCGGTAACGGAAAAAATCGCGGCGAGGGCCATCGAAGTTGCTGCGATTACGCTCGGGCGCACAGAACTCCTCCTGGCAGGACGGATCGAATGGTGATGCCGCGCCCTCGCGGTCAGGCCGGTACACAGCGCCGGGACAGTTCGCACCAGCGTCCGTAACTGGGCATCGCTACCCCTGGTTGGTGTCGTCGCTCGGCAGAAGGGCGGTGTAGGTGGCGCGGAGGGCGGTGAGACGGTCGCGGCGGAACCGGCCCGGTTCGCGTCGGCGCATCCGCTGCCCGACCTCGCTGGTGACGGTGTCGGCCGGCACCTCGTCGGCGTCGGCGGGGATGAACTTCAGCACCTCGTCGAGCGCGGCGATCGCCCGGGACAGGGCAGCCGTGGCACGCCGCCGCTGTGCCGGGTCGGCACCAGCAGGCCCGGCGGTGGCGAGGTCGGCGGGGACTAGGGCGGCGTACTGGTCGGCGACGGCGAGCCACTCGCCGGGGTCGATGAGCCGCGACGGCTCCGGGGCACCGTACGAGAAAGCAGCGCCGGCCGGCGGGTGCACCGGCTCGGCGGGCAGCCGGAACAGGAACTCGCGTGCGCTGCCACAGCCGGCACAGCTGCCCTGGTAGCGGGTGGCCAGGTCGCCATCGGCGAGCGCGACCACCTCGACCTGCGGCTCGAACTGCGTTTCACCGCAGCTGCACGGGTGCAGCTCGACGTAGAGGCGTGCTTCGGCGCTGCTGCGCGCCGCCGGCAGGACGACGCTCACAACACGCCGCCGACCGCCGCCGGCACCCCGCCATGAGCACCAACACCAGCACCAGCGCCAGCACCAGCGACGACACCAGCACCAGCATCGGTGGACGGCGTGCCGGTCGGAGCGGTGTCGGGCCGGACACCCGGGCGGACGTGGTACCGCAGCCAGTTGGCCATCAGCCGCCGCGAGGTCGCGACGATCTGCACCTCACGGGCGTACAGGGTGGCGGTGAAGGCGTCGAGGTCGGCGTCGTCCGGGCCGATCCAGCCTTCGCGTACCAAAGCTCCGCGTCGGCTGCGGGCCAGCGCCGAAATGATGCTCGCGGTGATCTCGGGGTGGGCCTGGATCGTCCGTACGGTCGGGCCGATGGCCAGCGCCTCGTTGCGGTAGACCCGGCTGTACGCCAACTCGACGACCGCCCCCTCGGCGGCCCGCGCCGGCACCTGCTCGACCACGTCGACGTGCGAGGTGAACAGGTCGAACTCGTCGGGCAGCCCGGTGAACAGCGGGTCGCGCCGACCAGCCGGGGTCAGCCGTACCGTGTCGATGCCGAATCGGCGGCCGTGCCCGCCGATCGCCGCCCGCCCGCCGACCGACTCGGCGCGGGCCTGATGCGACCAGCAGATGTGCAGCTCCGGTACGCCGGCCCGAGCCGCGGCGCGGAAGAACTCCTTGGTCCGGTTGATCCACGGCAGCTTCTCGTACGCGGAGTGCCCGGATCCGCCGCCGATGACCGCGTCGGCCTCGATGGTGTCGGGCAGTGGCTGACCGTCGGCGACGTCGATGGTGACGATCTGCGCCGGATCCAGTCCGGTGGCGGCGGCGATCCACTGGGGATAGCGGGTGAGGCCGATCGCGGTCAGCAGAGCGCGTTCCTGGGTGTTGACGAAGAGCAGCCGGATCCGGTCCCGGACCCGGTGGGGCGCGCGCGTGTGGTGGGGCACCTGCCGGAGACTACCGCCCAGGTGGAGATCATCGGCCGATCGGTCATAGGAAAGCGCTTACTCGACCCTGTCGGGTAACGGCACACTCACTGATACTGGTCGACGTGGTGACCGAACTGTCGACCGTGGGCCGACGTACGGTGTCGTTCGTCGCGCCGGATCCGGCGCGCACCGCCCCGATCACCTGGGGTCAGCGGGCACTGTGGATGGCGCTCCGACGGCACGGCGCCAGCCGGGCGATGTTCGCATTGAAACGGCACGTCGCCGTGCCCCGCCGGGCACGCTCCGACCCGGAGCGGGTGTACTCGGCGATCGCCGCCCTGATGGTGCGGCACACCGCGTTGCGTACCAGGCTGGAGCTGGCCGGCGACGACCCTCGTCAACTGGTCGCCGACCGGGGAGACCTGCCGGTGCTGGTGGTGCCGGCCGAATCCGGCGGCAACTCCGGCGACGCGGCGGGCGGCGGCTCGCCGGATCCGGTGGCGGTCGCCCAGCGGGTAGCCGACGAACTGGCGGCGGAGCCGTTCGCGCACGCCGACGACTGGCCGCAGCGTATCGCCGTGGTGACCCGCGACGGCGTACCGCATCAGGCGGTGGTGGTGTTCAGCCACACCACGGTCGACTTCCGGGCGGCCGAGCTGGTGCTGCGTGACCTGCGGCTGCTGCTGGCCCGGGGCCGGATCGACGACGCACCCGGCCTGCAGTCGGCGGACGTCGCCGACCTGGAGCAGCGGGAGAGCCACCAGCGGCGGTCGGCGCGGGCGGCGGCGTACTGGGTGGAGGTGACCCGCCGGCTGTCGCGCGACACCCGGATGCCGCAGCGGGAGCCGGTCACGCCGCGTTTCCGGCGGGGCGTCCTGACGTCGGCGGCGGCGGACACCGCGACCAGGATGCTCGCCGTACGGCATCGGACGACCACCTCGACGGTGCTGCTCGCGGCGGCGGCGCTGGTGGTCGGCGAATGCTCCGGCAACGACCTGGTCGGCATGCACACGATGGTCAACAACCGGATGCTGGACGGCTACCCGGAGGCGATCGCCAAGCTGAACCAGCTGGCCCTGGTGCCGGTCGACCTGACCGGGGACTGCCGGATGGCGTACCTGCTGCCCCGGGTGTGGCGGGCGGCGCTCGACGGATACCGGCACGCCTACTACGACCCGCAGACGCTCAGCGACGCGTTCGGCGCGGCCGGCCTGCCGTACGCGACCGGGGTGAGCCCGCACTGCTATCTGAACGACATCCGGCTGTCGGCGGACAGCGACCTGTTCGGCCGTGACGTCGACGAGGCGGCGGTACGCGGCGCGACGGCCGGCACCACGTTCCGGCTCGCCGAGCGGATCGAGCGGTTCACCTGGCGTACCCGGATCGAGATCGTCGACCGGCCGGACGGGCTGGGGCTGGCGCTCACCGCCGACACCACCTACTTCTCGACCGACGACATCGAGCGGTTCCTGCGGGCGCTGGAGGCCCGCCTCATCGACGGGGCGTTCGCGGAGCCGTCCGCTGAAGCGGAGCCGCCCGTCGGCGGCCCGCGACTCGCGGAATAGTTGACGCAGCAACTATGTTTGGCCGGGTAGTCCGAGGGAATCCCAACCGGCCCCTCGCCGCGAGGAGGAGCAGACCATGCAGTTCGGCGTCTTCACCGTCGGTGACGTCACCGTCGACCCGACCAACGGTCGGGAGCCGACCGAGCGTGAGCGAATCAAGGCCATGGTCGCCATCGCGCTCAAGGCCGAAGAGGTCGGCCTGGACGTCTTCGCCACCGGCGAGCACCACAACCCGCCGTTCGTGCCGTCGTCGCCGACCACCATGCTCGGCTACATCGCGGCCCGGACCGAGCGGCTGCTGCTGTCCACCGCGACGACGCTGATCACCACCAACGACCCGGTGAAGATCGCCGAGGACTACGCGATGCTGCAGCACCTGGCCGACGGCCGGGTCGACCTGATGATGGGGCGCGGCAACACCGGCCCCGTCTACCCGTGGTTCGGCCAGGACATCCGCAACGGTATCCCGCTGACCATCGAGAACTACGACCTGCTGCGCCGGCTGTGGCGTGAGGACGTCGTCAACTGGCAGGGCAAGTTCCGTACCCCGCTGCAGAGCTTCACCTCGACGCCCCGCCCGCTCGACGGCGTACCGCCGTTCGTCTGGCACGGCTCGATCCGCAGCCCGGAGATCGCCGAGCAGGCCGCCTACTACGGCGACGGCTTCTTCGCCAACCACATCTTCTGGCCGAAGGAGCACACCCAGCGGATGGTCGGCCTCTACCGGGAACGGTTCGCCCACTACGGCCACGGCTCCGCCGACCAGGCGATCGTCGGCCTCGGCGGGCAGGTGTTCATGCGGCGCAACTCGCAGGACGCGGTGCGCCAGTTCCGGCCGTACTTCGACAACGCCCCCGTGTACGGGCACGGTCCGTCGTTGGAGGACTTCAGCTCGCAGACGCCGCTCACCGTCGGCAGCCCGCAGCAGGTCATCGACCGTACGCTGACCTTCCGCGAGTACGTCGGCGACTACCAGCGGCAGCTGTTCCTGGTCGACCACGCCGGTCTGCCGTTGAAGACGGTGCTGGAGCAGTTGGACATGCTCGGTGAGGAGGTCGTGCCGGTGCTGCGGCGCGAGTTCGCGGTGGGCCGGCCGGCGCACGTGCCGGACGCCCCCACTCACGCCTCCCTGGTCGAGGCGGCCGCTGACGGCAGCACAGCAGACAGTACGGCTGACGCCGACTCGACCGCGCCGGCAGCGGTGTGACGGCGATGACCACGAGTACCGGCCGCCGTCGACTGGCGGTCGTCACTGCCGGCGTACGGCAGCCGTCGACCAGCCGGCTGCTCGCCGACCAGCTCGCCGCGGCGGTCCGCGACGAGCTGGCCGGCCTCGGCGGGCAGCTGGAGACGACAGTGATCGAGGTACGCGACCATGCCCACGAGGTGGTCGACAACACGCTGACCGGTTTCCCGGCACCGGCGTTGAAGCAGGCGTTGGACGCGGTGGCGGCCGCCGATGGACTGGTCGCGGTCAGCCCGGTGTTCAACGCCGCGTACAGCGGGCTGTTCAAGGCCTTCTTCGACGTACTGCCGGAGGGCGCGTTGTACGACAAGCCGGTCCTGGTCGGTGCCACCGGCGGCACCGCCCGGCATTCGCTCACCTTGGAGCACGCCCTGCGGCCGATGTTCGCCTACCTGCGTGCGGTGGTGCTGCCGACCGCCGTCTTCGCCGGCCCCGAGGACTGGGCCGGGGAAAAGGTCGGCGACCAGGACGCAGACAGCAGTGGCCAGGCCGGGGCGCTACGCGGGCGGATCTCCCGGGCCGGTCGGGAGCTGGCCGCCGAGATGCACCGCCGGGAGCCGGTACGGGTGGCCGACCCGTTCGCGTTGACCACCGACTTCGAGCAGCTGCGGATGAATTCGAAGCGCGGGTGAAATCTCGGACGCAATCTGATCCCGGTGGTGTGATCGGGGTGGCGGACCTCGTGGACTGTCGATAGAGTCCGGCTCCTGTCCCGTCCACAGGAGAATCATGATGCTGAACGCAGCCGGCTGGCGCCGGCTCGGAGCCGGCACCCTGCTCGCCGGTGCCCTCGTCGTCGCGGCGGCCGCTCCGGCCGCCGCCCAGAACGCGGGGCCGGACCTGTTCGTCTCGTTCGACCGGGAGCCGGTCGCCGAGGTGGACAACTCCGGCGTCACCCTCGGCATGTACGTCTACAACTACGGCGATGCGCCGGCGAGCGACGTGACCATCGTCGTCGACGCCACCGGCGTCGACGACGCGGTGCAGTTGGCCGAGGGCTACCATCCCGGCTGCGAGATCACCGACCGGGTCGTCACCTGCGCGTACGGTGCCCTCGCCGCCGGACTGACCGACCACGTCTACCCGGTGCGGCTGGCCAGCCGGGCCGGTGCCACGCCGGGTGACGCCGGCACCATGACCGTCACCATCAGCTCGGCCGAGCAGGACGCCAACCCGGCCAACAACACCGAGACCTTCCCGGTGACCGTACTGGCCTCCGGCCCTGACCTGGTCGCCCTGGTCGACGACATCAACACCGAGCAGGACCGGGTCGGGCCGGGCGACACCGCCCCGCTGTACGCCGCCGTACTCAACGAGGGTGACAGCACCGCCGCCAGCTACACGATCGGGCTGGACCTGCCGACCGGAGTCGGCTTCGTCGACCAGTACACCGACTGTGACTACATCTCCTACTGGCCCAACGACCCGAAGACGGAGGGGTACGCGTACGGCCCGAGCCGGGTCACCTGTGCGCTGACCATCCCGCTGGCACCGGGGGAGACCCTGTTCCTCGTCGACGAGCAGGGCGAGTCGCTGTTCGACCTGTACTTCGGCAACAACCTGGCCGGTCCGGGTGAGACGAGTGGGTCGTTCGAGGCGCGGCTGGTCGCTGGCGACCCGGCGCAGGCGCAGGCACGGGCGTCGACGGCCGGCGGGAAGTCGATCAACGAGGCGCTGGCGAAGGCCCAGGCGTCGGCCGGCCGCTCGGCGGCGTCGCTGATCGAGGAGATCGACACCGAGGACAACGTCGACTACTTCGCCGTACACACCAAGCCGAACACGTTCGACATCGCGGTGACGGCCGAGCCGGTGACCGGTGAGCCGGGCGAGACCGTCGACCTGACCTTCACCGTGGTCAACAACGGGCCGTCCGACGGAAGCGGACCGGGCGTGACCGTCACCGCTCCGTCGGGTACCGTCCTGCTGCCGTCCGACTGGTGCTACACCGAGGGCGAGCCGGGCACCCGGCTGCCCGAGTCAGCGGCGCTGCGGTGCAACTTCGAGAGCATCTTCCCGGCCACCGCATCCGGCGGAGGGCGGATCACCCACACCCTCCAACTGAAGATCAAATCAACGCCGGGTACGGACGGAACGATCGTCGCCGACAGTGGCGGGCCGTCGACCGAGTCCGACCCGTCGAACAACACCGTCGCCATCGTCTTCACCGGTGCGGGCGACGACCCGGACGATGAACCGGGTGGCGGCGGGGCCGGCAGCGGTGACCACCTGCCGATCACCGGCGTGCCGGTCGGCACGGTCGTCGGCGTCGGTGTGGTCGCGATGGCGCTCGGCGTCGCGCTGCTGCTGACCGTACGGCGGCGGACGGGCAGGAGGCCGGATCGTCCGCCAGCGGGAGCCGGCTCTCGCACCTGAGCACGATGCGTTACCGCCGTCGGACGCTCAACATGTAAATATGTCTAGCCTTTTCAGGACACTCCGGGTCGCCGCCACCAGCGTGACGTTGGTGGCGGCGATCGCCGTCGTGCCGGCTTCCGCCGCAGCACGACCCAGCCCGTCCGCCGGTCCGTCCACCGGTGGATCCACGTCGGGCGGCTCGTCCGGCGACGCTATCGACCGCGCCGAGCTGCAGGCCGTACTCGACGAGGTGCCGGAAGCCGGCGTGCCCGGCGTCCTGGCCGCCGTCCGCGACGGCCGGCACGAGTGGCAGGCCGCCGCCGGCCACGCGTACGCCACCAAACCTCGCCCGATGCAGCCGTGGATGCGGCATCGGATCGGCAGCATCACCAAGACGTTCGTCGCCACCACGGTGCTGCAACTCGTTGACGAAGGCCGGCTCGGGCTCGACGACCCGATCGGGCAGTGGCTGCCCGAGGCGGTCCCCGGTGAGGTGGGCGAGCAGGTCACGGTACGGATGCTGCTCAACCACACCAGCGGCATCGGCAACTACACCAACGCCATGGTCACCTCGTACGCCGCGATCGACCAGATGCAGGTCACCACGTACCCGCCGGCGGACCTGGTCGCAACGGGCCTGGCGATGCCGCGCACCAACCCGCCCGGCGCGATGTTCAGCTACTCCAACACCAACTACGTCCTCGCCGGCCTGCTGATCGAGGCGGTCACCGGCAACGATCCCGTCACCGAGGTGCAGCGGCGCATCCTGCGACCGCTGCGGCTGACCGGCACCTCCTTTCCCGGCGTCGACCCGAAGATCCGCGGCCCGCACGGCGGTGCCTACTTCGCGCCGTACGGTGTGCGTGACCTCGGCGAGTTCAACATGAGCTGGGCGTGGACCGCCGGCGAGATGATCTCCACCACCGCCGACCTGAACACGTTCTACCGGGCGCTGCTCGACGGTGAACTGCTCGACGCGGACACCCTCGACGAGATGCTCACCACGGTGCCGTTCGACCCGTCCGCCCCGCAGTTCGGCGGCTACGGGCTCGGCATCTACTCGGCGCCGATGCCGTGCGGCGAGTTCTGGGGGCACGACGGCGCGGTGCTCGGCCACCTGACGATCTCGCTGCACAGCCGGGACGGGGTACGCCAGCTCTCCACCGGCATCAACCTCAGTCACTACGATGTCGGGTTCCCGGACGCGCATCCGGTTGACGTCGCGTGGCAGACGCTGCTGCTGACCGCGCTCTGCCCGGCCGACGCGTCGGTGAGCCGGTCCGCCGGTGCGGCCCAGCTGCCGCCCAGCGTGACCCGGCTGCCCGGCAACGCGGGGCCGGTACCGGTCGGATAGCCGTACGGCGACTGTCGGGCTGTGGTCCCGGTTGTGCCGTCCGGCGCGCCGGGACCGCTCGGCGGCCCTGCACCGCTTCGGCGCTCACATGCTGACTTCAACTCAGCGGCGCGGCAGGAGGGTCAGTACCTGGGTGCAGTCGAGCAACGAGTCCTCGGCGGCACCCGCGTTCAGCTGGTGGTAGCTGACGACCGGTTCGAGCCGGTCGAAGGCGCAGTGGCCCCTACCCGGGTCACCCACCAGCACCCGCACGCCCCGGTCGGCGAGCCGGCCGAGGAACGGCAGCACCCGGGTGGCGAGTTCGGCGTTGTACAACGCGTCGCCGGCCAGCACCAGGTCCACCTCGGTCACGGTGCCGTCGAGCAGGTCGTCGACGGTGGTGGTGAGCCGGGCGTCGTTGACCACGGCGTTGAGCGCTATCGCCGTCGCGGCGTACGGATCGATGTCGTTTGCGGTGACCGTCGCGGCACCGGCCATCGCCGCCGCGATGGCGACCAGCCCGGAGCCGGACGCGAGATCGAGCACCCGCCGCCCGGCGACCAGGCCGGGGTTGTCCAGCAGGTAGCGGGCCAGTGCCTGACCGCCGGCCCACGCCGAAGCCCAGTACGGCGGCGGTAGCCGCCGGCCGGCGGCGGCTTCCAGCCGCGCCCAGAGCAGCGTCGGATCGTCGGCGAGGAACAGCTTGATCTCCGCCGCGAGCGGCACCCTGGTCAGCCGGAGCTGGTCCGCCCCGCCGGTGTCGGTGCCGGCGGCGTCGTCGAAGAGTTGCCGTTGCAGGGGATCCGGTGCCAGCCCGCCCTGGGACGACGCCGTCGACGGTCGCGTCCCAAGGGACGGGGACAACCTCAGATCACCCGGATGTTGGCCGCCTGCAGGCCCTTCTGGCCCTGCTCGACGTCGAACTCCACCCGCTGGTTCTCTTCCAGGGTACGGAAACCGCTGGACGCGATCGCGGTGAAGTGGGCGAAGACGTCAGCTTCTCCGCTGTCCTGGGTGATGAAGCCGAAACCCTTGTCAGCGTTGAACCACTTCACGGTGCCGATTGCCATGTCTGCTCCTAGCCGGTGACGGGTCCGCGACGTGCGGACCTCTGCTGCCGCACTCATCAATCTCCGTCCGGAGAGACCGGCAGAATCTGCCAATGCCCGGCTGCTGCCGGCTGCGATCAGGCAGGCGGCATGAAGAAATCAACTGCAACGCGGCAAACCTAGCATGTCGAGGGGTACGAGTGCCCCGGCCTCGCCGGTGCCGGCGGCGTACCGCCGGCACCGGCGCCCCCCCACGGGCCACTGTCAGCCGGCGGCGGGGACCAGTCCGACGTGCGCGGCGACCCCGGCCGCGCTGGCCGGGAACCGCTCCAGCAGGTCGGCCACCGCCGGATCCCCGGTGGTTGATGGCGCGGCGGCTGCGGCACCTACCGGGTCGGCCGCGCAGTCCAGCAGATCCGCCACCGCCACGGCGGCCAGCGGATACTCGGCCAGCAGCTGCGGCGCCGGCCCGGACATCGCGTACCGGGCGGCCTCCGCCGCCGGTCCCGCGCCGTCGCCCGCCGAGCCGGTCCGCGTGGCGGTATGGGCGACCGCGGCCCATGGCGGGGTCCAGGAGTCCAACGCGGGCAGCGACGCCGGGAAGGTGCGGCCGGCCTCCCGGACCAGGATCGGCACCAACTCGCCGGCCTGCTCCCGCAGCGTGGTGATCAGCGTCGGCAGCCAGGGCAGCAGCACCGGGTCGGGCAGCTGGCCGAACGCCGCCGACAGCACCTCCACCACGAACGGTGCCAACGTCGGCACCGGCTCCAACGCCTGCACGAACCCGCTCAGGTAGTGCGGGAACGCCCCGACGGTGAGCGGGCTGGCCAGCAGATCCGCGCACCGGTCGCGCAGCTCGGCCAGCGGCAGCTGACCGAGCTGGGACTGCGCCGCCCAGTGCAACGCGATCTTCGCCGGTGCCTCCGGATGCGACTGGCGTACCGCCAGCTCCAGCTGGGTCCGGTCGCAGCCCAACGCCATGGCGACGCTCTCCATGGTCATCAGAAAGCCCAGCATCGCCGCCACCTGCCGCAGCCCGGTCTCGTCGTCGACGAACGCGGTCGGCAGCAGGGTGCAGTAGTGGGCGTACCCGGTGCTGACGAAGTCCTGGCACCAGGCCGGCAGCTCCGGCTCACCGCTGGTGCGGTAGTACGCCAGCAACTGCCGGATCCGCTGCAGCACCTCCGGTGCCCCGTCGGCGGTGCGCTCGGCGGCGAGCAACTGCACGGCTCGGGCACCGAGCTCGTCGGTGAGCCGCCGATTCTGCAGGAACAGCAGCGAGTCCTCGACCGCCGCGAGGGCGTGCGCCGCCGTGGCCTGCGGATCCCAGGCCGCCCGGCGTAGCCGCTGTTCGAGCACCTGCTCGATGGTCACACCCTCGTAGCCGAGCTCGATGATCGACCGCTGGTGGCGACCGATCGCGACGTCCCAGCTCTCCTGGACGGACTGCTCGCCGAGCCGCCGCTCGCCCATGATCGGCCGGACCACCTCGGGTGGCAGCAGCCGCCGCAGCATCCACAACAGGTCGGAGCAGGGCCGCAGCTCCGGCTGCCCGTGCAGGTCCAGCAGTGCCCGCTGCACGGTACGCCGCTTCGGGTCCAGCCCGAGGGGCGCCAGCCGGTCGTAGACGTCGCGGGCCAGCGGTGGCAGCGCGTCGTAGCCGACCCGACCGATCCGGTCACCGCCGAACATGATCTCGCACAGCCGGCGTACGTCGCGCCGGCCCGGCACCACGTCCTTCTCGATGCAGGTGACCGCGGCGTCGGCGAAGTCGTACGGGGTGGGCCGGCGTCGGTTGCGCATCCCGGCCAGCAGCACCGCCGTCTCGAAGATGGCGATCGCGTCGGCGGTGCTGGCCAGGTAGCCGTTGCGCCGGGCCAGCCGGACGATGTCGACCGACCAGCCGCGCAACTCGGCCTCGTCGAGCTCGCCGGGCCGGCTCGGGGCGGCCAGGAAGCCGCTGAGCCGGTCGTCGCTGACGACCGCTCCCGCCGTAGCGCCGCCGGCTTTCGGCCGGGCCGCCGCTTTCGGTTTGCGGGCCGAACTCTTGCGGCCGCCCTGCTGCCCGGCCAGCCGGTACGGGGTGACCTTGCTGCCGGTCAGCGCCTTCTGCCAGGTGCTGGCGGCGATCGACACCGTGCCACCGGCCAACCCGAACTGTGCCTCGATCGCCGAGTGGCTGGACGGGATCAGCCCGTACCGCCACTTGGTGCCGGTCCGTGCGGTGATCTCGAACGGTGCGGTCGACCGTACGCCGAACTGCTCGGCCCGGCTGGCCGCGTGGAACGCGCCGCAGACGTACAGGCAGTCGGCCGGGTCGGCACCGGAGGCGGCGAGATGTTCGCGCATCCGGGTCCACATGTAGCGTTCCCGGTCCTCGTCGCGGTCGAGTCGCGCCGCGTCGCTCGGCCGCAGCCGCCGGAACAGGCTGCCGATCATGACCATGACCTGCCGGTACGTGTCGTGGTCGGCGCCGATCAGCGGCTGCTCGACGTACTGGTCCCACCATTCCGACCAGTGCCGCACCTTGCCGTGGTGCAGCAGGTACGCCTCCAGCTCGGCGAACCCGGGGCGCAGGCCGCCGATGCCGACACCGACGGCGTCGCCGTGCAGCGCCTTCTCGTCGTCCTCGCCGCCGGCCTGGCCCTGCTGGTCCTGCTGCTGGTCCTGCTGCGCCGGTTCGTCGTCGCCGTTCGCGGCGGTGGTCGGGTCCGTCCGGTCGTCAGACTGCCACTGGAAGACGTGGTCGGTGGAGCGGTCCACCAGCAGCAGCTCGACGCCCGGCGTCTCCAACGCGTACGCGATCGCCTGGTACTCGGCGGACGCCTCGGTGATCGGTGCGATCACGCTCAGCGGACCGGACCCGGCGGGGAATCCGTCCAGATCGCTGGCGAAGGCCTGCAACGCCACCGGCAGCTCGCAGTTGCGCAGCTCGGTCAGCAGCGGCTGCATGTCTTCGCACAGCTCCAGGTAGATCACCTTGGGCTGCTTGTCGCGCAGCCGGCGGGCCATCGCCAACGCCGACGACGGGGAGTGGTGGCAGACCGGGAAGATTTCCAACTCCTCGCCGAGCGCGTGGTCGACGTCGTCAACCAGGCCGGCGAGGATGCCGGTCAACGCGTCAGGCGAGTCGGCGAACGCCGTCGCGGCGTCCGCCAACTGCTCCCGCAACGCCCCGAACCGGCTGTCCGACGACGCACCCGCGACCGGCGTACCCGTGACGGGCTCGCTCATGACGGGCTTGCTCATGAGAGGGTCGCGATGCTCTGCCGGCCGCCTTCGAGGAAGGCCGGCCACTCGCCGCCGTCGGCCTTGCTGCGCGGCTCGATCACCCCGTGCCAGAACTTGTTCAGGATCGCCAGGTCCTCCGGGCTGCGCCGGGCCAGCGAACCGACCATCGAGCTGGCCAGGGTTTCGGCGCGCAGCGTCCGGTCGCCGAAGAACTGGCTGTGCAGGATGGCGTCCTCCAGCACGCCGATCTGCTCGGCGGTGGACAGCGCCGACTCCAGCTTCTCGTCGTCGCTGGTCGCCGACGCGGCGGCCTTGCGCAGGTCGGCGAAGCTCTGCAGCAGTACGTCCAGCAGGGTGGGCGGCACCTCCAGCTCGATCTGGTGGCGACGCAGCAGCTCGGTGGTGCGGAACCGGACGATCTCCGCCTCGCTGCGCTTGTTGGTGATCACCGGGATCCGGACGAAGTTGAACCGCCGCTTGAGTGCCGAGGACAGGTCGTTGACGCCCCGGTCCCGGCTGTTCGCGGTGGCGATGATGGAGAAGCCGGGCTGGGCGAAGACGATGTTGTCCGAGTCCAGCTCGGGAATGGAGACGTACTTCTCGGACAGGATTGAGATAAGCGCGTCCTGCACGTCGCTGGTGGAGCGGGTCAGCTCCTCGAACCGGCCGATCACGCCCTGCTCCATCGCGGTCATGATCGGCGACGGGATCATCGACTGCCGGGACTGGCCCTTGGCGATCACCATCGACACGTTCCACGAGTACTTGATGTGGTCCTCGGTGGTGCCGGCGGTGCCCTGCACCACCAGGGTCGAGTTGCGGCAGATCGCGGCGGCGAGCAGCTCGGCCAGCCAGCTCTTACCGGTGCCCGGGTCGCCGATCAGCAGCAGCCCCCGGTCGGAGGCGAGGGTGACGATGCTGCGTTCGACGAAGCTGCGGTCACCGAACCACTTCTGCGGGACCTCCCGGTCGAGGCCGTCGGCGCGCTCGGACCCGAGGATGAACAGGCGCACCATCTTCGGGCTCAACCGCCACGAGTACGGCTTCGGGCTGTCGTCGATCGATTCGAGCCAGTCGAGCTCCTCGGCGTACTTGATCTCGGCGGGGGCGCGCAGCATCTCTGCGGTCATGGTGCGGTTTCTCCTAGTCGAAGGGTGCTCGTACGGCGAGTGGAAAGGGGGATCAGGTGAGGAAGTTCTTGAGCTCGACGACGAGCTTGCGGACGTGCCCGGACAGCACCGGGGTGCCCTGGTCCTTGAGTCTTTGCCGGAACCACGGGTTGACGCTCTGCTGGCCGCCGCTGGAGACCGAGCCGACCGGGATCAGCCGGGCGCCGCTGCGGTGCACCGCCTGCAGCCCGTCGAAGACCTCCTGCGACTTCCACTCGTAGAAGTCGGAGATCCACACCAGCACGGTGTTGCGCGGGTCGGCGATCTTCGGCCGGGCTAGCTCCAACGCGGCCATGCCGTCGGTGCCGCCGCCGAGCTGGGTGCGCAGCAGCACCTCGAACGGGTCGTGCACCCACGGTGTCAGGTCCAGCGCCCGGGTGTCGTACGCAACCAGATGCACGTCCACCTTGGGCAGCCCGGTGAAGATCGAGGCCAGGATGGTGCAGTTGACCATCGCGTCGACCATCGAGCCGGACTGGTCGACGACGACGATCATGCGGGCCGGGGTGGTCCGCTTCGCGGTCTGCTTGTAGTACAGCCGGTCGACGTAGAGCCGCTCGTCCTGCGGACTCCAGTTCGGCAGGTTCTTCCAGATGGTGCGGTTCAGGTCGAGGTTGCGGAACACCCGTTTCGGCGGGACCGACCGGTCGATGGTGCCGACGCTGGTCTGCTGCACCTGGGTCTTGAGCACCTCGGCGACCTCGTCGACGAACCGGCGGATCAGCGCCTTGGCGTTGGCCAGCGCCACCCCGGACAGGTTCGACTTGTCCCGCAGCAGCTGCTCGATCAGCGACATGCTCGGGGTGAGCTGGCGGGCCAGCGCCGGATCGGCCAGCACCTCGCGCAGCCGCATCCGGCGTACCAGGTCGGCTTCGATGGTGCCGAGCACCCCGTCGCGGCGCCCCGGGGTCGCGCCGCAGGCCTGCTGGTACCAGCCGGCGTCGGACTGCCAGCCGGCCAGCTGACCGGCCGACACGTCACCGCTGCCGGTGGCGAAGACGTTGAGCAGCAGCTTCGACGCCAGCGCCGCCCGGCGTACCTCGTCGGCCCCGACCTGCACCGACGACTCGCCGGCGGCCTTGTCGCCTGCCGAGCCGCCCTCGGCCGGCTGCTCGCCGGTGCTCTCGCCCTCGGCCGGCGGCACGAGCAGGCCGGGCAGCTCGTCGGCCAGCTCCGGGAAACGCTGCACGACGGTGTCGATGGAGACCGCCGGGTCGAGCAGCGCGGCCGGCAGCCCCAGCTCGTCGACCACCGCCATGCTGGTGCGTTCCAGCGCGGCCTGCTCCTGCCCGTCGAACAGCCGGGCCAGCAGCCGCCAGTAGAGCACCTGGCGCCGGTTCTCGTGATAGTTGATCATCGAATCGGTCATTTCCGCAGCAACCGTCCCGCCCGCTCCCGGAGCATCGCGACGCTGTCGCCGGAGCGGGCCACCGCCTTGGTGACCTTGGGGTCGGTCGGCCCCTGCGCCCAGTCGCCGGTGTGCAGGTCGACCTGCTTGCGCTTCACCGTCGCCTGCATGCCGATCGGCTGCACCGACCAGCCGGGGCCGGCCGCCGCGTCACCGTCCCAGCGCAGCAGCCCGATGCAGGCCGACGACTTGGCCAGCAGCTCGGTGGTGATCGGCCCGCAGCCGGGCAGCCGGTCGACGTCGACGGCGACCCGGGTGCCGTCGACCTCGAAGCCGAGCCCGTCGTCGTCGGTGACCACCGTGTAGCCCTCCAGCAGCACCGGCTCGGCGATGGCGACCGGGTGCCGGTCCAGCGGCGGTACGGCCGGGGCGAGCGCCTCACCGAGCTGCACCCGGGCGACGGCGAACGGGTCGGTCGGCTCGCCGGGGCGGGCCTGGTCGTCGCGCCAGAGCAGGTCGCCGCCGGGCAGCAGCGGCAGGTCGGTGACGTCCAGGCTGAGCCGGCCGGCCAGGGCGGCGAGCAGCACCGGATGGTCGGCGAGCAGCTGCCACACCACCGGACCGACGATCGTGTCGACCTTGGCGGCGGACACGTTGACCCGGACCAGCCGGGACCGGTCGGCGTCGCTGCCCCCGCCGCCGGCCTCCAACACCGCGTGCACCTGCATCTGTACGGCGGTCGCGTGCTCCTGCACGTCGGCGCCGACGATCAGCAGCCGGCCGGAGACGGTTTCCGGCGCTGCCGGCCCGCTCTGCGGACTGGTCAACAGCATGCTGCGGGTCCACAGGTCGGCCCAGCGGCGCGCCGGAATCCGCTCCATGGTGGCCACCGGGCTGGTGTAGCGCAGCTCGTTGGCGAGCCCGTCGAGCAGCACCGCGATCCGGCGTCGGGTCGGGTCGGCGAGCAGCGCGGTCAGTGCCTGCTGGCTGGCCGACACCAGGTCGTGGTCGACGTTGCGCCAGCCGGCCAGGGCCAGCTCGGCCAGCCAGGAACGGGCCGCCAGCAGCCGTCCGTCGGCCGGGGCGGCGGCCGTGGTCGGCGCCGTCCACTGCGCCCGGTCGCGGCCGAGCGTGCCGTCGAGCCGGTCCCGCAGCGCGTCGTGCACCGCGCCCACCACGGCCGTACGGGCGGCGGCCAGCAGCAGCAACTGCTCCTCGCCGACCGAGCCGGCGGTCACCTTGTCGACGGCTTCGGCCGCCGCCGCGCCGAGCGGGGTGGCCGAGACCGCGCCGGCCAGCTCGGCCAGGGCCGCCGTACCCTGCGGGTCGAGCCGGCCGAAGCCGCCGGTCATCGCCTGGTCGAACCGGTCGACCACGGCGAGCGCCTCGGCGACTCCGGCCGGTACGCCGTCGCGCAGGTCGTCGAGCTGTGCCCCGCGCATCAGCGGGCCCCCGCCCCGGCCGGGAACCAGCTCAGCTCGGGCAGCGGCTCGACCGCAGCCGGCAGGTCCAGGTAGGACAAGTGGTGCAGGAACCGACTGAACACGGCCGCCGCTGGCGACGTGCCGGCGAGGGTGGTCCGGCCGATCGCCCAGAAGATCTCGTTGCCGATGGTCACCTCGTCGTTGGTCTCCAGGCGCAGGAAGCGGGCGACGCGGTCGCCGCCGTACTGCACGATGGCCTCGTCGGCGAGCGCGGTCAGGTGGTTGCACGCGTAGTCGCCGCCGCGCAGCCCGCCGCACGGCCGGTTGTTGTTGGTGCTGCAGCTGACCTCGTAGCTGCCGGCGGCGACCGACGACACGTACACCCGCCCGATGTCCGAGCCGCTGGAAACGACGCCCTGCAGGCGTCCGTCCGCCATCTCGACGAAGGGGACCTTCGCCAGCTTGCGGGGTCGTGCGGTGGGCACCACCCGTACCATGCTTCGCCGCTGCCAGGCGGCGTCGTCCGCGTCCACTGGGTTGCCCTCCAGGCGTGTCGACCGCAGCCGTCGTCAGCCGTCATCTCAGACGGCGGGGCTGCGGACCGGTGATCCGTACCCGAGAAGTTGTATCGCCCCGGTGCGACAAACCGGGGTGGCGGGCGGTGACCGGTCCGGATCGTGGTCGGTGGCCGACCGATGCGCTAAACTTCCCTGACATACATCGAATAGATGCTGATGGGGAAGAATGGCGAAGTCGTGGCTCTCGGTGGAGGAAGTTGCAGAGCAGCTTGACCTGCACGTGCGTACGGTGCGTAGCTATATCCGGGACGGACGGCTGCCGGCCGTACGGATCGGCAAGCAGTACCGGATCGCACCGGCCGACCTCGACGCGTTCACCGGCCGTCCGGCCGGGGCCGCCGAGCCGGCCGACCCGGTGGTCGAGGTCTCCGCGGTGGTCGACATCGACGGGTTGACGTCCGCCGACGCCGACCGGTTGAGCACCCTGCTGGTCGCCGGGGCGCAGGGCGGCAGCCGGGCGTCGGCCGCGCCGCCGCTGCGGCTGCAGACCGGGTACGACCCGGCGCGAGACCGGCTGAAGATCGTCGTCTTCGGTGGCCCGGACGCGGTCGCGGAGATCCTGTCCACCATCGACGCGGTGACGCGGGCGGGCAGTGGATTGTTCCGGACGGACAACAGAGACGGGGTACGCGGTGATGGCTGACGAGATCGTCGAACTGGCCGGCGTGCCGGTGCTGGTCTGCGCCGCCGACGGGCCGACAATCGCTGGCGAGCAGGACGCGCTGGACGTGATCGGCCAGACGTTCGCCGGTGCCGAGATCGTCGCGATCCCGGTCGCGCGGCTGGACGAACGCTTCTTCGCGCTGCGCAGCGGGCTGGCCGGCAGCATCATGCAGAAGTTCGTCAACTACCGGCTGCGGCTGGTCGTGGTCGGCGACATCACCGGCCACACCGCCGGCAGTACGGCGCTGCGTGACCTGGTCGTCGAGTCGAACCGGGGCAACCAGGTCTGGTTCGTCGACGACCTCGACACCCTCGCCGCCCGCCTCACCTGAGCCGGACGATTGAGCCGGACGATCCGATGCGCTTGGTCTGACACATCCCCGGCGTGTCAAGTCGAACAGCCGCTGTGGATCATCAGCAGGCGAGTGCGGCGACTACATGTACTGAGCGGCGGTCTGCTCGCCTTCCTGGTAGCGCTTCCTCGTATCAGCCACGAAGGAGGCAACCGCCCGAGGATCGTCGGACGAGCCGAACCTGCGGGTGACGGCAATCGCGAACGCCGCTCCGATAGTCTGACTGCCCCCGGCCCAGCCGATCCGGTTCAGCTCGGCGAGGTGTCGATCAACCGAGCCCCAGTCCTGTCTGGCCATCGCCCGGATGAGGTCACTCAGCTCTTGTCTTTCGACCATTACGGATCACCTGCGCGACCTTCTTCGCCACCTCGCCCATGGTCTTGGCGCTGTCCTGGACGTCGTCTGACTTGCGCGCAAGCTTACCGAGGAAGCCACCAACGTTGCGCTGTGCCTCGGAGCGCTTGGTGGTGTCGGCGAGAAGCTATTCGCCGGTCGGGGGTGCGCATAGGTTCGGTGGGTGCCGAGCCGGGGGGCGTTGCGTGACGGGTGTTGCTGAGCCGACTGTTGCATCGGCGTCCGGATCTGCCGAGAAGCGCGCACCTCGGTCCGTCGAGTCTCGGTCCGCCGTCGAGTGGAGGGCTGAGGCACGTTATTCGCGCGAATAACGTGCCTCAGCCCTCCACTCGAAGCAGCGTCGCCGATCGCGGCGTCCGAATCTGAACCTGCCGCCACGCGCCGCTCCGGCGGTTGAAGGTGTCGGGGCGGTACATCGAGATCCGCTCTTGCCCCCGGCCGCGTGTCTTGCAACGTGACGGTGTGCGGCGCGGTGCGGCAGTGGTTCAGATGTGCACCGTCTTGGTCTTCGTGTACGTGGTGTACTGGTTGCCTGGGTAGAAGGTTGATCCGGACACCGTGATCTGCGCGTTGGTGAACGCGTAGCTGGAGACTAGGTTGCCGCTGAAGGTCTCGCAGTTGTGGTAGGAGACGGTGTGAGTGGCGGTTGCGGTCCCTCCCTTGATGGTCACCTTGGAACTCGGGTAGGTGCTCTGCCCGCATAGCGTCACCGAGTAGCTCGCCTGGGCGCTTCCTGCGGCCTTCGTCACGGTGCCGGTGGCGGTGCCGAGAGAGATGGTGTCGTTGTAGCCACCTTTGACCGAGACGGTGAACGAGGCGGTGGCCGCTTGGGCACCGGCCGCAGGGAGCACGGCCACTGCGGCCACGCCGACGGCGGCTGCGACCAACAGGCGGACGAAGCGGGAAGAACGGACTTGAGGCATGCTTACTCCAAACGTGATGGTAAATACACTTGCGACGCGTGGTCGATCGCGAACCCAATGTTAAATCGGCCGAAACCCGGAAGCACGTCGGACATCGAAGATTGTCAATATCTGTACGACGTGCGGCCGGTACCCCTTACCTCTATGTCACCATTTACACGACACATGGGAATACACGATGCGGCGCGGAGTCGGGCATGCACACCGCCGCAACCCGGCCGGGCGGTTGACCCACCGGCGCACGCCGGGTAGCACCGCCTGGTACAGCAGGCTGTACCTTTCCGGCCGCCGAGGGCCGGATCTTCCCCCGGTCGCCTATCGTCTCTGCCGGGGAGGTACGGACGATGCCGCATAGAGCCGCCGCGCAGGACTCGGTCGCTGTCGCACCGGCGAGACCGGAGCGCGCCCGCATGGCACGACGGTACGTCCGTCGCGGCGTACGGATGTCGGTCGACGCCATCGAACACCTCGTCGGCGGCCTCGGTACGGCGATCCTGGCGCTGGCGGCCGTACTGCTCCTGGTCCTGGTGGCGCTCGCCAGCGTGGTCGGCATCGGCCTGCCGATGGTCCCGTCGGCGGCGAAGGCGGTCCGGCTGGCCGCCAACCGGGAACGGGCCCGACTGTCGCGGTGGGACCGCGACCTGCCCCTGCCGCCGCCGGTCCCCACCGGCCTGCGCGGCGTCCTGCACGATCCGTGGGTACGGCGTGAGGCCGCGTTCGTGGCCGCGCACGGCACAGTCGGGTTCGGACTGGGTGTGCTCGGGCTGTCGCTGCCGATCTCCGCCGTGCAGAACCTGCTGTTCCCGATGTACTACTGGGTGCTGCCGCCGGAGGCGGGCGGCCCGGGGTTCATCGACTGGCGGATCGACGGCCTTCCCGACGCACTGGTGGTGGGGCTGATCGGGGTCGGCTGGCTCGCCGCGACCGTGGCGCTCGGCCCGACGATGGCCCGGCTGCAGGCGCTGCCGGGGCGACAGCTGCTGGCCCCGCCGCGCGACGTCGACACGTCGCTGCGGATCGCCGAACTGACCGCCACCCGGGCCGCCGCGCTGGACGCGCACGCCGTCGAGCTGCGCCGCATCGAGCGGTCCCTGCACGACGGGGCGCAGAACCGGCTGGTCGCGGTCACCGTACTGCTGGGTGCCGCGCGGCGGGCGATGGTCCGGGATCCGGCGCGGGCGGTGGAGATCCTGGACCGCGCGCACGACTCGGCCGAACTGGCCCTCGCGGAACTGCGCAGCGTGGTCCGCTCGATTCTGCCGCCGGTGCTCGACGACCGGGGGCTCGCCGCCGCGCTCGACGGCCTGGCCGCCGGCTGCGGGGTGCCGTGCACGGTGCAGGTCGACGTCGCGGGCCGGTGCGCCGCGTCGGTCGAGGCGACGGCGTACTTCGTGGTCGCGGAGGCGTTGACCAACGTCGCCCGGCACAGTGGTGCCGCCTCGGCGGCGGTCACCGTGCACCGCAGCGGCGACCGGCTGCACGTGTCGGTCGTCGATGACGGCCGGGGCGGTGCCAGTGACGGCAGCGGCTCGGGGATCGGCGGCATCCGGCGGCGGGTGGAAGCACACGACGGCCGGTTCACCCTGACCAGCCCACCCGGTGGGCCGACGACACTACTCGTGGAGCTGCCATGCGGATCGTGATCGCCGAGGACGACGCCCTGCTGCGGGAGGGTCTGGCGCTGCTGCTGCGGGCCGAGGCGCTCGACGTGGTCGCCACCACCGACTCGCCGACGACCTTCCTGGCCGCCGTCGACGAGTTTCGGCCGGACGTCGCGATCGTCGACGTCCGGATGCCGCCCACACACACCAACGAAGGCATCGTCGCCGCCGTCGAGGCCCGGCGCCGTCGACCGGACCTCGCGGTGCTGGTGCTGTCCGCGTACGTCGAGCAGGCGTTCGCCACCGACCTGCTCGCCGGCGGTGCGGTCCGGCTCGGCTACCTGCTCAAGGAGCGGGTCGGCCGGGTCGAGGAGTTCCTCGCCGCGCTGCACCGGGTCGCCGACGGCGGTACGGCGATCGACCCGGAGGTGGTCGGGCAGCTGTTCGCCCGCAGCCGTCCCGACAGCGACCTGAGCCGGCTCAGCGCCCGGGAACGCGACGTGCTCGCCCTGATGGCCGAAGGACTCGGCAACACGGCGATCGCGCAGCGGCTGTTCGTCACCGACGGGGCCGTCCACAAGCACATCCGCAGCATCTTCGCCAAGCTCGGACTCGCCCCGGACGACCGCGCCGACCGGCGGGTGACGGCGGTGCTGCGCTACCTCGAAGACGCCCAGCGGCGTAGCTAGTACAGCCTGCGCTACCTTGGTCGGCCAGTACGCTGGATCGTCCGGAAGCCCGTCTGACCATAGCGTTCTCCATGTAAACGTCCTCTGACGACATGGAGGTTGGTCGAGATGACCGTCCGCGTTGGACAGACTGCCGACCCGGCGGTCCGCGTGATACAGCTCGCCCGTACGTATGGTTCCGGACCGCAGGCGGTCACCGCGCTCGGCGGCGTCGACGCGGATTTTCACCGCGGCACGTTCACGGCGGTGATGGGGCCGTCCGGTTCCGGCAAGAGCACCCTGCTGCAGACCGCGGCCGGCCTGGACCGGCCCTCCTCCGGGCAGGTGTGGATCGGTGACCAGGAGCTGTCCCGGCTGTCCGAGACGAAGCTGACCAAGCTGCGGCGCAGCCGGATCGGCTTCGTCTTCCAGGCCTTCAACCTGATCGGCGCGCTGACCGTCGAGGAGAACATCCACCTGCCGCTGCGGCTGTCCGGGGTACGCCCGGACGCCGCCTGGCTGCGCCAGGTGGTCGAACGGGTCGGGCTCGCCGACCGGCTGCACCACCGCCCGGCCGAGTTGTCCGGCGGGCAGCAGCAGCGGGTGGCGATCGCCCGGGCCCTGGCGATGCGCCCCGAGGTGATCTTCTGTGACGAGCCGACCGGCGCGCTGGACACCCAGACCGCCGCCGACGTGCTGGCCCTGCTGCGGTCGGTGGTCGACGACGCGCAGCAGACAGTGATCATGGTGACCCACGACCCGGTGGCGGCCTCGTACGCCGACCGGGTGATGGTCCTGGCCGACGGTCGGATCGTGCGGGACATGCCCCAGCCGGGTGCGGAGCAGATCGCCGAGCAGTTGGCGTGGCTCGGCCGCCGCCAGCTCGTCACCCAGGAGAGCTGAGCCATGCTGATGCTCGCCCTCCGGATGCTGCGCCACCGCATCGGCAGCGCCGTCGCCACCCTCGTCGCGCTCACCTGCGGCGTCATGATCCTCATGTCGATGGGCGTGATGGTCGAGTCCGGGATGCGGTTCACCCCCGAACCGCAGCGGTACGGCGCCGCCGACATCCTCGTCGCGGATCGCGACATGACCATCGAGACCACTGAGTTCGGTGAGACGTCCACGGTCACCGTGGACCTGCCCGCCGGCGGAAGCGTGCCGGTCACCCTGGCCGAGCGCATCGGGCAGCTGCCCGGCGTTGCGGTCGCCGCCGCCGACCGGTCGATCCAGGCAGTGGTGCCGATCGACGAGACCGCGCAGGGGGCGCTCGGGCACGGTTGGAGCAGCGCCGCGCTCACCCCGTACCGGATCGTCGACGGCGACCAGCCGGACACCACCGACGAGGTCGCCGTCGACGTCCGGCTCGCCTCGGCGGCCGGCGGCCAGCTGCGGCCCGGCGACCAGGTTCCGGTCCTCGCCGCCGGCTCGGTGCAGCAGTACCGGATCAGCGGCATCGTGGACCGTACCGCCGCCGGTGACCAGCCGCCCGCGCTCTTCTTCACCGACGACCACGCCGCGGCGCTCAGTGGCAGCCCGGACCGGGCCGGACTGATCGGGATCGTCCTGGCCGCCGGCGCGGACCCGGCGGCCGTGACGGCCGAGGTCGACCGGCTGGCCGCCGAATCCGGCGCGACGGTCCACACCGGCACCGAACGGGCCGGACTCGAACAGTCCGAGGCGCTCATGGCGGCCGACATGCTGATCCAGCTCGGTTCCGTACTCGGTGGCTACGTCGCCGGGCTCGTCATGTTCGTCGTCGCCGGAACGATCGGCCTGGCGGTCCGCCACCGCCGCCGCGACCTGGCCCTGTTGCGCGCCGTCGCGGCGACCCCGGGACAGGTACGGCTGCTGGTCGTCGCCGAGGTCGCGCAGTTGGCCATCGTCGCGGTGGTGCTCGGCATCCCCGCCGGGCTGTGGGCGACCGACTGGGTGCACCGGCAGCTGATGGACCGCGGCTTCATCCCGCACGGCTTCCCGTTCGACGGCGGGGTGCTCACCGCCGTGGCGGTCAGCGTGGCGACCGTGGTGGTGGCGGTGTCGGCGGCGCTGATCGCGGCCCGCCGTACGGTACGGATCCGGCCGACCGAGGCGCTCGGTGAGATCGCCGTGGAGCCGGCCCGCAGCAGCGTCCTGCGGCTGGTCGCCGGTCTGATCGCGCTCGGCGGCGGGGTCACGTTGACCATGTTCACCACCGCCCTGCGTGGCCAGGCCGGACTCAGCGCGGCGCTGGGCATGCTGTTCGTCTTCGTGCTCGCCGCCGCCCTGCTCGCGCCGTGGATCAACCGGTACGCCGCACAGCTACTCGGCCCGGTGCTGCGCGCCGTGTGGGGCGACAGTGGATACCTGGCGGCGGCCAACCTGCGGGCGAACGCGCAGGGTATGGCGACCGTGCTGACCGCGTTGGTGCTGTCGGTCGGCTTCGGCGGCTCGATCTGGTTCCTGCAGGACAACCTGGACCGGCAGGCCATCGCCCAGACCCGTGACGGCACGCTGGCCCAGCACACCCTGATGTCGGCGGTCGGGCTGCCGGCGAGCGCCGCAGCGGACGCCCGCGAGCTGCCCGGCGTCGTCGCCGCCACACCGATCCGGCGTACCTCGGTGATCCTGCCGGTGATGGGCGGCGCCGAACCCTTCGGCGCCCAGGCGATCGACCCCGACGGGGCCGACCGGACCATGGACCTGTCGGTCACCGACGGCAGCCTCGCCGACCTGCGTGGCGACACCGTGGCACTGTCCAACCTGCAGGCGGCAACCCTGGGAGCGGATCTCGGCGACCAGGTCGAGATCTGGCTCGGCGACGGCACCCCGGTGACGCTGCGGCTGGTCGCCATCTACGAACGCGGGCTGGCCTTCGGGGACGTGACCCTCAACCGGGAGACGGTCGACGGCCACACCCCGACCAACCTCGACGACGAGGTCCTGATCCGCACCGAACCGGGCAACGCCGAGGCCGTCGCCGGGCTCGCCGGCCTGGTCGAGCGGTACCCGGGCAGCGGCCTGATCGACACCGGCGCGGTCGGCGCCCAGCTCGCCACCGACCTGGCGCTCAGCGCCTGGATGAACAAACTGGTCATCGGGGTCATGGTCGGCTACGCCGCCCTCGCCGCCGCCAACACCATGATCATGGCGGCGCTGACCCGCAGCCGTGAACTGGCCCTGCTGCGCCTGGTCGGCGTCACCACCCGCCAGGTCAAGCGGATGGTGCACGCCGAACAGGTCGGCCTGCTCGGCACGTCGCTGCTCATCGGTGGTGCCATCGCCACCGTCACGTTGGTCTCGGTGGTCCGGATGATGACCGGACAGCTGGTCCCCTACGTCCCGCCGCTCGGCTGGATCTCGATCATCGGCGGTACCACGCTGCTCGCGCTGGTCACCACCATCGCCCCCATCAGCGCACTCCTGCGGACGCCACCGGTCAACAGCATCGGCGTCAAGGAGTAACCGTCAGCCAGTCCACCACAGGCGCCGACGAACCGTCGTCGGCTCCGTGGATCGGCGCACCGTGCGCCCGATCCGAACACCCACCAGGAGGTTCCATGTCACCGCAACACGCCACTACGCCGCGCAAGCGGTTCGGGCTCGGTCGCCGCAGCGCCGCCGCACTGGCGCTCGTCGCGTTGGTCGGGTTCGCCGGCATCGGCATCCAGTACGCCGACGCCGCGCAGGCCCACCACCGCCCGAAGAAGGACTCCATCCAGACCAGCATCGACGCGCTGGTCGAGGCCGGCGTCGCCCCCGGGGCGCTGGTCTCGGTACGGGACAGCAGGGGCCGCGTCACCAACTACACCGCTGGCGTCAACGACCCACGTACCCGGGCGAAGGTGCCCACCGACGGGTACGTGCGGATCGCGAGCAACACCAAGATGTTCACCTCGGTCGCCGTCCTGCAGCTCGTCGAGGAGGGCAAGGTGAAGCTGGACGAGCCGGTCGAGACGTACCTGCCGGGGCTGGTCCGTGGCGAGGGCTTCGACGGACACACCATCACGGTCCGCCACCTGCTGAGCATGACCAGCGGCCTGCCCGAGTACGAACTGCCGGACGTCTCCGTGTGGGGCGAGCGGTACTACGAACCGCGTGACATGCTCGACTCGGCGTTCTCCCAGCCGGCGCACGCCCCGGCCCCCGGCGGGGAGGTGCAGTACCGCAACGCCAACTACATCGTTGCCGGTCTGCTGGTGCAGAAGGTCACCGGTCGCCCGCTGGCCGAAGTGATCACCAACAAGATCCTGAAGCCGGCCCGACTGCACGAGACGTACTGGCCGAGTGTCGGTGACAAGACCATCCGCCGGCCGCACGCCAAGGGCTACCTGCCGGACCCTCAGACGGAGAAGTGGGTCGACACCACCCAGGTGGACCCCTCCATCTCCTGGGCGGCCGGCCAGATGATCTCCACCCCGAGTGACCTCAACAAGTTCCTGGTGGCGCTGCAGCACGGAAAGCTGATCAAGCCGGCGACCCTGGCCGAGATGCGCGACAGCAAGGCCTTCCTGCCCGGCGGCGAGGCCTTCCCGGACCTGGTGTGGCACTACGGTCTCGGCACCAACGGGTACGAACTCTCCTGCGGCGGTATCGCCTGGGGGCACGGCGGCGACATCGACGGCTACTCCAGCCGTACCGCCATCACCGCCGACGGTCGCGCGGTGACCCTCGTGGTGACCGCCGCGACCAACGACGGCGTCTTCAAGGTCCTGGACGCGTTCGACGCCGCCCTGTGCGCCGGTAAGTGACCCCGCGCCCCGGCCGGGATGCTCGGCGCATCCCGGCCGGGGCCCAGCCCCCCATCCCCCCTGACTAAGGAGCCACGCACCGTGTCCACCTCAGTTTCCGTACCGAACCGGCCCACCCGGTCGCGTCGCCGGATCGTCACCATCGCGACGGCCGCCGCGATCGCGGCCGGCGGGCTCGCGGCCGCCGGTCCGGTCACCGCCGCCCAGGCCGGGCCCCGCCCCGATGCCATCGGGCAACGCCCCGACGTCATCGCGCAGCGCATCGACGCCCTCGTCGGCCCCGACCGGCACCCCGGCGCGCTGGCCGCCGTGCGGGACCAGCGCGGCCGGACCCGCCACTACACGGCCGGCGTCGGCGACCTGCGTACCGGCGCGAAGGTGCCGAGAAACGGCAAGGTACGCATCGGCAGCGCCAGCAAGATGTTCGCCTCCGTCGTCATCCTGCAGCTCGTCGACGAAGGCACAGTGGACCTCGAAGCGTCGGTCGAGACGTACCTGCCGGGCCTGGTGCGCAGCCCCGGCGTCGATCCTGACGCGATCACCGTCCGCCAGCTGCTGCAGCACACCAGCGGACTGCCCGACTACACCGACTCGATGTTCCAGGAAATGATCGACATCCCGCCGTACCAACACATCTACCTCGAACCCCGGGACCTGCTCGACCTGGCCAACGCCATGGAAGGCGGGCCGGCCGGCACCTGGTCCTACAGCAACACCAACTACCTGCTGGCCGGTCTGATCGCCCAACGGGTTACCGGCCGCCCGTTCAACGAGCTGGTCACCACCCGGGTCATCGAACGGCTCGGCCTGCGTGACACGTACGCGCCCGGGGTCGGCGAGGAAGGCATCCGGGGCAGGCACCCCAAGGGTTACCAGCTCGACGATGCCACCGGGAACCTGCTCGACTTCACCCGGATGGACCCGAGCTGGGGATGGGCCGCCGGCCAACTGATCTCCACCCCGGCCGACCTGAACACGTTCCTGCGGGCGCTGCTCGACGGCAAGCTGCTCAAGCCGGCACAGCTGGCCGAGATGCGCACCACCGTCGCCGTACACCCGCAGTCGGACGTGCGGTACGGGCTCGGACTCTTCAGCACCCCGTTGAGCTGCGGCGGGGTGGCCTGGGGACACGGCGGCGACATCCCGGGCTACTCGACCGCCAACGGTGCCACCGACGACGGCCGCGCGGCGACCCTCACGGTCACCTCGATGACCGGGTCGGTGACCGACAAGTCCGTCGCCGCCGAGCGGGCCGCGCTCGTCGACGCCGCACTGTGTGCGGGGTGACGCGCGGCGGCTGAGGCCGCCCGCCGTGCGGTACGGACCCTGTGGTCTCCACACGTTCTGCACATCGGCGTCACAGCGCGTGCACCGCTGCGAGCGACGGTGAACGTGCAGGTGATCGACACGACCGGAGGAGGGGTCATGAACAGGAAGACTCGGCTGGCGACGGCGCTGGTGGCCGGTGGTGTGCTCACCGCCGGAGCGGTGGCGGTGACGGCACCGGCGATCGCCGGCGCGGGGCCGTTCGGCAACCCGTCAGTGAGTAGCTCGTGGTCCGGCCCGATGTCCGGCATGGGTCCGGGAACCGCTGGCAACGGCACGGGAAGGGCCGGCAACGGCATGGGGGAGGCTTCTCGTGACGGCAGTTGCCTGTACCCGTCGGCGGACGTGCCGTCCGGCACGTTGAGTGAGCAGCAGAAGGCCACCCTGGCCAGCATGGCACAGGAGGAGAAGCTCGCCGGGGATCTGTACCGGGCGTTCGCCGACGAGTACCCGGCGGTGGTCTTCGACCGGATCGCCGCGGCCGAGGACCAGCACCTGGCGGCGGTGCGTACCCTGCTGGACCGGTACGGGCTCGACGACCCGACCGCGGACCAGCCGGCCGGTCAGTTCTCCGACCCGGCCGTGCAGGCGACCTACGACCGGCTGCTGGCCGAAGGCTCGACCAGCCAGAGCGCTGCGTTCGGCGTCGGGCAGCAGGTCGAGCGGGCCGACATCGACAGCCTGCAACAGGCCCTCGCCGGGCTCAGCGCGGCTGACGTGACCCGGGTCTACCAGCACCTGTTGGCCGCCTCGCAGCACCACCTGACCGCGTTCACCACCTGGGCTACCCGGTAGTCCAGCACCGGACCTGCGTCAGCCGACGCACCGGCACAGCCGGTCGGCTGGCGCAGGTCCTCCGCGTTGTACCGCAAGGGGCGACCGCGCCGCAGGACGTGCCGTCGGACGGGTGGGGAGGGGCCGAACGGCTCTGCCGCCCCAACGGCTGACCGCGATGAGGTGGAGTCATGGCCGGCACCGTGCTTGTCGTCGAGGACGATCGGGAAATCCGCGACCTGCTGCGCCGTTACCTGGAACGGGCCGGTCTGCAAGCCCACACCACCCACTCCGGAGCAGAAGCCGTCCGCCTGCTCGACGAAGGCGGCATCGATCTGGTCGTACTCGACCTGGGACTGCCCGACGTCGACGGCCTCGACGTGCTGGCCGCCGCCCGTGCCGACGGTGACGTGCCGACCATAGTGCTGACCGCCCGAAACGGCGTGGAGGACCGCATCCGGGGACTGCAGCACGGCGCCGACGACTACGTCACCAAGCCGTTCAGCCCCACCGAACTCGTCCTACGGGTGCAGGCCGTTCTGCACCGCCTGCGCGGTGGTGCGACGGAGCCGGGGCCGGCCTCCTACGGAGCCGGCCGGCTACGGATTGACGAAGCCCGGCACGAGGCGTGGCTGGCCGGCCGACTGCTGGAGCTGACCCCGACCGAGTGGGGACTGTTGACCACCATGGCGTCCGCGCCCGGCCGGGTGTTCTCCCGCTACGAACTGGTCAACCGGGTCCGTGGCTACGAGTTCGCCGGCTACGAACGGACCATCGACTCACATGTGAAGAACCTGCGCCGCAAGCTCGCCGCCGACCCGGGCGAGATCATCGCGACCGTGCTCGGCGTCGGATACCGGCTGGTCCTCGGCCGTGACCGGTGACCCGACCGCTGTATTCGGCCCGCTCGGCCGACGGCTGCTCGCCGCCTTCGCCGCAGTGGCCCTGTCCTCCGTCGCCATCCTGACCATCGCCGCACTCATCGGCACCGACCGGGGACTGGCCACCGCCGAACGCGCCAACCGCGAAGCGGCCGCCACCCGTACGGCAGGTGCCGTCGCCGACGGCTACCCCGCCACGGGCGGCCTGGCCGCCGCCGATCTGACCGCCGCACGGGCACTCGCCGAGGCGGCCGGCGCGCAACTGGTGATCCGGGACGCCACCGGCGCGATGGTGTGGCCCGGCCGGGCCCCCGCCGGCTCCGGCCCCATGCGGGGCGCCCACCACGACGCCACCGGCACCGCAGCGACCGCCACCGTGGAGACCGCCACCATCCAGGTCGCCGGTCAGGAGGTGGGAACAGTCGAACTCCTTTTCGGCCGCGCACCCGCGACCGGTGGGCGTGCGGTCGCCTGGCAGTGGGTCGTCGCCGCTGGCGTTGCCGCGCTGCTGCTCGCCCTGGCCGTGAGCTGGTACGTCGCCAGCCGGCTCAGCGTGCCACTGGTCGCGGTGACCCGGGCCGCCCGTGCCTTCGCCGGCGGCGACCGGGCCGTGCGCGCCCGGCTGCGCGCCCCCGGTGAGCTCGGCGAACTCGCCAGCGCGGTCGACGCGATGGCCGACCAGGTGACGCAGGCGGAACAGACGCGTCGGCAACTGTCGGCCGACGTCGCCCACGAACTGCGTACCCCACTTGCCTCCCTGCAGGCCGGCCTGGAGGAGCTGCGCGACGGCCTGGCTGAGCCGGACCCGGCCCGGCTGGCCAGCCTGCACGATCAGAGCCTGCGGCTGGGCCGGGTGGTGGAGGACCTCGCCGAGTTGTCGGCGGCCGAGTCCGCGGCGTTGTCGCTGCGCCGCGCCGATGTCGACCTCGCCGGAATCGTCACCGCCGCGCTCGACGGTCAGGAACCCAGGCTGCGCAGCGCCGGGCTTCGCGTCGACCGTGACATCCGTTCCCCGGTTCCGGTACACGCCGACCCCGACCGGCTCCACCAGGCCGTCACCAACCTGCTGACCAACGCCGCCCGCTACTGCCGACCGGGCGACCAGGTCCAGGTCAGCGTCGACACCGTCGACGACCACGCGCGCATCCGGGTCGCCGACACCGGACCTGGTATCGAACCCGCCGACCTGCCGCACGTCTTCGACCGTTTCTGGCGTGGCCGGAACAGCCGGTCCGCCGTAGGGGCCGGCATCGGTCTCGCGGTGGTCCGCGAACTCGTCGCGGCACACGGCGGCGCCGTCGACGCGCAGTCGCGGCCCGGCCACGGCAGCACGTTCACCATCCGGCTTCCGCTGGCCCCGGCGATGCCGGCCGGTAACCTCCGTTGAGCGGCCGGCTCAGAGCACCGTCGCGCCGACGAGCTGCCCGATGGCAAAGGTGACGGCCATGGCCAGGGCGCCACCGGCCACGAGCCTCACGACCGCCCGACCCACGCGGGCAGAGCCCAGTCTCGCGCTCACCGCACCCGTCATCGCGAGCGTGAGCAGCACGACAGCGAACGTCACGGGGACCCGCGCGTCGGGTGGCGGCAGCAGGATCGCGATCAGCGGCAGCAGCGACCCTATGGTGAAGGCGATCGCCGAGGCGGCGGCCGCGTGCCAGGGATTGGTCAACGAATCCGGGTCGATCCGCAGCTCGATGTCGGCGTGCGCGGCGAAGGCGTCCTTCGCGGTCAGCTCCTCCGCCACCAGCCGGGCGGTCCCGGTGGTCAGCCCTTTCGCGACGTACATCGCGGTCAGCTCGTCCAACTCCTGCTCGGGGAACCGTTCGAGCTCGGTGCGCTCCTTCGCCAGCAGCGCCCGTTCGGAGTCACGTTGGCTGCTCACCGAAACGTACTCGCCCAGCGCCATGGAAACAGCGCCCGCCGCCACCCCTGCGACCCCCGCCGTCAGGACGGGGCCGGTGGCGATGGTCGCGCCGGCCACCCCCACGACGAGACCCGCCGTCGACACGATGCCGTCGTTGGCACCGAGCACTCCGGCCCGTAACCAGTTCAACCGGGTGGAGATCCCGCCGCCGTGCGGTTCACCCACGTGAATCGTGCCGGGCCAGCCGGCTCCCGTACCTTCGGCACTCATTCGGATCACCTGCCTCCGCCACCGTACGGCGGGGCGTCCTGCCACGGCAACGAAGCTTAGCCTGTCCTGTCGCAGGTGGACGCATGGTGCAGAGGGTCCTGTTGTTACCACAGTGGCTCGGGCGAGCGCCTGGGGACATCGGCACCGAGTTAGCTCGCCCGAGCACCGGGTACGCGTCTCGACATGCGGCGAATCTGGAGCGGGTTGCTGGCCGGTGCCGCCGGCACCAGCGCCCTCAACATGGTCACCTACCTCGACATGGCCGGCCGGGCGCGGCCGGCGAGCAGCACCCCGCAGCGTAGCGTCGGCCGGCTCGCCGAGACGCTGCACGTCGACCTCGGCGACGAGGAGACGGCCAGCAACCGGCGGGCCGGGCTCGGGCCGCTGCTCGGCTACGCGACCGGCCTCGGCGCCGGAGCGCTGTACGCCGTGGCCGGCCCCCGCCGGGCACCGGTCTGGGCGGCCACCGGGCTGCTCGCCATGTTGGCGATGGCCGGCTCGGACGCGCCGATGACCCTGCTCAAGGTGACCGACCCGCGGCAGTGGAGCGCCACCGACTGGGCGTCGGACATCGTGCCGCACCTGGCGTACGGCCTGGTCGCCGCCGCCGCGCTGCACCGGTTGCAGCACCGCGACTGACCTGCCCGGCCGTGCGGCCGTGACGCGTACCCCCCGACGGGTTCAGAGCCAGTCGTGTTCGCGGGCGTAGCGGGCTGCGTCGTGCCGGGTCCGGGTCTGGGTCTTCTGCATCGCGTTGGACAGATAGTTGCGTACGGTGCCTTCGGCGAGGTGGAGTCGGACGGCGATGTCGGCCACCGAGTAGCCGTCGCCGGTGGCCCGCAGCACGTCGACTTCCCGGTCAGTCAGTGGGCAGTCGTCGATGACGGCGAGCGCGGAGACGTCCGGATCGATCCACCGCTTGCCCGCGTGCAGGGTGCCGATGACCGAGGCGATGTGCGCGGGCTCGGCCGATTTGCTGACGAAGCCCTGTACGCCGAGCCGGAGAGCGCGGCGCAGCACACCCGGTCGGGCGTGCCGGGTCAGCATCAGGATGACCTGCTCGGGCCGGTCCTGCCGGATCTGGGCGACGGCGCCGAGCCCGTCCACGCCGGGCATTTCCAGGTCGATGACGAGGACGTCGGGCCGGTGGTGCAGGGTCGCCTGGACGGCCTCCGCGCCGTCGGCGGCTTCGGCGAGCACGGTGATGTCGCCTTCGAGGGGGAGCAGCGCGGCCATCGCCTTGCGGAGCAGCACCTCGTCGTCGGCGAGCACCACGGTGATCGCCGGGGCATCGGCCTGCGTCATCGGTCCTCCATCGGTGCGGAGCCAGTGCGCGGGCCAGTGCGCGGGCCGGTGCGCGGGAAGGTCGCAGCCGTCAGGAAACGCCCGTCGGACTGCTCCACGGTGAGCTCACCGGCGCTGTCAGCCACCCGGTTCCGCAGCGTCGCCAGGCCGTGCAGCTGCGGCAGCGGACCCTGCGGTGCGCCGTCGTTGACCACGGTGATGCCCGAACCGGACAGGGTGATCTTCACCTGGGTTGCCTGTGCGTGCCGCAGGATGTTGGTCGTCGTCTCGCGCAGGACCTGGCCGAGCAGTTCGTCCGCGCGGGTGTCGACCTCGGCCTCACGGTCGACGCGGACCCGGATGCCGGCGGCTTCGAAGAGGTTCTTGGCGTTCTCCAGCTCGGCGGAGAGGTTGAGCCGCCGCTGCGCGTAGGCGAGCTCCTTGGTCTGGTTGATGGTGTCGCTGACCAGGGAATAGATCTCCCGCAGCTCGTTGTCGACCCGGTCGGGGTCGGTACGGACCAGTTTGCGGGCCAACGCGATCTTCAGCTTCACCACGTGCAAGGTGTGTCCCTGGATGTCGTGCAGGTCGCTGGCGAACCGGACCCGTTCCCGGAAGACGGCCAGCTCCGCTTCACGCCGGCGGGACTCCTGCAACTCGTCGACGACGTCGTAGAACCGCTTGTTCGGAAACATCAGGCCGGTGATCACCGCGACCGCACCGGCGGGAAGGACGACGTACTGCAGGAGGACGTCGGAGACGCTCTCGGACGACACCAGCAGCCGCGTCGCGCCCACCACCGCGACGTAGCCGACGAGACCGACGGCCGCCGCGGCCCGGTACCGCTTCAGATAGGGAACGATGAGGGAGCCGGCGAGGGCTAGGCCGTAGAACGCACGCGGGCTGTCGATCATCAGTACGCCGAGCGGCCAGACGGCGGCGGTGACGATCAGACAGTACGGGGCGAATCGGGACAGGTCGTGTGCCGTCCACCGCTCGAAGGCCACCAGCGCCGCGACCACGCCCGAGGCCAGGATGAGCGCGTCCCACCAGGTGCCGGAGTCCGCCACCACCACGATAGCCCCGCCGACGGCGAGCGGCGGGACCAGCATGACGAGGTTGAGCTTGCGCAGCCGTCGCCGCGTGGGCTCGGTGTGCTCGGGCATCTCCTGAGTATTCGTCCGGATCCGGGCTGGCCACCAGTGACACTACGTCACGGGTGCACCGGCGGGAATGTCATCGCGAAGTGGTGACGTGGTCGCACTGACCGGTCGGCGCGGTCAGCGCTGAAATTGACGGCATGTCCACCACACCAGTCATCGAGGTCGAACGCCTCAACGTCGCCTACGGCGACTTCCACGCCGTCAAGGACCTTTCCTTCCAGGTACGCCGGGGCGAGCTCTACGCCCTGCTCGGCACGAACGGGGCCGGGAAGACCTCGGCGCTGGAAACCATCGAAGGTCACCGGACGGCGACCTCGGGGGTGGTGCGGGTCTTCGGGCAGCGCCCCGGTGACCGGGCAGCCGTACGGCCCAGGATGGGCATCATGCTCCAGGAGAGCGGATTCTCCCCGGACCTCACCGTGCGGGAATCGGTCCGGCTGATCGGAAAACTCAGTCGGCGGGTCGACCACGTCGACCGGGTGCTCGACCTGGTCGACCTCACCGGCAAGGCCGGCACCCTGGTCGCCCAGCTCTCCGGCGGGGAGAAACGGCGGCTGGATTTCGCCACCGCCGTGTACGGGGCACCGGAGCTGATCTTCCTGGACGAGCCGACCACCGGGCTGGACATCCAGTCCCGCGACGGACTGTGGGGCGTCATCGACAACCTGCGTACGGACGGGTCGACCGTCGTGCTCACCACGCACTACCTGGAAGAGGCCCAGCAGCGCGCCGACCGGATCGGTCTGATGCACCAGGGCACTCTGCGCAGGGAGGGGACCGTCGCCGAACTGACCCGGTCCCTGCCGGCGGTGATCAGCTTCTCGCTGCCGGTGTCAGCGTCGGCCCCGACCCCGGCGCTACCGCTACCGCTGCCGACCGAGCCGGGCGACGGCGACACGCTGCGCATCGAGACCCTCGACCTGCAGCGGGACCTGCACACCCTGCTGCGCTGGGCGCACGACCACGCCGTGGAGCTGCGTGGCCTCGAAGCCGGGCCGACCCGGCTCGACGACGTCTTCCGCGCCGTCGGCACCGAATGAACCCGTACCGAACTCCCTCTCCGTACCGAATCCTTGAAGGACGGACCGTCTCGCCATGCTCTCCATCGCCGTCAGTGAACTGACCCAGCTCTTCCGCAACCGGCTCGTGCTGGTCACGAGTCTCATCATGCCCGTGGTGGTCAGCGGGTTCTTCATCTACCAGCACGAATCGTTCGCGGCGCTGGGCAGCCTCGGGTACATCGCCGGGGTGGTGGTGTTCACCGTGGGCGCGTTCGGGCTGTACGCCACCACGGTGACCACGTTGGCCTCCCGCCGGCAGAACCTCTTCCTCAAGCGGCTGCGCTCAACCACGGCGAGCGACCCGCAGATCCTCGCCGGGCTGCTCACCCCGGCCACCGTCATCGCCCTGCTCCAGGTCACCGGGATCCTGACCGTGCTGGCCGTGGTCTCCGGCCAGCCGGCGAACGTCCCGCTGCTGGTGGCGGCCGTCGTCGCGACGACGACCATGTTGATCGGTCTGGGGCTGGCCACCGCCGGGCTGACGAACTCACCCGAGCACGCCCAGGTGACCACCCTGCCGGTCAGCCTCGGCGTCATCGCCGTGATGAGCTGGGTGGGCATCAGCGGCACCGAGGAACTCACCCTGCTCAAGCGGCTGCTCCCCGGCGGCGCGGCCACCGAACTGGTCGTCGACGCCTGGAACGGCGGCGTCGCCGTGACGGACTCACTGACCCTGCTGGCACCTACCCTCGGCTGGGTCGTCGTCGCCGTCGCGCTGGCAGCCCGACTGTTCCGCTGGGAACCGCGCCGCTGAGGCATCCACCAGGGATCCGCTGAGCCCATCTACCAGGGATCAGTACGTCAGCCCGTGGCCGTACCGGAACAACGGTGCCGGGTCGTCGAACGGGGCGTCCGGCTGCCCGGCGAGCACGGCCCGCTGGCTGGCCGGCAGATCGACGGGTAACCGGCCGGTCGGTGCCGGCTCCCCGACGAGTACGTCGATCAGCGCGGTGTCCTCGACGCCGAAGCTGACCAGCAGCGTGCCGACCCGATCGGCGAGCGGGGTGAGCACCGCCGGCCGGTCCAGGTAGACGTCCACGACGGTCGGCACCGCCGCCGCGACCGCCAGCACCCGGTCCACCGCGCCCGGCGGAAACTCCAGCGGCCCGGCGTGGAAGTACGCCTCCACCGGGCCGGTCCGCCGCTCGTACGGCGCGGCCAGCCGCAGCACCGCCACGTCCGCCTGGCGCGGATCCGACACCACCGTCCACCTGCCCCGCAGCGCGGCACGCAGCGGGCCTTCGGCGTACACCCGCAGACCGGGGGCGAGCGGCAACCGGGCCGGGTTGTCCGGCGGGGCCTGACGCAGCAGCGTCACGCAGGCCCGTTGGGCGGCCAACCCGGCAGCGCGGGCCGGCGGTCCACCGACCACCTGCGCGGCGTGCTCCGGGTCGACGTAGCGGTGCTCGAACAGGCCGAGCCGCAGCTTGTCGTGCAGGACGCGGCGGGCGGACTCGTCGATCCGGTCCTCGGTGACCTGGCCGCTGCGGACCAGGTCGACCACCAGGTCCGGGCGGGCCTCGCCGCCGAACTGGTCCACCCCGGCGTGCAGCGCGGTACGCAGCCGCTGCGCCGGTTCGAGATGTTCGACGCCCCAGGCGCGGGCCGGTCGGCGTTCGCCCCGGAAACAGGCGTCGGTCAGTACGCCCCAGTCGGCGCAGATCACCCCGGTGAAGCCGAGCTGCCGGCGCAGCAGCCCGGTCACCACCTCGTGGTTGAAGGCGAACGCCACCGGCGGCAGTTCGGTGCCGACCGGCAGCCCGTAGCCGAGCATCACCTGTGCGGCACCGGCCCGGACGGCCGCCACGAACGGCGCCAGGTGGGCGGCGAGACGACCACCCGGGTAGGCCTGCTCGGCGCCGTACCGGAAATGGGGGTCCTCGCCGGTGCGGACCGGGCCGCCGCCGGGGAAGTGCTTGACCAGCGCGGCGACGCTGTCCGGTCCGAGCGTCGGACCCTGCAAGCCGGACAGGTACGCCACCGTCAGCCGGCTGACCAGCTCCGGGTCCTCGCCGAAGGTGCCCAGCACCCGTGGCCAGCGCGGGTCCGTGGCGACGTCCGCCTGCGGGTGCAGCGCGGCCCGGATGCCGACCGCCAGGTACTCCCGCCGGACGGTGTCGGCGTGCCGCCGGACCAGTTCCGGGTCGCCGGTCGCGGCCAGCCCCAGCGGTTCCGGCCAGGTGGAGAAGGCACCGGCCAGCGCCGCCGTGTTGGGGTTGGCGGACCGGGCGTGCCGGGGATCGGTGGCGACCGTCACCGGTACGCCGAGTCGGGTCGACGCGGCCAGGTCCTGCAGTTGGTTGTGCCAGCGGGCCAGGTCGGCCGGTGCCGCGACGCCGACCAGGTTGACGTGGCTGATCCGGCGGTGCAGGACGATCTCCTCGGCGGAGAGCAGCCCGGCGTCCGGGTCGGCCGGCGCGAGGGTGCCGCCCGGACCGATGCCGATCATCGGGTGGAACAGCAGGCCGGCCTTTTCCGCCAGGTTCATCCGGCCCAACAGGTCGTCCGCCTGCTGCTGCGATGGCCGTGCCTGGGTGACGGTCGGCTGCTGGGTGGTCACCGGGCCGACGGTAACGGGGTGCGCGCCGCCGGGTAGGCGGTTCGGCCGGTATCCGGGTGGTTTGTCGGGCCGGCCGGCGGGAAAGGTGCGGGATGCCGCGACGACGGGTGCTCGTGTTCAGCATCCCCAACGAGGGACACCTCAACATCCTGAAACGGCTGATCCGCCGGCACCGGGCCGAGGACAGCTTCCGCCTGGTGCTCGTCGACCGGCAGACCACCGTGCCCCGGTTGGGTGACCTGGCCGGGTCGACTGTCGCGTTGCCGGGCTGCCGCGAGTTCCGCAACACCCCGGCGGACCGGGTGTTCGACCGGGCGTACCGGTTGTTCGGCGAATGCCTGGCGGTGGCCCGCGCCTACCGCCCCGACCTGGTGCTGTACGACTTCTGCGCGATCGAGGGCGCACTGGTCGCCCGCCGGCTGGGCGTGCCGGCGTGGTGCTCGGTACCGGGACTGGTCGGACCGATGACGGACGCCGGATATCTGCGGCACTGCCTGACGGCGTCGGCGAACACGGCGGCACTGGACGCTCTGGACCGGCGGTACGGCGTCACGCTCGACCCGGCCACGGTGGAACTCGTCTCGAACTGTCTGCACCTGCCGGCCGAACAGAACATCCTCTGGTCGTACCGTGCGGTCACGCCGCCCGACTTCCGGGACAACCGCGCGGCGGTCGGCTACCGCTTCGCCGGCTACCTCTCCGACGGCTGGCCGTCCCGGAACCGGCCGGACAGCCAGGACGGCCGGGGCGCAGGCCGGCAGCGCCGGGGCACCGGCCCGGCCCGGTCGGTCGTCTACCTGTCCTTCGGCACCGAGGTGCTGGACAACCTCTGGTACGCCGAGCCGGAGCTGGTCGGCGCGCTGCGCCGGTGCGTCGCCGGACTGGCCCGGCACTGGTCCTCGGCCGACCTGACGGTGGTCTTCCCGACCCGGGGCCGCCGGATCCTGGACCGGTACCCGGCGAACTGGGTGATCCGGCACGCCGTCGACCAGCAGCGGGTGCTCAGCCGGGCCGACGTGTTCGTCACCCACGGCGGCAGCAACAGCTTCCACGAGGCGATCCTCGCCGGGGTGCCGATGGTCGTCGTGCCGTTCTTCGGCGATCAGCCGCTGGTCGCCCGGCAGGCGGCCCGACTCGGCATCGGGATCAGCCTCGACGCGGGTGCCCGCACCGGGCGGGACGCCGCGTACCGGCTGCTGGACGTCGGCTGCGCCGACCGGATCGCCGCCGCGGTGCGGCGGATCCGCGACGACCGGCGGTACCGGGAGAGCCTCGCCGGCCTGGACCTGACGGCGGTGGCCGCGTTGCCGCCGACGGACGACGACCGCCCGGTCACCCGCCGGGTGGGCCCGGTGCTCGCGACGCCTCCCCGGTCGGGGACAGCGTCCACGCCGCGTTGATCAGGCCGATGTGCGACAGCCCCTGCGGGAAGTTGCCGATCAGGCCGCCGTCGCGGCGGTCCACCTCCTCGGCGAGCAGACCGAGATCGTTCGCGCACGCGGTGGCCACCTCGAAGACCTGGCGGGCCCGGTCGTGCCGGCCGGCCAGCGCGAGGGCCTCGGCCAGCCAGTAGGAGCAGATCAGGAAGGCTCCTTCGTCCTCGCCGCCGGTCCATCGCTGGACCAGGCCGTGGTGGGTCAGGTCCGCCTCGATGGCGTCGATCGTGGCGACCACCCTGTGGTCGGTGCCGGGCAGGAAACCCATGATCGGCATGATCAGGACGCCGGCGTCGAGATGGTCGGAGCCGAACGCACCGGTGAACGCCTGGCGCCGGTCGCTCCACCCCTGGTCGAGGATCGCCGCGCGGATCTGCTCCCGGGTCCGGTGCCAACGGTCGACGTCACGCTCGGCGTGCAGCGCCGGCGCCAGCCCGATGGCCCGGTCCAACGCCACCCAGCACATCAGCTTCGAGGTGAGGTAGTGGCGTTCGCCCTCCCGACCCTCCCAGATCCCGGAATCCGGCTGGGACCAGGTGCGGCAGGCCCGTTCGGCAAGGCCACGGAGCAGGTGTACGGTGCCCGCCGCCAGATCGCCGAGCCGGTCGCGCAGAATCCAGGCGCCGTGCATCACCTCGCCGAGCACGTCGAGCTGCCGCTGCCGCCAGGCGTCGTTGCCGACCCGGACCGGCGTCGAGGCCCGGTAGCCACGTAGGTGCTCCAGATCGTGCTCGGTCAGGTCCCGCTCACCGCCGACCCCGAACATGATCGGTACTGGCTGGTCGGACGGTAGCTCGCCGACCGAGTCGGCGATCCAGTCGAAGAACCGGTGCGCCTCGTCGGGGCAGGCGGCCACCCACAGCGCCTGCATGGTGAACGCCCCGTCGCGCAGCCAGGCGTACCGGTAGTCCCAGTTCGCGCCGCCGCCGACCTCCTCGGGCAGCGAGGTGGTCGGCGCGGCCACCACCGCACCGGTCGGCTGATAGGTCAGCGCCTGCAGCACCAGGGCGCTGCGCCGTACCTGCTCCTGGTAGAGCCCCTGGTAGCTGTGGTGCTCGTCGGCCCAGGACCGCCAGCCGGCGACCGTGTCGTCGACGCCGCACCGTCGGTCGTCGGCCGGTGGTGCGGTGTCGTCGGCGCGCAGGTGCCGCAGCGCGAACCGTACGGTCTGCCCGGCGGTGCGGGTGAGCCGGCCGCCGATCCGGTCCACCCCAATGGACAACTCGGCCGGCAGCGGGTCGCCGGTCAGGATCAGCCGGTCACTGCCGCCGACCAGCTCGATCCGCCCGTCGTCGCCGGTCACCACCGGGACGACCCGGCCGTACTCGGGCCGTACCACCAGGTCGACATCGACCTCTACCGTGCCGGAGAGGACGTCGACCCGGCGCAGCAGCACGTGCGGCGAGGCACCGCCGATGTGGTGGCCGCGTTCGCCGGGGCCGAGGGCCAGCGCGTCGGTGAGCCGCAGCTCGCCGTTGGCGGTCCGGAAGTCGGTCTGCAGCACCATGGTGTCCGCCAGGTAGCGGCGGGCGGTGCGGTGCCCGTCGACCGGGGTGATGGACCAGTGTCCGGCGTCGGGGTCGAGCAGCCGGGCGAAGACGCTCGGCGCGTCGAACCGGGCCGGGCACCACCAGTCGACGGAGCCGTCCGCGGACAGCAACGCCGCTCCCTGGCAGTCACTGAGGAGCCCGTAGCTGGCGATGTCGGGCATCGTCACCGGGTACCCGCCCGCCGCAGGTTCATGCCGGCCGTCCGGGGCGGGTACCGGGTGGCGGTTCAGTCGGCCGGTTCGGCGCCGAGTCGACCGACCCGGCCGGAGCGCAGGAACACCAGGTAGTGGGTGACCGTGCCGGCCGCCGCGCGGTCGTCGGCGGGTAGGGCCACCCGCTCGTAGCTGAGCAGCCGGCCGGTGGCGGTGTCGATCACGGCGGTGTCCCGCACCGGTCGGCCGTCCATCTCGCCGGTCGCGCTGACCGCGACCCCGGACCGGCCGGCGCGGTCCAGCACCGGACCGTGGGTGACCAGCTCGGCGTCGGCGAGGACAGCCAGGGCGGCGGCCCGCTGGGCCGGGGACAGGTCGTGGAACCGGTAGAGGCCGACCACCGCCCGGAGCGCGGCCTGCGGGCCTTCGTGCATCGGCTGCTCCTCGGCGAGCTGGCCGGCCAGCACCGTCCGGTCGGCAGCGGGATCGGGTACGGCGACACCGAGCGCGCCGGGCGGGTACTCGACCACCTCGGCGGGCCGGTCCGGTTCCGCCGGGTCGACCCGGGTCTCCTGCCCGGACCGGTCGGCGGCCCACCACAGTCGCCGGTCGTACGCTCCGCCGTCCTGCCCGGTGGCGGGATCGTCGCGCCACCAGGCCCGCAGGTGGACGTAGGTGTAGCGGCCGGCGGTGGCCGGCTGGTCCGGCACCGGTTGATCCAGCGCTGGTTGATCCAGCGCTGGTTGGTCGAGTGAATGGACGTGCCGGGCGATCGCCGCCAGCTGGTGGCGGGCCGGGGCGGTGCCCGGGCCGGCGGTCAGCGGCAGCGGCTGTTCCGGGTCGGCGAGGACCGGGTCGGTGGTGTCCGACCCGGCCGGGTCCGGTCCGGCCGGCCCAGGCAAGCCGTACGGGCGGACGGCCTCGATCCCGACGATCAGCAGCACCACCAGAACGACGGCGGGGACCACGACCCGCCACAGCTGCGGCCGCCACAGCCTGGGCCGCCACAGCCGCCACCGCCAGCGGGTCGATTCCTGCGCCGACCGGCGCTGATGCGCAAGGGCTATCAGGTTCGTGACGTCGATCTCGGGTGGCGGCGGGATCCGTCCCTGTCTGGGCAGCAGCGCCCGGACGGCCAGCTGCACCAGCTCGTCGCGGCGGAACTCGTCCTCGGCCGGCTCCTGATCCATGGTCAGTCCTTCCCACGTCTGGCCGGGATGCGCCAGGTACGCCGGGTACGCCGGCCCTGCACCTCGTCCCGTAGCTTGTGCAACGCGCGGCGGGTCCGGTGCAGCGATCGCCGTACCGCTGCCGGGCTCATCCGCAACATGGCGGCGATGTCGGCCGTGCTGACGCCGTAGCTGGTCAGCAGCAGACACTCCCGGTCCTTGACGCTGAGCCGTCGACCGAGCCGGGCCACGTTCTGGCGAAGGACGCTGGCGCCGGGTTCGCCGTCGTTGCTGACCACCAGGGTCAGCGCGGCGGTAGGCCGGGCCTGCTGGCCGCGAGGGTCCTTGTCCAGACGTTCCTCGGCCAGCCGTCGGGCCACCCGGTAGAGCCACACCTGCGGATGCCGGATCTGGTGACCGTCCCGACGGTGCAGCCAGGCCCTGACGAATGTCTCCTGCAGAAGTGCTTCGGCGACTCCGGTGTCCTCGATGCGCTGAAACAATACCGTCCACAGCAGCGCATGATGCTGACTCACCTGTTCCCCGAGCCACGCATCGAGCCCTGCCGCATCCTCTGCATCCACAATGCTCCTCGGTGCTCGTTCCGGTGACGTCGTCGCAATCGGAGCTGCCGGGTCCGGCATCCGTCTTATAAGAGGCGTCAGCGTGCCAGATCGTGCCCGATGATTTTTGTTGATCATGGTCAATTGTTCCAGGATGTGGAACATGAGAAAGTCGCGCTTTGCGTGGTGGTGGTTGCTGGCTGAAAGTTGCAGCTCACCCCAGATCGGAGAAATGTGACTGCAGTTCATTTATTTACCGATGTGGATATGGCGATCTCGTTGGTCGATTGGCTATCGTCGGCGGTGTCGTGTCGCAAAGTTCCTGACTGAGCACTGAGGGTGACGGTGATATTGCCGGTACGCCCAACCCACTTCTGGACCGCCACCCGGACCGACTGGAGCCCGCCATGACGCCACGCACCCGGATAAGTCGCCGGACCCCTCACCTGAGCCGGCGGTTGGCGCCCGCCGTACTGGCCGTCGCCGTGCTGGCCACCGGACTGCAGCCCGGCGCCGCCGCCGCCGGCCCCACCAATGTCCAGTCACGGGTGGACACCTACCTGGCGGCCCACCCCGGCGGCACCCAGATCAACCAGACCGACATCGCCTACTCCGGCGGGGTGTTCATCGTCAGCGTGGTTCGCCCCGCCGAAGCGGGGCCGCTCGCCGGACCGGACTGCCCCGGCGGCTGGTTCTGCTTCTACGACGGCACGAACTACACCTATCCTCGGGGGCGGCTCAGCGACTGCGGATGGCAGGACCTCGGCCGCTGGGGGTGGCGCAACCGGACCGAGTCCGTGCACTACAACCTCAACTACGGCAGCACCACCTTCCTCGACGAGACCGGCCCGACCGACACCAAACTCTTCGTGGTCGACACAGCCCGCCGGACCATGCCCGACGTCTCACCGCACCGCAACCGGGCCGACTACGTCTACCGCGCGTGCACCTGACGAGACCATTCCGTCACGACCGGACAGTGAATCGGTACCGCCGCCGCGGCGTGCCGGACAGATGTAGGGAAATGTCCATGTCCGATGGTCAGGGGCCGACCTAGCGTCGAGACGTCCAACGTCCGCTGCCCGCCGGCTCCGGTACCGCCCAGCCTGCGACCCGGTCGTCCGGTGCGGCCATCCGACAAGGAACCACTGTGTCCCGTACCCTCGCCTCCCGCCTGGCCACGGCGGCGCTCGCGCTGGCCGTGACGGCCGGCCTCGGCCTCGTCACCGCCGGGCCGGCCGGTGCCGTCGCCAACGGCACGATCGTCCCCGACGGCAAGTACCGGTTCTCGGTGAAGTTGACGATGACCGGAATCCCGACGGCCGACGGCGGCCGCCGTAACAGCGCCTGCTCCGGAGCCCTGATCCATCCGCAGTGGGTGGTCACCGCCGGGCACTGCTTCCGGACCTTCGACGGCGTACGGGTCGACCGTCCGGTCGCCGACCTGACCACCGCGACGGTCGGCCGGGCGGACCTCACCGGCGACGGCGGCCAGGTCGCCACGGTGATCGCGGTACGCCAGTCGCCCACCAACGACCTGGCGCTGGCAAAGCTGGACCAGCCGGTACGCGGCATCAAGCCGATCGCCCTGGCCCACCGGCCGCCGCGGGTCGGCGCCATCGTCCGGCTCACCGGATACGGTGCCGACAACTCGGTCGACCCGGTGCCGTCGACCGTGCTGCGCACCGGGCTGTTCGCCGTCACCGAGGTCGCCGACTCGACCGTCGGCGTGACCGGCCGGTACCCGCACCCGGACACCAGCGCCTGCCCGTACGACTCCGGTGCCCCGTACTTCGTCGAGCGGGGTCGCCACGGCCCGGCGCTGGTGTCGGTAGAGAGCTTCGGCCCGGGCTGTCCGCACTCCGACGTCGAAACGACGTCGCGGGTCGACAACATCACCGACTGGATCCGCCAGGCGATCCGGGGCTGAACACCGTCCCGGTTGGTCGACCACCCGCCCCGGTGGTCGACCACCGGGACGGCACCGGCTACCGGCCGGGCAGGGTGATCGTCACCCGGGTGCCGGCACCGGAGAGGTCGAGCACCAGCCGGCGGGCCATCCGGTTGATCAGATCGAGCCCGCGCCCCCGGTCGGACCCGTCGTGCGAGTGTCCCCGCCAGTGTCCCCGGTCGGTGACCTCGATCCGGACCTGCTGCCGGTCAAGCAGCATCACCTGCAGCGCGACCGGGCCGCCCGGACGCCCGTGGTAGGCGTGCTCCAACGAGTTGATCAGGGCTTCGTTGCAGGTGGCCAGCAGTGCGTCGGCCTGATCCGGGGTGAGGTCGTTGCCGGCGGACCAGTCCCGCAGCGCCCGGCGCGCGGCGGACAGGTCGGCGGGGGAGGTCAGGGTCAGCCGCAGCACCGGGGATCCGTCCGTGCCGGTGGGCAGCCCGTCCAGATGCACGCAGGCCACCACCGTGTCGTCGGTGATCACCTGGCCGTCGGTCATCGCGTCCAGCAGCCGGTCGCACCAGACCTGCGGCTCGGTGCCGGACAACCCGGCAGCGGCCCGGCCCAGCCGGTCCAACCCGGCGTCGATCACCTGGCCGCGCCGCTCGACCAGGCCGTCGGAGTACCAGACCAGCATCGCCGAGTCGGGGACCGCGATCTGGGCCTGGGTCCGGGGCTGCGCGGTCAGCCGCAGCGGCAGCGACCGGGCGTCGGTCAGGTAGCGGCTGGTCCCGCCGGCTACCAGCAGCGGCGGCAGATGACCCGCGCAGGCGTAGGTGAGCACCCGGTCGGTGGGGCTGTACTCGGCGTACCCGACGGTCGCGAAGTCGGCCCCGTCGATCGTCTGGCAGGCGGTGTCCAGCGCCTCCAGCACCTCGACCGGCGACGCACCGGTCTGCGCCACCGAGCGCAGCGACTGCTGCAGCCGGCCCATGGTGATCGCCGACGACAACCCGTGGCCGACGACGTCCCCGACGGCGATACCCACCCGGTTGCCGGGCAGTTCGAAGACGTCGTACCAGTCGCCGCCGACGTCGCGGCCGTGCTCCGCCGGCCGATAGCAGACCGCAGCGGTGACGCCGGGCAGGTCCGGCGAGATCTGCGGCAGCAACGCCCGCTGCAACTGGTGCGCGGCGGCGTGCTCGGACTCGTACATGGCTGCCCGGTCGACGGCCTGACCCGCGAGTTCGGCGAGGGTACGGGCGATCGAAACCACCTCCGGGGTGATCGCGTCGTCGCGGCGGAACGCGAACGCCAGCGCACCGAGGCACCGGTCGCCGACCGTGACCGGCACCGCCAGCAGACTGCGGGTGCCGGTCCGGGCGTGGGCGTCGGCGAGTACGGGGTAGCGCGCGTCCAGCGCCGCCAGGGTCGGCAGTTGGACCGGCCGGCCGGTCCGGATCACATCGACGACCGGCAACCGGGCCGGCCCGTCGAGCGGGAACGTGGCGAAGCCTCCGGTGACCTGCTCGGCGAGGGCCGCCGTCAGCCAGCAGCGGACCGAGCCGCCGGCCTGATCGGTGAGCGCCACCGCGCCGTGGTCGGCGACCAGGCCGACGCCCCGGTCGACCAGCACCCGGATCACCTGGTCGGACGTGGCGGCGGTGGCCAGCCCGGCAGTGACGTCCTGCAGCGCCTGCAACCGCCGGCGGGCGGCCACCTCACGACGTGACTCGGCTTGCGCCCGGTCCCGCTCCGCCACCGCGATCGCCAGCGCCCAGGCACCGAGTACCACCACCGCCAGGTAGACCTGCAGCGATGCCGCCTCCAGCCGGGGCTGTCCGGCCAGCACCGACCACGGCCCGTGCCCGGCGGCGCTGAGCAGGTTCGCGGCGAACGCCATCACGAACCCGGCCGCCCCGATGGTGGCCACCCGGCCCCGGAAGCCGACTGCGAGCAGCACCGGCACCGGCAGGTAGGCCAGCGGCAGCTCGTGGGGCCAGAAACCGATGACGGTGAGCGCTCCGGTGCCAGCCAACGCCGTACCGCCCCGGATCAGCTGCCACGGTCGGAACCGGCCGCGGACCGCGTCCAGACCGACCAGGGCGGCACCGAGGGTGAGCACCGCGAGCCCGTCGCCGGCCCAGAACCGGCCCAACGCCGGCCACCAGGCGCCGCCGGTGCCGACCGCGCTGGTCGTGGCCCCGATCACCGCGCCGACCAACGGTCCGATGCCCACCGGGTAGAGCAGGAACGCCGCCGCGTCGCGGTACCGGGTCAGGTCGACCCGGCCCGGCCGCAGCCACCGCAGCCCGGCGGCACCGACCAGCGGTTCGACGACGTTGGTCAGCGCGAAGCCGAGTGCGGTCAGCGGGCCGAGCCCTTGCCACAGGTCGATGCCGAACTCGGTGAGACCGACGGCACCGAGGATCCACGGCCAGTGTCGGCGGCGGGTCAGCACCAACGCCCCGAGGGTCACCCCGGCCGGCGGGAAGAACACCGCGCCGACGGCCGAAGCGTGGAACAGCAGCCAGGCGCAGCCGGAGCCGAGCGCGTACGCGGCGGCGACGCAGAGCGCGATCAGCGCCGACCGGCCCAGCTGCCCGGCCCGGCCCCGCCGCGGTGCCGGCTCGCCGGCGACCTGTGTCAAGGCTGTCATCCTCCCCGGTAGCACCAGGAAATCCGCCCGGTACGCACGAGAAGATAATGGCAGCGTCGATAGCCGTACGGCTCACAGGTGCCGGCGACGCCAATCGGCTCTCTCGCCGGTCACCGTCTGCGGCCTAGGACCGTTCCCCTTTTGGGCCGAGACCCCGTTCGGTACGCAGCACGCCCCGGCGGTCGGCCTGCTCCTGCAGGATCTCGTTGGCGAGCTCGTCGGCGCCCGCGTCGTTCGCCGTACCCGAATTCTCCAGGTCCTTGCGCAGCCGGGCGCGCTGGTTGTCGTACCCCTTGCTGCCTGGTCGTTTCCCCGACATCGTGCCTCCTCGTGGTGACCTGTCCGATCGACTCGGTGTGACCGTTCGACCGGGCGGGTACCCGCTGCGGCACCGGGTACCCGCCGCAGGACCGGGGATCCGCTACGGGACCGGGTACTCGACCAGGTAGACGGGCGCGCCGACCCGGGTCATGTCGGCCGCCTCACCGATCCCGTTGACCACGTGGTCGATGGCGCCCGCGCTGAGGTTGACGGTCATGATGTGCCGCAGCCGTACGCCCGGACGGTGCGGCACCTCGAAGCCGTTGCGGGTGCGGATCGACGGGTCGTTCTGGTTGAACACGTACACCCCGCCGCCGTACAGCTGGTGGTGCCGCACGTGGTCGGCGACCTTGTAGCCGGCCCAGCCGGGGGTGTCGCCGTTCATCCAGTCGGCCTGGCTCGGCGGGTCGTACGGCAGCTCGTTCTGGTAGAGGACGGTGGTGCCGTGGTCGCCGTTCCAGACCGTGTTGTACCGCTGGAAGTGCTCGACGAACAGTCCGGTCGCGGTCACGTGGTCACCGTTGACCACGACGCCGTACCGTCCGGTGTTGGTGTGCCAGCGGTCGGTGTCACCGTTGACGCCCTCGGTGAACCCTTCGACTCCATGATCGGCCCGCCACACCCAGGTGTGGTCGATCAGCACGTGGTCGCTGTTGATCTGCAACGCGGTGTCGGTCCGGCCGATGTGCGGGCCGCCGACCCGGAAGTACACGTCCGACAGGGTGACCGGGTTGCGCGGCGTACTCAGGTTGCGGCCGTGTTCGCGGCCGACCCGCAGCAGGACCGGCGACTCGGTTTCCCCGGCGTCGATCGTCACCCCGGCGACCACCACGCCGGGTACGCCGGCTACCTCGAGCGGGACCGCTCCGTCGCGGGCGGTCAGCGTGGCGTGTCCGATGCCCAGCACGACCGTGTCCGGTCGGCGGACCTTGATGCTGCGGGCGACGTCGTAGACGCCGGGGGTGAGCAGCAGGTGGCGGCCCCGGGCGAGCTGGCTGTTGATCACGTGCACCGGGTCGGCGGGGGTGGCGACGAAGAAGTCGCGGATCGGCAGCGTACGGCCCGGCGTCAGGCCGGCGCCCCAGGAGATGCCGGTGCTGTCACGCTGCACGGCCGGCACCCGGACCTGGTACGCCCCGCGCCGGTCGACGAACAGGTACGGCTTCTCCCGCCGCAGCGGCGTGCTGTCCAGGGTGGTATACGGCGGGTCGGGGAACGCCGCGTCGTCCGGGGCGCCGACGACACCGGCGAACACCTGGTTCCACACCCCGTTGGACCAGCTGCCGATCTCGCTGTTGCGGGTCAGCCACTGCTGCTGGGAGCCGTTGGTGACGTCCGGCAGCCGGGAGTCGGCGATGAAGCCGCCGCTGGCGTACTGCGGCCCGGCGGTGCAGTAGTCCATCAACGACAGGCCGCCGCCGCTGACGTCCACCCGGCGCATCGAGACCGCCTGGGACACCGCCCAGAAGTTCGCCGTCGACCGGCACTCGTCCTGCCCGGTCGGGTCGATGCGCAGCGACAGGTTGGACAGCGTTCGCCAGAAGTTGACCAGGGCGATGCAGTTGCCGGTGCCGCCGTCGGTCAGGCAGCGGTTGTACGCCTCGATCTTGCCGTTGATCACCACGTCGGTGGGGCTGGCGCCGAGGCCGGAGATCTCGGTGTAGTACCCGGCCCGGATGTGCAGTGGTTGGTCGGCGGTGCCGTAGCTGCCGGGTCGGAAGAGGAACGCGTACCGCTGCCGGCCCATCTCGTTGTCGACCTGCCGGGTGTACGCGGCGTCCAGCCGGGCCTGGATCTCGTCGACCGGCATGCCCGGGTGGAAGACCGTGACGTGTGGGCCGAGGTCGGTCCGGTCGGGCCGGTGCGGTGGGCCGGCGGCGGCCGTGGCGGTGGTCAGGCCGGCGGCCGCGGTCGTCACGACCAGGCCGAGTGCGAGGCTGCCGGCGGTCCGCCGGAGCCGAAAGGGGTGTCGTCGGATCATCGGATTCCTTCCGGTCACGCCGGTGGCGGCTGCCTCCGGGCGCGGCGTGGGGTGGGTCGGTCAGAGGTGCGTGAGAGCGCTCTCTCAGCATCGCCCGACGGCACCCACCGGTGCCGTCGGGGAATGATCTGTTTCTACCCGCTGGATCGGTCTTTGGCTATGGGGCGCTGGCCGGTCGCCGGCCGACGGTGGTGCCGGATCCGCCAACATACGCATTCCCGGTAGGGGTAAGCTCAGCGGTCGAGTCGGATCGGAACGAGTCGCGAGGGAGAGACCGATGGCGGTCAGCACCTACACCGTGCAGGGGATGACCTGCAGCCACTGCGTCGGGTCGGTGTCCACCGAGATCGGCGGGATCGCCGGGGTCACCGGGGTCGACGTCGACCTGGCCACCGGCCGGGTCACCGTCACCAGCGAACAGCCGGTCAGCGACCAGGCGGTGGCCGCCGCCGTCGAGGAGGCCGGCTACGAGCTGGTCAGCGGCTGAGCACAACCGGCCGGAACCGGCGCAGCCGCAGACTGTTGGCGACCACGAACGCCGACGACATCGCCATCGCCGCACCCGCGATCATCGGGTTGAGCAGGCCTGCCGCCGCCAATGGCAGCGCCGCGACGTTGTAGGCGAACGCCCAGAACAGGTTGCCCTGGATCGTCCGCAGGGTGCGGCGGGACAGCCGGACGGCGTCGACGGCGGCGGTCAGGTCGCCCCGTACCAGGGTGAGATCGGCGGCCTCGATGGCGGCGTCGGTGCCGGTCCCCATCGCCAGGCCGAGATCGGCCTGGGCCAGGGCGGCGGCGTCGTTCACCCCGTCACCGACCATCGCGACCACCCGACCGTCGGCCTGCAGCCGCTTGACCGCGTCCACCTTCTCGGCGGGCAACACCCCGGCGATCACCTCGTCGACCCCGACCTCGGCGGCGACCGCCCGGGCGACGGTGGCGTTGTCCCCGGTGAGCAGGACCGGGGTGAGTCCGAGCCGACGCAGCGCGTCGATCGCCGGCCGGCTGGTCGGCTTGACCCGGTCGGCGACGGCCAGCACGCCCCGGGCCCGGCCGTCCCAGCCGACCATGACCGCGGTCCGGCCGGCGGCCTCGGCGGCGGCCATCCTGCCGGCCAGCGCCGCGTCCACGGTCAGGCCCTCGTCGGTCAGCAGCGCCGGCCGACCGACCAGCACGGTACGCCCGCCGACGGTGCCGCGTACGCCCAGTCCGTGCCGGCCGGTGAAGTCGGTCACCGGCGGTAGCGGCCCGACCCGCTCGGCGGCGGCCCCGGCGACCGCCCGGCCGATCGGGTGCTCCGATCCGGCCTCGACCGCACCGGCCAGCCGGAGCAGTTCGTCGGGATCCGGGTCGGCGCCGTCGACCAGCACGTCGACCAGCGTCATGGTGCCGGTGGTGACCGTGCCGGTCTTGTCCAGCAGCACGGTGTCCACCCGGCGGGTGGACTCCAGCACCTCCGGGCCTCTGATCAGCACGCCGAGCTGGGCGCCGCGTCCGGTGCCGACCAGCAGCGCCGTCGGGGTGGCCAGGCCGAGCGCGCACGGGCAGGCGATGATCAGTACGGCGACCGCGGCGGTGAACGCCACGGTGGCCCCGCCCCCGGTGGCGAGCCAGTAGCCGAGGGTGCCGACGGCGAGCGCGATGACGATCGGCACGAAGACGCCGGAGATTCGGTCGGCCAGCCGCTGCGCCGCCGCCTTGCCGGCCTGCGCCTGCTCCACCAGCCGGGCCATCTGGGCGAGCTGGGTCTCGGTGCCGACCCGGGTGGCCGTCACCACCAGCCGGCCGCCGGCGTTGACGGTGGCGCCGACCACCGGGTCGCCGGGAGCGACCTCGACCGGCACGGACTCGCCGGTGACCATGCTGGCGTCGACCGCCGAGGAGCCCTCGGTCACCACACCGTCGGTGGCGATCTTCTCGCCGGGCCGGACGACGAACCGGTCACCCACCGCGAGCTGGTCGACCGGAATCCGGCTCTCCGCGCCGTCGCGCAGCACGGCGACGTCCCGGGCACCCAGCTCGAGCAGGGCCCGCAGCGCCGCGCCGGCCCGGCGCTTGGCCCGGCTCTCGAAGTAGCGGCCGAGCAGGATGAAAACGGTCACCCCGGCGGCGACCTCAAGGTAGATGTTGGCGGCGGCCATGCCCCGGTCGACGGACAGGCTGAACGGGTGGGTCATGCCGGGGGTGCCGGCGGTGCCGAAGAACAGCGCCCACAGCGACCAGCCGAGGGCGGCGAGGGTTCCCATCGACACCAGGGTGTCCATGGTCGCCGCGCCGTGCCGCAGATTCGTCCAGGCGGCCCGGTGGAACGGCAGGCCGCCGTAGAGCACCACCGGGACGGTCAGCGCCAGGCTGACCCACTGCCAGTAGGTGAACTGCCAGGCGGGCACCATCGCCAGGGCCACCACCGGCACGCTGAGCGCCAGTGCGACCCAGAGCCGGGTACGCAGCGAACGGAGGTCGTCGGAGACGCCCGGCCGGGCGTTTTCCGCCGAACTGTCGGAATCCGCTGCGCCGTCGGGGTCCGGTGGTGGTGGCGGGGGAGCGGGCAGCTGGGCGGTGTAGCCGGTACGGCGTACGACGTCGACCAGCTCGTCGGCGGTCACGGTCGGACTCTCGACGGTGACGCTGGCCTTCTCGGTGGCGAAGTTCACCGTCGCGGTCACCCCGTCGATCCGGTTGAGCTTCTTCTCGATCCTTGCCGCACAGGACGAGCAGGTCATCCCACTGATGCTCAGCTCGATCCGGGTCGCCGTCGTGGCCCGGCCCGCTCTGGTACCGCTCATGCCGTCCTCCTCGCCTGCGGTGATGGCGGGACCTACCATACCCCTAGGGGGTAGATCGTCACGGGTCGGGCAGCGGGTGTGACGAGGTCAACCTCGCTTCATCAGCCGGCCGACCGCCGCCATCATCTCGGCGGCCATCTCGTCCGCCCGGCCCTCGGCGGAACCCTCCTGCATACAGTGCCGGGCGTGCCCGTCCAACAGGCCGAGGGCGACCTTGTCCAGTGCTGCCTGGATGGCGGAGATCTGGGTCAGCACGTCGATGCAGTACCGGTCGTCGTCGACCATCCGCTCGATGCCGCGCACCTGTCCCTCGATGCGGCGCAGCCGGGCCTGGAGCTGTTCCTTGGAGGCGGTGTAGCCGCGGGTGGTCTGGCTGGTCATCTCCGTAGGCTAGCAACCCCCAGGGGGTATCTGCGAGAAACGAGCCGGCGGGCAGGTACGGTTACCGGAACATCGTCGGACGTCGGATGTCGGGACGGAGCGGACATTATGCGGGTGCGGTCGATGATCATCAGCCTCGTCGCCGCCAGCTCGGTGGCGTTGGCCGGCTGCGCCACTTCGGCTGACGGGGACGGCACGCCACCGTCCGGCGGGACCGGGACCGGGACCGGTGCCAGTACGCCAGCCGGGGACACCGACCCCGAAACCGGTGCAGACACCGACGGTGTCAGCGCCAGCTATGCCTTCACCGCAGACACCCTGGCCGGTGACACCTTCGACGGGCGCAGCCTGGCCGGGAAACCGGCGGTGCTGTGGTTCTGGGCACCGTGGTGTCCCACCTGCCTCGGCCAGGCCGCCCGAGTCAACTCGTTGGCCGCCGACTACGCCGACACCGCCAGCGTGGTCGGCGTGGCCGGGCTCGACGGGGTGCCGGCCATGCACGACTTCGTCGAGCTGGCCGAGTTGTCCGGCTTTCCGCAACTGGCCGACGAGCAGGGCGCGGTGTGGCGGCACTTCGAGATCACCGCGCAGAGCACCTTCGTCGTCCTCGACGCCGATGGCGAAGTCGTCGACAAGGGACATGTCGACGTCGACGCGCTGCCCGGCATGCTCGACCGGCTGATCGCCGGCTAGCCGACCTCCGCCACCCAATCTGATGACCGACGCACCCCTCGCACTCGCCCTGGCGGCAGGCACTCTCGCCGCGGTCAACCCGTGCGGGTTCGCGCTGCTGCCCGCGTACCTGTCCTTCCTGGTGAGTGGCGACGACGCGGCCGCTACCGGTCGGGGGGCCGCCGTCGGTCGGGCACTGACCACGACGGCGGCGATGACCACCGGGTTCGTCATCGTCTTCGGGGTGTTCGGCCTGGTCGTGGCGCCGGCGGCCGGGGCGGTGCAGCGCCACCTGCCGTGGCTGACCATCGGCATCGGGCTGCTGCTCATCGGGCTCGGCGGGGTGCTGCTGGCCGGCCGGCAGCTGCCCGGCATCGGCATGATGCCGTCCCGTGCCCCGGCCACCAGCCGGTCACTACTGTCCATGGTGGTGTTCGGGATGGCATACGCCGCCGCGTCGCTGTCCTGCACGATCGCTCCATTTCTGGCGATCGTGGCGGCCAGCTTCCGTGCCGGTTCGGTCGCGTCCGGAGTGGCCCTGTTCGTGGCGTACGCCGCCGGCATGGGGCTGACCGTCGCGGTCGCGGCCGTCACCGTCGCGCTGGCCCGCGACGGGCTGCTGCGGCGGGTACGCCGCGCGGCCCCGCTGCTGTCCCGCGTCGGCGGTGCGTTGCTGGTGGCCGCCGGCGGCTACGTCGCCTGGTACGGCTGGTACGAGATCCGGCTGCTGCGCGGCGGGTCGGGCGGGGATCCGTTGATCGACGGTGCCGGCATGGTCCAGCGGTGGCTGGCCGCCACGCTCGACCAGGCGGGGGCGGCCGTCCTGGCCACGGTCCTGGTCGTGCTACTGGCCGGTGCCGGCCTGCTCCGGCTGGCCCGGTCCCGTCGTCGGGGCCGCAGGTAAGAGAACACCACGGTCCGGGCGTTGGCCGGCAGCTGGCCCGGTTGCTGAAGCACCGTGACCGACGGCGGGTCGACTGTGGCCGGTGCCGGCGGCGACAGTCGATGGTCACGGGCAGCGGACGACCTGGCCTCCGTAGGACAGGCCGCCGCCGAAGCCGAACAGCAGGATCGGCGCGCCGGAAGGTATGTCGCCGCGCATCACCAGCTTCGACAACGCGATCGGAATGCTGCCGGCGGAGGTGTTGCCGGACTCGACGACGTCCTCGGCCACGATCGCGTTCGGCGCGCCGATCCGTTCGGCGAGCGACCTGATGATGCGCAGGTTTGCCTGGTGCGGCACGATCGCGGCGAGGTCTGCCGGGGCCACCCCGGCCCGTTCGCAGACCTGCCGGGCGATGGTCGGTAGCACTGTGGTCGCCCACCGGTAGACCGCCTGGCCGGCCTGCTGGAAGGTGCCGGCACGACCCTCGATGCGGACCGCGTCGGACATGTCGGGGACCGAGCCCCAGACGACCGGACCGATCCCGGGCTGGTCGGCGGCGGTCAGCACGACGGCTCCCGCGCCGTCGCCGACCAGCACACACGTCGTACGGTCGGTCCAGTCGGCGAAATCGGACAGCTTCTCCACCCCGACGACGATGGCGTTACGCGCCGCGCCGGCGCGTACTGCGTGGTCGGTCGCGGCCAGCGCGTAGGTGAACCCGGTGCAGGCGACGTTGACGTCGATGACCGCCGGGTGGCTGAGCCCGAGGCGGGCGGCGACCCGGGCGGCCATGTTCGGCGACCGGTCGATGGCGGTGCAGGTGGCGACCGAGACGTAGTCGATGTCGGCGGGGGACAGGCCGCTCTGGGCGAGCGCCTTGCGGGCGGCGTGCGCCGCCATCTCGTCGACGGTCTCGTCCGGCTCGGCGATGTGCCGGGTCTGGATCCCGACCCGGGACTGGATCCATTCGTCGCTGGTGTCGACCATTTTCGACAGGTCGGCGTTGGTGAGGATCCGGCTGGGCTGGTAGTGCCCAACGGAGAGAATGCGTGAGCCAGTCATTGATCTGATCTCCCTTGGGCTGCCACGAGTGATGCCAGCGACTGAGCTCGACTATAGTGCCTTTTCGCAGTCCAGCCGGGGTACCGTCAAGAGCTGACTGCTCGCATTGGTCGAGGTGGCCGCTGCTGCGATCTCGATCGAGCTGGCCTGCTCGTCTGGTCCGGACGGAGCTCGGCTACCGACGCGGCGGCGCGGCGTAGACTCCATTGTGGTCAAGGGCGGTCGGCTGGTCGCGCAGACGATCCACCCCACCCCACCCCACCCCACTCCGCTCGGGGAGCACCCGCAGTCCTGACCGTTCCCAGGGGCGCTCCCCGACGTCGCGGCAGCTCCACCATCGCGATCGCGGGCCGCCGGTGCCTGGCGAGGATCTGCCGGACCTACCCCTCCGGTTCCTTGCGGACGATCAGCATCGGGTAGCGGGCGAGTCGTGCGCTCCAGCGGGGCAGCCGGTCTTCGACCGCCGCGACTCCGGCCACCATCGCTCGGCCGACCCGCCCGCCGGGCACCACCGTACGGGTGATCTCCGGCGCGAGAACCGACCAGCTCCGAACCTCGATGCGCGCCCGATCCCGCAGCCCGGCCTGCAGCCGGCGATGGTCGACCGGGTGGTAGGGCAACGGCGGGAGGTCCGCCACCGGCCGGGAGTCCAGCCGTAGCCGGCGGGCCAGGTTCTGGAGGCGGGCGAACGTCTGGATGTACACGAGCACGGCGACGCCGCCCGGCCGCAGGACCCGGCAGATCTCCGTGAGCGCCAGCGTCTGTCGTTCCGGCGTGAGGTGGTAGAGCACGTGGGCGCACAGCACCCGGCCGAAGGTGTCCGCCGGAAAGGGCAGCTGGCAGATGTCGGCCTGCAGGTAGCTGGCGGTGTCGCCGAGGGTCTGCCGTGCGCCGCGCAACGCCGCGGCTGCGAAGTCGAGATTGACCCGTAGGCCGCCACCGTCGACCGGCACCGGCGCTCCGCCGCACCCCAGGTCCAGCAGCGGACCGTCGCCTGCCAGCAGCCGGGCGACCCGCTGGTCACGGCGTCGATGATAGCCGTCCATCACCGGCCTGAGGTCGACGAACGCCTCCGCGTCCTGATACTGACCGGATGAGCCGCGCTGCCAGCCGTAGGTTTCGTAGAACTGCCGTACCGCCACGTCGTCTTCACGGGTTTGCTCCATCGATCGATATTGGCGTACCTCCACAGCAGAATCAATCCGCTGTCGGTGTGCCGGTGGGGCCCGACACCGAGGCGGTGTCGGGCCCCACCGATCGGGACGCCGGGTGAGCGCCGGCGTTTCTCCGGTCAGGTCGCGGTGCAGGTCAGGCTCGGAGTGGCGTTGCTGCCGTTCCAGGTGCCGATGAATCCGAAGGTGGTGCTGGCCCCAGCGCCGAGCGAGCCGTTGAAGGAGACGTTGGTCGCCGTCACCGCCGAGCCACTGGCGTTGATGGTCGCGTTCCAGGACTGGCTGATCGTCTGGCCGTTGGCGAAGGTCCAGGTCACCCGCCAACCCCTGATCGCGGACGAGCCGGCGGTGACCCGTACGTCGCCCTGGAAACCGCCTTGCCACTGGCCGACGACCGAGTAGGTCGCCGTACAGCCACCGGCGCCCGGCGGTGGCGTGGTCGGGTTCGGCGGTGGCGTGGTCGGGTTCGGCGGTGGCGTGGTCGGGTTCGGCGGCGGGGTGGTCGGGTTCGGCGGCGGGGTGGTCGGGTTCGGCGGCGGCGGCCAGCCGGGGCCGCCGGGTGGCCAGCCGACAAGACCACCGCGGTACTGCCCGGCGGTGACGGTCATCAGCCGGTTGGCTCCCGCGATGCTGCCGCCGGTGGTGGCCATGCCGCCGGTCGTCGGGCCGGACAGGCTGCCGCCCAGGTAGACGTCGTAGTTCTGCCCGTTCTGGATCCGGTTGGAGGAGAAGACCACCTCCCGGAACGTTTTGGGGGCGCGGTAGGAGACAAGCACCTGGCCGCCGGAGACCAGGTGCAGCAGGGTGCCGGCCGGCTGGCTGCTGGACAGTTGGGGAGCGGCCCAGCCCTGGCCGGAGGTCGGCGGCAGGCTCAGCACCGCCAGCGCGGTCGACCCTGCCCCGAGCATCGTGCCGCCGGTGAAGTGGACCGCGCCGTTGGCGTCGATCGCGCCCTCGCCAGGGCTGCCGCTGCTCGGCCCGCTGACCACGACCGTGCCGCCGGCGAAGGTCACCGTGCCGTTGGAGTCGATACCGTCGATGCTGGAGTTGACCAGGGTGGTCCCGCCGGTGAACCGGGCGAACGCGTTCGGTGCCACCTCGAAGTCGCCGTACCCGTCCTCGACGGCGTTGATCGCGTCGTCGCGGGCGGTGACGTCGACGGTGCCACCGGAGATGGTCACCTGCCGGCTCTCGATCGCCTCGTAGGAGTTGGTGACGGTGACGGTGCCGCCGGAGATGTCGACGGTGTTCTCGCCCTTGACGGCGTCGTCACCGGCGTTCACTCGCACGGTGCCGTTGGTGATGGTGAGCCGGCCCCGGTCCGCCTCGGTGTCGTCGGATCTGATGCCGTCACCGCCGGCGGTGACGTCGATGTTCCCTCCGGTGATGTCGAGGAAGTCCTTGCCCCGGATGCCGTCGTCGACCGCGTCGACCGTGATCGAGCCCGACTCGATGACCAGGCCGTCCTTGCTGGTGATGCCGTCGTAGGCGTTGCCGCGTACGGCCAGCGCCCCGGTGCCGGTGATCCGCAGGTCGGCGCGGCTGAACAGGGCGGCGTTCGGCTCGTCGGTGTCCGGGTCGGGATAGACGTAGTTGGTCGCGTCGGTGAGCCGACTGGTGGTGCCGGCGGCGAGCGTGATCACGACCTGGTCGGCGTCGGTGACCTGCAGCGGTGCGTTGCTGGAGTTGGTGATGGCGGCGCCGTTGAGGATCAGGTTGACGGTGCCTGAGGCGTCGACGTCGAGGTAGCCGTCGTTGAGGGTGCCGGTGACCTCGTAGGTGCCCGGTGCGGTGATCGTCACGGCCCGCCCGGCGATCGTGACGTCGGCACTGGGGCTGGTGGCGCTGGTGCCGGTCAGCGTGATCGGGACGGTCGCCTGCGCGGCAGCCGGTGCCGGTAGCGGGCCGGTGATCAGTGCGATGGCGAGCCCGGCGGGGACGATGGCTCTCAGGGGGATGCGTTTCATCGGTCTAGTCCTGACTCGGATGGATGGGACGGGACGCGCGCGTGAATACATCGACAACTATAGATGAATATCGACGGCTTCGGGCCCGCCGGGAGCGGCCAGGGTGCGCAGTGCCGCAGCGGCGACCACGGCTCGGGTGGCTGCGGCACCACGTAGAGGTGGTGACGATTGCCACCTCCGCGCCATCCCTACCCGTCCGCGACGGTAGATTCCCCCCTGCCGTCCGTGCTGTTCGACCTGCACGGCGGGGGATGGTTTCCGAGGCGACGACGCCAGGAAACAACCAGGTCATCTTCTCGGGCCACCGTGATCGTGACGGATCGTGCCGCCGCGACCACCGGGATCGGTGCTGGTCCGCGAATCCCGACACGAGACCCTGCGCGCTGCCGCGCGCCCTGATCGGAAAAGGCTGTATGTCTGCGTTCTCTCCTGCGGCGTTCCGGCCGCGTCTGTCCCGCCCGTCGTGGTTGTCCCCGAAGGTGTTCCGTACCGAGGTCCTCGCTGGCCTGGTGGTCGCGCTCGCGTTGATCCCGGAGGCGATCTCGTTCTCCATCCTCGCCGGGGTCGACCCACGGGTCGGGCTGTTCGCGTCGTTCACCATGGCGGTGACCATCGCGATCTGCGGCGGCCGGCCGGCGATGATCTCCGCAGCGACCGGCGCGATCGCGTTGATCGTCGCCCCGTTGGCCCGCGACCACGGGCTCGGCTATCTGCTGGCGGCGGTGATCCTCGGCGGGGTGCTGCAGGTGCTGCTCGCCGTGCTCGGCGTCGCCCGACTGATGCGGTTCGTCCCGCGCAGCGTGATGGTCGGCTTCGTCAACGCCCTGGCGATCCTGATCTTCGCAGCGCAGATGCCCTACCTGATCGGGGTGCCGTGGCTGGTCTATCCGATGGTCGCCGTCGCGCTGGTGATCATTGTCGGGCTGCCCCGGCTGACGAAGGCGGTGCCGGCGCCGCTGGTCGCGATCGTCGTGCTGACCGTCGTCACGGTTGTCGCCGGCTTCGCCGTGCCGACCGTCGGTGACCAGGGCGCCCTGCCGGACAGCCTGCCGATGCTCGTCCTGCCGCAGATCCCGTACACCTGGGCGACCCTGCAGGTGATCGCCCCGTACGCGGTCGGCGTCGCGCTGGTCGGGTTGATGGAATCGTTGATGACCGCCAAGCTGGTCGACGACATCACCGACACCCACTCGAACAAGACCCGCGAGTCGTGGGGTCAGGGCGTGGCCAACATTGTCACCGGCTTCTTCGGCGGCATGGGTGGCTGCGCGATGATCGGCCAGACGATGATCAACGTCAAGGTGGCCGGTGCCCGGACCCGGCTGTCGACCTTCCTGGCCGGGGTGTTCCTGCTGATCCTGGTCGTCTCCCTGGGCGACATCGTCGCCCGGATTCCGATGGCCGCCCTGGTCGCCGTGATGATCATCGTCGCGGTGTCGACGTTCGACTGGCACAGCGTCGCCCCCGCCACCCTCAAACGAATGCCGTGGGGGGAACTCGCGGTGATGACCTCCACCGTCGCCGCGGTGCTGGTCACCCACAACCTCGCGATCGGGGTCATCATCGGTGTTCTCGTCGCGATGGTGATCTTCGCCCGCCGGGTGGCCCACATGGTCGAGGTCACCAGCGTGCTCGACCCCGACGGCAGCACCCGGATCTACTCGGTGCACGGCGAACTCTTCTTCGCCTCCAGCAACGACCTCGTCTACCAGTTCGACTACGCTGGCGACCCCGACCGCGTGATCATCGACATGACGCACGCGCACATCTGGGACGCCTCGTCGGTGGCCGCGCTCGACGCCATCACCACCAAGTACGCCAGTCGCGGCAAGACCGCCGAGATCATCGAGCTGAACCAGCCCAGCGCCCGGATCCACGGCACCCTCGCCGGGCAGCTCAGGGTCGGCCACTGACACCGGTCAGGCCGGCGGTGCGCCGCCGGCCGCACCGGTGGACGTCCGGTCCGCCGCCCCTTGCGGGTCGGCGAGCCGGAGCTGGGCGACGAACCTGACGACGGCCGCCAAGACGTACGCTAGCGACCGCTCAGCGAGTTCGTCCTCGTCGCCTGGCGGTGCTGCGGTGCCCGCAACTGGGTGGCCGGTCGCGGCAACGGCGAACCCGGCCAGGAACATCAGATCGGGTACGGGAGGACCACCGATGCTCGCCCGCCTCGTCGAGGACGCCTCCGGCACCGTCCCGGCCAGCCTGACGCTGGAACTGTCGTGAACAGGCACAAGCCCGCTGCGGGTACGCCACCGTACCTTGGCGCCGACGGTGAATTCTGCTGGATGGACATCAAGACCCGCGACATCGCTGACACCGCCCGGTTCTTCTCCGCCACGCTCGGCTGGCGCTTCGCGGTAGACGATGACGACTGGCGCCGCGCCACCACGATCACCGGCGGCAACCTCGCACCGCCCGTCCCGGGCTTGCCGCCACGTTCTACACGACAGTTGTCCGCCGACGGGATCACCATCCAGGTGATGGCTTTGTAGGATTGCCGACGACCTTCAGCCTCCACCAAGGCCGCCGGCCTCGCTTGCGTACGGTCGCTACGCTGCTGCGTCGTGGTCGACGAACCGAGCCGGATCAGCACGTGGACGCTCCGAGTGGTGGTGTACGGCGGGGCGGTGACCGGGCTGGCGCTGTCGGCGGCGGCGTTCGTGGTCGACGACGCGCCGCTGTGGTGGGTGCTGGTGGGTGCGCCGCTGGCGGTCTGCTGCGGGCTGCTGGTGTTCGTCTGGCTGCGGTTCCGGCTGCGTCACCGCTCGCCTGAGGCCCGTAGGCGGGCGGTCGAGGCGATGGCGGCTCGGCGCGACACGGTGGGGCGGCCGTTGGAGCGTTCCCGGATTGCAAAGCGTGCCACCCGGCACAAGAAGCCGGTGCTCGTCGCTGGCGTGCCGACCACCGCGGTGGTGCAGTTCCTCGCGTCCGCGCACCGGGCCAGTCAGTTTCGCCACCTGGTCTACCTGGAGCTGGAGGTCGTTGGACCGGACGGCGCCCGATACCTGGTCAAGACCGGCGAGTACCTCGACGCCTCGTCTGCCGGGTCGGTGGCCCCCGGCCGGGTGCTGCAGGTCAAGGTGGATCCCGTCGACCCTGACCGGGTGGCGGTGGACTGGGAGCGGTCACTCCGGCTGACCTGAGCGGAACTGCTCGGCCTGAATCGGCCAGTCGACCGGCAGCGCGAGCGGACCGCGCACGATGGTCCCGGCGCGCCACCGTACCCCGTCCGGGTCGGTCAGCCGCAGACCCGGCGCCGCCGCGACCAGCGCGCCGACCACCTCCTGGATCTCCATCGTCGCCAGCCAGGCACCGAGGCAGCGGTGCGGGCCGTAGCCGAAGGTGACATGCCGGGCCGTCGGGCGCCGGTCCGGGTCGAAGGTGTCCGCGTCCGGGAACACCGCGTCGTCACGGTTGGCGGAGATGGTCGAGGCGAACACCGCCTCCCCGGCCCGGACCGTCAAGCCGCCCAGCTCGACGTCCTCGGTCGCCACCCGGGGCAGCCCGCTGCCGCCGTTGAGCGGCACGAACCGGAGCAGCTCGTCGACCACCGCCGGCACCCGATCCGGCTCCCGGCCCAGCAACTCCCAGAGGTGGCGGTCGCGCAGCAGCAGGTACGCCGAACTGGCCAGCTGGCTGGCCGTGGTCTCGAACCCGGCGGCGAGCAGGGTCACGCCGAACGACACCAGCTCCTGCTCGGTCATCCGGTCGCCGTCGTCGGTCGCCCGGACCAGCATGCTCAGCAGGTCGCCGGTGGCCGACTCACGGCGGTGCGCGATCAGCTCCCGCAGGTAGTCCTCCAGCGCGGCGGCGACCGACCGGAACTCGTCGGCCGGCATCGGCCCGGGCATCAGCAGCGCGTGCGTCCAGGCGCGGAACCGGTCGCGGTCGGCCAGCGGTACGCCGAGCACGTGGCACAGCACGGTCAGCGGCACCGGCAACGCGACCGCGGCGTACAGGTCGCCCGGTGCCGGGCCGGCAAGCAGCGCGTCGATCCGTTCGGCGGCGACCTGCCGGACGTACGGGCGTATTTGCTCGATGCGCCACTGGGCGAACGCGCTGGCCGCGATGCGCCTCAGCCGACCATGTTCGGGCCGGTCCAGGTCCAGGATGGTGGTGGCCACCGGCGGGGCCTCGGTCTGCCGGGGCACGTCCGGGCCGCAGGCGGCGGCCCGGCTGAACCTGGGGTCAGCGAGCACCGTGGTCACGTCGGCGTAGCGGGTGGCCAGCCAGGCGTCGCCGCCGTACGGCAGCCGGATCCGGGACACCGGGCACTCGGCGCGCAGCCGGGCCAACCGTGGATCCAGCCCCAGCTCGTCGTAGTCACGGAACGGATACAGCGGCGGTTCGTGCGGCTGCGGGTCGGTTGGCTGCGGCTCGTGCGGCTGCGGCTCGTGCGGCGCGGATGCGGTCATCGCCGGCTGCCTCACACCGCCACGTGCGGTACCGGCCAGTGCCGCATCCGGTAGGGCAGGATCAGTATCGCGTCGCCGGCCGCGCAGGCCAGCCCGGCTTCGACGGCGACGGCCGCCGCGTCGACGTCGCCCGGCGCCGGCACCCCGGACGGGTCCTCGGCCAGCCGCAGGAACGCGTCCGCGCCGTCGGTGATCACCATCCGGCTGGCCTCGACCCCGGGCCGGACGTCCTTGACCACCACCATTCCCGGCCCGCGACGGTAGTAGCAGCTGCCGTACCGGTAGGCCAGGCCCCACTCGCCGGCGTAGGCCCGGCTGGCCTGGTCGGTGCCGGCCGACGGCGCGACCAGGTGCACGTGGGTGTCCAGCGGGAACAACGGCCGCCCGCGCAGGGTCCAGCGCAGCCGTACCGCGTGGCTGGTCACCGCGCGCAGGAACCGCAACTGGGCCAGGTCCTGTTCGGGGGAGTCGCCGAAGTCCAGCGGCTCCGGCAGGGTCACCGTCCGCAGCGACCAGGCGGCCAGATCGGTACGGTCGGTGAGCAGCGTCGCCGTACCCATCTCAAGCCACCTTGACCGGTTCGACGGTGGTCGCCAGGGTGATCCAGCGACCGTTCTCCTCGAAGACCAGCCCGGCGTCGTCGAGTTCGGCCAGCCACCGCGCCAGCCGGTCGGTCTCCACCGGCAGCCCGGCGGCGGCGAGCCGCCCGGCCAGGGCCCCGACGGTACGGCCGTGTTCCAGTTCGGCGTAGGCGCGGCGCAGCCGGGGGTCGGCGATACGGTGTTCGCGGTCCGGCCAGCCGACCCGCCGGTCGGCGATCACGATCTCGTCGGCGTCCAGGCCGGTGAGCAGCTGCAGCGCGCTGGCCGGATAGCCGTCGGTCCAGCGTTTGAGGAGCTCGTTCAACGGCTCGGCGTCCTGCTCGGACAGGCCGGCGGGTTCGGTGTCGAACAGGTAGACCAGATCGGCCAGCTCGTTCTCGGGCAGGTCGTAGACGTGCTGGTAGAGCCGGGCGGCCCGGCGGGTCGGGAAGCCGAGCACCGGGTTCTCGAAGTACGGGCTGAAGCGTTCGAGCAGGATTCGCGACGAACCGGCCGGCGGCTGCAGGTGCATCAGCCGGGGGAGCTGACGCAGCACCGAGTCGTAGTCGACGCGGCGTTCGCCGGGGAACCCGTACAGCCAGTTCCACGACACGGTGAGGCCGGCGGACTCGCAGTCGCGCAGGGTCCGTACGTTGTGGACGCCGGAGACGCCCTTGTCCATCAGCTTGAGCACCGGGCTGACCAGCGATTCGATACCGGGCTGTACGTGGGCCACGCCGGCCGCGCGCAGCGCGTCGATCTCGGTCGGCCGTAGGTTGGACTTGACCTCGTAGTGCAGCCGCAGGTCCCAGCCGAGCGCGGCGACGCGGGGCAGGAACTCGGCGTAGTAGTGGTTGTCGATGATGTTGTCGACCATGATCACGTCGAGGGTCTGGTGCCGGCCGACCAGCTCGGTCATCTCGGCGATCATGCGTTCGGCGGGCTTGGCCCGGAACGTCATCGCGGTGCCGTTGAGCCCGCAGAAGGTGCAGTGGTGCTTCTCGCCCCACCAGCAGCCCCGGGCGCCCTCCAGGACCAGCTTGGGTTCGATGTACTCGCCGATCGGCGATGCGGCGAGCTGGTCGAACCAGTCGTCGAAGTCCGGGGTGGGGATGCGTGCCGGGGGCAGCAGCGTGCCCTGCGGGTTGTGCCGTGCGGTGCCGTCGGCCCGGCGCCAGGACAGCCCGGGTATCCGGGCGAGCCGGGCGTCGAGGCTGTCGTCGCCAGCGTCGAGCGCGTCGAGCAGCATCGGGAACGCGACCTCGCCTTCGCCGCGTACCACGAAGTCGACGAACGGGAAGTTGCGGTGCAGGGCGATCCCCATCGCGCCGTCGCAGTTGCCACCTCCGAACGCGATCCGTACGCCCGGGTCGAGCTGGCGGATCCGCCGGGCGACCGCGAGGCTCGGCACGTTCTGCATGAACGTGGTGGTGAAGCCGACCAGCCGGGGATCGTTGGCGAGGATCTCGGCGGCGGCCAGCTCGACGAAGTCGGCGGCGTACTGGCGCATCGCGGTCGGGCCGGCGATGCCGGTGCCGTACTCGGCCGCGTAGCGGCGCAACGTCTCCACGCCGAACTCGAGGTCGTCGTGCAGCACCCCGGCGAAGACCCAGTCACCGAGGCCGTCGAACAGGCCCACCTCGGCGACCTCGGTGTAGTCGGCCGGGCCCAGCTCGCCGTCGCTGCGTTCCATCAGGAACTCGGCCCAGCGCAGGCTGCCGTGGTACGCCGTCGGGGCGGGCCGCCCACTGGCGACGGTCACCGCCTTGAGCAACCCGATCGGCAGTGATGGTGATTCGATGGCCTGCCAGGGCATGGCGACCAGACATACGGACATCGGCCGGGCCTTTCAGCTGGTGAGCGCGTCGTACCGAGGTGCGCCGGATGGGGCGGGACCGCCCCATCCGGCCGATCACGTCTTCGGCCCTCCACGCGGTCCTACCCGCGCTTCGCCGGCCGCGGTCACTTCTCGGCCTTCCGAGTCGGGACCAGGTACTTGCAGGTGCCGTGAGCCGGCGTCTTGATGGTGACCTTCTTGATGGTCAAGATCTTCACCTCCCTCCGTCCATGTCGACTCCACCGGCGCTCAGGCGGGCCCGGTGCCGGCGGAGAAACCAGTGCCGCAGCCGGTCGGGCTCGCGGCCGGTCAAATCGGCGAGGGACACCGAAATCTTGTCCAGGTAGGTCAGTCGCATGCCGATCTCATGCCACTGCGACCCGTACTCGCGCCACAGCTCGCGCCCCTCGCCCGTGGCGGACTCGCGGGCCAGGTAGTTCAGGCCGATCGCGACGTGTTGGATCTCGTCGCGGCGTACGTGGTGGTAGAGCAGGCCGAGCGGGTCACCGGCGAACACCTCGCGCAGCAGGATGAACTCGTCTGCGGCGAACCCCTCCAGCATGGTGTGCACCAGCGCCCGGCCCATGTACGGCAGCCGGGTCAGCGCCGTGTCCAGCGGCTCCATCAGCTCGGGCGCCTCCGGCTCCGGCTCACCGCCGCCGACCAGCTTCGCGTACTGGTAGAAGGCGTCCGCGTGTCGGGCCTCGTCGGCGGTGGCCAGGGCGAGGCTGAACCGCAGCGGCGCGTCCTCGGTCTGCGCGGCCAGCGTCGCGGCGGCGACCAGCCCGGCCTGCTCGGCGTAGTAGCCGCGCGAGGACATCCGCCAGGCCAGCTCGGCCCGCTCCCAGCTGGGGTCCGCCGGCCCGTCGGCGATGATGTCCGCGGCGCGCCACGGCGTCTTGTCGCGGGTCACTCCGAAGACGCGGTACGCCAACTCGTTGCGATCAAGATCATCGGCATCGATGAGTGCCATTGGCAACTCCCCAACAGGCTTGCCGCCCAGCGTCGGTCACGGGATTACGACAAGCAGGAGATTCTCGGTTCGCTGATTCGTGTGCGTCGGCGAGGATGCGCGCCGTCTGCGGCGCACGATGTGATGAGCATAAATGACCTCGCGTCGGAACGGCAAGCATTACCGGGCCGGCCGGTGGTCGGGTCGCGACCCGGGAAACGGGCGAAGGGTATTTACCTTGATCACCGTGACTTCCGATGGTGACGCGGCTGTGGGAAGGTGACTCGACCGACCGAGCCGAGGAGTGGTGCCCATGCCCGGCCGTCTCGCCACGTCGATCGCGGTGGATCGACCGCTGCGCCCGGCCGTCGCTGCTCAGGCCGCCAGCGTCGTCGGCACCCACGTCGCCGCGCTGGCCCTGCCGACCGTCGCGGTGGTGGCGCTGCACGCCTCGCCGGTGGCGGCGGCCACCCTGTTCGCCCTCGAGTACGGCGCCCAGGCGCTCGCCGCACCGCTGCTCGGGGTGGTCGTCGACCGGGTCGTCGACCGGCGCCGGCTGCTCATGGCCGCCAGCGCCGGAACCGCCGCCGTGGTGCTGGCCGTACCGGTCGCCGCGCTGGCCGGAGTGCTCTCGCTGCCGCTGCTGTACGCCGTGGCCGGCCTGTCCGGAATCCTCGGTGGGCTGGTCACCATCGGCCTGCAGGCCACCGTGCCGCAACTGGTCGAACCGGACCGGCTGGTGCCGGCGAACGCCGCGCTGGCCGGTGCCCAGTCGGCCGGCCAGATCGCCGGGCCGGCGCTGGCCGGCTGGCTGGTGCAGACCCTCGGCGGGGCGCTGGCGATGTCGGCGAACGCCGCGGCGCAGGCGCTGGCCGCCGCCGGTTTCGCCGCGCTGCGGCCCCGGCCGGGCGGGACGCCGCCGGTGCCGGAACATCCACTACGGGCGTTGCGCGACGGGGTAGCGGCGCTGCGCGGCCGTCCGGAATTGGTCCGGATCGCGGTCACCGCCGCCGCGCTGAACCTCGGCGGGTCCGCGATCGGCGGTCTCTACGTGCTGTACGCCTACCGGGTCCTCGACCTGTCGCCGTGGGTGCTCGGGTTGACCTTCGCGGTGAACAGCGTCGCCGCCGTCGTCGGCGTGGCCACCGCGCGACGGGTGATCGCCCGGCTCGGCCATCCCCGGGTGGTCCCGGTGTTCGCCCCGCTCGCCGGGGCCGCTCTGATGCTGATCCCGCTGGCCGCCGTCACGCCGTCGGTGCTGACCCTGATCGTCTACGAGATGATCTTCGGGTACTGCGCCACGGTCTGGCTGATCGCCTCGGTGTCGCTGCAGCAGTCCGTGGTCCCCGGCCCGCTGCTGGGCCGGGTGCTCGCGTTGAGCCGGGCGCTCGCGGTGCTGGCGGTGCCGGTCGGATCGCTGCTCGCTGGCGTCGCGGCGCAACTCTGGGGGGTGCTGCCAACCCTGATCTGCTTCGCCGCCGTAGCTTTTCTTGGCACCGTCTCCGTCGTTTCCCGGCGGGTGGCCACCCACAACCTGACCACATCCTGACCGGACCCCGACCAATTCCAGTATTGCGACCAGCGTCGATCGGTCACCTATAATTGGCGACATTCAGCAGGTGATCATGATTGCTTCCGATGCGACCGGTGAATGGTTCTCCGCCGGCGCAGGGACGGGGAACGCCCAGACGATGGACCTGTCGGACGCGTACCGCGAGATGGTTCGGATCAGGGTCTTCGAGGAGCAGGTTCTGCGGTGCGCCGCCGCCGGCCAGGTGCCCGGATCGGTCCACCCGTACACCGGGCAGGAAGCTGTCGCGGTCGGGGTGCTGGCCGCCCGGCAGCCCGACGAGTGGGTGGTGAGCTTCTACCGGTGCCACGGGCACGCGCTGGCCGCCGGGGTGGCGGCCGCCGGGCTGGCCCGGGAGATCCTCGGCCGGGTCGGCGGGGTCTGCGGCGGCAAGGCCGGGTCGATGCACATCGCCGACCGGTCCCGCTACCTCCTCGGCGCCAGCTCCATTGTGGCTGCGCAGCTGCCGATCGCGGCCGGAGCAGCGCTGGCCGAGAAGACCGCCGGCAGCGGCCGGGCGGTCGTCGCGTTCTGCGGTGACGGCGCGTTCGGCGCCGGCGCCGCCTACGAGACGCTCACCGTCGCCGCCGTGCTCGGGTTGCCGCTGCTGCTGGTTTGCGAGGAGAACGGCTGGCAGGACCACACCCCGAGCGACCTGGTGCGGCACCGTACCCCCGGTGAGATCGCCCGCGGCCTGGGGCTGGACTGCGACGAGGTGGACGGCAACGACGTGGCCGCGGTGCACCGGGCTGCGGCGGCGGCCCTGGCCCACTGCCGGGCCGGCCGCCCGCAGGTCCTCGTCGCCCACACCTACCTGCGGCACTTCCATGCCCAGCTCGGCCCGCAGCCGCCGGGTGAGTACCGTCCGGCCGCCGAGCGGGAGCGCTGGCTGGCCCAGGATCCGCTGACCCGCGTTGAGGCGGCCCTCGCCAGCCCGTCCGCAGCCAGCCCGTCCGCAGCCAGCCAGGAGCGGGCCGTCGAGATCCGCGAGCAGGTCACCGCGGAGCTGGCCGAGGTTTTCGCCGACGCGCTGGCCGCCGACCGACCGGATCCGGCGAGCGCGGTCACCGCGGTCACCGCCGCGGCCTGGCCGCCCGGTGCCACCTGGCCGGAGGCCGTCACGGTGCGGGAGCCGGTGGCATGACCCGCCGGCACCCGTCCGTCGGGGCGGTCCGCGGCGCCCTGGCCGACCAGCCCACGATGAGCATGTTCTGCACGTACCAGCAGCCCGACCTCATCGAACTGTTCGGTGCCGAGCGGATGGTCCGGCTGCCGATCGCCGAGAACACCATGCTCGGCATGGCGGTCGGGATGGCGCTGCTCGGCCGCCGGGTGCTGGTCAGCATCGCCCGCGCCGCCTTCCTGTTCACCGCCTTCGACCAACTGGTCAACGAGGCCACCAAGTGGCGGTACATGTCCGACGGGCAGTTCACCGTACCGGTGGTGGTGCGCGGGCTGACCCAGGGCGGCGAGCAGCTCGGTGCCCAGCACGAACACGCCGCGCACGGCCTGCTCAGCCAGATTCCCGGGCTGGTCGTCGCGGTGCCCGGGTCACCGAACGCCGCCGCCGGGCTGTTGCGCACCGCGCTGGTGCACCCGGATCCGGTGGTGGTGCTGGAATCGCCCCGGCTGTACGCCGCCGACTGGGCGTCGCTGCCCGAGCCGGAGCCGACCGACGCCGCACTGCCGTTCGGCGTCGCCGGCCGCGCCCGCCCCGGCCGCGACCTCACCCTCGTCGGCATCGGCAACACCGTCGCCACCTGCCTGCGGGCCGCCGCCGTCCTTGACCGGGACGGGCTGCACGCCCAGGTGGTCGACCTGCGTACCGCCGCACCGCTGGACCTCGACGGCGTCACCGCCATGGTCCGGGCCGCCGGTGGTCGGGTGATCCTGGTCGACGAGGCCCCGGCCGGCGTCAGCGTCATGTCCGCGCTCGGCCTGCATCTGGTGCGGGCCGGCGTGGTCGCGCCGCACCGGCTCGACCTGCTCGCCGGTGCGCCGGTCCCGGCGCCGGTGAGCCCGCCACTGAGCGCCGCCCTGCTGCCAGACGAGGAACACGTCGTGTCCGTCGCCCGCCGAGGAGCCAACCGATGATCGACCGGTCCACCTACCACGCCTGGCACGGCATCACCCCGATGGGCGAGTTCCTCGCCGAGTCCGACCCGGACATGTTCCTCGTCGGCGGCGACGGTAGCTACGCCGTCGACCAGGCCGGCCGGCGTTACCTCGACGCCCGCTCGTCGATGTGGAACGTCACCCTCGGCTATTCGTGCGAGCCGGTCAAGGCGGCGATGCGCCGCCAGCTCGACGAGCTGCCGTCCGGCACGGTCATGCGCTACGAGCATCCGCCCCGGGTCACCGTGCGGTACGCCGCCGCCCTCGCCGCGACGCTGCCGCCGACCCTGCGGCACATCCGGTTCGGCAACACCGGCAGCCAGATGACCGAGGCGGCCGGCATGCTGTCCCGCTTCCACCGCAGAATGACCGGCGAGACAGGCCGTGACCGGATCATCGCGGTGCACGGCAGCTACCACGGCACCGGGCCGTTGGCCACCGCGCTCACCGGTGAGCAGATCCTGCACGAGTGGTCGGCGCCGCTGGACGACCGCGTGGTGCACGTCGTCGGGGGCGACGGACTGCTCGACGCCGTCGCCGGTGTCGTCGACCGGCTCGGCGCGTCGCAGGTGACCGCCGTCATCGTCGAACCGGTGATGGGCAACTATCTGCACGCCGCCAGCGTCGACCAGTTGGCGGCGCTGATCGACTACTGCCGGGCCCGAAACATCCATGTCGTCGCCGACGAGGTGACCACCGGCGCCGGCCGGGTCGCGGCGATGACGGTCAGCGAGCGGCTGCCCAGCCCGCCCGACATGATCGTGCTCGGCAAGGGTCTCAGCGCCGGCTACTTCCCGCTCGCCGCGCTCGCGGTCGCCGATCCGATCTTCGACGCGCTCGCCGAGCCGCCGTTCCGGCTCGGCTTCCCGAACGGCAGCACCACCGACGGGCACCCGCTCGGCGCCGCCGCCGGCCTCGCCGTCCTGGAGATCCTCACCGCCGACGGGTTTCTCGACGGCGTCCGCGACCGTGGCCGGCAGCTGTGCGACATCCTGCGTGACACGCTGGCTGACGATCCGCACGTCGGTGACGTACGCGGTGAGGGGATGCTGCTCGGCCTGGAGCTGCGCTACCGCGACGACGGTACGCCGTGGACGGTGCGCGACGTCTACCGGCTCCGGCTGGCCTGCCGGGACAACGGGCTGCTGACCAGCTACTCCGACGGCGTGATGCCGCTGCTGCCGCCGTTGACCATCAGCACCGACGAGTGCGCCGAACTCGCCGGGATCCTCGGCAAGACGATCACCGCGTACGCCGCCGAGCACCTCGGCGCGCGGTAGCCGGCACGGCCCACCATCGCCGCCGTCGCAGTTACCCGGACGGAGTGGCCAACCTGTCAGGCAACGACCATTCGGTCGATGTCCGGGGAGTGTCCGGAGAAACCGTAGCGCGGTGCCGCCGACAAGGTCGCATTTTTCAGCGTACGGCAGGCGGACGGCGCTGTCGTGCAGTCCTTCACCAGCCTGCCACTGTCCACGTAGACACCGGTGGAAGTCGGAGGTCCGCCAGTACTACGCCGTGATCCTGGTGATGCCCCTGACCATACATCATCAGGAAAGCGCGTTAATAAGACGTATTCCTACAGTGCTCTCATGCGGGGCGTTCCCGTCATTGGCGACGGTGTCCCGTGGCCTCGGTAAGATTCGATGTACATCGATGTATGGTTCACTGGCATGTAGTTGCGGGTCGCTGGTGACCTGCCGGGGCAACGCCGCCTCACCGGAACCGACGATGTCTGGGAGAACAGGACATGAACGAACACCAGGAGAGTTGGCTGCGGATGCGATGGCGGCGGGCAGCCCGAACCGCTGTCGCGGTGACGGCCTCCGTCGGGATCGCCGTATTGGCTATCGGGTTCACGGCGGGCGCAGCAACGGCAGGTGTCGGCTCCGCCGACCGGAACGCGCGGGAGGTGGCGATCGCCGCCGCGCCGGTGTCCCAGGTCGCCGCCGGCAATCTGCACACCTGTGTGACCCAGACCGATGGAACCCTGTGGTGCTGGGGCAACAACTTCTACGGCCAGCTCGGCGACGGGACCACCACGAACCGGACCGGTCCGGTTCAGATCGGCAGCGCCACCACGTGGGCGGGTATCGACGCCGGCAGCGGCAACACCTGCGGGGTACGCACGGATGGAACGCTCTGGTGCTGGGGCAACAACTCCAGCGGGCAGGTCGGCGACGGCTCGACCACCAAACGGACCAGCCCGGTGCAGGTAGGCGCCGCCACCACCTGGGCGAGCGTCAGCATCGGCAGCAACCACACCTGCGCCGTGCGGACCGACGGCACCCTGTGGTGCTGGGGCCTGAACCGTCACGCTCAGCTCGGCGTCGGCTTGTCACCCTACAAGGCGACGACCCCGCTGCAGGTGGGCACGGCGACCACCTGGGCGAGCGTCACGACCGGCTACGCCCACACCTGCGCCGTGCGGACCGACGGGACCCTGTGGTGCTGGGGCAGTAGCTCGGACGGCCAGCTCGGTCTCGGCATCCTGAGCTACCGGGCGACACCGACGCAGGTGGGCACCGCGACGACGTGGGCCGACGTGACGGCCGGCTACGTACACACCTGCGCGGTCCGCGTCGACGGGACGCTGTGGTGCTGGGGCGAGGACGGGTACGGCCAGGTCGGTGGGGGCGTCGGCTCCCAGACCACCCCGCTGCGGATCGGCACCGCCAGCAACTGGGCAAGCGTGGACGCGAGCCTCGACTCGTCGTGCGCGACCCGTACCGATGGCAGCCTGTGGTGCTGGGGCAAGAATTCGTCCGGGCAGCTCGGCGATGGCACCACCACCCACCGGTCGACCCCGGCACAGGTCGGCACCGCGACCACCTGGACGGACGGCTTCTCCGTCACCTACCACGCCTGCGCGGCACGCACCGACGGCAGCCTGTGGTGCTGGGGTGACAACACGTTCGGGCAGCTCGGTGACGGCACCACCACCCACCGGTCGACCCCGGCACAGGTGGCAATGCCGGGCTGAGCACCGCCGGTTCCGCGCCGAGCCGCAGTCAGAAACCGCCGTACGGGCCGCGCCGCTCAACCTGAGCGGCGCGGCCCGTACCGGCGTTACGGCCTTGCCCAGATTGCCTTAGTCATTAAGATAACTGGATGAGCGTATCGACTGACTTCACGGTGGCGATCGCCGGCGCCGGGCTCTGCCTCGCGCAGTACCTGGCGCGCGCCGGCATCGACGTGCACGTCTACGAGCGGGACCCGGGCCCCTTCGTCCGGCGGCAGGGCTACCGGATCATTCTCGACCGGCACGGGCTGGCGGCGCTGCGCGAGAGCCTGCCCCGCCACCTGTACCGCCTGGCGCTGGCCACCGGTGACGAGCCCGGCGGACGCCTGCGCTTCACCGACCGCCGGCTGCGGGACGCGTTCACCATCACCTTCAAGGACGAGCCGCACGCGACCCGCCAGGTCGACCGGCTGACCCTGCGGTCGATCCTGCAGTACGGGCTGGACGGGCGCATCCACTACGGCAAGACCGCCGTCGCGGTCGACAACGGTGGTCCGGCCGGGCTGCGGCTACGGTTCTCCGACGGCGGAACCGCCCCGGCGTCCGTCGTCGTGGGCGCCGACGGCGTCGGCTCGGCGCTGCGCAAACAGCTCATCCCGTACGCGGACCCGGCGACCACCCCGATGGTGGGCATCTACGGCCGGTCACCGCTGTGGCAGGGCGGCGAGAGCGTCATCCCGGACGCGCTGCGTACCAGCGGGGTTCTGGCCATCGCCGACCGGCCGGGCCGCGCGTTCTTCTTCACCTCCATGCGGTTCGGCGAACGCCCGCCCGAGGCGTTCGCCCGCCTGGCACCCGGCAGTTACGCGCCCACCGGCGACGACTACGTCATGTGGGGGGTGCTGCTGCGGCAGGAGGAGGTGCCCACCGTCGTCCGCGGGAGCCTGCTGGCGTTGTGGGAACTGGCCGCCCGGACGAGTGCGGACTTCCACCCGCTCGTCCGGCGGCTGGTCGACACGTCCGAGGTGGACGCCACCGTGCTCAACGTCTTCGCCGCCGGCCGACGCCCGCGCCGGTGGGCGGTGCCCCGGGCGACGATGATGGGCGACGCCGTGCACGTCATGCCACCGTTCGGGGCCCAGGGTGGCAACACCGCGCTGCGCGACGCCGCCCTGCTCGGCCGCAGACTCGTCCAGGCCCGGGCGAGCGGTACGCCGGTGGAGGAGGCGATCGCCGCCTACCAGGACGAGATGGTGCCGTACGCCTTCCGCGCCGTCGACACCGCCGCCGGGCTGATGCGCCGCCTCACCGGGGGCGCGGCCGCACCGCACTGGGTGCTGACCCGGGTGCTACCTCGGCTGCACCGGGTCACCGTGCCGGAGGCATGATTGCCGGCATGTCCCACGAGCCGGCCCGTGCGGCCGCGACCGCCGACCTGATGCGCGCCGGGCGGGAGACGTCGCGGCTGTCCATGGTGTTCCGGTACGCCATCGCCGAGCAGCTGGGCCTCACCGTCAGCGACCTGGAATGCCTGGACTACCTGGCGGACTCCGGACCTGTCACCGCCGGGCAGATCGCCGAGCGCACCAACCTCACCACCGGGGCGGTGACCAGCATGCTCCGCCGGCTCCAGCAGGCCGGCTACGTCAGCGCCGAGCGCGATCCGGCCGACCGGCGGCGGGTCATCGTCACCCTGCGGCCAGAGCGGACGGCCGACCTGGAACGACCGTACGAGCGGTTCGCCGAGCAGACGCGGCAGCTCATCGAGGGCTACACCGTCGAGGAGATCGGGCTGCTGGTCCGGCACTACGACCACATACAGGCGATGTACCACGCCGAGCTGGACCGCCTCCGCAGCGGCGACACCGCGTAGCGTCCGCCTGAGACGTCGTCGTGCAGCGGTTCTTTGGGAAAGTATATTGATGATCTTGACTATTTGTCTCTGACTATTTACTTTCTTGGTGTCTTGTGTTTCACGGCTGTGGCGGGCTTGCCGGCCACGTCGAACGACGGATCGGAGTGATCATGTCCAAACGGAGATCCGTTGCCGGATCTGTCGCGACGGTGGCGGCCATCGCCCTCGCACTGGGTGGAGTGATCGTCGGCGGTGGTCTCGGTGCCGCTGCCTCGGCCACCGATGTCGGCGTACTCGCCGCGAGTGCTGGTTGCGGCAAGAACCCGACGCTGACCAGCGGCACGCGGAACATTCAGAGCGGCGGCCGGACGCGAACCTTCACCCTGCGGCTCCCCGACGGGTACGACAGGAATCGCCAGTACCGGCTGATCTTTGGCTTCCACTGGCTCAACGGCTCCGCCGCAGACGTCGTCAACGGCAACTACTACGGATTGCTGCCGCTGTCGAACAACAGTGCCATCTTCGTTGCGCCCCACGGGCTCAACGCCGGCTGGGCCAACTCCGGCGGCCAGGACGTGACCTTCACCGACGACATGATCCAGTTGATCGAGAATGATCTCTGCGTCGACACCTCGCAGCGCTTCTCGTTGGGCTTCAGCTACGGCGGCGGCATGAGCTACGCGCTCGCGTGCGCCCGGGCGAACGTCTTCCGTGCCGTCGCGGTCTACGCCGGTGGCGTCATCAGCGGATGCAGCGGCGGCAACGACCCGATCGGCTACCTGCACGCCCACGGCATCAGTGACAACGTGCTGAGTATCGCCGGCGGGCGTTCCATGCGGGACAGGTTCGTCAGGAACAACGGTTGCACCCCGCAGAACGCTCCGGAACCATCGCCGGGCAGCGGCAGGTACATCACCACCACCTACACCGGCTGTACGGCGGACCACCCGGTCGTCTGGCACGCGTTCGACGGCGGACACACCCCCACCCCCGGGTCCTGGCTCCCGCAGGCGACGTGGCAGTTCTTCGCCCAGTTCCAGGGTGCCACCCCTGGCCCGACGACCCCAGGTCCGACCACTCCTGGTCCGACGACCCCTGGTCCGACCACTGCGCCGCCGGGCAGCGGAGCCTGCCGGGTCACCGCGAACGTCAACGCATGGAACACCGGCCTCACCGAGGACATCACCGTCACCAACACCGGTACGGCCACGATCAACGGCTGGTCGCTGACCTTCACCCTGCCCGGCGGGCAGAACATCACCAACGGGTGGAACGCCAGCTACTCGCCCAGCTCCGGGCAGGTGACGGCCAGAAACGTCTCCTACAACGGCACCATCGCACCCAACGCGTCAGTCAGCATCGGCTTCCTGGCCACGCACACCGGCAACACGGCCAAGCCGACATCCTTCAGCCTCAACGGCGCGTCCTGCACCGTGACGTGACCGTGGGGTGCCGCGGTCGCGCCCATCCAGCTCGGTGGCACACCGGTACCGGACCGGACCGCGCCGGACCTGAGGCCGGCCCGTCGCCCGGCAAGTGGGAGCAGCCGGGCTGCTGACCTGGTCGCCGCACGCCGGACCGGTTTGACTACGGACAAGCAGCGGGCCGGATCTCGACAGGGATCCGGCCCACTGCTGTCTGCCAGAGTTCTCGCCAGGTCGACGGTCGACGATCGCCGTGGGACCGATCCTGGTCACCGCCGGCAGCTACACCAGAGTCCTGCGGATCAGATGCCGCAGGAGACCGTGGCACCTCCGCCGGAGAGCAGGTCGTTTCGGGACCAGCCCGACACGCCGGTTGCGCGGTTGTGCAGGTAGGTCCAGCGGGCACCGTCGTGCCCGGTCCTCCAGCAGCGGAACGTCGCGGTCTGACCGGGCTGGCCGTGGCCGAGTGAGGTGCAGTCGGTGCCGGGTCCGGTGCGGATGTTGATGCCGGTCCCGGCGAACGTGCCGTTGACCTGCGGCTCAAAGCTGGCGATCCCCTGCGGGCAGGACGCTTGGGCCGGAGCGGCGACCGCCAGCACGGCGGCACCGCCCACCATGACAGCGGCGATCGCGATTCTTGCGAGTCTCATCTGGATCTCCTTTGACGATGTGGCCGAACATGTACTGAAGCCGTGCCGATGGGTCGGGATCAGAAGTGGGGATCGAGCCCGCTGCCCCAGGTGTACGAACCCGTGCTGGACAGTTGGAAGTCACACTGGATGTGGTACGACCAGCCGTTGTCCTTCTCGGTGAGGTAGCTGTGGTGCCGGTAGGTTCCGGCGCTGGGAACCCCGGGCCACAGTTGATCCGTCCAGGTGTACGTGCCGGGCAGGATGCGGCCGGTGTAGGTCTGGCATGGTGCCGATGTGGGGAAGGTCCACCAGCCGTAGCTGCCGTCGTCGAGCTTGATCTCGCGGCTGACCAGCGCGATCGGCATCCCGCTGTAGGGCGTGGCAGTCAGATGTTGGGTCTTCTGGTTGTAGGCCACGTCGGCGGCCTGCCCAGGGCCGGACATGATCGGCATCATGACGAGTACCAGAGCCAGCGCAGTGGCCCGGTAGAGTCTCTTTGCCCACGAGCGCACGATCTTCCCTTTCTCAGTGCTGTCGCTTCGAACGAGTCGACATTCCTGAGACGAGACTGCCTGCCGCGGCGACGACTGTCGTTGTGCCTGGACGCACAGGTGTTTAGTCTCCGTGTACGGTCGGGATCTGCTGGCGGAACTCAGTGGGCGACTGGCGGTAACGGGCGCGGAACGCCTGGCTGAAATGCGCGCTGCTGGTGAATCCCCACCGCCGGGCGATCGTGTTGATCGTGTAGGGGGCGAGCCGGGGCTCGGCGAGGTCGCGTCGGCATCCTGCGAGGCGCTGTTCGCGGATCCAGCCGGCGACAGTGTGCTCCTCCTGCTGGAACAGCTTGTGGAGGTAGCGAACGGAAATGTGGTGCGCTGCGGCGATCACGTTCGGAGTCAAATCCGGGTCAGCGAGATTGTCGCGGATGAAGGCGTGGATGCGGGCGGTCAGTGCCTGCCGGCGCGTGTCTTCGGGGACGAGCTTCTGGGTGTCCAGCGCATCGGCCAATGCCGTGATCAGCACATCGAGCGTCAGGGTGGCCAGACGCGCGGTCTCGGCCGGGGTCAGGTCGTCCATCTGGTCGGCAAGCTGCAGCAGGAAACGCGACGACAATGCGCCGATGCCGCTGGTGCCGGTAATGCGCACAGCGCTCAGCTCACGCACCTCCTGGGGAGGAAACGGCAACAGGGCCCGTGGAAATCGCAGGAGTAGCATCCGGCTCGTCGAATCGTCCGGCCGGAGTTCGGCCAGGTACGGCCGCGAGGTGTCGTAGAGCACCAGATCCCCGGTGCCGAACTCCGCGCGTCTACCGTCCTGCGTCAGCATGCCGCTGCCACTGACCATGCAGCTCACTTTGAACACTTCCGGATCTGCCTGCCGGATCAGCCGGGGCGTGCGGCGCACCGAGTGCGGCCTTGTCGTCATCAAGGTCGCCTGTACCGGGCCGAACTCGCAGATGGCGACCCGTGCCTCGAATCCGGCCTCCGACTGCCGTTCCCGGGCCAGGTCGTACGGCACCCAGAGTTTCGCGCTGACCTCGCGCCAGAAAGCGAACCGGTCGCCCGGCGAGACGTCGGCAGTACTGACAACGTCCATCGATATACCATAGCCCACGGGTGGCCTGACACTACTTCGAGACATCCGTAGGCCGCCTACCGAGATCAAAGGCGGCTCACAGCGTGACCTCAGCCTGGGCGACCCAGGTAGTCCGGAACCTGGTCAGGGACCTCGAAGACACCGGCTGCCAGGCCAGGCCGGGCCATGCTCGCCGCCTACGATCTCGACTTGCCCGAATAGGTAGGTATGGGCGTCGGATTGGGCAAAGCCGCACGTTGGCCGCCGTGGCGTCGACGAGGTCAAAAGGACTGCGCCGGGGCTAGCCCGTTGAGGTGGAAGCAGCGCACCAGGGCGGCCCGGTTGGTGACGCCCAGCTTGGTGAACACGTGGGACAGATGCATCTCCACGGTCTTCTGGGTGACGAACAGTCGGGCCGCTACCTGCCGGTTGGTCAGCCCTTCGCTGACCAACGTCGCCACCTGGGTCTCCCGCCGGGTCAGGGCCGAGGACCCGCCTTGGCGGCGGGCCCGCCGGGCACCGCCCGGGGCACCGGCCAGCCGCCGTCGTTCGGTGTGTACCTGGCGGGCGAACAACCCCGCTCCGCAACGGTCGAAGAGCTCCTCGGCAAGCCGCAGCGTCGCACCGGCCCGATCTCGGTCGCCGTCGGCCACCAGCGCTCTCGCGGCTACTGTGTGGGCGTGCGCGGCCTCCAGCGGCATTCCGACCCGGGTGAGCACATCCGCGGCAGCCCAGGCCGCCACCGCTGCGGCGGTGGGATCCCGTAGCGCCAGGACCCGAGCGCCTGCGGAGGCAGCCAACGCTCTGCGGCCCGGCCGTCCGAGTCGCTCGGCCACCTCGTACGCGCGCTGCGCCCACTCGTCCGCCGCGTCCGGGTCGCCCTCGACCAGCGAGGCCCTGGTCAACATCTCGTACCAGCCGACCTGTGCCCAGGGTTCGAGGTCCGGCAGTCCGGCGGTCGCGGCCACGGCCAGGCAACTGGCGGCGTCCCCCAGCGCGAGCCGGGTCTCGGCGTACGCGCTCAGCGCCAGCCTCCCCGGCCAACCGGAGACGGGCACGTCGAGGGTGTCGGGTTCCGCAGCCGGCCCGACCTGTTCGGTTCCGGTCCAGACGGCCAGCAGTCGGCTCATCGCCTCGGCCGCAACGTGCAGTTCGCGGAACTGCGTGCCGGACGCCAGCCGGAGCGCCTCGGCGCAGTCGTCGGCTGCCTCCGTCAACCGCCCGGCGTACCGGTGGGCCAGGGTCCGGGTACACAACAGGTGCGACAGGGGAAAGTAGCTCGCGGCTCCGGGCGAGACATCGATGGCACGACTGAGGTGGTGTGCGGCCTCGTCGAAGCGGTCCAGCAGGATCTCGCTCCAGCCCACCCACAGGGCGCTCTCCGGCTCCGCGCCGAGTTCCGCGTCCAAGGTGGCGTCGAGCAGCGCTGCCGCTCGGATGGTCTCGCCTCCGGCGGCACGGTTGCCCCGCAGATGGTTCGCGGCCGCGAGCAGACCCAACGCGTGCGCTTGTACCGCACCCGGCACACCGGGGGCGCGGCGGGCGGCGCCCAGCGCGGCTGCCGCCCACCGACGCGCCTGCCCGGCCCGGCCGCTGGTCAGTTCCACCGCGCTGAGCGCGAGTGCCAGGGCCGCATGGTCCGCCGGCCGGGCATCGGCGGGTGGCGTCAAACCGGTGCGCAGCAACGCCGCGGCCTCCCCGTGGCGGCCGAGCTGACGTTCGAGCTGGGCGCAGAGCAGGGTCGCCGACGTGCGGTGCGTGGACGGGTGCTCGTCGAGCAGCCGCAGGGCGTCGTGCAGTACGGCTCGCGCGGCCCTCGGATGGCCGACCGCGCCCAGCGCCCGACCGAGCTGCACGGCGAGCGCTACCCGCTGTCCGGCGGGCTCTGCGGTGCCCGGGAGTAGCCGGATGGCGGTGCCGAGCCACCGGACGGCCGTGTGAGGGGCCCGGTCGACCACCGCAGCGGCCGCCTCGCTGAGCACCTCGACGGCTACGACGTCACCGGGCACTGCCAGCCGCAGCAGGTGTGGTGCCTGAACTTCGGGATGACTCCGGCGACGCCGCAATTCCGCCAACGCGCGGGCGTGCGCGGCCAGGCGCCACCCGGCGTCGGCGGTGAGGTACGCCGCGTGCTGGACCACGCGGTGCCGGAAGGCGAAACACCCGCTGCCGGTTACCGGGCGCAGCAGGTCGGCGGCGACGAGTTCGTCGATGGCCGCAGGTACCTGTTCGGTGGCGATCCCGGCCACCTCGGTCAGCAGACCGGTGTCGACCGGCTCGGGCCCGAGCACCGCGGCGGCCGAGGCCACCAGGCCGGCCGGCCGGGACAGCAGTTCGAGTTCGGTGGCCAACGCGGCATCCACCTCGGCTGGGAGTGCCCCCAGTTCTGGCAGTTCGCTCGCTGTGCCAGGTAGTGGCACCGCGGCCAACAATGCCGACAGGTACTGCGGGTTGCCCTCCGACAATTCATGCAGCATCGCACGCTGGTTGGCCGAGAGCGGCACGTCGGTCAGCGCGTCGAGGTGGCCCCGGGTGAGCGGCGCGACCTCGATCCGGGTCACCTGCCTGGCGGTGTCCAACGCCAGGCGCAGCCGGGCCGGCGACTGGCGACGGCGGTGCGCCATGACCAGAAGCAGCGGTGTACGCGGGGGCGCGTCGAGTAGGTGGCAGAGCAGGTCGACGGTAGCCCGGTCGCTGTTGTGCAGGTCGTCCAACATGATCAGCAGCGGCCGTTCGGCTGCCAGGGTCTCCAGCAACAGCCGCACGGCGCGTACTTGGCGGGCGCCCACTGGTACGCCGGCCGGGGCCAGCGAACGGGCGCCAGCCAAGCGCAGCGACGGGAAGATGGCGTTGAGCAACTGCGCGTGATCGGACCGGAGTTCGGCCAGGCGTGCCGGTGACACCCGGGGCAGGTACGGGTCCAGCGCATCCACCATCGCCGCCATCGGCACGTCCGAACCGGGCACCGGAGCTCGGCCGGCGAGCACCTGCACCCGGTGTCCTCGCGCCACCACGGCGACCTGGTCGAGCAGCCTGCTCTTGCCGATTCCCGGCTCGCCCGCCACTTCGACGATCCGCCCTTCGCCGTCGAGCAGAGCGGTCACGGCCGCCGCCAGCGTCTCGGTCTCCCGCTCCCGGCCCACCAGCGGCCGGCGGTGGCGATCGATTGCGGCTGACCGGCCGGGCGGACGGGGCAGCAACGCCCACCCCGGATTCCGCTGCTGGTCACCTTGATCGCCCAGCGGGCGTTGCCGAGTCACCATCCGGCAGCGACCACGGCGACCAGGTCCCGCTTGTGGGTGACGGAGACGGTCACGTGGGTGATCGAGGCCGACCGTGCTGCCTGGGCGGCGCTGCCCCGCAACGTGACGTGGGGCGCCCCGCCGGAGCGGCGCAGCAACGCGATGTCCCGGGGAGCGACCCCCTCGAACAGGCCGGTGCCCAGGACCTTGAGCACCGCTTCCTTCGCGGCGAACCGTCCCGCCAGGTACTCCCGGCGTCGGCTGTCGCCGAGCGTCTCCGCCTGGGCCAGTTCCTCGGCAGCGAAGACGTACCGGACGAACCAGCCCCGGCGCAGAAGCCGGTCCAGTTCGTCTACGGCGACCAGATCAATGCCGAGCCGCACCGTCGACCGCCCGCTGCGCCACCGGCTGCGGAGCCGCCTGGCCCCGCAGCAGGCTCTGGAAGACCGCCATGGCGTGTAGGTTCGTCGTGCCCTCCATCAGCTCGAATGCCCGCACGTCGCGGTAGGTCTTCTCGACCCAGGGATGCTCAATCAGGCAGGCGGGGCCCAACAGCTCGGCCACCAGCCGGGTGGCGTCCTCGGCGATCCGCGCCGCGCGCGCCTTGACCGCGCCGATACCGGCCACGTCGACCACGCCGGCGTCGATGCCGGCGGCCACCGCGTACGTCCGATGCCGGACCGCGGCGACGCGGTCCAGAATGCCGTCGAGTCGGTGCCGGTCCCACCGCGCCAGCGTCGAACGGTGCGTGCGCAGATAGTCGCAGGCGGCCTGGGCACAGCCGATCGCCATCGCCGCGATGCCGGGGCGGAACCGGTAGAGGATGTACGTAGCGCCGTAGAGCCCTCGTCGGCTGGGGGACCGATGCGCGCCGAGCAGGTCCTCCGGGGCCACCACGACGTCCTGGAAACGCAACCGGCTGATCCGTGCGCCGCGCAGGCCGACGGTGGGCAGCAGCTCGCCGCTGAACCCTGGCGCGCTGGTGTCCAGCAGCACGGCCTCGATTCCCCATGGCCCGGGTGCTCGCCGGCAGAACACCACACCGATCTGGGCGCGTGCGCCGTTGCCGATGTAGCACTTCACCCCGTTGAGCAGCCAGCCGCCATTCGGTGCCGGGGCCAGCGTTGTTTCCAGCTCCGCTGCAGCCGAGCCCTTGGCCGGCTCGGTCAGGGCGAAGAACGTGTGGGTGGGAGCGGCAGCCAGCCGGCCGAAGTAGCGCTGCCGCTGCTGCTCGTCGGCCAGCGCCTGGACGACCCCGCCGGACAGCGACGGCCCGGGGGAGGCCAGGATCACGTTGGGATCGCCGTAGGCCACCTGCTCCGTGGCGACCACCTGGCCGAGGACGGTGCTGCTCGCTTCCACCAGCGGCGCCGGGAACTCTCCCGTCGAGCGGTACGGCGGCGGCAGCATCCCCTGAACGGGAAAGCGCACCTCCGGCTCGTCGAGGAATTCGGTGATGGCGTCCGGATCCTGGTCCAGCCGCTGCCCGATCGTGCGCAGCCGACCAATCATCGACGCGCAGTAGCCGGCCAGCTCTCGCGTGCGTTCGTCGAGTAGGTCCGTTCCCGCTGACGGTGCGGCCTCGCGAAGCTCAGTCATCGGCGTTCTCCGTATCGGGGTGCAGGTAGACGTTGCCGACCACCTCGGCGAGGTGCAGGTCACCGGCAGGTCCGTCGGCGAGGAAGCCGCTGGCGCCCAGCAACCGCAGCAGGTCCCGGCCGATATCGACCAGGCGCAGGTGACAGCGCCACCGGGCGTACCGGTCGGTGTGCCGGCGTACCTCGGGAACGAACGCGTCCTCGGCCAGCCGCAGCGCGATGTCGGCCAGTTGACCGACGACGAGCTGCTTGGCCAGCAGCGTGGTGTCCCCTGAGGTACGGCCTTCGAGGTGACGCAGTGCGTGGCTGAGGGTGGTGTCCAGCAGCTCGCGGTGCGCCGGCAGCAGGGCTGACGCGAAGCGGTCGGCGGCAGGCCCCTCACCGAAGGCGGACTCGGGAGTGGCCTCGGCGACGGCGAGGCCGAAACGGGTCAGCGGCCCGGGCGGCGCGTCGGGCAGAGCCACAGTGGAGGCGAGAACATGGCCGGTAGGAGACGCGACCAGCCGGCCGGCTGCCGCTCGACGGTGCAGCGCGTCCAGAACAAGCGGGTACGGCGTGCCCGCCGGGTTCGGTGACGCCGGGGGTGCGGGGTTCACAGTCGAGCCTCCCTGAGCTCGGGTGCACAGGTGTTGGTAAGTACGGCGAGTTGGCTGCGGCCGGTTCGCGGATCGGTGTCACACAGAACCAGGCTGGCGTAACGGTCGGCCCATTCGTCGTGGTGACGGGCCAGGTCCAGCCAGACGCTGGTGGAGTAGCCACCGGGCTGGCAGCGGTGCACCGGCAGGCCGACCCCGCCGAGCTGATCATCCGGCGGCCACGGACCGGCGACCAGCAGCGCCAGCCCGGGCGGCAGGCCGGGACGTTGATCGGCCAGCAGGTCACTCAGCGGTACGTCAACACCGGCCGCCCGGCCGGTGCGGAAGCGGAAACCGGACCTCGCGCCGGTGTCGGTGTCGGTGTCGGTGTCGAAGTAGAGCAAGACGGCGCTGTCCAACAGGGGGGTGTCGTGCACCAGCGGATCCCGATACGGCAGCGTGGTCTGCTCGCAGACGAACAGGGCCAGGCTGGCTGCCTTGCCGGACCGGGCGTATGCGTCGGCGACCCGCAACGCGGTGAACGGTGCCCGCAGGCCCTGCTCGGAGAGCGCGAAGCTGCGGCTGCGCCCGCCGAACAGAGCGTTCAGCCGGGTGGTGACGGTCTTGAGGGGATAGCGGTCGGGCAGGCCGTAGGCCAGGATCAGCAGGTCGGGAGTTCCGAACGGGCTGGGGCAGCGCTCCATCAACTCCTCGGCCATCTCGCGGAACCCGATGTTCCGGGACTGCTTCATCAGGTCCTCGTCGACCTCGATTCCGTACGGCGCGAGCAGATCCCGTTGGTAGGCCAACAGCGCCTGGTCACGTTCGTACGGGTTGCCGTCGGGACGTACGAGGGCTGCCGCGCCGCGCAGGGTCAGGGACATCGCCACGTCTCCATGGTGGGCGGTGGGCGTGGCGGTCAGGAACTCACCTTGCGGGCACGCTCCAGGAAGTCGGTCAGCGTGCCCACCGTGCGGAAGTCGTCCATGTTCAGGTTTTCCGGGTCCACCTCGATGCCGATGTTGTCCTCCAGCGCCATGAGTAGTTCGAGGATGGCGGTGGAGTCGAGGTGCATGTCCTCGAAGAGCCGGGTGCCCTCGGACAGCGGGCCGGAGTCACGCATCAGCACCTCGGTCAGCGCGGCCTGGATGCTCTCGACGATCTCGTTACGTTCCATGGGTTCTTCCTCTCGGGATACCCGGTCCGCAGACCGGGTGACACGGCGTGGACTGCTTGAGCCGGCGGCGGTCACATCGACGGCTACGGGACGGGATCAGGTGGCCGCCGGTCCGGCGGACACCGGGATGGACGGCGGCTCCGGCACCGTCGGCACGGCAGCAGCCGACGGTCGGTCCGGCAGCGCCGGAGTGCCCGGGACCGGCGCGGCGGGAACGACGAGATTCTGCGGCCGGAGCAGGTCCTCCACGGTGTCCGCCCGGCGGACCAGGTGCGCTACGCCGTCGAGCACGAGCACCTCCGACGGATGGCCGTGACTGAGAAAGTGCACCGGCGAGGCGCTGGGTCCGTACGCGCCGGAGCGTTCGACGCCGATCAGGTCGCCCGGGCGGACCTCGGGCAGCGGCACCTTCTTGCCGACGACGTCGTTGGGCGTGCAGAGCGGTCCGGTGACCGTGTAGTCCCGCGCGGGCGGGTCGGTGGGTCGGCTCAGCGACCGGATGGGAAAGTTCCGTTTGACGAAGCTGCCGATACCGACCGCCGCCATGTGGTGATTGGTGCCGCCGTCGGCGACGACGAACCACTCGCCTCGCGACGCTTTCACGTAGCGCGCGCGGATCACGTAGGTCCCCGCCCCGCCGACCAGGTAGCGGCCCAGCTCGGTGATGATCCGGGTGCGGGGGTGCTCATCGTGAAACCGCGCCACGGCGGAATTGACGCCGTCGGCCACCGCCTCGATGTCGAGGGGGGACTCGTTGTCGAAGTAGGGGACGCCGAAGCCGCCGCCGACGTCGACGACGTCCAGCCGCAGGTCCAGCGCGGTGGCGAGGTCCGCCGCGGCGGTGAGCACGCTGCGGGTGTTGTGCGCGATGTCAGCGGCGTCGAGGATGCGCGTGCCCATGTAGGCATGCAGGCCGATCACCCGTACGTGGCGCAGCGCCCGCAGGGCCGGGCCGGCCTCGGCGACCAGTTCCTGATCGATGCCGAACTGCCGCGGTTTGCCCCCCATGGCCAGCCGCGATCCCTTGGTGACGAACGCCGGGTTGACCCGCAGCATGACCCGTACCGCCTCGCCTGCGGCGCGGGGCAGCGCACCCGCCATCGCGTCGACGGCGTGGACCTCCTCGATCGATTCGCACACGATCGCGCCGATGCCCTGCTCGATACAGGCGGCCAGCTCCGCCGCCGACTTGCCTGGGCCGAGGAAGATGATTTCCCTCGCCGGCACCCCGGCCCGGCGGGCGGTCACCAGTTCGGCCAGGGACGAGACCTCGGCGCCAGCGCCCAGGGAATGCAGCAACGAACAGATGCTGATGTTGGGGTTGGCCTTGAGCGAGTAGTAGATCTCGACCGACGTGTCGAGCAGACCGCGAAGCTGCCGGTACGTCTCGCGGATGACCTCACCGTCGTAGAGGTACAGCGGGGTGCCGTACCGGTCGGCCAGTTCGGCGACGGGCACGCCCTGGACGGTGTGGCCTTCGATGGCCGGCTCAGTCATGGCTCTCCTCCGGAACGGACAGGGTGGCGACGGCGGCCCGCACCGCGCGGTCGAGGTGGCTGAGCCGGTCGCGGTCTGCGGCCACCAGCAGGGCGTACAGTCGGCCGTCGAACGGATCCGCCGGGCTGCCGGCGCCGACGGGCAGCAGCGCGTTGGCGTTGGCGGTGGCGAAGCAGGTGACCAGCACCTGCTCAGTGTTCCGGGCGGCGCTCACCGTGGTCAGTGCCTGACGTACGGCGTCGAACTCCAGGGACGCGGCGAGCCGCAGAGGGTAATGCCGGGCTAGCGCGACCGCCCCGGGTGGCTGGCACAACTCGGTGACCCCGCCCTGGTAAGTGGACATGTTCAGCCGTGCGTTGATCTCCAGCACCGGGTAGACCGTCTCGTCGGCGCCAACGATGGCGTCCACACCCACCACGCCGTGGTAACCATCGGCGTGCAGCCGGGACGCGACCTCACTGGCGGCGTACTCGATCTGCCGGTACTGATCGGCGCTCAACTCGGCCGGCATCAGGTGGCCCTGGTGTACACCCTGCGCGGTGAGCGCCTGCTTGACGAAGTCGAGCCCGGCCCGCCCGTCCCGCGCGATGGTGACCTGGTAGTTGAGGTCGCACCGCTTGGGCAACCACTCCTCGACGACCACGTGGATCCGGTCGTCGCCGGTGCGGGCGGCCCGACGGTCCACCATGCGCAACAACTGCGCCGCCCGCCCGGGGTTCTCCAGCACCAGCAGTCCCTTGCCGGAGACGCCGTAGGCATCCTTGACGACCAGCGGCTCCCCCGACTCCAACCGGAGCCGGTACTGGGCCAGCACGTCGGCCAGTTCCTGCCGGGTTTCGCAGCATGCTCCGGGCACCAGCCGCAGGCCGGCTGCCTCGGCCAGTCGTCGACCGTAGATCTTGCTGTTCACCTGCTCTACCACTGTGGAGTCCGGTGTGGCCAGGCGGAGACCGCAGCGGCGGGCCAGCTCTTCCTCGTCCGCGGTGGTTCCCATGGGAAGGACACGGGCGCCGGCCGCACCGAGCCGGCGCAGCCGATCGAGCAGGACCGGCGAGTCGAGCGCGTTCGCGGTGGTGGAGCGCTCGGGTCGGCTGTTCTCGGGCACCAGCACCTCTGGCAACGCCAGGCCCTGTTGCGTCAGGTAGTCCCGGTAGTCGGGGTCGAGTGGACGGCTGAGCACGATCGCATCGCCCGTCCCGGCGAGCAGCACGCCCAACTCCTCCATCGCGGCGACCAGCGGACGGGTGGCACCCGCCGGCGGCGCCGGCAGCCCCACGTGGCCTCGGGCCCACTGCGCCTCGGCCTCGAAATTGCACAACAGCACCAGCGGCGTGTCCGCCGAGCCGGTCAGGGCCCGCTTCAGCGTGCGTAGGTATCGGGTGGACATGCTCAACTCCCTGCGCATTCGACGACCATGGCGGAGTAGGTGGCGCCCAGGCCGACGGCGGTCACCAGGTAGCGGCCTCCCTCGATCAGTGCGCCACGTTCGGCGAGCGTCGCGAGGTTGAGGAAAGGGTCCGAACAGGAGCAGTGCGAATATTCGCCGACGTTGTCGAGGAAGACACGGTCCCGATCCAACCCGAGCGTGGCGCAGATGGTGACCCAGGAGGAGACGTTGACGTTGTGGGGGATGACCATGGTGATGTCGTCCAGTTCCAGCGCGGCGGCGTCCAGCGCCTCCCGGATCACCTCTGCCAGGTAGGTGTGGTAGGTGCTGCCGAAGCGGTGCAGTGCCTCCCCGGCGAGTTGGTACCCGTCGAAGAACTCACCCACGGTGCGTGAGGCGTACGACAGCACCCGGGTGCCCGCACCGCCGAGGCCGATCAGGCAGGCGGAGGATGCCTCGCCGATGATCGAGGTGTTCCAGAGCACCTGGATCGCCCTGGTGAACGGCTGTTCGCCGGTGAGCACCAGCGCGAGCGCGTCCGGCTCACCGTCGGCGCGTAGCAGCTCGCCGGCGACCTCGACGGCGAGCAAGCCGCTGGCGCAGGCGTGCTGGGTCACCGCGAACGCCTCGGCGTTGGTGAGGCCGAGGCGTTCACGCAGCCCGTCCGCCGCGATCAGACTGGTCGGGGTGAGGTCCTGCGCGGTGTGCGCGAAGATCAGGTAGCGGATGCGGTCGCGTTCGTCGACGCTAGCCAGCAGGGCCTCGGCGGGCGGACGGACCAGGTCGAAGAGCCCGAGGTCGGGGTCGATGCGCAATCGGTCCAGCCCGCGGATTCGGCGAAACAGCCGGGTCTGGTAGCGGTTGAGCCCCAGCCCTGTCGCGATCTCCTCCACGGTGACCGAGCGCTCCGGCGCGTATGCCTCCATCCGACGCAGTACGACATCGGACCGGATCGGTGCCAGCGAGGTCATAGAGCATCTCCCCGATCTTTCTGATCGTCAGACGTCACTACGTTAAAAGCCGATCATGGCGCTAGCAATGGGGTAATCCCCAGGATCCCGAGGGCTGAGAAAAGCAAAGAAGAAAAGATTGAAGCGTTCGATAGTCATTCATGACAGACAATACGAGAGCTTGCCGGCAATTCGTCGCCAAACCCTCGGTAATCCATACCGAACGGGACGTACGGGCCGGGTTGACTCCCGGGGTCGGCTAACAATGGGGTTTTCCCGACTACCGACAACGGTGCCCTGCGGGCGAGGGTGGGGCGGCAGTGACGTGGACCCGCCGACGCACGGGAGGCACGATGTCCAGTCCCACGCTGGCCGACCGGATGGAGATCGCGTATGCCGGCCTCCGAGCCGGTGAAGGGCCTCTCACCTGCGGTCAGAGAAACACCTGGCAGTGGATGCGGGCAGACGTGTCCAACCCGATGGCCACGCTTCAGTGGAAGCTGCCACTACCATCCGGCACCCTCGCAGTGGACGTGGTGGATGCCTTCGCCATCCTCCTCGCCCGGCACGAGTCGCTGCGTACGACATTCCACGAAATCGATGGGGAGATGCGTCAACGCGTCCTGCTCAGCGGGGTGCTCGCGGCCGAAATCTACCAGGTCAATACCTCTGTCGACCCGAATGTGGCATCTCAGGGGATGATTGATCGGCTCCGCGAGAAGCCCTTCGACTTGGCCAACGAACTGCCCGTACGTTTGGCGATGGCACTGGCCGGAGATAAGGTGGCTTCGGTTGTTGCGGTCTATTCCCACATGGCAGTCGATTATGGAAGTATGGCCATTCTGGGCCGGGAGTTCGCCGAGCTGATCGGCACCGCCGGCAACCGCTCGGTCGGGGCAGCCCGACACCAGCCGCTCGACCAGGCAGCTGAGGAGGCCTCGCCGCGCGGGCGGCGCCGGGCCGACGCGGCCCTGCGGTACTGGACCGGGCACCTGCGCCAGACGCCCCAGTGTCTGATGGCGTTGCCGCCGACCGGCGGCGGGGAGGACGGCCCAGCCAGCGCAGCCCTGCGCTCTCCCTCTGCCGCCGCCGCCCTCGACCGGATCGCCGCGCGGACCCAGGCCGGACCCGTGGCCGCCGTGCTGGCCGCGTTCTCCGCCGTGGTCTCGGTGCGAGTCGACCAGTCCCGCTGCGTGTTTGCCTCGCTGTCGAGCAACCGGTTCACCTCCCGTCTGCGCGACTACGTCGGCACGCTGGCCCAGGACGGCCTCGTGGTGGTGGACGTGGCCGGACCGAACTTTGACGACCTGGTCCGGCGGACCGGCGCGGCCATGCTGCGAGCCAACCGCAACAGCATTTTCGACGTGGCCGATCTGGTGACGCAGGCCGTCAAGATCAACAAGGAACAGGGCATGGACTTCAGCCGGGACTGCGTCTTCAACAACATCAGCGCCCACCTGCCCCCGGGTGCCGGCGAGGCGGCCAATGTCCAGTTGCCGGCGTTGGATCCCCCCGACCTGCGCTGGTCGCCCATGTCCGGGGCCGGCGAAAGCAGCCTCACCTGGACGCCGACGCCGCCCTTTCCCAACCGCCTCGTGCTCCAACTGATCAGCGTCCAGCCGGCCGTCGTGCTCGGTCTCAGCACAGGCGACGCCCGACACGTACCCCGGTCCGAAATCGCCGGACTGCTGCGGGGGATGGAACGTGTCCTCGTCGCCGCCGGTGCCGGGCAGGTGTGTCTGGCGGACGTACCCGAAATCAGTGGGCTGACCCCGGTGCCCCGCGACAGCGACTGGGTCCGGGTGGGAGTCAGTTGGGTGCAGCTCAGCGGAGTCCAGGCACTGCTACGCGAGGCACTGGACACCCCGGCCTACGCGAGCGCCGAACCGGACGGTGACGGGCACCTGCTCACCGCCCACCTCGTCGCCGCCAACGGGGTTCGGACCCCGCGCCAGGCGCATGCGGCGTGCATGGCTCGCCTCGGCGGCCGGTACGCCGTGGTCGCCCCGCACCGCTACGTCCTGCACGACTCGGCTCCGGCCGACCTCACCGACCTGGCGGCCTGGCGTACCCGGCCGGTGCTGGCCAGCGGTGACGGCCGCGCATCCACGGAGGTTGACCAATGACCGCCCCGAGCGAGACTGTCCGGACCGTCCGCCTGCGGGTCGACGGCAACCGCGAGGCTCAGGGCCCGCTGACCCTGGGCCAGGCCAACACGTTGCAATGGATCTCCGCCCTCTCCGACGACCATTTCCTCAGCCTGGTTCAGTGGATCTTCACCGTGCCGGCGGGGACCTCACTGGAGCGTGCCTGCGCCGCCCTTACCGCGCTGGTTCGTCGGTACGAGTCGCTGCGAACTACGTACCACGACGGGCCGGACGGTCCGATGCAGCGTGTGGCGGGCACCGTCGAACTGTCAATCGAGGTACACCAGCGGCCGGCCCAACCCGACAGGACGGCGCTGTCCCGGGAGTTGATCGGTCGGCTGCGCGAGCGCCCGTTCGACCTGTCCAGGGATCTTCCACTGCGGTTCGCCGTGGCGGTCGAGGGGGATCTGGTGCACGCGGCGGTCGCGGTCTATTCGCACATGGCCGCCGACTACGTGAGCTTGACAGTGCTGGGCGAGCGCTTCACCGGGCTGCTCGCCGGGTCCGCGACCGACGAGGACGAGCCACCCCACCAGCCGCTGGACCGGGCCGCGCGGGAACGGTCGCCGCAGGGCCTGCGGCAGGCCGACGCGGCGCTGCGGTACTGGTCGAGCATCCTGCGGCGCCGCCCCCGCTGCGTGCTGCCCCTGCGCGCCGCAGGTGCCGAGTCGTCGGCGCAGGACGGCGGCGCGACGACGCTCGCACCGCGCAGCGCGGACCTCTACTCGCCACGGGCGGCCGCCGCGCTGGATCGGATCACGGCACGTACCGGTGCAAGCCGGGCCATGGCGGTGATCGCCGCGCTCGCCGCAGTGCTCGCCACCCGGTGCGGCCAGCGGCACGTGGTGCTCTATTCCCCCGCCGCCAACCGGCTCGGCATGCGGCCCCGCGACTATGTCGGCACCGTGGCGCAGGACGGTCTGATCAGCGTTGAGGTCGACCAGCCGGACTACGACGCGCTGGTGCGGCACACCGGAACCGCGCTGTTGCGAGCCAACCGGAACAGCGTCTTCGACGCCGACGCGCTGCAGCGGGAGCATGACCGCATCGCACACGAGCGGGGCATGCCGATGATTCGTGACGGCGTCTTCAACAACATCTCCGGCAACGCCCCGCCGGACCTGCCGAAGGTATCCACAGCAGAGACCTTCATCGACTGGTGGACGCCGACCGGTTTCACCAATCTGCTCCTGTTTCACCTGGTACGGACCGAGCAGGCGCTGATCCTGGAACTCATCACCGGTGACAACCGACACCTCCCCGACGCGGAAATGGAGGCGCTGCTGCTCGGCACCGAGCGGGTACTCGCCACGGCGGCCACCGGCAACGTCCCACTGGACGACGTCGGCGACATCGCGGGCATCGAACCGTTCGCCCGCGACGGCGACTGGCACTTCGTCGACCACAGTTGGATCCAGCTCAGCGAGGTCAACCGGGTGCTGCGGGCGGCGCTAACCGGACCTGCCCGGGCCTTCGTGGTCGGCGGGGACGAGCCCGACGGCACGACGATCATCGCCCACCTGGCGGCTGCGGACGGGATCACCGACCCCGCGCAGGCACACCTGGCCTGCCTGCGACGGCTCGCCGACTCATACACGGCGATCACTCCACACCGCTACGTCCTGCACCCGGGCGCCCCCGCCGATCCGGCCGATCCGCAGGCGTGGCGCGAGCTGCCAGTGCTGGCCGAGGGCAACGGCCGGTCCGCGGCGGCGGGAAGCGAGGCAGGGACATGACCATCATCGAGGCGAACGGGCTTACCCGTACGTTCCGGGCCGGCCGGCAGAGCGTCGCGGCGGTCCGAGGGGTCGACCTGCGGGTCGAGCCCGGCGAGATCGTCGGATTCCTCGGGCCCAACGGTGCCGGCAAGACCACCACCCTGCGGATGCTCACCACGCTGCTGCGCCCAACCAGCGGCACGGCCCGCATCGTCGGCGCGGATCTGGCCACAGCCCCTCGCGAAGTACGCCGCCGGATCGGGTACGTGGCCCAGTACGGCGGTACCGACCCCAACGCCCTGGTGGAGGAGGAACTGTTCCTACAGGCGCGCCTCTACCGGATCGCCGCCGCCCCGGCGCGACGCCGGGTGGCCGCCCTGCTCGAACAGTTGGACCTCGGCGGGCTGGGTGCCCGGTCGGTCGGCTCGCTGTCCGGCGGACAACGTCGCCGCCTGGACATCGCGCTGGGCCTGGTCCACGATCCGCAGCTCGTCTTCCTCGACGAGCCCACCGCCGGCCTTGACCCGCACAGCCGCAACAACCTGTGGGAGCACACCCGCCGGCTACGCGACGACAACGGCACCACCGTCTTCCTGACCACCCACTACCTCGACGAGGCCGACGCGCTCTGCGACCGGATCCTCGTGATCGACCACGGGCGGATCGTCGCCGAGGACACCCCCGCGAACCTCAAGCGTCAGTTGGCCGCGGACATGCTGACCGTGGAGGTGACCGGTGATCCGGACGCCGGCCAGCGGCTCCTGGCCGGGTTGCCGGGCGTCCGACAGGCGGCGGTGACGAGCGCGGGCGATATCCAGATCATCCTGGCCGACGGCGAGCACGGGATCACCGACGTGATCACCACCCTGTCCGGCGCTGGCTTCAACGTCCGTGCCCTGCAACTGGCACGTCCCAGCCTGGACGACGTTTTCCTCAGCCTGACCGGCCGGGAACTGCGCGACGACCCGCAGGGCCGGCCTTCACCCATCCCGACCGCCGAGGGGGCGGATCATGTCCCTGCTCGTTGACATCATCCTGGTGTTCCAGCGCCACCTGCGCATCTCCCTGCGCAACCCGCTGTGGATCGCCATCGGGCTCTCCCAGCCGATAGCCTTTCTGGTGCTCTACGGCCCGTTGATGACCAGCACCCTGTCGATCACCGGCGTCGCGCCGGAACGCGCCTGGCAGACGTACGTGCCGGGGGTGCTCGTGCAGCTCTGCCTTTTCGGCTCCGCCTTCGTCGGGTTCGGTGTGATCGCCGAATGGCGCGGTGGGGTGATCGAGCGATTGCGGGTCACTCCGGTGAGCCGGGCGGCGTTGCTGCTCGGCCGGGTGCTGCGGGACGTCGCGCTGCTGGTGGTCCAGGCGGTGCTGCTGATCGTGGTGGCGCTGCCGCTGGGTCTGCGCGCGTCGGTACCGGGGGTGCTGGCGGCTCTCGGCGTGGTCACACTGCTGTCGCTGGGCCTGGCCTGCTTGTCCTGCGCTCTCGCGCTGACCGTGAAGAGCGAGGATACGCTGGGGCCTACGCTCAACACCGGCCTGATGCCGCTGCTGCTGCTGTCCGGGGTGCTGCTGCCGATGTCGTTCGCCCCCCGCTGGCTGGACCTGGTCTCCCGGCTCACCCCGTTCCGGTACATCGTGGACGGGATGCGCAGCGCGTTTCAGGGCGAGGTGTTCAGCCTGACCGTACTCTCGACGGTCCTGGTCGCCCTGGCGATCAGCGTCCTGTCGGTGCTGCTCGGCGTACGGACCTATCTGCGGCTGGGTGCCTGATCCGGTCCTGAAAGTCGGCGGTTCCAGATCCCAGACCCCTACTGATCTCGCGCGCCCGGAGGGACTCGAACCCCTGACCTTCTGATCCGTAGGGTCGCCCGGTCCAGGCGCAGGACCTGCGCATCAGCGGTCCCGGCCCGCCAGCTCGAGCACGGGTACCCGGGATACCCGGAACGCGGGCCACGCCGCGGCTGCGACGCCGGCTGCGACCGCGACGACGAGCGTTGCCGCGAGGCGGGACCACGGTACGACGACGGACGGGATCTCCGCGCCACCGGCGACGTCGATCAGCGCCCAGCCGAAGCCGACAGCGACGGCGATACCGATCGATGCTGCCACGAACGACAGGAGCGCCACCTCGAGCCGCACGATCCGACGCAACTCGCGGCGAGTCGCGCCGACCGCTCGCAGCAGCCCGAGCTCCCCGGAGCGTTCATGGATCGCGAGCGCCGTGGTGTTGGCGACTCCGAGCAGCGCGATGAAGCCCGCGAGGAGGAGCATCCCGTCGATGAAGTTCCGGAACGCGGCGATTCCGCTCCCGCTGCTGGCGACGTGTTCCGCCCGAGTTTCGAAGAACGACCCGGGCGTGGCTCGGACCAGCGCCCGCACGTCCTCGTCGGCGTCTGCGACCGCGCCGTCGGCGAGGTCGACGAACAACCGAGCGTCGAGCAGGCGACCGACCAGGGTGTCGAGTGTGTGACGGTCGACGAAGTACAGAGGGGCCTCGAAACCGCCGGTGCTCCTCGCGACCACGGCGACGATCGGCGCCTCGAGTGTCGAGCGTTCGAACTCGATCACTAGGGTGCCGCCAAGCAGCGTCGGGTCGTCGCCGACCACGGCCACGCCCCCCTCGCTCAGGTCGGCGAGGTCGCCGGCGATCGGGTCGAGGTCGAACGTGGTGGGCAGTGCCGTCGGGTCGATGCCGCCGATCGCCTCGGCTTTGCCTGCCGCGATTCCTTCGGTGACGGACAGCGCAGCGACTGCGTCGACGTCGGGCAGCGCTGCGATCCGGCCGGCCAGGGTGGGGTCGATCGTCGGGAAGTCGGCCGTCGCCGACGTGACCACCACGTCCGCCTGCAGTCCGTCCCGAACGTCTGTCCCGACCGCGCTCGTCAGCGAGCTCGCGAAGACCGCGAACATCGTCACCATCGCGGTGCCGAGCATGAGCGCGAGCGCCGTCGACGCCGATCGACGAGGGCTGGCGGCCAGGTTGCCCGCTGCGATCGAGCCACCCACACCGGCGACGCGGCGGGCCACCCGAGCGCTCCCACGCGCTGCGGCGGTCACGATCGCCGGGCCGCACAGCACGAGCGCCGGGACGATGAACGCGACGAGCATGACCCACGTGGGGCTCGAGCGCACCACAGCGACAACTCCTCCAGCGATCGCCGCCGCGGCGAGCAGGAGCCCGCTCGCGGTTCGCGCCGGGCTCACGAGTCGGGGTTCCGCCGCGCTCTCGCGCAGCGCCTCGATCGGCGGCGTCGCCGCCGCGCGGCGAGCCGGGATCCATGCCGAAAGGATCGTCGCGCCGATACCGACGGTCGCGGCGACCGCGATCGAGGTGGTGTTCACGATCGACGGCCCGGTGAGCAACGTGACCCCGGAGAGTCCGACGAGCCAGCGCAGCGCACCCACTCCGGCGACACCGCACACGAGGCCGGCGAGCGTGGCGATCGTCCCGACGAGCGCCGCCTCGATCACCACTGCGCCGAGCAGTTGGCGTCGTTGCGCACCGATCGCCCGCAGCAGCCCCGACTCCCGCCTGCGGCGGGCGACGGTGAGCGCGAACGTGTTGAAGATGATCGTCACACCGATCAACACCGCGACCACGGCGAAGGCCAGGAGGAACACGGTCAGGAACTGCAGCGGTGACGTCGCGGCGTCCTGCATCGTCCGGATGTGGTCGGGCCCGTCGATGACCTCGGCATCAGTCAGCGCTGACAATCGGTCGAGTACCTCGGCGCGGTCAGCGCCCTCAGCGACGTTGACGAGCACCTGCGTCGGCGCCGCGGCGTCGAGCCAGGTGGACACCGCTGCGTCGGGCAACAGCACCGTTCGCTGCAGCGGCGCCGCGTCCGCCGACGCGAACGTCGCGACACCGGTGATCGTCGCGTCGTGTATACCCGTCGTGGTCAGGACCTGTACGACGTCGCCCGGAGCCAGGTCTGCGTCACCGGCAAGGGACCGATCGATCACGATATCGCCGACCTCGATCGGTGGTCGCCCGCTCGTGAGCCGGAAGGGATTGAGCGTCGGGTCGGCGACCCAGTTGCGACCGATGTCGCTCGCCGTGCCGGTTCCGACTGACGATCCGTCGACGACCAGCTTCGCGAAGCCGACCCATTGCGAGGCGGCCCCGTCGACGCCATCGACCGTAGCCACGCGCTCGGTGATGTCGGGATCCAGTGATCGCCGAACCGACCTTTCGGGATCTCCGGGCCCTCCGCCGGGCTCGCCGAGGACGACGCCCTGCACCACGGCGTCCGTCCCGGCCAACGCTTCGGCGATGTCCTCGGCCGCTCGGCCACGCATCGAGTCGGACAGCACCAGCGTCGCGACGAGGAACGCCACCGACAACGTGATCGCCGTGCCGGTCAGCACGAACCGACCTCGAGTCGCGAACACGCTTCGAGCCGCACTCCGCATCATCTGACTCATCGCGCCAGACCCTTCATCACGTCGATCACCGAATCGGCCGACGGGTGATCCATCACGTCGTGCACTCGGCCGTCGACGACGAACACGACGTGGTCCGCCCAGGCAGCGGCGTTGGGATCGTGTGTGACCATCACGATCGACTGCTGATGCAGGTCTACTGCTGATCGCAGGAATCCGAGGATCTCCTGGCCGGACCGGGTGTCGAGATTGCCGGTAGGCTCGTCGGCGAAAATCACCTGCGGCTGGGCGACCAGCGCTCGGGCGACGGCGACTCGTTGTTGCTGCCCACCCGAGAGCTCCGTCGGCCGATGACGCATGCGATCACCGAGGCGCAGCAGCGACACGACCTGATCGAGCACCGCGGCACTCGGCCGGCGCCCGGACAACGTCATCGGCAGGCAGATGTTCTCCTCGGCCGTGAGCGTCGCCACGAGATTGAACGCCTGGAACACGAACCCGATCCGTTCTCGGCGAAGCCTGGTCAACTCGCGATCGTGAAGGGTCGACAGATCGGTGTTGCCGACGAATGCGCGGCCCGACGTCAGTTGATCCAGCCCGGCGGCGCAGTGCATCATCGTCGACTTTCCCGAACCCGACGGGCCCATCACAGCCGTGAACTTCCCGGTGGGGAACGCGATGGTGACGTCGTCGAGCGCGACGACGGCCGACCGGCCGGAGCCGTACCGCTTGACGGCACCGACGAGCGTGGCCGCAGCGTCATCAACACTGGCTGACAGCGCGCTCGCGGACTGCCGGTCGACGACCGTGGAATCTGGACGTGAGGACACGAGATCTCCGATGAGTGATTGGTCAGGGTTCACACGGTGCTCCGTGGAACCGGATACGGCGAGCGATCTGGGTTGGAAGCCGGCGCGTGCTGTCCCTGTTCACAGTGCCGGCGAGACGCCCTGCTTCATTCATACCGAGCGAACCTGAGGCGACCGTTAATGCGCAGCTCAGGCCGGCTGGCCGAACCAGGTGCCCAGCGCATTCATCAGCGTGGTGGCGTCGGGTGACTGCCCGGTGGGGGCAAGGCCCAGGCGACAGAGCACCAGGTCCTGCTGGTGGTGGAGGTAGAGATTGCTCCGGTCACCCAGACGTGTGGGAGTACGACGTCGACGGCAGGCGAACCGTACGTCACTGGCTTTAACAGTCGTCTCAGGTTCGCTCGGTATGAAGTGGACATCGCCGGGCGACGCGGGTCTCGGCCTCGGCGGCATGGCCGAAGGCGCTGCTCTCCGGCGGCACGGTCAGCCCCGGCCCCGGCCCCGCACCGGGACGGCGGCTGGATCGTGCACGCGACCCGGAAAGGCAGCCATTCATGATCACTGTGCTCGTGGTGGAGGACCAGCCGCTGCAGCGCTTCGGGTTCCGCATGCTGCTGGAGAGCACTCCCGACACCGAGGTCGTCGGCGAGGCCGAGAACGGCGCCGACGCCGTTCGGCGGGCCACCGAGCTGCATCCCGACGTGGTGTTGATGGACATCCGCATGCCGGGCGTCGACGGGATCGAGGCCACCCGGCGCATCGTCGCCGCCGGTGGACGTTCGCGGATCCTGATGCTCACGACATTCGACGTGGACCGGTACGCGTTCGCCGCGCTGCGGGCCGGGGCGAGCGGTTTCCTGCTCAAGGACACCCGCCCGGAGGAGCTGCTCGCTGGCATCCGGGCCGTCGCCGCCGGGGACGCGGTGATCGCGCCGGCGCTGACGCGGCGGCTGCTCGACGCGTTCGCCGACCGGCTCGACGATGACCTCTGCGGGCCCACGTGGGAAGATCCCCGGCTGGACTCGCTGACCGACCGGGAGCGCGAGATCCTCGTCGCCATCGGCCACGGCCTCACCAACGGCGAGATCGCGCAACGGTTCACGCTGTCGGAGTCGACGGTGAAGACCCACGTCGGGCGGGTCCTCGCCAAGATCGGCGCACGGGACCGGATCCAGGCCGTCACCCTCGCCTACGACCTGAGACTCGCCCGGCCGAATTAGCGCTTCATCTCGCGCGTCCGTCGAGGGCGCGGCCGTAGTTCCCAGCCACACCGCACCGCACCGCTCCGGGCGGGTCCGCTCTGCCGGGTCAAAGGAGGCGGCGTCAAGCGCGAATCATCGAGGCTATTGGACGTACGCGCGATGAAGGTGAAGTAGTACCGCGGTACCGCCTCCCTCCCGAGATTGGCGACCGTGGTACGACGAGACACGACGGAATAGGTCCTAGAGTTCAAGCTACGAAGAGACCTGACAGTCCACGGGGAATTCGCAACGGGTGCCATGGCGCTGGTGACGGTGTTCGCTGCTGTCGTCGCCTGTGAGCGAAACCACCCCCGAATCTGGCGATACGACCAAAACCATATGGCGCACAAACTACGTTATAGGGCGTCCTCTGAGGGGCGCTTGAAGCACAACAGGATCAGGCTCGGTTCGGCCCAGATACTCCCAGAGGAGTACGCCCGCCTGCCTGCCGCTGGCGGATGGCGATCCGTGCTTTCTCGTTCACGGCTGAAGGCATCTCTCAGCTAAAGGGACATGTCCTGAAGCACTCGCCACCACCTGACCTCTGGTCAGCAACGGGCCGGCCATGTCGCGCCACGCCCGCGCAACGTCAAACTCCGCGCGGAGCTGTCCTGACCTTTGAGGGTGAACTCCTCGGCCTGTTCCACGAACTCACCGACCCGCGCTACCCAAAACAGCAAAGGAGCACATGGCATGAGACCGATCGAAGAAGGCGGAGCGAAACCGTTGATGGGGCGTCGCAGCTTTATCACTCGCGCGGCTGCAATCGGCGCTGGCGTTGGATTATCCGGGACGGCACTCGCATCATGCACCGACGACAAGGAGGACTCGGAAACCTCGCTCAGCGAGAAAGACATCGCGCTTCGTGACCAAGATCTGAAGTTCATCGGCACGGAGGAAACCTTTTCGACTCCCATGTTGTTGCAGCTGAACTCCATCAATAAGGATCACATAGCGTTCCTTGAGGAAATTGGTCTTTCGGATCTGGGCGAGCGCCGGATCGGCGATATGGACGAGGGGGGACTCGATATTCAAATCCTCTCTGCCCATACGCCGTCCGTACAAAACGTCCCTGGGCAAAGGGGCATCGACCTTGCCTATCGTCTTAACCGGCAACTTGTGGACGGGCCAATCGCCAGTTATCCGGGCCGCTTCCAGGCTTTCGCCACCTTGCCCCTGCAGAGCCCGGAGGCGGCGGCGGACGAACTGGAACGCTCGGTTAAGCAAGACGGCTTCTTGGGTGCACTGACCAACGGACACATCGCGAAGAAGTATCTCGATCATCCCGATTTCGAGCCTGTGCTGGCACGTGCCGAAGCCCTCGACGTGCCGATCTACCTGCATCCCGGCTACCCAGCTGACGAGATCTTCCAGATCTACTACAGCACCACACGGTCCAAATACACGGAAGAGTACCAAGACTACATTTTCAGTGGGTCTGGATATGGCTGGCACCAGGAGGTGCTAACCCAATGCATCCGCATGATCGCGTACGGGGTTTTCGACAGATTCCCCAAACTGAAAGTCATCATCGGCCACATGGGCGAAGGTCTTCCCTTCTACTACGAGCGGATTATCGGAGACATGGGCGAGCCGACCGAAGACTCACTCGAGAAGCCCTTCGGGCAGTACTTTCAGGACAACTTCTGGTTCACAACCAGCGCGTTCTTCCAAGACAATCTGCTCCATCTCTTGCTGAAATACATCAGCGTAGATCGGGTGATGTTTGCAACCGACTATCCCTTCGCAGGTATCAAAGAAGGGACCGACTGGTTCCGGGCAGTCGATCTTCCGCGTGAGGACAAGGAGAAGATCGCGTTCCGAAATGCCGAGAATCTGTTCGGTATCAAGGTCTGACGCATCGGGGCTTGATTGAGGTATCCCGCTTGTTCAACTGCGGTGACTTTGGTCGCTCCGTTATAGCTGATCCGGAATCGGTCCGGGTTTGCCGGCACTTCAGAGTTGCGGGTGCAGGTCGTTGCTGACATCGCCGGCGGGTTCAGTCCGTGCGGTTCTTGACACCTCCGCCGCCCGCACGTCCATTAATCGTGGTCTCAGATTCGCTCGGTACGAAGTCGGCATCGAAGAGCGATGTAGCTCGTACCTGGGAGGCTGTTGATGGCAGTCGACGCGGCGCCGTCCGGGGAAGTGCCGCCCGGTCGGTGGGCCGGCCGGTGGGTGCCGCTGCTGGTGGTCGTCGCGGTCGGGCTCGGGTTCGGGCTGCTGGTGCTCCTCGTCCGGCTGCACCTCGAACCGGTGATGAGCGTCGACCGCGGTGTCGTCCGGGAGCTCAACGAGGTCGTGTCGCCCCGGTCGTATCTGGTGAACGCGCTCAACGGGATAACCCGGCTGGGCGGGCAGCCGGTCATGCTCTGGCTGGTCGGCGTCGCCGCGGTGCTGCTGCTGGTGCGCCGGCGGTTTCACCTCACGGTCTACCTGCTGGCCACCGCCGCCGGTACGCTGCTGCTCGTTCCGTCGGTGAAGTCGCTGGTCGGCCGGCTGCGCCCGGTGGTGGAGGCGCCGGTGGCGGTCGCGCTCGGCAACAGCTTCCCGAGCGGGCACGCGCTCGGCTCGATGGTCGTCTACGGTGCCGTGCTGCTGGTGTTCCTGCCCGCAGTGCGCTACCGCAGGTTGTTCATCTCGGCGGTCGGGCTGATCGTGTTCGCCATCGGCGTCACCCGGATCGCGCTCGGCGTGCACTACCTGACCGATGTGCTGGCCGGCTGGCTGCTCGGCGTGCTGTGGCTGATTGTCACGGCGTACGCGTTCCGGGTGTGGCGGCGGGAGGCGGGACACCCGGTGGTGCCTCTCGACGAGGGCCTGGAGCCCACGGCCGCCGAGGCGATCGAGCCGGCGCCTGATTCCAGCCGCCCGATCCCGCACTGGTGGGTCAAGGCGACAGAGATCCTGACCGGCTGGGTGTTCACGTTCGGCATCCTGTACGTCGTCGGCTACCTGCTGAAGAACTACACCGAGAGCACCTGGCTGGGGCGTTTCGACGACGGCGTGGTCCGGTGGCTGCAGGCGTTCCGTACGCCCGCCCTGGACGACGTGAGCTGGGTGTGGAGCAAGGCCGGCGACACCCACGCCATTCTGGCCGTCTCGCTGGTCTTCTGCCCCATCGCGCTGGCCGTGTGGCGGCAGTGGCGACCAATGGTGTTCGTGGCGCTTACCATGGCCGGCGAGCTGACCTTGTTCCTGTGCACCGCGGCCGCTGTCCAGCGGGACCGCCCGCCGGCGGCGCAGCTCGACGACCCGATGCCCACGTCGTCGTTCCCGGCCGGGCACATCGCCGCCACGATGTGCATCTGGGTGGCGATCGCGGTTCTGGTCATGGGCCGGGTGCGCAGCCGGTGGCGCTGGCTCGCCGTGGTGCTCGCGGTGGTCATGCCGGCCGGCGTCGCGCTGTCCCGGATGTACCGTGGCATGCACCACCCGACCGACCTGCTCGGCGCCGCGATCCTGACCGCGCTCTGGGCCGGCCTGCTGTGGTGGGCGCTGCGGCCCAACGTGCGTGGGACGTCGTCCGCTGGCCGCTCAGCCTGGTGCTGATCGTGTTCGCGGTCGGCCTGCTGTTCGAGTAGGCGCCGCGCCGCATCCGGTCGGCGCTGTCCTGGTTGCTGTTCGGGGCGACGCTGGCCACCGCGCTGCGGTGGCTGGCGCTGGCCGGGTACGTCCGGGTCAACGACTGCTTCGGCGCCACGTACAGCCCGCTCACCGCGATCTCCGCCACCGGCGGTTCCCTGGTGTCCGACGCTTGCCCCGGTGTGAGCCGTTTGACCAGGCTGCCGCCGCGGTCCCTCAGCCAGCAGATGCAGTTTGCTGACCAGTCCTCCCGCGAGCGACCCAGCGCTTGGGCAGCCCGCGACTCGGCCGGGCTCAACCCTCTCTACGAGCCCTCGCAGCATGCCCGTACCGATTCAAGATCTGATCCCACTTCGCGCTGCGGTGACCCGGTCGGCGGACCTGCTGCGCGAGGGTCGTGGGCTCCTGCTCGACCTCGTCGATCCGGGTTGAGGTCGCGACGCCGTAGCCGCGTGTGCCGGGCAGGACCTCGACGTCACCGGGCTGGTGCGTGCGCTGGGCACCTGGTTCGGTCACCCGGTCTGAGCAGCGCATTAACGGTCGCCTCAGGTTCGCTCGGTACTTGTAGGTCTCAGAGAAAGCGGATGTGACCAGTATGTAGGGGGCTAGTGATGGTGGCTGTGACACAGGCCGTGCTCGATCACCCCTACCTGCTGCTCGGTTTCTTCGTGCTGATCGAGGGGCCGGCCGCGACGATCACTGCGGGCACCCTGGTCGGCGCCGGCGCTGCGGCGTTCTGGCCGATCTGGGTGATCGTCGCGCTGGCCGAGGTGGTGGGCGACAGCCTGCTCTACCTCGTCGGCCGGTCGGCCCGGCGGCCCTGGGTGGCGTCCCTGTTGAGCAGGCTCAAGGCGACGGCGCTGTTCGACCGGCTGGCCGGGATGTCACTCCCTCGGCTGGTGATCACCGCCAAGCTCGTTGACGTCTTCGCCCTCCCGGCGTTCGTGTCGGCGGGGCTCGTCGGGCTTCCGTACCGGAGATTCGCCGCCTGGGTGGGTGCCACCGCCGCCGTACGCGGCCTAGTGCTGATCGGTCTCGGTGCCCTGCTCGGTAGCCAGCTGTCCAACCTGCTCGCACTGCCCGGCGGGATCTTCCTGCTCACCGCGGCCGTCGCCGTGCCGGTCGCTGTCTTCCACCTCGTCATGAAGCGCTACCACCTACGGAAGGTAGCGCCACCCCCTACGAAAGGTAGTGGTCCCATGCGCATCCTCATCGGTGCCGACACCTACGCGCCGCACGTCAACGGGGCGGCCTACTTCGCCCAGCGTCTGGCCGTGGCACTGACCGCCCAGCACGAGGTGCACGTAGCCGCGCCGTCGACGGACACCCGCAGCCATGCCGGCATGTCCAACGACGGCGTCGTCGAGCACCGCGTGCGTTCCTTGCCGGTGCCGGGCCACTCACCTTTCCGGTTCTGCCCGCCACTGGGGCTGCGCGCGGCAGCCCGCCGGGTCCTGGACGAGGTCCAGCCCGACGTGGTGCACGTGCAGAGCCACTTCCCGCTGTGCCGGGCGCTGGTCGACGCGGCGCACGAGCGCGGCCTGTTCGTCATCGCCACCAACCACTTCATGCCCGAGAACCTGATCCACTATCTGCCCATCGGCAACGCCGGCCGGACGAGGGCGCACGAGTGGGCATGGCGCGACGCCGCCCGGGTGTTCGCCAAGGCAGAAATCGTCACGGCACCGACCCCGTACGCCGCGGCGCTCGCCGAGTTCTCCGGTGTCTCCGGGCCGGTCCTGCCCATTTCGTGCGGCATCGACCTCACCCGCTTCCGCGAGCAGGCGCCCGCGGCCGAGTTCCGTTGGGCCTACAGTCTCGCGCACAAGCCCACCATCACGTACGTGGGCCGACTCGACGCCGAGAAGAACCTCGACGTCGTGATGCGGGCGTTCGCGCTGGTGCGGGGCTCCCTCGACGTCCAGTTGCTCCTGGTCGGCACCGGGTCCGAGGACCGGACGCTGCGGTCGCTCGCCGGGGAACTGGGCGTCGCCGAGCACGTCACGTTCACCGGTTTCGTTCCTGACGAGGACCTTCCCTCCGCCTACGCGGCGTCGGCGGTGTTCGTCAACGCGGGCACCGCTGAGCTGCAGAGCCTGGTCACGCTCGAGGCGATGGCAAGTGGAAGGCCTGTGATCGGTGCCGATGCCGCAGCCCTGCCCCACCTCGTACGGGACGAGGAGACCGGCTACCTGTTCCCGCCCGGCGACGTTGTCGCGCTCGCCGAGCGACTGCTGAGGGTCCTCTGCGATCCGAAGCACGCGGAAGAGCTGGGGCGCCGGGCCCGTGCCGTGGCCGAGCAGCACGACCAGACCCGCACGGTGTCCGCGTTCGAGCAGCTCTACCAGCTCCGTTCGGCCCATGAGGCGCCCGCGCCCGTCGAGGTCGCCGCATGACAGCGACGATCGTCCGGGCGGGCACCTCCCGCTGGTATCGCAACGTCCAGCTCAGCCTGGGCGTGGGCACGGCGGCCGGGACGGGCCTGCTGGTGGTCGGCGATGTCGACCCGGTGGACGAGATGGTGAGCGAGTCGATCCGGACCGTGCCAGGCGCTGTTCTGCTGGCCTTGGCGGCGTGTGGGCTCGCGGCAGCCGGCGCCTGGCTCCTGGCCGGCGCCCGGCGCGTGCTGCCACCGGCCTGGCCCCTCACCGTGCTGCTGTCGGTGTGGTGCGTGTCCCTGGTCGCGGTGGTGGTGTTCCCCACGAACCTGCCGGGGACCGAACCGGGCGTCACCGCCGGGGTGCATCGCATCGGTGCGGCGCTGATGGCGGCGCTGCCGCCGCTCTTCGCCCTGCTCATCGCCAAGCGGGCCGGGCACGGGGCCGACCTGGCCCGGGTCCGCTGGCTACGCGCGGCCGGGTGGTCCGCGCTCGCCGCGTGCGTCGCGTTCGCGGCGGTGAACGGGCCGGCGGTGCTGCTCGGCCAAGGCTATCTTCCGTTCGCGGGCCTGGCCGAACGGGTTCTGCTGGCGCTCGTGTTCGTCGTAGTCGGGCTCTGCGCCTGGGTGCTCGAAGGCGAGGAGCGGCCCCGATGGACCTGATGGCCATGATCGAGAACGCGATGGCCTCTCCGGTCATCTATCTGGCGATCCTCGCACTGGCGATCCTCGACGCGTTCCTGCCGTTCCTGCCGTCGGAGTCGGTCGTCATCGCGGCGGCGGTCTTCGCCGTGTCGGGCATCCCGTCGCTTCCACTGATCATCGTGTTCGCCGCGCTGGGCGCCTTTGTCGGTGATCACATCGGCTACCTCATCGGGCGCTTGTTGCGCGAGCGCCGTCCGGGCGGCCGCCTGATCCGCGCCGCCGACAGGATCGCCCCGCACCTGCACCGCCGGGGCGGCGCCCTGATCATCGCGGGCCGGTTCGTCCCCGGCGGTCGCACCGCGATCGTGACCGCCAGCGGTGCCACCGGCTACCCGCTAGCTCGCTTCACCCTGTTCACCGCCATCGCCGCCGTCACCTGGGCCGGCTATTCCGGCCTGATCGGCTACCTCGGCGGCGCCGCCTTCGAATCCAACCCGACGCTGGGCCTGGCGGTCGGCCTCGGTCTCGCCCTGTCCATCACCGCGCTCGGCGAACTGTTCCGCTACGTGTGGCGCTGCCGGCATCCAGTGCGCGCTGGTGGCCATGCTGACGCTGTTCCCAGCGGTGCTCGTGGTGCTTGGCAAGCGGAGTTTGCCGGCCATCCTGCGGTTCAGCACGGCCGTGGAGGAGAGGCCAGGGCTGTGCCGACGGCATGGCGCCGCCATCAGCCGCCGCCGGCGGGTGGCGACGCTCAGCTCGCTCGGAATCCTCGGAGTGCTCGCCATCGGGCTGGCCGGCAACACCGGCGCACTGCGGGAACAGGACCAATTCCTGCGTCGGCGGGCCGAATGTGGAGAATCTCGACACCGAGGTGACCCCAGCCGCGACGGGTAGCTGGTGATCCGCTGGTGCTCGCTCTCCTTCGGCGGCAGCGGGTGTTCCTGATGGCGCTTTGCGTCGACTACAACATCTTCCTGGCCAGCCGGGCCGCCCGCGAGGAGACAGTGGGCGGGTCAACGTACCGCGGTGTCCTCCCCGGCGGTGAGCCGCGCGATCGGGGCGGGCGGGGCTGCGGCCGGAAGGTCGACCCGAAGTAGCGCGCCACCGCGTGCGGAGCGGGCGACGGTGGCCCGGCCGCCGTGGGCGTCGACGACCCGCTGCACGATCGACAGCCCCAGACCGGATCCCGGCAACGCCCGGGCGCTGTCGGCACGGTAGAACCGGTCGAACACCCGCGGTACGTCGGCGGCGTCGATGCCCGGCCCGGCGTCATCGACTTCGAGCACCGCCGACGCGCCCTCGGCCCGGAGCCGGACCTGGACCGGCTGGTCCGCAGGGGACCACTTGCCAGCGTTGTCGATGAGGTTGATCACCGCCCGCTGGAGCGCAGCAGGACGGCCGCTCACCCACACGGAGGTCACGTCGAGCGCGACCTCGACGTCGGGCATACGGGAACGCGCCCGGGTCGCGGCGGCCACCACCACGTCGGCGAGGTCGAGCGGCTCGGTGCTCTCGTCGCTGACGTCGCCGCGCGCCAGGTCGGTCAACTCGGCGGCGAGGGTGCTCAACTCGGCCATCTGGGCGCCGAGATCGTTGAGTAGCCGGGTCCGGTTCTCCGCCGGCAGTGCACTGTCGAGGGTGCCGCGCCGATCGAGCCGGATCAGCAGCTCGACGTTGAGGCGCAGGCTGGTGAGCGGGGTCTTGAGCTCGTGGGCGGCGTCCTCGGCGAGCAGCCGTTGGGCCTGCCTGGAGTCCCGGAGCGCGGCGAGCATGTCGTTGATCGACTGGATCAGCCGCCGGATCTCCCCACCGCCTTCATCCGGAATGTGGGCGTCGAGATCCTGGGTGTGCGCGACACGTTCCGCGGCGGCGGTCAGCCGGTCGATCGGTGCCAACCCGGTCCGCGCCACGGCCCGCCCGACAAGGGCGCCGCCGACCACGCAGAGCAGTCCGATCAGCAGCATACCGAACCCGAACTGGTTGACCGGGCTGTCGTCGACGACGCGGGCCACCTGGACCGCGCCGTCGCCCGCCCGCAGCGTGTAGACGAGGTAGCCGTCCTCGTCGCTGTCATCCGACTCCATCAGGTCGGCCAGGCCGCCCTGCGCCACGAGCCCGGCGTGCTCGCTGACCGGGGGCAGCGCGGGTTGGCCGGCCGGCGTCCGGGTTGACCCGTCGGGCAGGATGACCCGCACCAGCTGACCGGATCCGGGGTACGGCGGTAGCGGGACCTGCGCCAGACCGGCGAGCTCCGCGTTCGTCGCCACGACGCGGGCGTCGGAGCGTAGCTGATTCTCGGCGGTGTCCCGCAGCTGCCAGTCCAGCAGTTCACTGGCTACCTGGAAGGCCATGAACACGCTGACGGCGATGGCCGTCGCCGCGATCACCGTCAGCCTGGTCCGCAGGGACCGCTGGCGCCACCATCGGGTCAGCCGACGCGGTTCCCGGGCCGCGTGCCTGATCACGGAGGAGTCTCCCGCAACGTGTATCCCAGGCCGCGCAGCGTGTAGATCAATCGTGGCTCACCCTCGGCCTCCATCTTGCGGCGCAGGTAGCTCACATATACCTGGAGGTTGTTGGCGGTGGCGCTCATGTCGAAGCCCCAGATCGCCTCGAACAGCGCTTCGCGGGTCAACACTCGGGTCGCGTTGCGCACAAGTACCTGTAGGAGGGAGAACTCGGTCCGGGTCAGGCGCAGCGCCCGCCCGCCACGCCACGCCTCGAACCTGTCGGGATCGAGCCGGACGTCGGCGAACGACAGAACCTGCGACTCCCCGTCGATCGGCGTACGCCTGCGCAACAGAGCCCGCACCCGGGCCAGCAACTCCTCGGTGGCGAACGGCTTGGGCAGATAGTCGTCGGCACCCGCGTCCAGCCCCGCGACCCGGTCGGAGACCTGATCCCGAGCGGTCAACATCAGCACCGGCAGATCCCGACCCGCCGCCCGCAACCGCCGGCAGGTCTCCAACCCGCCGAGGCGGGGCATCATCACGTCGAGGATGAGCAGATCCAGCGTCTCACCGCCGGCCCCACCGACCCCGTCGAGCACGGCAAGACCGTTGGCGACCGTGCTGGTGTCGTAACCCTCGACCCGGAGCACCCGCTCCAGCGATTCACGGATAGCCACGTCATCATCCGCAATCATGATCCGCACGCCCGCCCCCTACCAGCCGATGCTTTCGCCGCTCATTGTCCCCGACCAACCTGAGACCAGGATTAGCGAGTCGCTGGGCACCGCTCGTGCTGCACGGCGGCGTTGTTCACCAGGATGCTCAGCCCACCGGGTAAGTCCATCGGGTCACGTCCCGGTACCCCTCGACGAGGCCCGGCAGGATCCGCTCGACCCGGAAGTACGGCACCGTGAACATCGGCGTGTCGCGCATCCGCTCCCACAGCCGGTTCCAGCTCAGCAAATCGGGTGTCTGCGCGAGCAGAACATCGCTGCAGCTGGCCGTGAAGGACTCCACGTCGAGCCAGTGAACGTCGACCTCCGGCGCCGACGCGAGTACCGGGTGGACCGCGCGCTCCACAGCGGACTCACGCGTGGAATGGTCAAGAGCCGGCCAAGCCGGCAGTGCCGTCAGCTCGACGACGACTACCCATCGAGCGGTTCTTGTAGCAAGTGCTTCGGGCATGCTGGAGACAATAACTGTAGCGAGTGGTACAGTCAAACCCGTGGCCCGACCTGCCGATGCCGCCAAGCGCGCCGAACTGCTGCGCCAGACCTTCGACTACCTCGTCGAACACGGTCTCGCCGACCTGTCCCTGCGACCGCTCGCGGCGGCGCTGGGCACCAGCTCGCGCATGCTCGTGCACTACTTCGGGACCAAGGAGCAACTCGTCACGCAGGCGCTGGCCGCCGTGCGCCCGGACATCGAGGCGCTGATGGATTCGGCGGGCGAAGGCGCAGAGTCGTTGACTGCGCTCGCCCGCATGGTCTGGCAGGACATGTGCGGCGGCGAGCAGGAGCCACGGGTGCGGCTGCTGCTCGAGGTGATGGGCCTGGCGATGACCCAACCAGACCAGTACGGCGCTCTGGCCGCCGACGCCATCCACGCATGGGTCAAACCGGTGGCCCACGCCCTGCGATGGGCCGGCCTCAGCACCGCCCAGGCCCAGGCCCGCGCCACCGCCCTGGTCAGCGGGCTGCGCGGGATCGCCCATGACCGGTACCTCACCGGTGACCGTGCCCGCACCGACGCCGCGGCCGAGCAGATCATCGCTTTGGTCGTACCCCGCCGGCCAGATAGTTCCGCCGGACCGGCCACTGGTCATGAGGATTCACCTCACCGTGACCCGACGTAAGCGCTCGTCAATGTCGCCGCGCAGGCCCAGTCGACGCAGCCATCCCTCGTCGTCCTGCGCTGCCAGGCAGGGCACCGCGCACGTTGCGCCGGGTCGGCTCTTTCCGGATAAAGTTGCTGCTTGAGGCATAGGCCAACAGGCAGGCAACACGGTTGACGCCTCTCGGGGTGGGTCTGCGGCCAGGGTGACGGGAGCGGACGTCGGGAAGGGGGACTGCTGGCGGTCGTGGGAAAGTGGGATCACCTCGTCAGCGACGCCCTGCACCAGGAAATCGCTCAGGCGATGCCTCGTGTTCCGGTTGGTCAGCAACGCCTCCACTGCTGGAACCCGGCGTCGCGCCGCTGGATCCGAGACTCAACGCCACGACCCTGCGGCTCGGGTCCGATAATGGGGGTGGCCGCATTTTCTCCATAGGAGAGACCGGCCCGCCCAGCGACCCCGCCAGCGCGTTCATCGCCGCAGCAGGTCCATGTGCGCGGCCCGCAGCCGCGCCAGCGCCGGGTCGCTGGCCGACGGGATCCGCCGGTCAAGCTCGGCCCAGACCTCCGCGAGGGCGTCGGTCAGCACCCGCAGGTTGTTGGCGTGCTGGCGGGCGCTGCGCTGTCGCGTCTGCTCCAACCGGTGCGCCCAGCCAGCGGTGACCTCGGCGATCCGCCCCGCATCGGCGCGTGCCTGCGCGACGCTGCGCGCGGCGGCCGCCGGCACGATGGCGGCGACGGGGCGGGCGTCGCGGTCGTGCTCGATCACCGTGACGGTGTCGGTCAACTCGGCGAGCGCGACGAGTTGGGCCAGCCGGGTGCGGGCCTCACGCAACGACAGGGTCTGTGGCCGGACGTGCTCCGGATCCAGGGCGGGGGCAGCCATAGGGTCATGGTGCCCGCCGGGTACGACATTCGATGCGTACCTGGGTCCGGATTCTTGCGTCGAGCCTGCTTCATACCGCGCCCCGATACCCTTGTGGGGAGGCACCGCAGCGAGGTGATGTTTCCATGGGTAGGTCCGGCGAGAGCGGTCACCTGCTGGTGGCCACCAACAAGAGGGCGCGGCACGATTACCAGATCCTGCGCACCTACGAGGCGGGGATAGTTCTGGTCGGCACCGAGGTGAAGTCGCTGCGGGCCGGTCGGGTGTCGCTGGTGGACGCCTTCGCGCAGCAAAGGGACCGCGAAATCATGCTGCACGGGCTGCACATCGCCGAGTACGGCTTCGGGAGTTGGACGAACCACCAGCCCCGGCGTACCCGGAAGCTGCTCCTGCGTCGGGTGGAGATCGATCGGATCCTGGAACGCCTCCGGGAAGGCGGCCTGACGCTCGTACCGCTGTCGCTGTACTTCGAGAACGGTTGGGCGAAGGTCGAACTCGGCCTCGCGAAGGGCCGGCGCAGTTTCGACAAGCGGCAGGCCATCGCCGAACGGGAGGCGGACCGGGAGATCGCCCGGGAGTTCAGCCGTCGACTCAAGGGCAGGCCCCGCCACCAGGGCTGACCAACCACGCCGGCCGCAGCCAGTGAATATGTCGGTACTCGCCCCAAGCCTCTCGACCTCGGCCGGCCGGCCACGTATCAAGGCTGGTGCCTGCAACGACCGCCTTCCGGTAGCGCCCCACCACCTCAGGCCCGGACTGCAAGTAGCTCGGTCCGGTTCAGCTTCCGGCCATGGTGATGACCAGTTTGCCGCCCTTCGGGCGTTGATTGCGCTCCAGCTCGGTCAGGGCGGGAATCGCCTCGGCCAACGGGACCGTACGGGCGATGGGCAGGCGCAGGGTCCGGGCCACCTCCTCCAAATGGGCGGTCACCAGCCGGCCTGTCATGACCCGGAACGGGCCGGGCAGGACGCTTCTGATCATCTTGGCCGGGGTCGGGACGATGTCGATAATGGTTCCGCCGGGCTTCAGCAACGATCGGGCCGTGGCGTAGGAAAGCATGCCGGGCGTGTCGAAGACGAGATCGAACCGTTTGGCCAGGGCGGCCGGATCGAAGCCGAAACCCACGACCGGTTCGACGCCCAGATCGCGGGCCTCGTCGGTCGCGGTGTCGCGGCAGCTGCCGGCGACTGAGGCTCCCCGCGCCCGGATGAACTGGACGGCGGACCGACCCACCCCGCCCAGGCAGCCGTTGACGAAGACCGCCTGCCCGGGACGGACCTCCGCGACGGCCTGGTAGGCGGTCAGGCCCACGGTCGGCAGCACGGCGGCCCGCTCGTACGAAAGGTCCACCGGTTTGAGCACGACCGCCTTCTCCGGGACCGTCACCATCTCGGCGAACGCCCCCGCCTGCCGGAAACGAGCCCCGCCGAGTACCGCGTCGCCGACCTTCAACCGGGTGACGCCGGCGCCGACCGCCTCGACGACCCCGGCGAAGTCGTGCCCCATCGCCCGGGGAAAAGAGCGACCGGTCAACAGCTTCATCTCGCCGTTGCGCATCTTCCAGTCCACCGCGTTGGAAGCCGCCGCCCGGACGCGGACGAGAACCTCATCCCGCCCGGGGCGCGCTGGCTCGAACTCCGCGAGCCGCATCACCTCCGGACCGCCGTAGCGGTCGTACTGAAGGCGCTTCACGAGGCGTACTCGTCCGAGATCTCGGTGGCGTAGTTCTCCCACAGCGGTTTCATGGTCTCGGCGTTGACCGGCCGCCCGGAATCGATCATGGCCTTGAAGTCGCGGAAGTACTGCACGTACAGATCCGGCGTGAACGTGTTCAGCATGACCGCGTTCTCGTCGCCGACGTTGGCGAACGTGTGCGGCGCTCCGGTCGGCACGATGACCCAGGTGCCCGGTCCGGCGTCGTACTGGTCCTCGCCGACGGTGAACCGGAACGTTCCCGCCAGCACGTAGAAGCCCTCGTCGTGCTGGGCGTGGCGGTGCTGCAACGGGCTCGGGGTGCCCGGCGCAATGGTGACCTCGGCGAACCCCAGCCGGTGGTCGGTGTGCTCGCCGTTTTCCAGGATGCGGATCTGCTGCGCCCCGCTGCCGAGGATCTCGCCCTCGCCGGGGCGGACGATGTTTACCTTCGCCACGACTTTCTCCATTGCTATCGACTGCCTTGGTGACCACCATCCTGTTCCGGGCCGGCCGTGCCCGTCCTGGTCGTGCGTGCACGGTTGTTGGTTACGAGTGCGCGGGCGTTGTAGCCGTACGTCGTCTTGAAGAGCTTGCTGAAATGGGTGGGGTCGGAGAATCCCCACCGGGCGGCCACCGCGGTGACCGTACGTCCGCTCCCGGTCAGCTCGGCCCGGCAGCGCTCCAGGCGGCGACGGCGGATCAGGGCCGCGACGGTGAGCGGCTGGTCCTCGAACAGCTTGTGCAGCCGGCGTACGGAGATGTGGTGGGCGGCGGCGATGCCGGGCGGGGACAGATCGGGATCGGCCAGCCGGGCCTCGATGTAGCCGGCGATCCGGTCCCGCAGCCGCTCGTCCGAGGCCGGTTGTTCGTCGCCCAGCCGGGCCTCCAGTGCGACCGCGATCAGCTCGATGACGGCCGCCGCCGACCGCAGCGCCTCCGCCTCGCGGAACTCAGTCGCCGACCGGACGGATTCGCGGGCCAACACGGAGACGAGAGCACCCGGACCGTGACTGCCGTCGATGCGTACGCCAATGAGCCGGTCGATCTGCGTGGGCCGAATCCGAAGCTCCCGGCGCGGAACCAGGATGGTGACGTGCGTCGCGGCGGTGCTCTCGAACCGGAGCGTACGCGTGGGATCGAGCAGCACCAGGTCGGCCGGCCCGAGTTCGGCGTGGCCGCGCCCCTGCTCGATCCGCGTCTGGCCTCGGATCATCACCTTGATCGCCAGATTCCTGCCGTCGGAGGCGTCGCGCTTCCGCCCGATGCAGGCGCTCTCGGGCGTGTCGAGGGAGACCAGTCGCAGCGGCCCGAGGTCTCGGGTGGCGATCCGGCCCCGGAAGTCGGCCCCGGCCAGCTTGTTGACCAGCGGCGGAAACCCGCTGGCGGCCAGCTCGCCCTGGAATTTCTCAAGGTTGCCGATCACCGGTCAACGATAACGGCGACACTTCCGCTCGGACACGGCGTTCGGCTGGGGTCACAGAGGCGCAGGTCTTGTGAACGAACTCGGCGGCTCGTGGAAGCCGCGAAATCCGGCTGGGTCCTGGTGTGTCCGTGCCGGTTCCCCGACGGTGGAGCACCCATGGAGCACCAGGCTCGCCGCTGCTGGTAGCCGGCTCACCGCTGCGCCCCAACATTCGGACCCAGCGGCAGGGAAGCCGCGCCATGGTCAAAACCGGGCTGTACGTGACCACTCACGGCCGGACCGGGCCGGACGTGTGGCATGCTCGTCGCACGAGCACCCACCGAGCATCCACCCGACCACAAGGGACGAAAAAGCGAAGAGGCCTGACTGCCGTTTCGGCAGGTCAGACCCCTGATGATCTCGCGCGCCCGAAGGGACTCGAACCCCTAACCTTCTGATCCGTAGTCAGATGCTCTATCCGTTGAGCTACGGGCGCAGGTGCCTGGCAAGCATACACGCCTCGCCGAAGCGCGGAGACTCCGGGATTCGAACCCGGGAGGGGCTTTAAGACCCCAACCGCATTAGCAGTGCGGCGCCATAGACCAGACTAGGCGAAGTCTCCCCGGCGGCCGCTCCAGACCACCGCCGGTCGAGGATACAGGGCTCGCCGCGCCCGGGGCAAAGCACCTCCCCGGGCCGCAGCCGACGTCAGTGCGGCGCGACCGGCGTCGGCGCGGCCCGGTCGGGAACGGACAGACGGCCGGGACGCACGACGACCAGGAGCACGATCAGCGCGGCCAGCACGCCTCCGGTGATCACCGTCGCCATCGCGATGCTGCCGGTGCCGAGCAGCCCGACGATCGGCGCGGCGAGCGCGCCGACACCGAACTGCACCGCCCCGAGCATCGCGGACGCGGTCCCGGCAGCTTCCCCGTGGCCGGCCAGGGCCAGCGCGGGAGCGTTCGGCAGCGCGAACCCGGCTGCGGCGAGCACGGCCCACAGCGGGATCAGGACGCCAGGTAGCCCGCCGACGTTCGTTGCCGCGAAGCCGAGCAGGATCAGCCCGCAGACCAGCCCGGCGATCAGTGAGGTCCGCAGGATCTGCTGCGGTGAGTAGCGGCGGAGCAGCCGTACGTTGAGCTGGGTGGCGGTGATCATGCCGACCGCCCCGGCCCCGAACGCGATACCGAACTGTTGCTCGTCGAGCCCGTACTGGTCCTGCAGGACGAACGACGAGCCCGCGACGTACGCGAACAGCGACGCCATCGAGAACCCGGCGACGAGCACCAGGCCGACGAAGATCCGGTCCCGGAACAGGCTTCCGTACACCCGGAGGGTGTCCAGCACCCGGGCCGGACGGCGGCGGTGCGGCGGCAGCGTCTCGGGCAGCCCAAGGGCGGTCACCGCGATCAGGGCGAGCCCCAGTACCGCGAGCGCGGCGAATACCCCTCGCCAGTGCGTCCAGTTGAGCAGCGCGCTGCCGAGGGTCGGCGCGAGAACCGGTGCGACGCCCATGACCAGCAGCAGCCGGGACAGTACGCGGGCGAAGGCGATCCCGCTGAACATGTCCCGGACGACCGCCATCGCGATCACCGCCGCGGCGGCGGCTCCGAAGCCCTGGACGATTCGCAGCGTGCCGAGCACGGCGATGTTCGGTGCCACGGCGCACAGGACCGAGGCGAGCACGTGCAGACCGGTGCCGACCAGCAGCGGCCGGCGACGACCCCACACGTCCGACAACGGCCCGATGATCAACTGGCCGATGGCCAGCCCGGCGAGTGTGCCGGTCAGCGTCAACTGGACGCCGGCTGCGGTGGTCTGCAGGTCGTCGCTGATTGCCGGTAGTGCCGGCAGGTACATGTCGATGGTCAACGGGCCGACCGCGATGAGCGTGCCGAGCACCAGGATCAGCCGGATCCGCTGCCATGAGCTGAGCGACTCACCGGGAGTCGGCTCCACGACGGGGACTGTTGCGGACCCGCCGGGCCGTTGGGCGAGCGCTGTCATGGTTCCTCTTCCGCGATGGCGCGTCGTCTGCGCGCGGTAGGGCACGGGTCGTCGCGACCCGACTGGTACGCCAGTGCTGCCGCTGTGCAGGCGCGCAGCCAATCTCACAAGCTAGCCGTCGCGCCTGCCATTCCCGTTACGGCGAACGGTGTGGCGCGTCACAGCGGCGCGAACAGTGCACTCGTCGGCCCGGATGTCGGCCACTGCACGTGTGGAGGGCCGACGTCGGCGGTGCCTGCGGCGGGAGCCGGCCCACCGGCCCGCCCAGGCCCGCCCAGGTCCACCGGCCCGTCCAGGCCAACCCGGGTGGTCAGCGTCCACCCGATCACCGTACTGACTATGACAGACGACAATGCATATTGCGTACGTCATATCTTCGTACGGCAGGTCGCTCCGTAGGACGCTATCAGAAATAATCGGTCCGTAGTCTTGTCGTGGAAACCGTCGAAGCCTAATCTCTGGCATCACCGATGCGCGACTCGCGTCGCCGGTGCGGCGCCTGCCCGGCGTCGCCGGACAGCAGGTGTCCACCGACGGAACCCCGTCGTGGGACACCGGCCCGACCGGCCCGGAATCCCCCGGGGCAACCCCTTCGGTTAAGGAGCCAGCCTTGCGTATCCGACTCACCCTGGCCATCGCCGCGACCGCGCTGGTCGGCGCGTTCGTGGCCCCGTCCGCCGCGGCTGCGGCACCGCAACAGATCATCGGCGGCGGCACGGTTTCCTCGGCACCGTGGGCGGCCGCCGTCTTCCAGAACGGCTCGTTCGCCTGTTCCGGCTCGATCATCGCCTCACGGTGGGTGCTGACCGCGCGGCACTGTCTCGGCGGGTCGATGTCGGTGCGAGTGGGCAGCGTCTACCGCTCCTCGGGCGGCGCGACCAGCACGGTCAGCGCCACGTACGGCCGGTACGACCTCGGCCTGCTCTACCTGAGCTCGGCGGTCTCCACCAGCTACGTCACGTTGGCGTCCAGCAACCCACCGGTCGGCTCGACGAACACCATCTACGGCTGGGGTCGGACCTGCAGCAACTGTGACGCCTCGGCGCAGCTGAAGGTCGCCTCGGTGCGTACCACAACGAACGGCGCGTCCGACGCGTACGGCGGCCCGGCGATCCGCAGCACCGGGGTGAACGGCGTGGCCTGGCGGGGCGACTCCGGCGGTCCGCAGTTCTACAACGGGCAGCAGGTGGGTGTCTGCTCGACCGGCAACGGGTCGACGTACCAGAACTACGCCTCGGTGGCGTCTAGCCGGAGCTGGATCCGCTCGGTGACCGGGGTCTGAGTCTGTGACGACCGGAGCGGCCGACATCGGCCGTTCGGTACGCGGGGGGCCGGTGGGCGTCCCGCGTACCACCTGATCCGCCGGTTCGGCGGCCGCTGCCCACAGCGGCTGCCGAACCGGCACCGGCCGCCACACCTGTACCGGCTCGCTCCGGCCGGTGATCGACATCGGTGGTTGTTGGTGGAACCTGAGCCTCGTGCCGGCGGCGCGGTAGGTTTCCGCGGTCACGGCGACATCGCCCGGGGCGGCATGTGCCTGCAGCCGAGCGGCTACGTTGATCAAGTCGCCGGTGAGGAATCCGACTCCGCCGTCGACTGCACCCGCGGTGTCGATGGCCGCCGCTCCGGTGGCCACTCCGACCCGGATCCGTACCCGCGCGCTATCGGGAAAGTCGGTACGGCGGACCGCGTCGGCGAGTTCGAGAGCTGCCCGCACCGCCGGGTACGCGCCGCCATCGCCATGATCATCATCGTTGCCGGCGATGCCGAAGACCGCCATCACCGCGTCTCCGATGTACTTCTCCACCACTCCGTCCCACCGTCGAATCACCGTCCGCACCGCGTGGAAGTAGCGCAGCTGCACGTCGCGGACCTCCTCCGGAGTAAGCCGACTGGACAGGGCGGTGAAGCCGACCATGTCGACGAAGAGCACGCTGACCGTGCGGCGGCGGGTCCGGGCGGCTGGAACGGACCAGCCAGACGGCGGTTTCCGTCGCGCTCCGCAGTTGGCACAGTAACGGTGGGTCGACCTTACGGATGTACGGCAGATCGGGCCGGCTGCGTGGGTCGGGCCGGTGGGGCGGCGGTAGTTGCGGCGGAGCGTCCTCATGATCGCCTCCTGCGCGGTGGTGGTGGTGCTTCAGTCCGCTCCCGGGTGGACCTGATCCGGTCCGTGTGGACCGACCTACGGGACGGATGGCTGAAACGTTTGCAGCCCAGCGCAGCCCTAGGATCTGTAGAACGACGTATGTCAGATACTCCCACCCTTTATGTCGGTGATCGGATTGACACAGTCACGCGATGGCAGGTCGCTGGCCCCCAGCTCCGACGAGGTTCCCTTCGTCGGGCGGCAGGCTCAGCTGCAGGTGTTGCACGAGTCGCTACGTAGGGTCGAGCGGGGGAACACGGCCGCGGTCTTCGTCATGGGCGAGAGCGGCATCGGTAAGTCGCGGCTGCTGAGCGCGGCCAGCGACCGGCTACGTACTGCCGGTGCCCTGGTGCTGTCCGGGGCATGTCTGGACATTGGGGACTCATCACCGCTGCACCCACTTCGGCAGGCTCTGCGGCGTTATCAGCCGGCGGCCGGCCGGGCCGGCATCCTGTCCGGCGCCGCGGCCAACGAGTTGATTTCGGTGCTGGACGGCGAGGCCCGGCATCCCGACGGAGCCGGTGACCTGCTGGAACGGCTCACCCGTGGACTCGGCGCGGTCGCCGCCGGACGGACCCTGGTGCTGGTCATGGACGATCTGCAGTGGGCCGACCTGACCACCCGGCATCTGCTGCTGTACCTCCTCGCCGGGCTGGGTGACGTCCGGCTGCTGCTGCTCGGCGCGGCACGGACCGAGACGCTGCGGGGCGACGATCCGATCCGCCGCATGCTGCTGGAGTTGCGCCGGTCCCGGTCGCGTTCCGGCGCGGTCCACGTGTTGGAGCTGGAGCCGCTGGACCGGACGGAAACCGCCCAACTCGTCGCGGAGCTGCTCGGCGGCGACCCGGAGCCCGACCTGGCCGAGTCGGTGTGGCGGCGCAGCGGTGGGGTGCCGTTCCTCGCCGAGGAGCTGGCCCGGGACGCCAGGGACGGCCGGGACGGCTTGTCGGAGACCCTGCGTGAGATCACCCTGGCCCACGTCGACGCCTTGCCGGCCGACGCCCAGCTCGTGTCACACGCGGTCGCCGCCGGCGTGGAGCCGGTCGCCCACGACCTGCTGGCCCGGGTCGCCGAGCTCGGCGAGGACCGGCTGCTGCAGGCGGTACGCGAGGCAGTCGGCCAACGGGTGCTGCTGTCCGAGCCGGACGGGTACCGGTTCCGCTACCCGCTGATCCGCGAGGTCCTGGAGCCGCGGCTGCTGCCGGGGGAGCGGGTCCGGTGGCACCGGCGGTACGCCGAGGCGCTCGTCGCCGGCCCCACCGGTGACCTGCAGCACGCCCGGTTGGCGTACCACTGGCGGGAGGCGGGCGAGACCACCCGGGCGTTGCCGGCCGTGGTCGCCGCCGCCGAGGAGGCGGAGCGACTGTACGGCTTCGCCGAGGCGTTCGAGCACTGGGCCAGCGCGGTCGACCTGGCCAACCAGGTCCCGCCGGCCTGGCTGGTCGAGTTCGACGCGACCATGCTGGGCCGACGCGCGGCGGAGGCGGCGCACCGTAGCGGCGAGCACGAGCGCGCGCTGGCCCTGCTGGAGCAGTTGGCCACCAACCTGTTCGGTCCGCCGCCGTCCTGGCTGTACACCCTGCGGGCGCGGTACCTGACGGCGGTCGGTCAGCTGGCCGAGGCGGAGCGCGAGTACGACCGGACGCTGGCCGCGGCCGACGCCGCCGCCGGCGAGCGGGTCGCCGCCGCCGCGCACTCCGCCGATCTGCTGCTGCAACTCTGCCGGTACGCCGACGCTGGCCGGCGGGCCCAGGAGGCACTTGACCTGGCTGCCGGGGTGCCCGACTGTGCCTCGGCGATGGTGCTGGCCGGGGTGACCCTCGGCTACAGCCAGGCATACCTCAACGATCCGGCGGCGGGCAAGGAAGCGGTCCGGCAGGCGCGGCGTACCGCCGAACTGACCGGCGGCCCGGCGGACGTCGCCGTCGCCGACCTGCAGCTCGCCGAGCTGCTCAGTGGACACCTCAACGAGTTGGAGGAGGGGGTCGCGGTCGCCCGCCACGGCGCGGAACGGGCCGAGCGGGTCGGGCTGGCCCGCACCTACGGCACCCGGTTGCTCTCCGCCGCCGCCAACGGGCTGTTCCGGCTCGGCCGGTGGAGCGAGGCTGAGGAGGTGATCACGGCCGCGCTGCGGCATCGGCCGTCCGGGGCGGACGCGGTCGAGCTGCTGCTGGCCCGCTGCCGGATTCATGTGGGTTTCGGCCACCTCGATGGTGCGGAGTCCGACCTGGAGGCGATCGAGACCCTGCTGGCCGCTGGCGGTGGGATGCGGCACATGCTGCCGTTGCTGACGTTGCGCGCCGGGCTGGCCATGTGGCGTGGCCGGCATGCCGAGGCGCGGGAGGCGGTACAGCAGGGCATCGACCTGGCCGAGCGGCACTCGGGTGACGTCTGGTTGCAGGCGCCGCTGGTCTGGCACGGGCTGCGGGCCGAGGCGGAGGCCCGGTCCAGCGGGACACCGACCGACCCGCAGGCGGTGCAGCGTCTGGTCAAGGTGGTCGGCCGGATGGAACGCAGCAGCAACACGGAGACCGCGGCACCGGTACGCGACGCGGTGATCGGTTACCGGGAGCTCTGCGCCGCGGAGATCAGCCGGATCGACGGCCGGTCGGACCCGGTGCTCTGGTCGCGGGCCGCCGAGGTCTGGGAGCGGCGGTGCCATCCGTACCCGGCGGCGTACGCCCGGTTGCGCCAGGCCGAGGCGCTGTACGCGATCCGTACCCGTAACGCGGACGCGACCCGGGCGCTGCAGGCGGCGTACCGGACCGCCCGGCGGCTCGGTGCCCGTCCGTTCACCGAGGAGATCAAGGCCCTGGCCTCCCGCGCCCGGGTGGCGTTGGGCGCGGGTGAGCCGGAACCGATGCCCGAGGTGGACAGCCAGGAACGGGTCACCCTGCGGGCCGGGCTGACCAGCCCGCCGACCGTCGGCGAACGGGTGGCCCGGGCGTTGGTCAACGACCGAGCGAAGCGGACCTCGATGGTCGAGCGGGCCGGCCAGGTGCTCGCCCCGGGCGGTCCGGACGAGCTCGCGGTGCTCACCGACCGGGAGCGTCAGGTGCTGGAGTTGGTCGCGGAGGGACGGACCAACCGGGCGACGGCCGAGGCGCTGTTCATCAGCGAACGTACGGTCGGTGTGCACGTGTCGAACATCCTCAACAAGCTGCAGGTCAGGACGCGAGTGGAGGCGACCCGGGTGTTCATGCGTAACCAGCCGCGTGCCTGATACCCGACTGTGAACCTGCCAGTCCGGTGCGTAGCGGCCGCCGACCGGTCGGTCCACCCCGGCCGGTTGACGTCTCCGCCGGAAAACCGCACACCGGGGCGGCGGGATCGGCCAGTGAGACACCCGTCGTTGCGCCGATACCTGCGGGTTGGCAGCGGCTGCCACTGTAGGGACCGACCGTTTTCGGTGACGACCGCCCGCCCGGGGCGAGGGAGCACAGCAGACTGGAGGTGTCCGATGCCAGAACTCCGCTGGGGTCACGTGCACGACCAGATCATCGAGGTCCTCAACCACCGGCCGACCGACGTCGCCGGCGTGGTCGAGGATCTGGCGGCGCTGCAGAAGCTGCTCGAGGCAGCCACGCCGAGTGACAGCGACAATCCGGTGGCCGACTTCAACCATCTCTACTGGGTGATCACCAGCACCATCGACGAGCGGCTGCAGGCCGGTGAGTTCGCCGACCCTGACTTCCTCACCCTGCTGGACATCGAGTTCGCGGAGCGGTACTTCGCTGCGCTGCGCTGCTGGGGCAACCGGGGCGACACCCCGGCAGCCTGGGAGGTGCTGTTCAGCCGGCTGCGCGACGAGAGCGTACGGTCGTTGCCGTCGGCCGCCGCCGGGGTGAACGCGCACATCAACTACGACCTGCCGTTCGCCCTGCTGAGCACCTGGGCCAAGCTCGGGTCGGGCCCGGACAACGACGAGCAGCACCGCGACTACCTCTACATCAACGAGATCTTCTTCGACCGGATCCCGCAGCTGCGGCGCAGCTACCTGAGTAGCTGGCAGATCTGCCTCGACCGGCTCAACGGGCAGGTCGACGACTGGTACCAGAACCGGTTGGTGGAGTTCACCCGGGACATCGCCTGGCGGGACGCGGCCCGGATGTGGCCGATGCGGGACGACCCGACGGTGCTGGAGAGTGAGCGGTTGCGGATGGACCGGCACACCGCCTTCCTGGGCTGGGCGTTGCTCTCGCCGGTGGGCAGCCTGCTGCAGTGACGCCCGGCCGGGTGCCTGCCGGTTCGCTGCCGGTGGCACCCGCTGCGGGTGGGCACCGTGGTCAGGCGGTCCGGTCGAAGCTGTCCCGGGCCACGAGCACCGTCGGCATCTCGCGTTCGACCAGCTCGATCAGGTCGACCAGCTTGCCGGCGACGGCGCGGCCGAGCGGGGTGAGGCTGTACTCGACGCGGGGCGGGATGGTGGCCTGGACGTCCCGGACGACCATCCCGTCGCGCTCCAGCGCTTGCAGGGTCTGAGCCAGCATCTTCTCGCTGATGCCGTCGACCCGGCGGCGCAGCGCGTTGAACCGGTAGTTGCCGGCGAACAGGGCAGCCAACGCCAGCGTGCCCCATTTGCCCGTTATGTGGTCTAGGGTGGCTCGTGACGGGCAGCCGCGGGCGAAGACGTCGGTCACCAGGGCGGGCGTCGGGTCGTCGGTCGGCGGGCAGGGTTCGCTGTGCGGCGCGGGCGCGGACCGGCTGGCCATGCTCCCAGGGTATCTCCCAGTGTTGTACCGAGTGGGGCACAGCACTTCCTGATTTGCTTGCACTTCCGAAAAGTTAGTGCACTCTTGGTGGCGAGGGCGATCGTGGGGCCGCCCCGCAGGGACCTAGGAGCTGACAATGATCACTGTCACCGGTGCCGCCGGCCAGCTGGGCCGGTTGGTCGTCGACGAGTTGCTGGACGGCGGGCTGCCACCGGCGCAGATCGTCGCCGTCGTACGGAATCCGGACAAGGCCGACGACCTCGCCGCACGCGGCGTACAGGTCCGGCACGGGGACTACGACCAGCCGCAGACTCTCGGGCCGGCCCTGGCCGGGACCCGCAAGCTGCTGCTGATCAGCGGCAGCGAGGTCGGCCGGCGGATCGACCAGCACCGCAACGCGGTGGCGGCGGCGAAGGCGGCCGGAGTCGACCTGATCGCGTACACCAGCATCCTCAACGCGGACACCAGCAGCGTCCCGTTGGCCGCCGAACACCTCGCCACCGAACAGCTGATCCGGGACAGCGGCCTGCCGTTCGTGCTGCTGCGCAACGGCTGGTACCTGGAGAACTACACCGGTTCGGTGCTGCCGCAGGCGCTCGCCACCGGCAGCGTGCTGGGCGCTGCCGGCTCGGGTCGGGTCGCCGCCGCGACCCGGGCCGACTTCGCCGCCGCCGCCGTCGCGGTGTTGACCGCGCCAGCACCCGCCGGCAGCGCTGCCGACGCCGACGCCGACGCCGACGCCGCCGGCACCGTCTACGAGCTTGGCGGCGACGAGCCCTTCACCCTGGCCGAGCTGGCCGCCGAGATCAGCCGGCACAGCGGGCGGGAGGTCGGCTACCAGGATCTTCCGGCCGACGTGTACGCCAAGGCGCTGACCGACGCCGGGGTGCCGGAGACGTTCGCCAGCATGCTGGCCGCCTCCGACGTCGGCATCTCCCGGGGCGATCTGACCACCGACAGCGGCGACCTCGCCCGACTGATCGGCCGGCCCACCACGTCGCTCGGCGACGCCGTCCGGGCCGCCCTGGCCGGCCTACCGGGCTGATTCGCCGTTCGGCAGTTGGTAGTTGGTGACCAGCAGATCCCAGCTGCCCCGCTTCGCCGACTGCAGGTTGATGTCCCGGCGGGTCGCCATCCGGGCGATCAGAAAGTCCGCGCCGAACAGCTCCCGTACGAACGGCGTGTCGCTGTTGGTCAGGGTCAGCCGGACGCCGCGCCGGCTGGCCCGTACCATCGCGTCCCGCAGCCGCACGTGATCGGCCGGCCCGAACTGCGTCGAGGTGTACCGCCGGAAGTCCGCCCACCCGCCGAGCGGTACGTACGGCGGGTCCAGGTAGACCCAGTCGCCGGCGGTGGCCTCGTCGAGCTGCTCGGCGAAGTCGGCCACCCGCAGCTCGGCGCCGGCCAGCGCCTGCGCGGCCTCCAGCAGCACCCGCCGGTTGTAGTACGGCCGGTCGTAGGCGCCGTACGGTGCGTTGAACTCGCCCCGCCGGTTGACCCGCCACAGCCCACGGAACGCGGTCTTGTTCAGGTAGATCACCCGGACCGCGCGTTCCAGATCGGAACAGTCCGTCGGCGAGCGGCGGCGGACCGCCGCGAAGTGCTCCGGCGTGTTCGGTTGCTCGTCCAGTAGCCGCATCACCGCCTCGGGGTCGCGGGCGACCTCCCGGAAACAGACGATCAGCTCCGGGTTGGCGTCACTGAGCACCGCCCGCTGCGGCGCCAGCTCGAAGAAGACCGCTCCGCTGCCGAGGAACGGCTCCCGGTAGCTGCCGGTGAACGGTGGCGCGGCGGCGACGAGGGCGGCGGCGTACCGGGTCTTCCCGCCCGCCCACTTGAGGAACGACCTACCGTCCGCCCTGGTGGTGGAGCGCGCGGACCTGGCGCCGGCCCGGATCATGGAGCGGATCATACGGGGCGGTGACCCGCCAGGCGTAGTGCGGCGAGGCGAGGAACTCGGCGAGCAGGCTCGCCGAGTTGGGAGCGAACGGCCGCCCGTCGCTGATCTGATCCGGCCGCAGGAACTCCATCGCGGCACCCTCGCCGAGCCGGACGTCGCACTGCCGGGCACGGGTGGAGCCGAAGTAGTAGTGCGCCGTACGCTGTGGGTTCAGCTGCCGGCGGCAGAACAACCGCAGCCCGTGCTCGGGCCGTAACCCGGTCTCCTCGGCGAGTTCGCGCAGCGCCGCCTGCTCCGGTGTCTCCCCGGGCTCGCAGTGCCCGCCCGGCACGCACCAGGCGTGCGGATGGCTCGGCGCGTTGCCGTCCCGTAGCTGCAGCAGGACGGAACCCGCCGGATCGACCAGTAGCACCGCGGCGACGTCACCCATCGGTCCAGTGTGCGGCCGAGCCGCCGGTAACGGGGGCGAGCGCCGAAAGCTGGTCGGCGGGGCGGTCGATTCCACCCGGATGTGCGAGTCGGGTGGCGATCTCGGCCGGTGCCGGCAGTCTCGACATCAGCTCGGCCGCGTCCGCCACCCCGCTGGCCGGACCGCCCTCGGCCAGCAGTTCGGCGAGCAACTGCGGGGTCACCTCCTCGGGTGCGCAGCCCAGGCCGAGCCGGTGCCGTCGGACCAGGTCGGCGTTGCTGAACTGGTCGGCGCCGTGCGGCAGGACCAGTTGCCGTACCCCGGAACAGATCGCGCCCATCATCGTCCCGGAGCCGCCGTGGTGCACCACGGCGGAGCAGCCGGCGAGCACCTGGTGCAGCGGCAGCCAGCCGGCGGGCCGGACGTTGCCCGGCAGCGGCCCGAGCGCGGTCACGTCGGCGTCTGTGCCGAGGGCCAGCACGAAGTCCGCGTCGGTCTGCCCGGCGGCGTCGATGGTGTGGCGCAGACCGGTCAACCCGGCCAGCGCCGGCACCACGGTGCCGAGGGTGATCAGCACCCGGGGGCGCGCGGTGGGCAGGCGCAGCCAGTCCGGCAGCGCACCGCCGGCGTTGTACGGCACGTACCGCATCGACCATCCGTCGCCGTCGCCGATCATCAGCTCGGGCGGTGCCAGGTGCAGGACCACCCGGTCGGGCAGTTCCAGCGGTACGCCGTTGCGCTCGTACGCCGCCGCCAGGTACGGCAGGAACCGGGCGGCCAGCGCCTCTTCGCGGAACAGGTTGAATCCGTGCTCGACGGCGGGCACCCGCAGCGCGCGGGCGGCCATCAGTCCGGCCGGATGCAGCCGGGAGTGCACCACCAGGTCCGGCCGCCACCAGCGGGCCAACGTCAGCGTGCCGTCCGCCATCAGGTCGGAGACCCGCCCGAAGGTCTCCAGCAGCAACGGGTCGGTACGGCTGCCGGCGGCGGCGATCCGCCGGCCCCGCTCGCGCATCCGGGCGGCCAGTTCTGCCGTCGTGCCGGTGCCGGTGCCGAACACGGCGGCGATCGGGGCGCCGGGGGCGACGTCCACCGCCGGCAGGCCGGCCCGGGCCGCGCCGGCCAGTCCTTCTGCCGCGGTGCCGACCAGTACGTCGTGGCCGGCCGCCCGTAACGCCCAGGCCAGCGGCACGGTGGGGAAGAGATGCCCGACTCCGGGCGGGCTGGTGAACAGGACGCGCACCGAGGAACCTTCCGGTTGACACTTGAGTCGACAATGGATAATTTATCGTGATTGATCCGGTTTCGCGAGAGGGAGTTCATCGATGGCTGGGCCGACGGACATCCCGTTCACACCGGAGCTGCACCTGCGACTGCTACTGAGCATCGACCGCGGGCACAACGTGCAGCGCGCGGTCCGCAGCGCGGTGCGGCCCGGTGACCGGGTGCTCGACGCCGGCACCGGCAGCGGACTGCTGGCGCTGGTCGCCGCCGACGCGGGCGCGGCCGAGGTGGTCGCGGTGGATCGGCACCATGTCGGCATGGCCGAGCGGATCGCTCGGCACAACGGGGTCGCCGACCGGATCACCTTCGTCGAGTCCGACCTCGCCGATCTCGACCCGGACGATCTCGGCGGTCGGTTCGACGTGCTGCTCGGCATGATCCACACCAACAACCCGTTGCTGGACGAGGGACGCTCCCGGCTGGTCGTCGAGCTGCGTCGCCGGTTCGGCACGGCCGACTGCCGGGTGCTGCCGGGCGAGGTGCGCTACCTGGCCACCGGCTGCGACCGGCTGGACTGGGACCTGCCGACCGAGCTGACCGACCTGGCCCAGGCCACCGAGGCGCTGCAGGGGGCGTACGGCTGGGACTTCCAACCGCTGGTGGACGCGGTCCGCGACGGGGTCGCGATGCGTGCCGCCCGGCCGGCCAAAGGGGTCGCCCCGGCCTGGCGGTCGCCGACCCGGTCCGGCGCGCTGCGCTTCCCGCGAAACGACGTGCGGCTGCTCACCGCCGCCGAGGACTGGGTGACGGTGGACTACCAGGCGTCGTCGTTCGACGGGTTTCCCGACCAGGTGCGGCTCACCACGACCGCCGCCGGGCGGCTGACCGGGGTGATCTGGACCCAGCAGCTGCGGTACGCCGGGGTGCCGCTGTGGACCAGCGAGTCGTACAGCCCGCTGGCCGGCCCGCGCCACGTCGGCCCGGGGCAGGAAGTGGTCTTCGGTGCCGGTGCGACGTGGCGGGCGACGAACGTCCTCAGTCACCACCACCCGACGTAGTCCTCCAGGAACGCGGCCAGGTAGGCCGGTGAGTCGACCAGCCGGGTCAGCCGCGCCGCCTGCACCCGGTGCAGGAAGGCCGCGTCGGCCGTGCCGTATCCGGGGGTGTTCACCAGGTCCATCATCCAGTGCACGAACTCCTGGGCCCGCCAGATGCGGGCCAGCCGGTGCTGCGAGTAGGCGTCCGACCGGCGGTGGTCGCCGGCGGTGAACCGCTCGATCAGCCCCAGCGCCAGCTCTTCCGCGTCGGCCAGGGCCAGGTTGAAGCCCTTGCCGCCGACCGGCGGCACGATGTGCGCGGCGTCCCCGGCGAGGAACAGCGACCCGTACCGCATCGGGTCACAGACCAGGCTGCGCATCCGGACGGTGCCGGTGTCGGTGACCGGCCCGGTGTGCAGCGTCCATGGCTCGTCCAGCGCCAGCCGGATCCGGACCTCCTTCCAGATCCGCTCGTCCGGCCAGTCCGCCCGGGTCTCGTCCCGCCCGCACTGCAGGTAGAACCGGCTCACCGTCGGCGTCCGGCGGACGTGTACGCAGGCCCCGGACTCGTGCAGGGCGTTGATCACGCAGTCGCTGGACGGCGGGGCTTCGGCGAGCACCGACAGCCAGGCGTAGTCGTACTGGTAGCCGGTGCAGCGCAGCGCCCCGGCGGGGACCGCCCGCCGGGCGACGCCGAACTCGCCGTCGCAGCCGGCCACCACGTCGCAGCGCAGCTCGCGGCCGTCGGCGAGCCGGATGCGGGGCTGCCCGGTCAGGTCGTCGATCGCCTCCGCCGCGGTCTCGAAGCGCAGGTCACCGCCGTCGGCGAGGTAGGCGTCGACCAGGTCACGGACCAGGAACTGCTGCGGGTAGATGTAGTGGCTGCGGCCGTCGGCCAGCGGCTCGTAGCGGACCGGATAGCGCCGCCCGCCGAGCCGGAACTCCACCGCGTCCTCGACCGCGCCGGTCCGTAGCAGGTTGCCGGCCAGGCCGTGCCGGCGGAGCAGGTCGACCACCCGGTGCTCCACGGTGGCGCCCCGGGCGCGGTTGGCGACATACTCGCGGTCCCGACGCTCCAGCACCACACAGTCCACCCCGGCCCGGCGTAGCAGCACTGCCAGCAGCATCCCGGCCGGCCCGGCGCCGATGACGCCGACCTGGGTACGCTCGTTCAGCACCGGTCACCGCCGGCCGGCTGGTCGACCTGCCCACCGGCGTCCGCGCCCGGCGTTTCGTCTCCGTGGCCACCCAGGCCGGTGTCCGGCGTCCCGCCGCCTTCGGGCCCACCGGGTGTCCCGCCCCCGTCGGTTCGGTCCCGGTGGCTGCCGTGGAGCGCGAACAGCCGGGCCCGCATCATCTGCCGTACCACCTGCACCCCCGGAGACGTGCTGCGCCCCGCCGACCGGGCGGCCATCCGGAGGCTGGGCAGCACGTCGCCGCCGAACCGGGCGCAGATCAGTTGGTGCGCCTCGTACGCCTCGACGGTCGCTTCGACGAACTCGTCGAAGGCGCTACCCAACCGGGCCGGGCCGATCTTGGATCGCATCGCGCGGACCTCGGTGAACAGCGCCATGAGGTGGGCGTGGTCGCGGGTCTGCAGTCCACTGAAGCCGGCCCGCACCGCTGGTGGTGCCATCGCCGGACGGATCAGTCGCTCGTAGTCGACCGGCGAGAAGTCCGAGGTGAACCGGAAGGCGGCCGCCGAGCTGCGCATGAACGCCGTGGCGACCCGCAGCGCGGCTCGCGCCTCGGCCTCGTCGCCGTCGGCGCTGGCACCGAGGAAGCAGTTCAGCCCGGTGATCGCCCCCTGCATCAGGGTGAAGAAGAACTGGTGACCGATCAGCCACCGCTCGGCGGCGGCGTCGGAGTCACCCGGGTCCGTCCCGTTCGACTGTGGGTGCGGCGGGCGTTGGACGGGCTGGTCGAGAACGCCGATCGGCTGGTTGTCGACGTCGTGGCCCGCGTACCGGTACAGGCTTTCCAGCCCGAGCCACAGTTGGGCGACATAGCCGTCGCTGAGCTGCGAAAGCCCATTTTCTTCGACGTTCTCCCGAACTGCCAGATGCGCTATTGCCAAGGCGTGGAGAAACGCTGATTCCGGTGCTTGACGCGTACGGCGGATCTGGAAGTAGCGGTCATGTTCCTGATAGTCGGCTTCCTGGTAGTCGACGGTGGCCGGGTCGGCCCGGACGCCCGACATCGCGCTGTCGAGCGGCTCCGGGGCCGAGGTACGGGGGCCGTCGGCGATCGCAGCACGGAGTCGGTGCCGGTTGGCCGGCAGCAGCTCCGGATAGGGTAGGCACAGTGCACCATCAGACACAGGGCAGCCCTTCTGGTGGCTTCCGGGCATGGGTACGGTGTCGCAATACCGTGCCGGCGGAGTGGCCTATTCACCGCGCCGCCGGTGATCCACAATGCTCGCAAATTCTCGCGGCTGCTGTGATGGCTGTCAATCCCTGTGTAGTTTTTCGCCTACTGAGTGGTGACTTTGTGCACGTCAGCGGCGCGATATTGAGTTGGGCGACCGGCGGAGGCGTTCGGTGCCCTCCGGTTGGAGGGCGACCGTCAACGGTGTACCCGGTCCAGCATCGGGTCGGTCTCGGCCCGTGGCAGCACGTACGGCGCGGTGATGGTGTCCACCCCGGTGCCACGCGAGCCGGTGGGGCGGTAGGTGACGGTCGCCGCGCCGGCCGAGGCGGTCTCGACGATCCCGGCGCACCAGGTGCCGCCACGGTAGACCCAGACCGGGTCGGACGGCTGGTAGCGATCGGTCGGGTAGACGTCCCGGGGATCGCGTTGGTTGGGGTTGAGGATGGGAGCCGGCATGCTCATCGCCCTCCTGTCTCGCTGCGCGCGGTGTGTCTCGTGGCTGCTGCCGTCGGATGACGCCGGAGGCAGCTGACCGGCCCGCAAAGTGGTGACTCTGCGTGCATCGTTGTCTACGCCGCCCCTGGCCATATCGGGGGTGATGTCGTCGAATGTCCGATTATTCATCACGATGGGTAAACCGCCGGATACAAGTTCACGTGCGCTATCATGCTCGCAATACCTTGCAGGCGCAAGAGCAGATGCACGTGCATTTGACCCTTCCGCGACGAGGCGCGGCCGACCCTGGAGTCCTACGTCTGTTGCGACAATGTCCGATTTGGATTGTATGTATGCATAAGCCGGATAGTGACGTTCCAAGTACCGACCTGCCGACCCTCGCCTGGCGCAAGAGTGGCCGCAGCAACCCCAGCGGGAACTGCGTCGAGCTTGCCCGGCTGCCCGGTGGCAGCGGGATCGCTCTGCGTAACTCCCGCTACCCGGACGGTCCGGCGCTGATATACACCCGTGCGGAGATCGAGGCGTTCATCCTCGGCGCCCGGGACGGTGACTTCGACGACCTGATTCGCTAGCATCGATCCGGCCGGGGGCCTGCACCATGGGGCCCGTCCGGACTCTGCTGGTGACGACCGTCCGCACCGCACGGCGGTGTCCACTGGTCGGACCGGTATCGACGGGGCCTTAGGGATCACCCTCAGGTCATGGCATGCTTACTCGCCAAGAGTAGCTGCCATACGACGTGACGGTGTCCGGAGGTCGGTGGGTGACGATGACGGCCCAGCCAGATGGCGGATCGGCGACCGGGCCGACCGTGCTGCGGATGCTGCTCGGCGCGCAGCTGCGGCGGCTCCGGGAGAGCCAGGGAGTGAGCCGGGAGGCGGCCGGCTGGCACATCCGCGCCTCCGAATCGAAGATCAGCCGGATGGAGCTCGGCCGGGTCGGCTTCAAGGAACGCGACGTCACCGACCTGCTCACCCTCTACGGGGTGACCGACTCGCGGGAACGCACAGCGCTGCTCGGGCTCGCCCGGCAGGCCAACACGCCCGGCTGGTGGCACCGGTACGGCGACATCCTGCCCAGTTGGTTCCAGTCCTACCTGGGGCTGGAGGCGGCCGCGAAGATGATCCGCAGCTACGAGGTCCAGTTCGTACCCGGCCTGCTGCAGACCCGCGACTACGCCCGAGCGGTGGTCCTACTCGGACACGGTCGGGCCCCGGCCGACGAGGTGGAACGCCGGGTCGAGCTGCGGATGGAGCGTCAGGAACTGCTCCATCGGCCGCAGCCACCGAACCTGTGGGCGGTGATCGACGAGGCGGTGCTGCGACGGCCGATCGGCGGCCCCGCCGTGATGCGCGACCAGATCAACGCTCTGATCGAGGCGACCAAGCTACCGAACGTACGGCTGCAGGTCGTGCCGTTCGACGCCGGCGGGCACGCCGCCGCCGGCGGAGCCTTCACCATCCTGCGCTTCGCCGACCAGGACCTGCCCGACATCATCTACATCGAGCAGCTGACCAGCGCGATCTACCTGGACAAGCGGGAGGACGTCGACCACTACGCCGCGGCGATGGAGCGGCTCTGCGTCGAGGCCGACCCACCCGCCCGTACCCAGGACCTGCTCCACCAGCTCCTGCGCGACCTGGACTGAGCCGGCCGACCCGGTCGAGGGAGATCCTGGCACGACGACGGGAGCCGCGACCGGTCGGCGAGATCGGCCGCGGCTCCCGGAGCCCGTACGTCGGGCTCGGATGTTGAGCAGGGGTGGACCGGAGCGGTCAGGTGCCGATGACGCCGCCGTCGGCCTTGCGGATGACCACGGTCGCCGACCGGGGCCGGCCGGCCGGGTCGAAGTCGGGCCAGTTGCTCACCGCCCGCGGGTCCTCCGGCGTCGGGCTGCCCCAGTACGTCGTGGACTCGCCCGGATGCTGCACGTTGATGAACATGGTCCGCTGGTCCGGGGTGGTTACCACCCCGGTGATCTCCGCGCCGCGCGGGCCGACCAGGAACCGCCGGACCTCCCCGGTACGCGGGTCAGCGGCCAGCATCGCGTTGTTGCCGATGTTGTCGTGGCCCCGGTCCGCCCGGTTCTGCGTCGAGTTCGACACGTCGGTCTGAATCCACAGCCGCCCGTCGCCGTCGAACCAGATCCCGTCCGGCGAGCCGAAGATGTTCGTCTCGTCGAGCTGCACCTGCGGGTCGTACGCCGGGTCACCGGCCAGCATGAACACGTCCCACTCGAAGCTGGTCGCGGTGTTGTCGCGACCGCGCTCGCGCCAGCGGACGATGTGCCCGTACGGGTTCGGGGTACGCGGGTTGACCGCACCGGGCCAGCCGGTGCCGTTGGTCAGGGTCAGGTAGACGTCGTTGTTCTTCGGGTTGACCGCCACCCACTCCGGGCGGTCCAGCGGGGTGGCGCCGACCGCGTCGGCCGCCTCCCGGGTACGCAGCAGCACGTCGGCCTGGTCCTGCCAGCCGTTCGCCCTGGTCAGCGGCCCCTTGCCGTGCTTCAGCGGCAGCCAGACGCCCTTGCCGTCGTCGTCGAACCGGGCGACGTGGAGCGTGCCGTGGTCCAGCGGACTGCGGCCCAGCGCCCGCTGCATCCGCCACGGACCGTCACCGACGAACTTGTAGAGGTAGTCACCGTCCTGGTCGTCGCCGCTGTAGACGACGACCCGACCGCGCGACTCCCAGAAGGTGGCACCTTCGTGCTTGAACCGACCGAGGGCGGTCCGCTTCACCGGGGTGGAGCGGGGGTTCATCGGATCGATCTCGACCAGCCACCCGAAGCGGTTCAGCTCGTTGGGGTTGCGGGCCACGTCGAAGCGCGGGTCGGCCACATGCCAGCGGTAGCCGAACCCGGCGGCGTTGACCCCGTACCGGGCCTGCTCCGGCGTCGGCGACCACTGCGGGTCCTCGGTGCCGAAGTACCCGTTCCAGTTCTCCTCACAGGCCACGTAGGTGCCCCACGGGGTGGCCCCGTGCGAGCAGTTGTTCAACGTACCCATCGGGGGGTTGTTCGAGCGCAGCGCCGGGTGCCGGCTGGACACCGGGCCGGAGAAGGCGACCGGGGTGGTGCCGGTGACCCGGCGGTTGAACCGCGAGTCGACGTTGCGCCACCGGCCCCGCGACAGCTCGACCTCGACGACGCTGACCCCGTGGCCGGCGAGTGCCTTGTCGACCTTCTCCCGGGTCATCTCCGCGTCGCCGTCGGGGTAGAGCAGGGTCCGGTCGACGTACTCGTGGTTGAGCACCAGCAGGCCGCGGCGGCTGCCCAGCGGGCCTCGACCGAGCGGGAAGAAGTGCATGCCGTCGTGGTGGCTGCCCACCTGCTCGGCCTGTTCGGCGGCGGTGTTCGTGGCGTCCTTGCGCCAGGCCGGTCCCCGGCTGCGCAGCGGGGTGCCCCACGGGATGAGCACGTCGGCGGTGTAGCCCGGCGGGACGGTGATGGCGTCGTCGGTGTTCGGCAGCACCGGGTCGAAACCGAGCAGACCGCGCCGGTCGGGCTTGCCCTTGCCGTGCCCGTGGCCGTGCCGGTGCCCGCCGGCGCTGGCCGGCGCGTCGGTGCCGAGGGCGCCGCCGGCCGCCCCGAGGAAGGCCGCGGCGGCGATCACCGTACCGCCGCGGACGATGTCGCGGCGGCCGGCGCGGGCGGCGAGCACCTCACGGAACGGACGGTTGCCGGAAGGGTTCGAACTGATGTCGTCCGGATCGGTATGGACGTGGCTGTCATGGTCGATTGACATGTCGATCCTCGCTCGGTCGGAAGCGGGCCGCCCGGTCCGGTGCCGTGTCGTGCGCGGCGCGCGGACCGGATCTGCCAGGGCGGTCCGGGCTGGACGGCGTCGCTGGCACCGGGACGGTATGCAGCGGACCGGGACCGTCCGCGAACGCGGGTGCGACCTGCCGGCGACGTCGAGATGAACGATCGATGTCCTGACCTGGGGCGTCGCCGAACCGTCCCTTGTCACGAAGGGGTAACGGGACCCGAATGTTTAGCGGGTCACCACCGACCCGTCTGTGCTTCGAAACCCGCGTCTCCTAGATTTACTTGACTCACCCTCTGACCGGAGGAACGCCTACATGCGCCAGCACAGACGCATAGCCACCTGGAAATTCATCACCGCGGTCGTGGGGGCCGGCGCGCTCAGCGTGCCCGGCAGCGCCGCCGCCATGGCCGCCCCGGCCGCCGGTGACCCGTTCATCAGCGAGATCCACTACGACAACGCCGGCACCGACACCGGCGAGGCGATCGAGATCGAGGCCCCGGTCGACTTCGACCTGACCGGTTGGCAGATCGTTCTCTACAACGGTTCCAACGGCACTGTCTACGACACCCGTACGTTGACCGGTACCGTCGCTGCGGCCGGTGTCGCCGTGGCCGAATACCCCGCCAACGGGATCCAGAACGGGTCGCCGGACGCAGTGGCCCTGGTCGACCCGGCCGGAGCCGTCGTCGAGTTCCTCAGCTACGAGGGCACCCTGACCGCGGCCGGCGGCCCGGCCGACGGTGCGACCAGTGTCGACATCGGCGTCGCCGAGACCTCCGACACCCCGGTCGGGCACTCGCTGCAGAAGGTCGACGGCGACTGGCTGCAGCCCGCCGCCGACACCTTCGGCGTCCGCAACGGGACCGGCGACCCGGACCCCGACCCCGACCCCGAGCTGGGCTGCGACGTCGCGGTGACGAACAGCATCGCGGAGGTGCAGGGCACCGGTGACAGCACGCCGCTGGCCGGCACCGAGGTCACCGTCGAGGGCATCGTCGTCGCCGACCACCGGGTGGGCGGCTACAACGGCGTCTACCTGCAGACCGCCGGCACCGGCGGGTCCCGTACGGTTGCCGCCGGCACCGCCAGCGACGGCATCTTCGTCTACCTGACCAGCGACCCGGCCAACCACCCGGGGGTCGCCATCGGCGACCGGGTACGGGTCACCGGCGATGCCGGTGAGTACTTCGGACTGACCCAGGTGAGCATCGGCGCGCGGACCGACGTGCAGATCTGTGACCGGGACAACCCGCTGCCCACCCCGGTCGCGCTGACCCTGCCACTGGCCGCCGCCGACCGGGAGTCCGTCGAGTCGATGCTGGTGGCCCCGGTCGGCGACTACGCCGTCGCCGAGGTCTACAACACGAACCGGTACGGCGAGGTCGCGCTCACCGCCGGTGACGCCCCGGCGGTCATCCCGACCGACGTGGCGCAGCCGGGCAGCGCTCAGGCCGAGCAGATCGCCACCGACAACCGGCTCAACCGGATCCTGGTCGACGACGCCCGGACCACCAACCTGGCCAGCGCCGGCATCGCCCCGCCGTACGTCTCGCCGGACCAGCCGCTGCGGGTCGGCGACTCGGTCGAGGCGTTCGGGCCGAGCGTGCTGTCGTACGGCTTCGACGAGTGGCGGCTGCAGCCGACCCTGCCGGTCGACGCGGACACCCCGGCCGCCGAGCGGACCACGTTCAAGGTGACCAACCCGCGTACCGCCGCCCCGGCGTCCGTCGGTGGCGACATCCGGGTGGCCAGCTTCAACGTGCTCAACTACTTCGTCCACTTCGGTGGCGACGCGCGCGGCGCGGCGGACGAGGCCGCGCTCGCCAAGCAGGAGGCGAAGATCGTCTCGGCGATCACCGCGCTGGACGCGCACGTGGTCGGCCTGCAGGAGATCGAGAACTCGGTGCGGTTCGCGCCAGCCGAGCCGGAGAAGGCACTGATCCGGCTGGTCGGCGCGCTGAACGCTGCCGACGGGGCCGGGACCTGGGACTACGTCCGCTCCCCGGCGGACCTGCCGGGCGCCGCCCAGCAGGACTTCATCAGCAACGCGATCATCTTCAAGCCGGCAGCGGTGACCCCGGTCGGGCCGTCCCGGTCGGTCGACGACGAGAGCGTCTGGTTCAACGCGCGGGAGCCGATCGCGCAGACGTTCACCGCCGACGAGCTGACCTTCACCGTGGTGGCGAACCACTTCAAGTCCAAGAGCACCTCGACGCCGCCGACCGGCGACAACGTCGACGCCGGTGACGGGCAGGGCGCGTACAACGGTGACCGGACCCGGCAGGCAGCAGCGCTGGCCGACTTCGTCGACGATCTGGTGGCCGACAGCGGCAGCGACGAGGTGCTGCTGCTCGGCGACTTCAACTCGTACACCCAGGAGGACCCGATGCGGGCCCTCTACGACGCCGACTACGTCAACCTGAACGACACCGGACGCAGCACCTACGTGTTCGCCGGTGAGTCGGGCTCGCTGGACCACGCGCTGGCCTCGCCGTCGCTGGCCGCCCGGGTCACCGGAGCCGACGTCTGGCAGATCAACGCGGTCGAGTCGTACGCCTTCCAGTACAACGGCTTGCCGACCTTCTTCGACCCGGGTCCGTTCCGGGCCAGTGACCACAACCCGATGATCATCGGGCTGGACACCGGCGCGGACGGTCCGACCGAGCTGCAGCTGCTGGGGATCAACGATTTCCACGGCCGGCTCGAATCCGTCGGTACCCTCGACGGGCAGCCGGTCGGCGGTGCGGCCCAGGTGGCCGGGCTGGTCGACCAGTACCGGGCGACCAACCCGAACACGGTGTTCGTCTCGGCCGGCGACAACATCGGCGCGTCGACGTTCGTCTCGGCGATCGACGACGACAACCCCACCCTCGACGTGCTCAACGCCGCCGACCTCGACGTGACGGCGGTCGGCAACCACGAGTTCGACAAGGGCATGGCGGATCTGACCGACCGGGTCATCCCCCGTTCGGACTTCCCGCAACTGGGCGCCAACGTGTACCGCGACGACGAGCGGGCGCTCCCGGCGTACCACGTGCAGGAGATCGGTGGGATCCGGGTCGGCTACATCGGCGTGGTCACCGAGCAGACCGCCGTGATGGTCAGCCCGGACGGCATCGCCGGGATCACCTTCCGCCCGGCGGCGGCCGAGGCCGACCTGGTCGCCACCGCGCTCAAGGACGGCGACGAGAGCAACGGCGAGGCGGACGTGGTGGTGCTGCTCACCCACGAGGGCGCGGCCACGGAGAACATCGACTCGCCCGAGGCGCTGATGAGCGACCCGGTGTTCGGCCCGTTCACCCGGACGGTTCCGGAGATCGACGTCATCTTCAGCGGGCACACCCACCAGCCGTACGCCTTCGAGGTGCCGGTGCCCGGCACCGACGAGACCCGGCCGGTGCTGCAGGCCGAGGACTACGGCAAGAAGCTCGGCCGGGTCGTGCTGCAGGTGGACGTCGAGGCGGGAACGGTCGAGACGGACACCGTCGAGATCGTCGACGTGGTCGGCGCGCCGGTCAACCAGGAGGTCGCCGACATCGTGGCGGCGGCGAAGGCCAACGCCGAGGTGCTCGGCCAGCAGCCGCTGGGCTCGATCACCGCCGACATCACCCGGGCGTACACCAACGGCAACGAGGACCGCGGCAAGGAGTCGGTGCTCGGCAACTTCATCGCCGACGTTCAGCTCGCCGGGACCCGGGAGCCGGGTCGGGGTGGTGCGCAGATCGCCTTCATGAACCCGGGCGGGCTGCGGGCCGACCTGTTGTACGGCGAGGACGGGGTGATCACCTTCGCGGAGGCGTTCTCGACCCAGCCGTTCGCCAACGACATGGTCACCCGGACCTACACCGGCGCCCAGGTCAAGCAGGTGCTGGAGGAGCAGTGGCAGCCGGCCGGGGCGTCGCGTCCGCTGCTGTGGCTCGGCGTGTCGGAGGGCTTCTTCTACACGTACGACCCGACGTTGCCGCAGGGCGAGCGGATCACCTCGATGACCCTCAACGGTCAGCCGGTGTCACCGACCGGGACCTACCGGGTCACGGTCAACTCGTTCCTGGCGGCGGGTGGCGACAACTTCACCACCCTGGCCGACGGCACGGACAGCTCGACCACCGGTGACAACGACCTGACCATGCTGGTCGCGTACTTCGCCGAGAACTCGCCGGTCACCGCGGACACCGAGTCGCGGTCGGCGATCGGCCAGCCCGAACCGACCTGCGACGTGACGGTCACCGGCACGCATCACGGTGGGCTGATCGTCAAGGCGGAGATGACCTACTGCCTGGAGTCGGCGACGGTCAATGGTCCGGTCACGGTCCGCCCGGGTGCGACGCTGATCGCCACCGACGGTGCGATCAACGGTCCGCTCACCGCGAACCGTCCGGCGGCGGTCAGCTTCACCGGCACGAGCGTCTCCGGGCCGCTGGCCCTGCTGCGCGCGACCGGGGCGGTGACGTTGACCGGGGTGACCATCCAGGGCCCGCTGGAGGTGACTGGCGGTGACGGCGGTTTGCGGCTGGACGGCGCTGACATCTCCGGTCCGGTCCGGCTGGTCAACAACAAGCACGACGAGCTGCCGGTGGTGGTCGCGGGGAACACGATCCGTGGCCCGCTGCACTGTCAGGGCAACAGCCCGATGCCGGTCGACGAGGACCGGGTGAACACGGTGCAGGGCCCGGTGTCCGGGCAGTGCGCCCGGCTGTGAGCCGCCCGGTTCGACAGCACTGAGAAACGGTACGGCCCGGCGGACCTTGACTGGTCCGCCGGGCCGTACCGGTCTTGCCGGATCTGGCTACCGCCGCGTGGTGGTCAGACCGTCGCGGGCTCCGGCGCGGGCGTGGCGGCCGTACGACGTCGACTCAACATGGCGTCGAGCGAGTACCGTCCTGGCCCCAGCGCGGCCACCAGCAGGAACGCCCAGCAGAACAGCGCGGCGAGCTCGCCGCCGTTGTTCTGCGGAAGAAGTGCGTCCGGCTGATGGACCACGAAGTAGGCGTACGCCATCGATCCGGAGCAGATGACGGCGGCCAGCCGGGTACCGAGTCCGGTGAGGACCAACAGACCGCCGACGAGCTGGATCAGCGCGGCCCACCAGCCGGGCCAGACGCCGATCTCCAGTGCCTCGCCGGTGCCCCGGAAGCCGCCGAAGATCCCGAAGATCGAGGCGGCACCGCGTAGCGTGAACAGCAGACCGACCACCACGCGGAACAGTGTGGGGACGATCTCCGGCAGGCGGGTGAATACGGGCATGGGGACTCCTCGTGAACTTGGGAACACTGGTCCCACGGCGCCCGGATCGTATCGACCGAGATGAAACTCAGTCAACGATTTCTCGCTCAGTGTGATGATCGACTAGGTGATCTGCTAACCCGGATCGGCGGTCTCCCGGTCTGTCCCCAGCCGGCGGGTGGCGTCGCGTAGGCTGGGCGCTTCGAGCAGCCCAACTCCGCCGCGCGGGCCTACGGGCGCCACCGCAGGTCGGAGTCGCGACCCGCCAGACGGAGACCAGCATGCACGAGATCCGGGTGTCGTCACCCGAAGCCGGGCACTGCGTCATCGAAGCCTCCGGCGAGCTGGACATGACCGCAACCGGAGAGCTCAGTGCCGCCGTGCAAGTGGTCGACCGGAGGCAGGCGACCTGGATCGTAGTCGACCTGGACGCCGTCACACTGATCGATTCGAGTGCGGTCAAGGAACTGGTCGACGCGCATCACGCGGCCGCCGGTCAGGGTCAGATCCTGATAGTCCGCAACCCGCAGCCGATCGTCGCCCGGGTGCTGCGGGTGACCGGAGTCGCGCCACTGCTGGGCATCGCGCCGCAGGACCACACCGGAACCGTCTACGGTGGTAGACCGGACAACGGGGACCACGGGTGAACACCCTCACCTGGCTGGTGGCGCGTGACTTCGCCAGTGGTGTCACCCGGATTCGGCTGACCGGTGCGTTGACCGACACGGAACTGGTCCGGCTCGCCCCGGTGCTGCGCCGCTGCCTGCTGGAAGAGCCGTTGGCGCTGCTCGTCGAGCTGGACGAGGTGACCGTGGCCAGCCCGATCGGGCTGCGGGTCTTCGCCATCGTGCAGGGCGGCGACGCCAGCCACCGTCCGGTGGTGCACCTGTGCGCCCGGCCAGACTCACCCACCGGTCGGCTCGCCAGGCACAGCATCAGCGGTCTGGTGAGCGTGCAGGACAGCGTGATCGACGCCACCAAGCTGGTCGAATCAGCACCGAGGTCCCCGTACCGCTGGCACGAGTACCTGCCCCCGCACCCGCACTCACCGGGACAGGCCCGTCGGCTGATCGGCGGTGCCTGCCGCTCGTGGCACCTGACCGCTCTGGTCGACGAGGCGATGGTGATCGGTTCCGAGCTGGTCAGCAACGCGGTCGAACATGCCGGCACCGAGTTGGACGTCACCACCACCCGGCAGGCCGGAGCGATCCGGATCAGCGTCCGCGACCGCGCTGCCGAGCTGCCCCGACCGGCCACCGGGCCCCGGCCCGGGCCGGCGCCCGGCCGCGGTCGAGGGCTGGCCATCATCGAGGCGCTCGCCAGCGACTGGGGGTACGCCGGATTCGCCGACGGCAAGACGGTCTGGGCGGCACTGCGGCTGCCCGACTGACCGGGGCGGTGTTAGTCGGGCCGGGCAGCGGGTACCCGACCTCAACGGTCACACCTGTGGAGGTCACCATGACGCAAGCAACCGAGATGCTGGAAACCTATCCGCTCGATCTGGGACACGTCGACCAGCAGGCACTCGCCGACTGCATCGACGCCTGCTTCGACTGCGCTCAGGCCTGCACCGCCTGCGCTGATGCGTGCCTGAGCGAGGACACGGTCGCCGAGCTGGTCAAATGCATCCGCACCAATCTCGACTGCGCCGACATCTGTGCCACCACCGGCCGGGTGCTCTCCCGACACACCGGCTACGACGCGAACACCACCCGGGTGATGCTGCAGGCATGCATCCAGGCGTGCCGTTCGTGCGGCGAGGAGTGCCAGGCACACGCCAGCGAGCACGAGCACTGCCAGGTCTGCGCCGAGGCCTGCCGCCGGTGCGAGCAGGCCTGCCGGGACCTGATGGCCGCACTCGGCTGAGCCGGCCCCGGGCCCCGGCATGGCCCGCCGGGCGGGCGGTCAGATCCGGGCCAGCGCGGTCCGCAGCGGGTCGAGACCGAGTACGCCCAGGTTCAGCGCCGCCTGATGGAACTCCTTGAGGTCGAAGGCGGCACCCTTGCGGGCCTGGGCGTCGGCTCGGGCCTGCAGCCAGATCCGCTCCCCGACCTTGTACGCCGCCGCCTGCCCCGGCCAGCCGAGATAGCGGTCCAGTTCGAACCGGAGAATCTCGTCCGGCAGCTGGCAGTGCGCCCGCAGGAACTGCCACGCCAGCTCCGGAGTCCACCGCTCGCCGGGATGGAAGTTGAACGAGTTCGGCGGGATGGTCAACTGCAGGTGCAGGCCGATGTCCACGATCACCCGGGCCGCCCGCAGCGCCTGCCCGTCGAGCATGCCGAGCCGGTCACCGGGGTCGGCCAGGTAACCCAGCTCGTCCATCAGCCGTTCCGCGTACAGCGCCCAGCCCTCGCTGTGCCCGGAACACCAGCAGAGCAGCCGCTGCCAGCGGTTGAGCAGATCGGCACGGACCTGCGTCTGACCGATCTGCAGATGATGTCCGGGCACCCCTTCGTGGTAGACCGTGGTCACCTCCCGCCAGGTCGAGAACTCGGTCAGCCCGTGCGGCACCGCCCACCACATCCGGCCCGGTCGGGAGAAGTCCTCACTCGGCCCGGTGTAGTAGATGCCACCGTCGCTGGTCGGTGCGAGACAGCACTCAATTCGCCGGATCTGCTGTGGTATGTCGAAATGGGAGCCGTGCAGGTCCTCAATGGCCTTGTCGGCCAACGCCTGCATCCAGTCGCGGAACGCCTCACCACCGGCGATGGTCCGCGCCGGGTCGGCGTCCAGGGCGCGTACCGCGTCGTCGATGCTGGCGCCGTGCCCGGCGATCTCGGCGGCGACCCGGCGCATCTCCTGCTCGATGCGATCCAACTCGAAGAAGCCCCAGGCGTACGTCTCGTCCAGGTCGATCCGCGCGCCGAGGAAGTACTGGGAGGCGAGCTCGTAGCGGTCCCGCCCGGCGGCCTCGGTGTCCCGCCCCAACGGGGCCAGCTCGGTACGCAGGAACCGGCCGAACGCGATGGTCGCCGCGGTGGCCGCCGAGGCCGCGCGGCGCAGGTCCGCGGTGAGCGTGGCCGGAGCGGCCAGCCGGCCGACCAGGGCGTGGAAGAAGTCGTCCGCTTCCGGATCGGTCCAGACGTCGCACTGGTCGGCGACCTTGAGCATCTGCGCCCGGGGGGCCGCGTGCCCGGCCCGGGCCGCGTCCAGCAGGGTGACCCGTACCTGGTCCAGAGCCTGCGGATAGTTGTCCAGCCGGGCGGCGATGTTGGCCACCGCCTCGGTGCCCTCGGTCGGCATCAGGTCGAAGACCTGGCGCAGCTGGTGCAGACCGCTGGTGATGACGCTCAGCTCGCTGGTCTCCTCACCCGCCTCGTAGCGGGCCAGCTCCAGGCCGAGCCGCTCCGCCATCGCGTCCCGGGCCACCCGCTCGGTCTCCGACTCCGGGTCGGCGACATCGAGCTGCCGCAACGTGTCGCGGGTCAGGGCGGCGCGTTCGGCGTACCCGTCCGGCGACAGGTCGTCGAGCTGGTCGTCGTGCCCGGTGATGCCGGCGTAGGTGGCTCCGATCGGATTCAGCCGCGCCCACCGCTCGACAAAGCTGTTGCTGATGTCATCCACACGTCCCATGCTGATGACCCTACGCGGCAGGTCGGCGGGGCCGGCGCATCCGAAAGGTGGAACGGGCATGCAGGAACCCGGCCCGGCCGGCCCACCACTCGGTCCGCGGCTCGCCAGCTGGCTGCCCGGCTTCCTGCTGCTCGCCGGCATCTGGGGCACCAGTTTCCTGCTGATCAAGATCGGGGTCGCCGAGCTGCATCCGATCCACGTGACCCTGGCCCGGGTCGCCGCCGGCGCGCTCACCCTGCTGATCGTGTTGCCACTGGTCGGCGACCGGCTGCCCCGGGATCCGTGGCTGTGGCTGCACCAGTGCGTCGTCGCGGCGGTCGGGGTCGCCCTGCCGTTCACCCTCATCGGGTACGGGGAGCAGCGGATCCCGTCGCTGCTCGCCGGCATCTGGAACGCCACCACCCCACTGATCGCCCTGCCGCTGGCGGCGCTGGTGTTCCGCACCGAGGCAATGACGGCCCGCCGGCTGGCCGGCACCGGGTTGGGCTTCGTCGGCGTGCTGGTGGTGCTCGGGGTCTGGCAGGGCGTCGGCGGGGGGCAGTTCGCCGGGCAGCTGATGTGTCTCGGCGCGGCCGCCTGCTATGGCGCGACGATCCCGTACCAGAAGCGGTTCGTCGCCGGCCGGTCCGACAGCGGCGTCGCGCTCGCCGCGACCCAGCTGATCCTGGCCACCGGCCAGTTGGCCGTCATCGCGCCGATCGTCGCCGGGGCCCCGCCGACGCCGACCCGGCTCTCCCCGGCGGTGATCGTGAGCGTGCTGATTCTTGGGGCGGTCGGCACCGGTCTGGCCTTCGTGATCCACATGCGCAACATCCGGCTGGTCGGGGCCAGTACGGCGGCCACCGTCACCTATGTCGTGCCGGTCGTCGCGGTCGCCGCAGGGGTGTCGGTCCTCGGCGAGCGGCTGGTCTGGCACCAGCCGGTCGGGGCGCTGATCGTGCTGGCCGGGGTGGCCATCGCACAGGGCACCGGGCTGCCCCGACCGGCCCGCTCCGGCCCGCTGCCCGGCGGCCCGCAGCCGGACAGCGGTTCAGTGATGGACAGCGGTTCAGTGACGGGCGGCGGCCCAGTCGACCAGCTCCCCGGCCGACCAGGTGTTGACCACCCGGTCGGCATCGACACCGCAGAGCGCGGCCCGGGCGCACCCGAACCGCTGCCAGTCGAGCTGACCCGGCGCGTGGGCGTCGGTGTCGATGGCGAACAGGCAGCCGGTCTCGACCGCTAGCCGGATCAGCCGCTTCGGCGGGTCCTGCCGCTCCGGCCGGGAGTTGATCTCGACGGCCTTGCCGTGTTCGGCGCAGGCGGCAAAGACCGCTTCGGCGTCGAAGTCGCTTGGCGGCCGGGACCGCCGTCGGTGGCCGCGGTCGCCGGGGCCGGTCACCCCCGGTGGCCGGGACGTCACCATCCGGCCGGTGCAGTGACCGAGGATGTCCAGCCGGGGGTTGGCGACCGCGGTCAGCATCCGCCGGGTCATTCGCGCCCGGTCGTCACGCAGATTGGCGTGCACCGAGCCGACCACCACGTCGAGCCGGTCGAGCAGTTCGTCGGACTGGTCGAGGGAGCCGTCCGGCAGGATGTCCACCTCGATGCCGGTCAGGATCCGGAACCCCTCCGGCAGGGCGGCGTTGAGCGCCGCGACGTGGTCGAGTTGGCGCCGCAGACGGGCGGCAGTCAACCCGCGGGCGACCGTGAGCCGGGGCGAATGATCGGTCAGCACCAGGTACTCGTGGCCCAGCTCGACCGCGGCCAACGCCATCTCCTCGATCGGCGAACCGCCGTCGGACCAGTCCGAGTGGGTGTGGCAGTCGCCGCGCAGCGCGGCGCGCAGTGCCGCCGCCGCCTCGTCCAGGTCGGTGCCCTCGGTAGCCAGTAGCCGGCGCAGATAGACCGGCTCCTCGCCGGCCAGCGACTCGGCCACACACCGGGCGGTCACCTCGCCTACCCCGGCGAGCTCGGTCAACGTGCCGGCATCAGCCCGCTGCGACAACTCGGCAGCGGGCAGTCCGGCCAGTGCCGTGGCGGCGGACCGGAACGCGCGTACCCGGTAGGTCGCCTCGTTGGCCCGCTCCAGCAGGAAAGCGATCCGACGAAGGTCGGCGATCGGGTCCCGGGCATTGCTCACACCGGTCACCATAGGCCCCTTCGGCGGTACTGTCGCCCGGCCGGAGCCGACTAAGGTCGTCGCATGCGGACCATCGACTGGGTCGACGACGCCATCGAGATCATCGACCAGACCGCGTTGCCGGACCGGACCACCGTACTGCGGCTGTCCACCGTCGAGGCGGTGGTCGACGCGATTCGGTCCCTGGCGGTCCGCGGCGCGCCGGCGCTCGGCGTTGCCGGTGCCCTCGGCGTGGCGCTGGCCGCGCGGCTGCACCACGACGAGCCGGACCCACTCGCCGACGCCGTCGACCGGCTGCGTACCGCCCGGCCGACCGCGGTCAACCTCGCCCGGGGCGTCGACCGGGCGGCGGCCCGACTCGCGGAGAGCCCGTCGGCCGTACTCGCCGAAGCGGTGGCCCTGCGCGACGAGGAGGAGGCGGCGTCGGTGGCGATGGCCCGGCTCGGGGCCGACCTGCTCGGGCAGCTCTGCCCGCCCCGGTGCCGGCTGCTGACCCACTGCAACACCGGTGCGCTGGCCACGGTCACCGGAGGAACCGCGCTCGGGGTCGTCGTCGAACTGCACCGGCGCGGCGGGCTGGAATCGGTGATCGCCAGTGAGACCCGGCCGCTGCTGCAGGGTGCCCGGCTGACCGCCTGGGAACTCGACCGGGCCGGGGTCGACTTCCGGGTCGCTGTCGACGGGGCCGGGCCGTTCCTGATGGCCCGTGGCCTGGTCGACGCGGTCGTCGTGGGCGCCGACCGGATCTGCGCGAACGGCGACACGATCAACAAGATCGGCACGTACGCCCATGCGCTCGGCGCACGCCGGGCCGGACTGCCGTTCGTGGTGGTCGCTCCCGAGACGACGGTGGATCCGGCGACCGCGACCGGCGCACAGGTCGAGATCGAGGACCGGGGATCCGCCGAGGTGGTCAGCTTCGCCGCTGCCCGGACCACGCCGGCCGGGGCCGGCGCGGTCAACCCCGCCTTCGACGTGACGCCCGCCGACCTGGTGACCGCCGTTGTCACCGACCGCCGGGTGATCCGGCTGGACCGGGGCGAACAAATCTGAGCCGCCGCCGGTAGACAGCCGGCCCACCGTCGGCCAGCCGGGCCTGGTCGGTCAGCCGGGCCGGGTCGGTCAGCCGGGTCGGTCAGCCGGGCCGGGTCAGTCGACCGGCGCCGGCCGGACCGCCGTCACGGTACGTCGGTCCTCGGCCACGGCGGTGACCCAACCGCCGGCCCGCCCCAACCGCAGCAGCGCGTCCGGCCGGGCCGGCAGCTCCAGCGGCCGGCCCGGCTGTGGCGGCCAGCCGCCCCGGGCCGAACTGCCCGGGGTCAGCCACGGCACCAGAGCCTGCACCGGGTCTTCCGCGTCCAGCGCCGCCCGGGCCGCAGTCAGGGTGGCGAGCACCTCGTCCAGGGCGGCCCGGACCGCCCCGGCGTTGCCACCGCACATCGCCGCCACCAGCTCCGGCCGGCTGGCCGCGACCCGGGTGCCGTCCCGAAAGGACCCGGCGGCCAACGACCAGGCGAGCGGGTCCGTCACCGCGGTGGCGGCCAGCGCGGTCGCGAGCAGATGTGGTACGTGACTGATCGCCGCGACGGCCCGGTCGTGCTCCTCGCCGGTGGCCGGTACCACCCGGGCACCCAGCCCGGTCACCGCTGTCGCCACCGTCAGCCAGTCGTCGACCGAGGTCACCGGCGGCTCCAGGCAGAGCACCCAGGCGCAGCCGGTGAACAGCTCCGGATCGGCGGAGGTGAACCCGGAGGTCTCCCGACCGGCCATCGGATGGCCGCCGACGAACCCGGCGGTCCGGTCGTGCTGGCGGTGCAGCCGCCGGTCGACCAGCCGCCGCACCGGCTCCTTGACCGAGGTGACGTCGGTGACCAGCCCGGAGTAGCCGACCGCAGCGATCTCGTCGAGCACCGGACCCACCGCCGGCAGCGGCACCGCCAGCAGCACCAGATCGGCGTCGGCCACCGCGTCCCGTACGGTCGGGGCGACCTGCCAGCGCGCGCCGGGTGCCGCCCGCGCGGCGGCGGTACGCGCGGTGGCCCGGGTCGCGGGATCGGCGTCGTACCCGAAAACCCGGTGTCCGGCGGCGGCGAACGCGCGCAGCGCCGAACCGCCGATAAGCCCCAGCCCGATCACCGCCACTCGCACGGCGGTGACTCTGCCACATCGAGCCAGGGCACGATCGGGCAGCCGTCGTCGGTACGCTGACTTGGCACGGCGGTGGACCGTCACGGGCCGCCGCCCCGGCCGCAGGAGGGAGGGACGAGATGCCGGACCGCCCGATCGACTGGCCGTCACCCGCGCCGACCAGCCCGCCCGGTTGGCCCGGTGCGCCGGCCGGCTGGCACCCGCCGGTGGCCGGCTGGGGTCCACCGCATGGCCAGCACCCGTACCCGCCGGGGATGTTCCCGGCCGTGCCCGCACGGCCACCGGCCCCGTCCCGGCCGACCTACCGGGAGCCGCACCCGGTACGCCCCGGAGCCGTCGCGCTCGGGGCGCTGGCCACCGCGCTGTGGCTGCTGCTGACCGGCCTGATCGGCCAGGACCTGCGCGGGTACGCCCTGTCGACGCTGCTCTGCGGCGCACTCGCCTGGGCCGTCGCGATCCTGCTCGCCCGGGTCGGCGACCGGGGCGTGGCGACCGGCATCGCGCTCGCCATGTCGGCCGGCTGGAGCATCACGACTGTGGCGCTCGCCACACACTGGGCGGCGACCGGCGACTGGCCACTGTGGTGACCGGCGGTGGGCGAATTCCGGGCTTGACGAACGCGGCGGCGGTCGGCACGCTCGGCGGCATGGCCAACACCGGGCACCGGCTCGATCCCGAGCGGAATCGGCGCCGACTGCAGATCCTCGCCGAGCTTGCCGGCGCCAAGCTCGGCCGCGAACGGGTCCGGCCCCGTAAGGTCCGTGGGCAGCAGTTGCGCGAGCTGATCGCGGCCCGCCGACTGGTCAACTGAGCGAACGCCGACGCGCTGTCGCGCACCGGTCCCTGCCGGTCAGTGACTGTTCGGGGCGTTGTGGGGTCAACGACCGACCTGAGCCGATACCGTCATTCTGACGACAGAATCGGCGGTCACCGACGGCGGCGGGGATGCCGCGCCGCCCGGTAACCGCAGGGACCATTGGGGGGACCGTGCCCTATTTTGCTGCCGCTGCCGTACGCGGCCCGGCCGGTTGGTCCGGCGCCGAGCTCGACCTCGGTGGGGTCGCCGACATCGACGAGGTGGTCGACCGGCTCCGTGAGGTCGACCCCGACGCCGAGGTGTCACTGCTGTTCGTCGAATCGGACGACAGTTACCTGGTGATCCTGCGCCTCGACGAGGGCGAGGATCTGCGAATCTTCAGTTCGGACGCCGCGTTCGCCGAGGAGTCGCGGCTGGGCGCGCTGCTGATCGGCGACCTCCGTACCCCGGCCGTCGAGGTGGACCTCGAACCGGTCGTGGTCGGTGCCGGCGGCGGCTCGATGTCCGCCGCCGCTGCCGCGCCGGCCGGTTCCCGCGCCGGCGGGTACCTGGTCGGCGACCCGTTGGACGACTCCGACGACGTCGACGCGTTGGCCGACGAGGAGGACGACGACGATGAGCCGGCCGCCGACCCGGACGCGGAGCCGGTCGGGGATGCCGACCTGCTCGCCGACCTCGGCCTGTCGGCCCGACGGCTGCTGGCACTGTGCGCGCGTGACGGCATGCTGCCGGCCGACGTGACCGCCGAGATCTGCCAGACGGTCGGCTGCGGCGACGAGATCGAGGAGTTGCGCGAGGCATGAGACCGGGCGGGGCGACGGCGTGACCGGGCGGGGCGACGGCGTGCCGACGGCCCGGCGGCACCGCGACCCGCTGCACGAGAGCTGGATGCGGCGGGCGTTGTCGGTGGCCGGCGGGCCGACCGCCGGCGCCGGCCCTGCTGACGTGCCGGTCGGTGCGGTCGTGTACGACGCGGCCGGCCGCGAACTCGCGGTCGCACACAACGAACGTGAACTGACCGGCGACCCGACGGCGCACGCCGAGATCCTCGCGCTGCGCCGGGCCGCCGCCCGGCTCGGCCGGTGGCGGCTCGACGGGTGCACCCTGGTGGTCACCCTGGAGCCGTGCACCATGTGCGCCGGCGCGTTGGTGCTGGCCCGGATCTCGACCGTGGTCTTCGGCGCGTGGGAGCCGAAGACCGGCGCCGTCGGATCGCTGTGGGACGTCGTGCGCGACCGCCGCCTCAACCACCGGCCGACCGTGTACGCCGGGGTGCTGGCCGACGAGTGCGCCGCCGCGCTGCGGGCCTTTTTCCGCTGAGCCGCGCTGCGGGCGTTCTTCCGTTGAGCCGGGCGGTCCGCCGGTGTCGTCGGCCGATCTCGGTGGCGTCAGGCGGTCGCGGTGTCCAGCGCGATGCGTACCATCTCGCTGAAGGTCTGCTCCCGGTCGTCCGCGCTCATCTTCTCGCCGGTACGGATGTGGTCGCTCACGGTGAGGATGGTCAACGCGCGGGCCCGGAACCGGGCGGCGATGGTGTACAGCGCCGCCGACTCCATCTCGACCGCCAGCACCCCGTAGTCGGCCAGCGTGTCGTACAGGTCCGGCCGGTCGGTGTAGAACGCGTCGGCGGCCAGGACCGGGCCGACCCGCAGGTCGACACCGTGCCGGTGGGCCGCGTCGACCGCCGTACGCAGCAGGCCGAAGTCCGCCACCGGGGCGTAGTCGACCAGCCCGGCGAAGCGCACCCGGTTCATGTTCGAGTCGGTCGACGAACCGTTGGCCGCGATCACGTCCCGCAGTTGCAGATCCTCGGCCAGCGCGCCGCAGGAGCCGACCCGGATCAGCGTCCGGACCCCGTACTCGTTGATCAGCTCGTGGGCGTAGATCGACGCCGACGGCATGCCCATTCCCGACCCCTGCACCGACACCTGCGTGCCGGCGTACCGGCCGGTGAAGCCGAACATGCCGCGCACGTTCGAGTAGCAGGTGGCGTCCTCGAGGAAGTTCTCGGCGATCCACTTGGCGCGCAGCGGGTCTCCGGGCATGAGGACCCGCTCGGCGATGTCGCCGGGCTTGGCTCCGATGTGCGTGCTCATGGCCATGATCCTGCCAGTGCGGCCGGCGCTGCCCGCGCTCGGGCGGTACCGCCGTGACGGTCGGCAGGCGCTTCAGGTAGCCTACTCGGCGGTGGTGTGTCCGAGTGGCCTAAGGAGCACGCCTCGAAAGCGTGTGAGGGTTCACGCCCTCCGCGGGTTCAAATCCCGCCGCCACCGCCACTGAGCAGGCGAAACGCCCGGTAGGTCCGCGAGGCCCTACCGGGCGTTTCGGCGCACCGGTCCTCACCGGCCTTCACCGGTCGGCGATTAGCTCGACGATGGCGCTGGCGATCCGGTCGATCGCCGCGGAGTCGGCCAGCAGGGCGGCGACCCGCTCGTCCGCGGCCGGTCCACCACCGGGCGGCCGGTCCATCTCCTCGGCACCCGTGCCGGTGTCGAACACCGAGCGGAGTACGGCGACCACCGCGCACCGAGGGTCGGCACCCCGACGCAGCTGTGCCTCGATCGCCGTCACCGCGACCGACGCCAGCTCGGTCAACCGGGCCTCGTCCGCCTCGTCCGGCGTCCTCGGCTGCAGGTGGTCGCTCTCGCGAGCCGGACCGGTCCCGGTCCGGGCGGCCGGCAGCACCGGGGCGTGCTTGCGGCCGAGCGGCCGTTCGACGAAGTCCGCGTACCACTTCGGACGTCTGCGCATCGCGGCGAGCACCCGGTCGAGGTCGGCTGTCACCTCCCGCTCCCCGCCACCGCAGTGCCCGGTGACGGCGGCCCGGCGGTCTGCCCACGCGGACAGCGGCCACACCCGTACTCCGGCCGTGGCCGGGATCCCCACCCAGACCAGCACCTCGACGGCGAGGGTCAGCAGCCACGGGTCCTGGCCGAGGTCGTGCTTGAGCCATCCGGGCAGCCGGGGCCGCTGCAACGCGCCACGGTCGCCGCGTCGGCGGCGATGCGCGTCGACGGTGGCCGGGCCGATCCGCCGGGCGATCCACCCCTCCAGGTTGACCACTGGGACCTTGGCGTTGGCCAGTAGGTCGTCGAGGACCGCCTCGACGTCGTCGTGGAACTTGTCGAGGCAGTCGGCTTCCAGCCGGTGGACCGACGACGCGCAGGTGTGGTGTCCCCGGGTGAGTTCGATCCGACGGGTCAGCCGCTGGAACACCACCGGCCAGACCAGCGCGTACCCACCCGTGCGGAGCAGCCCGCGTTCCACGTCGGACGCCGCCCTCGCGCGGTCCGCCAGTATGCCCCGTCGGGCGAGGTCCCGGACGTGATCTTCTGCGGCGGTACGCCCGGACGACGCGCCGGCGGCCCGGACAGCCACGCTCGCACTGGCCATCGGTATCTGTCCTTTCCGGTAAGCCACCAAATCATCAGAAAGGTGTGTGTGGGAGGTGATCGGCGACATGCGTACGGGTCGAAAACTATCCGCTGTGCCGCCGACTCAAGAAGCGGTCGGAACCCGTTGCCGTAGTAGTGCGTAGTAGCGGGTCGAATTGTCGACCGGTGCAGATCTGAGGGGTGCCCGGCCGGATCTATGGATGGCGTACTGGTACGACTACGTAGTTCCCCCGATGGAACGGCCGCCGGGCGCGGCGAAGCTGGCGATGTGCCGGTGCCCGACCCGCACGTCGACCGATCCCATCAGGAGTCGCTGCGATGACCACCACACTTCCTCCTCTGCCGGACCACCCCACCCACCGGGCCGAGCCCGCCGACCGGCTGCTCGACCTGGTGCTTCCCGGGCCGGTCGAGCCGACCACCCGGACCCTGCTGACGGCGGCCGCCGCCGGCGACCCGGTACTGCTGCGCGCCCTGGTCCAGCTCGGGCTGGCCCTCGGCGACCTGGTCCGCCGGGACGGACACTGGCGGTGGAGCACCACCGGACCGCGTACCGCCCCGCTGACCGGGTCGTCCGGTACGCGGCCGGTTCGGCGTACCGCCGGCCAGCTCGCCGCGATCCGGACCCTGGCCGAGTCGTGGAGCCGGCCGCAGCCGGCCGCCGGCTGCACCGTGACCGACCGGCCGGGGGCGGCCGTGCCGCCCGTGCGGTTGCCCCGGCTGACCGTCCGCGAGCAGGAGATCCTGCGGCTGCTCGCGGACGGTCTCACCGCCCAGGCGATCGGTCACCGGCTGCTGCTGTCGCCGCGTACGGTGGCCAAGCACCAGGAGCGGATGTACCGCAAGTTCGGCACCTCCGACCGGCTGACCACCGTGCTGCGGGCGCAGCGGCTGGGCCTGCTCCCGCCGCCGGACGCGCTGGCCGGCGCCGGCCGTGGCGACGGGTGAATCAGGACATCTCGCTCGGGCGGGGGTCGAGACCGAGGTCCACGACCACGGTCACCGCGGTCCGACCGTTGAGGTAGACCGTCACCGGCCGGCTGGCCCCGTCCAGCAGCTCCAGCTTGACCACCGAACCGGTTTCCATGGCGGTCTGGATGCTGGCGAGGACCGGGTCGAGGTTCGACTCGGGGATCTCCCACTCGGACCCGTCGACGATCACACGCTTGCGAGCCATGATTTCCACCTTTCAGTCTGTTGTCCGTACCGATATTTCAGCACCGCCGGGGCACCGGGCGTAATTAGATGAATTGCGTACCGGTGGCCCGGCGGAGGCGTTGGTCAGTCGACCATTTCGATCGTGTACGAGAACGAGAAATCCTGCGCCCGCAGATTTCCCACGGCCGGGTGCCGGCCGACGCCGAATTCCTCGGTCGCCAGCAGGGAGGTGCGGTACAGGCCGATGCTGTCGCCGACCGCGTCCAGCAGCAGCCGGTACGCCAGGTTGACGACCACGGCACCCGCCCCGATCGTGGCGACTGCGGCGGCGGCCTGCGGGGCGGCCACGGCCAGCCCGAGCAGGTTTGCCCCGGCGGCCTGGAAGGCCGGACCGTTGAGTTCGTCGCGCAGCAGGTCGCTCAGTGCCCGGCTGTCCCCGGTGTCCCGGGACACCCAGACCGCCAGGTCCAGGTAGTCCACCGCCCGACCGTGGTAGACGAGCATCCGGTCCAACGGCAGCCGGTCTCCGTCGCGGACGTTGCGGAACCGCGCCGTCTCCGCCCGGTACGGCACCGCCCCGTCGTCGTCGGCGGTGCCGGTGAGCACCACCGCGTCGACCCGTATGTCGGCGCTGCGCAGCGCCCGGTTGCGGTGCACCAGCACCTCGTCCAGCCGGACCGCGACGGTGCGCGCCGCGCCGCCACGGGCCCGGAACAGCAGCCGCGACCGGTCCGGGCGTTCGTCGATCAGGAACCGCACCGACTCGGCCGGCGGCCGCGCCGTCGGGCTCAAGCTGAACTCGATGGTACGCAGCGCGTAGCGCACCTCCGGGGCGAACTCGTTGGACATTTCCCGCATACCGCCGCTGCCCAGCTGGTCGAGGGCCCGCTCCAGCGGCGACTGGTCGCGGCGTGGGACGGGGCTCTTGGCGGTGCGGATGCCGTCCTGCTGGAGCAGCCCGACGTCCTGCGGTCGCGAAGTGGCGATCAGCAGGATTGTCTCCGGCCGCCCGGCCGCCGGCACGATGCCGGCCGGCCAGTTCAGCCGCACGCCGCGCAGCACCCCGCTCAGGGCGTCGTACCCCACCAGGTACTTTTCGCCGGGCTCGAGCCGGAACCCGGACGGCGCGAAGTTGGTGAGATTCTCGATCCGGGCGGAGACACCGATGTCGAGCAGCGACACGTAGACCGCCTCGGTGCCGCCGTTGCGCACCCGCACGTACACCTGGTCGCCGTCGTGCACGACCTCGCCGGCGGACCGCATCGGCACCTCGACGCCGTCGACGACCCGGCCCCATTCGAAGGTCAACGGGGTGTCGAGAGCGCACCGGGGGTCTTCACCGAGGGCCCGCAGCCCGGTGGCGCGGGCGACCCGTTCCAGGTCGGTGAGCAGCCGGGCGGCGGTGCCCGGCCCGGCCGGTCGGGGGCTGTGCAGCGGACCGGTCCGGTCGTGGATCTGGTAGTTGCCGGCCCGATCGGGCCGGACCTCCACGGTGCACGGCTCGTCCGCATCGGCCAGCCGGACCAGGGTGCTGGTACCGATCGCGGCGACCAGGTCGGCGGCGTCCGGGTCGGTCACCCGGACCGGCAGCGCGGGCGCGGCGCTGCGGGTCCGGTACGCCCGGGCCGTCGTCGGCACCTCGGACCAGCCGGTACGCAGGGTGAGCTCGGCCTGTGCCGCCAGCGCCCCGAGCCGGTCGACGACGGCGGTGCCGACGCTGGTCTCCTCGTCGACCGGCAGCTCGGCCGGCATCACGGTGAACTCGTCGTGGAGCTCGACGCCGAGCAGCGGGGCGCCGGGCAGGACCACCCGGCCGTCGGGAGTGGGGGCCACCGGCAGGCCGGCGATCGGGTCCGTCTCCTGGAGTGAGAACAGCAGTCGGCGGGACGGCCCTTCCACCTCGGGTCGCTGGTTCGACGCCCGGCGCAGCACCTGGCGACGTACCGTTTCCATCAGCGTGAACCAGGTCACCGGAAGGTTCTCGGCGGCGGCCAGTGCCTGGATCAGCGCCTCGGTGAACATCCCGGTGCGCAGCCCGGCACCGTTGCGGTACTCGTAGGCGGACTGCTCGGGGGCGCAGGCCACCAGCCGCACCGAGTACGGGTCGCCGGTCACTACCCGCCGGTCGACCGCGAGCCCGTCCCGGCGCAGCGCCGCCAGGTGCCGGCTGATCTGCTCGTACCGGGTGGTCGACTGCCGATCCAGGCCTTTGACCCGCAGGTCGGGGTCGCGGGACTGGTGGGCGGCGTGGCAGCAGTCCAAGGCCACCACCACGTTCTGCGTCACCTCGGTCAGTCGGGCCTGCAGCACTGACAGCTCGACCGAGGTGATGCCCCGAAATTCATCCTCAGTGGATGGGGAGTAGTCGGTGGGCACGATGAACTGCAGGTCGGCCGGTCGCCGGTCGGGCGTAGGCTGGCTGGCCGGTTCATCGCTGGCCGGGTCCTGACCGGCCGGGTCGTCGCTGGCCGGATCCGGCGCGGACGCGTATCCGCCGTGACCGCTGTAGTAGATCAGGACAGTGTCGTCCGCCGTGCTCTGTCCGATCAGTTTCTCGTAGCCAGCGAGGATGCCGGCGCGGGTGGCATCGTCGCCGGTAAGACAGGAAATGGTGAACCCGCGCCCATCGAGCGCCGCCGCGATCGTTTCGACATCGTTGTGCACCCCGGTGAGGCCGTTGGTCTGAGAACCGACCAGCAATGCTCTCCGCGTCACCGCTACCCCCTAAAAGGTCGCTCAGCAGATCCGGTGTGGACTTTACGGGTCGGGCGCCGGTGGCGTCATCACTCAGTGCCTACGATCTTTTGCGTACGGTCACTTTCGGCTCGCCCGCCGGCGATCGGCTCCGACCTGACAGGACGATCCACCGGTACGTTCGGTGCGAGGACTCCGTACGGAGGTCTATCCGGAATCCCGATCGGCGCAGAGCCGGAGCCGATGAGCCATCGAGGCGGCGGCATTACGGTTGTTGGCCGCCATCTTCCTGAGCAGGTTGGACACATGTACACCCGCCGTGCGTTCGGTGATGAACAGTTCGGTGGCGATCTCCCGGTTGGTCCTGCCCAGGCAGAGCAGACACAGCACCTCCAACTCGCGGGCGGTGAGACCGAACGGTCGTACTGCCGGCCCGGCGGTGTCGGCGGTGTCGTCAGCTGGCTCCGGCGGCTCCGGGTCGAGGGTGATCCGGGCCCGACGGGCCATCGCCTCGATCTCGGTACGCAGCGGCCCGGCCGGCAGCGGCTCGGTCGTCTGCCAGGCCGACCGGGCGGCCGATCCGGCGCGGGTCAGGTCGGCGGCGGCGAGCGCGGTCTCGGCTTCCCGCCAGTAGGCGTAGCCGGCCGGGTAGGACCGACCGAGCATCGACCAGCCACGGGCCACCGCCGCCCAGGCCTCGGGGTCGGCGGTGCCTCGGGCCCGGGCGAGCTCGGCCAGGCAGAGGTCACGCCATACCCGTACCTGTGAAACCCCAGCCTGGTCGGCTGGCGGCGGATCCGGCTGGTCAGCCTTCGGGAGGTCCGGGCCCTCGGCCGGCACCGCCGCCCGGTCGGCCAACCGCTCGGCGTACGCGACAACCGCCGACAACCGGACCGGGTCGCGCTCGGGTTGCGTGCGCAGCAGCTCGCACTCGTCGGCGGCGGCCCGTAGCCCGACGGCGTACATCCGGGTCAGCTCCAGGATGTTGGCCTGGCCCTCCAGCACGGCCAGGCCGGCTCGCACCGCCTCATCCGCCCCGGTCAGGTCGTCGCGCCACAGGGCGAGCTCCGCCAGACAGGCGTACAGCGGTCCGACGAACCGGGGGTCGGTGGTCGGCCGGTCCACGAGTTGGACGCCGGCCAGCAGATCGGCGGCCGCGTCGAAGGACCCCTGAGCGAGCCGGATCTCGGCCAGGGTCAGCCGGGGGTAGAGGGTGCCCCGCAGCGGCCTGGCCCGCAGCACGTCGTCCAGCACCGCGGCCGCCTCGTCCCAACGGCCGAGCAGTACCAGTGTCGCGGCGGCGTTGTTGGCCAGCACGCCGGCGCCGCGGGCCTGCTCCAGACCGCGTGCGCGGGCCACCTTCAGCCCGTCGAGGGCGACCTGGACCGAGTCGGTCAGCCGCCCCACGTGCTCCAGCGCCACCGCGAGATTGCCGTACGCCCGGAACAGGTCCTCGAGGTGGTCGACCTCCTCGGCGATCCGCAGTGCCTCGCGTACCTTGGCCATGCCGTCGGCGGGCTGGTCGAGCATGGTCAACGCCATGCCCAGGGTGTTGAGCGCGCGGCCCTCCTCGGCCCGGGCCGGCACCGCCCGGGCCAGCTCGACCGCGTGGGCACCTTCCCGCGCGCCCTCGGCGTACCGGCCCTCGCGTACCTCGGCCATCGCCACAGCGGCCAGTACCCGGGCGCTCACCGCGCTCGGCGGCTGCTCGGCCAGCGCCCGCGCCGCCGCCCGGTAGGTCTGTTGCGAATCGCCGTACTCACCGGCTTCCCAGAGGTAGTTGCCGAGGCGTTCGAGCAGTTCACCCGCGTCGCGGGGGGCGGCGTCCCTCTCGGCGATGGCGGCCCGGTCCACCTCGGCGATCGCGGCGCGGATCAGTTCCAGTGCCTGCTCGACCCGACCGCCCCACCGGGCGGCGTCGGCGGCGGCGGCCAGCACCCGCCAACGCGGCTGGCCGGTGCGTCGCTGCGGATCGTCGACCCGCGACCACAGGCTGAGCACCCGCTGGTAGTGCTGTTCGGCTTCGCGGAACGCGTGGACCCGTACCGCCATCTCGCCGGCACGCACGGCGGCGGTCAGCGCCTCCGGTAGTGCTCTGGCCTCGTACCAGTGGTAGGCCAGTTCGGCCGCTGCGGTGAGATCCTCGGCGAGGCTGAACCCCGGGTCCGCGGTGAGGGCGGTGGCGAGCGCGCGGTGCAGCCCGACCCGCTCACCCGGCAGCAGTTCCTGGTAGACCGCCTCGCGCAGCAGGGCATGCCGGAAAACGTACGTGTCGTCGGCAGCGTCGATGGTGAGAACGTGCTGGGCGACGCACTGCCGCAGCGCTTTGATCAGTTGCTGGTCGGGCAGGTCGCAGACGGCTGCCAGCAGCCGGTGGCTCACTCGCCGCCCGGCGACCGCTGCGGCTCGCAGCACGTCGGCCGCGGCGTCGTCGAGCAGTTCGACCCGGGACAGCATGATCTCGCTCAGTGAATTGGGCAGTCGGGTGGACGCGGGGTCGGTCAACACCCCGGAGACCACCAGTTCCTCGGCGAAGAACACGTTTCCGTCGGACAGTTCGTAGTAGCGGTCCAGCAGCGACCGGTCCACCGGGTCGCCGGCCGACGCGGTCAGGAACCGGTCCAGCTCGGCGCGGGTGAACCGGGCCAGCTCCAGCCAGTGAATCCGGCGGATGAAGTCCGGTTCGGCGAGCAGTGTCCGCAGCGGATGCCGCCGGTCCAGGTCGTTGGACCGGTAGCTGTGCACCAGCAGGATCCGCTCGTCGGTCTGCGCCCGGGCCAGATAGGAGACCAGGTCCAAGGTGGATGGGTCGGCCCAGTGCAGGTCCTCGAAGATCAGTACGGTCGGCGCGTGCGCGCCGAAGTGGTCGAGCATCCGCAGTACCGCGCCGAACACCCGCAGCTGTGCGGTCGACTCGCCGAGGGGCGCGACTCCGGTGAAGTCCGACACCAGTCGGCTGAGTTCGGCGTAGGACGGGCCGCCCAGCTCGCGTACCCGCTGCTCACCGAGTTCCCGGACGATTCGGCGCAGGGCGTCGATCAACGGGGCGTACGGCACCGCGCCGGTGCCCAGGTTGATGCAGGCGCCGCGCAGTACGGTGCGGCCCGCCGAGCGGGCCTCGGCGGCGAACTCCTCGAGCAGCCGGCTCTTTCCGACGCCGGCCTCACCGCCGACGAAGACCGTCGCGGCGGCACCGCCCGCCGCCTCGGTCAGCAGCCCGGTCAGCCGGGCGCGCTCCGCGGCGCGGCCGATGAAAGATCCACCCGCTGCCGGAAAATGCGCAGATGCGTACGCCGTCGCCATGTGTCCATGGTGGCGCGAATAATGGGGACTGTCAGCAGCCGCCGCGTGTCACATCGTATTCGGTGGCCGATGCTGACTCAGCGGTCACCGGAAAATGCCGGTCCGGTCGGCCGGACGCGATGGTGTGCCGTTGCGCTGCGTTGTCCGGGCTAACGACAATCGTCGCGGTCATCCGGCTCCGGAATCGATTCCACGGTACGACGGCGGTCGTCGACGTACTCGGCAAGCTGGTCAGGGTCCGCGCCGCCGGCCACTGCGGCCTGCCAGGCCGCGCCGAACTCGGCGGCGAGTAGTTCGATCATCCGTCGTCGGGTTTCGGCTGGTAGCCCGTCATCGGGTACCGGTCCGCCGGATCGATCGTCGACCATCGAGACCTCCGCCGCGATCATTGGCCGCGTTCTCCGGAATTGGTGTGCCCCTCGGACATTGTCAAGAGTTCGTGTCATATCCGAACCTGACGGACAGCCGACCTTGGCCGTTCAGTTGACGGTCTGACGACAATCAAGATCACCATATCAAGATCACCGTAGCCGGTCCGAGTCGGGCCGGGTCGCCGTCGCCCGCAGTCGAGGCCACCATCACCCGAAGTCGGCGGGGTCGAACCGCTGCACCCCGGGCGGCAGATCCGGCCCGTCGGGCAGGACCGGTCCGGCGTCGCCGACCGCGCGATAGCCGGACCGGACGACGCTGGCGACGAGCACCTGTGCGATCCCGGTGATCGTCCGGGCCGGATCGGAGCCGGGCACCATCAGGTACGACGCCATCCGTCCCGATCCGGTCGCCGGATGGGCCAGCGACCGGATGATCCGGGGATCCGCCTCATCCACGCCGCAGGCGACGACGCTCGGACGGGTGCTGGACGAGGTCAGCTCGGCGAACGCCGCCCGCCAGGCGGACCGCAAGTCGGTGGGCCGGCCATCGCTGATGAACCAGACGGTCGGCCGGTGTGTGCTCTCTCCGTTGGCCACGAACCGCGCCATGTCCGACTCGATCTCGTCCCGCGTGGCCGTGAACGCCGACTCGTAGCAGGTGCCGCCGCGTACGGCGAGGGCCGGCGCAACCAGCCCGGGAGCCAGCAGGTCACCGAGCGGGAGCCGGACCTCCGCGTGGTCGGAGAAGTCGATCAGCCCGAACCGTACCCGGGCCGCGACGACCGGGTGCAGCGCCAATGCGTCGACGAGCGCCGGCACGATCTCGTTCACCGCCTCCAACTTGCCGTCCGCCGCCATCGACACCGAGACGTCGACGACCAGATAGAACGGCAGCAGGCTGTTGTCTGATCGGCGCATCGATGGGCTCCTCCGTCCGCCATGCTGCAGGTCTGACGGACGGGTGTGGGCCGAGCTGGAGCTGTACCTCAGTGTGGCTGGCCGTCCGCTGGCTCGTGCGGCTGGCTGTCGGCTGGCTCGTGCGGCTGGCTGTCGGCGGCGATGTCGGACACGATCTGGCAGGTGTCGACAACCGGATCGACGGCCTGTGCCTGGTCGGCCAGCTGGAACAGCAGCGACCGCAGTGCCTCGCGGTCGGTCGGCCGCAGTGACCCGAGCAGGTGCCCCTCGGCCTGCTCCAGCCGGTCCCGGGTCGCCGACCAGACCTGGTGCCCGCGGTCGGTCGCGACGATGGTCTTGTGCCGGCGGTCGTCCGGGTTGGCCCGCCGCTCGACCAGCCCGGCGCGCTCCAGATCGTCGATCAGGTAGGTCATCACCGTCTTGTCGATGCCCAGCCGACGGGCCAGCGAGATCTGACTCTGCGGCGTGGCCTCGACCGCCGCCGCCAGCACCTGATGGCCGCGCGGCCCGCCGGGCAGGTCGTGCAGCACGGCGCCGCTGCTCTTGACGTACGCCCGGAAGACCACGCCCAGCGCCCAGCCGAGGTCGCCACCGCCAGCGGCGCGGGCCGGACCCGGACCCGGACCCGTGCGTTCACCGGGACGAGGCATACGCCGAGCTTATCGCCGGCTCGTCTGCACCGACTGACCATCCTCACGTCAGAAGAGTCACAGTGCCGATCGTCTGCTCAGCAGACTATCTTGTGATCCGAACGCATGACTGCTGTCGCGGGGAGCGAACGACATGGCTGACTACGGACACGACCTGCTGTTCGGCACCTTCATCACGCCGGTCGCCGAGCAGGCCGACCGGGCCCTGGCGCTGGCCCAGTTGACCGAGGAGGCCGGGCTCGACCTGGTGACCGTGCAGGACCACCCGTACCAGGCCCGGTTCCTGGACACCTGGACGCTGCTGTCGGTGATTGCCGCCCGCACCACCCGGGTCCGGGTCGCGCCGAACGTCGCCAACCTGCCGCTGCGGCAGCCGGCGATGCTGGCCCGCAGCGCGGCCAGCCTCGACCTGCTCAGCGGCGGCCGAGTCGAGCTGGGCCTCGGGGCCGGTGCCTTCTGGGACGCCATCGCGGCGATGGGCGGTGGCCGGCTCACCCCGGCCGAGAGCGTCGAAGCGCTGGCGGAGGGCATCGAGATCATCCGCTCGGTCTGGGACGCCGACGGCGGCACCGTCAAGGTCGATGGCCGGCACCACCGGGTACGGGGCGTGCACCCGGGGCCGGCGCCCGCCCACCCCATCGGCATCTGGCTGGGTGCGTACAAGAAGCGGATGCTCGGGGTCACCGGTCGGCTTGCCGACGGTTGGCTGCCCAGCAGCCCGTACGCGCCGCCGGAGCAGCTGCCGGCGATGAACGCGGCCATCGACGCGGCGGCCCGGCAGGCGGGGCGGGACCCCGGTGCGGTCCGCCGGCTCTACAACATCAGCGGTACGTTCGGCAGCGGCGACGGATTCCTCACCGGTACGCCGGCCGACTGGGCCGAGCAGCTCGCCGGACTGACCCTGGAGCAGGGCTTCAGCGGCTACCTGCTGGCCAGTGACGATCCGGACATGATCCGCCGGTTCGCCGCCGAGGTGGTGCCGGCGGTCCGCGACCTGGTCGCCGCCGGCCGGAGCGCCGCAGCAGCGGGTTCGGTTCCCGCCGCCCCGGCCGCCGCAGCCGCCGGCATCACCCCCACCCCCGACGACGGGGTACGGCTCAGCGCTGAACGCGTCTGGGACGAGTCGACCCGGCCGACCGCCCCGCCACCCGACCCCGCGCTGACCTACAGTCCCGCCCAGCGGACCGCCGGGCAGCACCTGATCGACGTACACGATCATCTGCGCGAGGAGCTGCGGACCGTGCGTGACCTGATCGACCAGGTCGCGGCCGGCACCATGACCGCCGGCGGTGCCCGGGCGCACATCAACACGATGACCATGCGGCAGAACAACTGGACCCTCGGCGCCTACTGCGAGTCGTACTGCCGGGTGGTGACCACCCACCACACCATCGAGGACATCGGCATGCTGCCGCAGCTGCGCCGGGCCGACCCGGGACTCGCACCGGTGGTCGACCGGCTGTCGGAGGAACACCACGTCATCCACGACGTGCTGGAACGGGTCGACCGGGCACTGGTCGCCCTGGTCAGCGAGCCGGACCGGATCGGCGACGTCAAGGCCGCCGTCGACCTGCTCACCGACACCCTGCTGTCCCACCTGTCCTACGAGGAACGCGAGCTGGTCGAGCCGCTCGCCCGGTTCGGTGTGGGTTGACCGGCACGGGCACGGCAGGATCTCCACCATGCGGCTGAGTATCGAGCGCGCCGACTTCGCTGATCCGGAGCTCGGCGTCTTCCTGCAGGCACATCTCGACGAACTCGCGCCAACGGCGCCTGCCGAGAGCCGACACGCGCTGGATCTTTCCGGGCTGCGGGCACCGGGCGTCCGGCTGTGGGTCGCCCGGATGAGTGGCGAACTGGTGGGCACGGGTGCCCTGGCCGAGGTGGAGCCGGCGCACGAGGAGATCAAGAGCATGCGGACGGATCCGCGACGACGTGGCCAGGGCATCGCCGCGCGCGTCCTCGACCACCTCATCGAGGACGCGCGACGACGCGGCATCCGCCGTATCTCGCTGGAGACCGGAAGCATGGACTTCTTCGTCCCGGCGAGGACGTTGTACGCGAAGGCGGGCTTCGTCCCCTGCCCGCCCTTCGGCGCCTACGTCGATGATCCCAACAGCACGTTCATGACCCGCGAGCTGACGTGACCTGAGGCGCGTTCCACCTCGCGCGGGGCATCCAACCGCTCTCAACCCGCGCTGGCCGTACGGGGGCGCGCAGGACCGGTACGCCGCCATCTCGCACGCCCGCACGCCATCACGCTATGGCCGGGTCGCAGCCGTCGACACTTCGAGGCTGCGGTTTTCGTGCGTCGACGACGATTGCGGCACGACGTGCAACCTCCCGGGGCGCAGCCGTGTGGGAAAGGGCGGAAGGGGACCGGCAGCCGCCGGTCCGACCGTCAAGGAGGCCACTTTGTCGAAGAAGCCCGTCGTGTTCGCGCTGCTAGGGGTGGCTGCCGCGCTGACCTACGCGGTGCCGGCGATCGCCGCGATGTCCTCCGAGTCATCGGGGCCGCCGCCAAGGCCGACTGTCACGGCCACGTCGGCTCCGCCGGTGTCGGCTCCGCCAGCTGAGGGTCCGGCTCCGGCGGTGTCGGCTCCGCCGGTGGACGTGTCGGCTCCGCCGGCGGCGATTCCGGCCACGCCGCCGCCAGCGGAGGACACGCCGATCGCGCCGACAGCTGCTCCGGCTCTGCCGGTCGACGTGTCGGCCCCGCCGGTGGAGGTGTCGCCTCCGCCTGCGGCGGCTCCGGTCCCAGCGGCGCCGACGGCAGTTCCCGCCAAGTAGCCCGGTCAGGTCCGTGTCGCGGGACCCGAGCGCAGGATCCGGCGCAGGTCCCCCTGTTCCTGAGGAGAAGTGCTGCCGTTGACGAACGGTTCGCATGAAAAGGACGCCGGGTTCAGCGAGTACGTCGCGACCCACGCAGAGCAGGTGCGCTTCACCGCGTACCTGCTCTGCGGTGACTGGCACGAGGCGGAGGACCTGGCGCAGGCGGCATTCGTCCGCCTGTACCTGGCGTGGGAGCGGGTCGACCGGACGGAACCCATCAACGCCTACGTACGGAAGATCGTCACCCGTACCTATCTGAACGAGCGGCGCAGGCTGTGGCGCAAGCTCGAGCGGCTGACCAGCGCACCTCCCGAGCTACGGGCTGAGTCACCGCCGGCACCGGAGCAACGGATGCTGATCCTCTGGGCGCTGTCCAAGGTGCCGAGGCGGCAGCGGGCCGCGCTGGTGCTGCGGTACTGGGAGGACCTGAGCCTGGTCGAGGCCGCCGAAGCCCTTGGCTGCTCGGTCGGCACTCCCAAGGGTCGTTAGCTGCTAAGGTCGATGTTAGCAGCTAGGGGCATCGATTGAACAGGGGACGATCCGATGGTACGGCGGGGATCGCGGGCTGGGAACCGGGCTCGGTTCGACAGCAAGGACGCGTTGTTGACTGGCGGCGCGGAGGTGCGGGCGTTGCAGTACCAGCGGGCCAGTCAGGACAAGAAGGAACAGGGCAAGAGCGTCGGCGACCAGGGCAAGATCAACCTTGCCGAGATCACGAAGCGGTCGTGGACCGACGCCGGGTCGTTCACCGACAACCACCGGTCGGCGAGCCGGCACGCCACGAGGGAGCGCGAGCAGTTCGAGTTGTTGATCGAGCGGATCCGCTCGGGCAAGGGCGACGTGCTGGTGATCTGGGAGATCTCCCGGCGGGAACGTGACCTCGCGGTGTACGTGAAGGTCCGGGACATGTGCACCGAGGTCGGCCTGAACTTCTGGCTCGTCGGCGGGGTGCTGTTCGACCTGCGGGACAAGAACGACCGGATGATGCTCGGCTTCCAGGCCGTCCAGGCGGAGTGGCTGGCCGACTCGATCCGCGACAACGTGTTGCGCGGCGTCGTCGGCGCGGCCGAGGCGGGCCGTCCACACGGGAAGGTGACCTACGGCTATCGGCGGATCTACGACCAGCGGACGAAGGCGCTGGTGCGGCAGGAGCCGGACACCGAGATCCGCACGGCGGTAGCGGCGGATGGGACGGTGACCGAGTACAGCCACGCCGGGGTGGTGCGGGACAACTTCACGAAGGTGGCTGCCGGGGTTCCGCTGATCACGATCGAGGACGAGTTGAACGCCAAGGGCATCCCGTCCCCGCAGGGGTCGACGTGGCGGCGGGGGATTATCCGCAAGCACGTGATGAACCCGGCCTACATCGGTAAGCGGGTGTTCCGGGGCGAGGTGATTGGGGACGGCATCTGGCCCGCGCTGGTGGACGAGGACCTCTACTGGGCGTGCGTCCGCCTGCTGGAGGACCCGTCCCGGACGACCACCCGCGCCGGACGGGCCGTCCACCTGCTGTCCTACATCGTCCGCTGCGGGGTGTGCGGCAGTCCGGTCTCGTCTCACCAGGTCAGCCGCCACGGTTGGGAGGGGCGGGTGTACTCCTGCCTGCGGAGGCGGTGCGCCGCTGTGAAAGCGGAGTTCCTGGACGAGTACGTCCAACGGGTCGTCGTGGCCTGGCTGTCGCTGCCGGAGACCGGAGAGATGCTGTCGGCCCTGTCCGGCGGGGACGAGCAGGCCGCGCACGCCCGCGCCGAGGCCGCCCGGCTGCGCGCCGAGTTGGAGGACTGGCGCAAGCTGGGCGAGGAAGGCGAGGTGTCCGCGATCGCCTACGCCCGCGCCGAGAAAGGGCTCACGGCGCAGATCGCCGAGCACGAGGCACGGGCACAGGAAGCCGGCATCCCGCCGGTACTGCGCGGGATGATCGGGGAACACGCCGCCCGGAAGTGGGCCGAGCTGGGCGACGAGGTAGCGGTGAAGCGGGAAATCATCCGCACCGTGGCTGACATCAAACTGTTGCGGGCTGGCAAGGGCACCCGTCAGCCGTTCGGCGCCCACCGCCTCGAATGGACGTGGCGGTTCGGCCCGGAGGTCGAGGAGAACGCGGCGTAGGCCGCTGGACGACATGAGCGCCGGGCGGGCCGATCCCAGCAGGGTCGACCCGTCCGGCGTTTGCATGTCAGGCCGCTCGGTCGGTGCCGATGGTGTCGCGTTCGTTCCACCGCAGCATCCGGGCGATCCGGATCGCTACGTCTGGAGTCATCGGCGGCGCGGTCCGGGCAAGAGCCTGAATCTCGTGTTCGGTCGCCGGGTCGAGCAGGTGACGGGCCATCGGTAACGTCCCCCGGGCGTCCGGATGGCCGGGTGTGGCGGCGTGCGGGTTGTCGGCGGGGGTGGGGTCGCCATCCGGGGTCACCGCGCGGTTGAGCGTCCCCCGGTCGCCTTGTGGGCGAGAGCGCGGTTCAGGTGTCGTCTGGCTTGTGGCCATCTTCCTCCGCTGTGAATGCCGCTCGTCGGGTCCGCTGTCTTGTGGTCATCGCTTTTCGCCTTCCTTCATTCAAGAATGACGCGGGGGCGTTGCCACCCGCGCTACCCGTAGCCCTCGGTGACAGCCGTTCCGGCGCGAGGCGACACGGGAGAACAAAGCCCGACACGGGCCGGGACAATAGGGTGTAATGAAGTGCACAGATTCGTTTCCTGGTATCAGGGTCGAGGCGTTACCAGGGGCTCGTAGGCGTTACCGCCTCCGGCTGGTGCTACGGGGCTACCGGTAGCGCCCAGGCCGCCGGGGCGATGGGTGTTACCAGCGCGGCGGCACTGGTCCCACCTCTGTCGGGGCGGCCGGTGGCACCCATACGACGCGGTCGTGGTGCTGTACGCCGCTCGTGTCGGGCTGTACCGTTCCGTATTGATTGGTCTGTGCCCCGTAGCGCGGTTGCAGTGACCACTCGTCGAATAGCCGGGCCGGTTGAGCAAGTTGTAGTACGGGTTACCAGATCTCGCGTACGCGCCGTCCGGCCGCGTAGCAAGATATGGCAATTGACCGCCATCTTGCGGAGCAAGATATGGCCTCTGCTTATCAATCTCGACCGGGCGCGGTCGAGATTCCGGTGGTGCGGGTGGTCAGGGGTCGTCGGCTGTCTGGGCGAGTAGTGCGGTGATGAGGTCGGCCAGTGGGGTGATCGAGTGTCTCTGGTTGTGGGGTAGACGTTGGTGGTGGTGGCAGCCGGGGCAGTTGCCGGTGTCGTTGGTGGGCAAGGTCAACCGGCAGAGGGCGCAGGCGGTGAGGTGCTCGTCGTCGAACGCGGCGGCGAGGGCGTCACGGTGGGTGTGGCGGCGTTGCCACCAGGACAGCGCGCGCCACCGCCGGTCGACGTGTTCGTCGCGCCACTCGGGATAGGTGAGCCGGACGCGGTAGTGGTGGCGGTCGGGGGGTTGCCAGTCACGCCAGACGTCAGCCTGGACTTGTTCGCGGCTGCGGGACTGATCGAGCCATCGGTGTTCGCCGGGAGCGAGGAGACGTTGTTCTGCGAGGTGGGTGGCGGCGGTGTACCAGGCGGGCCGGTCGCCTCCAGCTGCGGTGAGGTGGGCGAGGTGGTGAACCTGATGGGACCAGGCGGTGTGGTGTGCCCGGGTGAGCGCGGCACGCAGCGCCTTGGCGGTGGCGGTGTCGTCGGGGTGCTGTCGCCACCAGTCGGCGAGCGCGGCCAACAGGTGCGTGACGTCGAGGTCGGCGGTGAACGGGTTGCGGGGGTCGTGGTCGCGGTCGAGAAGGTAGGCCAGCAGATCGACGGCGGCGGGGCCGAGATCCGATTCGAGTTGCTGTGGGTGGCGGGCCAGGTCGCGCAGGGTGTGGGAGCGTCGGCGGGCGAGTTCGGCGGCGCGTTCCCGCCGGTAGGCGGGTTGGGCGGCGGCGGTGATGGTGGCGCGTTCGCCGAGGATCGCGGTGATCGTGGTTTCGGCGGCTTCGGGGTCGGTGAGGTTCCAGGCGTGTGCGGTGACGGCGCGGGCGGGGTCGCGGACGAGGCCGGTCGCGGCGACGATCAGCCGGCCGTGTTCAGCGATGCGGTCATAGTCGGTGACAGGGTGTCGGCGGTAGCGGCTGGGGGTGTGGTCTTCGCGGAGGTGTTTGGCGGCGTTGCGGGTGAAGGTGACGGCCCGGTGGGCGGTGGTGGTGAACAGCAGCAGGGGTGGGCAGTGCGGGAACCTGCCGCGCCACGCCTGGTCGCGGGCGTAGGCGCGGTACCGGTCGAGTTTGGCTCTGAGCTGATTTTGGGTCATGGAGGCGAGGTCGATCTCCACGAACGCCACCGTCGCTTCCCCGTCGGGGAGGGTGGCTTCGTACACGGCGTCGGGGGTGAGGCGCTTGGTCGTGGTGCCGCCCCACGCGGAGGTGGGGCCGTCCCATTCCTGCCAGCCGGCCCGGTCGGTGGCCCAGCCGGTCATGGTGAGTCCGGCGGGTGGGCCGTTGTCGCGCAGGGCGAGCCACACCTCGGTGATCGTGGCGGCGTGGGCGGAGAACATCGCGGAGGGTCGGCGGCCGTCCGCCAGGGCGGTGCCGGTGATCAGGCGTGCTCCGGCGGGGCGGAGCCACCAGTGGTGGGGTGCGCTGCCGGTGTGGCGGCCGGGCCGGTCGTAGTCGACCATGCCGGCGGCACGGAGTTGTTCAAGCCGGTACAGCACCGTACGGGCCGGGGTGGTGGTGGCGCGGGCGAGTTGGTCGGTGGTCATGACCCGGTGGTTGTTGAGCAGGAGCAGGAGTTGTTCGCTGGGGCCGCCGGAGGCCCGCAGCCGTAGGGTGGTTCCGGACGACATCAGCTTTCCTTTCGCTGTCGCGCTGACAAGCGCATCCCCGGGGGAAGAGTTGACATCTATGTCAGTCGCCGGCCGGTGAAGGATCGGCGAAGTCGGGCTGACCTGCGTGTTCACGCCGCGTTGGGTTGCGGATCGGGTGCAGAGCAGTCCGCAACCCCTGACAGCCGCACCATGCCGGGCACGGACCGACACCCGAACCGGGCATCTTCTGTCAGCGCCTGGACCGGGGTGAACCCCGCGAAGTCTGCTGTTCAATCTCGAATCATCCTGTTCAACCTCTAATCGGACACTCTTTGTCGGTGGTGGACTTCTGTCAGGGGCGGGTGGTGACAGATGCCGTCAGGAGCTGGACAGCCCCGCACCGCCACCGCCGCAGCGGGGTCGGGTGTTGGGTGGGGTGGTGGGTGTCTGTTGGGTGGACAACAGCCCCGGTGCGAGGCGCGGGCCGAGGACGAGCTACCCCTTCACCAAGGGGATTACAAATCCGGCCCGCCGATTGGAAAACCCCAGGTCGCAGCCCTGCAATCTGAGATGCGGTCCGTCGGCCTCATCCCGGTACGCGCCGACCGTCACCCGCCGTGGAAGGACCGGGGCCCTCTACCTATAGAGGGGAAGCGTCGGTGGTCGAACTTTCCGTCCACGCGAGAAAATCTTGGACACCTGCGCGCGTAAGGTGCGACGCTGCCTTGCTGTTGTCAGCGGCGAGCGGGCCTTCGCGTAGATTGATCGCCGCTCGTCGGGCGATCAGGGCGGCCGGCTGGTGGTCGGGGAGTTCACTGCGGGACGCTGCGGCCCTGGCTATCTGCTGTCCGTTGTGCGTGACGGTCCAGCCCGGGCCAGGTCCTGCTGCCCCGCCCGGCATCCCGCTCTTTCGCATCCCAAAAATCTGCCCCTTGACGGGAATAGACCATCGGTGCTAGCGCGCTGGCCTATCGCGCAGCCGCGTTCCGTGCGGGCAGTCGATCGTGAGGAGCTGATTTGACCAGCGTGGACTTTCACGCCAGGTGCGAGTCGTACGTCCGGATCTCGATCAAAGACCTCAACGGCAAGTACGGTGTCTACCTGGACACCGACCACCCCGACCAGCACAACTACCCCGGTGTGAAGGTCGCCGCGTGCGAACTCGCCGCCGGTCACCCGGGCGAGTGCGAGATGTTCGTCGAGGGCGATGGCGGCCACAACGGCGAGCCCTACCAGGGGCACTGGCTGGCCTGGCACCACCGCAGCAAGTACGACGAGCTGCAGAGCACCTACCGGTGGACCAGCCACTCCGAATGCTGCCAGGTGCAGAGCCCGACCGGATGGCACTGCAATCGCTACGCCAAGCACCGTGGTGGCCACGCCTTCATAGTCGAGGACTAGCGACGGCACCAGGTCCGGCCCGCCGACCAACCAAAGTCGGCGGGCCGGACCGGCGCGTCAGGCAGCGCCCTACCAGCCGCGCCGGGTCTGGTAGGGCGGCAACTGGTCCCGCAGCACCCCCGCGAATTCCGTCCGCAGGGCCGCAAGGTCGACCGGCCGCCCAGCCATCCGCTGACCCAGCTCGGCGAGGGGCCACGCCGCGAGGTAGCCGAACCGTACCGCGTACACCCCGACCGTGTGTAGGCCGTACCGGTCCGAGTAATCCATCAACGCGTACCCGAGCAACTGGTCCAGGTCCGTCCGCGCCAGCGACGCCGCTCGAGTGCCGTCCGCGCGGGGCTTGCCACCCTGACCAGCCTTGAAATCGACCAACATCCCACCGGCGATCAGGTCCGCGTCGCCGGCGAGGTCGGCACTGCCGTCGAACGTCATGCCGGTCGTCACGGGCCCGGCCGGCCCCTGGCAGCAGCCGCTCAACCGCCAGATCCCGCATCGCGGTCAGGTCGGCCACTTCCACCTCGTTGGCCAACGCGAGTAGATCCGCCGCGCCACTGGACTCGTTTAGGCGCATCAGCCGGGAGTGCTCCACCGACACCGCCCGATACAACTCCACCAGCAGCGCCAAGGCGTAACAAACCCGCGCCCACCATCCGCAACTCCACCGCACCGTTCGCCGTCTTGCGGGGATGCTCCCCGGCCGCGAGCTCGCGAAGCAACTCCCGGCCCGCCCGCAGGCACGGCGCCCGCCCCGACAACAGCCCCATCAGTGGCAGCGCGATCGACGGCAGCGGATCAACGAGCATCCGCAGCCAGAAGTCGATCGCCGCACCCTGCGTACCCGGCACCACCCCAGCCGGCATCAGCACCTGCTGGACGCCGGCCGCGACGCGGAACTCCGACTGGATCTCCTTGTACTGCGGAAACGTGGCACCCAGCCACCCCGCCACCGGGCTCTGCCGGTCCTTCACCTCATACGTCAACGCAGATATAGCGGCACACTACCGAGAGCAACTGACAGGAAGCGCTAAGCGATCCACGCTCCAAACTGCCCCTCCCCCCGACAGCCCGAAGAAGGGCCACCCGCTGACGCTGGCAGCAGAACGGGCCGCTGAGCAGTGACATCCACCCAGAGCAGCACCACGCACGTAGGCTCGTGACCACGGCCAGGAGCCACAGTCCGCTCCGGTGGTGAGCAGCAAGGGACGGGGTCAACGGGATGCGATCATCGCGCCGTACCGGCAACCGGCGTCGCTAGCAGGAATCCGCCGTGCCCGCCCCGCACCAGCCGACCACACTGTCCAACGCCGGACTGGGATCACCACGACGACGGGCCGACCTCACCGTCCTCGGCCAGATCGAAGCCCAGGCCCGCACCCACATCACCCTGACCGTCCCCAGCAACGTCATCGACCCGGACACACCCCCGACCCCGCTGCCCATGGTCGACTTCCGCCTCCACGTCATGCGCGCCCCCGGCCCCATCCGGGACCGAGCCTGGCGGCACCTCGCCGAAACCGCCCGCGCCCACCGCGGCGACTGGAACCTGTACGCGCTCGGCGTCGCCTACCCGAAACTCCGCACCCAGGCCAACAAACTCACCGCCTATCTCGCCCCCGGCCCGGCCGCCCAGGCCCACTACACCCTCGCCATCGAGTTCCTGTTCGCCCTGCACCGCCTCGACCTGACCACACCGCAGCTCTTCCCCCGACTCACCGATGCGGCCTACACCCACGCCAGCGGACGCAAACGACAACACCCGCCACCCGTCTACGACCTCGACGCGCTACCCGACGACCGCATCCCCCGCTCCGAGCACGGCAATCCCGAACGCGACGCCCACCTCGACGACGCCAACCAGGAAACCGTCCACGACGTCCTGAACCGCCTCGTCACCCACTCCGGCCGGCGGACGATCAGCGACACCCAGGCCACCCTGATCCGCCGCACCTACCTCAACGGCGAAACCCTGCGCGCGGTCGCCGCCGACCTGCACCTCAGCGAACCCAGCGCCTCCAAACAACGCACCCGCGCCGCCACCACCATCGCCAGACTCCTCAGCCGACACGACCTCACCGAACCCCTACCCACACGTCCGACCGTTCGGCACGACCCGCCGGAGCGGAGATAGCCGCGACCGTGCCCGCCGGGTCAATCCGGAGGCAGGCCGCCGTCGGCGGTCGGCGCCGCCCTGGTGCCGAACGCCAGCTCGATCCCCGTTTGCAACAGGGACAGAGCCTCCCGCGCTGGCGGATCATCCTCGGAGATCCACATACAGTGATCTTCCAGGTTGTCCACGCACACCAACACCGGCCCGGCGAACGGCTCCCACGGAACGACCATGCTCCAGTCGTCCATTCCGCCCTCGACGCAATGCACGTACAGGACCACCCCGCCGCGCCCAGCGACACGACCAAACTCACCGCCGAGGGCGATCACACGCGGCGCTTGGTCAAAGGCAACCTGAGCGTCAACAGCGGAAGCCCATCGGACCCGCATCGCCGCCGCCGCAACGAAATCACTCAGCCCATCACGCGGAGCCTCGGGGTCCGGATGCGCCAACTCCCACGCCAACCGCTCCGCCAACCTCCGCCGACGCACGGAAGCTCCCCGTGACTGGTCAATGTCAGCCACGGCGGGCACCGGTGGTTCGTCCGGCAGCGGCAAGCTCCACCTGCACAGCTTGACACCCGGGCGGTTCGTGGCGCGAGCTACTGCTGAACGACGCTCGGCATGAGTACATGGGGTAGTGGGACGATCACCATACTGAATCGGCTCAGCGAAATCGCGCGACCGAAATCACTGCGACACGGGCCTACTGCAGGACGGGCCATAGTTCGCCTTCGCGCCTGGCTACGTGCCGATGGTTGACCTCTCGATCCCGCACCGCATTGAGCCACAGACCAGCCGAGGCCAGCATCCTTGAGCGTCACCAATCCCGACTGTGTCGCCCTGGTCTACCGGTTCGGGCTTCAGGCGGTGGGCTGAAGATGTGATCTCGGTATGCGCGCTCCGGGACAAGGCGCCGACCAGCCTGAGCCTTCTTGAGCCAGTCGACAAGTTCGAGGATGTCCTCCTCGCGTACGCCTTCTTGGCGTAGCTTCGCCGCGAAGGCTTCAGGTGCCACCCCATGCCACCGGTCACGGGCGTTCATGAGGTCTGCCTTGAACATGGCCTGTTCGTTCCACTTCAAGTGGTTGTCGTAGCCCTTGGCCATCATGGCGAGGTACTCGGCGATGCTGGCAACGCTGGATGGAAGGCCTTCAGGGTGAGTCATGGGCGAGTTGTATCATGTAGGTACGACATCGCTCAGAAAGCTTGACTTCTGGGCAGCGGCGCGGTGGTCAAAACAGTGCCCGTTCCGGAAAAGGTGAATTTAGTGATCAGACACCTGCATATAATGGGCGAGGCATTTGAATAATGGACGCCTTCGAGCAACAAGCCGAAGCGATCAAGGCCAATCCGGGTGCCTATCGCAAGGAGAAACGGATCATCTGTGACCGCTGTCAGCCGCACCGCACGATCGCCGTGGTATATGTCGGTGTGGACGGACGCCGGTGGCTATGGACGCCGGCTGGTCGCGGCCCGGTAAATCGTCCGGGGCAGAGCAGCGACGGTCCAGTCACTCCGGAACGCATACCTGCGCGAGCTGTTCCACTGCCCCGTGAGCTAGGGGATCTCGTCCAGTCTGCCGTAGCGACATGCCGACGGTGTCGAGCAGGGCTCCTCCTCATGCCCCAGATGGGTCGTATCCTCGCTGTCCCACTGGGGCCGCCGACGTGGGCGCGGGTGACAGAGTAGCCGCCACCATATGGTATTTTTGGAGCAGAACTTCATTGCCTGACCGGGATCGGCGAATCTGGCTCGCGCGCCTTGGCCGCCGCGAGACTTGGCCCCGAAGGGGGTTACCTCGCCGTGTCCGCGCTCGAATCGTATCTTTCCGCTGGGCCCTGGGTACTGGTCATTGTCGCCTTGACCTTCGTCGTACCCCGCCTCGTAGTCGCGTTGGTCGCCCTGTTCAGGGTGGACGCGGACAAGCTGCCGGCCGTGCTTCGGGCTCTGGCCGAACTCTTTCGCATCCGGCGCTGAGGGGGCCAGCAACGGCGAGATGAAGACCTGCCTGGGAGGATCGGCTTCGACGTGGGTCTGGTCTTGGGGTGCGGTCCGGCCACAGGCGGGCGCGCTTCATGGATCTCATTGGGGAGTGCTCCTACGAGCACCGCTGGCTGCCCTCGGTGCCTCAGCTGCGGCCGCGCCTTCCCGGGGCTGTCCGGCGGATTCGGTAGCGTACGTCCCTGTGACAGCTTCCGTGCTTGCCGAGGTCGCCGTTCTCGACCTGGCTGCCCAGGACCTGCCGTTTCTGGCCGACGTGTACCGGCTCGACAAGGTCGACGAAGTTCGATATCTGCCCGATGGGTTGATGAACCGCAACTGGCAGCTGCGGACCGTCGGTGGCGCGTTTGCGCTGAAGCTGCTGTTGGACGCGCCCGTGTCGACCGTGCGACGCAATCTGAGCGTCGCTGCGGCGCTCGCTGCGGCCGGTGTACCTGCGTGTCCGCCGGTGCCGACCCTCGGCGGTGACGTCGTCGCCGAGGTGGACGACCGCGCTTACAGCCTGTTCGGCTGGCTGGAGGGCGAGCACATTGCGGGCACCGGATTGTCGGCCGGTCAAGCACATCACCTTGGCGGTGTGGTTGGCAGGCTGCACCGCGAGCTCAACGATCCGGGCCTGCGGAGGTGGCTGCCGGCTGCCGGTGCCGTCACGGCCACGGTGGCAGCGCCCGGTGAGGCGGTGGCCGAGGCTGACCGGTATCTACGCGCCATCGGCGCGTTCGCTTCGGCGGCACCGTTCGATGTCCAGACGGTCGAGTTGCTGCGGCGGCGCAAGGCGCTCATCGCCGAGTATGGGCATCTACGCCCGGCCACCGATCAACCGGCTGGCCCTGCCGGATACACCCATGGTGATCTTCAGCATCGCAACATCATCTGGCGTGATGGGGTGGTGGCCGGAGTGATCGACTGGGATCGGATCAGGGTTCGCCCGTTCGGCGAGGAGATCGCCCGGACCGCCACGCTGCAGTTCGGTGGTGAGGCGGGCGAGTTGGATCTGGAGTTGGTGGCCGCGTTCGTCGCCGGGTACCGTGCCGTGGTCGCGATCAGCGACGCCGAGCTGGTCGACGCGGTGGACCGCCTATGGTGGAAGCGGGCCTCGGACTTCTGGCAGCTGGTCTTCCACTACGACCGAGGCGACCACTCCTGTGACCACCTGTTCTTCTCCGGTGAGACGTTCCTGCACTGGTGGACGGCAAACCGGGGTCAGGTGCGCGACGCCTTCGCGGCGCGACCCTGACCCTCGCTACTCGCAGGGCGATGTGCTCGATCCCCCGGAGCGGGACTGGAGGGCGCTACCGGGTCTGCGCTGGACGAAGCTAAAAATGGATCATGGATCGGATGCCTTGGCGTGCTTCTGCGTCGGCCATCGCCTCGTTCACGTTGTGCAGCGGCCTGCTGCTGGTGATGATGTCCTCGCTGCGCAGGGTGCCCCGCATCGCCAGATCGGCGTAGCGCGGGATGTCGAAGCGAGTGCGCACCGATCCCATCACGGTGCCGGTGATCCCGCGACCGTGCCGCAACAGGGCCGCTGGCAGGCGAATTTCGGCGCCGGGCGGCATCATTCCCAGAACGGTGGCCTGCCCACCGGGGCGCAGTACGGCGAACGCCTGCCCGGCCGTCTCGGCCAGGCCGACCGCCTCGATCGCGGCATCGACGCCGCCGGGCGCGATCGCGAGAACTTGCTTGGTGACGTCGCCGTCGGCTGGATCGATGGTGACGGTGGCACCGAGCTTGGCGGCGATCTCCCTGCGGTGCGGCTCCAGATCTACGGCGATCGTCTCGGCAGCGCCGCTGATCCGTGCGGCCTGGACGGCTGCCAGGCCGACCCCGCCGCAGCCGAACACGGCCACTGTCGACCCCGGTGCCGGGCGGGCGACGTTGAACACCGCCGCGAGACCGGTGGTCAGACAGCAACCCAACAGCGCTGCGGCGTCGAAGGACAGCCCGGCGGGCATCGCCACGAGTGCGGCCTCGTCAACGAGCATCAGCTCGGCGAACGCGGAGACACCCAGGTACTGGCGTACGAGCCGCCCGTCGATGGTCATCCGTGTTTTCTGGCGCTGCTTGGTGCCTGGGTCGGTGCAGTAGACCATGCGTCCGGTCAGGCAGGCCGCGCACCGTCCGCAGAATGTCTGATCACACACGATCACCCGGTCGCCGTCTTTGAAGCCGCTGACTCCGGCACCGATGGCCTCTACAACACCGGCAGCCTCGTGCCCGAGCACAGTGGGTACGGGGAAAGGCACGGTGCCGCGCGCGAAGTGCAGGTCGGTGCCGCAGATCCCGGCCGACACGGTACGCACCAGGACTTCGCCGTCCGCGGGCTCGCTGAGTTGGATGTCTTGTAGCTGGAAGGGCTCGCCGGGCTTGCGCATTACTGCGGCGCGGCAGACATAGGTCATCGGTGGACCTCCTGGGGCGGTGGGTCAGGAACGGTGGGTCAGCACGTGAGCCAGGGCCTGGCCGACCTGGGCCATGTAGTCATCGGCGGCCACGGTGGGGATCTTGAGGATGAGGGTGCTGCGGCGTGCTTGCCGGTAGTGGGGGAACGCGCCTGGGTCTGGGGGCCGCCATGGGCTGTGTTGTAGGTGAGGCCAGTAGCGGTGCAGCAGCGCCGGGGTGTGCAGCAGCGGGCTGGCCAGCCAGTCCGGGTAGATGCGCCGTACGGGGATGCCCTGCGCGGCAAAGGTTTCGTGCAGCGCTTCAGCGTCGGCGCCGGGCTGAAGAAGCCGTAGCGGGGTGCCGTACCAGCCTCGGACGCCGCCCGGGCCGGGGTCGGGCACGGCGATCGGGGCGGCGTGGTCGTGCAGCACGTCACGCAGGATCGCGAGGTTTGCCTCGGAGGCCGCCATGCGTTGTGGCAGGCTCGCCAGCTGCTGCCGGGCGATGACCGCCGACAGAGCAGGCATCCGGTATTTGTGTGCGGCGCCGGTGTCGGCGGTCGTCACCAGTTCGGGCAGGGTCAGCTCGGCCTGCAGGCGGTGAGGATGGTGCCCGAGGCTCATCGCCCGTTCGTAGACGGCCTGGTCGTTGGTGGTCAGGATGCCGCCCTCGCCGCCGGAGACCGACTTGGCCTCCTGCAAGCTGAAGCATCCGGCGGTGCCCCAGGAGCCGACTGGGCGGCCGGCGTGGCGTGCCCCGTGGGCATGGGAGCAGTCCTCGACCACAGGGACTGCGGCGACTGCGGTCAGTGTGTCCATGTCGGCGGGTAGGCCCCAGGCGTGCGTGACGAGCACGGCGCTGACGTCGCCCGTTTCCGTGAGCGCGCATGTGTCGAGGTTGGCCGACTCGGCCGCGACGTCGGCGAATACTGGGAAGCTCCCGACCTGGAACGCGGCGGTGATCGGCGAGATCCACGTCATCGGTGACATGAGCACGCCGGCGTCGGGACGGGCACCGACCGCGTGTAGGGCGGCCTTGAGTGAGGCGGTGCCGGAGTTGAACGACAACGCGAAGGCGGTGCCGGCTAGGGCGGCGAAGGCGTCCTCGATTGAGGCGGTCGCCGGGCCTCGGGTGGTCTCCGACAGGTGTCCGGTGTCGAGCAGTTGCAAGACGGCTGCACGCTCGGCTGGTCCGTACTTCGGCTGCTTCGGGAACGGAAGTTTGACTAGCGGAGCGGTGGCGGTCATCGAGGCCCGCCTGCGGAGACGACCCGTACGGCGTGTTTGATCGCGTCGTGTTCGGTGCGGTGCAGGTGTGCGCCGCTGCCGCCTGGGGTCGGTGGCAGGGACAGCCAGAACACGCGCAGCTCTTCGGCGACGGCGATCACGTCGTGGTCCAGTCCGGCGGCGGTGAAGATGATGTCTCCGGCCGTGATGTGATGCTGCTCGCCGCCGACCTGGACTGTGCCGGTTCCTGCGGCGACGAGCCAGAACTCGTCGAAATCGTGGTAGTGGCGGTCGAAGGTGGCGGTGCCGTCGGAACGGATGACGAACATCCCAGCTGATTGGACCGGGCAGCCCGGCGGTCTGCTGTCCGGGGTGATCCGCTGGCGGGCAGCGGTGTGGATGACGGTCATGCGGTTCCCTTTCTCATCGGTGGTGCGGGTCAGACGGCCAGGCGCGGGATCGCGCGCGGAGCTCCGTGGTCGAGGTCGTCGAGGTCGGCGGCCAACTGCGCGGCGCGCAGGCGTACCGTTTGCGGGTTGCCCTGGCGGGCGTGCCAATGCAGCAAGGAAGTGGCGATACGCAGGCGGTATACGGTGAGGCGGTAGCGGATCTGCAGGCTCGGCGGTTGGTCGAAGTAGCCGTCGAACAGCGCGGCGGTCAACTCGGGCGGCTCCTGCAGCGACCAGCCCGCCAGGTCGGTCAGCGGGTCGGCTCCGCGCACGCTCTCCAGGTCGACAAGTCCGGTGACCCGGCCGGCGTCGGCGATGACGTGCCGTGCGGCCCAGTCGCCGTGGACCAGTCGCGCGGCAACACCGTCGCAGCGCCTGGCGTGCTGTACCAGGGCGCGGCGCGTCCGGGCCTCCAGCGTTGGCAAGCTGACCCCGGCGATCCGTGAAGGGATCGCGCAGGTGCGGCCGCCGAGTAGCCAGCTGCGCATCGACGGATGTCGGCCGTGTCCGTCGGCGTCGAGTTGCCCGAACCCGTCGACCGCGGTTGCGTGGACGCGGCGTAGCAGCCGGCCGGCCTGCCGGGCGACGGCAGTATCTGCGGCGGCCAGGTTTACGTCGCCCGCCGGATCGGCGAGCGGCAACCCAGGGCACCGGGTCTCGACGCAGCTGTGCTGGTCGAACCAGAGAATGCGGGGCACGGGGACGCCTGCCGCCGCCAGGGTGGCGCTCGCCCAGGCCGCGACGTCGTACCGTGCGGCCTGGTGCCGGCTTAGTTTGATCATCACTGGGCCGTGGGCGGTGGTTGCCGAGTAGAGCCGGTTGTCCGCGCCGCCGCACAACAGGGTCAGCCCGACGCGGTCGGCTGCCGGCTCTGCCCTGGCCAGCGCGGCACGAGCTGCGGTGTAGGAGTCGCTGCCGATCATGACCGTTCCCAGGCCGGGGCGACCGGGGCCGGGCGGCCGGTGCGCGCCGAGGTCAGCGCAGCGTCGAGTAAAGCGATCGGGGCCAGCGGTGGCGGTGCGGCGGTTCCGGCGTGCAGCGCGTCGACCATCGCGTCGATGCACAGCCGGTATCCCGGTGGTGTGTCCAGCAGGTGGATCGGGCGATCGCTGTCCTGACGGCCGGCGCAGGCGGTGACGGTGCCCGCGCCGTCCCAACGGGCTGCGAATTCGTGTGCTTCGACCCGCCAGATTCCATTCGCCGGGGTGCGCAGCTGCGGCCCGGTGTACCCGACGCGGTAGCTGGCGAGAGAACCGTCCGCGAATGTGACGATCATGGTGGCGAGGCCGCCGTGAGGGCCGACGAACCCGATCGGCGTCTCGGTACAGCAGACCTGCACCGCAGGTGCCGGCACCAGCTCGCTCAGCTGGTCGAACGCGTGCACGGCTAGGTCGGTGGTCACCGGCAAACTTGTCTTGCTGCGAAACCCGGGGTCGGGCAGGCTGACCAGGACGTCTCCGGTAACCATCAGCGGTCCCTCCGTAGCCTGGCGCAGCAGGTCCCGGAACTGCAGGAACTGGCCGTCGCGGGCACGGTTGCGCATCACTGCGAGCAGCAGGCCGCGCTCGGCGGCCATCCCGGCCAGCATGCTGGCATCGGCGAGGCTGGTGGCCAGCGGCTTTTCGGACAGCACATGCAGTCCTGCCGCCAGAGCGCTGCGGGACACGGCGGCGTGCAACGCCGGTGGCGTGAGATTGACCGCCACCTCGGCGTCAACGGCGGCGAGGGCGGCCGCCAGGTCGGGGAACCACCGCGTTGCCACGCCGGGATGCCGAAGATCCAGCCGTTGTGCGGCCGTGGCGTCGGGATCCACGAACGCGGTGACGCGGACGCGGGGATCGGCGCTGAGCGTTCGAAGCCACCGCGAGGCGATCGCGCCGCAGCCGATGATGACCGTGTTCACGTCGTCGCCTCGACCGCCGCTGGGGCTTGCCCTTGCGCGACGTGAGCACGCAACCGCTCGGCCTGCTCGGCGACGGCCGAGGTGAGGTCATCGAGTCCACCGGCGCTGTCGAAGCGGATCACCGTCGGGGAGATCGGACCGGAAAAATAGGCGTTGAACCCCGCTGCGAAAGGCGGCGCGTAGAAGATGCGAGGCATCGCAGTCCGCCGGGCTGCCCGCTGTTCGATGACCTTGGCCGGGGCGTGCAGCAGCACCGTCAAGTCCGGCACCACGATCGAGCTGGCCAGCACCAAGGCGCGACCGGCGGCGTCGGTGTCGAAACCGCGAAGGCGGCCCACGGCGTGGGAGTGAGCGAGCAGCGTGTCGACTGTCCGGTCGAGGATGACGTCCCGGCCCTGATCGTGAGCCTGGATCGCCAGTCGTCGCCGCTGCGCCTCGATGTCGAGAAAGGCTGCCAGCGCGGCCATCTGTTCGTCTGCGGTCGTCGCCGATGGGGCGGGAAGCTGGCTGGGGTCGGCGGCACAGTGGTAGTAGCAGGGAATCACCAGGGGGTTGTGCAGCCGCTGGGCGAGTTGGGCCGACAGCGTGGTCTTGCCAGTACAGCTCACCCCCTCAATCCCGATGATCACGGCTATCCTCCTCGGACGGTGGGACCGTTGTGTTGCGCCGGTTTGTTTTCGGCGACAGTGCAGCGTCGCCTCGGGTGATCCGGTCCGCCACCGCAGCGATCGGGCCGGTGGAGCGCAGCAGGTAGGCGGCGAGAACCTCGATGGACTCGCTGGCCTGCTGCCGCACGGTCAGGTGCCGACCCTCGGCACCGGCGAGCATCCGCACGGGGGTGACGGTGCCCAGCCACAACGCCGCAGCGGCCAGGACGCGCACCGGTGGGCGGAACCGGCCGGCGGCCAGCACGAGGCACGCCGCAGTAGCGGGACCAGCGGCGAGCCACGCCAGCCCTCGGTAGGCCGCCACGGTCAGCATGGCCGCGTGTTCGGCGGTGGTCCCGATGGCATCGGCGCGCGCCCGCGCCGCGCACCGGGGGTAATCCAGATAGTTCTGGAACCAGCGTCGTCCCTGGTCGATAAGGTCGCGCACCTCCTCCGGCGCGTCGGCGACCGCCAGTCCTGGCACGCAGTCCACTGGGATGCCTTCGACGGTCAGGCGGTATCCGAACGGCAGATCGTCCAGGACCGTGTAAGTCGGCAGGCCACCGAGCCGGGCAAAGACATCACAACGCACCAACAGCCCGTGGCCGACTGTCTGGGCAAGCCCCCGCATCGCCGCATCCAGCAGCGGCACGCCTGTGACACGCCGGGTCGCCCACGCGAACCGGCGGAAACTGGGGACCTCGCGGCGCAGCGTCCACAGCGTCTGCACCCGGGCGGCACCGCGACAGATGGCCCGGTCGGCCCAGCTCGGACCGGTGCCAGCGGTAGTGAATCGGGCAGACTGCTGCACTACGGCCGGAAGTTGCCCATCGGCGTTGGTCCGTTCGGCGATGAACGCCAGAGTGCGCCGCATCAGGCTTTCACGAGGGCGGGAGTCGACATCGTAGACAGCGATGTAGCCGACCGCATCGTTCCCTAGGCTGGCTGCGGCGTGGTTGACCTGGGCTGCCTTGCGGCCGTCCCCGTCGAACTGGACATGACGCACGTGCGCTGGCCGCAGCAGCCGGTCGAGTTCCTCCTCAACGACGTGCGCGGTCAACGGAAAACGCTGAAGGACCTTCCTAGCCGCAGCCTCGGTCAGCACCCCGCTTTGGGTCTTGGCTGCGGCATCCACCAGATCGTGCAGCTCCGCGTCACACAACTGGGGAAACCGGACCGGGGTGATCGACTGCGCATGGCAGCCCGTCAACAACCGGATCATATGTTCCCGCTCGCGCTGCTCCCGGCCGGTGCTGACGATGGTGAGCGTCGAGCCGGAGAACTGGTCCAACAGCGGAACGAACCACTCCAGCGCCGGGCGGATGTGAGGCTGCTCGCGCAACACCGGGATGACGACGTGGATCGGAATCGTGGGCACGCCGTCGCCGTCAGCTGGCCTGGCTACGGTGGCGAACTTGAGGGTGCTCCGCAGGTTGAGGGCACCGATGGTGTGCCGAGTCAACACTGCGGTCGCCAGCCAGAATTCCGGCCGTCGCCACAGACTCCGGCTGCTCATCGGCTTGCTTCTGAAGTGGCGAGCAGGAAAGACCGGTAGCGCTGCAGCGCCGGGCCGGCCGGGTAGCCGGGAAGCCACGGCTTGTCGCTGCCCGCGAAGTGGAGCACGGCCGCGGTGTGCTCGTCGTCGAGCAGCTGCGCAAGCGGCATCACCGGCTCGGTGTCGGTGTGGACGAAGCCGGGCTGGTCGACCAAGGGGGAAAGCACGAAGGTGTTCCACCGGCGGTCCAGTCGCAGCCACTGATCGTCAGCCGCCACGTTGAGTGCGTCCTGATCCCAGAGTCGTACCTCGTCCGGGAAGTCGGCCAGGAACTGGGCCGCCCGCTCGAACAGCCCCGTCCTGCGGCACTGCCCGAGGTCCATCAGCATGACGCCGGAGTTGAAGTAGTCCCGCCCAGCGGGTACGCCCAGGCGCCTCCATCCGGGCAGGGCGATCCCGCCGCCAACCAGCGGATTTCGCGGGTCACGCACCGCCGCCAGCGCCGCTCCGTGTAGTGGCCGGCGCAGTAGCGGCCGCAGATCGGCGACTGCGAGCAGGTCGGCGTCAAGGTAGAGGATCACCCCATCGAGATCGAGAAGCTCGGCGAGCTGCAGGCGGAGATAGACCGCCGGGCTGACCCAGCCGGACACAGGTCCGCGCGCTGTGATGCCATCGGCGGCGACGAGCCGGATCGGTAGGCCAAGCTCGTCGGCGACGCGGGTCAATGCCCTTCGGCTGCCCTGGCTCAGCCGGTGATGCACGACCAACAGGTGCAGCTCGCCGACGGCGTCGGGGTGTGCGGCGGCCAGCGAGCGCATCAACGCCTGCAATGGCGTGGCGTAGCCGTCATCGATCGCGCAGACGATGGGCGGCAGGGGCGCATGGCTGTCCGGTGTCGCAGGAGGGGGTGGGGAAAAGACAGTTGTCATAGTGCGCCTTTCGTCGCAGAACTGGTGTCCCGCTGCGCTTGTGCGAGGAGTTTCGACAGTGATTCGACGATCGTCTCACTCTGGTCGATTCGCAAATAGAACGACTGTCGACCTTCGAAATCACCTAATTCCAGCCTGATGAAGTCGGTCGGCTGCGGGTCCTCCGGATAGCGCACCAGTTGGACTGTCACCTCCGTGCCGGGCTTCTTCGGTGGCGGGTTGCAGATGTACTGGCGGCCCCAGTGGGCCGGTGGCGCCGACGTGGGGTGAAACTCGGCTGGACCGGCGACGGTGCACTGGTCTGGATCACACCACACCGGGTGGCCCAGTCCGTCTGAAGCCGCTGGGGCGAGTCTGTCCAAGATGCGACCCTTTCTATTAATGAAGCGGTGCTGGAGGCAGTAAGTCACACCACGATTGGAGTACCGGTAGGTGTGGGGCGCATGGTGTGTGGACGACGCGGTAGCGACGGGTCAGTGACGCCACCGTCGATCCCCACGTCGCGCTCGTCACGCGGCATGACATGTCGCGGGAGAAGTGAATCAACCGCAGTTCCGCCGCCAGGACCAAGTACGAAGGTCACCAGAACTGCAAGTTTTGAACTTGTGTCGACGACGCCCGGCCGCCACTGGCCAGTGCGGGGTGCCCATACCCATACTGGATCATTCTTGCGGTAGGTGCCAGCGTCCGCGATTTGATCGGGCCGGCGCTGATTCGGGTCAATGATAGGGAAAGGGGACGACATCATCGCTCCTCAACCACTGTGCTAATGGTCAATCAAGGGGAAGCTCTGCGGATACCGCCCGTGGCCTGCCCGCCGCCACGCCCTCCGGGCAGCGACGGCGGGCAGGAGTCAGATCCGCCAGATGAAAGCCAGTTCCTCCGGTACCGCCCCGACCCGCACGGCTACCAAGGCCAGCATGAACAGCCCGGCAGCCTCTGTTGGATCAAACACACTCTCGATCGGGAGCAGTCCGCTGTCGTCCAGCGCGTTGTACGTCTGCCGTTCCACCGCCTCCGCGTCCACGGAACTCAGCCGACAGCCGCAGGGAGAGCGATAGCACCGCCTCAGCGATGATCTGCTCCAACACGGTGTGTTCGAGGACATCGTCCGGGGTGTGTTGTCGGCCACCCACAGACGTCCGTCGCGGATGTTGATCTTTCCGATCCACAGCAACTCGCCCAGGAGTGCTGCTGCCAGGCCGAGTCCGGCCGCACGTTCATTCAGGCGCGGTTTCCCGGTCACGTCGTGGTGCGCCAGTCTCCAGAAGTCGTCAGCGAGTTGCATGAGACTTCATCTCCTCGGGACGCAACGAGACGATCGACGTTGGACAGACTGGGCGTGGTCGTGGCTGGCTCATCGTGGTCGTGCCTGTCAGCCGGCCAGCACGAACGACAGGTCGTCGACCGTCCCTGCCACGACGATCGCGCCGAATGCCCGGTGGGCCAGGTCGGAGTCCTTCATCGCCGACGTTTCGGCAAGCGGCGCACCGATCTGCCGCTGGGCAGCGTTGTAGACCAGGCACTCCACGGTCGCGGCATCTATGGCAGACAGGCGGCACCCACACACACTGCGGTAAGCACGCGAGCCGTTGACCAGAAGCACCGGATCACAGGGCCGTCCGCAGACGCAGCGCAGCAGACCCCACAGCGGGTAGGCGTCGGCCAGGTCGGCGGGGAACGCCGAAAGCCGCCGAGTCTGCTGCCGGCCTTCCCCCTTGCCCTCTCCGGACCGGTCGCGGCCGACGGGGAACGGCCACGACCGGCGGTCAAGGACACGATCCGGAGTTCCGAACGGTGCGAGACAGGGGGCCGGATCGCTGCGGCTGCCTTGTTCAGCACGGAACACCCTCACCGTGCCAGCAGTGGAGACCATCTTCCCTCCCCATCCGATGCTCCGACCCGCCAACGCAGCAGGCCGCCACCTCCATGGCGGCACCGTGCGCCGCTACGGGGACAGCATCACCGACAGCTACTGATCGTGTAAGCGCCGTCACTAATAGGTTTGGATGTACGGCTCGGTGACTAGTCGCGCTAGTCCCCTTGACCTGTCGAGGATTCCGCACCCCGGTCAGGCCAGCTAGCCTGCCCAAAAGGCCCAGACGAAGGCGGGGGTCGTCAGCGTGAACCTGGACCAGCACCCGGCGGACCGGATCGCTCCTGCGACCTGGGAGCAGCGCGACATGCGACGCGCCCTGGCCGCGCGCGACCTGAAGACGGTGTACGAACGACTCCAGCGAGTCGGCGTCTCCCAGCGTCAGATCGCCCGGCTCACCGGTCAGAGCGCGTCCGAGATCTACGAAGTCCTCCGAGGCCGCCGCGTCATGGCGCACGACCTACTGATCCGCATCGCGGATGGACTCGGCGTGCCACGTGGCTACATGGGACTCGCCTACGACGAGTCGACAGAAGCCGCCCTCGACCTGGCCACAGCAACCTTCTCCTCGCGGGAAAGCGAGCGTGACCAAGTCCGCGCACTCCTATCCCACGCGGCCAACATCACAATGGGGACCTCCGTCAGCGAGGTCGCCCGATGGTGGCAACCAGTCGACAGGGAAGTCGCTCCGGCACCATCGCGCATCGGCCTATGCGACGTGGAACACGTCCAAGCGCTGACCGCCGCGATGCGCGCACTCGACTACCGACACGGCGGTGGAGCCTGCCGTGACGCGGTAGCAGCGCAGGTCCGCTGGGTACAACAGCTGTTGGAAGCCACCTGCTTACAGGAAACCCGAACCCGCCTCCTGCTCGCGCTCGCAGACCTGCACAACCTGGCCGGATGGACATCCTTCGACGTCGGGATGTACTCCACAGCCCGCAGGCACTTCGCTCGCGCCCTCGAACAAGCCAAAGCAGTGAACGACCTGTCCCTCGCCGCCAACATCCTCTACCGGATGGGTCGACTCCACCTTCACCGCGGAATGCACCGCGACGCGCTACGCTTCTTCCAACTCGGCCAGATCACCGCCCAGGACTCTGGCTGCGGACTCACCGTCTCCATGTTATGCGCCAACGAAGCATGGGCGTACGCTCTCGTCGGCGACCGCAAGCAGATGGATCGATCAATAGGGCGCGCCAGAGACGAGTTCATCCGCGCCGACCATGGGACCGCCCAGGCATGGGTGCGCTTCTTCGGTGACGCGGACTTGTACGCTTCGATCGGAGTGGCGAAGTCATCCTTGACTGACGCCAACGACGCCGATGTGTCCGACGCAATCGGATTTCTGAACCAAGCACTCGACCACCGTGGAGCTGACATGACCCGAAGTCGGATCTTCGAAGCAACCGCCCTTGCCGTTGCACAACTGCGCGGAGGAGACGACAAGGCTGGAAAGCGGGCGGCCCGTGACGCCGTAGCATCGGCGGCGACTGTACGATCCATTCGGACACTTGACAGGCTGCAACCCCTGCAGGAGATCGCAACAAGATATCCCGACGACTCCGATATCCAAGCCATAGCGAACGACGTCAAGACGCTAAGAATTGCGACATGAAGAAAACCAGCGAAGCGTCGCCCCCGGGCGCCAGTGAGGCGGCGGGCTGGCACTGGTCGATGTTTGCCGATGTCTGCGCAATTGCCGGTTTGAACCCGGCAGGGGCCAGGCTCATAAAGTTCACGAATAACGCTGTCTTCGAGCTGGCCGACGAACCTGTCGTCGTACGAATACCGGGATCAAAAACGGTCCAGGATCGAGTCGAGAAGGTTATTGCGGTCGCACGATGGCTCGCTGAGCATGACATGCCGTCGGTTCGACTGCTGAATGATATGGACCAGCCGGTGCGGGTGGGAGATCGCAAAGCGACTCTCTGGCAGCGAGTGTCCGGTGAAGGCTCAACCCCAACCGGGCGCGACCTTGGTCGAATACTACGCCGCTACCACTCGCTTCCCGGTCCTCGATTCAGCCTTCCTCCATGGCGGCCCATGGCTGCAATTAGACAACGGATCATGGAGGCCGAGCGCCTGTCGTCGACCGATCGCACTTTTCTAGAACAATGTTGCGATGAGACGGAGGAGCAGCTCGGCGCCCTGGAGTTCTTCCTTCCATCCGGACCGATCCACGGAGACAGCTTCCTGGGCAACCTTATCCCTAGCCCGCGTGGGCCTGTAATATGCGACTTCGACTCCGCCGCGTCTGGCCCTCGGGAGTGGGACCTGACACCTGTCGCCGTCGGAAAACTCCGGTTCAACTACACCCCTGACGCACATCGAGAGATCGTCGAATCATACGGTGTAGATGTGCTCAGCTGGCCAGGATTTGTGGTGATGCGCAAGCTCCGTGAGCTCCAACTCGTGACTAGTGTTCTGCCGGTGCTAAAAAGCAACCCGAGTTTGACGGACCAGTGGTGCCATCGCTTCGCCACTTTTCGTGACGGAGATACGTCGGCGACGTGGAGCCCGTATCGGTAATATCAGGCTATTCGCGTACGGCCAACGCCCTTGAGGCAACCTAGCTTCTTCGTTTTAGGCGTCAGGTCCAAGTAGTCGTGCGCGCACTTGCTATCAAGACCTTTTGTGCCACAAAGCGTGCAATCTCGATATCGTGACTGAGCAGCTTCGCTTCAGGGCCAAAGGGCAGAAGTAGTTCGGCCCGAGATGGTCCGCCCCCATCTTTCGCGTGGACGATGCGACACCGAAGATCGTATATGCGGTCCGCGACTTGCGTGCCGAGTGTTGAGCCTTGATCCCGTAGGGAGATTTGCTTGATATGCCGGAGGCCGCCGGTCTTAAGTCCGACAAATCTCGCCCGCTGTGAGTCTGCTTTGATAAAGTTCTCCAGGTCGTCTGCGTCGACACAGTGCTGGATGGTAGCTCGCAGCTGATCCTTCTCTGACGGAAAGTTCTTTGCTCGGATGGTCTGAGCCAGGCGCGAAAGCTTCGTTTTGTCGTCCGGGTTAAATGATGGGTCAACAACAATTTGGCGAATGCGATCGAGTACGTCACGTTCGGTGTAGGTTGGAAAGAAGTGCTCCATCACTTGATAGAATGCCAAGAAGCGAAGCAGCGGCTGCCTTTCGGCGCTCTGTGCGTAACGAAAGAGCGCACTTGCCTCTGGCGAATAGCGTAGCTGTGGAACCTTCGGTGATGGCCCCGTGTCAAACTGTTTTGCCTTTACGGTTTCGAGTTGGGGAAAGTCCATGGCTGCGACATTCACGCCATTTACTACTGCCAGTTCGAACAAGGTGGAATTGGTGATGTCCTCTACTGCTGACGCGAGACTCTCGGGGGTCCTGTCCTTTTCGTTCAGACCAGCTATAAAAAGGCTGGCCAGGGTCCGCACCACACCGCCCCGACTGTTGCCCATCCCTGCAATCTGGAGGGCTGGAGTGGACATTCCGATGCGGATGCGAAGACTTGACTGGGGCCTTGCTGTGAATTCGACTCGCATTCCATTCGTGAATTGCTGATTGAGTCGTGCGCCCGCAAACTCTTTATGGCCGCCGAGTTGCATGAGGCGCCTCGTGTCGGAAAGACTGTGTGCAGATAGAGCGATTTCAGTTTCTTGTAGGTCGCTACGATCGATGGCGAAGTAGTCGGCGACGAACGACCAGCATTCGAAGTTTGCCGCTAGGTACAGAGTGACGTTTTCTGGTGTAATATAAATTGCGCGGGGCTCTCCGTTGAGCCGAGGTACTAGGATTCGAATCACCGAATACTCGGGATAATCTACCTCAAAGGTGCACGGAAGATTTGCATCTTTCGCTCGCTGCTCTACCTCGGGCATCAGCTTCATCGCTTCGCGAACGTTGACTGCTTCCATGCCGAGGTACCTTAGTCGTCTACGGCGACCGATCGCTAAGCCGCCACTGTGCCACCGAACCTTGGGCAGTTCGACGGCGCGCTTGGTGGGATGCTGATCGGTGCTTATCGGACCTCTTGCCCCACCAGGTGTCTCTACGGCAAGTCCCAGGCCGTTGCCCCATCCTCTCCAGCTGCTCGTCTGCGTTGCCCCAAGAAGGTTCCCGTGTCCCGGTCTGTCCGAAGGATCTTCACCAAGAGCGATGCGCGGTGGTTGGACACGCCATGACCGTCGGAACGCATGGCATCCGCCAGCGTGTCCCGAGACAGCGCGAGTCCCTTACTTGCCAGGCTCGCCTGAGCGGCTCGCGCTGCAGGAAGGAGATGCGCCACGGCCCGCGCATCGGCCGAGGCCGTCGTCGCTCCAGTCCCGGACGGCTGCTCACCGCCCGGCCGGTCAGCCGGACCGGCTCCGGCCGGCCCTGCGCGGCCGGCCTGTTCGACTGTCGTTGTCCCGGACGGCTGGTCGCCGGTAGAGGAAGCCGGTGGAACCGTCCCCAGAACAGTGGGACGGTCGGCGGACGTCCGCTGATCGTCCGGGACGGTCCGCTGACCGTCCTCGCCGTGGTCGATCATGCTGAACAGCAGCTTCACTGCGATGAGCATCGACAGCGCGGGCCAGCCGGCCAGGATCTTGCCGATCACGCTCTCACCGCCGACCGCGATGTTCGCGGCCAGGCTCGCGGCGGTGCCGACCACCAAGGCGATCCACGGCAACCATCCCGTCCGCCGTCCCGCGCGACGCTGCACCACCATGTACAGGGCGGCGACGATCTCCAGCCCGTCGACGCTGATCGGGAACGCGAATGCCTTCCATCCGTGCTGGTCGTGCTCGGTCGCCAGCTCGTGCATGTGCGCGAACGAGATCGTTCCCGCGACGACGGCCAGCCCTGCGACGCACACCACGGTCACGGCCGTCAGGATCCGATCCGTACGGCTCCTCACCACGACCACCCACTTTCGGCCTCGGCCTCGGTCGTGAGCAGCCGCAGCGCGGACAACAACGGCGACGCGTTCCGCACCGTCATCGCGATGTCGCTGTCACCGTGCTGGATGTGGAGATAGGTCTCGCACGGCCACGGGGCGACAGCCTGCGTCAGATACGCCTTCCCGGCCTGCGGCGCGAGGGCTATCGCCGTGGTCAGATCGAGACGGACCGGTGCCGACCGGTGCCGCCCTGCGGCACCGGGGCGGTAGCCCTTGCCAGACAGCGCAGCCGCGTCAGCTGCGCATCGGGCGCGGTCACACCAGGCAGGATGCCGCTGGTCAGGACTGGTTTCGGTAGATCCAAGATTCTTCTGGCTTCTTACGCTCACTGACTACCGTGAAGAGTCAATGCGCTCGCGGCTTGCAGCGAATGCGCGAACTTCTGCCCGATGACGCTGCGATAGGAGGGCGAAGCCAGTGAACGAATCTGACCTGACCTCAGCGTTCATCGAGGTCCGAGCGGCCGCCGCGCCGCCGCACCGGCTGACCCCACAAGCCCTGATCGCCGCCGGGCAGCGGGCACGCCGCCGCCGTCGGATCGCCGCGACGGCCGGCAGCGGACTGGCCGTGCTCGTGGTCGTGACGCTCGGCATTGGTACGGTGAACGCGTTGTCGTCCGGTCGGCACGAGGCGCCGATCGAACCGGGCTACTCGTCGCCGACCGCCGTACCGGAGCAGCCGGCGACCGCCCCGCCGGTCCCGCCCTCCACCCCGGCACCGGACCGCCCGCCGACGTCGACCCCGTCCACCCCGCCTCGCTCGCCGGCCTCGGCCCCTCCCGGCCCGGCGATCGATGTCTCTTCGTCGGCCGACCCGGCGCTGCCGGTGGAAGTGGAGCCGGGTGTCTCGTCGACGGCGGAGGAGCCACTGGCCGACCCGCCGAGCGCGTCGCCTCGCTGACCCTGCGGACAACTCCGCCGACGCTGAGGCCAATAACCGAGACGAACAGCGCGAAGCCGTGATCCACAGCGTCTCTTCGACTCGACACGCCGGGGGCTGATCAGCTGGAGTGCTGTGGATCATGGTGCGCGCCGCTGGCTGTCGGAGCGTCGTAGGCGGGCTAAGTGGGCGAGGGTGCCGCTGCGGGCGTGCTCGTGGTTGACCCGCATGGCGCAGGTCCAACTCGGCGGCTATAGCTGGCCGATGTCAGCACATGGCCGACCACGTACGTCGGGAACCGCTAAAGCGCTTCTTCTTGAAACGGCCGGTTCTGTTTGATCCAGGCGACGACCTCTTCGCGTGCCCAGATCCGGCCGACGGTGAGCGTATCGAGCGGCTTCGGGAAGTCTGGCCGGTTGACGATGGTCTGGGTGCGCTGACGGCTGATGCCACCCATGAGCGCCTGAATCTCGCCCAAAGCCACCAGTCTCATGCCGCGAACGCTACGCCAAGGTTAGCAAGGGCAGCAAGTTGCGCCCGCTGCCACAGTTGACATGGTAGTAGAATTGGGCACTTTGAGGCTAGCTACGGTCTGTCGCAACAACCAGCGATGAGGGGATGTTGGCCTGGGTGATTACCTGTCCAGGGCCGATGAAGCGGCTAGCTACGAGGAGTCCCGCAGCGTGTGCCTCGGAGCCTGCATGGCTAGCACAGGCATCGGTGATCAACCACGGTGTGAAGCCTCGTTCGAAGGCGTCCACGGCGCCCTTTAGGACGCAGCTTTCGGTAGCAATTCCACAAAAGTATGGCTCTGTCCACCCGTGCTGTTGGAACAATTTCTCGCCCTCGACGGTGAATGGGCTATAAATAGGTTTGTCGAGTACGATCCCGTGCTCGACGTACGGCGCCAACTCGGGCACGATGTCGGTTTCGGGTGCATCCTGCAGTTTGCGCCAACCAAAGAATCGCTCGAAAGGGCTGCCGGGGTAGTTCAGGTACCGGGTGAAGAGCGTGTCATTGCCGGCTGCCTGCCAGCGGCGTACCAGGTCGACAACAACAGGAACGATGTGCGCTGACTGTTCGCGTACGAAGCCGTTCTGCATGTCCGTGGCTACTAGTACAGGGCGGCCTGATGCCATCGGCTCAGCCTCGATCCGTATCGCGGAGGGTTTCGATGGCTTGGTCCAGGGCTGGCATTAGATCGCACGTTCGCAGGATTGCTCGGCGCATTGCCTGATGTTGTCCGGTCTCCCGCAGGCGGGAAACGGTAAGTCGGGAGCGTGCTCCCCGGAGATAGCGCCATCCATGTTCTGGCAGTACCTGGGGATCTCGTCCCTGTTCTACCTGTCGGGCGATTGCGTCGCTGTATGCCCACATCGATTGAATCGCAAGCTCGCAGGCGACCATCTCGGATTCCGTCAGGGAACGCTCGGCTGAGATCGGATGGTATACGACTCCGGACCATGAGGCGTAGCCCACCGAAATCCCAGGAACGCCGAACGATTCAATGCCTACGTGATCGTACGCCTCGGAAAGCAATGACTGCTCGACTAGTTCGGCGTGAGCTAGATGTTCGTCGTCCATGGCGCGATCGCGGTGCAGCAATGCTCGTGGGGTCGACATGATGCGTAGTGCGGCATCTAATAGCTCCGGTGGCCACGCTGGCTCAGTAACCCAAATGAACGCCAAGGATGTAAATCGCTGACTCGTGCTCGGCAGGTGCGATAGGTGCGAGGTAGTCGGTAGCCCATTTGATGTTGTCGCCGTACGACACCTCCCGCCAGGCGGCGAGTGCCGCGATCGTGGACAACTCGACGTGCTCCACAAGGTGGAAGATTGCCGATCCGCACGGCCAGACGTACAGCGTGCAGTCGCCCTCCGGGTGCTCGACCGGAGTCGAAGAGCAGGTGTGCAGCTGCTCTTTGGCTGGCGTGCAGCCGGTGGTCTCGCATAGCCGGGAAGCGCCTTCAGCACCGATGAACGCTGTAAGGAACTTGTGGGATCGCGCCTTGAAGTGCGGCCGATCCTCGGCGCTGCCGGTTAGCTCGCCGAACAGGTCATGGGGCTTTGCGTCGTACGCCAGGCAGTAGAGCTGGCGGTAGATGGGGTCGGTGACTGATACCCGCCCGGTCTCATGGCGGTACATCGCTTTTTCGATGGCCTCGACCGTCGGCGTCTCGCGGATGCCGCGCTGTTGGCCTACGCGGTGCAGCTCGCGCGCTGCGCGTTTGCGGGACTCCCAGCCGACTGCCTTCCGGCGGTTGACCAGCACAAGATTGGGCTTGAACTGCCGAGGGACTTCAGTGGACATGGGCCGTGTCCTTCGTGTCCGTGTGTAGTACCTGCCCGGATCGTCGCCGGCAGGGCAGTCTCATCGATAGGCAAGCAAGATACCGCCGCAGACGGGAGCCGAGGTCAGCGTCAGTCATCAGTACGAGCCTACGCGGTACAGATGGTGCCGAGTCAGCCTTGGAGGCACGACATCGATGGATGAAGATCGCTGGACCGAGTCGGGTCCGAACGCTGACGACGCCCAGGCTATCCGTGAGTGCGGGACCGATGAAGCGGCCGAGGTGGCTCTCACGCTGCGGTGGAGTTTCGAGGACTTGAAGGCTGAGCACGGTGAGGCCGGCGCCCGCCGGATTCTCGCCGAGGTCCTTGCCCGGTGGCAGGCCAACGGCGGCGAGTCCGTGGCGTTCGACGACTGACGACGCGTGACCGATCGGAAAGGTCTTCCCTTGCGAGAGGAATCCATCGATGTGGGATGTCGGGGCGCTGTTCAGCGCGGCGCTGCTGGGCTTCTGCGCCGGGCTGTGGTCGTTCAAGGTCAAGTCTCGATGGTGTCCGGACTGTGGGCGTACGACGTATCCGTTGGCGGATCGGCGTGGCGGGTAGTCGGCTGCTCCGTGCGCCCGAGCCGAGGCCGGGTGACGTGCTGGTAGTCGGTGGTGAGGCCAGTGTGCAGTTCGCTGGTGAGCGCGGGCTGCGGTTCCGGGTCATCTCCGTCGACCCCAAGCCGACGTACGAGGGCTGGCTCTGGGTCACGGGTTACGTGATCGACAAATCCGGCGATGCCGCCGAGCGGCGGGAGATATTCGTGCAACGCCAGGGACTTTTTCGACTGCCCCGGCGCGGAGAACAACCTTGAGTGGAGAGAGCAGTGATTGTCGAGATGTTTCGTGAGCTGGTGGTGCGGTGGCGGGAGCGGCGGGACGGGCGGTCGGCGGCGTCGAAGCGGCTGGCCGGGCTGGCCCGGGAGCGTGCGGCGGCCCGGCACCGGAGGTTGGAGGGCAACCGTGGGCATCGCTGGTCGTCGGAGCCGACGATGCTCACTCCGACGCTGCGTCCGCTGATGACCTACGGTCAGCTGCTCGGCTACCGCGTACCGGCGGGGTCGTGACCTGACCCGGCAGCCGAGTCGGATGCTGATACTCCAGACGAAGAGCTGTGCGAACGCCGCTGGCCGGTCCCGTGCGGGCAGCAGCTACGAAACCTGCTGAGTAGGCTCATGAACCACTGCGCTCCATCGACGCGACACGCCGGAGACGGTCAGCTGGGACGCATCCGATCATGTGCCTGCAGCCGCCGGTGGCACGAGCTTGTCGAGCCGGCTGAGAAGGGTGGGCCTAAAGTCGACCAGTGTGGAGTGGGGCGAGTCGCGCACCAGGGTGTCGGTCTGGTTAGCCGTCGGCGGTGCGCTGCTGGTGCCGGCTGCGGCTCTCACCAGGGTGGCTGCGTACCGGTCCCTGGGCGATGACGCATCGAGGGCGGCAACCAACGCAGAGTTGTTTGATCTGGCAGCGGTGCACCATCGGACCGCGTGGTGGGCCTTGCTACTTGCGGGTATGGGCGTGACCGCCGCACTGGTCGGCCTACTGCTGCTGACCGGGCCCGGCGAGGTGGTCGCCGATCCTCGGTTGCTGGGCTGGGTGGTGGTCAGTGTGCTGATGGTTGGCTACGTCTGTTGGCTGGCGGTCCAGGCGTTCCTGCCCACCGTCGGGCTCCATGAGCTCATCGTGGCGGATGCCGCGCCGACGCAACGGCGGGTTCTCGCCCTGGTCGAGAGTGCTCGGATGTACCCCTACCCGGTGATCGGTCGCACCGGCGGACTGGCGGTGACGGCCTGGGCCGCCGTACATTTGTGGGTCGTGGCGCGACTGCCAGTCTGGTGAACCGATTCCGCCGCAGACCAGGCGGCAGGGTCACCCGCGACACGGACCATGCACGGAATGATCTTGAACGTCGGTGGCTGAGTTCGTCGTGCAGCAGCAGGCAGTGCCCAGACGAAGAGGTGTACGAACGCCGTTGGCCGGTCCCCTCAGGGACCGGCCAACGGCGTTGTGGCTGCTCAGTGAGCGGAGGATACGAGATTCGAACTCGTGAGGGTGTGAACCCAACACGCTTTCCAAGCGTGCGCCCTAGGCCTCTAGGCGAATCCTCCGCACGACACGATACAGGCTGCGGACGTGGCGGTCAGCACGGGCCGGGGTCGCCGACGGCCGCCCACCGCCCGGGGTACAGTGGGGCCAACCCCTCGTGCGGCGTGCATCTCGTGAACCTCCCCAGGGCCGGAAGGCAGCAAGGATAAGCGAGCTCTGGCGGGTGCACGGGGGGCCCTTTCGTCTCCGGGCTGGCCGGGGGACCCGCACCCCCCGGGGGTGGCGGTCGCCGGCCCGCCCGCGCAGAATGGCTCCCGGCGTGGAACCTGCCTGGTCGAGAGGAGGCGGTGAGGGTGGCACTGGCGCTCTACCGCAAGTACCGGCCGAGGACGTTCGCCGAGGTCATCGGTCAGGAGCACGTCACCGAGCCGCTGTCGCAGGCGTTGCGGACCGGGCGGCTCAACCACGCGTACCTCTTCTCCGGGCCGCGCGGCTGCGGCAAGACCTCCAGCGCCCGGATCCTGGCCCGCTCGCTCAACTGTGAGCAGGGGCCGACGCCGGAGCCGTGCGGCAAGTGCGACTCGTGCCGCGCCCTGGCCGCCGACGGCGGCGGCTCGATCGACGTCATCGAGATCGACGCGGCCAGCCACGGCGGTGTCGACGACGCCCGTGAACTGCGCGAACGCGCCTTTTTCGCGCCGGCTAGCAGCCGGTTCAAGATCTACGTCATCGACGAGGCGCACATGGTCTCGTCGGCTGGTTTCAACGCGCTGCTCAAGCTGGTCGAGGAGCCGCCGGACTACGTCAAGTTCATCTTCGCCACCACGGAGCCGGAGAAGGTCCTCGGCACGATCAAGTCGCGGACCCACCACTACCCGTTCCGGCTGATCCCGCCGGGGGTGCTGCGGCCGTACCTGGAGCAGCTCTGCTCCGCCGAGGGTGTCAAGGTCGACCCGGCGGTCTTTCCGCTGGTGGTGCGGGCCGGCGGCGGTAGCGCCCGGGACAGCCTGTCGGTGCTCGACCAGCTGATCGCCGGTGCCGGCCCGGAGGGGGTCAGCTATCCGCGGGCGGTGGCCCTGCTCGGCGTCACCGACAGCGCCCTGCTGGACGAGATGTGCGACGCCCTCGCCGCCGGCGACGGTGCCGCCGCCTACGCGACCGTCGACCGGGTCGCCGAGGCCGGGCACGATCCCCGCCGGTTCGCTTCCGACCTGTTGGAGCGGCTGCGGGACCTGATCGTGTTGCAGCAGGTGCCGGACGCGGTCAGCAAGGGACTGATCGACGGGCCGCCCGACCAGATCGACCGGATGACCGCCCAGGCCGAGCGGCTCGGCCCGGCGACCCTGTCACGGTGCGCCGACACCGTGCACAACGGCCTGGTGGAGATGCGCGGCACCACCGCGCCCCGGCTGCTGCTGGAGCTGGTCTGCGCTCGGATGCTGCTGCCCGGGGCCGAGGAGTCGACCGGGGCGCTGCTGCAGCGGATGGAGCGGATGGAGCGTCGGCTGGCAGCCGGCGTACCGATGGCGGCCGCAGCCGCGTCGACGCCGGTGGCCTCCGCTCCCGCCGCCGCGCCGCCGGTCTCCACTCCCGCAGCGGCACCGGCCGGACCACCGGCCGCCGCTGCCGCCGCGCCGCCGCCCGCTGCAGAGGTGCCGGCCGCACCGCCGGCGGTTGAGCGACCACCGGCCGCCGCGCCGGCCGTACCGCCGGAAGCGGTGATGCCCGACCCGGCCGTCGCCGAACCGCAGCCGGCCCCGGCCGCGCCGGGTGCGCTCGACGCGGCAACCGTCCGGCGGTCCTGGGACCAGATCCTCGCCATGGTCGGCAACCGGAGCAAGCGGGCCGCCGCAGTGGTCCGGGAGGCGACGGTACGCGAGGTCGACGGCGACGTGCTGGTGCTCACCTTCCGGCACAGCGTGCACGCCACCATGCTGTCCGCCTCGCCGGACCTGCTGCTCGAAGCCGTCTACGAGACGCTCGGGGTCCGGTGGCAGATCCGCTGCGAAACCGCCGGTGCGGCGTCCGGTCCGGCCCGGGCCAGCGCCGCCCGGTCGGGCCCGGTGTCGCCGGCTGCCGGCCCACCCGCCAACGGTCCGGCCACCGCCGGCCCGCCGGCCGCCACCCGGTCGGCGGCGGCCAGCGCTGCCCGCGCGGCGGCGTCGGGTGGCGGGGCTGCCGGCCGGCCGGGTGCGAGCCGCCCGGGTGGTCGCCAGCCGGCCGGCGGCGGTGACGACTCCGACTGGCCCGAACCGGCCCGACCGGGTGGCGGCAACGCCCCGCCGGTGAACGACGGCCCGTCCGGTAGTGGATCATCGGGGGGCAGCCCCCGGCAGGACGCCAACGGTGCCCGGCCGGGTGGTGGGGGCGCGTCCACCGGCCCTGGGCCGGGACACCGGTCGGCACCGACGCAGCAGAGTGGCCCGGCGCGGCAGAACGGCCCGGCGTCGCGGTCGGTCGGTCGGCCGGCGACCGCGACGGCGGGCCGACCGGCACCGTCGGCGGGGGGCGGTGTCTGGGCCGACGGGTCGTCCGCCGAGGAGCCGCCGTACGACCCGGACTACGACGGGCCGGTCCGGTCCGGCGCTGCGGCTGGGTCGCCGCGCGGCCCCGTCTACGAGGGCTTCGACCCGGGTGACGAGCCGCTGGACGAGGTGGTGGACGAGCAGACCGCCCGGCAGAGCAGCGAGGAACAGGCGATGCAGTTGCTGCGTCAGGCGCTCGGCGCGGAGAAGATCGGCGAGATCGATTCGCGGTGACCGAAGCCGATCCGCGGTGACCAGGTGCGCGGCTTCCGTGCCGGGCGCTGCGGATCCGGCGGGACGGACTAGGCTGGCCACGGTCCGGCCACACTGATCGAAGGAGCGGTGCCGTGCGCCCCGGTGGACAGCCCAACATGCAGCAGATGCTGAAGCAGGCGCAGAAGATGCAGCAGCAGATGGCGACCGCCCAGGCCGAGCTGGCCGAGGCGGAGGTCACCGGTGTGGCCGGCGGAGGGCTGGTCACGGTGACCCTTTCCGGCGTCGGCGAGATCCGGTCGATCAAGATCGACCCCAGTGCGGTGGACCCGGCGGACGTGGAGACGCTGGAGGATCTGGTGCTGGCCGCGGTCCGTAACGGCAACGACGAGGTCCGCAAGCTGACCGAGGAGAAGATGGGCCCGGTCACGGGCGGCCTCGGCGGTCTCGGGCTACCCGGGTTCTGAGCCGCCGCAGATGTACGAAGGCGCTATCCAGGACCTGATCGACGAGCTGGGCCGGTTGCCCGGCGTGGGGCCGAAGAGCGCCCAGCGGATCGCGTTCCACATTCTCTCCGCCGACCCGGCGGACGTCACCCGGCTGGCCACCGCGCTGCGCCGGGTCAAGGACCTGGTCAAGTTCTGCACGGTGTGTTTCAACGTGGCCGAGACCGAGCACTGCCGGATCTGCCGTGACCAGCGGCGCAGTGACGACGTGCTGTGTGTGGTCGAGGAGCCGAAGGACGTCGTGGCGATCGAGCGCACCGGTGAGTTCCGGGGGCGCTACCACGTGCTCGGTGGGGCGATCAATCCGTTGGAGGGGGTCGGCCCGGACAACCTGCGGATCCGTGAGCTGATGCTGCGGTTGGGCTCGGGGACCGTCAAGGAGCTGATCCTGGCCACCGACCCGAACACCGAGGGTGAGGCGACCGCAACCTATCTCGCGCTGATGGTGAAGCCGATGGGGATCGCGGTGTCCCGGTTGGCCAGTGGCCTGCCGGTCGGCGGCGACCTGGAGTACGCCGACGAGATCACCTTGGGCCGGGCGTTCGAAGGCCGACGTTCGGTCTGACACCGGGCCGGCGAAACACACGAAACATGTAACAACTTGGTATAGCCCAATCTTGGACATATCTGGCCTATCATCGGCGCTGTAAGGTTCGATCGTCGTTGACGGGACAGTTAAGACACGATCCGGTACCAACCGCGTTCCGGCTGGTTTCCGGTCGCGCCGAACCCCGGCTAAGGTCTCGCCATCGGTGACCCCCGTCACTACGTTGTCCGTACCCAAAGGACGAGGTGAAGCACCCATGCGTGCACCCAGGCCGAAGGCCGCCATCGCGGCCGTCGCGGTCGCGGCGCTGGCCCTAGCCGGCTGCGCCGAGAGCGAGCGTGACGACTCCGGCGACTCCAGTGATGCCACCCTGGTCTTCGGCGTAGCCGGTGACCCGAAGGTCCTCGACCCCAGCTTCGCCAGCGACGGCGAGTCGCTGCGGGTGGCCCGGCAGATGTTCGAGACCCTGGTCCGTCCCGAGGAGGGCGGTACGGCGATCACACCTGGTCTGGCCGAGAGCTGGACGCCGGACGAAACCGGTACAGTGTGGACGTTCAAGTTGAAGTCCGGCGTCAAGTTCCACGACGGCACCGACTTCAACGCCGAGGCGGTCTGTGTCAACTTCGACCGCTGGTACAACGCGACCGGCCTGATGCAGAGCCCCGACGTCACCGCCTACTGGCAGGACGTGATGGGCGGCTTCGCCAACAACGAGAGCGAAGACCTGCCGGAGAGCCTGTTCAAGTCGTGCACCGTGGTCGACGACACCACCGTGGACCTGGCGTTCACCCGGGTGTCCAGCAAGATCCCGGCGGCCCTGATGCTGCCGTCGTTCTCCATCCACTCGCCGGCGGCGCTGGAGGAGCACAATGCCAGCGACGTGACCGGCAGCGCCGACGACATCTCCTACCCGGCGTACGCGTTGGAGCACCCCACCGGCACCGGGCCGTTCAAGTTCGACAGCTGGGACATCGCCAACAAGACCCTCACCCTGGTCCGCAACGACGACTACGCCGGTGAGAAGGCGAAGGTCAAGACGCTGATCTTCCGTACTATCTCCGACGAGAACGCCCGCAAGCAGGAGCTGCGCAACGGCGGCATCCAGGGCTACGACCTGGTCGGCCCGGCCGACGTGCAGCCGCTCAAGGACGACGGCTTCAACGTGCTCACCCGCCCGGCGTTCAACGTTCTCTACCTGGCGATGAACCAGCAGGGCAACCCGGCGCTGGCCGACATCCGGGTCCGGCAGGCGATCGCCCACGCGCTGAACCGTCAGGCGCTGGTCGACTCGAAGATGCCGCCGGGGGCCGAGGTCGCCACCCAGTTCGTCCCGCCGACCATCGAGGGCTGGAACTCCGGCGTCACCACCTACGACTACGACGTGGCGAAGGCCAAGGAGCTGCTGGCCGAGGCCGGCCACTCGGACCTGACGCTGCGGTTCCACTACCCGACCGAGGTCACCCGGCCGTACATGCCGAACCCGAAGGACATCTTCGAGCTGCTTGCCGCAGACCTGCGGGAGGCCGGGATCACCGTCGAACCGATCCCGCTGAAGTGGTCGCCGGACTATCTCAACGCCACCACCTCCGGTAACGCGCACGACCTGCACCTGCTCGGCTGGACCGGTGACTACGGCGACGCCTACAACTTCATCGGTACGTTCTTCGACCGGCCGAAGGACGAGTGGGGCTACGACAACCCGGACCTGTTCGCCAAGTTCGTCGAGGCCGATGGCACCGCCGACATCGAGGCCCGCTACGAGCTGTACCAGGACCTGAACGCCGACATCATGGAGTTCCTGCCGGGTGTGCCGGTCTCGCACTCCCCGCCGGCGATCGTCTTCGCTGAGGACGTGATCGGGGTGCAGGCCAGCCCGCTCACCGACGAGCGGTTCGCCACCGCCGAGTTCAAGTCCTGAAATCCACGAGTGAACTAGCAAAGATCCACGAGTGAACTAGCGAACGGAACGAGGGCGGGCGTCAGCCGCCACCCGGGCCACCAGTCCGGGTGGCGGCGGCGCCCGCCCACGCGACCCTCCACACCCCCTGCCGAGGCACCGTGTTCCGCTTCATCGTCCGACGACTGCTCCAACTCGTACCCACGCTGTTCGGTCTCTCCCTGCTGCTGTTCATCTGGCTGCACCGACTGCCCGGCGGCCCGGAGTCCGCGATCCTCGGTGAGCGCGGCACCCCGGAGATGCGCGCGGCGATCCGCCGCAACCTCGGGCTCGACGAGCCGATCCTGATCCAGTACGGCCGGTTCATGAAGCGGCTGCTGCAGTTCGACCTCGGCACCTCGATCTCCACCAAACGTGAGGTCACCACCGAGTTCCTGCAGCGCTTCCCGGGCACCGTGGAGCTGACCGCCGCGGCCATGCTGATCGCGATCGGGGTCGGCATCCCGCTCGGCTACCTGGCCGCCCGCCGCCGCGGCACCCTGCTCGACCATGGATCGGTCGCCGGGTCGCTGATCGGCATCTGCGTCCCGGTCTTCTTCCTGGCGTACGTGCTGAAGGCGATCTTCGCGGTGAACCTCGGCTGGTTCCCGTCCAGCGGCCGGCAGGACCCCCGCATCGACGCCACCCGGGTGACCAACTTCTTCGTGCTGGACGGACTGCTGACCCGGGAGTGGGACGCCTCGCTCAACGCGCTGTGGCACCTGGTGCTGCCAGGGCTGGCCCTGGCCAGCATTCCGTTGGCGATCATCGTCCGGATCACCCGGGCCAGCGTGCTGGAGGTGCTCGGCGAGGACTTCGTCCGTACCGCCCAGGCCAAGGGCCTGACCGGCCGGGTGATCCGCCGCCGGCACGTGCTGCGCAACGCGATGCTGCCGGTGGCCACCAGCATCGGCCTGCTCACCGGTGGGCTGCTGTCCGGTGCGGTGCTCACCGAGACCGTGTTCGCCTTCGGCGGCATCGGCGCGTTCGTCGCCGACGCCATCAGTCAGCGGGACTACCCCGTACTGCAGGGTTTCATCCTGATCATCGCGTTGGTCTACGTGCTGGTGAACCTGCTGGTGGACATCTCCTACACCTTCATCGACCCGAGGGTGCGGGTCCGGTGAGCGGGCGGTTGGCCGGTACGGGTGGACAGGACTGCGGCGAGCGCGGCCCGCAGCCGCGGACGGAGGCGGCCCGATGAGTGACCTACTGAGCCCGGGGCGGAAGAAGGCGAAGCTCGACCGGCTCGCCGAGCTGTCCGCCGCGCACGACGACGAACGCGGTGTCAGCCTCTGGCAGGAGGCGTTCCGCCGGCTGCGCCGCAACCCGGCGGCGATCGTCGGCACCGTCATCCTCGGCGTCTTCCTGCTGGTCGCCCTGGTCGGCCCGTTCCTGGTGCCGTACGACCCGGCGGCGCAGCTGTGGAAGGACGAGATCCGCGAGGCGCAGGCCTTCTACCCGGGGCCGCGCGCGGAGAACTGGTTCGGCGTGGACCACCTCGGCCGCGACGAGTTCAGCCGGATGATCGTCGGCGCCCGGCAGACCCTGCTGGTCGGCGTCGTCGCCACCCTGATCGGGCTGACCGTCGGCACGCTGATCGGCGGCCTGGCCGGTGCCGCCGCCGGTCTCGGCGGGCGGTGGGGCCGCTGGGTGGACACCGTACTGATGCGGATCGTCGACATGCTGCTGGCGCTGCCCAGCCTGCTGCTGGCGATCAGCATCGCGGCGCTGCTCGGGGCCAGCCTGACCACCGTCATGATCGCGGTCGGCATGGTCTCGGTGCCGATCTTCGCCCGGCTGCTGCGCGGCTCGATGCTCGCCCAGTCGAACAGCGACTACGTCCTCGCCGCCACCTCCCTGGGGGTCCGGCGAAGCAAGGTGGCGCTGACGCACATCCTGCCGAACTCACTCGCACCGGTGATCGTGCAGTCCACCCTCACCCTGGCCACCGCGATCATCGAGGTGGCCGCGCTGTCGTTCCTGGGGCTGGGCAACCCGGACGCGTCGATCCCGGAATGGGGGGTGATGCTGGCCGACGCGCAGCGCTACCTGGACGCCGCGCCCCGGCTGGCGATCCTGCCCGCGCTGGGCATCATCATCACCGCGTTGGGCTTCACCCTGCTGGGCGAGGCGATGCGCGAAGCCCTCGACCCGAAACTGCGGAAGTGAGCCATGGCGCTGCTCGACGTGGATGAACTGGCGGTCACCTTCGCCCGGCGGGGGCAGCGGACCGTGCACGCGGTCGACGGGGTGTCCTTCTCGGTCGACGCCGGTGAGGTGACCGGGCTGGTCGGCGAGTCCGGCTGCGGCAAGAGCGTCACCTCGTTGGCGATCATGGGGTTGCTGCCGGCCGGCAAGGGCGTACGGGTCCAGGGCAAGGCCGCGTTCGACGGCACCGACCTGCTGCAACTCGATCCCCGGGCGATGCGGGACGTACGGGGCCGCGACGTGGCGATGATCTTCCAGGATCCGCTCTCCTCACTGAACCCGGTGGTGCCGATCGGGGTGCAGGTCACCGAGGTGCTGGTCCGGCACCGGGGGATGCGCGGCGAGGCCGCCCGGCTCGAGGCCGAGCACCTGCTGGACCGGGTCGGCATCCCGGACCCCACCCGCCGGTTGAAGGAGTACCCGCACCAGCTCTCCGGCGGGATGCGGCAGCGGGCGCTGATCGCGATGGCGGTCGCCTGCCAACCCCGGCTGCTGATCGCCGACGAGCCGACGACGGCGCTGGACGTGACGATCCAGGCGCAGATCCTGGAACTGCTCAAGGACCTGGTCCGCGAGTCCGGCACCGCACTGGTGATGATCACCCATGATCTGGGGGTGGTTGCCGGCATGTGCGACACGATCAACGTGCTGTACGGCGGTCGGGTGGTCGAGACGGCCCGCCGCCGGCCCCTGTTCGCGGCGCCGCGCCACCCGTACACGGTGGGTCTGCTCGGCTCGATCCCCCGGCTCGACGCGGGCCACGGCCAGCGGCTGCGACCCATCCCCGGATCGGTCCGGGACCTGCTGCCCTGGCCGGACGGCTGCGCCTTCGCGCCGCGCTGCGCCCGCCAGGTGGACGCCTGCCTCGGCACCGCGCCGCAGCTGCTCCGGGAGCCGGACGGGCACGCGTTCCGCTGCGTCAACCCGCCCGAGACCGACCACACGGGGGAGGCCGCCGGTGAATGAGCCACTGGTCGAGGTCCGCGACCTCAAGGTGCACTTCCCGATCACCCGGGGTGTCCTGCTGGACCGGGTGGTCGGGCACGTCCGGGCGGTCGACGGGGTGGATCTGCGGATCGCCCGGGGCGAGACGTACGGCCTGGTGGGCGAGTCGGGCTGCGGCAAGTCGACGCTCGGCCGGGCCATCCTGCAGCTGACCCCGCCGACCGGCGGCGAGGTGGTCTTCGACGGGGTGACGTTGAACCGGCTGCCGGCGGCCAAGCTCCGCACCATGCGCCGGCGCTTCCAGATGATCTTCCAGGACCCGATGTCCAGCCTGGACCCGCGGCAGAACGTCGAGTCGATCCTGGTCGAAGGGCTGCAGGCGCACGACATCGGCGCCGACCGCACCGAGCGCCGGCGGATCGTCGGCGAAGCGCTCGACGCGGTCGGCCTGCCCCGCTGGGCGCTGTCCCGCTACCCGCACGAGTTCTCCGGCGGCCAGCGTCAGCGGATCGGCATCGCCCGCGCGCTGGTTCTCGGCCCGGAGCTGATCGTCGCCGACGAACCGGTCTCCGCCCTGGACGTGTCGATCCAGGCCCAGGTGATCAACCTGCTGGACGAGCTGCAGATCGAACGCGGCCTCACCTACCTGGTGATCGCCCACGACCTGGCGGTGGTCCGCCACATCTCGGACACCATCGGGGTGATGTACCTCGGCGCGCTGGTCGAGGAGGCACCCGGGGACCAGCTCTACCGTGAGCCGCTGCACCCGTACACCCGGGCGTTGCTGTCTGCCGTGCCGGTGCCGGACCCGGAGGTGGAGGACCGGCGGGAGCGGATTCTGCTGGCCGGGGACCTGCCGTCGCCGGCGAACCCGCCGGCTGGCTGCCGGTTCCACACCCGGTGCCCGTGGGCGCAGCCGACCCGCTGCGCCGACGAGCGGCCGGTGCTGCGCGAGGTCGGCCCGTCCCGGGTGGCCTGCCACTGGGCCGAGCAGATCGCCGCCGGGTCGCTGCGCCCACACCGGACGAGTCCGGAAGCGGTCGCCCCCGCCGGTGCCGGCAGTGCGCCGGCCACCGTCTCCGCCCCGCACGAACCGTTGCCCTAGGGGATTCAGCCGTCCGGGCGGTGCAGCAGGCCGACCGCGATGGCGTGTACGGCGTCCAGGCCGGCCGGGTCGGCCAGGTCGGCCCGGCCGCCGGTCACCACGTACCACTCCGCGGCATCCTTGTACTGGACGTGGAGGGTGACCTGGCCGGCGGCGAACTCGGTGCGCAGCGTCAACTCGCCGGTGATCACCCCGACCTCGTCGGTCATCACCCCGCCCGGCCCGGCGACGATGTCCCGGGTACGGCTGTTCTCCGGCGGGTCACCCACAGTCTGCTCCTGTCTTCAGCCTGCGCCATGCGACGCGGTCACGGGCAGGTGGTCAGCATGTCGGCCAGCGCCGCCTTCTCCGGCTCGGTGACCGACAGCTCCCAGTAGTGCTTGACCGTGATCCAGTCCTGGGCGTACTGGCACCAGTAGTCCCGGTTCGGCGGCTTCCACTGCGACGGGTCCTGGTCACCCTTTGCCCGGTTGGTCGACGCGGAAACCGCGATCAGCTGCGGACGGTCCAGGTCGTTGGCGAACTCGCGGCGCTGGTCGTCGTCCCACTCGTCGGCACCGGAGCGCCAGGCGTTGGCCAGCGGGACGATGTGGTCGATGTCGAGGTCGCCGGGGTCGGTGAAGGACTCGCCGTCGAACGCGCTGAGCCACTGCCCGCCGACCACGTTGCAGCCGTCCAGCTCGATCGCCGTACCGTCGCGTTCCAGCACGGTGTCCCGCACGTCGCAGTTGCTGCCGGCGGAGCTCCAGTGCGGGAAGTGGTCCCGGCTGTAGCCCCGCATGGAGCCGGCAGAGGCCACGGTCAGCTGGTCGAGCAACGCGGACGCCTGACCAGCGGAGCCGTCGCCGGAGCCGTCTGCCGACCCATCGGGCGGCGCGGCGGTGGGGGAGCCGACGGTGATGTCGACGGACTCGCAGCCGGCGGTCGCGACGAGCGCCAGGGCGGCGGCTACCGCGACCGCCGCCCGGCGCGGGTCGAATCGGATGGTCCAGGGACGCTGTCGAAGAGGGGTTCGCACCCGTCCAGCTTGCGGGTGCCGGGCGGCCAGCGCCAGGCACCCGCCGTCCCGGCGTTTCGCCGGAACCTAAGTGGATCTTGACTTGGTGCCGCCGGCTCAGCCGGCGCGCCGACTGCGGTTCACCGCGCTGGTCACCGCCCGCACCGAGGCGATCACGATGTTCGAGTCCAGCCCGACACCCCAGACCGTACGGTCGCCGACCTCGCACTCCACGTACGCGGCCGCCTGCGCGTCGCCGCCGGCGGAGAGCGCGTGCTCGTGATAGTCCAGCACCCGCACGCCGACGTTCACCGCCCGCAGCGCGTTGACGTACGCGTCGATTGGGCCGTTGCCCGCCGAATCGAGGGTGTGCCGGACGCCGTCGACCACGACCACCGAGGTCGCTTCCACCTTGCCGTCGACCGTGCTTGTCGCATACGACTCCAGGGTCACCGCCGGTTCGGTCCGCTGACCGCCGAGGTACTCGTCGGCGAAGATGTCCCACATCCGCTGCGGCTCGATCTCGCCGCCGGAGTCGTCGGTGACGGCCTGCACCACGCCGGAGAACTCGATCTGCAGCCGCCGGGGCAGGTCCAGGTTGTGTTCCTGGCGCATCACGTACGCCACCCCGCCCTTGCCGGACTGGGAGTTGACCCGGATCACCGCCTCGTAGGTACGGCCCACGTCACGCGGGTCGATCGGCAGGTACGGCACCCCCCACGAGTGGTCGTCGACCTGGACCCCGGCTGCGTCGGCGTCGACCGCCAGCGCGTCGAAGCCCTTCTTGATGGCATCCTGGTGGGAGCCGGAGAACGCGGTGTAGACCAGGTCCCCGGCGTACGGGTGCCGCTCGTGCACCGGCAGCTGGTTGCAGTACTCGACGGTCCGCTTGATCTCGTCGATCCGGCTGAAATCGATCTGCGGGTCGACGCCCTGGCTGAACAGGTTCAGCCCCAGAGTGACCAGGTCGACGTTGCCGGTGCGTTCACCGTTGCCGAACAGGCAGCCCTCGATCCGGTCCGCGCCGGCCAGCAGACCCAGCTCGGCGGCGGCCACCGCGGTGCCCCGGTCGTTGTGCGGATGCAGTGACAGCACGACGCTCTCCCGCCGCGGCAGCCGACGGTGCATCCACTCGATCGAGTCGGCGTACACGTTGGGCGTGGCCATCTCGACGGTCGCCGGCAGGTTGATGATCAGCGGCCGGTCCGGGGTGGGCGCGATCACGTCGATGACCGCACTGCACACCTCCAGCGCGTAGTCCAGCTCGGTGCCGGTGTACGACTCGGGGGAGTACTCGTAGAAGATGTCGGTGTCCGGGGTGTGGATCTCGGCGTACTTCTGGCACAGCCGCGCCCCGGTGGTGGCGATGTCGGTGATCCCGGCCTTGTCCAGGCCGAAGACCACCCGCCGCTGCAGCACCGACGTCGAGTTGTAGAAGTGCACGATGGCCCGCTTCGCGCCGCGCAGCGACTCGAAGGTCCGGTCGATCAGATGCTCCCGGCACTGGGTCAGCACCTGGATCGTGACGTCCTCGGGGATCAGGTCCTGCTCGATCAGCTGCCGGACGAACTCGAAATCGGTCTGGCTGGCCGCCGGGAAGCCGACCTCGATCTCCTTGTAGCCCATCTGCACCAGCAGCTGGAACATCCGGCGTTTGCGGTCCGGCGACATCGGGTCGATCAGCGCCTGGTTGCCGTCACGCAGGTCGACGGCACACCACCGGGGCGGCTGCTCGATGCGGCGGGTTGGCCACTGCCGGTCGGGTACGTCGACGGCGAACTGCTGGTGGTAGGGCAGGTAACGCTGGTACGCCATCCGGCTCGGCTGCTGCCGGGCGATCGGATCGGTGGTGGGCTGGTCGGTGGCGACCGGATCGGTGGTGGGCTGGACGTCGGCGGACTGCCGTGCTGGGCCGGCGGTTGGCTGTGCCATGGTGCGATCTCCTGGTCTGAGGAAGGTCCCGCGCTGTCGGGTCCGTCGGCCGGCGCCGGCACCTCGGCCCGGGGCGGCCGGCAGGTCCCGGCGGCGAGCCGGTGACGGTGGCTGCGTCGGTCGCGGTGGCCGGGTCGGTCGCGGTGGCCGGGTCGGTACGGCGAAGGCAGCGGCCCGGTTCGGTCAGCTGGGCGGCGCGCTCGCACAGGTGCGGCGAACGGTGCCGGAGCGGCTGGACAGCGTGGGCGCGGATGGGGTCAAGGCGGCGCGGGTCAACTCCGCGACGAGGTGCCGGCCTCGGGGGCCTCGTCGCGGCAGCGAAGGAGGAGCGCCTGCCACATGACGGCTCTCACCCTACGTGGTGATCGCGGGTTGGCAAAGCCCGGCCGGAAATCTCAGCCGGTGCCGGTCGTGGATCCGCTGCTCGTCGGCGGGGTGCCGGCCGAGCCCGGCGGCACCCCGGTGGTCACCGGGCCCGGCAGCGTGACCGACGGCGGGGCCGCGCCCGGCTGGCCCGCCAACAGCAGCGTCCCGAGCTCCAGCCGTGCGCCGGTGAGGGTGCCGTCCGGGCGGTAGCAGTAGATGCCCACGTCCAGCGGAGGCTGCAACGAGGTGGTGGTCGACTCCACGGAGAAGCAGGTGCCGTCGGCGCCGTCGAGTGGTTCGGTCACCGACACCGCCAGCGGGGCCCGCCGGTCGGCCAGCACCGCCCGCCAGTCGGCGAACAGGTGGTGCAGTCGAGGGTCGAGCGCCGGATCGACCACTGCGTCCGGGTCGCCCAGCCGGACACAGTACGGCGTCACCGGGTTGGCGGCCGACGGCAGCGCACACCGGAACAGTCCGTCGGCGTTCTGCGCCATCGCGACGTCGCCCGTACCGCCCGTACCGCCCGCGCTACCTGGGGCGCCGCCCGGAATGTCCACCCGCCACCCGCCGTCCTCGGCCAGGGTCACCGCCACCGTCCGGTCCGGCCGACCCGGGGTCTGCAACGTGTAGAACGCCGTCATCCGCAGGTCGCTGGCGGCGGCGGCCGCCGCCGCCAACTGTGCCCGTGGCTCGGCCGGCGGAGCGCTCCCCGGTGCCGACGGCGAGTGCTCGCCGGTCGGCGTGCCCTGCGGCGATGTCACCGGATCGGTCGAATCGCAGCCCAGCAGGGACAACGTGACGAACGCCACGCAAGCCAGCGCGGCAGGCGACTTTCGCGACGCTACGGCACCCCGGAAACGCATCCGCCCATTCTGCGTACCCGGTCGGGTTTTGCGGCCGGGCGGCCCACGGACACGCCGATTTCCGTCGCCGGCCCGCCGACGACCTGCGGCCTTACGGTCCGACGGCGGGCCGTCGGCGTGTCGCGGACCGGGCCGGGCCGAACGACCGGCCGCCCCCGACGGACACGGGCGGTGACCGCACCCGGCCGGATCGTGGGAACGGCTGTCTGCGCGGGCTCCGGACGCCGGTACCCTGATGCCGGCAGGTTGGCAGCAGCTGGAGGGGAGTGGACCGCCGTGGCACTGGTGGTGCAGAAGTACGGCGGGTCCTCGGTCGCCGACGCCGAACGCATCAAGCGGGTCGCCGAGCGGATCGTCGCGGCCCGCAAGTCCGGCGACGACGTCGTGGTGGTCGTCTCCGCGATGGGCGACACCACCGACGAGCTGCTCGACCTCGCCGGGCAGATCAGTCCGCTGCCGCCCGGCCGGGAGCTGGACATGCTGCTCACCTCCGGCGAGCGAATCTCGATGGCGTTGCTCGCCATGGCCATCCACAACCTGGGCTACGAGGCCCGGTCCTACACCGGCTCGCAGGCCGGTGTGCTGACCACCTCGGTGCACGGCCGGGCCCGGATCATCGACGTCACCCCGGGCCGGTTGCAGGGCGCCCTGGACGAGGGCTCGGTGGCGATCGTGGCCGGTTTCCAGGGCGTGTCCCAGGACACCAAGGACATCACCACGCTGGGCCGCGGTGGTTCGGACACCACGGCGGTGGCGCTCGCCGCCGCGCTGCAGGCCGACGTCTGCGAGATCTACACCGACGTCGACGGGGTGTTCACCGCCGACCCCCGGATCGTGTCGAACGCCCGGCACATCAAGCAGATCACCTACGAGGAGATGCTGGAGCTGGCCGCTTGCGGGGCGAAGGTGCTGCACCTGCGCAGCGTCGAGTACGCCCGCCGGGCCGGCCTGCCGATCCACGTCCGCTCGTCGTACTCGACCAACACCGGCACCATGGTGACCGGATCGATGGAGGATCTTTCCGTGGAGCAAGCACTCATCACCGGAGTCGCCCACGACCGGAGCGAGGCGAAGATCACCATCGTCGGCGTTCCCGACGAGCCGGGCGCCGCCGCCCGCATCTTCGAGACGGTGGCCAACGCGGAGACCAACATCGACATGATCGTGCAGAACGTGTCGACCGAGGGCACCGGCCGCACCGACGTCTCCTTCACCCTGCCGAAGGCGGACGGCCCGACCGCGATGGCGGCGCTGGGCAAGGAGCAGGAGCGGATCGCCTTCAAGGGCCTGCTCTACGACGACCACGTCGGCAAGGTGTCGCTGATCGGTGCCGGGATGCGTTCGCACCCGGGCGTGGCCGCCAACTTCTTCGCCGCTCTCGCCGACGCCGGCGTCAACATCGAGATGATCTCCACCTCGGAGATCCGGGTCTCGGTCGTCTGCCGGGACACCGACCTGGACGCGGCGGTACGCGCGGTGCACGCCGCCTTCGACCTCGGCGGTACGGAGGAGGCGGTGGTCTACGCAGGCACCGGCCGGTGAGCCCCGGTGCCTGACGCCAGGGCACGCCAGCTGCCCACCCTCGCGGTGCTCGGTGCGACCGGAGCCGTCGGTGCCGTCATGTGCGAACTGCTCACCTCACGGGCCAACGTCTGGGGCGAGATCCGGTTGCTGGCCTCACCCCGCTCCGCAGGACGGCTGGTGCGCTGCCGGGGCGAGGAGCTGCCGGTGCATCAGGTCAGCCCGGAAGCCTTCGACGAGGTCGATGTCGTCATGGTGGACGTGCCGGACGACGTGTCCCGGCAGTGGACACCCGTCGCCACCGGGCGCGGCGCGACCGTGGTGGACAACTCGGGTGCGTTCCGGATGGACCCCGGCGTACCGCTGGTCGTGCCGGAGATCAACGCCGAGCAGGTACGTCGCCGGCCGCGCCGGATCGTCTCCAACGCCAACTGCACCGTCCTGGCCATGATCGTCGCGATCGCCCCGCTGCACCGCGAGTACGGCCTGCGCGAGCTGGTGCTGGCCAGCTACCAGTCGGTCTCCGGCGCCGGGCGGTTCGGCGTGGACCTGCTGCACAGCCAGCTGACCAGGGCGGCCAGCGACCGTACGCTCGGCTCCCGGCCCGGCGACGTACGCCAGGCGGTGGGTGACGACCTCGGCCCGTTCCCGGCCCCGCTGGCGCTCAACGTGGTGCCGTTCACCGGCGAGCTGGCCGACGCCGGATGGTCCACCGAGGAGCTGAAACTCCGCGACGAGTCCCGCAAGATCCTCGGTCTGCCGGATCTGAAGGTCTCGTCCACCTGTGTGCGGGTGCCGGTGGTGACCGGGCACTCGGTCGCCGTACACGCGGTCTTCGGCAGTGAGGTGACCGCGGACGGCGCCCGCGAGGTGCTGCGCAACGCGCCCGGGGTGATCGTGGTTGACGACCCGGCGAACGCCGAGTTCCCGATGCCGATCGACGCGGTCGGCACCGAGCCGTCCTGGGTCGGCCGGATCCGTCGGTCGATGGACGACCCCCGGGCCATCGACTTCTTCGTCACCGGCGACAACCTGCGCAAGGGCTCGGCGCTGAACACCATCCAGATCGCCGAGCTGATCGCCCGCGACCTAACTGCGTAGCCACCAGCCGGAACTCGCACCGGGTGGGCCTTTGGCGTGGCTCACGCCCCCGAGTCGACCGGGACGGCGGTTCCCGGCGTGGCATCTGTAGTGTGTCGACCGGCAAGGTGCCCGCAGTGGACAGCGTCCGAGAGTCTCCTGATCGCTGTCGGGAAATCCTACCCGCCGTGCCGGCCCGCGCCGGATACTGCTGCTGACGGCGGTGGATCAGGGATGGTGATGGCGTTGCAGGCACCGGGACATGGCAGCCTGGCGACGTCCGTCCCGGACCGGGCACAGCCGGTCACCCGCCGATCGCTGCGGCGGGACTTGACCGACCTGGGCGTGCGCGCCGGCACTACCGTGTTGCTGCACAGCTCGCTGCGATCGCTTGGGTACGTCTGCGGCGGGCCGACGGCCGTCGTCCATGCGTTGCTCGATGTGCTTGCACCGGATGGCACGCTGGCGGTGCCCGCGCAGACGCCGGACAACCGCGATCCGGCAGGGTGGACGCACCGGTCTGTTCCCCGCCACTGGTGGCCGACAATCCGGGCCAACCTACCGCCATACGACCCGGCGACGCACGATTGCCGGGCCATGGGCCTGATCGCTGAGACCGTCCGGACCTGGCCGGGTGCTGTCCGTAGTGGTCACCCACAGACGTCCTTCGCCGCCGTGGGGGCTCAGGCCGCTGTGCTGATGGGCCGGCACGACCTCGACAGCGAACTGGGCGAGGCATCGCCGCTAGCCGCGATGGCGGCGGGCGGTGGCTACGCCCTACTGCTGGGTGTCGGATACGAGCGGTGTACCGCCTTTCACCTCGCCGAGTACCGGCTGCCGGAGCCGCCACCGCGGCGTGAGAAGGCCTGCGTCATGCTCGTCGCCGGCCAGCGGCGCTGGGTCCGCTATCCCGGAGTGGATCTGAATGCCGGTGATTTCGCCCAGCTCGGCGCGGACTTCGAGCGCGACACTTCGGCCGTCGCAATCGGACGGATCGGACCGGCGATCGCGCGGCTGTTGCCGATATCCGTTGCGGTGGACTACGCGCGCGGCTGGCTTGCGGAACACCGAGCCCGGTTGGCTGGCCGAAGCCCGGACGCAGGCGCGGCGTCTACCTCATGAATGTCGGCTATCAGACTGGCGCGGCTGCCTGACGGAGAGCTATATACTCAGCGTACGGGTCCGTCCTCGTTCGCGACGAAGCGGCGTTGTCTTGCGACGCAATCGGGTGCCGGTGCCGGTGCCGGTGCCCGTGCATCGTCGCCGTCGTTACCCAGGCGGGAGGGCTGGTTGCCGCACCACCATCGACTCCCGCGGTGTTACTTCTTCCTCAGCTATGCCAGGGACGACGACAGCGCCTCGATCCAGCAGTTCTACCAGGACCTGTGCGCAGAGGTGCGGGAACACGCCGGGCTGGACCGGGGCACCGAGGTCGGGTTCCTCGACGTGCACAGCATGGACATCGGTGTGCCGTGGTCGGCTCGGCTGGTACGCGAGCTGGCCCGGTGCGGTACGTTCCTGGCCCTGATCTCGCGGCGGTACCTGAGTAGCGAGATGTGCGGGCGAGAGTGGACGGTCTTTGCCCGCAGACTGTCGAGCTCGGTCGCCCCGGGCGAGGAAACACCCCCTGCCCTGCTTCCTCTGCAGTGGATCCCACAGCAGGTGCTACCGCAGGTGGTCGGTGAGTTCCAGTACCAGAACGACCTTCTGCCGCCGGCGTACGAAGCCCGAGGACTTCGCCAGATGATCCGGCTTGACCGGTACCGCAACGACTACCTCGAGTTCGTGGACATGCTGGCCCAACAGATCGTCCGCCTGGCCGAGGAAGACGCGGTCGCGCCCAGCACCCTGCCCCTGGATATCGCCGAGGTGCGAAGCGCCTTCCACCAGCCGATCCTGGTGCGGGAGGCGGCAGCGCCAACCGGCCCGACCGCAAAGCCCGCAGCGGCGAACAACCACGAGGTGGGGGTGGCCCCGGCATCGGCTGTCGCCACGACGGGAACCGGCGGCGCCACCAGCACGACCGGCGCGGCCGACGGGGGACAGGGCGTGCGCTTCGTGGTCGCCGCTCCCTCGATCACCGACCTCCGGTCAGCGTCGATCGCCCCGCTTGGCCGCGAGACGCACTTCTACGGCCCGGCTGCGACCGACTGGGCGCCCTACCTGCCCGAGCTCGCCACCTCGCTGGCCACCTACGCGCAGCAGGTGGCTGACCAACAGCAGTTCAGCTCGATCGTCACCGACGTAGCCAGCCTGCCGGAGGCGCTGGCCGAGGCCCGCAGCACGGGCGACGCGGTCGTGCTGCTGATCGACCTGTGGGTGACCTATCTGGAGGATTCCCGGCGCATTCTCCGCCAGTACGACCGACCCGAGCCGAACGACGCCGAGCCGCCGACTGCGGTGATGGTGCCAGTCAGCGCTGCCGACCCGCACACCCAGGAGCGCCATGAGGAACTGACACACGCTCTGCGGGACCTACTGAGTAACCGACTGGGGAGTCTGGACGGCGTGATGTCCCGGACCAGCATCCTCAGTGTTCGGTCATTCGATGCCGACCTTCGGGTGGTGTTGGAGCGAGTTCGCAACCGGGTGTTCCGCACCCGACCGCCGTACCACCGGCCGGCCGGGCGGCCCGGCAATCGACCGATCCTGCAAGGTCCCTGACGGAGATCGCGCACGGTCCGGACAGAAGGGAGTCGTCATGTCCGACGCACCAGTCTCCCGCGGCCAGATCATCACCTTTTACTCCTTCAAAGGTGGGACCGGCCGGACGATGGCGATGGCGAACGTCGCCTGGATCCTGGCCGCGAACGGCCGGCGGGTGCTCGCCGTTGACTGGGACCTGGAGTCGCCCGGCCTGCACCACTACTTCCGGCCGTTCCTGGCCGACCCCAAGCTGCGGTACTCCCGCGGCGTCATCGACATCATCCGTGACTTCGCCGCTGCCGTCGTCGACCCCTGCACGCCCGCCGACGATCCGAACTGGTTCCGGCGCTACGCCGACGTCGAGCGAGAGGCCGTCTCACTGAACTGGCGGTTCCCGGATGGCGGCGGACTGGACCTGCTGCCCGCCGGTGTGCAGGACGCGGCGTACTCGCAGCGGGTGTCCAGCTTCGACTGGTCGGACTTCTGGGACCGGCTGAACGGGCGGGCCTTCCTGCTCGCGCTCCGCGACAACCTCCGCCAGCAGTACGACTACGTGCTGATCGACAGCCGAACCGGACTGAGTGACAACGCCGGCATCTGTACCGTCGAACTACCAGACACGGTCGTCAACTGCTTCACACTCAACGACCAGAGCATCGACGGCGCCGTCTCGGTCGCGGAGTCCATCCGCCACCTGCAAGGCGACGACCCGATCCGGATTCTGCCCGTGCCCATGCGGGTCGAGGCGGCCGAGCAGTTCAAGCTGGAGACCGGTCGGGACTACGCCCGCCACCGGTTCAGCGGCTTCCTGCCGACGGAGTCGGACGCGGTCGACGCGTACTGGGGTGACGTGGAGATTCCATACAAGCCGTTCTTCGCCTACGAGGAGATTCTCGCCGTCTTCGGTGAGCGGTCCCGCCAGGAGTATTCGCTGCTCTCCTCGTTCGAGCGGCTGACCGCAGTCGTCACCCGCGGCGCGGTGCGTGAGTTTCCCGCGCTCAACGAGCGGGAGCGCCGACGCCGGCTGGCTCAGTACGAGCGCCAGAAGCCGTTGCTCACCCATGACGTGGTGATCAGCTACGCCTCGGTCAACCGGGCGTGGACCGACTGGATCGCCGACGGGCTGGCGTTGCTCGGCCTGCGGGTGACTCTACGGGAAATCGATCTGGCATCCGCCGCCGACACCGGCGGTGACCCGGCGTTGGAGTCGTGGCTGGATCCGGCCGCGAAGGTGCTGGTGCTGCTATCGCGCGACTATGTCGAATCGCCCAACGCGGTCACGTTGTGGGAGGCGCTGGCCGCCAAGGATCCCACCGGTGGAATGCTGGTACCGGTTCGGCTCGATACGTCCCGGCTACCAGCCTCGTTCGTCGATCGCGTCGCGATGGTCGACCTGGTCAACGTGACGGAGGATCGTGCGCGGCAGGCGCTGGCCGCCGTGTTCGACGAACGTCCGGTGCCGTTCGGCAGGGAGCGGGTGGCGGTGAGCCGGCACGCGCCACGGTTTCCCGCCGACCCCCCGCCGGTCTGGGAGGTGCCGCGGCGCAACGCCACATTCACCGGCCGCAGTGAACTGCTGGAGGCGCTGCGTGACCGGCTCTCCGCCGATATCACCGCGGTCATGCCGCAGGCCCTCTACGGGCTCGGCGGCGTCGGCAAGACGCAGGTAGCGCTGGAGTACGCCCATCGGTTCGCCGCCAACTACGACATCGTCTGGTGGATCCCGGCTGAACAACCGAGCATGATTCGTGGTTCTCTTGTCGAGTTGGCGCAGCAACTGGGCTTACCGCCCGGCTCCGACGCCAGCGAAACAGTGGCGGCGGTGCTGGACGCACTGCGTCGGGGCGAACCCTACCAACGGTGGTTGCTGATATACGACAACGCCGACGACCCGGGGGATGTGGAGCCGTACCTGCCGCAGGGGACGGGGCACGTCCTGCTCACCTCCCGCAATCTCGCCTGGTCCCGCCTGGCCACCGTCGAGGTTGGTGTGTTCACCCGGCAGGAAAGCCTGGCCCTGCTGCATCGGCGGGTGCCGGCAGTGTCCGCGGTGCAGGCCGACGCGCTCGCGGAACACCTCGGCGACCTGCCACTGGCCGTCGAGCAGGCCGGTGCCTGGCTGGCCGCCACCGGGATGCCGGTCGACACGTACCTGCGACTGCTGAGAACTCACCTGGCGGAGGTTCTCGACGGCGATCCGCCGCGCGGTTACGAGCGCCCGGCAGCCGTCACGTGGCGGCTGTCGCTGGACCGGATCCGGCAGCACATGCCGGCCGCGGCCAAGCTGCTGGAGGTCTGCGCGTTCTTCGCCGCCGCGCCGATTCCCACCTCGTTCTTCTACAGCGAACGCTTCATCGAGGTGCTGCTGCCATTGGATCCGCTGCTCAGTGAGCCGCTGGTGCAGGGGCGTCTGATCAACGAGATCGGCCGGTACGCGCTGGCCCGGGTCGACTCCGGCCAGTCCACCATCCAACTGCACCGGCTGGTCCAAGCGGTGATCCGCGCCGGGCTGCCGCCCGCGGAGCAGGCGGCCAACCGGCGACACGTGCACGATGTGCTGGCGGGGCTGAACCCGAAGGACCCGGACGACGCGGCGTGCTGGCCGCTGTACCGGCGACTGCACCAGCACGTCGCGGCCGCCGGCGCGGTGGATTCCAGCGTGCCCGCCGTCCGGCAGTTGGTCATCGACATGGTGCGCTACCTGTGGAAGGTCGGTGATTACCAGAGCAGCCAGGAAATCGGCGATGCGGCGCTGTCGTCGTGGCGGGCAGCCGACGGCGGGACCGAGGACGACATCATCACCCTTTCGCTGCGGCTGCACCTGGCGAACACCACCCGTTCTCTGGCCCGGTACGAGGAGGCGTACGCCACAGATGTCGAGGTGCACCGGGAGCTGGCCGAACGGCTGGGCGCCGACCACCCGTACACGATCATGGCGATGTCCTCGCTGACCGCCGACCTGCGGGTGGTGGGTCGGTACGAGGAGGCACGCGAACTTGACACCGAGGCGTTGGCCCGGTCGATCCGGGTCCTCGGCGAGGAACACCCGAGAACCACGAACGCGATGAACAACCTGGCCCGGTCGCTCGGCTTCGCCGGCGATTTCCGGGGCGCGGTCGAACTGGAGGAACGGGCCTGGGAGATTCGTGCCCGGATGAACGGCGAGCGGCACCCGAGCACTTTGCTGTACGCCCTCAACCTGGCTCGGGACTACCTGGACCTGGGCCGGTACCAGCGAGCTCGGGAACTGCTGACCTCGCTGCGGCAGGCGTGCATCGAAGTACTCGGTGAGCGGCACGCCCAGACCATCCGGACCAGTAGAACCCTGGCCGTTACGCTACGCAGACTCGGCGACGTCCGGGAGGCCTACGTGCTCACCGCCGAGACACTGCCCAAGTTCGAGCAGGCACTCGGCCCGGCGCACCTGGACACCCTTGCCTGCGCCAGCAATCTCGCCTGCGACCAGTCCGCGGTCGGTGACGACCGGGCGGCCCGTCGTACCGCAGAAAAGGTCCTCGGTCGATACCGGGCGAAGGTCGGCGAGGATCACACGTTCACGCTGTCCTGCGAGAACAACCTGGCGATCTTCCTGCGCCGGCTGGGTGAGCACCGGACCGCGCGGGAGCGGATCGAGCGGGTGGTCGAACGGTTCACCGTGATCCTGGGTCCGGACCATCCGTACACCCTGGCCAGCCGGATCAACCTGGGAAACGTGCTGTACGACCTCGGTGACCACGCAGGTGCGCTGCGGGTGGATCGCGATGTGCGACAGCGGATGCGTGGCATCCTCGGCCCCGACCATCCCGAGGTGCTGGTCGTGGAAAACAACCTGACTGTCAGCCTGCAACGCGTCGGAGCCGAGGAGGATGCGGCGGAGTTGCTGCGTGGCGTTCAGCTGAGGATGGAACAGACGCTCGGGCCGGACCACTTCGCGGCTGCCGCGGCACGCACCGGCACCCGACTCAACTGCGACATCGATCCCCGTCAGACCTAGTCGCGATCCGGCCGGTCGGATCGGTCGGACGACGCGCCGGCCAGCCAGTCGGCAAGCGCGGAAGGGGCGGCGCCGGGCAGTCTCATGGCGAGAGCGCGGGCCAGCTCCGGCCGTTGGATCAGCGCGGCGGCGGACCGGCGGCGGCCGGCGTCGGTCAGCGCCAGCGCCAGCAGTGCCCAGGCCTGCTCATCGTTCGGAGCCGCCTGCAGCCGCCGGTCGACTTCCGGCACGGAGACGGGCGATCGGCTGACCGTTTCCGATAAGCCGGCCACGTTCAGGGCTCGCTGCCGGATCTCCTGAGCCAACCCGTCGGACATCGCCGCTGCCGGTGGTGCTCCTGCCCGCACCGACGGGCCGGGTAGCGACGGACAGACCGCGCCGGACCGGTACGCGTCGGCGAGCTCCGTTGCGTCGGCTCGCGGCACGGCGTAGTTGTTCAGTCGCCAACGCACGTCGGTGACCGTGGTACAGGCGTACACCGCCTCCCGTACGGCCGGGTGTGCCGTCACGGGCGCCCCAGCGAGCGACCCGGCCAGCCGCTCGACGAACGACCGACCAACCGGGGTGAGCGCTGCCGAGGCGAGCAGTGCCTCGGTGCCACGCCGGGCCTGGTCACGCCACAGCGCGTGCTCGAATTCAGCAGCCCGGGCGTTCGCACCCGCCAGGCTGTGTCGCCGTACCCGCCAGAACTGCGCGACGGCCGCGTGCGCGTAGCTGCCCTGCAGCAGCGCTCCGGCGGGGCGCGGATCGGCCCGCCACGGTGCGTGGAACAACTGCGTGTCGGCCGGGTCCACCAGATCCACCAGGTCCACCAGCGCGCTCAGTTTGGCGTGCTGGGTCTCATGGATCAGCAGCAGTGCCAGCTCTGCGGAGTCGGCCGGCATCGATACGGCGACCGCGCCGAAGGTGTTCTGGTTGGAGGCGCTGACCGTGCCGGTACGTGGCGCAGCTACCGGCACCAGCGACCGGAGACAGCCCCGGACGGTGGGCAGGTAGTGCGGGAACTCCCGCTCGATGAGGGCCAGCGCGGGCCGGATCAGTGCCGTCCACTGCTCTACCTGGTCAGGAGCCAACCGCTGCGAGGCCGCCAGGTTGAAGGCCTGCCGGTGCGGGTCGAGATCGTCCACTTCGATCTCCCAGCCGGCGTCGCCGTGCCGTACCGTCCGGTAGGCCAGCCAGCGCCCCTCCGGAGCGCCATCGCCGTCGGGCTCGACGGCGATGGCGCCGACGTCTCCGTCCCAGCGCAGCGTGCCGCTGCGGTGACGGAGCGTGCCCGGACCGGCCACGTCGAGCTGGCCGAGACCGGGCAACAGCACCGGGCCGCCACCGGCAGGTAGCGGCAGCTCGAACTCGATGCCTGTCCGGACGGCGGCGGCAGCGGCCAGTCCGCTCAGATAGCGCTGTGCCTCAGCCGACACCCCGGTGCCGGGCCCGGCCCGCAGCAGCCGAGTCGCCCACAGGCCCACGAACGGCCGACGCAACACCGTGTGTACGGCATCCGGCTGCTGCGCGGCCGCCGTGTCCAGCAGTTGCCAGGCGGGATGGCGGCGACACCTGCCGGAAAGCCGCACCGCGCGGAGCAGGAGCAGCCGCTTGCTCACCTGGGCGCCGCGCAGAGCCTCGATCGCCGCCGGCCCGCCGCCGCCAGCGGCAAGCTCATCGAACTGTGCAAGGGTCAGCCGGTGCGGCTGAGGTTCGGTCGTCCCCCGACCATCCGGCGCCGCTGTCACCGGTCGGCTCCGAGTAGCTGGCGCAGGTCGTGGCCTACCCGCCGGTCGATGTGCCGAATCAGCCGCTGCTGGTCGAGGCAGTAGACGGAGGGGTTGGTAAAGCCGGCATCAGCCCGGTAACGGTGAGCGTAGTGGCCGCCGCCGCAAACCTGGACCAGCTCACAGCGGCGGCAGGTGTCACCGAGCGCGGCCAGCCCGCGCTGCCGGGCCTGGACGACGGGCAGGGCGAGCACCTCGTCGAACCGGCTGCTGGCCACGTGCAACCCGGTGGCTGCCATTCCCTCCTCTGTGGTCTTCAACGCGTCACCCTGCTCGATGCTGCCGTCGGTCTCCACGATGACGAAGTCGATCGGCTCCAGTCCGACGGCCTCGGTGCCCCCCGGCCCGCCAAGGAGCAGCGACATGATCGCGCTGAACAGCCGGATGTCGGTTTCCCGGCGGGGGGCGCCGTACCACCGGTCGAAGATCGCGATCAACCAGTCGGCGTACGGCGTCCGGTCGTCGGTCGAGATACGGCCGGGTGGCGGTGTGGTCCAGTTGCCGTGTGGCAGCAGAAGATCGAGGCGAGGCGGTTCGAACATGAGCAGCTGCTCGTAGACATCGACTGGATCATTGCGCAGGTCGACTGTGCAGAGGAGACCGCTGAACAAGTGCCGGTATCGAGGTGACCGGAGCCGAGCCAGTCCTGCTGACACCTCATCGAAACTGCCGCCCCCGTGCGCGTAGCGCCGCTCGCGGTCGGTGGCCTTACGGCCACCGTCCAGGCTGACTCCGACCCGTACTTCGTACCGCCGGAACAGCTCCAAGAACGCATCGTTCAGCAGGATGCCATTGGTCTGGACGGTGAACCCGACCTCGATCTCCGGCGGTAGCGCCCGCCGCACCGCCTGCACCGCGTACTCGATCAGATTCCTGCCGGCCAGAAGCGGTTCGCCGCCATGGAAGGTCACTGTCACCCGCGACAACTCCCAGGCCCGGGCGTGCTCGGCTAGCCGGTGCGCGGCCTGGTCGACAACGTCGCAGGACATCGCCAGCGGCTGGCGCCGCCAGGACTGATCCGCGTGGGCATATACATAGCAGTAGCGACAAGCGAGGTTGCACCGGCTGTGGATCTTCAAGAGGACGTGCCGGAAGGGTGCCGGCCCCGATCTGCCGCTCACCGGGGTGCGGCGAAGTTGGCGAAGGCGCTCACCGCCTCCGTGGGCTTGTCGACTGCGCCGCCGCCGGCTGCCTGCAGCCGGGTCAGGTGCGCGCGCATCGCCTCGCCGAAGACGTCGTCACCCAGACCGTCGAGCAGCCCGGCATCGTCCTGCACTCGGTTCATCAGCGCGGTCCACTCGATGTTCCTTACATCCGCGATACGGCCCGAGATTCTTCCGTCCGTCACCGACCCCATGGAGACCTCTATCGCGTGCCTAACAGGGAATGAGCTGGGAAAACTGGCGCAAGGCGGCTGCCGCCTCCGCGGTGCAGCGCGTGGCAACTATAAAGGCTCATGAAATCGGAGCATGATCCTGGGTCGGCACGCCGATCAGCGTACCCGCCGGTTCGTGCGGTCGTGGTTCGGATCACGTTTCTGCCGGCTCGATGTCGGTTTCCACCCGAAGCCCGCTGCGCAGTGCCCTCGCGTACGGGTGGTCCGCTCCCAACCGTGCCACGCAGAGGCGAAGACTGTCCGTGCGGAGCTGCTCGGAGCTCTTGTGCTCACCGGTGGCACCCCGGCTCACCACCAGGTTGGCGGCCACCCCGATGACCGCCGGGCTGCCGCTGCCCATCAACGCCCGTAGCCGCACGTAACAGTGCTCGTCGAGAGCACCGGCCGCGGCCGACTCGCCCATCGCAAACAGCGCACTGGCCTGGTTGCTCAGGCAGAGCAGCGTATGCGGATGGTTCTCGGTCAGTGCGTCGGTGAACCGCTGGGCGGTCTCGTCGATCAAGCTCCGCGTGTCGGCGTACCTGCCGGCCCGCATCTGGAAGATGGCCAGATTGTTCGCCGCGGCCAGGGTGAACGGGTGATGGCTCCCCTTGGTCAGCCGGTACTTCTCCAGGACCTCCTCGGTCGCCGCCTGGGCTGTCGCGTGGTCACCAGCCGCGGACAGCAGGCATGCCTCCTCGAGCGCGGCGGCGAGCGTGTGCGGATGGTTCGCGCCCACGGTCTGCTCGAACGACTCGCGTAGCCCGTCGCTGACGTTGCGGGCCAGTTCGGTCAGGCCGAGCTGGCGCAGCGTGACGGCGAGGTTGCGGCGGCTCACCAGGGTGCGCTGGTGTCGATCACCCAGCACCCGGGAGCACATGCCGACCAGCGTCTCCAGCGTCTCCCTGGACCGCACCAGGTCGCCCGTGTCGCGCAGGTTCCGGCCGTGCATGATGCCCGAGTGAAGGGTGTACGGGTCATCCGGCCCGAGAACCCGCCGTCGCCGTTCCAGCACGTCCTCGGTGATTTCCAGCGCGCCGGGGTAGTCTCCGGTGAGCCGGCGGGACAGAGCCAGGTTGTGCGCCGCCTTCAGCGTCTCAGGATGGTCGCCGCCCATGGTGGCCTGAAGGTCGACCAGCGTCTGCTCGTCGAGATCCCGTGCCTCCTCGTAGCGGCCGAGCCCTCGCAGGTCGCCCGCCAAGCCTCGAGCGGCCATCAGGGTGTACGGGTGCCTCGCGCCGAACAGCCGGGCCATCCGTTCCCGCACGTCCACGTCGATGTCGTATGCCTGCTGGTCGGCACCTTGCGCGCGCAACGTGTCGGCCTGCTCGCCGCGGATCCGCAACACCGACGGATCGTCCGGGCCGTACTTGGCGGTCCAGCGTGCCAGCACCCGTCCGGCCAGGTCCTGGCTGCTCGCCAGGTCGCCGCGGCTGCGCTGGGCGCGGACCGTCTCGATCACCAGCCGGTGTACGCCTCGGTCGTCGGACTCCAGCGCGCCGGTTGGCTCGAGATGCGGCAGCAGTCGTTGGTAGGCGGGCCAACTGGCGCTGTCGTCGGGATCGCCACGGCGCTCGGCCGCCAGGATCGCGTGCACTTGCCTCTGCCTCTCCTGAGCGACCTCCGGCATCAGGTCGTTGCGAATCACATTCTGCACCAGGCGGTGCATCCGCAGCGCCTGAATGAACGAATCCTGTCGGGCCAGGCCATATCGGGTTATTTCCCTAATCAAGGAGCCGTACAGCAGCGGATCCCGCATTTCGGGATCGTCGCGGCCGAGTGCCTCCACCATGCCCGGACTGGACAGCAGGCTGGTCGGGATAGGGTCGTGGGCAAAAAAGGCGCACAGTTCGACCAGATGAGCCGCAGCCGGATTGGACTCGCGCAATCGCTGCTGGGACATCCGCCAGATCTGTGCGGCCGGGTGCGGATAGCCAGGGGTGGGCGACGAGTCCAGGATTCGGGGCAGGTGCTCGTCGAGCATCTGCAGATAGCTCTGGGCGCTCATCGCGGTCGCTGCGAGCCACGCGGCTGCCTGTTCGACCGCCAGCGGGAGGTCGCCGAGCTTTTCCGCGATCGCGTCCGCGTCGACCGAATCGATCCCCGGCACCCGTCGGGTCAGTAACTCGACGCTTTCGTCCCTGGTGAAGACGCTGATGTCGATCGTCCACGCTTGCCGGGACCACTCGCCGCCGCGGGTCGTGACGATCACGTCGCCGCCCCCACTGGGGACGTACGGCCGCAGCTGTTCCGGATCGTCGGTGTTGTCAAACACCAGCGCCCAGCGTGGTGACGGCTTACCCACCCGCAGCGCCTCGAGCACTGCCGGCACCTGCTCCTCGACGCTCCCTGCGACCGCGAGGTCCATCGGACCGGCCAGGTCGGCCAGCGCGGCCGGGACCAGAGCCGGCTGGTCGGCCGAGATCCACCACACGATGTCGTAGTCGGCGGCGAACCGGTGCAGGTACTCGATCACGATCTGCGTCTTGCCAACGCCGCCGATGCCCTGCAGGACGGCGGGGCCGGTCAGGGCAGTACTCGCGTTCAGCCGCTCCCGTAGCTCCTCCAGGACCGCGTCCCGACCGGTGAAGCGGGTGTTGCGCGACGGGGCACGCCACACCCGCGCCGGTTCGAACGGAAACCTGGGGCGCGGGCCACTGCCCAGCGACGCATCGCCGACCGGCACGGAATCGCGAAGATCGAGCTGGGCCAGCAAGGCGTCGCGGGCGTGCTGAGCGGTCACATTGAACATGTCAACCGGCTCACGGTGGTCGAACGGCGGAGGGAGCCGAAAGCCGTCCAGCCGTACCAGTAGCAGGAACCGGCCGAGGCTGGACGTGTCCCGGGCCTGGGCGGCCTCCCAGAACGCCCGTGACTGCGGCAGCAGCACCGACTCCTGCGACAGCAGGAGCAGTGCCCGGTCGGCGCGGGCCAAGGCCGATACCGCACTCGCCGCGTGCACGTCCTGCAACGTGCTGCGCTGGCCGACGGTCCGCAAATGGTACGAAATCCACTCCGCCCAGACCCGGTCCCGCGGCGTGTATCCGATCACCAGCGTCCCAGGGTTGATCGGTCCGCGTTGTTCGAACTCTGCCAACCAGCCGCGCCGGACCGCCTCGGTCGGCCCGTCAAAGTCACACGGTTCACCGATCAACTCACCGGCCAGCCGTTGATATGCGGCCAACAGTGAGTTTTCCGAGTGCGGCCGGTCGCCAAAGGTGGCCAGGGTCTCCTCGTAGGCGTAGAAGATTTTGTACGGAATCTCTACCGTGCCCCAGTATTTCGCCGGGTCCGGGTAGCCGAGGTCGGCCACCAACGCGCTGAAGCGGTGCTGAGCGTTGCCACGCCACCGGTCCAGCTTGGCCGTCTCACCGTCCTCGACCCTGGTCGGCACCGGGAAGATCTGGACCGGCTGCCCCTGCTCGTTGCGTATCGCCCGGATGGCCCGAGCCGCTGCGGCGGCCCCGTCGATGTTCTGGTTGTTGAACGTGAAGCAGTTGACCACGGTGTCAGGCAACTCGACCGTGCAGATGCCGGCGTTGTCACTCAGGCCGGTGCGGCTGTCGATGAGCGTGACGTCATAGTTCGCCCGCATGTCAGCGGCCCAGGTCTGCAGGAACAGCCGTCCGTCCAGTCGGTCCCAGAAGTCTGACCAGTCGAAGTTGCTCACCGTCGCGGCGTATTCCGGCACCTGCTGACCGCTGGGGATGAAATCGATCGAGCCGCCGCCGGGGAACTCGTAGCGTTCGAGCGAGGTGGCGTACCGCTGGACTCGCGCGAGGCGGCGCAGTTTCGCCTCGTCATCCACACCTTGGGTGGTGACCGCCCGCGCGTACTCCATGATCGCGTCGATGACACCCGGCGACTGTCGCAACTTGCGGTCTGCCAGGAACGGCATGAAGTACAGGTGTAGACCGGGTGATTCCAGATCCCAGTCCACGGTCAACACGCGGCGTCCAGTGCTCGCGAGAATCCAGGCGACATTGGCGAGCGCCATCGTGCGGCCCACGCCACCCTTGTACGAATAGAAGGTGATGATCTGGCCGTTACGCGTCGCGGGATCCATCTGGGCCACCTCCTCCCTGGTCAACTCGCTCGCTCTGTCGTTCCGCCCAACCAGGCGGCCATCGGACCATGACTCGAGGGTACGAGTTGGCAACGATCGCACGTGCCAGTCGAGAACAGCTCGGATTGATCATGGTCCACCCAGGATTGGTCGGTTCGGCGGCCGGCTACCCGACCGGGCGGGCGCGGCAGGGCTGGCGCGCATCAGCCGGTTCTCGGCCTCGGCGATAGCTACTGCCAGGTCTGAGTCGAACCGATCCGGAGTGCCGATCTCCGGATGGAAGGTAAGATCGTGTCGGCGCTCCCGGCCAGCGAACGCGGACAGGACGGCGGTGCGAAGCGTACTGCGGTTTGCGGCGGTCTCCGGATCCGCGTAGTTGGTCGGCACCAGAACCGCGGCGGCTTCGGTGCGGCCGTTCACGTCGCGCAGCGCCGCGCGCAACTCGTCGAGCTGTGTCGCCCACGCGTCGACCAGTAGCACGACGATCTCGTTGCGCTGGCTCGCCCGCGCGATCCGGTCGGCCACGGCTTCCAACGGGACCAGTTCGGATCTGAACCGCCGGGCAGCCGCCACCGCGACCGCCCGGTCGGTGACCGGCGCGGGCGCCTCCGGACCGTACGGTGCCCAGTCCTCACGACGCGTACCGTACGTGTCGATGTTCGTGCGGATCGGCCGCATCTGGGCCCGGGTGCCGGCGATCACGGTGAACGAGACCCGCGCGGCGTCGCCGGTGCGATCGAGCCGGCGCGGGTGCCGATCGAAGGCGTCCGGTGCGGTCTCGACGGTGAGTTCCGGTGGCGCGGGGGGCAGCCGGTGGCGGGCGGCGGTTTCCACGATCCGTCCGGCGAGCGAGGCGACCAACTCGCGGTAGGCGGGCCGGTGGCTGCGTAGCCGGCTCAGCACCCGGGCCTCTTCCTGCCACGAGCCGGCGTGTGGCTCGAAACCGAGCTCGTCAAGAAACGGCCGGGCGCCGTCGGACCAGAGCACCGGGACCAGTGCGGGCGCGGCCCGCCCGGTCAGCTGGTGATAGTCGCGTAGTCTGCCGGCGAAGACACTCCAACTGCGACCGCAGTGTGCGGAGAGAAAATAGCGGGTGGAGCAGATGGCTACGAAGGTATGACAGGTGGCCAGGGCGGCCTGCGCATCAGCCGGCCAGGAGGGTCGCTCGAAACTGCCCGGATCAAGGTATCCCACGTTCACGGCGCCGCTGGCGCCTAGCGCGGCGCGCACGTGCGAGCACAGATCGCCGAACAACCGGGCGATGTAGATGTCGTCCTCGCCTGGGGCGTGGCTGAGGAAAAAGTGTGGCGAGCGGCCTGACCTCGGCCTGCCGTCAGGTGGATCGTTGGCCGGTGCGGGATCCGCAGCACCCCGTGGGTCCATGAGGATCTCAGCCCGCGAGGTCGTGGGCCGCAACGCAGGTCATCCCTCGAGGACCGAGCATGCCTGGGGATTCGATCCGGGACACGCGACACGCCCACACCGGCTGTAGCATCTCTCAACTAATACAGCATGGAAGCTCATCGGAGTACCCCCGGTCGGGCGGCCTTGTCCTGACATCAGGGGATGCCGGGACAATGATCAAATGAAGTTGTTGAATCCTGCGACACCCCCACCTGGCTCGTCGGCGGTCTCGCGCAGCCAGCGCAACAGGTGCGCGAAGGCGGACTCGTCGATGTCGTCCAAGCTGTCCAACGGGATGTCCTCCGGACGGAGAATCTGGCAGACCTCCGCGTCACGGTCTTCGCTCATGTAGTGAGCCCTTCCGCGTCGGTGCGTACCGGGAGGGATCCGGCATCCGCGCAGGACCACTAGAGACAATTTAGCGGAAGGCGTCTACCTGATAAAGCGCCGTCGATGAACAATGCCGTGCTACATAGATCTTCCGGTGGCGGTTGGACCGAACCGTGCAGCGCGGTACCGCCAGCGGTCCGACCTGGCCCCTGGCGATGGCTACCCGGACCAGCAGCTCCAGACCTGCCCATCGGCAGGGGATGTGCGGGAAATGTCAGATCTTCGAGAAACCTCCGCCTGACCAGCTGGTAGGGCTGGTCAGGCGGAGTCTCCTGGTCGGGGTGGCCGGATTTGAACCGACGACCTCTTCGTCCCGAACGAAGCGCGCTACCAAACTGCGCCACACCCCGAGGTCCGCTGGGCAATACTAGCCCACCGGCCCGGCAGGGCAAATCCGGTATCCCCGGTGCGCCGCCGCCGGCCCACGGGCGGCGCACCACCGGGCCGCCGGCTGATGCAGGCTGACCTGCGTCGACGTTCGGTCAGCGGGCGATCAACGTCAGCAAGGTGGCCTCCGGCGGGCAGGCGAACCGGACCGGCGCGGTCGGGTGGGTGCCCAGCCCGGCCGAGACGTGCAGCCACGAGTCGGTGCCCGGCCATCGGTGCAGGCCCTTGGCCATCGACCGGGGCAGGTCGCAGTTGGTGACCAGGGCGCCGACGAACGGCATGCAGACCTGCCCGCCGTGGGTGTGCCCGGCGAGCAGCAGATCGAGCCCGTCGGCGGCCATCTCGTCCAGCACCCGGGGCTCGGGGGAGTGGGTCAGGCCGAGACTCAGGTCGGCCTCCGGCGACGGCCGACCGGCGACGGCGGCGTAGTCGTCGCGTTCGATGTGCGGGTCGTCGACGCCGGCCGCGTCGATCAGCCGGCCGCCGGCCTTGAACGACGCCCGGCGGTTGTTCAGATCGTGCCAGCCGGCGCCGACCAGCACCTCACGCAGCTCCTCGAACGGCAGGTCCGGGCCGGGCCGGTAGTCCCGCTCGGGCAGCAGGTAGCCCAGCGGGTTCTTCCATACCGGGCCGGTGTAGTCGTTGGAGCCGAAGACGAACGCGCCGGGCAGATCCAACAGCGGCTGCAGGGCGCGCAGCGCGCCCGGTACGGCGTCCGGGTGGGCCAGGTTGTCGCCGGTGACCACGACCAGGTCCGGGTCCAACCCGGCCAGCGCTGCCACCCAGGCCTGTTTGCGTCGCTGGTCGGGCATCATGTGCATGTCCGACAAGTGCAGGATGCGCAGCGGTTCCGCGTCCGGCGCGAGCACCGGCACGTCGAACCGGCGCAGGGTGAACATGTTGCGCTCGATGAGCGAGGCGTACGCCAGGGTGGCGGCGCCGAGTGTTGCGGTGCCGGCGGCGAGCCGGAATACGGTGCGCTTTCGCATGCCGACCAGGGTAGTTTGGCCACTCATGAGCACCGTGAAGGACCGCCTGACCGCTGACATGCGGGCCGCGTTGAAGGCCCGGGACGAGCTGACCACCTCCACCCTGCGGATGGCGCTGGCCGCGATCGGCAATGCCGAGGTCGCTGGCAAGGCCAAGCGGGAGCTCTCCGACGAGGAGGCCCTGGCCGTGTTGACCAAGGAGGCGAAGAAGCGCCGGGAGGCGGCTGCGGCGTTCGCCGACGCCGGCCGGGTCGACCAGGCAGCCAAGGAACGGGCCGAGGGCGAGGTGCTGGACCGCTACCTGCCGCGTCAGCTCGACGACGCCGCGCTGACCGAGATCGTCAGCCGGGCGCTGACCGAGGGTGGGTTCACCGGCAAGGCGCAGATGGGCCCGGCGATGAAGGCGGCCCAGGCCGCGGTGGCCGGCCAGGCCGAGGGAGGCCGGGTCGCCGCCGAGGTACGCCGCCAGCTCGGACTGTGAGCGTCGGCTGACGCTGTACGCATGCATGATCCGATGCGCCTCATCTGATACCCGCCCGGCGTGTCGCGTCGATGAGACGCATCTGATCACGAAGTAACGAAAAGGGGCGGGCACCGGTGATCGGTGCCCGCCCCCGCCATTCGTGACCGTCGGTCAGTCGTCCGGGTTGCCCGGGTTACCGGGACGTCCCGGCCCGTTGCCGGGCCCGTTGCCCGGCCCACCGGGACCGTCACCGTCGCCCGGGCTCGGCTGGGCACCCTGGCCGTTGCTGACCCGGATGATCACCACGCCGCCCTTGATGGTGCGGCCGCTGGGGCTGGTGCCGGCGGCGGTGCCGGCCGGGCAGGTGGAGTCGACCGCACCGGAACGGTCCACCTCGACCTCGAATCCGGCACCGGACAGTCGGGACCGCGCGTTGTCGATCGACTGGCACTGCACGCCCGGGATGGAGCGCTGCTCGCCGCGGACCAGTTTGCCGCTCGGTGCCTTGAACTGCTGCTTCTCCTTGCCCTTCATCGCGTCCCGCAGCGTCTCGTAGACCGCCGGGTTGACGATGTTGTGCGACATGGTGGCGTTGGTGTCGGCCCAGTCCGGGTCGGCCAGCACCCCGGCGACGGCGAGCTGTTTGGTGGTCACCACCATGGTGGCGGTCTTCTCCGCGTCGGTGGTGCCGGTCTTGCCGGCGACCGGGTGCCCGACGATGCTGCGCACGCCGTTGGCGGTGCGGCCCCGGCACTGCGACGTCGACGAGTTGTCGCCGACCGGGCAGCGCGCCGCGTCGATCGCGGCCCGGGCCACCTCGGTGGAGACCACCTGCTTGCACTGCGGCTGGGCGATGTCCAGGCTGTTGCCGTCCTGGTCGCGGATCTCCTTGACCGGGATCGGCTTGCAGTACTTGCCGTCGGCGGCGAGGGTGGCGTAGGCGTTCGCCATCTCCAGCGGCGTGGTGCTGGACACGCCGAGGGTGAAGGCGCCCCACTGGTTGGCGCCCTCCGGGTCGGCGGCGAACCGGGCGTCGTTGGAAGCCCGGAAGGTGATGCCGAGGCGCTGCGCCACATCGACGGCGGAGGCCGCGCCGACCCGCTCCTGCAACGGCACGAAGTACGTGTTGACCGAGGCGCCGAAGGCGCTCCACATGTTGTGTACGCCGTTCATGCTGGAGCTGGCATTCTTCGGGCAGTACTTGTTGGTGCCCGCGCAGGCGGCCGGGCTGCCCCGTTCGACGATGTACTTCGACTCGTACGGGCTCTTCGCGTTGATCGTGTACTCCAGCGGGTAGCCCTTCTCCAGGGCCGCCACCAGCGGGAAGATCTTGAACGTCGAGCCGAACTGGTAACCGGTGATGTCACCGCCACCGGTGAGCAGCGGGTTCGTCGTGTTCGGGTAGGTGCCCCGGATGCCCTTGTCGGCCTTCTTCGGGTCGCTGGAGAGCTTGTTCTTCGGGTTGTCCGGGTCGTCGAGCTTGTAGTTGCGGTTGACCGCCATGCCGCGTACGTACCCGGTGCCCGGCTCGACCGCCGCCACCATCAGCGCGTGCTTGCTGCCGGTCTTCAGCGCGTTCTCGACGGCCTTCTTCGCCGCGTCCTGCGTCTGCAGGTCGAGGCTGGTGACGATGTGGTAGCCGCCGCTCTTGAGCCGTCGCTCCCGGTCGTAGCTGGTGGCGCCGAACGTCTCCTGCTCCATCCACCAGCGGTAGAAGAAGTCGCAGAAGAAGCCCCAGTGGTTCTTGTTGGCGGCGACGCAGCCGTTCGGCGCGCGCTTGCCGTTGACGACCAGCTCGACGGCCTTGGCCTCGTCGGCTTCCTCCTGGGTGATCGCCCCGGTCTTCACCATGTTGTCGATGACGTAGTTGCGCCGGTCGACGGCCTGTGGGTAGCCGCCCGGCGTGGTCGGGTCGAACGCCGTCGGGGCCTTGACCAGGCCGGCGAGCATGGCGGCCTCGTCGATGGTGAGGTCCGCCGGCTGCTTGCTGAAGTAGACCTGGCTGGCCGCGAAGACGCCGTACGCGCCGTTGCCGAACGGGGCGATGTTGAGGTAGCGCTCCAGCACCTCGTCCTTGGTCATCTCCTTGGTGAGCTGCATCGCGTACTTCATCTCGCGCAGCTTCCGGGCGTTGGTGTCCTCGGTGGCGGCGATCACGTCCTCCGGGTGGGTCGCCGAGTAGGCGATGGCCAGCCGGACGTACTGCATGGTCAGCGTCGAGGCGCCCTGGGTGGTCTCGCCGGCGCCCTGGTTGGCGACGAAGGCCCGGGCGACGCCCTTGACGTCGACACCGTTGTGCTCGTAGAAGTTGTGGTCCTCGGCCGCGATGATCGCCGCCCGCATGATCGGTGCGACGTCCTTGATCGGGACGTCGCGGCGGTTCTCGTCGTACATCGCGGCGAGCGTGGTCTTGCCGTCGGCGGCGTACAGGTAGCTGATCTGCGGCGCCCGTTTGACGGTCAGCTCGCTGGGCAGCTTGTCGAAGGTCTCCGCGCCTGCCTTGGCTGCCAGGCCCGACATCGCCACCGCGGGGAACGCGGCAGCGGCGACCACCACGCCGGCCAGCAGCCCGCAGATCAGCAGCGATGCGGCGTTGGTCAGTGGGTTGTGGTCTCGCTTCCGCATCCAGGTCACCCAGTCAGGGTACGTGAGGGACTGAAGAGGTCGCCGTGTGGCGCACCTGTGCATTTCCTGCCGGCTCCGGCCTCGTTGTGCTAAACGCAGAGACCCGTCCGGCGGTTGTGGTCTCCGCCGCCTACTTTCCCCCGGGAAGGTGTGGGTGGCGGGGTTTCCCCGTTTCCGCCTCGGGTACCCCTGCTCGGCAGAGCGCCCGGGAAGGGTGTTGTGTCCGGATAAGTGGATTTCGTCAATAACGTTGCGTAATCACCCAACTACAGAACATGATGGTCCGGCGAGGATCGCACGGCGGCGTGCTGCGGGGGAAAGCAGCGTCAGCCGCCCGGCTTGCCGACTGACTCCACCGGTTGCAAGCGGAAATTGCTAGGGGGGACGTGGAACGATGGGCATGATCGCTGATTGGCCCAGCCTGGCGGCGTGCCAGAGCGGAGACCCGGACGCGTTGTTCGTGCAGGGCGCTGAGCAGAACGTGGCCAAGCGCATCTGCCGGGGTTGCCCGGTCCGGTACGAGTGCCTGGCCGACGCACTCGACAACCGGATCGAATTCGGGGTTTGGGGCGGCATGACCGAGCGGGAACGGCGGGCTCTGCTGCGCCGGCACCCGCAGGTGGCGAGCTGGCGCAAAATGTTCGAAGCAGCCATGCGGGACCGCGAAAAGGTGCTCGTCGCCACCAAGTGATCCGCTGAACCGGGAGCTGTGCGGGACCAGAGGGAGCCGCGCGGGGTCAGGCTCAGCCGGCGACCGCGTGGCCGATCGTCCGTAGCCCGTCGACGTCGTGCACGTCGGCGGGCTGCGCGCGGACGGTCGCCACCGGCACCTGCGGGAACGCGTCGGTGAACATCGCCGCCACCCGGCGCTCCCGCGCCGACTGCTGTGCCACTGCGGCGTGCACCCGCAGCACCTCGGCCGTCGCCGGATGCCCGCCGTCGCGGTCCAGCTCCCGCGCGGCGGTCAGGCTCCGCTCGGCGGACAACCCGGGTACGGCCGGCTCGTGCACCCGGTTGAGCACCAGCCCGGCCAGCGGCATCCGCTCCGCGCCGAGCCGACCGGCGAAGTACGCCGCCTCCCGTACCGCGTCCGGCTCCGGCGCCGCGACCAGCAGGAACGCCGTCTCGTCGGCTTGCAGGACCCGGTACGTCTGCTCGGCCCGCTGCCGGAAACCGCCGAACATCGAGTCCAGCGCCGCCACGAAACCGGACAGGTCACTGAGCAACTGGGCACCGAGGATCTTCTGCACCGCCCGGGAGAACACCCCGAACGACGCGGTCACCAGGCTGAACATGCTCCGACCGCCGGCCCGGGCCGGTGCCAGCAGCAGCCGGAGCATCCGGCCGTCCAGAAAGCGCGCCAACCGGGCCGGCGCGTCCAGGAAATCCAGCGCGGACCGCGACGGCGGCGTGTCGACCACGATCAGATCCCACTCGCCACCGGCGTGCAGCTGGCCCAGCTTCTCCATCGCCATGTACTCCTGCGTACCGGCGAAGGTTGAGCTCATGGCCTGGTAGAACGGGTTCGCGAAGATCTCGGCGGCCTTGTCCGTGTCGGTGTGCGCGAGCACCACCTCGTCGAAGGTGCGCTTCATGTCCAGCATCATGGCGTGCAACTCGCCGCCGCTGGCCTCCACCTCGATGCCCTTGACCTGTCGGGGAGTGTTGTCCAGCTCGGTCAGGCCCAGTGACTGCGCCAGCCGGCGGGCCGGGTCGATGGTGAGCACCACGGTGCGCCGGCCGTGCCGCTCGGCGGCGCGCAGCGCCAGGGCCGCTGCGGTCGTCGTCTTGCCCACCCCACCGGCACCGCAGCAGACCACGATCCGTACGCCCGGATCCGCCAGGATCCGGTCGACGTCCAGCGGTGGCGCTGCGTGATCAGGAGGCACCTGTCGAGCGTATCGGGGTCGGCCCAGGATTCGCCGATCAAGTCGCTGTGAGGTCGCTTCCAGCAGCTGGCCCGGTGCCGGTCAGCAACGCTGCGGCCAGCGTGTCCAGGCCCTCGCGGGTGACCCCGTCCGGCAGCAGCGGCAGCCGGACGATCGGCCGGCCCAACTCGACCAGGTCGGTCAGCAGCGAGTCCTCCAGCGCGCGGCGGGTGAGGTGCTCCTGCGCCTCGGCCCGCAGGCCGGTCACCGTCTCCCGGTCGGTCGGCAGCCCGGCTGCGGCCAGCCCACGCCGCAGCTGCGTCTGGCCGACCGGCCCGTCGGCGAGCAACGGCGGCCGGGCCGAGTTGACGATCACATTGCCCACCGGGATGCCCAGCGCCGTCAGGTCGCCGACCGCGTCGAGGGTCTCCTGCACCGGCATCTCCTCCAACAGGGTCACCACGTGCACCGCCGTGATCGGCGAGCGCAGCAGTACCGCGACGCCCTCGCTCTGGGTCTTGATCGGGCCGACCTTGGCCAGCCGGGCAGCCTCGGCGGTCACGTTCAGGAACCGGCCGATCCGCCCGGTGGGCGGTGCGTCGAGCACCACCGCGTCGTAGACCCGCCGCCGGTCCACCATCCTGGTGGTGGCCTCCTTCACCTTGCCGGTGAGCAGGACGTCGCGCAGCCCGGGAGCGATGGTGGTGGCGAAGTCGATGGCACCCAGGCGCCGCAGCGCCCGCCCGGCCGCGCCCAGCTTGTAGAACATGTCGAGGTACTCCAGCAGCGCCTCCTCCGGGTCCACCGCCAGGGCGCGGACCTCGCCTCCGGCGGCCGAGGCGGTGATCCGGCGCTCCTGGTACGGCAGCGGCCCGATGTCGAACAGCTGTGCGATGCCCTGGCGGCCCTCCACCTCGGCGAGCAGGGTGCGCTTGCCCGAGCCGGCCAGGGCGAGCGCCAACGCGGCGGCGACACTGGTCTTGCCGGTCCCGCCCTTGCCGGTCACCACATGCAACCGGGACGGCCAGCCGGGTACGGCGGCGACAGGTGACTGCTCGGTGACCCCCACGTCCAACCAGACTAGTGCGCGGCGCGGCTCAGTTGACGTCGCAGACGAACCAGCCGGACTTCTGCACCACCACGAAGCTGAGATCCTGCTCCGCGCTGCGCTCGTCCTCGGTGATCATGCGCACGGTGACCGAGACGACGGCCCGCTCCTCGTCCTGCTCGTCGACGGTCGGCACGTTCCACTCGAACTGCGGGTTGCGGTACGTCGACGAGTAGCCCTCGATCTCCTCCACCTTCTCGATCAGCGCGGACTCGTCCCGGGCCTCCCGGCAGACCAGGTCGGCCGCGGCCGTGACGTCCCGGTCGGTGTACACGGCGTGGAGAAACTCGTCCACGGCGGCGACCGGTTCGGCCGCGCCGCTACCTGTCTCCAGATTGTTGATCACCAGGAACGCCGCGATGCCACCACCACCGCAGAGCAGCAGCACCACACCGAGCACCACCGAGGTGATAAGCAGGCCGCGTCGGCGGCCGGCGGCGGGCGCTGCCGGTGAGCCGGGAGCCGGCGGTACGGGCTGGCCGGGGGGTAACGGCTGTCCCGGTGACACCGGCTGGCCGGGCGGCGGCGGCGCGGGCTGCCCTGGTGGCGGCGCGGGCTGCCCCGGCGGCGGCGGGAACGGCGGGCCACCCGGTGCCGCCGCGAACGGTGCGCCGGCCGGCGGCGGAGCGTACGGCGACCGGTCCGGCGGCGGAGCGAACGGTGCAGCGGTGGGACGCTGCCAGGGCGGCGGCGGGATCGACTGCCCCGGCCCTGTCGGCTGCGCCCCTGTCGGCTGCGCCTCGGTCGGCTGTGCGTCCGGCGCCGGTGGCTGTGCGTCCGGTGGCTGTGCCTCGCCACTGGGCGGTTGCGTCATCCTCATCCTCAGGTTTCAGGTCTCGTCGTCGGCGGACAGTAGCCGCCGCCAGACGGTCAGGGTATCTGGCCGACGCACCCGGCTCACCGTCCCGGCCGTGGCCGTAGGCTGTGGCGGTTGGCGAATCAGAGCTAGGAGCCGTAACGAGATGCAGAAGTGGGAGTACGTCACCGTGCCGCTGCTGGTGCATGCCACCAAGCAGATCCTCGACAACTGGGGTGAGGACGGCTGGGAACTGGTCACCGTGATTCCCGGTCCCAACCCGGACCAGCTGGTGGCGTACCTGAAGCGGCCGAAGTCGTGACCGTCGGCCCGCACGCCCGCCTCACCGAACTGGGGCTGAGCCTGCCGACCGTGGTCCCGCCGGTGGCCGCCTACGTTCCGGCGGTCCGCTCCGGTCAGCACGTCTACGTCTCCGGCCAGCTGCCGATGGCCGACGGAGCACTGCTCGCCGTCGGCAAGGTCGGCGCCGAGGTGACCCCCGAACAGGGCAGGGAACTTGCCGGTCGGTGTGCACTGAACGCGCTCGCCGCGATCGACGCCCTGGTCGGTCTGGACGCCGTGACCCGGATCGTCAAGGTCACCGGGTTCGTCGCCTCGGCCGCCGGGTTCACCGGCCAGCCCGCCGTGATCAACGGCGCATCCGAGCTGTTCGGCGAGGTCTTCGGCGACGCCGGCCGGCACGCCCGCAGCGCCGTCGGGGTAGCCGAGCTTCCGCTCGGCGCGCCGGTCGAGGTGGAGGTCGTCGTCGAGGTCTCCTGACCGGTCCGTGTCGGCCGAGCGCAGGCCGGCACCCGAGCGGGCTGAAGAAGTCTCGGCGAAGTCACCGCGCGGCCGTACCATCGCAGCCATGACCGCGCACGTCACCACCCCTGCCGCGGCCCTGGCCAGTGATCTGCCGGGCTGGGCGACCCTGGTGCGGGCACCCAATCCCGGGCCGATGACGCTGGACGGCACCAACACCTGGGTGCTGCGTCGGCCGGGCGAGCGGTACGGCGTTCTCGTCGACCCGGGTCCGGCCGACGCCGGCCACCTCGACCGGCTGGCGGCGCACGGCCCGTACTCGATGATCCTGGTGACCCACGGGCACCCGGACCACGTCGAGGCGGTGCCGGCGGCCGCCGAGCGGTTCCAGGCCCCGGTCCGCGGCCCGGCCGCCGACGAACGGGGCGAGGCCGCCGACCGCGACGGGGAAGCCCTCGACCGGCGGGCGGCGGAGCCGGCCCGGCTCGGCGACGGGACCGTGCTGGACGTCGCCGGGCTGACCGTCACCGTGCTGGCCACCCCCGGCCACACCGCCGACTCGGCCTGCTTCCTGGTCGCCGGGCCGGACGGGCGGCAGGCCGTGCTGACCGGTGACACCATCCTCGGCCGGGGCACCACCGTGGTCGCCTGGCCCGACGGCGACCTCGGCGACTACCTGGCCAGCCTGCGACGACTCGCGGCGTACGACCAGGTCACGGCGCTGCCGGGGCACGGCCCGGCGCTGACCGACTGCGCCGCCGCCGCCCGGTTCTACCTGGCCCACCGGCAGGCCCGGCTGGACCAGGTCCGCCAGGTGGTGGCCCGGGGCGTGACCGAACCGGCGGCCGTCGTCGCCGAGGTTTACGCCAGCGTCGACCCGGCGCTGTGGCCGGCCGCCGAGTGGTCGGTCCGGGCGCAGCTCGCCTACCTGGGCGCCTCGACCGACGACACGGGCGGTGACCGGGAATCGACACCGGGGCGGACCGGGTTGGACCGCCAGTGACCTGCCCGGTGTGCGGAACCGTCGCGGTACCCGGCGCGCGGTTCTGCCACAACTGTGGCGGCGCGCTGCCGGCCGCCGCCTTCCTGCCGGCCGCCGAGCGCCGGGTGGTCACCGTACTCTTCGGTGATTTGTCCGACTTCACCTCCTGGTCGGAGGATCTCGACCCGGAACGGGTCGGTGCCGTCACCGACCGGGTGCTCGCCGCCCTGGCCGGGGCGGTCAAGACGTTCGGCGGGCATGTCGACAAGCTGACCGGCGACGGGATCATGGCGGTCTTCGGCGCCCCGGTCGCCCACGAGGACGACGCCGAGCGTGCGGTACGGGCCGCGCTCAGCATGCAGCGTGCGGTGCGCCGGGTGCTCGACGACGAGCGCGGCGGCGGCGCGCCGCTCGGCCTGCGGGTCGGCCTGAACACCGGTGACGTGGTCGCCGGCATCCAGGCGGCCATCGAGTACACGGTGATCGGTGACACGGTCAACACCGCCGCGCGGCTCGCCGACGCTGCGGCGGTCGGCGCGGTGTACGCCGGGGCCGGCACCGTCACCGGCACCCGGCACGTCGCCGCCTGGCGGCAGCTGCGCCCGCTGCGGCTCAAAGGCAAACGCGCCCCGGTCGAGGCGTACGAGCTGCTCGGTCTGCACGACGCGCCCGGCACCCGGTCGGGCATCGGCGACCAGGCGCCGTTCGTCGGGCGGGAGGCCGAGATCGGCCGGCTGGCCGGCCGGCTCACCGAGGTGATCGACCACGGCGACCCTCGGGTGCTGGTGCTCACCGCGGAGGCCGGCATCGGCAAGTCCCGGTTCGCCGTCGAGGTCGAGCGGTACGCCGCCGGCTACGACGTCGGCACCGGACGGTACGCCGCGCCGACCGGCGCACGGGTGCTCTCGGTACGCTGTGCCGCCTTCGGCGAGCGGCGTCGGCTGGCCCCGCTGGCCGACCTGGTACGGATCGCGGCCGGGCTGCCCCGGGACAGCTCCACCGCGGTCACCCGCCCGGTCGTCGAGGAACGGCTGCGCCGCCTCGGGCAACGACTGGCCCGGCTCCGTCCGGAGCCGCCGCCGCTCTCCGTCGACCTGCTGCTGACCCTGCTCGGGTACGCGGATCCACCGGCCGCCGCGCACCCGTCGTCGGGCCCGGCCGACCTGACCACGGACGCTCCGGTACTCGACGCCGAGGCGATCCCGAGCGCGGTGGCCGACCTGCTCAGCGCCCTGGCCCGGGAGGCGCCGCTGCTGATCGTGGTCGACGACCTGCACGACGCCCTGCCGGACACCGTCGAGGTGCTCGGCGAGACGTTGTCCCGACTCACCGGTCCGGTGCTGGTGCTGCTGCTCGGCCGACCCGAGCTGGTGCGTACCGCCGGGGTGCTGACCGGGGTGGCCGACGCCGAGGTGCACCCGTTGCCGCCGCTGCGCGGCGCCGACGCGGCCCGGCTGCTCACCTCGTACCTCGGCGGTGGGCGGCTGCCGCAACCGGACGTGGACCGGCTGCTGGCCACCGCCCAGGGCAACCCGTTCTACCTGGCCGAGCTGGTCACCCTGCTGATCGAGCGGGGCGCGCTGACCCGGACCGGTCCGTCGGCCGACGCCGCCGGCGGCGACAGCGCGGACTGGCGGCTGGCACCCGGGTCGCTGAGCAGCCGGCTGCTCTCCCGGGACCTGGCCGCGGTGCTGGCCGCCCGGATCGACGCGTTGCCGGCCGACGCCCGGTCGGTGCTGCGTGACGCCGCGGTGGTCGGCGACGTGGTGCCGGACGGCACCCTGGAGTCGTTGCGGGACCGGCGGGACGGTCGGCCGGCGGCGGTGGTGGCGGTCGAGCTCGACCGGGCCGTCGAAGAGTTGCTGCAGCGCCGCATGCTGCACCGCACCCGGGTCGGCTTCGCCTTCCCGACCCCGCTGATGCGGGAGGCCGCCTATGCCGGGATCGGCAAGGCCGACCTGGCGGAACGGCACGCGTGCCTGGCCCGGTGGGCGGCCGGGGCCGACGCGCCGGCGGCGGTCGGCACCGGCCCGGCGAGCGGTGGGCCGGGCGGGATGAGCCCGGCGCTGCGGGACGTGTTCGTCGCCGATCACGTCGAACGGGCGGTCGGCCTGGCCGAGGCGGTCGGGCTGCGCCCGGACTCGGCGGCCCGTGCCGTCGGGCCGCTGGGAGTCGCGGCGCTGGGCCGGGCGGCCCGACGGTCGATCGCGGTCGGTGAACCGGAGCTGGCCGTGGAGTACGCCGAGCGGGCGTCCGCGCTCGGCGGGGACGCGGTGCCGAAGGCCGACCGGCTGGTCTACGCCCGGGCGCTGCTGCAGACCGGGCGGCCGGCCGAGGCGCTGGCCACCGCCGAGAAGGTGCTCGCCAACGCCGGTGAGGATGCCGCGGCCCGGGCCGGTGCCCTGCTGGTGTCCGGTCGGGCCCACCGGGCGGTGGGCGACGCCGCCCGTGCGGTGGCGGTGTGGCGTGAGGCGTTGCAGGTGGCCACCGACGTAGGGCTGCCCGCCGAGCGGGCGGAGGCGATGCGCAGACTCGGGATGGCCGACTTCCTGGCCGGCCGACTCAGCCGGGCGAGCAGCCGGTTCGCTGCGGCGTACCAGGTGAACCTGGCAGCTGGCGACCGGCGTGGGCAGGCCTGGTCGTTGCAGAGCCTGGCGTGGGTGACCACGATGCGCGGCGACTTCGCCGGCGCCGACGCGGTGCTGAACCGGGCGGCGCGGCTGTTCGTCGAGCTGGACGACCCGGTGGGGCGGGCCTGGCTGCGGGGCACCACCGCGTTCGCCCGGCTGCTCTCCGGCCGGTTGGCCGACGCCCGCCGGTTGGCCCGGGTGTTCCTGCCGTTCGGCGAGCGGGTGGGGGAGGCGTGGGCGGTCGGCACGCTGCGGGCGGTCGAGGCGTTCGCCGCGGCCGAGTTGGGTGAGTTGGCCGAGGCGGACCAGTCGGCGCGGCGCGCGTACCGGGATTTCGACAGCGCGGCCGACGACTGGGGTCGGGGCTTCGCGTTGCTGGCGCGGGGGGTGGTGGCGCGCGGGCTCGGCCAGTGGGAACACGCCGCCGATCTGCTCTCCGACGCGCTGGCCCAGGGGGAGCGGATCGATCACCCATTGCTGATCGGAATGGCCGGGACGCTGCGCGGCTTCGTCGCCCTGGAGTGCGGTGACGTGGCCGGTGCCGAGCGGTTGGCGCAGTCGGTGCTGACGTCGGTCGAGCCGCACAACCCGTTGGCCGCCGTCCAGGTGGCGCCACGGGTGCTGCTCGCCTCGGCGCGGCTGGCGGCTGGTGACCCACCGACCGCGGTCGGGCTGCTGGCACCGGTCGCGACCGCCATGGACAGCCCGGCGGTGTTGTTCTCCCGACGACAGACGTTGGCCCGGTACGCGGCGGCGTTGCTCGCCGACGGGCAGCCGGGGACGGCGCTGCACTGGGCCCGGCGGGCGCTGGACGCGCCGGCGGAGGACGTCCGCAGCCAGGTCGCCGGGTTCGGTGTGCTGGCCACCGTGCTGGCCGCCAACGGCGAGCGGGTGGCGGCGCGGCAGGCAGCCGACCGGGCGGTCGGTCTCGCGTACGGCACCGAGCAGGTCAGCGAGCGGGCCGCCGCCGACGCGATCAGGTCTGCTGTGGATGACAGTGGCCTGGTCGGTGGGGTGGATCATGGCGGACCCGGGGATGCCGGCCGGGCGGCGCGCTCGCTAGCCTGACCCCCACGGTGCTCCACCGTGGGCGCACTGTGGCCGGAGGAAACCGATGAAGCTGCCCCGTTCGGTATCCGGGTGGACCGTCGCCGTGTTCGGGGCGATGGCCCTGCTGCTGGGCGCGGTCGGCCTGGCTCAGCCCGATGTCCTGCTGGTACTGCTCGGCTTCGACACGCTGCCCACCGGGGAGCGGGCGGCCGGCGACTACACCCGTACGTTCATGGCGGCGTCGTCGATGGCCTCGTTCAACATGGGCGTCTACTACCTGCTGGCGGCGGTCACCGACTGGCGGCCGTTCTTTCTGTTCTCGGTGATCTTTCGACTGGTCACCACGGTGGTCTTCACCGTGGTCGTGGTAGCCGAGGTGGCTCCGGTGCGGTTCGTCGGGGTGGCGGCCTGGGAAGGGCTGGGCGCGGTGGTGACCGGGGTGGCGTTGCTGACCGAACGTCGCCGCCGGGTGGGCGTACCGTCGCCCGGCACCGGCCGGTCGGCTGGCGACGGCTGACCCGGGGGCCCGGGGTCGCCCCGGCTGTCCGGGGTCTTGGGTACCGTTTACCGTGTGAACGACAGACTGCCGAGCGCGCTGCCGTTCCCCACAGTGCCTGGACTGTCAGATTTGTCGGTCTTTGCCAGAGGCGGCTACGCCACCGTCTACCGTGCGGTCCAGGAGTCGGTCGGCCGGGAGGTCGCCGTCAAGGTGGAGAACCGGGCTCTGGACAACGAGCGGGACCAGCGCCGGTTCATGCGGGAGGCGCGTGCCGCCGGGCGGATGTCGTCCCATCCGCACGTGGTGGACCTCTTCGACGTCGGCGTCACCGGGGATCTCCATCCGTACCTGATCATGGAGATGTGCGACGGCTCGTACGCCGACCGGATGCGCACCTCCCCGCTGGACGCCTTCGAGGCACGTGACGTCGGGGTCAAGATCGCTGACGCGCTCGCCGACGCCCACCATCTCGGCGTCCTGCACCGCGACGTCAAACCGGCCAACATCCTCTACTCCCGGTTCAACGAGCCGGCCCTGGCCGACTTCGGCCTGGCCGTGCTGGTCGAGCACCGCGATGCCTCGGTCACCCTGGAGGTGCTGACCCCGGCGTACGCGCCACCCGAGTCGTTCCAGCACCGTCCGCCGTCGGCCGCCGCCGACGTCTACGCGCTCTGCGCCACCCTGTACGCCATCATGCGCGGCAAGCCGCCCCGCTGGGACGACGAGCGCAACCCGAGCCTGGTGGCCCTCCTGGAGATGTTCGACCGGCCGCTGCCGGACCTGCCCGGGGTCAATCCGGCGCTCACCGACGTACTACGCCAGGGAATGGCGAACGATCCCGCCGCCCGACCTCCGGCGGTCGTGCTGCGGGACATGCTGGCGGCGGTGCCGCTCGGTCAGCACTGGAGCCCGGCCGCCCCGCACCGGCCGCCGTTCTCGATCGCCCCGGTCTCCGGCGGGCCACCGACCGGGTCGAACAGCTGGGCCGACCCGACGACCCCGGTGCCGTCCCGGCCGGAGCGCAACGCGTCCTGGAGCGTCCCGGTGCCGCCCCCGCCGGAGCCGGGCCAGGTGCCCGGGCAACGACCCGGCCCGCCGCCGTCGGCTACCAACCCGCCCGGCCCGCCGCCGTCGGCTACCAACCCGCCCGGCCCGCCGCCGTCGGCTACCAACCCGCCCGCCGGCCGACCGGGCACCTCGCCCGACAACGCCGTCCGTTCCTGGCTGCGGACCCTTGCCGGCGGGCTCGGCCTGCTGGTGCTGCTCGCGATGACCAGCCTGGGCACCTGGATCGTGGCCAAGGGCTCCGGTCCCACCACGTTTCCCCCGATCACCGGAGCCGACCAGCGGACGACCGGTGCGGTGGCCAGTGAGAGCCCTGCCAGCGACCCCACCGGCGGCGGTCCGGCGGGCGCGGCGCTGCCGAACTGCCACCTGACGCTGCGACCGGAGCTGCGCTGTCCGGACGATCTCGAATGCTTCAACGGCCGGGTGTCGAACTCTCCGCGTACCCTGACCGCGACCGCCTGCACCGGCCGGCACACCTGGGAGACGTTCGCGGTCGGTGAGCTGCCGACCCGGTTGCGGGCTGCGGACCATGCCGCGATCCGGTCCGACCCGGCCGTCGTCGAGGCCTGCGGGGCGGAGAGCTTCCGGCTGTTCACCCTGCGGATGGACGCCAACGACTGGCAGTACGCAGTGCTGCTGCCGGAACCGGCGGACCTCGCCGCCGGTGACCACCAGTACCGGTGCCTGGCGGGCAAGGGGCCCGGTCAACTGTTCGGCCCGACCCTGGCCGCCCGGTAACCGGCATTTGGTGCAAGTCTCGGCTGTCCGACTATCCGGGTGGTTAGCCTGACCTGGCAGTTGCGCAACCGCCGAGCGGCCGAGGTGACCGATGGAGCAGCCGGAACCGGGGCAGCCGACCCGGCTCAGCCGGTGTCTCGTGACCGGTGCCAGCCTGGCCGCCGTCGCCACCCTGATCATGGTCGCCTTCACCTGGCCGGCGGTCTACGCCGAGCCGCGCGGCGTACCCGTCGGTCTGGTGGCCGCGCAGCCGGAGTCGACGACGATCGTCGCGGCGCTGGAGCAGGTTCGGCCGCACGAGTTCACCGTCCGTCGGTACGCCGACCGCGACGCGGCGGTGCAGGGCATCCGACACCGCGAGGTGTACGGCGCCGTGGTGGTCGACGGCGGCCCGGAACTGCTGGTCGCCTCCGGCGCCAGCCCCATCGCCAGTCAGTTGATCGGCGCGCTTACCGGCGTGCTGAACCCGGCCGGGCAGACCACGGCCGACCGGCCACCGGTCACCGATGTCGTTCCGCTCTCCCCGCACGACGAGCGGGGTGCCGGACTCAGCGCCTTCTTCTTTCCGCTGCTGCTCGGCGGTCTCAAGGGCGGCATCTTCATCGCGATCGGCATCCAGGGCACCGCTCGACGGTTGCTCACCCTGGCCGTTCTCACCGTGATCGCCGGTACGGCGGTCGCGGTGGTCGGTCAGTACGCGTTCCGGATCCTGAGCGGATCCTTTCCGCTCAACGCGGTCGCGAGCGGGTTGACCGTGGCGGCCATCGCGGCAACGGTGGTCGGCCTGCGTAACCTGTTCGGGTTGCACGGCGTCGGCGTCGGCACCGTGCTGATCATGCTGGTCGGCAGCCCGATCTCCGCGGCCACACTGCCGGTCGAATTCCTGCCCCGGCCATGGGGCACCATCGGCCAGTTCTTTCCACCCGGGGCGTCCGTCTCGTTGATTCGCGGCATCTCGTATTTTCCGGACGCCCCGACCCTGCCGCAGTGGTCGGTGCTCTGTGCCTGGACGCTGGCCGGCTGCCTGCTGGCGCTGCTGACCCGCAACCGCCCGTCGGCCCGGACCCGGTCGACGACTCCGCCCAGCACGAAGATCGCCTGATCCCGCCCGGTACGGAGATCACCTGTTGCCGCGCGGCGCAACTCAGCGGTGTCAGGTATTGCCGGGAGCCACTACATTGAGCGGAGCCGGCAATGTGGACGGCTGCCCGACACGCAATCGATCCTGACTGCCGCAGTCGTGAGGTTGCCATGACTGAGAAATCCACCAGGTTCCGCACATATGTCGACCACCGCACCAGGCAGACGATGACCACGCTGGCGGTCGCCGCCACCATGGTCCTGGTCGCTCTCGTCGCCTGTGAGGACAACCAGCCGCCGGACCGGCCGACCGTACGTGACCTCCGGGAGGCCTCGACGATCAGCGAGCGGACCGAGTTGCGTATCGGCGTCAATGTTGATTTGCCGCTGATGTCGTACCGGCGGAACAACGCGTACCACGGGTTCGACATCGAGATCGCCCGCTACATCGCCGACTCCCTCGGCTTCGGCGACAAGAGCATCAGGTGGGTGCCGCTGGACACCGAGGACCGGATCGAGAAGCTGCGCAGCGGCGAGGTCGACATCGTCGTCGCCAGCTTCTCCATCACCGAGGAACGTGAGAAGCGGGTCGGGTTCGCCGGTCCCTACCTGATCACCACACCCGAGGTGCTCGTCGCCACCGAGTACGTCGACGAGATCACCACGATCACCGATCTGAACAGGGAGGAGTACACCGTCTGCGTCGCCGGCGGCTCCACCACCGAGATGATGCTCAGGGAACGCGGGATCCCGCACCAGCAGGCCGACAACCCGGCCGCCTGCCGGGACGGCATCCTCGCCGGCGACTTCCAGGCGATGGTCTCCGACGAGACCATCCTCGCCGGACTCCGTTCGGAGAACCCCGACGAACTCGCCATCGTCGACATGCCGTTCGGCGTCGAGGAGGAGTTGGGCATCGGCGTGCCCGTCGAGGATGAGAACCTCCGTGACCTGGTCCGCTACTTCCTGGACAAGAGCTACCAGCGGGACCAACGGGACGAGGCGAACGCCTGGGAGACGGCGTACAACAACCATCTGGGCCAGTGGCTCGGCGAGGCCAGTCAGCCACGGCCGGACGGCGCGCCCGACCTGGTGGACCACGACGACAAGAACCGGCGGTGACCGCCGCAGAGCGCCCGGTCGACGAGGCGGACCGGCGGAACCGGGCGGCGCAGCAGTTCTGGAGCGTGGTGGTCGGTGCCCCGGCGATCATCTCGGTGCTCCGGCTGGTCGTCGAGGCCGGCGGCGAGCTGCAGACCACCCTGCTGCTGGCCGCCAACGTCAACCCGGTCAACCTGGTCGCCGCCTTCGTCAGCACCGCGAGCCGGGTGGTCTCCGGTGCGATGGTGGCCCTCTTTGCGATCAGCGCGGTGCTGACCGTAAGCGTCGACAACGACCAGCGGCGATGGGCGCGTCGAGGACCGCCGCTGCTGGTCCGCTGGATGCGGGTGGTGCCCGTCTGGTTCTTGATCGTCACCCTGCTGGTCGCGCTGGTGACCTGGAAGATCCTCTATCTGCCGCTGCTGCTGCCGGCGATCGCGGCCACCGCCCAGCTGCTCACCCGTACGGTGGACGAGCGCCGCACGGCCGGGGAACCGCCCGGCGGTCGCCGGCCGGCCCGGCTGACCCTGTTCGCCCTGCTGCTGCTCGGCTACTACGGCCTGCTCGCACCGACCCTGGTCGAGGCCGCGACCACCGGCGAGTGGTTCGTGGTGCTGATCCTGGCCGTGCCGCCGCTGCTGGCCCTCGTGGTGACCGGCCCGGTGTTGCCCGGCACGGTGCACCTGCTGGTCGCGTCCGGTCAGCTCACCGTCATGATCGCGCTGGCCTGGACGTCGTACTCGGTGGCCACCGCGCCGGTGTTGCCCAGCACGGTGACCACCGTCGAGGTGCCGGGCGGGGAGACCGAGCACATCCGGGGCAGTGTGATCGCGGTCGACGACGCGAGCGTTGCCATCCTGCAGGAACAGGGCGGTGTCCGGTACGTGCCGACCGATGACGTCGACGCGCAGGTGCTCTGCCCGAGCGAGGCGGATCTGCCGCGCTACCGCCTCTGGGTGCACGGGTTCCATGTCGAGGACTCGCTGCTGCAGGCGTTGGGGCGGGAGGTCCGCCCGGTCACCCCGGTGGACGCGGTCTGCCGGGCGACCGCCTCGGTGCGGTGAGCCGACCGTTGCCCGGTCCGGGGGCGGATCGGTCGGTCTCCGGCGGATCGGTCGGTCTCCGGCGGATCGGTCGGTCTCACACCCGGGCGCGCCGGGCGAGTCGCTCGGGGTCGAGGATGATGATGCTCTTGCCGTCGAGCCGCAGCCAGCCCCGGGAGGCGAAGTCGGCCAGCGCCTTGTTGACCGTCTCCCGGGACGCCCCGACCAGCTGGGCGATCTCCTCCTGGGTGAGATCGTGGGTCACCCGCAGCACCCCACCGTCGCGGGTGCCGAACCGGCCGGCCATCTGCAGCAGGTTCTTGGCGACCCGTCCCGGTACGTCGGTGAAGATCAGGTCGGCGAGGGCGTCGTTGGTCCGGCGCAGCCGTCGGGCAAGCACCCGCAGCAGCTGTTCGGCGATCTCCGGCCGATTGTTCAGCCAGGGCCGCAGCGCCTGCTTGCGCAGCCGGGCGAGGCGGGTGTCGGTGACGGCGGTCGCGGTGGCGGTACGCGGCCCGGGGTCGAACAGCGACAGCTCGCCGACCATGTCCGACGGGCCCATCACGGCGATCAGGTTCTGCCGCCCGTCGGCCGCCCGTCGGCCGACCTTGATCTTGCCGGTGAGCACGATGTACAGGCTGTCACCCGGCTCACCCTCGTTGAAGACGACCTCGCCCTTGCGGGCCTCGATCGTCTCCATCTCCTTGGCGAGTGCCTCCGCGGCCTCCGGGTCCACGCCCTGGAAGATCCCGCTACGAGCCAGCACCTCGTCCATCGCGCACCTCCGCCTGCGCGGCGTCCGTTCCCCGGCACCCCAGCCGTGACCAGCCGCGCGCAGTCAGTCTAGGTGCACTCCGCCCCTGGCCGGATGCGCACCCTCCGAATCTTGATCCAGGAGCGTAACCCAACAGGGTGGATCCGTCGTTAATATGCGGCACCACGCACGCCGACCGGTCACCGCCGTGCGACCGGCGGACGCCGTATCGTCGACCGGTGTCTCCCGACGTCGCCCGACCATGGTTCACCACCCGCACCGAGGACGGTCGGACCCTGCCGTACGCCTGCTGGGCGCTCACCGAGCCGCTGCTGGCCATCAGTTCCGCCCCGCTCGGCGGCGGGATCGGGCTGCGCTGGTGGGTGATCAACGCGACCGTGCCGATGTCGTACCACCGCGACGACCCCGACACCCACCTCGTCGATCTGGCCGAGCAGGCGGACCTGCGCGGACCCGGCGTCGGCCTGCTCACCGGGGTGGACGTGCGTCGGATGGTGACCCGCGACGAGGCCGGCGTGCAGGTGTGGGCGACCGTGGGGCTCGGCACCCCGGTGCTGGCCGCCGCGCCGAGCGCCGCCGGCCCCGCACCGCCGCCGGCCGGGACGATCAACATCGTTGCGGCGCTTCCGGTACGGCTCGGTGAGGCCGCCCTGGTGAACGCGGTCGCCACCATCACCGAGGCGAAGACCCAGGCGCTGGTCGAGCTCGGATTGCGGGCCACCGGCACGGCGACCGACGCGGTGGTGGTGCTCTGCCCGCCCGACGGGCCGGAGCAGCGGTACGGCGGTCCCCGGTCGACGTGGGGCGCGCGGCTCGCCCGGGTGGCGCACGCGGCGGTACGCGGCGGCGCTTCCCGGCATGGTGGCGGGGCGGACTCGCAAAGACGGCAAATCGGACACAGCGACAAACCAGCCGGACGGTTGTCGTCGCCGGGGACCCCCGGCCGGTAGGGTCACGCCAGTGAGTGACGCCCAGCGTGCCGCCCGGGGGCGCCGGCGGCAGGAGCCCGCCGCAGGCCGACCCGTCCTGTCGATCGTCGTGCTGACCGCCGTTCTGCTCGGTGCCGTGCTGATCGGCATCGTCGCGCTCGGCGGGATCGGCCGGTCCGGAACCGAACCGCAGTGGCAGTCGGCTGCCTCGCCGACGGTGGCGTCGCCGACCGCCACCGCGTCGCCGGAGCCGCAGGCGATCTCGATGTCGGCCACCGGCGACATCGTGCTCGGCAACGCTCCCGACCGGCTGCCGCCCGACGGCGGTGCCGGCTTCTTCGACTCGGTGGCCGAGGCCCTCGCCGCCGACCTGGTGATGGGCAACCTGGAGGAGCCGCTGACGGTCGACACCGGCACCGGCAAGTGCGCCCCGGGCGCCGCCCAGTGCCACCAGTTCCGGGCCCCACCCGAGTACGCGGCCCACCTGCGTGACGCCGGGTTCATGCTGCTCAACCAGGCCAACAACCACGGGTACGACTACGGCGAGGCCGGATACCGCAACACCCAGCAGACGCTGGAGGAGCACGGTATGCGGCACACCGGCGCACTCGACCAGATCACCGTGCTGGACGTCGAGGGGGTCAGCGTCGCGGTGGCCGGCTTCTCCTCGTACTCCCCGCCGAACAACAGTCTGATCAACCTGGACGCCGCTGCGGAGGTGGTCCGGCGCGCCGACGAGCAGGCCGACCTGGTCGTCGTGCAGGTCCACATGGGTGCCGAGGGAGCGGAGATGACCCGGGTCACCCCGGGCACGGAGCTGTTCGCCGGAGAGAACCGTGGCGACCCGATGGCCTTCGGCCGGGCGATGATCGACGCCGGGGCGGACCTGATCGTCGGCCACGGCCCGCACGTGCTGCGCGGCATGGAGTTCTACCAGGGCCGGCTGATCGCGTACAGCCTCGGCAACTTCGCCGGTGGCGGCGGCACGTTGAACAACAGCGGCCGGCTGGGTTGGGGCGGGGTGCTGAAGGTGACCCTCGACCCGGACGGCGACTGGGTCGACGGTGAGTTCGTCGCTACCTATATGAACGGCAACGGGCTGCCCGTCGTCGACGAGCAACGCCGCGGGCTCGACCTGGTCCGGGAGCTGAGCGGGTCGGACTTTCCGCAGACCGGCGCCCAGTTCGACGACGACGGCACCATCTCACCACCGTCGGACTGACCCGCCGACGTAGGCTGGCCGGTGTGACACCGCCAGCCCCCCGAGCCGCGACCGCCCCGGCTGCGGCCACCGGAACCGCAGCCACCGGGCCCGTGGCGGTCCGGGCCGTGCGCACCGAGACCGACCTGGGGCGCAAACGTCGTGCCCGGCGGATGGCGCGGCTGCTGGCGCAGATCCATCCGGACGCGCACTGCGAGCTCGACCACGACGGTCCGCTGCAGTTGGCGGTCGCCACCATTCTGTCCGCGCAGTGCACCGACAAGCGGGTCAACGAGGTCACCCCGAAGCTGTTCGCCCGCTACCCGACGGCCGCCGACTACGCCGCCGCCGACCGGGCCGAGCTGGAGGAGCTGATCCGGCCGACCGGCTTCTTCCGCAACAAGGCCGGCTCGCTGATCCGGCTCGGTCAGGCCTTGACCGAGCGGTACGCGGGCGCGGTACCGCGCCGTCTGCCGCAGCTGGTCGAGCTGCCCGGGATCGGCCGCAAGACCGCGAACGTCATCCTCGGTAACGCGTTCGACGTCCCTGGCATCACCGTCGACACGCACTTTCAACGGCTGGTCCGCCGCTGGGCGTGGACCGATGAGTCCGATCCGGTGAAGATCGAACACGCGGTCGGCGCGTTGATCGAGCGCCGGGACTGGACGATGCTGTCCCACCGGGTGATCTTCCACGGCCGACGGGTCTGCCACGCCCGTAGACCGGCCTGCGGCGCGTGTACGCTCGCCCCGCTCTGCCCGGCGTACGGCACCGGTCCGACCGCTTCGGCCGAGGCGGTGAAGCTGCTCAAGGGCCCCCGCGCGAGGGAGCTGGCCGAGCAGGCCGGAATCCCCGCCGACCTGGTGCCGGCGGCGGCCGTCGCCGCCGAGGTGCCATGAGCGCCGGCCGCCCGTCGGGGCCCGGCCGGTGGCTGGGGCTTGGCCGCTGGCTCAGGCCGGGGTCCTGGTTCGCCGCCGCCCTGGTGCCGTTGCTGCTGGTGGCGTCCGGTTGCACCACCGATCCGGGTGCTGCGGCGGGCGACGCTGCCGGAGCGTCCGGACCGGTCCCGTTCGCCGACTGCGCCGGCCTGACCGCGCCGCCCGCTGCGGCGGCCGTCGCAGCGCCGCAACCGTCGACCGACGTCGGTACGCCGGGCGGCGGCACCCCGCTGCCCGACGTCAGCCTGGCCTGCTTCGCCGACGGGACGGTCATAGACGTCGCGGCGGTACGCGGACCCGCCGTGATCAACTTCTGGGGCTCCTGGTGCCAGCCCTGCCGGGAGGAGCTGCCGGCGCTGCAACGCCTCGCCGACCGTACCGCCGGGCAGCTGCACCTGATCGGCGTCAACACCTACGACGACCGGGACCCCGCCGTCGCCGTCGCGGAGGATCTGGGGCTGCGCTTCCCGAGCCTGGTCGACCGGGACCGGAAGCTGCTACTGGCGGTCGAGCGGGTCGGCCTGCCGCTGACCCTGTTCGTCGACGCAGACGGGGAGATCCGTCGGACCTACGAGGGCACCGTCGACGACGCCACGCTCGCCGACCTGGTCGAGCGCGAGTTGGGCCTGACGGTGGCCCGGTGACCGACCCACTGTCCTCCGAACCGTTGCCGGCCTGGTGGCAGCCGTTGCTCACCCGGGTACGCTCCGCCCGTACCGCCGATTTCACCCGGGTGGCGACCCCGGCCCGGGGTGGTCGGCCGAGCGCGGTGCTGGTCCTGCTCGGCGAGCATCGGCCGGGTGAGCCCGACGTGCTGCTGCTGCAGCGGGCCGCGACCATGCGCAACCATGCCGGGCAGCCCGCGTTCCCGGGTGGCGCGGCCGATCCGGGCGACCGGGACGCGCGGGCGACCGCGCTGCGGGAAGCCGAGGAGGAGGTCGGGCTGGACCCGGGCAGCGTCACCGTGCTCGCCCAACTGCCCCGGCTGTGGATCCCGGTGAGCGGCTTCGTGGTCACCCCGGTGCTCGGCTGGTGGCATCGGCCACATCCGGTGCATCCCCGACAACCGGAAGAAGTGGCACATGTCACTCGATTGCCGGTCGATGAGCTGGTGGACCCGGACAACCGACTCCAGGTACGCCACCCGAGCGGCTGGGTGTCACCAGCCTTCCAGGTGCGCGGCATGCTGGTCTGGGGATTCACCGCCGGGGTGCTGTCCGCCCTGCTGGACATGGCCGGCTGGGCCGGCGCCTGGCCGACCGGCCGGATCATCGACCTGCCGCCCGAGCCGTCGCCCGGTGGCGATCCGTCGGCCGCCGGTCTGCCCGACACGCTCGGTGACCGGGCCGGCGGCGATGCGGCAACTGTGGACGGCTCCGCCGGCCTGCCGGGCTGACCGCCGGCCGCCACGTCCGTCTGCCGGCCGGGCCGCTCGCCCGGTGCCCGTAGTCTTGACGGGTGTCCGCCGTCGACGTCGTGCTGCTGCTGCTCATGTTGGTATTCGCGATCAGCGGTTACCGCCAGGGATTCCTGATCGGGGTGCTGTCCTTCGCCGGGTTCATCGGCGGCGCACTGGTCGGTCTGCAGCTCGGGCCGCTGCTGGCTGAACAGTTCGTCGACACTGTGGCCCGGGTCGTGGTGTCACTGGTCGCGGTGTTCGGCCTCGCCGTCCTCGGCCAGGCACTGGCCGGCTGGGCCGGCTCCCGGCTGCGGCACGCCATCACCAGCCCGGTGGGGCGCCGGGCCGACGACCTGGGCGGGGCGGCGATCTCGCTGGTGGCGGTGCTGCTCGTGGCCTGGCTGGTCGCGGTGCCACTGGGCTCCTCCGCGATGCCCGGCCTGGCCGGGGCGGTACGCAACAGCGCCCTGCTCAACGGTATCGACCGGGTGATGCCACCGCAGGCGCAGGCGTTGTCCAACGCGCTGCGGGACACCGTCGACACCCGCGGCTTCCCGAACGTCTTCGGCGGGCTCACCCCGACCCGGGTCCGCGAGGTGCCGGCCCCGGACCCGGCGCTGGCCGGTTCCGAGGTGGTGGCGAACGCCCAGCGGTCGGTGGTCAAGGTGCTCGGCTCCGCGCCCCGCTGCTCCCGCCGGATCGAAGGCTCCGGGTTCGTCTACGCCGAGGACCGGGTGATGACCAATGCGCATGTGGTCGCCGGTACGCAGACCGTGGCGGTGGAGGTTCTGGGCGAGCGGCACAACGGCCGAGTGGTGGTCTACGACCCGGAGCGGGACCTGGCGGTCATCTACGTGCCGAACCTGCCGGCTCCGGTGATGCCGTTCGCCGACCGTCCGGCCCCGTCCGGTGCCGACGCGATCGTGCTCGGCTTCCCATTGGACGGGCCGTACGACGCGCAGTCCGCCCGGGTCCGCGACGTCGGACCGATCACCGGCCCGAACATCTATGACGACGGTGAGGTCCTCCGCGAGGTCTACACGATCCGTGCGCTGGTCCGTTCCGGCAATTCCGGAGGCCCGCTGGTCGCGGCCAACGGACTCGTCCTCGGGGTGATCTTCGCGGCGGCGGCGGACGACCCGAACACCGGATTCGCGGTCACCGCCGAGGAGGCGTCGGCGGCGGCGGTTTTGGGAGTACGGAGTACCCGCCGGACCGCCACCGGCGAGTGTGCCTGACGTCGCTGCGGGCAGCCGCCGTCGTCATCCGCATCCGCCGGGCCAGCCAGGTGCCGATTACGGCCGTGACCAGCAGCAGCAGACCACTGCTGAGCAGCCCTTGGCCGCCTTCGCTGCGCTGTCCGCTGATCGGCCCGATCGCCCATCCGGCGCCTTGGTCGCCGGTGTCCTGACCGCCCATCCGGGTCGAGCCGCCGGCCAACGCCGGCGCTGCGGACTCCAGACCGGGAGCGGGGCCGAAGCCGACCACACCCGGGGTCCGGTTGTCGTCGAGCGGATTGCGCGGCACCGCGTCGGCCCCGCCGGTCAGCGCGGCTACCGGATCGACCAGGCCGAAGCCGTAGCGGTCGTCCCGGCCCGGCGCGCCCAGGTCACGGGCGGTCTCGATGAGCCGGGTGACCACCGTGCCCGCCGACATCTCCGGGAACCGGGACCGGATCAGTGCTGCGGTCGCGGCCACCAGCGGCGCGGCGAAGCTGGTGCCCTGCACCTGCCAGTAGCCGTCCGGTCGGGCACCGATCAGCCCGGTGGCGGGTGCCGCGAGGACCGTCTCCGGCCCGGTGATCGAACCGGCCCACAGTTGCTCGCCACCCCGGTCCATCCCGGCGACGGCGACGACGCCTGGCTCCCGGGCCGGATACCAGACTCGCGACGTGCCGTTGGCCGAAACGTTGCCGGTGCAGGCGACCACGACGACGTCGCTGGCGAACGCGTAGTCCAGCGCGGCGGCCAGCGCCGGGCTGTCGCCGCTGCCGCCCAGCGACAGGTTGATCACCCGGGCCCCGTTGTCGACCGCCCAGCGGACCGCCTTGGCGACGACCAGCGCGTCGTCGTAGCGGTTCTCCTCGTCGAGCACCCGGACCGGCAGAATCCGGGCGTCCGGGGCGAGCCCGAGCACCCCGTCCTCGTCGTCGTCACGGCCGGCGATCAGCGCGGCGACGGTGGTGCCGTGCCCGACCGGGTCGGACCAGCCGTCACCGTCGTCGACGAAGTCGATCCCGGGTAGTACCTGGCCGGCGAGGTCGATGTGGCTGGCGTCCACCCCGGAATCGATCACCGCGACGGTGATCCCGGCGCCGGTGGCGTACTGCCAGGCGGTGGTCGCCGACAACTCCCGCAACTGCCACTGTTCGTCCCGGATCGGGTCGTACCGGACGGGAAGCGCGGCGCTCGCCGCCGCTGCGGAACCCGGGCCGGTGCGTTCCGGCTCGGGCCCGGGTGGCGCGGCCGGGCCGCTGACGGCGGTCACCAGCACCAGCGCCGCCCCGACGAGCCAACGGGCGGCGCTGCGTGGATGGCGCGGCAACGACGTCACAATCTGGCCTTCTCACCCCAGCAGACACTTGCTGCACGGAGGTTACCGCGATTCTGCACTGTCAGAAGCAGTCTTGGGGGAAGCCGATAGCCGGTTCGCGCCGCCTGTGGGCCCGGTCGGATCGGCCGCCGGCAGGTACGCCAGTTGCACCAGACGGATGCCGTCCCGACGGGTGACCAGCCGACCTCGGCCGGGCGGTAGCGGCGCCGCGCGGACCCCGCCGACAAGTTGCCCCTCGTCAGGGTCGCCGGAGAGCACCAGGCCGGCGGCGGACGACTCGCGCAACTGCTGGACGACGGGCTCGTACAGGGCCCGCCCGGCACCCCCGACGCGGCGGGCGAGCACCAGGTGCAGGCCGACGTCCCTGGCGTGCACCAGATACTCCAACAGCGGCTGGATCGGGTTCACCGACCCGGCCGCGACCAGGTCGTAGTCGTCGACCAGGACGAACAGCTCGGGCCCGGTCCACCAGGATCGGCCGGCCAGCTGCGCGGCGGTGACGTCCGGTCCGGGCAGCCGCCGACGCAGATGATCCGCGGCCGAGTCGATCAGGTCGGTGGTATGCGACGCGGTGCCGCCGTAACCGATCAGGTGGTCGGTGTCCACCGCGCCGAGCAGGCCGCGGCGGTAGTCGACAATGATCAACCGGGCCTGCTCGGGGGCGAACCGACCGGCGATGGTGGTGGCGAGGGCGCGCAGGAAACTCGACTTGCCGGTCTCCGCGTCGCCGAACAGCAGCAGGTGCGGATCCGCGGCGAAGTCGATCGACACCGGTCGCAGGTCCGACTCGGCCAGCCCGATCGGCAGCCGGAGCCCGGCCGTGCTGGTCCGGTCCAGTGCGGCGTACGGCAGCAGGTCCGGTAGCAGCCGGATCGGCGGTGCCGCCGGCCCCGCCCAGCCGTCCGCGAACGCGTCGGTCAGGGTGGACACCGAGGCTACGGCGGCGAGGAAGTGCAGGCCGTCGCTGGTGATCCCGCGGCCCGGCGACCCCGGTGGCACGTTGGCCGCCGACCGGTGCGACACCAGCGAATCGATCGGGTCGCCGAGCCGCAGCTCCAGCCGGGAGCCGAACAGATCCCGCAGCGCCGGCCGGAAGTCAGCCCAGCGGGGTGCCGAGGCGACCAGATGCACCCCGTACGACAGGCCCCGGGTGGCCAGGTCGGTGATCGACGGTTCCAGGTCGTCGTACTCGCCGCGCAGCGTGGTCCAGCCGTCGACGACGAGAAAGACGTCACCGTACGGGTCGTCCGGCGCACTGCCGGACCCGGTCGCGCGGCGGGCGCGGTATGCGGCCATCGACTCCACCCCATCCCGGGCGAAACGCCGCTCCCGGCTCGCGAGCAGGTCGGTGACCTCGGCGACGGTACGCCGTACCGTCGCCGGCTCGGTGCGGACCGTCACCCCGCCGACGTGCGGCAGGTCCCGCAGCCCGGCCAACGTCCCGCCGCCGAAGTCCAGGCAGTACACCTGCACCTCGGCCGGGGAACGGGTCAGCGCCAGGGCGCAGATCAATGTCCGGATCAGCTGGGACTTTCCGCTCTGCGGCGCGCCGACCACCGCGACGTGCCCGGCCGCCCCGTCCAGATCCAGCCACAAGGGATCCCGGCGCTGCTCGTACGGCTTGTCGATAGCGGCGACGGCCACCCGCAGCCGCCCCGACCGGTCCGAATCGGCCACGGCCGGACCCCGACCGGGCACCAGCCGCACCGGACCGAGCAGGTCGGCCAGCCGGGGTGGCTCGCCCAGCGGCGGCAGCCAGATCCGGTGCGCCGGTGGACCGTACCGGGCCAGCCGGTCGATGCTCACCTCGAGCAGGCTGGCGTCGACGCCCGACGGCGCTCCGGCCGGTTCCGGCTGGGTGGTGGCCGTTGGCACCGGGTGCGTCCGGAAGCCGTACAGCCTTGGCGTCGAGCGGGGACCACCGACCCGGCGCGGGGCCGGTCGGCGGTACGGCCCGGAGACGTAGGCGGCCCGGAACCGGACCGGTGACCCGGTGCCGTACCGCAGGAAACCGTGGCCCGGCTCGCGGGGCAGGTGGTACGCGTCCGGTACGCCGAGGACCGCCCGCGATTCCAGCGCCGAGAAGGTCCGTAGCCCGATCTGGTACGCCAGATGGGTGTCCAGTCCCCGTAACCGGCCCTCGTCCACACGTTGTGAGGCGAGCACCAGGTGCATCCCCAGGGACCGTCCGACCCGGCCGATCTGCAGGAAGATGTCGATGAAGTCGGGCTTGGCGGTGAGCAGTTCGGTGAATTCGTCGCAGACGATCACCAGTGACGGCAGCGGCGGCAGGGTCTCGTCGGCCGGCTGCACCCGCAGGTAGTCGTGTCGGCTGGCCAGGTTGCCCGCCCGGCGTAGCAGCTGCTGCCGGCGGACCACCTCACCGTGCAGCGCGTCGGCCATCCGGTCCACCAGCGGTAGCTCCTGCGCCAGGTTGGTGATCACCGCAGCGGTGTGCGGCAATCGATCCAGCGCGGCGAACGTGGCACCACCCTTGAAGTCGATCAGGACGAGGTTCAACGACTCCGGCGGGTGGGTGAGCGCCAGCCCGAGGACCAGCGTACGGAGCAGCTCCGACTTGCCGGAGCCGGTGGCGCCGACCACCAGCCCGTGCGGCCCCATGCCCTGCAGCGCCGACTCCTTGAGATCGAGCTCGACCGGGTGCCCCTCGGCGGTGACCCCGAACGGGACCCGCAGGTGGCGGTCGACTGACGGGCTGCGGTCCGGTCCGGCCGTCGTCCACCAGCGGGCACCGGCCCCACCGCTGCCGAAGCCGAGCAGCTGGACCAGGTCCGCCTGGGCCACTGCGGCGGACCGGGTCGGTCCGCTGTTCGTCGCGAGCCGCAACGGGGCGAGCTGCCGGGCGAGGGCCTCCGCTTCGACGACACCCAGCCTGTCGGCCGTTCCGGTGTGGGTGGGCCCGGTCGGCTCACGGACGGCCAGCCGACCGGACGGGTCGACCGACAGCTCCACGGTGACCCGGTCGAGTATCCGTGGTGCCGGTACGCCCACCTGGACCACGGTGACGCCGTTCCCGCCCCCGTCGATCGGATCGGTCCCGCCGTCCGCCCCGGTCCCGTCGTCCGCCCCGGTCCCGCCGTTCGGATCGGCGCCGTCGCACACCACCACGACGTGCGCGGGAGACAACGAGTCCAGCAGCCGGGCCAGCTCCACCGCGCTGCCGGCGACCAACCGTAGCGGGCCGGTGGCGTCGGTGCGCTGCGGATGACCAGCGTGCGGTAGCCACTTGACCCACTCCCACCGGTCGCGACGGTCGGCCGGCGCGTAGACCGCGATGCGCAGGTCGTCCGGGGCGTGCAGGACGGCCAGCTGGGCCAGCACCGCGCGGACCAGCGCGGCCGGCGCCCCGTCCGGGGCATCGTCGCCGGACCCGCCGGCGTCGAGCGCCGGGTCGGCTGCCGGCAGCTGCTCGGCGCCGGACCTGTCGGTGTCGTCCGGCCGTCCGACGACGAAGATCCGGGCGACGTCGCGCAGTCCGACCACGATCGGCAACCCAGGTACCAGCGAGTACGAGTCGATGAACCGGCGTAACGCCGCGGCGGTGAGCGGCTCGATCTCGTCCACCGGCCGGTCGTCGGCCGGCGGCACGAGCGGGGTGGCGAGTGGGCGCGATCCGACCCCGACCCGTACGGTCGCGAAATCCCGGTCATGCGGTCGGCGCTCCCAGACCCGGCTGCTCGCCGCCGTCGACCACAACCGACCGGGCTCCGGGTACCGGTAGTTCAGCGCCGTTCGTTGCCGGTCCACGGTCCCCCGGACCTGGCTGCGCAGGCCGGCCAACTGCCGTAGGTAGCGACGCCGGGCCAGGTCGGTCGCGGACCGCGCGCCGGTGCCAGGTGCGGAGTTCCAACTGGTCGCCAACATGGCCAGCGTCGACACCCCGAACACCGCGGCCATCAGGTACGGGTAGACCCCGCCGTCGCGGCCCGGCAGCACCGCCATCGCCACCGATCCGCCAGCCATCGGCAGCAGGGCCAGCAGGCGTTGCCAGCGGCCGGAGTCCGGATCGGCGACCTGCGGCGGCGGCGGGATGCGGACCTCCCCGGCCGGGATCTCGGGTGCCGGACGACGCTCGGATCTCTTGAGGACGATGCCCGCCATCGCGTCAGCTAACACCTACGTAGAGTGTTCCGCAATGGATCGGCGGTGGATGGTGGTCGCCGGGCCGGCACCGGCCCGGCCGTTGCGGCGTTGAGGAGGGACGATGAACGTGAGCCTGGCCAGGATCACCGTCTGCGGACCGCGCCGCCGACTGGATCTCGCCCTGCCCGGACACGTGCCGGTCGCCGAACTGCTGCCGGAACTGCTGCGACACAACGGGGACGGGCTGGCCGACGACGGTGAACGGCACGGCGGCTGGGTGCTGCGTCGGGCGGACGGGGTACCGGTGTCCGCCGGGCAGGCGCTGCACCAGCAGGGGATCCGCGACGGCGACGTGCTGCATCTGGTGCCCGGGCGGACCTACTGGCCGGAGCCGGAGTACGACGACGTCGCCGAGGCGATCGCGGCCGCCGCCCGACAGCAGGGCCGGACCTGGTCGGCCGCGACGACCAGAGGGTACGCGCTCGGCGCGGCCGGCCTGTGGCTCGGCGTGGGATGGCTGGTGCTGGTCGGGGCCGGCACCGCAACGGCCGAGCGGGCATGGGCGGCGGCCCTCGTCGGGGCTGCGGTGCTGGTCGTCGGGGTACTAACCGGGCGGGTCTGGCGGGACGCGGCGGCCGGCGTCGTGCTCGGGGCCGGCTCGTTGCCGTACGCGTTCGCTGCGGGTCTGCTCGCCGCCGGCGACGGCGGTCCGGTCGGGCTCCGTCCCGACGACTGGCCGACCGCCGCGGCCCTGGCGACCGGGTTGCTGGTGCTGCTGGGCGCGGCGGTGACCGCTGGGGCCGCAGTGGCCGCCGGCGGGCCGGTCTTCGTCGCCGTGGCGACCGTGGCCGGGCTCGGCTCGATGGCGGCCGTCGCCGCGTCGACGGTCACCGGGGCGTCCGGCGCGGCGGCCGGACTGCTGGTGGTAGTCGGTTGCGGGGTCGGGTTGCTGCCCCGACTCGCCGTCCGGCTCGGCCAGGTGCCGACGGTCGTCGGGACGGGTGACCTGGTGTCGCGTACCGTGGTCCGGGCCGAGCGGCTGCTCACCGGGATGCTGATCGGGTACGCCGCCGTCGGCGTCGCGGCCAGCGTGGTACTGGCGCAGGTCGGCGGCGTGGTCGGGGTGGTGCTGGTCGGCGTCGTCGGGCTGGCGATGTCGCTGCGCTCGCGGACGTTCGTCAGCACCCGACAGCGGCTGCCACTGCTCGTCGCGGGGACAGCGGCCACGACGCTGTGCGTGTTCGGCGTGCTGACCGCGTACCTACCGGTGGCGACGCCGACGTTGGTCGTAGCTGGGGGCGTGGTCGCGGTGTCCACCGCCGCAGCCGGTGCCCGGTACGCCGGCCGGTCACCGTCGCCGTACCTGAGCCGGGCGGCCGACCTGCTGGAGATCACCGTGCTGATCTGCGTCGTTCCGCTGGCCGGTGCCGTCTTCGGGCTCTACCGGTGGGCGGTCGGGCTGCCCGGCTGAGCAGCCCGACGCCTGATCAGGTCAGTGGGCCGACTCGCCGCGCTCCAAGGCGGCCTCCCGGCGGCGGAACGACGCCTGAATCTCCGCTTCCGCCTCGACCCGGCCGACCCAGGTCGCGCCTTCGACCGACTTGCCCGGCTCCAGGTCCTTGTAGACGACGAAGAAGTGCTGGATCTCCAGCCGGTCGAACTCGCCGAGGTGGTGGATGTCGCGCAGGTGCTCCTGACGGGGGTCCTCGTACGGCACGCAGAGCACCTTGTCGTCGGCGCCCTTCTCGTCCTTCATCCGGAACATGCCGATGGCCCGGCACCGGATGAGGCATCCTGGGAAGGTGGGTTCCGGTACGAGCACCAGGGCGTCCAGCGGGTCGTCGTCCTGCCCGAGGGTGCCCTCGATGAAACCGTAGTCGGCTGGATACTGCGTCGAAGTGAACAGGGTGCGGTCCAGCCGGATCCGGCCGGTCGCATGATCGACCTCATACTTGTTCCGGTGACCCTTGGGGATCTCAACCGTAACGTCGAAATCCATACTCACGCTCCCTCGTCGCCCGCGCTGGCTACGGAAATAGAGCGGTACGCCGTCCGGGCGTTGCCCCGCCCGACCGTTTCGGCTCCCGCTCGCTTTGTGAACACAAGTAGTGTCGCCTAGTCCGTTCGTCAGTTGGGAGGTGGGGCCGGTGGGGAGGGAAGACTCACAGTCCGCTGGAGCCGTCGGTGAACCCGATCGGGCTGACGGAGCGCCCGACCCCGCGTCGCAGGGTAGCGGACCATCTGCGAAAAGTGACCAAGTGGTCCCGTCGGAGGACTCTGCCGCCGCCCCGGCCGGTGTGCGCAATCCGGATCCAACGGCATCGGGCCGGGCCGCCCCGCCGCCGGCCGCCCCGCCGCCGCCCACCGGTACGGCATCTGTTACAGCGACCCCGCCGGTCACCGGGTCGGCGCCCGCGACCGGCCGAGCCACCGTGCCGACCGCGACCGGCGGCACCGACGCGGCTCCGGCCGACGTCTCGACCGGCGGCCACCGGGGACGCGCGTCAGTGCCGGCTCATGGCACCGCCAGACCGGTACCGCCGGGCGAGTCTGTGCCGGCTGGCTCTGTGCCGGCTGAGTCTGTGCCGGCCGAGCCGGCGCCATCGGCCGGCCAGTCGTCACCTGACCGGCACCGCCGGGCCCGGTTGCTGATCGCCGCCGTCGCCGGTGCCGTCCTGCTGGCCGGCGGGACCTCGATCGCGGTGCTCCAACCAGGGCCGGTGGCCGGCTGGCTCGGCGCCCCCGAGGTGAGTCCTAGCCCGAGCACGTCCACCGAGCCGACGCCCGGCCCGGTGCTGGCCGGGTTGGCCGCCGACGCCCCGATTCCCACCGTCGCCGGGCTGACCGAGACGCTGGACAAGGCGATCAGCCGATCCGGCCTCGGTGACCGGGTGCACGTCTCGGTCCGGGACATGACGACCGGCGCGGTCCTGTACGGTCGCGAACCGGCGGTGCTGACCGTGCCCGCGTCGACCACCAAGCTGGTCACCGCGGCGACGGTGCTGGCCGCGGTCGGGCCGACACACCGGATCCCGACCCGGGTGGTCGCGGGAGCCGCGCCCGGCGAGGTGGTGCTGATCGGCGGCGGTGATCCGACCTTGTCGATCGACGACACCGGGTTCTATCCGGGGGCCGCCCGGCTCGACGTGCTGGCCGCCGCCACCCGTACCGCCCTCGGCGACACGGCGCCGACCAAGGTGCTGATCGACAGTTCGCTCTTCTCCGGACCGGCGTTCGGGCCCGGGTGGGACGACGACATCCCGACCGGCGGGTACGCGGCCGCGATCACCGCGCTGATGGTGGACGGTGCCCGGACCGATCCCGCCGCCGCCAAAGGCTGGGCGCCGCGCTCGGCCGCACCGGACCTGGCTGCCGGCCGGGCCTTCGCCCGGGCTCTCGGGCTGCCGGTGGACGCGGTGGACACCACCCCGGCCGGCTACACCGACCAGCTGCCGGGCTCGCCGACGCAGCCCGTCGGCGGCACCGACGCGGTCGCCAGCGCACCGACCTCGTCGGCGACCGGTCAGCCGGCGACCCCCGACGGGCCGTCGGGGGCGAACCCCGACCAGCCGGCGGAGGCCGGCCCCGGTGCCGAGCTGGCCCGGATCGAATCGCCGCCGATGGCCCGGCTGGTCGAGATGATGCTCTCCGACAGCGACAACGTCCTCGCCGAGGCACTCGCCCGGCAGGTCGCCATCGCCCGGGGCGAACCCGCGTCGTTCGCCGGGGCGGCGGTCGCGATGGACGCCGTACTGGCTGAACTCGGGTTGCCGGCCGACCAGAGCGACCTGTACGACGGCAGCGGCCTGTCCCGCAGCAACCGGGTGACCCCGGGACTGCTGACCGAGCTGACCGTGCTCGCCGGCAGCGGCGACCGCCCCGCGCTGACCGGACTGTTCTCCGGTCTGCCGGTCGCCGCCTGGTCCGGCACCCTGCAGGGGCGGTACCAGGCGGCGGACGCCCCGCAGCGGGTCGGCGCGGGCGTGGTGCGGGCCAAGACCGGGTCGTTGTCCGGCATCAACGCGTTGGCCGGCACGGTGACCACCGCCGACGGCCGACTGTTGGCGTTCGCGGTGCTGGCCGACGAGGTGCCGTTGCTCATCGACGCCGCCCAGGCCGGCCTGGACCGGATCGCCGCGACCCTGGCCAGGTGCGGTTGCCGTTGACCGGGGCATGATCACCAGGGTCGGCGGGCGTCACCCGGGTACGGTGGGTGCATGGCGCAGTTCGTGGACTGGGATCTGGCCGCCGCAACCGCCGGCGCGCTGAGCAAGTCGGGGCCGAAGGCTTCGCTCGACGAAGCAACCGAGGTGGTCAACGACCTTCGCCGGCTGACCGACGAAGCGGCCGGACACGTCGTGGCGTACACCGGTCTGCAGGCCCAGGTCGCGCACCCGCCGGTGCGGGTGGTCGACCGGCGGGACTGGGCCGTCGCCAACATCGCCGGGCTGCGTGACGTGATCACACCGCTGGTCTCCCGGGCGGCCGGGGACCGACAGCCGGGCGCGCTCACCGACGCGATCGGCTCCCGGGTCACCGGGGTGCAGGCCGGCACGGTGCTCGGCTACCTCTCCGGCCGGGTGCTCGGCCAGTACGAGGTGTTCTCCGGCGATCCCGGCCAGCTGCTGCTGGTCGCCCCGAACATCGTCGAAGTGGAGCGGAAACTGCACGCCGATCCGCGTGACTTCCGACTCTGGGTCTGCCTGCACGAGGTCACCCACCGCACCCAGTTCACCGCCGTGCCATGGATGCGCGGCCACTTCCTGGGCCAGGTTCAGGCGTTCGTCGACGCCTCACAGGCCGGCGGTGACAACTTCGTCGACCGGGTCCGGCGCGGGGTCGGCACCCTCGCCGAGTCGATCCGCGACCCGCAGAGCCGGGCCAGCGTGCTGGACATCGTGCAGACCCCTGCGCAGCGCGCCGTACTCGACCGGCTGACCGCGCTGATGACCCTGCTGGAAGGGCATGCCGAGTTCGTCATGGACGGGGTCGGGCCGGAGATCATCCCAACCGTGGAGCAGATCCGGGCCGGCTTCAACCGCCGCCGCGAGGCTGGCAACCCGTTGGAGAAGGCGATCCGCCGGCTGCTCGGCGTGGACGTCAAGATGCGCCAGTACGCCGAGGGCCGCAAGTTCGTGCACGGTGTGGTGGACCGGGTCGGCATGGCCGGCTTCAACAAGGTCTTCGACTCCCCGTTGACCCTGCCCCGGCTGGAGGAGCTGGGCGATCCGGACGCCTGGGTGGCCCGGGTGCACGGCCCGATCTCCGGTTCACCGCCGACCGTCGCCTGAGTCGCAGGTGCCCAGGCTCGCTCCAGCTGTCGCCGAGCTGCGTGTCGCGGTCCGGCAGATGCTGCGTGACCACGCCGGCCGGCTGGTGTTGGTGGCCTGCTCCGGCGGCCCGGACTCGTTGGCCCTGGCGGCAACGGTCGCGTTCGTCGCCCCCCGCTGCGGGGTCTCTGCCGGGCTGGTGACCGTCGACCACGGATTGCAGGCGGGGTCCGCCGAGCGGGCCCGGGACGTGGCCGGCTGGGCGGCCCGGGCCGGCTTCGACCCGGTCGAGACCGTCGCCGTCGAGGTCGGTGCCGAAGGTGGCCCGGAGGCGGCGGCGCGTACCGCCCGCTACGCCGCGCTGACCCGGGCGGCCCGCCGGCACCGGGCGGCCGCGGTGCTGCTCGGCCACACCCGCGACGACCAGGCGGAGACGGTGCTGCTGGCGCTGGCCCGGGGCGCCGGTCCGGCCGGCCTGTCCGGGATGCCGCCGGCCCGCCAGGTCGACGGCGTGCCGGTGCTGCGTCCGCTGCTGGACGTGGGGCGGGAGCAGACCCGGGCGGCGTGCGTGGCGCTCGGCCTCACCCCGTGGACCGACCCGCACAACACCGACCCGGCGTACACCCGGGCCCGGGTCCGGGCCGACGTGCTGCCGGCCCTGGTCGACGCGCTCGGTGCCGCGGTGGTGACGAACCTGGCGCGCACCGCCACGCTGGTAGCCGCCGACAACGCGGCGCTCGACGGGCTGGCCGACGCCGCGTCGGCCCAAGCCGCCACACCCGGTGGTGGGCTGACGGTTCCGGTCCTGGCCGAGCTGCCGGACGCGGTGCGGACCCGGGTGCTGCACCGCTGGGCGCTGCGGCTCGGCGCGCCGGCCGGGGCCCTGGCGTACCGGCATGTCACCGCCCTCGACTCGCTGGTCATGCGGTGGCGTGGGCAGCGGGCGGTGCACCTGCCGGGTGGTATCGAGGTGCGCCGGGCCGGTGGTGAACTGTCGGCTGGCTCAGCCGACGGCGGCCCGGTCGCGAAACGTGCCACGGTACGCCTGGGGCGTGGCACCGACCCGCCGGCTGAAGTGGTGCCGGAGGGTCGCGGCGTCACCGAAGCCGCACCGCCGGGCCACCGTCTCCACCCCCAGGCTGGTCTCCTCCAGTAGCTGGCGGGCCAGCAGCACCCGCTGGCCGGTGAGCCAGTCGTGCGGCGTGGTGCCGGTCTCGGCGCGGAAGCGGCGGGCGAAGGTACGCGGCGCCATGTGTGCCCGGGCAGCCAGTTCCTCCACGCTGATCGTGGCGTCCAGGTGCTGCTGCATCCAGACCAGTACCGGCTCCAGCGTGGCCGCTGTCGGGCTGTCCGCGATCGGCGTCTCGATGAACTGGGCCTGCCCGCCGTCGCGGTGCGGCGGCACCACCATCCGGCGGGCCAGTCTGGTCGCCAGGGCGGAGCCGTGCTCCTGGCGGACCAGGTGCAGGCAGGCGTCGATCCCGGCGGCGGTGCCGGCGCTGGTCAGCACGTTGCCGTCGGCCACGTACAGCGAGTTGCACCGGACCCGGGCGGTCGGGTGGCGGCGGGCCAGCTCGTCGGCGTACCGCCAGTGGGTGGTGCATTCGCGGCCGTCGAGCAGGCCGGCGGCGCCGAGCACGAACGCGCCGGAGCAGACGCTGAGCAGCATGGCGCCGCGGCGGTCGGCGGCGCGTAACGCGTCGACCACCGGTGCGGCGACGGCGTCGTGGAAGCTGGCCGCGGGCACGGCGACCAGGTCGGCGTCGGCGACCGGCCGCAGATCGGCGGTGGGTAGCAGCGAGAAGCCGGAGCTGGTGCGGACCGGGCCGCCATCGACCGTGCAGACGTCGAAGCGGTACCCAGGGAAGCCGTCCGCGGTGCGGTCCAGCCCGAAGACCTCGCAGACCACCCCGAGCTCGAACGGGGCGACGCCGTCGAGCGCGATCACCGCGACGGTACGGAGCATGCGACGAGTCTAGCCCACCGGTGGCAGGATTTCGATGAACAGTGGCATCTCTGCCGCTGTTCGCTCAGCGGGCCGGCGCGCAGACTGGTATCGACGTCCGGTGCGCACCGGCGGCACACCCATTCAGGACCAGGGTGAACACACCCATCGGGACCAGGGTGAACCTCCCGTCAGGACCAGCGTGAAGGTGGCTGCCGCCATGGAACTACTCATCGTCGTATCGATCATTCTGCTGCTCGCCGCCGCCTCGGCGGCCGGCCTCACCAGGGACAGCCGTGACTCGGCCGACTGGCGGCCGAGCCGGGACGGGGACCGCCTGCCCCGGTGACCATCGGCCGGACCCACCGTCACCCATCGGCGCCACGTGGTCATCCGCCGGCCCCGGTGTCGGCCGGCCGGCCGGATGCGGCAGGCTTAGCGCATGGCTGACGGCTCCTGGTACGACGCCGACATCGACCACGTGATCATTTCCGAGGAACAGATCCGCGACAAGACCGCGGAACTCGCCAAGCAGATCGCCACCGACTACGCCGACGTGACGGGTGGGCTGCTGCTGGTCTGCGTGCTCAAGGGCGCGGTCATGTTCATGGCCGACTTCGCCCGTGAGCTCGGCCGGCAGGGCCCTCCCGTCGAGTTGGAGTTCATGGCCGTCTCCTCCTACGGGCAGGGCACCACCTCCTCCGGCGTGGTCCGCATCCTCAAGGACCTGGAGCGGGACATCGCCGGTCGGCATGTGGTGGTGGTCGAGGACATCATCGACTCCGGCCTCACCCTGTCCTGGCTGCTGAAGTACCTGGCGTCCAGGTCGGCGGCGAGCGTGGAGGTGGTCGCGCTGTTCCGCAAGCCGGAGGCGGTCAAGGTGCAGGTCCCGGTGCGGTACGTCGGCTTCGACATCCCCACCGAGTTCGTGGTCGGCTACGGCCTGGACTTCGCCGAGCGGTACCGCGAGCTGCCTTACGTCGGGGTGCTCAAGCCCGAGGTGTACGCCCGCGGCTGACCGCCGCTGACCGCCGCCGGTGTGTCAGCCGTCGGGAAACTCCCCGGGACGTCCAGGCCACTCCCAGGAAACAGCGCTACGGTATGCGGTGGCGCGGGTCAGCTGACCGCGCCGACGTGGGACCAGCGGACGGAGCGCGGGTCGACCGGGCTCGCGGACGCGCACCTCGTCACCACGGTGTACCTTCGAATGACCGTGGCGCTCGGTTGGCGCCCCGGAGTGGCTAACCAGACGGTCAGAACGTCGATCAGGAGGGTCCGGGCGCTGCGGCGCTCGACATACGTATGGAACGTACGCGTTTCTTCCGCCGGCCGGTGGTCTGGATCATCCTGGTGATCATCGGTGCGATAGCGCTCAGCTCGTTCTTCACCAACGGCCCCAGCTACCACAAGGTGGACACCTCGGTGGCGCTGGAGCGGCTGGAGCGGGGCGGCATCGACAAGGCGATATTCCAGGACCGGGAGCAGACGCTCCGGCTCGACCTCGCCGAGCCGGAAGAGTTCGGCGACACCGAGACCGACCGGATCGAGGCCCAGTTCCCGTACGAGGTCGGCGACGAGATCTGGACCGACGTGCTGGCCGCCAAGGAGGCCGGCCGGGTCACCGGCCCGGCCGAGGCCGAGGTGTCGTCGGACAGCATCTTCATCACCCTGCTGGTCAACCTGCTGCCGATCGCCATCCTGGTGATCCTGCTGCTGCTGTTCATGTCGCAGATGCAGGGCGGCGGGTCCCGGGTGCTCAACTTCGGCAAGTCCAAGGCGAAGGTGATCACCAAGGACACCCCGAAGACCACCTTCGCCGACGTGGCCGGCTCCGAGGAGGCCGTCGAGGAGCTGCAGGAGATCAAGGACTTCCTGCAGAACCCGGCGAAGTACCAGGCCCTCGGTGCCAAGATCCCCAAGGGCGTACTGCTCTTCGGTCCGCCCGGCACCGGTAAGACCCTGCTTGCCCGGGCGGTGGCCGGCGAGGCCGGTGTGCCGTTCTACTCGATCTCCGGATCCGACTTCGTCGAGATGTTCGTCGGTGTCGGTGCCAGCCGGGTCCGTGACCTGTTCGAGCAGGCCAAGGCGAACGCCCCGGCGATCGTCTTCGTCGACGAGATCGACGCGGTCGGCCGGCACCGTGGTGCCGGCATGGGCGGCGGCCACGACGAGCGGGAGCAGACCCTCAACCAGTTGCTGGTCGAGATGGACGGCTTCGACACCAAGGGCGGCGTGATCCTGATCGCCGCCACCAACCGGCCCGACATCCTCGACCCGGCGCTGCTGCGCCCCGGCCGGTTCGACCGGCAGATCCCGGTCGACGCCCCGGACATGGAGGGCCGCAAGGCGATCCTGCGGGTGCACGCCCGGGGCAAGCCGTTCGCCCCGGACGTCGACCTGGACGCGGTGGCCCGGCGTACCCCCGGATTCAGCGGTGCCGACCTGGCCAACGTGATCAACGAGGCGGCGCTGCTGACCGCCCGGCAGGACGCCCGGGCGATCACCAACGAGGCCCTGGAGGAGTCGATCGACCGGGTGGTCGCCGGCCCGCAGCGGCGGACCCGGGTGATGGGCGACAAGGAGAAGAAGATCACCGCCTACCACGAGGGCGGTCACGCCCTGGTGGCCTGGGCCCTGCCGCACGCCGCCCCGGTGCACAAGGTGACCATCCTGTCCCGGGGGCGGTCGCTGGGCCACACCCTGGTGTTGCCGACCGAGGACAAGTACACCCAGACCCGCGCCGAGATGATCGACACCCTGGCGTACGCCCTCGGTGGCCGGGCCGCCGAGGAGCTGGTCTTCCACGAGCCCACCACCGGTGCCGGCAACGACATCGAGAAGGCCAGCGCGCTGGCCCGGGCCATGGTCACCCAGTACGGCATGAGCGCCAAACTCGGCGCCGTCAAGTACGGCACCAACGGCGACGAGCCCTTCCTCGGCCGGACCATGGGCCACGAGCGGGACTACTCGGACTCGATCGCCGCCGAGATCGACAGCGAGGTCCGCGCCCTCATCGAGCTGGCCCACGACGAGGCCTGGGAGATCCTGGTCGAGTACCGCGACGTGCTCGACACCATGGTGCTGGAGCTGATGGAGAAGGAGACCATCTCGCAGTCCGACATGGCCCGGATCTGCGAGCGGGTGGTCAAGCGGCCACCGATGGCACCCTTCAACGGCTTCGGCAAGCGGCAACCGTCCACCGAGCCGCCGGTGCTGACCCCAACCGAGAAGGAGGACCTCGGCCGGCAGGCGGTCGCCGACGGGGCACAGGCCGTCTTCGGCGGCGGTATGTCCGCAAACTCGGACGGCAGCATGTCCATGAACTCGGACGGCACCTCCTGAGCAGCCCGAACCTACCGTCCAGCGCGTCGTCGACCGAACCGGACGACGACGCGCTGGACTATCTCGCCGCCCGGCTGATCAACGGCAAGCTCAACGGCACGCCGGTCGAGCGCTCCGTCGACCTGACCCGGATCGAGCACGCCGTACGGGAGATCCTCATCGCCGTCGGCGAGGACCCGGATCGCGACGGGCTGCGCCAGACGCCTGCCCGGGTCGCCCGGGCGTACGCGGAGCTGCTCGCGGGTCTGCGGGCCGACGCGGCCCAGGTGCTCACCACTACCTTCGAGGCTGACCACGACGAGCTGGTGCTGGTCCGCGACATCGAGGTGATGTCGCTGTGTGAGCACCACATGCTGCCGTTCCGGGGCGTGGCACACATCGGCTACATCCCCGGCACCACCGGCCGGATAACCGGCCTGTCGAAGCTGGCCCGCCTGGTCGAGGTCTACGCCCGACGACTGCAGGTCCAGGAGCGGCTCACCGCACAGATCGCCGACATGCTGATGAACCGGCTGGAGCCGCGTGGTGTGGTGACCGTGCTGGAGTGCGAACACATGTGCATGGCGATGCGCGGGATCCAGAAGGCTGGCGCCCGGACCATCACCTCGGCCGTCCGCGGTGTGTTCCAACGCGATGCGAAGTCCCGCGCCGAAGCGATGAGCCTGATCATCCATGGCTGACGCCAGTTGCCCGGTTCACCCGAGCAGCGAGATCAGTGCCGCCAGCACCAACGCCAGCACCAGCGGGACTGCGCAGACCAGCGCCCCCACCAACGGTGTGCGGTCCGGCCGTTGGCCCGGCCCGGCGAACACGAAACCGACCGCCAGCCAACCAAGGCCGAACGCGACCAGCGGCAGGACCAGTCCGCAGCCGAGGGCGTAGCCCACCGGCGCCCGGTCTCCGGCGACCACGAACATGGCCAACTGGATCATCAGTACGATCACCGCGAACGGCCCGTACACCAGCAGGTTGCGTAGCCACGGCTGGGAACCGCCGGACGGACCCGCTGCGACGGCCAGGTCGCCGTTTGCGGCGTCGATCTGCGCGTGCGCCCGCGCGATCGCCGCCTGCCGGGCCGGCGACCCGCCGGTCAGGGAGGCAGACATCCCCACTGCGGCACCGGCCGAAGCCCCGGCTGATGCACTGACCGCAGCGTGGACCGCGGCTACCTCCGGCGGCACCGGATCGAGCACGTCAGGCGGTACGCCGAACCCGACCAGCTGACGTCGCTGGACAGCGAGGCGGTCGCGCAGCACCGTCAGGTCCACCTGGCGCCGGTCGCCGGCTGGATCGTCCGTCGGTAGCCCCTGGCCGTGGCGCAGCCGGGCCAGCCGCCGGGCGGCCGCCACGTACTCCGCCCACTCGCCTCCGGTGCCTTTCCCCGTCACGCCGCGCCCTCCCCGGTGTCGGCCACTGCGGGTCCCTCCCCGGTTTCGGTCCCGGACCGGGCCGGTTGGAACGGTACGAAGACGGTGCGCCGGTCGGTCTGCGCGTCGTACAACAGTCCACGCTGCGGGCGGGGACGCCAGGTCGGCAGTCGGCCGGCGAGCCCGACCGACCCAGCTGGCCTGGCCGGACCGGCCGACCCAGCCGATCCGACCCGCTCGACCTGGTCGGTCACCGGCCGATCGAGCAGGACGATCCCGGCGATCAGATCCGGACTGGGACCTAGGAATGCCAGGAACGGCTCCGGCTGCTCCCAGCCGGAGACCAGGTGGATGCCGCGGGCCGGCCCGGAATCCAACAGGTTGCGCAGGCGGGCGGCGGCGGGCCCGCCGAGTTCGAGAACGTCGGCCGTGGCGATGACCAGGTACGCGGGGCCAGCCGCGTCGCCCAGCGTCCGAAGTACCTCCAGATCCACGACCTCGGTTGGCTGACGGCCGTCGACCGCTCGGGCGAGCCCGGCCAACTGCTCCCGGTCGTGCTCGCCCATCGACAGCAACAGGATGCGGGCGGTGCCGGGCCGGTGGTGCGCCGCGACGCTGCGTACCACCGTGGCCAGCAGACTCGCGGTGCTCTCCCGGGAGCCGAAGATGGCGAGGTGGCGACCGGGGGCGCGTTCGAACCTGAACTCCGCTGTCCGCCCCGGCAGCTCGACGGCCCGGCCGAAGAGCCCGGCCGGGGTGTCCGGCGGGTCGGCCAGCACCCGCTGGTAGGTCTCGTCCGATTCGAGCTCCGGCTGGCGGTAGCCGGCGAAGACCTGCGGCGGCCGGACGTCGGCCGCGCGGCGCGACCACAGCTGCCGGCGGAGCCCGGCCAACCCCGGCCGATCGGCGTACGGGTCCGGGAAGTCGACGGTACGTTCGTGGCCGCGGGTCGCCCCGCGCGGGCCGCCCAGCCCGCCTGCGGTGTTCACCACCGCCCGACCTGCCGGCAGCCCGACCGCGGCGTCGTTGTTCGGCTCCAGGAGCCAGTCACCGCCGGCCAGCACCACCCGGACCGGGAACTGGCTCAGCAGCGACTCCCGCCGCCACCAGCCACCGCCGGTCGACCTGTCGGCCGGATCGGGGCCGGCCCAGCCGCCCGACCCCACCCAGCCGCCCGACCCGTCAGACTCGTCGGTTCCGATGCTCTGCTCCGACCCGGGAGCCGGGCCGGTCCCGGAGTCGGCGATCAGCAGGTGGACTCCGCTGCCGCGCCCGCCCCTGGCGATCCGTTCGAGCAGGTCGAGTGACTCGTCGGCGACCGGTCCGGTCAGGTCCAGCATCGGGGCCGGATCCTTGAGCACGCAGAGAACGCGGGTCGTGCCCGTGGCGGCGGCGAGTTCGGCGAACCGGGTCGACCCATTGCGGGTCGCCAGGAAGGAGCGCCGGTCGACCTCCGCCGCCACCTGACGCAGCACCGACAGCCCGTACTCCGGGTCGGCGTCCACCCCGGCCGACGCGATGTGCGGCAGCCCGGACGGGTCGGTGGCGCCGGGCAGCACGCTGGCGAACGACTCGCCGGGCGACAGGTCCACTAGATGTACGGTCACCTCGGCGGGATCGTGCCGCACCGCCAGCCCGTACAGGATGGCGGTGAGGAACTGGTCCACCTCGGCGCCGGCCTGCCCGGCCACCAGCCAGTGCGGGGTGATGTCGTTGAACCGGAGCAGGACCGGCCGGTGCCCGTCGAACCCCGCTGCGGCCACCAGCCCGTCGGCGGCGGATTCGGTGACCGGGCCGTCTACCGGATCGGGCAGCAGGTCGGTCAGCGGTGGACGGGAACCAGCCTCGGCCCGGGTGACGAGTTCCGTGCACACCTGGTCGATCAGTTGCTGAGGCGGTTGCCGGTCCAGGTACACCGGCGCGTCGAGACCGCCGGGGTGGTCACCGCCCGCTCCGGCCGGCAGGTCGCGGAAGGTGTCTCCGGGCGGGTCACCGACCAGGACGTACGGATTCCGTAGCCGCACCATGGTGCTACGCGGCAGGTCGGCCCGGGCCTGTTCGGTGTCCAGCGGAGGTGGCGGCCAGCCGGCGACGACCAGATGCAGACCATGCTCGGGGCCCGCCTGGGCAAGCCGGGCGATCCGGTCGAGCACGGCACCGTCGGTGAGTTCGGGCAGCGAGGCGATCATCAGCAGCATGAATCGCCCCTGCCGGTGGTGCCGGGCGACCGCCGGTCGGGCCGGTCGGATCCACTGCTCCGCCTCGGCCAGGGCGGCCCGCAGCCCGGTGACGTCGGTGGCGGGGGGACGCAGTACGCCGGCTTCGGTCAACGGCCGGAAGGGGCCGAGCAGGTCCTCGCCCGCGGCACGGACGCCGTCCACCGTACACACCGACAGCCGTTCCGGCGGTACGGCGGCCAGTAGGCGGAGCAGCACCGCACGCAGCAGCCCGGCGACCCGCCGGTCGCGGATGTCGCCGTCGAGCGTCAGATGACCGCTGCCGAGGAACGGGACGACTACCGGGAACCGGGCGTCGTCCAGTGGCTGGGCGATGCCGATCCGCAGGTGGCCGACGTGGTCGAGACCGCCCATCGGCATCGCCGGGGTCTGGGCGTCGAGCGGGGCGCCCCACCAGCCGGGGGCCAGCCGCGCCGCGAGGCTGCGGAGCTGCTCAGCGACCTCGTGTTGATCGGAGCCGGTGGAACGTCGGCCGGCGGCCGCTTCCACCTGACTCAGCGCGGCGACGACGGCTGCCGCCGAGCGGTGCAACGCGGCGGCGCGGCCCAGGTCCCTGCCCATGTCGACCACCTGCCTACCGCTGTACGGCAGCCCGTCTGCGGGCGCCGGTTGAGTTCAGACCTGAGACGGTATCCCAGCCGGTCCGCAACCGGATGCGGGGTGACCGACGTTTCTCGCCTGATCAGTACTCGTCAGGGTGCTTCGCCGGATATGCGACCAATTAGGACTCGGACCGGCTATTCAGTCTCACGTTCGTGGCGGATACTGTCGAGGGGTGGAGCAGACCCGGCCGGCGGCCCCCGTACGCCGCGGACGGGTGCCCCGGCAGCGGACCGCTCCCGGCGTCGGAGCACCGCCCGTGGTGCCACCCGGCCGCCGGCTACGGCTGGCGCTGGTGCTGGCCGCCGGGATCACCGCGCTGCTCTGCCTCGGCGGCGTCAGCGTCGCGTTCGTCCTCTACACGAGCGTCACCACCCCCGACCGGGGCACCCCCGAATCGGCGGTCCGTGGCTACCTCGTGGCCTACCTGTCGGCCCGCGACGACCTCCAGGCCGACGGTTTCACCTGTGCGGACGCGGATCTGTCAGCCGTGCAACGGCTGCGGGAGCAGATCGTCGCCAGCGAGGAACGAGGCAGCGCGGTCATCGTGCGGGTCCAGTCGGTCGCACTGGTGTCCGAATCGGAGAGCTCGGCGGTGGTGTCGGCGACCGTACGACAGACGGCCACGCTCAACGGCCGGATGTTCGCCACAACTGCCGACTGGCGGTTCCGCGTGGTCGACCAGGGTGGTTGGCGGGTGTGCGGGGCCGAACAGACGAGCTGAGCGCTCGACCGCCTCGGGCTCGCCGGCAAGGCTGCCGACGTCACTCCACCCAGACCAGATGGACCGGCAGTTCGATCGTCTCCGGCGGCTGACCCGTCCACACCCACCGGTACCAGGCCAGCTCGGTGGCCGCCCGGACACAGATGTCCCCGTCGGCACCGGAGTGCAACTCGGTCACCGCGCGTAGGTCACGGCGTTCCTGACCGTCGTCCATGTGCACCACCCGTCGGCCGACCAGCGGCCCCGCGTCGACCACCGGCACCGGAAAACGGGGTGCCGGGGCATCGAGCGACACGAGCCGGGACAGCACGTCGCCCCGACCCGGGTCGGTCAGCGTGTCGTCCGGCTGCTCGACCCAGACCCGGTCGGCCGGCACCAGGGGGGCGAACACCTCCACCCCCTCCGATTCGGCCCGGTACCACTCCTGCTCCGGCAGCACCGGCACGTAGGTGCGGCTGCGCTGTACGACCTTCTCATCGCCGCGCAGGTCGCCGCGCCATCCGGTGCCCGGCAGGCCGACCCATACCCGCCGGCCGCGTAGCGTGGCTGCGACGGCGGCCGGCACCAGCGCCGTCGGTCGCGGCGGTCGAGGTGCCCAGTCCGGCTGGTCCGCGAACGGATCCGGCATCGGGTCCCGGGTCAACGCAGCTCCTCCGGTCGGTCAGCCACTCTCGCCGAGCGGCGCGCCCCGCTCCCGCATGAACGGCACCGGGTCGACGGCTCCGCGGCTGCTGCGGTCTCCGCTGAGGTGGATCTCGTAGTGCAGGTGCGGGCCGGACGAGTTGCCGCTGGAGCCGACCTCGCCGATCACCTGTCCGGCGTCGACCAGGTCGCCTTCGCCGACTTCCGGCCGCTTCACCATGTGACAGTATCTCGTGATCACCTGGTCGGCGTGCAGGATGTCGACGAACCAGCCGCAGCCACCTTTGCTGGGCGAGCCGTCCACGTCGCAGTCGAGGCGGCCGTACTGGTCCGGGTCGCACCGGGAGACGATGACGCGGCCGGCCGAGGCGGCCCGGATCAGGGTGCCCTTCGGCTGGGCGATGTCCACGCCGTTGTGTCCGGGCCGGGAGCTGGTCCGGAAGCCGGACCCGACGTTGCCCGGCACCGGCCGGGTCCATCCCGAGGCGGCGACCTCGCCGTCGGCGGCGCAGCGCAGCAGCCCATCCGGACCGGCGACCGCGCGGGCCGCGCCGCCGGTGAGGATGTTGACGATCCGGGTCGCCAACGGTTCGTGCTTGGCGTACGCGTCCGGGAAGGCGCTGACCTGCACCCGCTGCGCGGCGTCGGTCAACGCCATCGTCTCCCAGCCGTCGATGGTGAGCAGCTTCTGGTAGAACTTCTGCGAGGAGTACGCCGGATCCTGTAGCTGTTCCGGGGTGCCCCAGCCCTGGCTGGGCCGCTGCTGGAACAGTCCGACCGAGTCGTGGTCGTTGCGGTCGCCGAGATGCCCCAGGTTTCGCAGCGCCGACTCCTGCATGGCGGTGGCCACCGCGATCACCCAGCCGCGCGGTGACACCGACAACTCCGCGCCGACGTTGATGATCACCGCCGCGTTGGCGACCTGGTCCGGTCCGTACGGCCCGACCCGGGGCGCCTGGTCGGGGTCGACCGGGCCGTCCCGCCCGCAGCCGAAGGCGGCGAACAGCGCCGAGTCCGGCTCGTCGTCGCTGAACAGCACCGCACCGATCCCGCCGGTGCAACAGAGCAGCACCAGCGTCGCGGTCAGCGCCACGGTCAGGGCGACGTGCCGGGCCGCCCGGGTCCGCATGCCGGGGGTTTCGCTCATGCCCGCACCCAGTCGACGCCGTCGACCAGCCACTGTCCGTCGGGGCCGGTCAACCGTAGCCGCAACGTACCGGAATCCACCTCGATCACCACCTCGACCAGATTCGTCGCGTACGGAATGACCGCCGGTTCACCGGTCAGCCGCTCGGCCGGCACTGCCACCGGATCGACGCCGACCAGCTTCTCGGCCAGTTCCTCGGTGGCGTACGGGCGTAGCCCGGCGTGCCACTGCTCGGCGTCGAGGCCGCGGTCGAGCCAGGCGGTCGCGAACGCGACGGCGACGGTCGCCGGATCTGCGGCACCGGGGCTGGTCACCGGGTCAGGGGCGGGTGCCACCGACCGTATTCCGTCGTCACCGGCGGTCGGGTCGATGGTCAACGCCGGTTGTGGCCCGGGTGCACCGAGCAGTGGCCCGTTGGTCCCGTTGTCGCGGCCGACGACCTGCCCGACGCCGACCACGCTGACCACGACGACAAGCAGCACGACCGCCAGCCCGACCCGGGACCGGAAGAGGAACCGGGTCAGAAAGGCGATGACGGTACGCATCCCGGGTCACCGGGCCTCGGTGCGGATGCGCGGCTTCGGCGCCTCGTCGGGTTTGCGGCTGCTGTCGGGCCGGTAGACGGCGTACTGATGCTCTTCGGCCGGGACGTCGGGCGCGGTCCACGTCGATGCGCGACGAGGACGCCCCGATGGTCGGGCCGACCCGGGCTGGGCGGTGGGCTCGGAGCCGTCCTCCCGGCCGTCTGGCCGCTCCCGGGCCGGTCCGGTGCCGCCGGCACCACCGGCGGGTTTGTCGCTGCTCGGGTCCTCCAACCGGGCCTCCGGCCGCACCACGGTCTGCTTGACGACGGTCTGGTCCCGTCCGTCCTTGGACTTGACCACGACCTGTTCGGGCTCGCGGGTCTCCCGGGTTTCCCGGAAGTACCGCAGGTGCCACGAACTGCCGCCGCCGTCCCGGCCACCCAGATCGGTGATCCGCCGGTACGGACGCAGCAGCAGCCAGCCGACCATGCCGCAGAGCCAGATCAGCACCACCTGTAGCCAGCCCGGCAGGGTGGGCGTGCTCATGATCAGGTCGACGGCGAACAGGTAGACGGCCGCCCCGGTGCCGAAGATCGCGATGTTGAAGACGGCGGCGACGACCGCGTTGCCGAGTCGACGCATCCCCGCGCCGGCCGGCCGGAGCAAACCGATGGTCCCGAGGATCGGCGCGGCGACGACCGCCCAACGGAACAGCAGGAACCCGAGCAGAACCAGCAGCGACGCGGCGAGGTCGAACATGGCGAACATGGCCGCCGCGAAGATGGCGATCAGGCCGGTGCCGACCCGGTCCATCTCCCGGATGCCCTGCAGATGCTCGTACGCCTCCGGATCCTCGGTGCGGATTTGCTCGGCGACCTTCATCCACTGCTGGTTCTTGGCCTCGATGATTGGTTCCCGCAGCGCCGGATCGGCCCGGATCTCCTCGATTTCCGACCAGGTGAACGCCTGGGCGTCGTAGAGCACTGGGCCGTACTTCTTGGCGGTGTCGCTGTCCGCCGAGCCGAGCACGCCGCGCAGCCAGTTCCGGTAGAGCATCGACGATGTGGTCGTGTCGCTGGCCCGGACGGCCGGTGGACGCAGATCCTCACACTGTTGCGGGTCGGGGTACGGGCACTCCTCCGGTGTCACCTCGACGGCCCGTGGGCCGACGGCCTCGTGGACCACGCCGAGCGTGCTGGTCAGCGCCTCGTCCGCCAGGTTCGCCGAGCGGACCGGCCAGGCGGCGATCGCGGTCACCACCACCATGATCAGGACTGCCCAGCCGGCCGTCGTGATCATGTTGCTCATGTCCGACTGACGTGACCGCCAGATCAGGTACAGGCCGACCACGCAGAGGGTGATCAGCCCGAAGACCGTGAAGACCTCGTCGTAGATCGCCGTGGTCGCCTGCGCCACCAACGGGTCGGCCCAGGCGTACATGGTCCCCGGGTCCCAGGCCCGTTCCCGGATCGCGTTGGACGCCCCGACGATCGCGGTGGCGACCATCATCTCCAGGTTGGCGACCCCGTTGAATACGCCGACGTCGGCGTTCACCACCGAGGAGGCGCACCCGCCGTTGAGGTCGTACGTCGGAAACCGGTAGCCGGCGTATCCGTAGTTGGTGTAGTGGCCGATGGCGCCCTCGGTGGTTTCCGGCTGGGTGGCGAACCAGCCGCCGAAGCCGGAGTCGGGGGCGCTCGGTGCCGGCGGGTCGAGGCACTGCGCACGAGCCGAGCTGACGTCCTGCAGCCGGTCCAGACAGGCCCGGAAGTCGGCCTGCCAGGCCTCGACCGGACACAGGTCGACCGGTGCCTGGGCGGGCAGCTGGGCGACCGGCGCGACCGGGGCGGCCTGGGCCGGCGTGGCCGCGCCGAGCACCGGCCAGGAGATGCTCGCCACGGCGGCTGTCAGGACGGCGAGCAGGAGCGCGGTGCACCGGGTCGCGGTCCTCGCCACGTCATACCTCCAGGTCACTGAGCGCGGTCGGCAGACCGGCGGGTGCCGCCTGCGGCGTACCGGGTGTGGTGTCCAGATGGTCGAGCAGTCCGTCCACGTACGAGACGTCCACCCGGACCTTCTGCACCCGACCGTCCACGTCGCGCATGATGAACTCCCGGAAGCCCAGCCGGCTCGCGGAAGAACTGTCTACGCTAGACAACGAGGCGAGCGTCGCCTCGTAACCGTCGTCGACCGGGACGCGCAGCAGGCGCAGCGCCTCGGCGGCGATCTCCTCGTCCTCGGCGATCCGGCCGACGAAGACGGTGGAGACCAGGTTCTGCACGTCCAGCCCGAGGATGTCCCGTGGATTCTGCGACGAGACCAGAGCGGCCAGGTTCCACTTGCGGGAGTCACGGGCCAGCCGGACCAGGAAGGACCGGCCGGACCGCCAGCCCTCCATGAAGTGCGCCTCGTCGAGGCCGACCAGTTTGCGCGACCCCATCGAGCCGCCGTAGCAGCGGCGTACCGCCAGCCGGTGGGCGGTGTGCAGCATCGGCAGCGCCAACGCCTCCTCGGCCGACCAGTACTCGCGTTCGATCTTCAGGTCGGGCAGCCGCAGCCCGGCCATGGTGATCACGGTCAGCGCGGCGTCGGCACCGAGCAGGCCCGGCTCCGGTGAGCCGAAGAACAGCAGGGCCAGCGGCATCTCGGCGGTGTCCAGCAGCAGGTTGGCCAGCTCGCGGCCGTCGTCGTCGAGCCCGCTGAGGCAGGCGACCACGTCGTCCAGCGTAGAAGTTTCCTCGGCGGGCACCTGGCGGACCGCGTGCCGCAGCAGGGTGGCCGTCGACGACTCCCGGGCCACCTGCGGCGGCACCAGCATCATGCAGATGTCCTGGACCAGCATCCGGCGTTCGGCCCGGGCGTTCGACACGGAAATCTCGTACTCGCGGTCGCCGGCGGCTCCAGCGGCGAACTCGCCGCGCACCGGTGTCGGGATGAGCGAGTACGGTGCCAGGGTGCCCTGTTCGGAACCGGTCAGGTTGAGCACCCGCGAGTACGGCCGTAGCTCCGGCATGGCGCAGAGCCGGGCCAGCGGCCCGGACGGGTCGAGCAGGGTGACCTGCACGCCGCGCCGGGCGGCCAGGTAGCCAAGGGCGCCGAGCAGGGTCGACTTGCCGCCGCCCGGCTCGGCGACGAAGACGGCGAGCCCGGAACGTTCCCGGACCTCCATCGGGAAGTGCAGGTCGAGAAAGACCGGCCGGCGGCAGGTGCCGGCGGTACGCCCGATCAGGTCGCCGCGCCGGTCGCCGACCGTCGACGCGGCCTGCGGCAGCGCGGCGGCCAGCAGGTTGACCGGCATCCGCCGGATGTATCCGGTGTTCGCCACCGGCTCCCCAGGAATGAACTCCCGGGCCAGCCAGTCCTGGTTCTTCGGATGCTGCAGCGAGATGCGCATTTCCCGGGAGTACAGCTGGATCAGCCGGCGGGCCCGTTCCAGACACTCTTCGCGAGTCCGGCCACCGACGGCGATCCGGTGCCAGCCGTGCGCCCGGGCGGACTCGACCGGCAGGCCGGTGGTCATCTCGTCACCGATGTGCAGGGCCCGCTTGGCGAGCCGTTCCAGCTCCGGCGGCGCGTCGATGCCGTGCTCGGCGTAGTCCAGTTGCTGGGAACGGATCATCCGGAGCCGGTGCTCCAGGTTGCGGAACGAGTCGGCTGGCCCGAGCAGGTCGATCCGGGAGGAGATCTCCATCGGCCACGGCAGCCGTTCGTGGAAGTGCATCCACGGCTCGTGCCGCTCCGGGATCTCCAGCGGCTCCATCCGGCCGACCGCCAGCACCGCGACGTGCCGCTCCTCGCCGGTCATCCGGTTGACCAGCTTGAGCGTCGAGCCGTAGGGGGTGCGGTAGCGCTCGACCTGCTCGGTGAGGGCGAGCAGGTCGCCGCGGTCCCAGTTGCCGTCCCGGACCGGCGAGAGCATGGTTGGCGGGTTCATGCAGAGCGCGACCGACCGGTAGAGCAGCCATTCGAGTTCGCCGGCGGTGACCCGTCGACCCCGCATGCCGAAGGCACCCAGCACCTCGTCGAACTGCTCGACCATCCGGCCGAGCCGGCGGCGTTCGCTCTCGGCGACGCCGCGGCCGAACAGCCGCAGCACCCGTTCGGACAGTGAGTCGCCGAGGGACCGGCGGGCGAAGGTGATGCCCAGGTAGGTCTGCCCTTCGGCGTGGTTGACCGCCATCAGGTGCCGTTGGGCGGCGACCAGGTGGTCGGACCAGGAGACCGCGTCGGAGACGTTGGGCAGGGGGTTGCTGGTCAGCGAGTCGATGGTGCGGGCCCACTCGTCAGCCGGGAACGGCCGCGTCGTGCGGCGCAGGTGCAGCCGGAATCCGGCCAGGCCGGCGTACTGCTCGGAGATGGCTGACAGCAGCACCTCCCGCTCGGCGTCGGGCCGGAACGCCCAGCGGACCTCGGGCAGCCAGTACCAGGCGGTGACGGTGTTCGGGGTGAAGGTGAGATGGCCGGCGATTTCGGTGATGGCAAGTTCGGCGGCCGGGTCCCGGTCGGTGAACTTGACCTTCGGGGGGCGGATCGGCACCGGTTTGATCAGCTTGTCCGGCCGGTCGGCCTCGGCAGCCCGCCGGCGGGCCCGCTTGCCCTTGCCGCTGACCGGTGCATTGGCCGGCGGCGGCTGGTGCACCGGTGCGGGTGCGGCGCGCTGTTGAGGTGCGGGTGCGGCGTGCTGCTGGGGTGCGGGTGCGGCGTGGTGCGGCATCGCCGGTGGCCGGCGTTGCGCTGGTGCGCCATCTCGCTGCGCTGCCTCGGCCGGGTGTGCCGAGTCGGGCCGGTTCCGAACGTGTTGCGCGGTCGGACCGGGCCGGCGGGCGGCGGTGGGCGGTGGCGGCAGGACCGGTGCCGGCGGTGGTGACGGCGGCACTGTGGACGCCGACGTGACCGGCTGGCCGTCGCGCGGTGCGGCCGGTTCGGCTGCCGGGGCCGGTTCGCCGGCGGTACGCGGGGTGGGTGTGGCAGTCCGGCGCTGAACCGGCGGGTCGGGGGGACCGGACAGCGCCGAGCCGATCGGACCGGCGGGTGGGGTGTTCCCGGCTGACGCGTCGCCGGGAGTCCCTTGCGGATCGTGGCGGGTGGGCGGTTCGATGGCGGTCTGCTGGGCCGGCGGTGCGATGGCGTCGTGCCGGGCGGGCGGTTCGATGGCGTCGTGCCGCGTTGGTGGTGCGATCGCGTCGTGTTGGGCCGAGCGCCGGATCGCCGTCCGTGGCGTGCGGCCCGGCTGGTGGCCACCGGCCGGGCCGGCACCTGGGAAAAGGTCCAGGAAGGGCGAGTCGATGTCGGTGTTGTCGCTCATACCGGCTCTGGGGGTGGGCACTGGTGGCGCCGGCGGCGGGGTCCGCGTCGGCCGGCTGCTGCGGGACGCCGCGGGTGCCTGGAAGTAGGCGACCGCGCCGTGGCTGGGGCTGGTGACCAGTTCGGTGTCGGTCGACTCATCCAGCGCGGCGTCGTAGTCGGTCGGTCGCTTACCGTTACCGCTGGTGCCGGCCGGCTGGCCGGCCGGGTGGGAGGAGCCCGGCGGGGTTGATCGGCTCATGCCATCGCCTCACGGCGCCCGCCAGCCGGGTGGGCGGCGGCTGCGGTTCGGTGGTCGGTACGGGTCATGCCAACTCCTCCCGAATCCGGATGTGGCTGGCGACCAGCCGCGGGTCTCGCTGTTCAGTGGCGGGTTCCCTGGTGCGGCGCCAGTCGGTGAGGGCGGTCCGGACCACCATCCGGGCGGGCCGATCCGGGTCGACGTACCGGAAGATGAAGGAGGTGGTGACGATCGCCAGTGCGATCTCCCAGGCGGGGAAGAGCTCCACGGTGAAGGTGAACGCCCAGTGGATGAACATGTAGAGCGGTACGAGGAGGATGAAGACCCCGTACTGGGCATATGGCAGGTGGATCGGCAACGTGTAGCCGGGCGGGCCGAGGTAGACCAGCCGGGCGCGGTAGATGTCGTCGTCGGTACGCAGCCGCATCCTGTGCCCCGCGCTCTATTCGAACATCAGGTTGATGAGGTAGTCGCCGACGAAGAAGAGCGTCGCCGCTCCGGCGATGAACGCCAGACCCACGATCGCGATCGCGGAGCTGGTCAGGACCTTGGAGATCTCACCTTTGCTGGCCCGGCCGATGAAGATCACGCCCAGCACCGCCAGCAGGATCGGCGCGACCTTGCTGGCAAGGAAGGAGACAACGCCCTCGGTGTTGAAGCCGGTCGGTGCCGGGTCCGGCTCACCGGCCGGCGCGGCCAGTAGCGGCAGCGTGTCGACAACGGAGGCCATGGCGGCGTTGACCGTGTCGACGAGCGTTGTTTCGATCATGGGAACCTCCCCGGTGTGCGGCCGGCGAAGCCGGGGCACTGCAGTTGTCCAGCCTCACGGACGTGTCGGGTCGTGCCGCGAGTTTCGACCCTGCGTCCGGCGATCACCGCGTACGGTGAAGATTTGTGGGCTTTTTGTCCAACTTCAGCCCTTCTCCTCGGCGTTGCCCTCGCTGACCACCAGCAACTGCAAAGCGTACGGGCCACCCCTGTCTGGTACAAGCTGCGTGCAACTCGACCGACAGCGCCGCCGTGCCGCCGTTGTCTGGTTCGAGAGTACCCAGCATGCCCTCTGCCGGCCGACACCGAGCCGCGCCGGTACCGTCCTATCCGTGACCGATCTGCTGCGGCCGGCCCGGCCGGTCGTGATGGGCGTTCTCAACGTCACGCCTGACTCCTTTTCCGACGGCGGGCGGTACGCCGACCTCGATGCCGCCGTCGCCCACGGCGTCCGGCTGCACCGCGACGGCGCCGACCTGATCGACGTCGGCGGTGAGTCGACCCGGCCGGGCGCGGTGCGGATCGACGCCGAGACCGAGGCGGCCCGGGTGCTTCCGGTCGTCCGGGCGCTCGCCGCCGCCGGCGTACCGATGAGCATCGACACCACCCGGGCGACGGTCGCCGCCGCCGCGCTGGCCGCCGGGGCGGCGGTGGTGAACGACGTCTCCGGCGGTCTGGCGGATCCACGGATGGCCGAGGTGGTCGCCGAGGCCGGCTGCCCGTGGATTCTGATGCACTGGCGCGGGCACTCCGACCGGATGCAGGACCTGGCGCACTACCGCGACGTGGTCGGCGAGGTCCGCGCCGAGCTCGCCGCCCGGATCGACGCCGCGCTGACCGCCGGGGTGGCCGCCGACCGGCTCGTCGTCGACCCCGGTCTCGGCTTCGCCAAGCGGGCGGAGCACAACTGGCAGCTCACCGTCCGTCTGCCCGAACTGCTCGACCTCGGTTGCCCGTTGCTCTTCGCGGCCAGCCGCAAGTCCTACCTGGGCCAACTGCTCGCCGACCCGGCAGGCCAGCCACGGCCGGTCGACCAACGGGCCGCGGCGACCACCGCCACCAGTCTGCTGGCGGTCGCCGCCGGCGCCTGGGGAGTCCGGGTACACGACGTCCGGGACACCGTCGACGCGCTGGCGGTGTGGCAGGCCAGCGGATGCCCCCGGATCGTCCCGGACGCCGCCGAGCCGCCGGGGAGCCGTCGATGACCGACCATCAGCCCGCCGCAGGGCCGTCGCCCGACCCGGGTGACGCGCGGCCGTCGACGACCGACCGGATCGTGCTGACCGGGCTGCGTGCCCACGGTCGGCACGGCGTCTACCCGCAGGAACGGGCCGCCGGGCAGGACTTCGTCGTCGACGTCGAGCTCACCGTCGACCTCGCGCCGGCGGCCGCCTCGGACGACGTCACCGACACCGTGCACTACGGCGAGCTGGCCGACCGGCTGGTCGCGATCGTCAGCGGCGAGCCGGTGAACCTGATCGAGACGCTGGCCGACCGGCTGGCCGCCCAGTGCCTGGCGGACCACCGGGTCCGCTCGGTCACGGTGACCGTGCACAAGCCGCAGGCGCCGATTCCGCACCGGTTCACCGACGTCGCGGTCGTGCTGACCCGGGGCCGACCGTGACCCGGGCGGTGCTGGCGCTGGGCAGCAATCTCGGTGACCGGTACGGGCGGTTGCGCGCGGCGGTACGGTCGCTGGACGACGTACTGCTGGTCGTCTCCGGGGTCTACGAGACCCCGCCGTGGGGCGACCCGGCGCAGCCCGACTACCTCAACGCGGTCGCGCTGGTGGCCGACCCGGGTGCCGCGCCGGCCGATTGGCTCGACCGGTGCCGCAGCCTCGAACGGGCCGCCGGGCGGGTGCGTGACCCGGACCGGCCGTACGGGCCCCGCAGCCTGGACGTGGACGTCGTCGCCGTGTGGACCGACGACGACACCCCGGTGTTCAGCGACGACTCTGAGCTGGTGCTGCCCCACCCCCGGGCGCGGCTGCGGGCGTTCGTGCTGCGACCGTGGATCGACATCCAGCCGTACGGCCAACTGCCCGGCCACGGCTGGCTGACCGACCTGCTCAACCACGATCCGGTCGCCGGGGACCTGCTCGAACTGCGCCCGCGACCGGATCTGCCGCTAGAGTCGACCCAGTGAACGTGCGTCTGTCGATCACCTTGCCGGGGCTGATGCTGCCGTGACCGGACCGGGAGTCAGCCCGCGTGGCCGGGAGCCTGACGAGCCGCGGATGGGGCCTACCAGGCTGTCCACCCTGGTGGTGGCGGCGCTGGCCGCCGCGGCGGTCGGCTGGCTGGTGATCAGCAGCTGGTACGTACGGATGCCGGTCCTACCCTGGCTACCCTCCGTGACGCTGGCGGCATTGGCCGTGTTCGAAGGGTACGCGGCGCTGAACACCCGGGCCCGGGTCGACCGCCAGCCCGGGCACGATCCGGTCAACCCGCTGCTCGCCGCCCGCTTCGTGGTGCTGGCCAAGGCGTCCTCCCTCGCCGGGGCGATCTTCGCCGGCTTTTACGCAGGCCTGGTGCTGTGGCTGTTCATCCAGCCGACCCGGGCGGCGAGCAACGACCTGCCGGCCGCCGGCAGCGGTTTGGTCGCCGCCGTCGCGCTGGTGGCGGCGGCGCTCTGGTTGGAGCGGGCCTGCCGGGTCCCGGACCGCCCGGAGGACTCCGACGCCCCGGACCAGCCGGCCGACTGACCCTTCCGCTGCCTGACTGACCGGTCTGTCAGGCCGGTCAGCCGGGCCGGTGCCGACCCGGCATCGACCCGGTTCCGGGCAGCTCGGCCGGATACGGGGGGTGACGGCCGGACCCGGTCGCGGGTACGGTGCCTGCGACCGGTACGGCTGCCCGGGCCACCGCGCGGACGCCACACGCTGGTCGACTGAGCGACCAGAGGAGACGCGGTATGGCGTACGACGATTCGCCTTATCGCCGGCGGAACGCGAGCACCTCGGATCCGACCGGCCACCGTCCGCCCGGCGACACCCGCTACGGCGACACCCGCTACGGCGACACCCGCTACGGCGACGCGCGGTATCCGGCGGCCGAGCCCGGTCGTCGCGGCCCCGCCAGCTACTCGACGAGCTCCTTCTCCACCGTTGCGGACTTTTCGACCACCGGAAGCTCCACCACCGCGGACTCCGCCGCGACCGGGAACTCGCCCACTGCCGCGGACCGGCCCACCCGTGGCTCCACTACCACCCGGGCGGCCACCCGGCACAGCCGCCGTCGCCGGACGTCCACCGCGCTCGACGACGTCTTCGACGACCCCTACCACGGCGAACGCGGCCAGGACCGGCTCGGCGTGCACCTCGTCTGGGAACTGATCCTGCTGCTGGCGGTCGGTGGGATCGGCTATCTCCTCTACCAGGTCGACCCGGGCCTCACCAGCGCCGGCACCCGCGATCCGCTGCTGGTCTACGCGACCGGGCTCGGCCTGTTCGCGCTCGCCGCCGGGATCACGCTGCGCGCCGGGGCGCCGAACCTGGCCATCGGACCGGTGGCGGTGGCCGCCGCGCTGCACTTCGCCGAGAACGGCGACAACGGCGTGGTGCCGGTGCTGGTCACCGGCATCATCTGGGCGGTGGTGCTCGGCGCGGGGACGGCGCTGCTGGTCACCGGCCTGCAGGTGCCCGGTTGGGCGGGCAGTCTGGTCGCCGCCTGCGTGGCGGTCGTTTTCATCCAGCAGCGGTCCGGTCCGGTCGACCTGCAGGGTGCCTTCGACCCGACCGGCCAGGCGTTCCTGCTCTTCGGCGGCTTCGTCGTGCTGGCGCTGGTCGGCGGATCCCTCGGCACGATCAAGTCGATCCGGCGGGGGGTCGGGCGGTTCCGCCCGGTCGCCGATCCGGCTGATCGGCGGGGCGGCGTCGCCGCACTGGTCACCAGCGGTGCGCTGATCCTGTCGATGGTCTTCGCGGTGGTCGGCGGGGTGCTGCTGGCTGCCGTCGGCAACGGCCCGGTCAGCCCGTCGGTGGGGCTGGAGTGGACGGCGGTGGCGATCGGCGCGGCGATGCTCGGCGGGACCAGCGTCTTCGGCCGCCGGGGCGGTGTCTTCGGGTCCGTGTTGGCGGTGATCGGCCTGACCCTCTTCATCAGGTACGCCGAGCTGCGCGACCTCGACATCGCGCTGTACGCCACCGGTGCCGTCGCGGTGGTGGTCGGGCTGGCAGTGACCCGTCTGGTGGAGACATTCGGCCGGCCACGTTCGACCTCGGTCGACGACGCCGACGAAGCCCACGAAGCCGAGCAGACCGCGGGCGAGTCGACTGGTGAACCCGAGCCGGTCTACTACGACGGTCAGCCGGCGGACTGGTCGGAGCCGGCCCGGGCCGAGGCCGGGTGGCCGTCCGACCCGCCAACCGGCGGCCAGCAGTCCTGGTCGGCCTCCCTGCCCGCCCAGCCGGCACCGGCCCGGGACCGCTGGGACACCAGTGACAGCTGGGGCGCTGACGACCGCTGGGGCACCGACGGTCGCTGACCCGCCGGCAGCTAGCCGCCGAGCAGGCTAGCTGCCGAGCCAGCGACGGGCCGGCGGGTTAGGCTCGGTTCCATGACCGAATCGCCGGCCGCGAACCGCGCCACGCCGACCTTCGAGGAGCTGGATCAGCTCTCCACCGAGCAGTTGCGGGAGCAGGCGTTCGAGCTGGCCCGGCAGCGCAAGGACCTGGGCTTTTTCTGGTCGATAACCCAGCGGCTGTCCCGGGCCGACGACGCCAGTGAGCTGGACGGCGCGCCGAACTCGATCGGCCCGACGGTCGAGGACGCGGTGGCGCTGTGGCGCGAGTTCACCGGCCACGAGTACGGCGAGTCGGAGCCGTTGCTACGGGCGGCGTTCATCGACTACCTGCTGCGGCCGGGGCAGCGGCGCTGACGAAGGTCAGCTGGCGTCGAGGATCCGGCGTCGGCTCACCACGCCGACCGGCTGGTCGGCGTCGTCGACCACTCGGGCGTGCTCCGCGCCGGTGACCAGCAACCGGGCCAGCGCGTCGTAGAGCGAGGTACCCAAAGCGAGGGTGGGCAGCCCGGCCGGATCCGGGGCCGCCGGGTCGTCGTCGAGCAGTTCGCGGCTCACCGGGGTGACCGCGAGCCGGCGGATCGCCCGGTCGGCGCCGACGAACTCGGTCACGAATGGGGTCGCCGGCCCGCCGAGTAGTTCGGCCGGTGCGGCGTACTGCTCCAGCCGGCCGCCTTCGGACAGTACGGCGATCCGGTCGCCCAGCCGTACCGCCTCGTCCAGGTCGTGGGTGACCAGCACGATCGTCTTGCGTACCTCGGCCTGCAGCCGGAGGAACTCTTCCTGCAGCCGGCCGCGGGCGATCGGGTCGACCGCGGAGAACGGCTCGTCCATCAGCAGGACGACCGGGTCGGCGGCCAGCGCCCGGGCGACGCCGACCCGCTGGCGTTGCCCGCCGGACAGCTCGTGCGGGTAGCGCTTGCCGTACCGGCCCGGTTCCAGCCCGACCAGGTCGAGTAGTTCGTCGGCGCGGCGCCGGATCCGGTCCCGCTGCCAGCCGAGCAGCCGGGGGACCGTGCCGACGTTGGCCCGGATCGTCTGGTGCGGGAAGAGCCCCACGTGCTGGATCACGTACCCGATCCGGCGGCGCAGCAGTACCGGGTCGACCTGGGTGACGTCCTCGTCGCCGAGCATGATCCGCCCGGTGGTCGGCTCGATCAGCCTGTTGATCATCCGGAGCACGGTGGACTTGCCGCAGCCGGACGGGCCGATCAGCACCACCAACTGGCCGGCGGGGATTTCCAGGGAGAGGCTCTGTACGGCGCGCGTCCCGTCCGGGAACTGCTTGCCGATGTCGGTCAAGGTGATCGCTGCCGCGCCGTCGGCGTCGGTGTCCCGCACGGTACCGTCCACCTGTGTCCTTCCACCTGCTCGCCGACCGGGCTGACCCGGGTAACCCGTGGTTCTCCGGTCAGTACGTCCGGGACAACTGGTCGACGATCGTCGCCGCGTTGACCGAACACATCACCCTGACGGTACAGGCGGTGCTGATCGCCACGCTGCTGGCGGTGCCGCTGGCGGTGGTCGCGTACTGGTTCCGGTCGCTGACCGGGCCGATCCTCGCCCTTACCGGCGTGCTCTACACCATCCCGTCGCTGGCGTTGCTCGCCTTCGTCGCACCCTACGTGGGCGCGACAAATCCCGCGTCGGTGCTGATCGCCCTGGTGCTGTACGCGTTGCTGCTGGTCGTGCGCAACTCGCTGGCCGGGCTGAGTCAGGTGCCGGCGACGACCATCGAGGCGGCCGACGGGATGGGGTACGGCCGGTTCGGTCGGCTGCTGCGCATCGAACTGCCGTTGGCGCTGCCCGGCATCATGACCGGCTTGCGGCTGGCCACGGTCTCCACGGTCGCGCTGGTCACCATCGGCTCGCTGATCGGCTACGGCGGCCTCGGTGACCTGATCTTCAGCGGCTTCCGGAACAACTTCTACAAGGCCCAGATTCTCACCGGTACGCTGCTGAGCGTGGCACTGGCCCTGCTGCTCGACCTGCTCCTGGCGGGTGCCGGTCGGCTGCTGACGCCCTGGGCCCGGCGGGTCGCCCCGTGAGCCGGCGGACCGTGGCGGCGAACCCGGTCGAGCAGGCGGTGACCTGGCTCAACGACCCGCTCAACTGGACCAACCCGGGTGGGGTGCTGGAGCGCCTCGGTGAGCACCTGACCATCTCGGCCGCCGCGGTCGCGGTCGGCTGCCTGGTGGCCTGGCCGGTCGGACTGTGGCTCGGGCACACCGGCCGGGGCGGCGGCCTGGTGGTGCTGGTGTCGAACCTGACCCTGGCGGTGCCGACCATCGCCCTGCTGTCCATTCTGCCGTTGACCTTCCTGGGCTTCGGCAAGCCGCCGGTGATTCTGGCGTTGGCGGTGTTCGCCGTACCGCCGCTGCTGGCCAATGCGTTTACCGGGATCCGGCAGGTCGATCCGCAGGTGCGGGAGGCGGCTCGGGGGATGGGGCTGTCCGGCTGGCAGGTGCTGCGCCGGGTCGAGTTGCCGCTCGCGGTGCCGTACCTGGCGGCCGGGTTCCGGACCGCGGCGGTGCAGGTGGTGGCGACGGCGGCGCTGGCGGCGTTCGTCAACGGCGGAGGTCTCGGGCAGATCATCAGCGCGGGCTTCGGGTTGGGCATCTCGATCGGCGGCGGCCAGATCCTCGCCGGCGGTCTGTTGGTGGCGACCCTGGCGCTGATCACCGAAGGGCTGCTGGCGGTGCTCGAACGGGCGTTCACTCCGCGGCCGCTGCGCCGGACCGGCCGGCGGGCGGACGAGCAGGCCAGCGCGGTCGGCTCGAGTTGAGCGCGTCGCTTTCCGTTTGGGCCGGATGACGATCCGGTGACAACCGATCTTCATCTGTTGTCGGACCCTACGGTGAGGATGTTCGGTAGAGGGAACGGGTGACGGCATGCCGGCACGGGCCGGGGCCCCGTCGCGGCTGCCGTGCTGCCCGCAGCACGCTCGCGCGGGCATGTGCCGCGCCCGTCGGACACGCGGCCGGCCCGATGGGGTCGCGCCGGGACACAGGAGGCGGGCAAACATGCATGCACGGACACGTATCGCCCTGAGCGCGGTCGGCGCGCTCACCGCGGCGGGTTTCCTCGCCGCATGTGGCGAGGCGGGGTCATCCGGCACCGAGGCGCCGGATGCCGGCGCGTCCGGTGCCGGCTGCGCACCGGTAGCCGGAGACCAACTGGTGGTGCTGACCGACGACAAGAACCTGCAGAACACTGACAACATCGTGCCGGCGGTCAACGCCGACGCGGCATCGCCGCAGGTCATCGCCGCACTGAACAGGGTGTCGGCCGCGTTGGACACCGAGAAGCTGATCGGGCTCAACCGGGCGGTCGACGTCGACCGGCAGACGCCGCAGGCCGCGGCCGAGGAGTTCGCCGCCGCCGAGGGCCTGACCGACGGTATCGAGACCGGACCGGGCGGTGAGCTGATCGTCGGCGCGGCCAACTTCAGTGAGAGCGAGACCCTGGGCGAGTTGTACCGGATCGTGCTGACGGCGGCGGGCTACGACGTCACCGTGCAGCAGATCGGCAACCGTGAGCTGTACGAGCCGGCGCTGGAGACCGGGGAGATCCAGGTGGTGCCGGAGTACGCGGCAACCATGGCGGACTTCATCAACAACAAGGTCGCGGGGGAGAACGCGCCGGCGATCTCGTCGCCGGACCTGGACGAGACGATGACCGGGCTCCGCGAGGTCGGCGAGCAGGTCGGTATCGTCTTCGGCGAACCGTCCGCGGCACAGGACCAGAACGCGTTCGCGGTGACCAGTGCCTTCGCCGACGAGTACGGCGTTCGTACGCTTTCCGACCTGGCGGAGAAATGCTCCGGTACGGCGACCGTCCTGGGCGGTCCGCCGGAGTGCCCGCAGCGTCCCAAGTGCCAGGAAGGGCTGGTCGAGGTGTACGACTTCCGGGCCGGGGAGTTCAGCTCCCTCGACGCCGGTGGGCCGCAGACCAAGACCGCGTTGACCACCGGCGAGATCAGTGTCGGTCTGGTGTTCTCGTCGGACGGAGCGTTGGCGACCGGCTGATTTCCGTGGCTGGCGCGGACTGTCGCCGGCCACCCGGGCTGTGGAGCCTACCTTCTCGGACAGCAGGCGGTACCCGTTCCGTTGATCTGTAGATGTCGGTAGGCTCCACAGCCATGTCCGCTCCCGAGGCCGAAGAGGAGCCGCGCCGCACGGTTCCGCTCAAGTGGCTTACCTGGGGTGGCCTGGGCCTGGCGCCGCTGGCTGCGCTTTTGCTGCTGCTCGGCGACGGCGACGGCTCGTTGCGACTGGCGATGGTGATCGCTATCGCGTCCGTGGTGTTGATCGGATTGTCAATCACATTGCGTGGCGGCGTGGAAACTATGCGCGCCGACATGGAGGATGCGCTCGTCGAGGAAATGGACGTGCTCCGCGAGGACGTGCGCAACGACATTTCCACCGCCGTCCGGGCGACGCACCGCGCCTTCGGCGAGAAAATGCAGGTGGTTCAGGACGACGTCGAGGCTCTTCGCGGCCAACTGGACGTGGTCCGTGCCGAGATCGCCCGCAGTGAACCGGCCCGGGAACAGCCGGGCGGTGACCGCGCCGGCTACGACCGGTTCGATCAGGCTGCTCCGGCGTCCGCCGTACCGGCGGCGGTGCCGGCCTCCGGCCCGACCGGGGCTGCCGGCTACGGCGGCCAGTACGGCTCCAGCAGCCAGTACGGCTCCGGCGGCCAGGCCGGTCGGGCCTCGGTCCCGGCGGTCAGCGGTACCGTACTGCCCCGCCAGCAGGGGCCGAACGGCGTCGTCCGGCAGCCGGAGACCGTCCAGGTGAGCACCCGGCAGGTCGTCGACCCACGAGCCGACGACGAGCCCGCCGGCACGGTGTACGGCGGGACCCGCTACGGCGGCCGGGGCGGCGAGTCCATCGACGGTGAGTGGTCCGCACCGGCGGCCCGTGGTCGGCGTTCCGCCGAACCGGACGAGGAGTCGTGGACCGAACGTCGGCTGCGCGACCAGCCGGAGGAGCGCTGGTCGTGGAGCGGCGACCGGGACGACAGCGCCGAGCAACGGTACGGCGACCGACCCGTCGACCGGTGGGACGTCGGGCGGGCCGACGGCTTCAGCACCGGGTCGCCGGCCGAGCGGTGGCCGCCGGCCCGCGACGACGACTACCCGCCGGCCCGCGACGACTACCCGCCGGCCCGGTCCGGGGCCGGTGCCCGCAACGGCCGGTACCCGCAGGACCGGGGCGACCTCCCGGGGCCGGGCGGTGACCGGGTCGCGGACGAGCCGCCGTGGCGGGACGCCCGGTGGGACCAGCGGATGGCCGACCCGTCGCCGGACGGCCCGGGGATCAGCGGGACCGGCCGGCGTGCGGCGCTGCCGGCGCTGCCGGCCGGCAGCGGCGCCGAGTCGCCCCCGGCCTGGTCGTCGCCGGCCCGCGATCCACTCGACGACGAGCCGGTCCGGCGCAGTCGCCGGTACCGGGACGAGGAGGATGACGTCGGTCGGCGGTTCCGCGACGACGACCCGCCGCGCCGGTACCGGGACGACGAACCGCCGCGCCGGTACCGGGACGACGAACCGCCCCGCCGGTACCGGGACGAGGGACCGGCGGACCCGGGCCGGCGCTACCGCGACGACGAACCGCCCCGCCGGTACGCGGAGGAGGGCACCGCCGGCCGCCGGTACCGCGACTACGACGACGAGCCGGGCCGGCGCTACCGCGACTACGACGACGGCGCCCCGGGCCGGCGCTACCGGGACCCGGACGACGGTGGCCGACGCTTCCGTGACGACGACGGCCGTGGCCGCTTCCGTGACGACGCCGACTACCCCGACGACCGCCGCTGGCGGTAGGCCGACGTCACTTGTCGATGTCGCCGACCACGAAGAACATCGAACCGAGGATCGCCACCAGATCCGGCACCAGGCTGCCGGGGATCAGCGTCGCCAACGCCTGCACGTTGGCGTAGGAGGCAGTCCGCAGCTTGAGCCGCCACGGGGTCTTCTCCCCCCGGGAGACGAGGTAGTAGCCGTTGACCCCGAGCGGGTTCTCGGTCCACGCGTAGGTGTGGCCCTCGGGTGCCTTGACCACCTTCGGCAGCCGTACGTTGACCGGCCCGCTCAGCTGGTCGACCCGGTTCAGACAGCGGCGGGCCAGGTCGAGTGAGGCGTACACCTGGTCGAGCAGCACCTCGAACCGGGCGTGGCAGTCGCCGGCACACCGGGTGACCACCGGCACGTCCAGCTCGCCGTAGGCGAGATACGGCTCGTCGCGACGCAGGTCAAGGTCCAGCCCACTGGCCCGGGCGACCGGTCCGGAGGCGCCGAACGCCGCGGCCGTCGCCGCGTCGAGCACCCCGACCCCGACCGTACGGGCGAGGAAGATCTCGTTGCGTCGGATCAGCCGGTCCAGGTCGGGCATCCGGGCCTCGACCTGGCCGATCGCCTCCCGGGCCCGGCGGGTCCAGCCGGCCGGCACCTCCTCCTTGAGACCGCCCACCCGGTTGAACATGTAGTGCATCCGGCCGCCGGAGACCTCCTCCAGCACGGCCTGCAGCGTCTCCCGCTCCCGGAACGAGTAGAACACCGGGGTGAGCGCGCCGATCTCCAGTGGATACGAGCCGAGGAACATCAGGTGGTTGAGCACCCGGTTCAGTTCGGCCAGCGCGGTCCGCAGCCAGGTGGCCCGCTCCGGCACCTCGATGCCCATCATCCGTTCGACGGCGAGCGCCACACCCAGCTCGTTGGCGAACGCGGACAGCCAGTCGTGCCGGTTGGCCAGCATGATGATCTGCCGGTAGTCGCGGACCTCGAACAGTTTCTCGGCGCCGCGGTGCATGTAGCCGATCACCGGCTCGCAGGAGACCACCCGCTCGCCGTCGAGGACCAGCTTGAGCCGGAGTACGCCGTGCGTGGACGGGTGCTGCGGGCCGATGTTGAGCACCATGTCGGCGGTGTCCAGCCCGGCGCCGGTGCCGACGGTCAGCTGGCGGAGTCCGTCGGCCGACCCGGCCGGGGGCGGCGAACCGGTGTCGGTGTCCATGCCGGCCATCGTCGCACGCCGACTCCCCGCCACACGGTCGGCGGGGATCCGGGTTTCAGACCAGCAGGGATTCGACATCGACGGCCAGCCCGACGGGTTGGACCAGCCACCAGTGCCCGCCCAGCCCATCCGGGTCGGTGAGTTCGGCGGCGGTGCCGGCGGCGGCCAGCGCCGCCAGGTAGCCGCGCGGGTCGGTGCCGGCCAGGGCCAGCGGCGGTCGACGGCCGTGCACCCCGAGTCGGTGCAGCGCGTCCCGTTGCCGGCACAGCAGGTGGCCGGCCCCGCCAGCGGCCGCCGATCCGGCGGCGGCGACCGCGTCGATCGCCACGTGGGCGGTGAGGTCGCAGGAGCCGTCGGGGACCGGGGCCACCGTACGGCCGGCCCGGAAACCGGTCAGGGTGCCGGCGACCGGGCGGTCGGCGTACCGGTGGCCGTAGTCGACCGCCACGGCGACGCCCCGGCGCAGCGTCCGTACCGCCGCAGCCCAGGCCTCGTCGCGGGGGCGACCGATCTCGGCCTGCGCCCCGTCCGGCAGCGGCGGCCACCAGCGGGCCAGCCAGGCGGAGTCGGCGGCGCCGAGTTCCCCGCCGGGGTGCTGCCGGCCGGTTGCCGGGTCGACCAGCAGACAGCGGAGCCGGTCACCGTCGCGGACGGCCAGATCGAGCGGTACGTTGTCCAGCCATTCGGTGGCGACGAGCAGCCCGGTGGTTCCCGTCGGCGGTGCGGCCCGCCATTGGACCGGTTCGGGCAGGCCGGCCGGTCGGGGTGCCGGGTCGACGCCGGTCAGCCGGATCCGGCCGGCGAGCGGGGCGGACGGGCCGGCGAAGGCGCCCGGCGGGTCGGTGAGCAGCCGGTGTACGGCGCCGAGCAGCTCACCGCCGCCGGCTCCGACGTCGACCAGGTCGACCGGGTCCGGGTGGCCGAGCAGGCGGTCGACCTGGCCCAGCAGCCGCAGCACCGCCCGGGCGAACGGCGTACCGGTCTGGGCGCTGGTCGAATAGTGTGCGGCGGGCACCGGGGTGCCGCCGGTCACATAGAAGCCCTCCGGTCCGTACAGCGCGGTGGAGATGGCGTCCCGCCAGGTCAGCACCGGGCCACCCTAGATCAGCGGGTGAAGGTTTTCACACACCGTTGTTTCCGGCCCGTTGCCCCGGCGCATACTGGCATCGACCGGTACCCCCGTTCGAGGACTGGATCACATCATGAGCGCATCGGCGCGCCCGACGGCGGCGGACGTTCCCGCTGCCCGGGTGACCGACCCCGCTGTCGGGGTCGTGGGCGCCGGCCGGGTCGGCGCGGTGCTCGCCGCCGCCCTGACCGCCGCCGGCCATCGAATCACCGCGGTATCCGGTGCCAGCCCGGCCAGCCGGGACCGGATCCGCCGGCTGCTGCCCGGCGTCGAGCCCCGGCCGGTGGCCGAGGTCGCCGCCGCCGAGCTGCTGATCCTCGCGGTGCCCGACGACGTGCTGCCGACCGTGGTGGCCGACCTGGTGGCGGCCGGCGCGCTGCGGCCCGGCCAGGTCGTGGCACACACCTCGGGGGCGCACGGTCTCGCCGTGCTGGCCCCGGCCGCGGCGGTCGGCGCCGCCCCGCTGGCGCTGCACCCGGCGATGACCTTCACCGGCGAGCGCGGCGACCTGGACCGGCTGCCCGGGATCAGCTACGGAGTGACCGCCGACCGGCCGCTGCGGCCGCTGGCCACCCGCCTGGTGGCGGCGCTGGGCGGCACCGTCGAGTGGGTCGCCGAGATGGACCGGCCGCTCTACCACGCCGCCCTGGCGCACGGCGCGAACCACCTGGTCACCCTGGTCAACGAGGCCAGCGACCGGCTGCGCGACGCCGGGGTCGCCGACCCTGCCCGGGTGCTCGCACCGCTGCTGCGCGCCGCCCTGGACAACGCCCTGGCGCACGGCGACGCCGCGCTGACCGGGCCGGTGTCGCGCGGCGACGCCGGCACCGTCGCCCGGCACCTGGACCGGCTGGCTGACACCGCCGCGGAGAGCCTGCCCAGCTATCTGGCGTTGGCCCGGCGTACTGCGGACCGGGCGATCGCCGCCGGCCGGCTGCCGGCCGCCGCCGCGGTGCCGTTGCTCGACGTGCTGGCCGGCCGGGAGCCGGTCGCCACGTCGGGCCGGCGTCGGGAGCGGGTCCGATGAGTGCGGCGGGTCCGATGAGTGCGATGAGCCCGGCCTCGACCGCGCCGACCACTCCGACCGCGCCGGCCGGGCTGCAGGTCGTCTGGACCCGCGCCGAACTCGCCGCGCTGCGCGCCGGCTGGTCCGGCTCGGTGGCGGTGGTGATGACGATGGGCGCCCTGCACGACGGGCACGCCGCCCTGCTGCGTGCGGCGGCCGCCCGCGCCGACCACGTGATCGCCACGATCTTCGTCAACCCGCTGCAGTTCGGGCCGACCGAGGACTTCGACCGGTACCCGCGCACCATCGACGACGACCTGGAGGTGTGCCGGCGGGCCGGGGCCCGGGCGGTCTTCGCGCCGGGCCGGGCCGAGGTCTACCCGGACGGTGCGCCGCAGGTTCGGGTCAACCCCGGGCCGGTGGGGGAGATCCTGGAGGGGGCGAGCCGCCCGGGCTTCTTCCACGGGGTGCTCACCGTGGTGCTGAAGCTGCTCCAGATCACCCGACCCGACCTGGCCTTCTTCGGGGAGAAGGACTACCAGCAGCTGACCCTGGTCCGGCGGATGGTGCGCGACCTCGATCTGCCGGTGACCATCGTCGGCGTGCCGACCGTCCGTGAGCCGGACGGGCTGGCCAGGTCCAGCCGCAACCGTTACCTGTCGCCCCGGCAGCGGCAGGTGGCGCTGGGGCTGGCCGGCGCGCTACGGGCCGGTGCGGCAGCGGCCGCGGCGGGCGGCTCCTCCGACGAGGTGCTGGCCGCCGGCCGGGCCGTCTTCGACCGGCACACCGGCGGTGCCGCCGAGCTCGACTATCTGGCGCTGACCGACCCCGAGCTGGGGCCGGCGGTGCCCGGCCCGGCCCGGCTGCTGATCGCCGCCCGGGTCGGTGACACCCGGTTGATCGACAACGCCCCGGTGGAGCTGACCGGCTCCCGATCGGAAGGATCCTGATGCTGCGCACCATGCTCAAGTCCAAGATCCACCGGGCCACGGTGACCCAGGCCGATCTGCACTACGTCGGTTCGGTCACCGTCGACGCCGACCTGCTGGACGCCGCCGACCTGTTGCCCGGCGAGCAGGTGGCGATCGTCGACGTGACAAACGGTGCCCGGCTGGAGACGTACGTCATCGAGGGGGCCCGGGGCAGCGGGGTGATCGGCATCAACGGGGCGGCCGCCCACCTGGTGCACCCCGGTGACCTGGTGATCCTGATCGCGTACGGGCAGTTCACCGACGCCGAGGCCCGCGCCTACCAGCCCCGGGTGGTGCACGTCGACGCCGCCAACCGGGTGATCCAGCTCGACGCCGACCCGGCCGGGGCGCCCGCCGGTGTGGTGGGCGACCCGGTCCGCGGCGACACCGCCGTCGGCTGGCCGGTGGTTGCCGGCAGGCCTTAGCGTGGTGACGGTTGCCGACCGGAAGCCGGGCGGTGACCGTACGGTCACCCGAAGGTGTCGTATGCTCGGCGGTCCGGACCGCCTGCCAGCCAGCCCGTGGGAGGGACTCGATGCGCCGATGGACCGCCGCTGTCGCGGTCGGTGGAGCGCTTGCGCTCGGCCTGACCGGGTGTGGCCTGCCCGCCGGGGTGGACGGTGAGCTGACCAACAGCTGGCAGCCGATCCCCGAGCCGAGCCCGTTCGTGCCGCCGGCCGAGGTCTGCCACCCGGGGGACTTCGCCGAGACCGCCTACCTGTCGTCGTACAGCCCGGTCGACTGCGCGGCCCCGCACCGGGTGGAGACGGTCCACGTCGGCACGTTCGGCGCCGAGGCGGCGGAGGCGACCGCGCCGCCGGCGCAGGGCTCGCCCGAAATCCGCGTCGCGTACGCCGAGTGCGACTCCGCGACCAGCGAGTACGTCGGTGCCGACTGGCGGCTCGGCCGGCTCTGGGTGGGGGTGGCGGTGCCGTCCCCGGCAGCCTGGGAAGGCGGCGCCCGCTGGTTCCGCTGCGACGTCACCGAGGTGACCAACGTCGAGGACAACGGCGGTACGGCGTCGCGCACCGCGAGCCTGCGGGACGCGCTGGCCGAGCCGTCGCCGCTGCACCTGACCTGCTACGCGGTCCGCAACGACGACAACGGCGCGATCGACACCATGCCGGCCGCGGAGTGCGACGAGCCGCACAACGCGGAGTTCGCCGGGGTCTGGCAGGCACCGGACATCGAGTATCCGACCCGGGACCGGGACTGGGCCCAGTTCCACACCGAGTGCCGCAAGGTGATCGGCCGGTACGCGGACGTACCGCTGGACGGCAACCTGCAGTTCCGTACCGGGGTGATCTCGCTGCCGGGCGGTGCGGCCGAGTGGGCGGCCGGCAACCGGGGCGTCCGCTGCTACCTGTGGCTCGACGAACGCAACGTCGAGCGGTCACTCAAGGACGCCGGCACCGAGGGCCTGCCCATCCAGTACGAGTAGTGGCCGGCCTTGTGACGGCCGCCGCCGGGCGCCCGGCCGGGTGCACCGGCACACATCCGTCCGCCCCGGCGGCCCGCCACCGGGGCCGACGCGGTTGACTCTGCCCATGCGACTGCGTATCCCGGACCTGCCCGAGCTGCCCGGCCGGCTCGCCGCGCCGGACCCCGGCTGGGCGGAGACCACCGACGTGGTGGTCGTCGGCTCCGGTATCGCCGGTCTGACCGCCGCGCTCTATCTGCGGGAAGCCGGGCTGCACGTCACCGTCGTGACGAAGGTCAACATCGACGACGGGTCGACCCGGTGGGCGCAGGGCGGGATCGCCGCTGTGCTGGACCCGCTGGACACCCCGGCCGCACACGCGCAGGACACCGAGACGGCCGGGGTGGGGCTGTGCGACCCGGACGCGGTCCGGGTGCTGGTCGAGGAGGGGCCGGCCAGGATCCGGGAGCTGATCCGGGTCGGCGCCGAGTTCGACCGGGACGCCGACGGTGTGCTGCTGCTCACCCGGGAGGGCGGTCACCGGGCCAACCGGATCGTGCACGCCGGCGGTGACGCCACCGGTGCCGAGGTGCAGCGGGCGTTGCACGCCGCGGTCCGTCGGGACCCGTGGATCCGGCTGGTCGAGCACGCCCTGGTGGTCGACCTGCTGCGTGCCGCGCCGGACGCCGACGGCGGGCCGGCTCGGGCCTGCGGGGTCACGCTGCACGTGCTCGGCGAGGGCTCCCCGGACGGGGTGGGCGCGATTCTGGCCCGCGCCGTGGTGCTGGCCACCGGCGGGATGGGGCAGATCTTCGCCACCACCACCAATCCGGCGGTCTCCACCGGCGACGGGGTGGCGCTGGCGCTGCGGGCCGGCGCGGCAGTGGCCGACCTGGAGTTCGTCCAGTTCCATCCGACGGCCCTGGTGGTGCCGGGCGCCGTCGGCGGCAGCGGCCAGCAGCCGCTGGTGTCCGAGGCGCTGCGCGGCGAGGGCGCGCTGCTGCTCGACCCCGACGGCAAGCGGTTCATGCTCGGCCAGCACGAGCTCGCCGAGCTGGCACCACGCGACGTGGTCGCCAAGGGCATCCACCGGGTGATGTCGGCGGTCGACGTCGACCACGTGCAGCTCGACGCCCGGCATCTGGGCGGCGAGTTCCTGGCCCGGCGCTTCCCGACGATCGTGGCGTCCTGCCGGGCCATCGGGATCGACCCCGCCGAGGAGCTGATCCCGGTGGCACCGGCCGCCCACTACGCGTCCGGCGGCGTCCGTACCGATCTGCACGGCCGCACCACCATCCCCGGCCTGTACGCCTGCGGCGAGGTGGCCTGCACCGGGGTGCACGGTGCCAATCGGCTGGCCAGCAATTCGCTGCTGGAGGGCCTGGTCTTCGCCCGGCGGATCGCCCGGGACATCACCCGCGACCTGCCGCCGCAGCTGGAGCCGGCCGGCACCGGCCGGGCGGCTGACCGGGCCGACGGCTGGTTGCTGCCGGCACTGGCCCGGCAGCCGCTGCAGCGGGCGATGAGCCGGGGCGCCGGAGTGCTGCGTTCCGCCGCGACGCTCGACGGCACCGCCGCCGAGCTGCGCCGGCTCGCCGCTGGCCGGGGCACGCCGGGCACCGCCGGATGGGAGGCGACTAACCTGGTCACCGTCGCCACCGCGTTGGTGGCGGCGGCGTACGCCCGGCAGGAGACCCGGGGTTGTCACTGGCGTGACGATTTCCCGTCGGCGGCCGAGAGCTGGCTGGGGCATCTGGTCAGCGCGCTCGGCCCGGTCGGGCAGCCCACTCTCACCTGGGAGCCGTCATGCGTAGCGAGGTGACCGTCGCCGCGTCGCGGGCCTGCGGTCTGGACCCGGACGTGGTCCACCGGGTGGTGGCCACCGCGTTGGCCGAGGATCTCGGCCCGGACCGGCTGGACGTGACGTCGGCGGCCACCATCGACCCGGGGCAGTTCGGCACGGCCGAGCTGGTGGCTCGCTCCGCCGGGGTGGTGGCCGGCCTGCCGCTGGTCGCCGCCGTGTTCGACGCGGTGCCGTCGGCAGGCACGCCGATCGAGGTGCGGCTGCACCGCTGCGACGGTGACCGGGTACCGGCCGGTACGGTGCTGGCCACGCTGACCGGCCCGGTCCGCACCCTGCTCACCGGCGAGCGGACCGCGCTCAACCTGATCAGCCGGCTCTCCGGGGTGGCCACCCACACCCGGGCCTGGGCGGACGCCCTCGCCGGGTCGAAGGCGACCGTGCTGGACACCCGCAAGACCACCCCCGGGCTGCGGCTGCTGGAGAAGTACGCGGTCCGGGTCGGCGGGGGCGGCAACAAGCGGATGGGTCTGTACGACGTGGCGATGGTCAAGGACAACCACAAGCTGGCCGCTGGCGGGGTCGGCGCCGCGTACCGCCGGGTGCGCGGGGCATTTCCCGGCGTACCGGTGGAGGTCGAGGTGACCACATTGGCCGAGGCGGTCGAGGCGGTCGAGGCCGGGGCGTCGTTCCTGCTCTGCGACAACATGCCGCCGGAGCTGCTGAGCGCGGTCGTCGCCGAGGTGGGTGACCGGGTCGAGGTGGAGGCCACCGGCGGGTTGACCCTGGCCAACGCGGTCCGGTACGCGCGAACCGGGGTGGACTACCTGTCGGTCGGGGCGTTGACCCACTCCTCGCCGATCATGGACATCGCGTTGGATCTGCGACCGGCCGGTGCTGGCGTGTCGGCCGGTACGGGCGTGTCGGCCGATGCCGGCCGGACTGCCGGTTGACCGTCGAGGGGACGACATGCTGCTGTGCATCGACATCGGTAACACCAACACGGTGCTGGCCACGTTCAACGGGGACAAGCTGGTGCACTCGTGGCGGATCAAGACCGACGCCCGGTCGACCGCCGACGAGCTCGGCCTGATGTTCCGCGGGCTGCTCGCCGGGGACTCGGTGGAGCTCACCGGGGTGGCCGCCTGCTCGACCGTACCGGCGGCGTTGCGTTCGTTGCGGACGATGCTCGGCCGCTACTACGGCGACATTCCCAGTGTGATCGTGGAGCCGGGGGTGCGGACCGGGGTGCAGTTGGCGATCGACAACCCCAAGGAGGTCGGCTCGGACCGGGTGGTCAACACGCTCGCCGCGCACACCTTGTACGGTGGCCCGTCGATCGTCGTCGACTTCGGCACCACCACCAACTTCGACGTGATCAGCGCCCGGGGCGAGTTCCTCGGCGGGGCGTTCGCTCCCGGCATCGAGATATCCTTCGACGCGTTGTCGGCCCGCGCCGCCCAGCTGCGCAAGGTCGAGCCGACCCGGCCCCGGTCGGTGATTGGTAAGAACACCGTCGAGTGCCTGCAGTCCGGCATGTACTTCGGTTTCGCCGGCCAGGTGGACCGCATCGTGGAGCGGATGGCGGCGGAGTTGGGGCAGCTCAGCGCGGTTATCGCGACGGGCGGACTGGCCCCGGTGGTGATCGGTGAGTGTCGCACCATCACCCACCACGAACCGATGATCACCCTTATCGGCCTGCGGATGGTGTACGAGCGGAACACCTGATCCCCACCGCGGCCTTGTCAGCTGCGTCACAGAACCCTGGTTGAGTACGCTCGTGGCCGGACCGTGACCACGAGGTCGCACCGTTGTCCGTACCCCCTGTGTTGAGGATGCCCGCCGTGACCGAGCACGTGACCGTACCCGACGATTCCGCAGCGGATCTGCCCGAGCAGATGCGGGTGCGCCGGGAGAAGCGGGACCGGCTGCTGGCCCAGGGCGCGGAGCCCTATCCGGTCGGGTTCCCCCGGACCACCTCGCTGGCGCAGCTGCGGGAGCGCTTCGGCGACCTGCCGACCGACACCGCCACCGGCGAGCAGGCGGCGGTCACCGGCCGGGTGATCTTCGTCCGGAACACCGGCAAGCTCTGTTTCGCAACTCTGCGTGAGGGTGATGGCGCCGAGTTGCAGGTGATGCTGTCCCGGGACCGGGTCGGTGCCGAGCGGCTGGAGGACTGGAAGCGGCTGGTCGACATCGGCGACCACGTGGGGGTGGCCGGCGAGGTGATCACCAGCCGCCGGGGTGAGCTCTCGGTGCTCGCCGACTCGTGGCAAATGACCGCCAAGGCGCTGCGTCCGCTGCCGGTGGCACACAAGCCGTTGAGTGAGGAGGCCCGGGTCCGGCAGCGGTACGTCGACCTGATCGTCCGCCCGGAGGCGCGCCGGACCGTGCGGACCCGGGCGACAGTGCTGCGTACCCTGCGCGACTCGTTCCACCAGCGGGGCTTCACCGAGGTGGAGACGCCGATGCTGCAGGTGCTCCACGGCGGCGCGGCGGCCCGGCCGTTCGTCACGCACAGCAACGCTCTTGATGTTGATCTGTATCTGCGAATCGCTCCCGAGCTATTCCTCAAGCGCTGCGTGGTCGGCGGCATCGACCGGGTGTTCGAAATCAACCGGAACTTCCGCAATGAGGGGGTTGACTCCTCGCACTCGCCCGAGTTCGCCATGTTGGAGACCTACGAGGCGTACGGGGACTACGACACCATGGCGCGGCTGACCCAGGATCTGGTACAGGAGTGCGCGAGCGCGATCAGTGGGTCACATGTGGTCACCCACGCCGACGGGTCGGAGTTCGACCTTGGCGGCCAGTGGCGTACGGTGACTCTGTACGGAGTGTTGTCAGAAGCTCTCGGTGAGGAAGTCACTGTACGGACCGACCGAGCGCAGTTGCTGCGTTACGCCGAGAAGTTCGATGTCGCTGTGGACCCGAAGTGGGGTCCGGGCAAGCTGGCGGAGGAACTCTTCGAGGAATTGGTCGTGCCGACTCTGCTCCAGCCGACCTTCGTGCGGGACTACCCGGTGGAGACCAGCCCGCTGACCCGGGCGCACCGCGCCGAGCCGGGGCTGGCCGAGAAGTGGGACCTCTACGTGCGCGGGGTCGAGCTGGCGACCGCGTACAGCGAGCTGGTCGACCCGGTGGTGCAGCGGGAGCGGCTGGTGGCCCAGGCGCGGCTGGCCGCCGGCGGTGACCCGGAGGCGATGCGCCTCGACGAGGACTTCCTCCGGGCCATGGAGTACGGAATGCCGCCGGCCGGGGGCATGGGAATGGGAATCGACCGGTTGCTCATGGCCCTGACCGGCCTGGGTATTCGCGAAACCATCCTCTTCCCTCTGGTCCGTCCGGAGTAGTCGGCCAAATTTTTTCGGGGAGTTTGCGCGTCCTATTGACGGCTGGCGCATCTTTCGGGCTATTGTGCTCTTGATTGCGGGAGAACGTGCTCGGAAGGACAACGGCCTGTGGCCAAGCAGATCATTCACAAGCTGGTCGACGATCTGGACGGCGGCGACGCCGACGAGACCGTCAAGTTCGCCCTCGACGGCGTCCAGTACGAGATCGACCTCTCGGAGAAGAACGCGGACAAATTGCGGCAGGTTTTCGCTCCGTACGTGGGTGCTGGTACCAAGATCGGCCGCGGTGGCGTGGTCGTAGGTGGTCGGGCCGCGCGGGGTCGGGGCGGTGCCGCCGCCGACCGTGAGCAGAACCGGGCGATCCGGGCCTGGGCGAAGAAGGAAGGCAAGGAGATCTCCGACCGCGGGCGCATCCCGCAGGAGATCGTGGACGAGTACCACGCCAAAGCCGGGCGCTGATCGTCCCAGGTGTACCGCTACCGACCAGCCTTCGTCGGCCGGTCGGAGTCAGTGACACGAGGCACGGATGTCTCATCCGTGCCTCGTGTCCCTTTTTAGGGAATTTGGCGGTTGCGGCACGATCCTGCGGCGATCGGCTGGGCTGCACGGTGCCGGGCCGGGTCTACTGCCCTGGCCAGAGCGTGGCAGGTTGTCCACAGCCTGTGCACCGGTTGTCCACAGGCCTGTGGACAACCGGTCGGGCGGTGGAGGTACGGACGGCGCGTTCCGGTGAGCCGACGCCGCGCCCGGTCACCGGACCGAGCGGATTTCGCTCACCGCGTAGCGCCGAAGCCTCGGGGAACAGCCAACGACCCGGCACAGTTGGGGTAAACGTTGCGGATCGCCCCTGCTCCGGCCCGACACGGCAGGAGCGGAGTCGGCCCACGGCGATAGAGTGATGGCACGAGCTTCCGCCTGGAGGCTCGTGCGCTGGCCCGCCAAGACCACTGGCGCACGGCACGTGAGGAGCACGAGGGCATGTTCGAGCGGTTCACCGACCGAGCGCGACGGGTTGTCGTCCTGGCTCAGGAAGAAGCCCGGATGCTCAACCACAACTACATCGGCACGGAGCACATCCTGCTCGGCCTCATCCACGAGGGTGAGGGCGTGGCGGCGAAGGCCCTGGAGAGCCTGGGCATCTCGCTGGAAGGTGTGCGTCAACAGGTCGAGGAGATCATCGGCCAGGGCCAGCAGGCGCCGAGCGGGCACATCCCGTTCACGCCGCGGGCCAAGAAGGTGTTGGAGCTGTCGCTGCGGGAGGCGCTGCAGCTCGGCCACAACTACATCGGCACGGAGCACATCCTGCTCGGGCTGATCCGTGAGGGCGAGGGCGTCGCCGCCCAGGTGCTGGTCAAGCTCGGCGCCGACCTCAACCGGGTCCGCCAGCAGGTGATCCAGCTGCTGTCGGGCTACCAGGGCAAGGAGCCGGCGGCGGCGGGCGCGGCGGCGGGCGAGGCCGCCCCGTCGACCAGCCTGGTGCTGGACCAGTTCGGTCGTAACCTGACCCAGGCGGCCCGGGAGGGCAAGCTCGACCCGGTGATCGGCCGGGAGAAGGAGATCGAGCGGGTGATGCAGGTGCTCTCCCGCCGTACCAAGAACAACCCGGTGCTGATCGGTGAGCCCGGTGTCGGCAAGACGGCCGTGGTGGAGGGCCTGTCCCAGAAGATCATCAAGGGCGAGGTGCCCGAGACGCTGAAGGACAAGCAGCTCTACACCCTCGACCTCGGTGCGCTGGTCGCTGGCTCCCGCTACCGCGGTGACTTCGAGGAGCGCCTGAAGAAGGTGCTCAAGGAGATCCGCACCCGGGGCGACATCATCCTGTTCATCGACGAGATTCACACCCTGGTCGGCGCTGGCGCGGCCGAGGGCGCGATCGACGCGGCAAGCATCCTCAAGCCGATGCTGGCCCGCGGTGAGCTGCAGACCATCGGGGCGACCACCCTCGACGAGTACCGCAAGCACCTGGAGAAGGACGCCGCGCTGGAGCGCCGGTTCCAGCCGATCCAGGTGGGTGAGCCGTCGCTGGCGCACACCATCGAGATCCTCAAGGGCCTGCGGGACCGCTACGAGGCGCACCACCGGGTGAGCATCACCGACGCCGCCCTGGTCGCCGCCGCGACGCTGGCCGACCGGTACATCTCCGACCGGTTCCTGCCGGACAAGGCGATCGACCTGATCGACGAGGCCGGTGCCCGGATGCGGATTCGCCGGATGACCGCGCCGCCGGACCTGCGTGACTTCGACGAGCGGATCGCCCAGGTGCGCCGCGACAAGGAGTCCGCGATCGACGCGCAGGACTTCGAGCGGGCCGCGCAGCTGCGCGACAAGGAGAAGCAGCTGCTCGGTCAGAAGGCGCAGCGGGAGAAGGAGTGGAAGGCGGGCGACCTCGACGTGGTCAGCGAGGTCGACGACGAGCAGATCGCCGAGGTGCTCGGCAACTGGACCGGCATCCCGGTCTACAAGTTGACCGAGGAGGAGACCTCCCGGCTGCTGCGCATGGAGGACGAGCTGCACAAGCGGGTCGTCGGCCAGGAGGACGCGGTCCGGGCGGTGTCGAAGGCGATCCGGCGGACCCGGGCCGGCCTGAAGGACCCGAAGCGGCCATCCGGCTCGTTCATCTTCGCCGGCCCGTCGGGTGTCGGTAAGACCGAGCTGTCCAAGGCGCTCGCCGAGTTCCTGTTCGGCAGCGAGGACGCGCTGATCCAGCTGGACATGTCCGAGTTCCACGACCGGTACACGGTGTCCCGGCTGGTCGGTGCCCCGCCCGGGTACGTCGGCTACGACGAGGGCGGCCAGCTGACCGAGAAGGTCCGGCGCCGGCCGTTCTCGGTGGTGCTGTTCGACGAGATCGAGAAGGCCCACCCGGACGTGTTCAACACGTTGCTGCAGATCCTGGAGGACGGGCGGCTGACCGACGGTCAGGGTCGGATCGTCGACTTCAAGAACACCGTGATCATCCTGACCACGAACCTGGGCACCCGGGACGTGGCCAAGGCGGTGTCGCTGGGCTTCCAGGCGTCGGAGGACAACGACTCGAACTACGACCGGATGAAGCAGAAGGTCAACGACGAGCTGAAGCAGCACTTCCGGCCGGAGTTCCTCAACCGGATCGACGACACCATCGTGTTCCACCAGCTGAACCCGACCGAGATCCTGTCGATCGTGGACATCATGATCTCCCGGATCGAGACCCAGCTGCGGAACAAGGACATGAGCATGGAGCTCACCGACAACGCCAAGAAGTACCTGGCGAACAAGGGCTTCGACCCGGTGCTGGGGGCCCGGCCGCTGCGCCGGACCATCCAGCGCGACATCGAGGACAACCTGTCGGAGCGGATCCTGTTCAACGAGCTCAAGCCGGGTCAGATCGTGGTCATCGACTGCGAGGGTGACCCGGACGACATCGACAAGTCCAAGCTCGTCTTCCAGGGCGCCGACCGGCCGGTCGCCGTACCGGACGCGGTTCCCGCCGACCTCGGCGGTGCCACGGCGGCCGGCGCGGACGAGTAAAGACCGGCAGTCGACTGAACAGTGCGGCACCGGCGGCGCGAGCCGCCGGTGCCGCACTGCGTTTGCTGGTCAGTCGTCAGCCCGGAAAGCCGTCAACCCGATCGGGCCGCCGTCAGCCTGGAGGCCGTCAGCCCTGACCGGCCAGCGTGTACCCGGTCGGCGGCGCGCCGTCGCGGGCCACCGGCTCCACCAGACCGTCCTCGATCAAGCTGGCCAGGGCCCGACGGCGCTGCAGATCGTCGCCCCACACCACGTCCAGCCGTTGCTGCGGCACCGGCCCGGTCGCCTCCCGCAGCACAGCCAGCAGCAGGCCACGGACCTGCCGGTCGGTGCCGGCGTACCGCTGCGGTCGTCGGCTCGGCCCGGTCGGTGCCGGCCGGCCGGCCGCCCGCCACGCGCAGCGGCCGGCCATCGGGCACACCCCGCAGCGCGGTGTCCGGGCCACACAGACCACCGCACCCAGCTCCATGAACGCGGCGCTGGCCCGGGCCGCCCGGGCCGGCTCGGCCGGCAGCAACGCGGCGGTGGCAACGAGATCGGCCGGGCGGGTCGCCGGCCCGGCGTCGGCCGCCCCGTCGACCGCCCGCGCCACGAACCGCCGGACGTTGGTGTCCACCACCGGATGCCGCTGCCCGTAGGCGAACGCGGCGACCGCCCGAGCGGTGTAGCTTCCGACACCCGGCAGCGCCAGCAACTCGTCCAGACCGGTCGGCACCTTGCCGTCGTACCGCTCGGTCAGCACCGTGGCGCACTCGTGCAGCCGCAACGCGCGACGCGGGTAGCCGAGCCGGTTCCACATCCGGATCGCCTCGGCCGGTGAGTCGGCGGCCAGCGCTGGCGGGTCCGGCCACCGGTCCAGCCAGGCGCGCCACGCCGGCAGCACCCGGACCACCGGGGTCTGCTGCAGCATCACCTCGCTCACCAGGATCGCCCAGGCACCGACATCCGGCTCCCGCCAGGGCAGGTCACGGGCGTTGTCGTCGAACCATTCGATCGCCGTGTCGGCGAAACTCACGTCACGCATGGCGCCGCCGATCCTGCCATGCCACATTGCCGGCCCCGCCCCAGGCCGTCCCCGTGCGGTCCCCGGACCGGACCCGGGTACCGGGCCGCCCGGTCGGGCCGGCACCCGGTCGGGCAGACTGCTGGCATGAACGAACTCGCGATCACCGTGATCGGGCGCGACCGGCCCGGCATCGTCGCGGACGTCGCGGAGGTGCTGGCCGGTCTCGGTGCCAACCTGACCGACTCGACGATGACCCGGCTGCGCGGCCACTTCGCGATGACCCTGGTCTGCGCCGGTCCGGCCGAGGCCGCGGTGCAACAGGCACTGCGGCCGCTCACCGCCGACGGCCAATTGCTGGCCACCGTACGGCCGGTTCCGGCGGACGGTCAGCAGCCGGCGGGCGGCGAACCGCACCTGCTCAGCGTGCACGGCGCCGACCGGCTGGGCATCGTCGCGGCGGTGACCCGGGTGGTCGCCGAGGCAGGCGGCAACGTCACCGACCTGACCACCCGGCTCACCGGCCCGCTCTACGTGCTGGTCGCCGAGGTCGAGCTGCCCACCGGTACGGCGGCCGAGGTCGGCCGGCGGCTGTCCGAGACGGCTCGGGCGCTCGACGTCGAGGTGACCCTCCGGCCGGTCGATTCGGACGTGCTGTGAGCACGGTCAGCCGTACCCTGGCCGACTGGACCGAGACGGTGCTCGGCGTACCGGGGCGGGTGGTTCCGGTGGTCGCCGCGCCCGACCAGGTGCTCAGCCGGGCCGGTGAGCCGGTGGACCCGTGCGCTGCCGGGACGGTCCAGGTGGCCGCCGACCTGGTCGCCACGATGCGGGTCTCGCCCGGCTGTGTCGGCCTGGCCGCACCGCAGATCGGGATCAGCGCGCAGGTTTTCGCCGTCGACGTGACCGGGCACCCGAAGACGGTCACCGGGCACGGCACGTTCGTCCTGTGCAATGCCCGGCTGCTCGAGGCCACCCGGTGGCGGCCGGGCCGGGAGGGCTGCATGTCGGTGCCGGATCTCACCGGTGACGTCAAACGGGCCACCCGGGTCGTGGTGGAGGCGCAGCTGCCCGGCACCGGCGAGCTGGTACGCCTGGTCACCGACGGGTTCGAGGCGCGGGCCGCCCAGCACGAGATCGACCACTGTGCCGGTCTGCTGTTCTTGGACCGGGTGGCCGGGGCGCACGCCGTCTTCCCGCGTAAGACATATCTCTGACCGGGTGCCCCGGGCCTCGGCGCGTCGCGGCCGATCGGTCCGGTCTTGCCGATACGGTGTGCCATCATGCGACTGACGGTTGGCCCGCTGCCACCCGCCATCTACTGGCGGCGGCGTGCCGTCGTGCTCGGGGCGCTGCTGCTCCTGCTGTTCATCGTGGCCTACTCGTGCATCGGCTCCGACCAGACTGGCCGGTCGCAGGCCGATCCCACCCCGACCCCGTCCGGTGAGCTGCTCACCCCGACCACCTCGTCCCCGCAGCCGGAGGACGGTGTCGGCACCAACGACGGCGACGACCCCGACACCCTCGGCAACGGCGACGCTGGCGACGCAGGTGGTGGCAGCACCGGCGGCGGTACGGGCGACGACGGCACGACCGGCGGCGGGCAGCCCGGCGCCGGCGACCAGAACCTCCCTGGTGGCCCGGCCGGTCCGGCCGCCGGCACCTGCACCGACGACGAGATCCTGCTGACTGCGGCAGCCTCGCAGGCCACCGCCCAGAAGGGCGTCACCCTGGCCTTGCAGTTGCGGGTGCAGAACGTGTCCAGCCGTACCTGCGACCGGGATGTGGGCGCCGACCCGCAGGAGCTGTACCTCAAGCGGGGCGCGGAGCTGATCTGGTCGTCGGACACCTGTGGAGCCGCCCGGGGCACCGACGTGCGCACCTTCGGGCCCGGCACCGCCCGCGACTACCAGGTGGCCTGGAACGGTAGGGCGGCGAGCGAGTGCGCCAACAACGTCGCGGCCGGTGACCATCCGGCTGCCGGCGAGTACCAGCTCTTCGCCCGACTCGGCTCGAAGGTCAGCGAGCCGTTTGTGATCACCATCACCGGCTGACGCCCGGGGTACGTCCCTCGCGCAGCTACGCCGATTCCGGCACGACGTGGACGTGGCGCTTCAGACGTAGCGCTTCAGACGTAGCGCTCCAGGATCGACGCTTCGGCCAGCCGGGACAGACCTTCCCGTACGCTGCGCGCCCGGGCGTCGCCGACGCCGTCGACGGCCTGCAGGTCCTCCACCGTCGCCCCGAGCAGCCGTTGCAGACTGCCGAAGTGGTTGACCAGCCGGTCCACCACCGACACCGGCAGCCGGGGCACCTTTGCCAGCAGCCGGAAACCGCGCGGGCTCACCGCCGCGTCGAGCGCCTCGGTGGAGGCGGCGTACCCGATCGCCTTGGCCACCGCGACCAGGTCGATCAGCTCGGTGGCGGTCAGCAGGTCCAACTCGACCAGGGCCTCGTCGAGGGTTCGCGCCTTGCGGGCGGTGGGCAGGTAGTCGCGGATCACCAGGGTCCGGTCGGCGTCCACGCCGGCCATCAGCTCGTCGAGCTGCAGCGCCAGCAGCCGGCCGTCGGTGCCCAGCTCGACCACGTATCCGGCGATCTCGTCGGCGATCCGTCGGACCATCTCCAGCCGCTGCACCACCGCGACCGCGTCGCGGACGGTGACCAGGTCCTCGATCTCCAGGGCGGAGAGCGTGCCGGACACCTCGTCCAGCCGCAGCTTGTACCGCTCCAGGGTGGCCAACGCCTGGTTGGCCCGGGACAGGATGGCGGCCGAGTCGTCCAGCACGTGCCGCTGACCGTTGACGTAGAGGCTGATGATCCGCATCGACTGGCTGACCGAGATCACCGGGTAGCCGGTCTGTCGGGCGACCCGTTCCGCGGTGCGGTGCCGGGTGCCCGACTCATCGGTCGGAATGGACGGGTCCGGCATCAGATGCACGGCGGCCCGGACGATCCGGGTGCCGTCGCTGGACAGCACCACCGCGCCGTCCATCTTGCACAGCTCGCGGACGCGGGTGGAGGAGAACTCGACGTCGAGCGGGAAGCCCCCGGTGCACAGCGAATCGACCTGCTTGTCGTAGCCGAGCACGATCAGCGCGCCGGTCCGGCCGCGCAGGATCCGTTCCAGCCCGTCGCGCAGGGCGGTACCGGGCGCCATCAGCGCCAGGTTGGCCCGCAGCGGATCTCCGGTGGCCGCCGGGCTGGTCAGCGCCGAGGTGCCGGCGCTGATGGTGCGCGCCGGCGTACCGACGGCACCGGTGCGCGCCGGCGTACCGACGGCACCGACCCGGCCGGCCGCGCCGGCGCCGGCACCGGTGCCGGCGCTGGCAGTCTTGTTCGCATCGCGGTCGATCGCCACGGGCAACAGTCTACGGACCGCCGTGCGGTGGGTGCTCCCGCGGTTACTGCCGTGCCAGATCAGCCGGCTGAGGCGCGCGCTGCGGCCTGCAACGCGGCCCGTACGTCGTTGACCTCGGTGACCTGCATGTTCGGCGGCAGCGGGTCGGTGCCGGAACCGGCCGTACCGGGGGGTACCAGCGCGTACCGGAAGCCGAGCCGGGCGGCTTCGGCCAGCCGCCGGGCGACCGCGCCGACTCGGCGCACCTCACCGGTGAGCCCGACCTCGCCGATCGCCACCAGCTGCGGGGAGACGGCCAGGTTGAGCCCGCCGGAGGCGACCGCCAGCGCCACCGCGAGGTCGGCGGCCGGCTCCACCACCCGGATGCCGCCGACCGTCGCTGCGAACACCTCCCGGTCGTGCAGGGTGAGCCGTTCGGTACGCCGTTGCAGCACCGCCAGCACCATCGCCAGTCGGGCACCGTCGAGCCCGGACACGGTACGCCGGGGCGAGCCGGCGACGGTCGCCCCGATCAGCGCCTGGACCTCGGTGACCAGGGCCCGCCGGCCCTCCATCGCCACCGTGGCGCAGGTGCCGGGGACCGGTTCGGTGTAGCGGGTGAGGAACAGCCCGGACGGGTCGGGCAGACTGCTGATGCCGCCTTCGTGCATCTCGAAGCAGCCGACCTCGTCGGCCGCGCCGAACCGGTTCTTCATGCCGCGTACCATCCGCAGCGACGAGTGCTTGTCGCCTTCGAAGTGCAGCACCACGTCGACCAGGTGCTCCAGCACCCGAGGGCCGGCGACCTGGCCGTCCTTGGTGACGTGGCCGACCAGCACGGTGGCTATGTTGCGTTCCTTCGCGGCCGCGACCAGTGCGGCGGTGACCGCCCGGACCTGGGTGACGCCGCCGGGGATACCGTCCGAGCCGGGCATCGAGATGGTCTGTACCGAGTCGAGCACCAGCAGACCCGGCCGGACCGCGTCGAGGTGGCCGAGGACCACCCCGAGGTCGCTCTCCGCCGCCAGGTAGAGCCGTTCGTGCAGTGCGCCGATCCGCTCGGCGCGTAGCCGTACCTGGCTGGTCGACTCCTCACCGCTGACCACCAGCGACGGACTGCCGGCGGTGGCCGCCCACTGCTGGGCGACGTCGAGCAGCAGGGTCGACTTGCCGACCCCGGGCTCACCGGCCAGCAGCACCACCGCGCCGGGCACCAGGCCGCCGCCGAGCACCCGGTCGAGTTCGCCGACGCCGGTCGGCCGGGCCTTGGCGGGCGCGGCGCTGATGGTGGCGATCGGCCGGGCCGGTTCGGTCGGCATCCGGGTGCTGACGACCCGGCCGGAGACCACCGGGCCGCTGACCACCGATTCGATCACCGATCCCCATTCGCCGCATTCCGGGCACCGGCCCACCCATTTGGGCGGCTGGTGCCCGCACGCGTCGCATTCGTACGCAGGCCGGGGTTCGCGGCTGGCGGCGCGGCTGCGCGGCGCGGCGCTGCCGCGTCCCGCGCCGGTGCCGCCAGCGCCCCGGGGGATCGACCGCGAACTCAGTGCTCTTCCTCGTCGTGCTCGGCGGGCGCCCGGGGGGCCGGGGTGAGCGGCATGTCCACCGGGGCGGCGACCACCAGCGGCGCACCGCCGGTGCTGAACTCGAAGGCCAGGTTCACCGAGTACCCGGCGGCGAGCGGGTCGGCCAGCCCGGTCACCCGCAGCGGTTCGGTGTCGTCGGTGCTGAACAGCGCCCACCCGTTGGCCGGCAGCTGCACGATCGCGTCCCGGCCCGGGTCCGGCTGCGGCACCTCGACGGTGCCCGGCTCCGGCGACGGGGTCGGCCCGGTCTGCTCGGAGCCGCCGATCACCACCGACTCGGCCCCGACCACCGTCGCCCAGTCCTCGTCGGTGACCGGGACGGCGCTGACCCGTACCGTCACCGGGTCGTTGGTGTTGTTGAACAGCCCGACCTCGACCGGCGCGCTGCCGCCGGCCGGGTAGCCCTCCACCCCGGGGTAGGGCACCGAGAGGTCGCGCACCGACACCGCGCCGTCCGGCGACTCGAGGTTGACTCCGTTGATCGCCGTCGCCTTGGTCGCGGTCTCCGCGAGCTGGCCGGCACCGCAGCCGCTGAGCAGCAGGCCGCTGGCCACGGCAGCGCCGGCGAACAGCACCGCGACTCGGCGGTGTCCCCTGGTCGAGGGCGTCACGTGGGTCCTCCTTGTCACGGCGCGGCGACGAGCCCCGCGCAGGCCGGCTCCAGGGTAGTTGGCGGTGATCCGCGCCCCGCCACGGACCCGATAATCAGTGACCGGCGGCGCTCACCCGGCGACGTCGATCCCGGCGGCGCTCACCCGACCGGGCCGCTGGCCACCAGCAGCACCACGTCGATCACGGCGACCACCAGCACCGCCCGGAAGACGCCGTCCGACCGGCCGGCGCGCCGGGCGGCCCGCCGGGCCGCGTACCAGCCGGTCGGCAGAATGACCGCGGTGCCGGCGACCGCGGCGAGGCCGGCCCACGACGGCGGCCCGGGCGGGCCGACGACCAGCGTGACGGTGGCGGCGAAGAGCAACCCGGCCGCCGCGACCCCCGAACCGGTGGCCCCGAGCCGGTGCGGCAGACCCCGCACGCCGGTGCGGGCGTCGTCGGCCAGATCCGGCAGTACGTTGGCGAAGTGCGCGCCGGCGCCGAGCAGCCCGGCGGCGGTGACCAGCCAGGCCGGTGGCGCGGGCGCGCCCGGCAGGGCAAGCACGATGAAGGCGGGCAACGCTCCGAAGGAGAACGCGTACGGCAGCACCGACACGGCGGTGGACTTCAACGGCCAGTTGTAGGCCAGCGCGCTGAGCAGCGCGGCGGTGATGCACAACGTCGCCGCCAGCCCGGTCGGCGCGGCCAGCAACGGGGTGGCCAGCGCGGCGGCCAGACCGGCGACGCCCACCGTGCGCCGACTGACCACGCCGGTCGCGACCGGCTTGTCGGCCCGTCCGGCCTGCCGGTCGCGACCGGCGTCCAGCCAGTCGTTGGTCCAGCCGACGGCGAGCTGGGTGGCCGCGACGGTGGCGGCGACCAGCACGATCCCGGCCGGACGGTGACCGACGCCCCAGGCCAGCAGAGCGGTCACGGTGGTGACCGCGACCGCCGGTTCGGGGTGGCTGGCCTTGATCAATGCGGACACGCGGCGCGACATATCCGCCAAGTGTGGCCGTTACCGGCTGGTCATGCCACGCTCAGTCAATGCCGGATCTGCCGCCGAACGATCCCCGCCAGTACGACGCGCTGGCCGACGAGTGGTGGCGGCCGGCCGGCGCGTTCGAGATGTTGCACTGGATCGCCGAGGCGCGGGCCCGGCTGATCCCACCGGCGGCCCGGCCGGGGGCGGTGCTGGTCGACATCGGCTGCGGGGCCGGCCTGCTCGCCCCCCATCTGCGCGGCAAGGGCTACCGGCACGTCGGGGTCGACCTGGTCGGTTCGGCGCTGCGGCAGGCGGCCCGGCACGGTGTCGACCCGGTACGCGGTGACGCGACCGGGCTGCCGTTGGCCGACCAGACGGCGGACGTGGTCTCCGCCGGGGAGCTGCTGGAGCACGTACCGGATCTGTCGGCGGCGGTCGCCGAGGCGTGCCGGGTGCTGCGGCCCGGCGGGCTGCTGGTGCTGGACACCCTGAACGCCACATTGGCCAGCCGGCTGATCGCGGTCGAGTTGGGCGAACGCCTGCCGGTCGCGCCGCGCGGCATCCACGACCCCGCGCTGTTCGTCCGTCCGCAGCGGCTGGTCGCCGAGTGCGCCCGGCACGGCGTACGGCTGGCGGTGCGTGGCCTCCGGCCGAGCGTTTTCAGCCTGATCGATTGGCTGGTGCGCGCGCCGTTGCGCCGATCGGCTCCGGACCGGGCACTCTGGAAACCCCGGCGGCGGATGGTGCCGACCTGGTCCACCTCGGTGCTCTACCAAGGCAGGGGGGTCAAGGCGGGCTGAGCGGACGAGCAGGTGGGCAGGTCGACGGCGGAAGGGGCGGCAATGGTTGCGGATGCACTGGCGGCGGCGCGGCGGGTGGTGCCACGATTGGCGGCGCGGGCGGGTGATCACGACCGGGCCGGCACCTTCCCGGTGGCGGACTTCGCCGACCTGCGGCAGGAGCAGCTGTTCGGGTTGATGGTCCCGCAGCGGCTGGGCGGGCGGGGCGCCGGCTTCGCCGACTATGCCGAGGTGGCGTACGAACTGGCCCGGGGCAACGGCGCCACCGCGCTGGTGTTCAACATGCACGCGTCGGTGACCGGCGCGCTGGGTGCGGTCGACGACAACCTCGCCGAGGCGATGGGGCTGCCGGACGAGGCGTTGGCGGCCCGGGACCAGCTGCTCGCCGACGCGGCCGCCGGATCCTGGTACGCGGTGGCGATGAGCGAGCGGGGTGCCGGCTCCCGGCTCTCCCAGCTGTCCACCATCTACCACCGGGTGGACGGCGGATACCAGATCAAGGGTGCCAAGGCGTTCTGTTCCGGGGCCGGCCACGCCTCGGGGTACCTGGTCGCCGCCCGGCACGCCGACGACCAGTCGGTGGTGTCGCAGTTCCTCGTCCCGGCGGACACGCCCGGCCTGCGGGTGGAGCAGAGCTGGGACTCGCTCGGAATGCGGGCCACCTGCTCGCATGACCTGCACCTGGACGTGACCGTCGGCCAGCGGACCCTGCTCGGCGGGGTGGAAGGGCTGGCCCTGGTGGTGGCCCAGCTGATGCCGCACTGGATGGTGGCCAGCTACGCGGCGGTCTACGCCGGGGTGGCCCGGGCGGCGGTGGACGCGGCGGTGGAGCATCTCACCGAGCGGGGGTTGACCCACCTGCCGGCGGTCCGGGCCCGGATCGGTCGGGCGGACGCAGCCGCCGCCGCGGCCCTGCTGACGGTGCGGGAGGCGGCCCGCCGGGTGGACGCCGACCCGGGCGACCCGGCGACCAACCAGTGGGTGTGGCGGGCGAAGCTGGTCGCCGGCAACACGGCGGCCGAGGTGGCGTCGTCGATGCTGGAGGCGGCCGGGACCTCGGCGACCCGCCGGGGACATCCGCTGGAACGGCTCTACCGGGACGCCCGCTGCGGTGCGCTGCATCCGCCGACGTCGGACGTCTGCGCCGACTGGCTCGGCGTGGCGACGATCGGCGGGGACCCGGACCGCGACGGATCGGCACCCCGGTGGTGAGCCGGTCGGCCGCCGCGGTGGTCGGGCTCGGGGTGGCGTTGCCGCCGTCGGCCAGCCAGGACGAGCTGTGGCGGGATTTCTTCGCGGCGCGGTACGACGGCGGCACCCGGGCGCTCGCGGAGCGGATCTTCGCCAATTCCGGGGTACGCACCCGGCAGGCGGCGGTGAGCCCGTTGCTGGAGGACGTCGCGGACTGGCCGACCGAGCGCCGGATGCGCCGCTACCAGGTCGAGGCGTTGCCGCTGGGCAAGGAGGCGGTGGACCGGGCGCTGACCCAGGCCGGGCTGACCGCCGGGGAGATCGGTCTGTTCGTGGTCTGCTCGTGCACCGGGTACGCCACGCCCGGCCTGGACATCATCCTGGCCCGGGACGTCGGCATGGCCGCCGACACCCAGCGGTTGTTCGTCGGGCACATGGGCTGCTACGCGGCGCTGCCCGGGTTGGGCGCGGCCGCCGATTTCGTCACCGCCCGGGGCCGGCCGGCGCTACTGCTCTGCGCCGAGCTGACCAGCCTGCACATCCAGCCGCCGGCCCGTCGGGTGGACACTCAGCAGATCGTGGCGCACGCGTTGTTCTCCGACGCGGCGGCGGCGGTGGTGCTGACGCCGAACGACGGGGCCGGCGGCCCGCCGCCGCCCGGCGGCTACGCCGTACGGGAGGTCGTGTCGGCCACCGACGCCTCCACCGCCGACCACATGACCTGGGAGGTGACCGACCTCGGTTTCCGGATGGGTCTGTCGCCCCGGGTGCCGCAGGTGCTGTCGGTGCACGTACGGGCGCTGGTCGGCGATCTGCTGGCCCGGCACGGGCTGACCGTGTCGCAGGTGGACGGTTGGGCGGTGCACCCGGGTGGGCCGCGCATCCTCAACGTGGTGCAGCGGGAGCTGGGGTTGTCCGACGCGGCGATGTCGGCGTCCCGGGAGACGTTGGCGGCGTACGGCAACTGCTCGTCGCCGACCGTACTGCTGATCCTGGACCGGTTGCGGCGGGCGGGGCCGCCGCCGCGTCAGGTGGTGATGCTGGCGTTCGGTCCGGGCCTGACGCTCTACGCCGCGCTGCTCGGCCGCTGACCCGCCGCCCGCGTTCGCTCCCGGCGGGCCCCGATCCCGGCTGCGGTCCCGCTCCCGACGGGGCAGCGGCTGCGGCGGGCGGGTTCAGGGGCCGACCAGCAGGGCCAGGTCGGCGCGGTACGTCTCGACCGAGTCGGCCTGCGGCACCAGCCGGATGACCTCGCCGGTCTCGGTGACCAGCAGCGCGGTGGCGGTGCCGGCGGTTGCCGGGACGTCGACGAAGTTGCGGATCCCGGCGGCCGGGTCGGCCAGCAGATGGGTGCCGAGACGGTCGGCGAGCACCGGCGGCAGGGTGCCGGGGGAGGTGGCGCCGCTGGTGACCGCGACGACCGAGACCCCGGCCGGGGCGGCGGCGGCCGCCGCGGTGATCTGGTCGGCGCACTCACAGCCCTCGACGAGCAGGATCGCCGCCGGCAGCAACGACCGGACCGGGACCGAGGCGCCGGAGTCGTCGATCAGGTCGAGTGCGGGCAGCGGGCGGTCGGGCAGGGGAGCGGGGGCCGACGGTGTCGGGCTGGCGGTGGGCTGGGGCCGGTCGGACCAGGCGACGGTGAACATGCTGATCATCGCGGCGAGGACGGCCACCAGCATGATGATCAACGGCAGTCGGAGGGCGGCGATCTCGTGTGGCCGGTGCCCGCTGCCGCCGGCCCGGCCGGTGTCGCCGGGGTGGATGCCGAACCGCCGGTGCCACTGGTCCCGCCGACGGGTGCGGTGCAGTTCCCGGCGGACCTGTGCCGCTTCCTCGGCGAGCGCCCCGGGATCGTCGGGGATGACGATCGGGCCCCACTCGGGCGGGATCTCGGGCAGGTCGTCGGGCGCCCCGGCGCCGTCCGACCACCCATCACCGTTGTTGCCTGTCCTGCCCACAGCACCCCCAGCCGCTCGCCCACCGGGTCGATCGGGGTCTAGGTATCAGGGTCTCGCAACGAACCTGGTTCCGCCAGTGCCGGGGCGCGGGAAGCGGCCGGACGATATGCTGGAAGTGCCGAAACGCGTCCCATCTGGCACGTCCGACCAGTTAGCTGACTGCTGATCTGGTTGTTACTTAGCGTGTTCAAAACCTACTGGCGGTTGCGTGTCAAGCTCGAGAAAGACCTCTCACAGCCCCTCTGACCTGCGCTTACGGCTCAGACTGTGACGGGACATCGGTGCCTGAGCGTGTTACCCTAGACACAGCGAAAGGGGCTTCGAACCTATGGTTTTCAGTGTCGGCGAGACCGTTGTTTACCCCCACCACGGGGCCGCACTCATCGAGGCAATCGAGACTCGTGTCATCAAGGGCGAGGAGAAGCAGTACCTCGTCCTCAGGGTTGCGCAGGGTGACCTGACGGTGCGAGTTCCCGCCGAGAACGCCGAGATCGTCGGCGTGCGCGAAGTGGTTGGCGAAGAAGGCCTCGGCAAGGTCTTCGACGTCCTCCGCGCCCCGCACACCGAGGAGCCGACCAACTGGTCGCGGCGATACAAGGCCAACCTCGAAAAGCTGGCATCCGGAAACCCGCTCAAGGTCGCCGAGGTCGTTCGTGACCTGTGGCGTCGGGAGCGGGAGCGGGGGCTGTCCGCAGGCGAGAAGCGCATGCTCGCCAAGGCCAGGGACATCCTGGTCGGTGAGGTCGCGCTTGCGGAGAAGAGCACCAAGGACGAGGCAGAGACCTTGCTCGACAAGGTGCTCACCGACGCGTAGGCAACTCTCCACCCATAGATAGTCTGTTGCCACCTGCACCGAGGACCGCGACGTGACCGCGCACTTCCAGCAACGCGGTGACGTCGCGGTCCTCGTTCCTGCGGCGGGTTCCGGGGTACGGCTGGGACCCGGCGCTCCCAAAGCACTCCGGCCGCTCGGCGGCGTACCGCTGCTGGTGCACGCGGTGCGTCGACTTGCCGCCGCCTCCTCGGTCGCGGTGATCGTGGTCGCCGCCCCACCCGCCGACGTCGCCGCCGTCCGCGACCTGCTCGCCCCCGCCACGGCCGGGCTGCCGCTGGTCGTGGTGCCGGGCGGCGCGCACCGACAGGCCTCGGTGGCCGCCGCGCTCGCCGCCGTCCCCGCCGGCCCGCAGATCGTCCTGGTGCACGACGCGGCCCGCGCCCTGACCCCACCCGACCTGGTGGACTCGGTCGCCGCCGCGGTCCGGGCCGGCGCCGACGCCGTCATCCCGGTGCTCCCGGTCGTCGACACCATCAAGTCGGTGGACGCCGACGAGACCGTCCTGGCCACCGTCGACCGGTCGATGCTGCGGGCCGTGCAGACCCCGCAGGGGTTCCGGCGTGACGTGCTGGCCGCCGCGCACGCCGACGCGGTCGATCCGCACACCGACGACGCCGGTCTGGTGGAGAAGCTCGGCGTACCGGTGCTCTGCGTGCCCGGTTCGGAACGGGCGCTCAAGATCACCCGCCCGTTCGATCTGGTGATCGCCGAGCACCTGCTCGCCACCGAGCCGGCGACCCGTACCCTGCCTTCATGATCGTCCTGCAGACCGAGCCAGCGCGATGATCGTTCCCCGGGTGGGTGTCGGCACCGACGTGCACGCCTTCGCCGCCGACCGGCCCTGCTGGGTCGCCGGCCTGCACTGGCCGGGCGAGACCGGGCTGGCCGGGCACTCCGACGGCGACGTCGCCGCACACGCCGCCTGCGACGCGCTGTTCTCCGCCGCCGGGCTCGGCGACCTCGGCGCCAACTTCGGCGTCGCCGAACCGCGGTGGGCCGGGGCCGCCGGGGTCGACCTGCTGGCTGAGGCGGCCCGCCGGGTGGTCGCCGCCGGCTTCGTGATCGGCAATGTCTCGATCCAGGTGATCGGCGTACGGCCGAAGATCGGCCCCCGGCGCGCCGAGGCGCAGCAGCTGCTCAGCGCCGCCGCCGGCGCCCCGGTTACCGTCTCCGGCACCACCACCGACGGGCTCGGGCTGACCGGCCGGGGCGAAGGCCTGGCCGGCCTGGCGGTCGCGCTCGTCTATCCGTCCGGGCCGCCCGGATAGGCTCGACAGGTGTCGAGCGAGTCTTCCCCCGAGCCGCCCACCGACGTCAACGGCTACCTGCAGCGCGCCGGGCTGCTGGCCGACCTGGGCCGCTACGACGAGGCCGCCGGTGAGATCGGCTTCGCGGTGGCCCTCGAACCGGACAGCGTCGCCGCCCGGATCATGCTGGCCCGGGTGCATCTCGCCGCCGACCGCCCGGAGCAGGCCCTCGCCGCGATCGACGCGTGGGCGGACGATGTGCCGAACCCATGGTCGGCCGAGGCGGCGGCGGCGGCCGCACCGGCAGAGACTGCACCGACCTCGCCGGACCGGGTCGCCCTCCTGGTGGTACGCGGGCTGGCGCTGATCGATCTGCGGCGGTACGCCGACGCCGCCCGGCTCGCCACCGATCTGCTGGCGACGTACCCGGACGACGCGTACGCCCAGCGCAGCGGAGCGGCGATCCTGGCCGGCTCGCGCAACGGCCAGCCGGCGCTCAACGCCGCCTGGCGCGGGGTGGAGCTGGCCCCGCAGGACGCGCAGGCACATCTGGTGCTGGGGCTGGTCGGGGCCCGGCTGGAGCTGTTCGACCTGGCGCACCGGGCCTACGGGGAGGCGCTGCGGCTGGACCCGCTGATCGGTGAGGCGCAGCACGACGTCGGGGTGATCCACCTGGAACAGCGCCGGTACGCCGCCGAGCTGGCGGTGCTCGCCGAGCGGGCCACCGCGATGGCACCGCCGCCACCGCCGCCCGCGCCGGCCCGGTCCCCTCGGTGGGCACCGCAGTCGCCCGGGTCGGCACCGATGGACCCCCGGCTGGAGCGGCCGCCGACACCCGAGGAGGAGCTGCGCCGGCTGGTGCTGATCGGGGCCGGCTACAGCATGATCGCGGCGGTGACGGTGGCCTGCCTGGCCGGCAGCGCGGCGTCGCGCGGCTGGGCGGTGGTCGCCGCGCTCGGCGGGTTCGTGCTGGTCTGGATTCTGGCCCGGCGGGTGCCGGGTGGCCGGTTCCTCGAGGTGGTGGCGCAGCTGGTGGACCGCCGGCTGGCGACGGCGGTGTACGCGGCGGCCGCCGCCCCGGTGCTGATCTTCTGCTACGCGGCGATCGCCACCCCGTGGCTGCTGGTGTCGGCGATCGTCGCGGCCGCCGTCGCCCAGTTCATGGTGCTGCGCCAGGCCACCGCCCGACCACCCGACCAGCGGTAGCGCGCCGGATCAGCGGGGGTTGCCGGCCCAGGTCCACGCGTACCCGGTGTCCTCGACGGACAGTGCCGGGTCGCAGAGGTCCAGCGGTCGGAAGGTGTCGACCATGACGGCGAGTTCGTCGAAGTGCTCGGCACCGAGCGCCCGTTCGACCGCTCCGGGCTGCGGGCCGTGGGTGAACCCGGCCGGGTGCAGCGAGATCGAGCCCTGCTCGATGCCGGAGCCGCGCCGCGCCTCGTAGTTGCCGCCGGTGTAGAACAGCATCTCGTCGGAGTCGACGTTGTGGTGGTTGTACGGCACCGGGACCGCCTGCGGGTGGTAGTCGACCTTGCGCGGCACGAACGAGCAGATCACGAAGTTGGGGCCGGCGAACGTCTGGTGCACCGGCGGCGGCTGGTGCAGCCGGCCGGTGATCGGCTCGAAGTCGTAGATGCTGAACGCCCACGGGTAGAGGTGCCCGTCCCAGCCGACCACGTCGAACGGGTGGTGGGCGTACACGTGCCGGGTCCAGCCCTGCCGGTGCCGCACGTAGACCTCGACGTCGGTGCCGTCGACCAGCAGTGGTTTGCCCGGCCCGCGAACATCGCGTTCGCAGTACGGCGCGTGTTCCAGGAACTGGCCGCGCACCGACAGGTAGCGCTTCGGTGGTCCGATGTGGCCGGTGGCTTCGACGGTGAGCAGCCGCAGCGGCACGTCGTCGACCGGCACGATCCGGTGCACCACCGACGTCGGGATGATCACGTAGTCGCCGGAGGTGACGCCGAGCACCCCGAAGCTGGACTCGACGCGGGCGGCACCGGACTCGACGTACAGGCACTCGTCGCCGGTGGCGTTGCGGTACAGCGGGGACGGCCGGTCGGCGACGACGTACGAGATGCGCACGTCGTCGTTGGCGAGCAGTGGTTGCCGGCCGAGGACGGCGTCGGTGTGGCCGGTGTCGAGCTTGTGGGTGCGCAGGTGCCGTGGGGTGAGCGGGCGGTTCGGCAGCCGGCGGGTCGGCGGCGGGTCGTACGACTCGGCGGCGACGATGGCGGTAGGCAGGTGCCGGTGGTAGAGCAGGGACGAGTCGGCCGAGAAGCCCTCCTGGCCCATCAGCTCCTCGGCGTACAGGGTGCCGTCGGGCTGGCGGAACTGGGTGTGGCGCTTGCGGGGGATCTCGCCAACGCTGCGGTAGTAGGGCATCATTACCCTCCGTATCTCCCCGTTGACCGGGCGAAAGCGTCCGATAATCGGACGCTGTTGTCCGTTAATCGTAGAATCCACTAGGTTCGAAGGCGTGTCAATGCAGGTACCCAGGATCTTCACCGGCCTCGTCGACGACGCCGCGGTCTTTCCGCCGGGCAACGCCGACCTGCCCGACGCGATCACCGCGCACCGCGGCCACCGCACCGCCTGGTACACCGACCTGGTCGGCCCGTTCCTGCTGCCCGCGTCCGAGATCGGCGCGGCGCGGCGACTGGTCGGGCCGGGCGACGAGCTGGAGATCGGCCTGATCGGCGACACCGGCGTGGCCGCGCTGCCGGCCGCCGTCGAAGCGCTGCCGACCGACCGGATCCGGCCCCGGCAGGTCGAGGTCGCCGTCGCCAAACGCGGCGAGGACCCGCAGCCCGGCCTGCGCGCGCTGCTCACCGCCCTGGCCGGCTGGCCCAAGATCAGCGGGTACGCGGAGGTGCCGCTCACCTGGGGGCTGCTCGCCGCCCTGGACAGCCTCGCCGAGGCGCGGGCCGGCGGCGTCGACGTCGCCGCCAAGTTCCGCACCGGCGGACTGGCCGCCGAACTGTTCCCCACCCCGGTCGAGCTGGCCGCCGTCATCTGCGCCTGCCGGGACCGGGCGCTGCCGTTCAAACTGACCGCCGGCCTGCACCACGCCATCCGCGACACCGACCCGGAGACCGGCTTCACCCACCACGGCTTCCTCAACGTGCTCGCCGCCACGATCATCGCAGCCGAGGGCGCGGAGGTCGCCGAGGTCGCCGAACTGCTCGCCACCACCGACGCCGCCCGGCTGATCGAACCGGCCCGTACGCGCGGCGGTGCCGACCGGCCGCTCTGGGTAGGTTTCGGGTCGTGCAGCATCACCGACCCGCTGACCGACCTGGTCCGGCTGGGGCTGATCAACGGAGGATTCGCGTGACGACCTGCTGGGTGCCCGGTGCCGACGGCTCACCGTACGGGGTGCAGACCCTGCCGTACGGTGCCTTCCGCCGCAGGGGTGGGGCCGGCTCGCCCGACGGCGGCACGTCCGGCGGCTTGCCCGGCGGTGGTGAGCGGCGGCTCGGCGTACGGATCGCCGATTTCGTGCTCGACCTGCGCGGCGCGGAAGATGCCGACCTGATCCTCGCCGGCGGTGCGCTGTGCGAGCCGACCCTCAACGCCTACCTGGCCCTCGGCCGGGCACAGTGGACGACCGTGCGGCGACGGATCGTCGAGCTGCTCACCGAGCCCGAACACCGGACCGCCGTCGAGCCGCTGCTGATCCCGCTGTCCGAGGTGGACCTGGTGCTGCCGTTCGCGGTCGGTGACTACGTCGACTTCTACTCGTCCGAGCAGCACGCCAGCAACGTCGGGCAGATCTTCCGCCCCGGGCAGCCGCTGCTCACCCCCAACTGGCGGCACCTGCCGATCGGCTACCACGGCCGGGCCGGCACCGTCGTCGTCTCCGGTACGCCGATCGTGCGCCCCAGCGGGCAGCGGCGCAGCTCCGACGGCCCGGTCTTCGGCCCGTCCCGCCGGCTCGACATCGAAGCCGAGGTCGGCTTCGTCGTCGGGGTGCCGACCGCGCTCGGCGACCCGGTGCCGACCGACCGGTTCGCCGACCACGTGTTCGGCGTGACCCTGGTCAACGACTGGTCGGCCCGCGACATCCAGGCCTGGGAGTACCAGCCGCTCGGCCCGTTCCTGGGCAAGTCGTTCGCCACCTCGGTCGGCCCGTGGGTGGTGCCGCTGGAAGCCCTCGACCACGCCTGGGTGCCGGCCCCGGCGCAGGACCCGCCGGTGTTGCCGTACCTCGCTGAGTCGTCACGGCGCGGCCTGGACCTGTCGATCGTCGTCGAGTGGAACGGCACCCGGGTCAGCGAGCCGCCGTTCGCCGGCATGTACTGGACCCCGGCGCAGCAGTTGGCGCACCTGACCGTCAACGGCGCGTCGCTGCGCACCGGCGACCTCTACGCCTCCGGCACCGTCTCCGGTGAACGGCGTGACCAGGTCGGCTCGTTCCTGGAGCTGACCTGGGGCGGCACCGAACCGGTCAAACTGGACGACGGGTCCGAGCGCACCTTCCTCGAAGACGGCGACACCGTTGTCATCACCGCCACCGCCCCCGGCCCGGCCGGCACGACGATCGGCTTCGGCGAGGTAACCGGCACCGCCGTCGCGCCCGCTGCCTGATCCGGTCGGGCCGCCGGCTCCGTCACCGCCCCGGCAGACCTCACGATGTGAGGCTGAGATACCTATCGACGAGTGGGATAGGTATCTCAGCCTCACATCGTCGAGGGAGCAGCCGGCGCCGTGGTGTCCACTCTGCCCAACCGGTAGGTTGTAACGGTGTTGCGGATCGTCTGGTCGCAGATCATCCGTCGATGGACCCGGTCGGTCGCGTTGCTGGCCGGGCTTCTCGTCGCGGTCACCAGTTTCACGGTGCTCACCGGCACGGCCGAGACGGCACGACTCGACGTCATCGGCACGGTGGAGGCGAACGCCCGCACCGCGTACGACATCCTCGTCCGTCCGGCGGAGTCGATTTCCGACCAGGAGACGGCGACCGGGGTGGTTCGCCCCAACTTCCTCACCGAGGCACCCGGCGGCATCAGCCTGGAACAGGTCGACACGATCCGCAGCCTGTCCGGCGTGGAGGTGGCGGCACCGATCGCCCTCATCGGTATGGCCGTCCCGGAGCTTCGTGTCCCGGTGAATCTGGCCGATGTCGTGCCGGATGGAGAACGGTCAGCCTTCCGGCTCACCGTCAACTGGCGCATGGACCGTGGCTTGAGCACGATCGGGCCGGATGAAGCTTACATCTACTTCACTCCGAATCCGGTTGCGCACCGGGATATCGTCGAAGTCTCTGACGAGAACCCGTTCGGCAGCTTTCTGGACGAGATCCTTCCGTCCGGCGCGCGGGTCAACATCTGCGGCAAGGCGCTCGACATCCAGGCCGGTTCGTCGCAAGAATCGACGATGAGCGAGACTGTGCAGTGTTACTCCCTAAACGAGGACAGCCGTGAGTACGCCGACCAGGCGTTCCTGCTCGACTGGCGCATTCCGTACGTCCTGGCCGCCATCGACCCAGCGGCCGAGGCGGAGCTGATCGGTCTGGACGACGCGATGGTCTCCGGGAGTTATCTGCCCGACAGCCAGGCTGCGGTGGCCGGGGAGGACGACGATTGGACCCGGACGATCCCCGTGATCGCGGCCAGCGACAGCTACGTCGATCAGCAGGCGATCGTGGAAGTCGAGCAACTGCCGCGCGACGTCGCGGAACAGTTCGTCGGAACGAGGGAGAGCATCACCGCTGCCGACAGTTTCGCCGCCAGCGCCTCCGGGGTCCCGATCAAGTCGATTGAGGTCGACGGCAATGCCGCGGACGCGTTCCTGTTGCGCGACCTCGGACATACGTTCGGCAACACTGTGGGAGCCTACTGGACGGCTGGACCGGTCGAGTGGGACACCGGGACCGACGGCGCGCTGATCCCCCGGGACCAGGCGGTCGCCAGCGAGGTGTGGCAGGGGGTGCTCGGCGGTCGGAGCGGTACCGCGCCGGTCGCAGCCGACGACCGGAGTTTTCGTGAGCTGCAACGGCACGCACGCGCCATAGGCCGACAGGTGATCAACCCCAAGTTCACGTTGGCCGGGCGGTTCGATCCGGAGCTGATCGACACCTTTTCGGCCCTGTCCGAGGTGCCACTGGGCGCCTACCAGTCGCCAGGTCTGGAAGGCGCGGATGAGACCTCGCAGCGGCTGCTGGGCGGAGCGCCGCTGCTGCCGTCCAGTAACCCGGCCGGCTATCTGCAGCAGCCGCCGCTGCTGCTGACCACCCTGGATTCGGCCGAGTCCTTCTACGGCAGCTTCGACCGGTCTTCCGGGCCGGGGCCGGTGGCGGCGGTCCGGGTGCGGGTCGCCGGCGTGACCGGCATCGACGAGGTGTCCCGGGAACGGGTGCGGGTCGTAGCGGAGCGGATCGCGCAGGAGACCGGCCTGCACGTCGACATCACCGTCGGCTCGTCGCCGACCAAGCGGACCGTGGCGCTGCCGGCCGGCGAGTTCGGCCGACCCGACCTGTCACTCACCGAATGGTGGTCGAAGAAGGGCGTCGGGGTGGTGATCAGCGAAGCGGTGGAGCGCAAGTCGCTGATCCTGTTCGTCCTGGTCCTCGTGGTCTGTGCGCTGTTCGTCGGCAACTCGTCCGCCGCGGCGGTGCGCGCCCGGCGTACCGAACTCGGCGTACTCGCCTGCCTGGGCTGGCCGCGCCGGTCGTTGTTCGCCGTGATCCTGGGCGAGCTGCTGCTCATCGGGCTGGTCGCCGGTGCCCTGGGTGCAGTGGCGGCGTGGCTGGTCGCCGTTCCGGTCGGTGCCGACGTGTCGTGGTCCCGGGCGGTGCTCGCCGTCCCGGCGGCGATCCTGGTGTCCCTCGCCGCCGGCCTGATCCCGGCGGTGCAGGCGTCGCGGGCCGATCCCATGGCAGCGGTCCGGCCGCCCGTCGTCACCGGCCGTCGCGCCCGGCTGTTCCTCGGCCTCACCGGTCTCGCGGTGGTCAATATCCGCCGGACCCCGGGCCGTACGGCGTTGGGCTGCGCCGCGTTGGCCGTCGCGGTGACGGCGCTGACGCTGCTGGTCGCCATCACCTGGGCGTTCCAGGGTGTCCTGGTCGGCAGCCTGCTCGGTGACGCGATCGCCGTCCAGGTGCGTGGGCCGGATCTGGCCGCCGTGGTGGCGATGCTGGTCCTTGCCACGGTCGCGATCGCCGACGTGGTGTTTTTGAACGTACGGGAGCGGGCCGCCGAGTTCGCCGCGCTGCAGGCGACCGGCTGGACACACGCTTCGACAGCCCGGCTGGTTCTCACCGAGGGCGTGTTGCTGGGCCTGCTCGGAGCGGTCCCGGGAGCCGTGCTCGGGCTCGGTCTGGCGGTGCTGCTGGCCGGTGGCGCGCCGGGTGCCGGCCTGGCCCGGCTGCTTCCGGTGGCCGCCACGGTGGCGGCTGTCGGCGTGCTCGCGGCGGCCGTCGCGACCATCCCGCCGATCCAGTCGCTGCGGCGCCACCCGGTGACCCGTCTGCTGGTGGAGGAGTAGACCGATGGCTTCGCCAGTCGATGAGTCGAACAGCCCGCGTCCCGGAAACGACCAGCCGATGGTCCGGGTGACCGGCCTGTCGAAGAGCTACCGTACGGAGGCGAGCGAGCCGATCCACGCGTGCCGCGACATCGACTTCGAGATGGACGGCGGGGAGATCGTCGCCGTGATGGGGCCGTCCGGGTCGGGAAAGTCGACGCTGCTGCACCTGATCGGGGCGCTGGACACGCCCGACTCGGGCACGATTGAGGTCGCCGGTGAGTCGGTCACCGGGGTCAAGGGACGTCGGCTGGCGGAGCACCGGCGGCGCATCGGATTCGTGTTTCAGCGGTTCCATCTCCTGCCCACCCTGACCGCCGCGGACAACGTCATCGCGCCGCTGCTGCCGTACAAGGTCGGTTTCGACAAGCGGGCCAAGGCGAAGCAGCTCCTCGGCGCGGTCGGGCTCACCGGCCGAGAGGACTCGTTGCCGTCGAAGTTGTCCGGCGGGCAGCAGCAGCGCGTCGCCATCGCCCGAGCGCTGGTCAACGATCCGATGCTGGTGCTGGCCGACGAACCCACCGGCAACCTGGACAGCCAGACCGGAAACGAGATCATCGACCTGCTGTTCGGCCTGCGGGACCGGCTCGGCACCTCGTTGATGATCGCGACCCACGATGCAGGGCTGGCCGCCCGCTGTGGCCGCGTCGTCCAGGTCCGCGACGGGCGGATCACGGAGGATACCGGGGCGTGAGCCAGCGCCGGCGGGCGTACGCCGGGCGTGGCCAGGGTGGTGCGGGTCAGGGCGGTGCCGGTCAGGGTGGGGTGAGGCCGGCGTACTGCAGGACGGCCCGGATCCGTCGGGCGGCGGCTGGGTCGCACCGGTTCAGCACCGCGAGCGCCTCCAGGAACAGTTCGCAGTACGTGCCTCCACAGTGTCGGCAGCCGCCGGTCCGGTCCGGCATGTGCCGCTCGGCCATCCGCTTGGCGATCTTCGCGACCAGCGCCAGGTCGCCGTCCTGCTGCGGCCCGTTGCCGTCGGCGTGACCGGGCCCGTCGTCGACCCGGTCGCGCCCGTCGTCGATCCGGTCGTGACTGCCGTCGCGGGGTGCCGGGGCGACGCCGCGCGCCCCGACCAGGTTGAATCGCGGGTCGGTGTCGATGTCGGTCTCGCCGGGCACCCGGCTCGGCAGCGGTGGGCGGCCCGCTGTGGGCCGTCGGTTGATCTGTTCCGACGGCTGCGGTCGGCGGGTGAACCGGTCGGGCTTGTCATTGCGGTACGCCATGATTCTCCTCGCGTCAGTATTGCCGTCCGAGATACTCGTCCGAGATTGCTGGTCTGTTGTTTCATCGGCCGCCGTGGAAATTGCACACAGGTCGGCGGCGCTGCGGCGTTGGGGGTCTACGTCGGCGGGGGCGGCGGCTGCGGGTAGGTCATCGCTCCGCAGTCCGGACACCAGCGACTCTTCACCTTGAAGCTCAGCAGACCGGCGAGAAATCCGATCATGGCGGAGCTCGTCATGGCGATCCCGAAGCCGATCGACGACATCGCTTCACCCTCTCGCGTAAGCATGGTGAGCTGGGGTTTCTCCGGCGGCGTGGCGGCCGGACGGCTCGGGGGTGCCGTGCCGGCCGCCACGCCTGATTGGGGAGAACGGCGCTGACCGTTCGGATGGTTTGCCGGCCCACCGATCGGTCATGCCGTATTCGTCGACGAAAGGTCAGCGCCGATTTGCGGCGCTTCGATCCCGTTCCCGAACGAAGAAGAGTCTGTCGGTCAATCTGCGCCAACGCAACAGTGTCGGGGCCATGTGGTAGAGATATGGCCAGTCAGTCGAATAGACCTCGGTCGACCGAGAGTTGACCTGCCAGACGTGCATGATCAATCCGCAGGTGATCAATTCCAGGAGGTGGCACCAATGTCCTCGGCCCTGTTGAACTCGTCGGTACCGCGACGCCAGCTCGGTCGGGAGCTGCGTCGGCTGCGTGAGCGGCTGGCCCGGGTCCCGCAGACCACGGCGGCCCGGGAGCTGGACTGGTCGGCGACCAAGCTGCTGCGGATGGAGCGGGGTGAGGTGCCGATCCGCGCCGAGGACGTGGTGCTGCTCTGTGAGCTGTACGGCGCGGACCTGAAGACCGTCGAGGCGCTGGCCGCGCTGGCCCCGAAGACCAAGGAGAAGGGCTGGTGGCACGACTACGCCAGCATCCCGTCATGGTTCGAGCTGTTCATCGGCCTGGAGGAGGCCGCCTCCCACCTCCGCGAGTACCACACCAGCCTGGTCTCGGGGACACTGCAGACCCGGGAGTACGCGACCGCGGTCTTTGCCCGCAGCCCGCTGCGCCTGTCGCCGGAGGTCATCGAGCAGCGGGTGGCGGTGCGGTTGCAGCGGGCGCAGTTGCTCACCCGGATGGAGCCGATCCTGCCCCGGTTCGACATCATGATGGACGAGGCGGTGATTCGTCGCCCGGTCGGCTCCTGTGCGATCATGGCAGCCCAGCTGCGTCGCCTGGCCGAGGCGAGTGAGCTGCCGAATGTGTCGATCCGGCTGATCCCGTTCAGCACCGGCATCCATGGTGGATCCTTTACCGGCAGCTTCGTGATGCTGGACTTTCCCGCTGAGCTGGAGCCAACCACCGTCTACGTCGAGGGGATCACCGGTGCCCTCTTCCTGGACCGCCCGGACGAGGCCGAGCGCTATACGATGGCCTTCGATGACTTGACGGCCGCCGCGCTCGGTCAGGCCGCGACACGTGACCTCCTCGCCCGGACCGCAAAGGAGTACGAGTCATGATCGACCTGTCCACCGCCACCTGGCGTAAGAGCAGCCGCTCCAATGATCAGGGCCACTGTGTCGAGGTGGCCGACGCCACCTGGCGCAAGAGCAGCCGCTCCAACGACCAGGGGCAGTGTGTCGAGGTGGCCGACGCCACCTGGCGCAAGAGCAGCCGCTCCAACGATCAGGGCAACTGCGTCGAGGTGGCCGACGAGTTGGGCGGGGTGGTCGGCGTGCGGGACTCCAAGGACCCGGCCGGCCCGGTGCTGGTGATCTCCCCGACGAGCTGGGCCGCCTTCATCACGGCTACCAAGGGCGGCACCCTCACCGTCTGACCGCGCCCGCACCTGCGCTGACTGCCACGATGTGAGGCTGAGATACCTAACCAGCTCGTCGATAGGTATCTCAGCCTCACATCGTCGACGCTGTCGCAGGCGTCAGACGGCTGAGCCGAACCCGGCGACGCCCTTGGGGTCGGGGCCGAAACGGTTCGAGCCGGGCGTGCCGTTCTGCACGTAGAACACCAGCAGGACGATCCAGCCGATGATCGGGATCAGCCCGATCAGGATCCACCAGCCGGACCGGTCGGTGTCGTGCAGCCGGCGTACGGCGACCGCCAACGACGGCAGCAACAGCGCCAGGCTGACGAGCAGGCCGATGACGCCGTTGGTGGAGTCCTCGAAGTTGGTGCCCAGCGCGGTGTCGAGGATCGAGGTCACGATGCTGACGAGGAGAGAGAAGAGGGCGAACCACCAGTACTCGGAGCGGCGGGCACGTCCGCTGAACCCGACGTACTGGGTGAGGACCGAGCGAACTGCTGCAGCAAAGGACATGACGCCTCCAGCGTCTCAAGCGGAGCGATCCGTGACACTCAGGGTAGGAGGCTGTGGCAAGTGGATTCTGCCTGCCCGAGCGTGCGATGCCCCTGAGACCTGCGCTGCTACGCACGGCGCTTCAACTCACCGCGACCTTGGGTTGCGAGCGCCCGGGGTGGCGCGGCGGGCGCCCGTGGACCCTTGACGGGTCCGGGCTACGAGCGCAGCGCGTTTTTGATCTTGCTGGCGGCTTTGTCCACGCCGTGCATCACCTTCTGAGCCGTACCGCTGCTGACCTGCAGGAGCATGCTGGCGCTCAACGCCTTCTCGACCTCGGACAGGCCCTCCTGTGCCGACCCGCTGAGCCGGGTGGCCGCCGCCTGCATCACCTGTTTGGCCTGGCCGTCGTCGGCCTTCTCCGCGCAGTTGGTCAGCGACTGCGCGTTGAGCACGCCGAGTGACAGGGTGGCGAACGCGGCGTTGAGCCCGGCCGTCTCGAAGGTCAGCTCGTCACCGGAGCCGTTCATCAGGAACGACGAGATGATCTTCTCGTCCATGCCGCCGGTCATTCGGGCGGTCGGACTGACGTACTTGGGCATGCCGCCCAGTTCGCCGATCAGCGCCTCCCAGGTCTGCACCCGCTCGCTGGCCGATGTCCTGAGCCGGCCGTACAGTCCGGCCAGGATCGGGTTGGGGGTGCGCCGGGTCAGCATGGCGAACAGGTGGACCCCCATCAGGTCGTGGGTCGTCCACGCGGAGAGCTGGTCGGCCAGGAACGGGCCGTTCAGACCACTGCCAGTGGCGAAGGTGGCGAGTCGGTCGTCGTCCACCGCCCGCTCCGGCGTGACCGTCACCATCGGGCCGGGCTTGATCATCGCGCCGGTCTCGGTACGTACGGCACTGCGCGTCATCGCACGACCTCCTCTCGAACCTTCTCGCGGGCGTACTGCTCGGCCGGGTACGGGCCGTCGGTGATATTGCGGTACTCGCGGCCGTTGCGCTGCGCGTTCTCGTCGATGACCTGCTCGCTGGGTGCGCCACCGGCGTTGACCGTCGCCATGTGCTTGATGTAGCGCTCCGGCCACTCGGCGACGAAACCGGTGCCGAACGTGGTGATGTCCACCTGTTCGGCGATCACCTCGCGGATGAAGTCCTTGTTCGGCTGGAACTTCGTCGGCTGCGGCATCTCGGCGGGGAGGATCTGCTCCGGCTCCCGGCCGTCGTAGCGGCGCAGCAGGTCGGCCGCCACCTTGAGCTGCTCGATCTCCATCGCCAGGTTCAGCTCCCAGACCTGTTTGATCCGGCGGTCGTCCTCGTCCTGGGCGAACGACCAGTACATGTAGCACTCGTTGTACTCGTGGTGGACGAGCTGCTCCAGCCAGCTTTCCGCCGGGTCGAGCATCGACTCGTACTGCGTGACGTGCTCCTCCTCCACCATCGCGATCTCCAGGTAGAGACCCCGGGCGATCGGCTCGACGAACTCCGGACCCACGTTCATGTAGTAGTTCATCGTCTGCTGCTCGGCGGCCGTGATGGTGATGGCGTGCATCCGTGACAGCGGATCGACGGTGTGCTTGTCGTAGTGCTTGCGGATGTTGTCCTCGGGGTGGCGGTGGTGGTGCGCCGTCGGCCGTCCCGGCATGACCTCGGTCAGGTAGTCGACGATCGCCTGTGCCTTCTTGCCCTGGGTCAGCTCGTAGAGGTTGGAGTAGCGGTAGAGGTGGTCGAAGTCCTCCAGCAGGCCGAACTTGTAGTTCTGCCGCAGGTACGGGTCGGGCTCGTTGCGGGCGACCCAGGCAGTGATGTCGGTCGCCACCTGCTCGTACCCGAGTACGACCTCCAGCACCGACTCCTGGCCGGGGATCATCCAGTTGATGGCCTTTTGCTGCTGTTGCTCGATGTAGCGCAGGTAGGCGAGCTTCTGCCGTAACTCGATGTCGTCGACGTGCCGGTTCATCTGGTGGCTGAACGTGATCGCCTCCACCTCGATCCCGTTCATCACGATCACCCGGCACCGGGTGTACGGGTCGACCCCGTGCGGCTCGTACGGCTCGACGTTCAGCTCGGACCAGCTCCGCAGCTGTTTCTCCAGCGGGATGCCGGCTTCTTCGAGCGGGTTGAAACGCATTGCCTCTCCTTCTCGGGGCCGTCCGGCACATCGCCGGCTGCCTGCCGCGCCGGCAACGAAACGAAGGCCACCGACCCGCACAAATCACACCATTTCCTGCGAGCTGTCTGCAGCGGAACGGCCGGATGGCGGCGGCTGGACGTCAACGGCGGCCGAACGTCAACGGCGGCCGAACATCGACGGCGGTGGACCGTCAGCTGCCCGGGTTCGCGCCGACCCGGCGGGCGGTGGCGGCGGCAGCGGTCAGCGACTCGTCGACCGTGCCGGCCCGCTGCCGTACCGCCGCCAAGGTCTCCTTGACGGTGCCGAGCACCCCGAGCAGCTGGGCCGGGTCGCCGCCCTGCAGTACCCGCGCCACCAGCGTCGCCGCCTCGTCGGCCTTGGCGGTGGCCGCGCCGATGCCGTCCTGGACGGCGCGCAGCTTGTCGCCGGCCCGACCCAGCGTGGCCAGCACCTCCGCCGGTGACGGCTCCCTCGGCACCGGCACCACCGTGGCCGCCGCTTCGTCGAGCGTGCCGGTGACCCCGGTCAGCCCGGCCTGCAGTTCCTTCAGCGTGTTGCGTACCTGGATCATGCCGGCCACGATGCCGCTGAAGCCGCCGGCCGCCGCCTGACCGGCGACCCGCTCGGCTTCCTGCTGGGCCGCCGCTGCGGCCGTCCGGGCCCGTTCGACGCCCGCCCGCATCGCCTGCAGATCCTTGCCGACGCTGTCTACCGGTGCTGCCACAATCGCTCTCCTCACCCCGTCTGAGCTGCTGTTCCAATGGTGCGGGGTGGTCGGCGGAAAAGCCGGCAGACTAGCCCTCGGCCCCGGTCGTGTCCGCCGCCTGGCCCTGGTACCAGGCGAGCTTGTCGCCGAGGCGGGCCCGCCAGCGGTGCAGTTGTTCGATCTGCTGCTCGACCGCGTCCGCGTGCTCGCGCAGCAGCGCGATCCGCTCCGGGATGGTCTGCGGGTCACGGCACAGTTCGCCGTAGCGGCGTAGCCGTTCGATCGGCATCCCGGTGTCCCGCAGGCAGCGCAGGAAGTCGAGCATGCCCAGGTCGTTGTCGCTGTAGACGCGGCGCCCGCTGGCGTTGCGGGCGATCGGCGACAGGATGCCCTCCCGTTCGTAGTAGCGCAGGGTGTCGATCGAGAAGCCGGACCGGGCCGCCGCCTCGGCGGGTGAATAGGCCGTCATACCGCCGACGGTACCGCTTGACCTGGAGTGCGCTCCAAGTCGCAGGGTGGGACGCATGACGTACGAGAACCCCCCGACCACCGCCGCCACCTCGACCACCAGCAGAGCGTCGGCACCGGCCTCGCCGCTGGTGCTGGGCGCGATGATGTTCGGCACCCGGATCGATGAGGAGACCTCGTTCGCGCTGCTCGACCGGTTCGTCGAGCGGGGCGGCGAGTGGATCGACACCGCCGACTGCTACGCCTTCTGGGCCAGCCAGGACGGCCGGGGCGGCGACAGCGAACGGGTCATCGGGCGGTGGCTCGCCGCCCGCCCCGGCGTACGGCAGCGGGTGCGCATCGCGACCAAGGTCGGTGCCGAGCCGCTGTGGGCCGGGTCGTGGCCGCGGGTGCGGGCCGGGCTGAGCCGCCGCGCCGTCGCCGACGCCTTCGCCGGCAGTCTGGACCGGCTGGGCGTGGACAGCGTCGACCTGCTCTGGCTGCACCAGGAGGACCGGGCCACCCCGATTGAGGAGACTGTCGACACGGTCGCCGGGCTGGTCGCGTCCGGTGCCGTACGCCGGGTCGGTGCGTCCAACCACCCGGCCTGGCGGATCGAGCGGGCCCGCGCTCACGCCGCCGCCACCGGTGCCCGGCCGATCGACGCCCTGCAGCTGAACGCCACCTATCTGCGGGCCCGCCCCGGCACGCTGCCCGAGGGGGTGGTGCATCCGTTCGGCCTGCTCAGCGACGAGCAGCGGGACATCGCGCAGGCGTACCGGATGGAGGTGTGGGCGTACACGCCGCTGCTGACCGGTGCCTACGACGACCCGGCCAAGCCGATCCCGCCGGTGTACGACCATCCGGGCAGCACGCGGCGGCTCGCGGCGCTTGACGACGTCGCCCGGGACACCGGCGCGACCCGTGGCCAGGTGGTGCTGGCCTGGCTGGTGGCGCAGGGCATCCGCCCGATCCTGGGCGGCAGCAAGCCGTACCAGTTGGAAGCGGCGCTCGACGGCGTCTCGCTCGACCTCACCGACGAGCACCTCGCCCGCCTGGCTGTTGCCGGCTGATGGTCAGTCGGGCCGTGCTCCTCGGATGAACTGGTCGACGGCCGTCGCCAGGATCCCGTCGAGCGATTCGGCCGGGATCAGGTTCCCGTTGATCAGGGCGGCGATGCCCTGCAGGGTTGCGAACAGCACGACGCCCACCCGCTCCGGATCGTCCGGCGCCAGGTGACCCTGCGCCTGCCCCTCCTCGATGAGGTTCTGCATCAGCTCGATCGGCGCGGCGGCGACTTCGCCGGGCAGGTCGGCGCCGGGCCGGTGCTTGGTGGCGAACATCAGCTCCAGCAGTGCGGCGTCCTCGGTGGCGAACCGCAGGTGGGCGGCGGCCATGGCCTGCAGTCGCAGCCTGAACTGCTCCCCGGCGGCGTCGATCGCCGCGCGTAGCTCGGCACCCAGCCGGACGAATCCGGCCTCGGCCAGCGCGTCGAGCAGCGCCTGCCGGTCGGCGAAGTGCCGGCGTGGGGCGGCGTGGCTGACGCCGGCCTCGCGGGCCAGCTCGCGCAGTGAGAGCTGGCCCGCGCCGTGCTGGCGCAGGCTGCGTTCGGCGGCGGCGAGCAGCGTCGTCCGCAGGTTTCCGTGGTGGTACGCAGGCACAGGCCCACCCTAACCCAATGTTGTCGTTGACAGCATTGTTGTCGCTGACTACATTGTTTCCCATGACAACATTCACCGCTGCCGGGATCCCCGACCAGGCCGGCCGGACCGTCGTCGTCACCGGGGGCAACAGCGGCATCGGTCGCGCCGCCGCCCGCGTACTCGCCGCCCGGGGCGCCCGGGTCGTGCTCGCCGTCCGCGACCCCGCCAAGGGCCGCGCCGCCGCCGCGACGATGACCGGTGACGTGGTCGTGCGCCGCCTCGACCTCGCCGACCTCGCCTCGGTCCGCGCCTTCGCCGAGAAGTCCACCGATCCAGTCGACGTGCTGATCAACAACGCCGGGGTGATGATCCCGCCGCTGGGCCGCACGGCCGACGGATTCGAGCTGCAGTTCGGCATCAACCATCTGGGGCACTTCGCGCTCACGAACCTGCTGCTGCCCCGGATCCGCCAACGGGTGGTCACCGTCTCCTCGAGCGGCCACCGCGCGGGCAGGATCGACTTCGACGACCCCAACTGGCACCGTCGCCGCTACCGGGCCTTCCCGGCGTACGCCCAGTCGAAGCTGGCGAACCTGCTGTTCACCGCAGAGCTGCACCGTCGCCTGACCGAGGTGGGCTCGCCGGTACTGGCCACCGCCGCGCACCCCGGGTTGGCGACCACCAACCTCCTCGAGCACCAACGCCGCCCACTGCAGCGGTTGCGTACGGCGTTCTTCAAGGCGATCGGGCAGAGCGACGACGGCGGCGCGCTGCCCACGCTCTACGCGGCGGTGGCGGATGTCCCCGGCGGCAGCTACGCCGGACCGGGTGGCCTTGGGGAGATCCGCGGCGCGCCCAAACTCGTCGGCCGCTCGTCGGCCGCCCGCGACGAAGCGCTGGCCCGCCGACTCTGGACGGCTTCCGAGGAGCTGACCGGCGTGGCCTTCCCGCTCGCCCCTAGCGCGGCCGGCGGTGGGCAGCATCTCCGCTGATGTGGCCAAGACGGTGCTGACAGGATCCTGACGGTTGCTCGGCAACCTCGCTCGCATGACGACATTTCGACACCCCCGCCGGTCCGGCATCCGATCAGGCCGCCGGTCCGCCCCGCTGGCGGTCGCGCTGGCCGTGACGGTGATCGGGCTGCTGACCGCGTGCGGCGGTGGGGACCAGGACCCGGCGGCAGCCGGCGGTACGGCGACCGGTGCCCCCGGCTCGACCGTAGACAGTGGCGTCGCGTCGATCGTGGGCAGCACCGCACCGGACGCGTCGCCATCGTCGCCGGCCGAACGTCCGTTGATCCGCCCCGACACCTCGCCAGCGGAGGAGCAACGCCTGTACGACGTCTACCAGCGGTGTCTGGAGGACAACGGGCTACCCAAGCCGGCCAGGCTGCCGGAGGGCGGCGGCGATACGCCGATGGCGGCCGCTGGTCCCGAGTCCGCAGAGGAACAGGCCGCGGCGCGCAAGGCCGCCGAGGCGTGCGCTTCGCTGGAGCCCGAAGCGACCTGGGAACGGTCCCTGCGGCTCGACCCCGAGTACCCGGACAAGCTACGGGCCTGGGCCAAGTGCCTGCAGGATCGCGGCGTCGACGCCTTCGTCGACGGCGATTACCTGTCGCTCACCGATGGGCTGCCGCCCGGCAACGAGATCAAGGAATGCGAGGCGGAGGTGTTCATCGAGGGCTGACCGGTGACCCGGGTACCCCCAGGTGCCTCCCATGCTCTGATGCCACAGGTGCATCTTGATGCACCTGTGGCATCAAGACTGAACCGGTACCACTATCCAGAGAAGTGACGCTGCGTGTGGAGTGTGCCGGGTGGCCGGGCTGGGATGCGTACCGTGACGTGCGTGCCCCGGCCCGGCTCGCTGGCCACGGTGATGTCTCCGCCGTGGGCGCGGGCCAGCTGCCGGGCGATCGGCAGGCCCAGCCCGCTGCCGCCGGTGGACCGGCTGCGGGAGGCATCCGCCCGCCAGAACCGGTCGAACAGCTTCGGCAGGTCGTCGGCGCCGATCCCGACCCCGGTGTCGACCACCTCGACGGTCAGCCAGTCGTCGTCGGGTACCGCGCCGTCGCCGCGTACCGCACAGTCGACGGTGACCGACCCGCCGGCCGGGGTGTGCCGTATCGCGTTGCCGACCAGGTTGCCGACAAGCTGACGCAGCCGTACCGGATCGACGATGACCTCCGGATCGCCGTGCACCGCCAACCGCAGGGCGACTCCGGCGGCGGTCGCGGCACCCTGGTTGGCCTCGACGACCTGGGTGAGGACGTCACCGACGAAGGTCGGCTCCGGGTGTAGGGTGAAGGTCCCGGCGTCGGCGGCGGCCAGATCCCGCAGGTCGTCGATGACGTGTTGCAACAGGGTGGCTTCCTCGGTCAGCAGCGTGAGGGTACGCGGATCCACCGGCGCCAGGCCGTCCTGAGCGGCCTCCAACCAGGCCCGGATGTTCGTCAACGGGGTACGCAGCTCGTGCGCGACGTCGCTGACCATCGCCCGGCGTTGCTGTTCCAACTGGTCCCGGCGCTGCGCCAGGTCGTTGAGGGCGGTGGCGAGGTAGCCGATCTCGTCGCGGGTGGTGACCGGCACCCGGTGCTGCCGGTCGACCGGTGCGCGGGCCGCCTCGGTCAGCGCCCGCAGCGGCCGGACCAGGCGCATCCCGACGCCGACGGTAACCGCGACGGTGAGCAGCAGGACCAGGCCGGCGACGCCGGCGATCCGCAGCAGGTTGCCGGTGGACAGGTTGACCGTCGTCGGCTCCGGTCCGGCGGCCGCCGGGTCGGTGACGAAGAGCAGGACCGGCGGGGCGACGTACGGCCGGAGCTGGCTGCGGCGGCTCTCCTCGACGCAGGCCCGTACCTCCGCGTCGGACGGTGCGCCGGGCAGGGAGCGGAGCACCTCGACGGAGCGTACGGCCGAGATGGTGAGGTCGAGTTGGCCGGCGGCCGGGCCCAGACAGCTCCTGGTGAGGTCGAGCAGCTCATCGAGGGGAGCGATCTCGCCTCGGGTCGGCTCATCCAGCACTTCCGGTTTGGCGCAGATTCGCGGGTCACTCGGGACTGGTTCGATCACCTCGGCAGGCGACTCAGCGCTTGTCGAGGAGACGATCTGGACGGTCGGTCGGCCGCTGGGCAGCTCGACGATCTCGACGGTGTTGCCGGCCTGGTCGAGGCAGTCGCGGTACTCCTCGGCGACCTCGCGCAGCATCGCCTGTTCGTCCTCGGCGAGCCGGTACGGCCCGACCACCCGGGCGTCAATGCTCGACGCCTGCCCGGTGGCCGCAGTGGCGATGCTCGACTCAGGCCGGGTGACCGTCGCGGTGCCGGCCAGCGCCGGATCGAGGTCGAGCGGGTCGACGGTGGCCGACGGGCGGGCGTCGCGCAGCGACGGGCCGGGTGCCGACTCGGCGACCGGGGCGCGGGTCATCGGGTCGAGCAGCACGATCCGTCGGCCGGTCCGCGCCGCCAGCTCGTCCACCGTCGGCGCGACCCCGGACCAGTCGCGGTGCTCGATCGCGTACGTGATCAACTCGTCGTAGATGCTGACGTCGTCGGCGAGGGACCGGCCCTGTTCCTGTTCGATCGCCCGGGTGGTCGACTCCACGGTCAGCCAGGCGGTGGCGACGACCGCACAGACCGTCACCAGCACCGACGCGCCGAGCAGCCGCAGCACCAGGCTGTGCCGCAGCGGCACCCGGGCACCCCCGGTCACCGACGCGTCGCCGGTCGGCTCAGCCATTGGCCGGGTCGCGGAGTTTGTAGCCGATGCCGTACACCGTCACCAGGTACGCGGGCCGGCGTACCGCCGGTTCGATCTTGCGGCGCAGGTTGACCATGTGGGTGTCGATGGCCCGCTCGGTCGAGTCCCGGTCCAGGCCCCGGGTGTGCTCCAGCAGCTGGGCCCGGGTGAAGGCCCGTTCCGGCTGCTCGGCCATGGCGGCCAGGATCGCGAACTCGCCCGGGGTGCAGCCGACCGGCCGCCCGTCGACGGTGACCTCGCGGCGGACCGGGTCGACGGCGAGCGCACCGACCCGCCGTACCCCGTCGATGGTGCGCGGCACCCGGTCGACCCGGCGCAGCAACGTCCGGACCCGGGCCATCAGCTCCCGGGGCGAGTACGGCTTCGTCAGGTAGTCGTCGGCGCCCAGGTCCAGCCCACGCAGCATGTCGTCCTCGTCGGCGCGGGCGGTGAGCATCAGCACCAGCAGGTCCGACTCGCGGCGCAGGATCCGGCACACGTTCAGCCCGTCCAGACCGGGCATCATCACGTCGAGCACCAGCAGCTGCGGGCGGTGCCGGCGGGCCTGGTCGAGCGCGTCGCGCCCGTCGTGGACCACGGTGGTCCGGTGTCCGTCGGACTCCAGGTAGCGGCGCAGCACCTCGGCCTGCCGTCGGTCGTCCTCGGCGATCAGCACATGGGCAACCACGGGGCGAACCATACTGCGCGCCAACGTCGGCGCGGCGGTGGGAAATCGCACCGTACCGGCCTGACAGGTTCCTCACAATCGCCGTCGACGCTGGCCGGCATGGTGTTCTTCCTGCGAACGTCCACCGGTCGCCGGTGGCGGCGACCACTGGCGTACGGCCTGCCGGCCGCGATAGTGGTGGCCGGGTTGACGGTGACCGGGACGATGATCGGCTGGGGCTGGCCGGGTGGGGGCGCGACGGCCGACGCGGACGACGCGCCGCCGGATCCGGTCTGGGTGGCGACCACCGAGGTGGTCCGGATGGACATCTCCGACGCCCGGGAACTGCCCGGCACCCTCGGCTACGGCGCGGCCCGGCCGGTGCGGGGCTCCGGTGACGGGGTGCTGACCTGGCTGCCGGAGCAGGGGGCGGTGATCGAGCGTGGCCAGCAGCTGTACCGGGTGGATGATCAGCCGGTGCTGCTGTTCTACGGTGGCACGCCGTTGTTCCGTACCCTCGATCAGCCGAACCTGGTCGGCCGCGACGTGCGGGTGGTCGCCGACAACCTGGAGGCGTTGGGCTACCGGATCGGCTGGCAGCCGCCGGTCGGTGCCACCGTCGCGGTGCCGGCGGCGACCACCGCCGCCGACCAGGACGCGGCCCAGTCGCCGGATCCTGAGCAGTCAGTAGATCCTGAGCAGGTGCCGGCGCAGGCCGCCGACTCCGGTCGGCAGCCGACCTCCGCCGGTGGCAAGGTCACCGTCCGTACCGGCGACGCGGTCCTCACCCCGGAGCTGATCTCGGCCATCGAACGCTGGCAGCGCGACCGCGCCGCGCCGGCCACCGGCATCCTGCGGCCCGGCGAGGTGGCCGTACTGCCGGGAAAGGTACGGGTCGACGCGGTGCCCGCGCTGGCCGGGGACAGTGCCGCGACGGACATCATGTCGGTCACCCCGACCGAAAAGATCATCACGGTACGGGTGGGAGCCGGCGAGACCAGCGGAATGCTGCCCGACGCGCCGGTGACGATCACCCTGCCCGACAGCGCCACCGTCCCCGGCCGGATCGCCGCGGTCGGCACCGTCGTCGCCGATCCCGAGGGCCAGCCGGGGCAGGGGCCGCAGCTGAGCCTCACCGTCGTGCCCGACGACCCGGCGGTGCTCGGCGAGCTGGAGTCCGCGCCGGTCCGGGTGCAGTTCCGCACCGAGGTACGCGAGCAGGTCCTCGCCGTACCGGTCGGCGCGCTGCTCGCGCTCGCTGAGGGCGGGTACGCGGTGCAGCTGACCGACGGTGCGCTGATCGCCGTCGAGACCGGGCTGTTCACCAAGGGCATGGTCGAGGTCACCGGCGACGGTCTCGACGAGGGCATGACGGTGGTGACCACGTCGTGAACGCGCCGGTGCTGTCGGTCGTGCGGGCCGGGATGCGTTACCCCGGCGGTGTCGCCGCGCTGACCGACGTCGACCTCGACATCCACGCCGGTGAGCTGGTCGCCATCGTCGGCCCGTCCGGCTCCGGCAAGTCCACTCTGCTCAACATCATGGGCACCCTGGACCGCCCGACCAGCGGTACGGTGCGGCTCGGCGGCCACGACGTGACCGCCCTGTCCGACCGGCAGCTGTCGGCACTGCGCGGGCGCTGGCTCGGCTTCGTCTTCCAGCAGTTCCATCTCACCGACGGGCTGACCGCCGCCGAGAACGTCGCCACCGGCCTGCTGTACGCGGGCGTACCGCGCCGCCGCCGTCGGCCGTTGGCCGCCGAGGCACTGGCCCGGGTGGGGCTCGCCCACCGGGTCGGTCACCTGCCCCGGCAGTTGTCCGGTGGGGAACGCCAGCGGGTGGCGATCGCCCGCGCGCTGGTCAACGACCCGGCGCTGGTGCTGGCCGACGAGCCGACCGGCGCGTTGGACACCGCCACCGGCCGTGCCGTGCTGGACCTGCTCACCGCGCTCAACGCCGACGGCACCACGATCGCGGTGATCACCCACGATCGCGACATCGCGGCGCGGCTGCCGCGTCGGGTGGAGATCCGTGACGGCCGCCTGGTCGGCGACGTCCGCCAGCAGCCGGTGGCGGCGTCATGAGCCGGGTGGATCAGCCCCACCGGGTCGGGTCTGCCCCGGTGGAGCTGCCCCGTCCGGTTCGGCTGGCCCCGCTGGACCTGCTCCGGCTCGGCCTGGTCGGCATCCGGACCCGCCGGCTGCGGGCGGCGCTGTCCGCGCTGGGCATCTCGATCGGCATCGCCACGATGATCGTGGTCACCGGCATCCCGGCGGCCAGCGAACGGGCGTTGCTGGCCGAGCTGTCCGCCCTCGGCGTGAACCTGCTGCAGGCGACGGCCCAGCCCGACGAGGACGGGGTCACCCGGCTGCCGGTCGAGTCGCCGGCGATGGTGGCGCGGATCGGGCCGGTGACCGCGACCAGCGCGGTCGCCAACACCAACACGGTGATCCGCCGTTCCGACTGGATCGACCCGCGCGAGGGCTCCGGGTTGACCGTGCTGGCGAGTGAGTCGAGCCTGCCGGCGACGCTCGACGCGCGGCTGCGTACCGGCCGTTACCTCGACGCCGGCACCGAACGCCTGCCGACGGTGGTGCTCGGCTCGGTGGCCGCGACCCGGCTGGGCATCGTCGGCCTGGGGCCGGCGGACTCACCGACGCAGGTACGCATCGACGACGAGTGGTTCACCGTGGTCGGCATCCTGGAGCCGCTGCCGTTGGCCCCGGAGATCGACCGGTCGGCGCTGGTCGGCTGGCCGGCGGCCGAGGAGAAGCTGGGCTTCGGCGGGCATCCGACGGTGATCTACCTGCGGGCGCACGAGCCGGCGATCGAGGCGGTCCGGGCGGTGCTGCCGGCGACGATCGATCCGCAGCGACCCAGCACGGTGCGGGTGACCCGGCCGTCGGACGCGCTGACCGCCAAACGCGTGACCGAGAGCAGTTTCGCGTCGCTGTTCCTGGCCCTGGCCGGGGTGGCGCTGCTGGTCGGCGGGATCGGGGTGGCGAACACGATGGTGATCTCGGTGCTGGAACGCCGGTCGGAGATCGGGCTGCGCCGGGCGCTGGGCGCGAGCCGGGGCCAGATCCGGGCGCAGTTCCTCACCGAGTCGGTGGCGTTGTCGCTGCTCGGCGGCCTCGCCGGTACGGCGCTCGGCCTGGCCGCCACCGCCGGCTACGCGATCGCCAACGGCTGGCCGGTGGTGGTGCCGCCGGGGGCGACCCTCGCCGGGCTGGGTGGGGCGTTGCTGGTCGGTGTCGTCGCTGGCGGCTATCCGGCGTTGCAGGCCGCCCGGCTGCCGCCGACCCGGGCACTGGCCACCGCCTGACCGGCCCGGCGGCGTACCGGCGCGCGGACGGAATCGCCGTCGTTCCACTGGCGCTGCTCGGTCCGTGACCGGTGGTCCAACGCCCGCGGCTGACCCGACGTGGTTGTCCGGTTCGGTAGGGTGCGGGGGGAGGTGCCCGATGGCCGAGCCGGCGAGCAACACCCAGCACCCAGCGGACGCAGCGGACCCTTCGGCGCACCCCGCCGACGGTCCGACGAACCCCGACGAGACGCAGCCCGGCGGGCGACGCCCCTGGTGGCGGTCCCGCCCGCGCTGGCAGCTGATCACCGCCGGGGTGCTGGCCGGGGCGGTCGTCCTCGCCGCCGCGACGGTCGTCGCCTGGCGGGTGCTGGCCCCGGCCGAGGTGGTCACCCCGGCCGGCTACCAGCCGTCCCCGCCGACCGCCGAGCCGGGCCCGGTGGCCGAACTGTCCGCCGCGCCGCTGCTGGTCGACGGACGGTTCCGGGTGTACGCCACCACCCGTCAGGTGCGCGCCGACGGCCCGATCGACATGCGTACCCAGGTGACCCCGGCCTGGTCGTTCCGGCGCTGGCCGGAGCAGCTGACCGGCGTCGTCGTCACCGGCACCACCGTGGTCAGCCGCTGGACGGACGGCGAACTCGTGGCGATCGACGCGGGCAGCGGCAAGGTGGCCTGGCGGTCCGCCGGCCCGCAGCCAGCCGACACCGGGTACGCCGGTCGGCGTACCGGGGCGCAGACCGTCTACGCGCCGTCCGGTCTGCACACCGCGGTCAGCGGCACCGACGGGCGGGCGGTGGTGGTGGCGCACGGCGAGTCGCAGCTGACCGGGTTCGACACCGCGACCGGTCGGGAACTGTGGCGGACCATGCTGCCCGGCCAGGGCGACGCCTGCCGCGACGCCGGCTTCAGCACCACCGGCGGCCGGTTCGCCCTGGTCAACAGCTGCGCAGCCCCGCCGACGGTGGAGTTCTACGACGTCGCCACCGGGCAGCTGACCGCGACCTGGCAGCCGGAGGGTGCCGGTCCGGGGCTGGCCGTGGAGCCGATCGGCTGTGCGGCCGCCCGTTCGACCTGCGGTGCGCTGCGTACCACCGGGGCTGGACAGTCGCGGGGCTGGCTGGTCGACGGCCCGGAGCCGGTGCCGGCGCCGCCGCTCGACCCGGTCGACGCGATGCTGGTCGACGGGATGGCTATCCGGTTGGACACCACCGGGGACACTCCGGCGGTGGTGGCCGAGGCGGTACGGACCGGTGAGCAGGTGTGGCGGCGGCCGATTCCGTCGGCAGCGGCGCCCGGTCCGGGCGGCACCGGTGACCGGTTGCTCGCGGTGCAGCCGGGTCGGGCGCACCTGCTGACCGCCACCCGGGAGTTGATCACCCTGGACGCGGCGACCGGTGCCGAGTTGTCGAGTTTCGTGCTGATCCTGCTGAGCGAGCTGTCGACCGACTGGGCCCCCGGCTACGTCTCCGCGCAGGACGGCTTCGTGGCGGTCGAGCGGCTGCGCCTACCCGTCGACCCGGACGCCGACGACGGCCGCTACTACCGGCTGCAGGAGACGGTGATCGTCGCCCGTACCTGACCCGGCCGGTCCGGGCGGGGTCAGCCCGGACCGTGCAGCGGTCAGCTCAGCCGGTCCGGTCCCGCCGCCGGTAGGCGACGACGCCGAGCGCTCCGACGGCGAGCAGCGCGACCAGCCCGCTGAGGCCGAGCATGGTCCCGGGGCCGACCGCAGCGGAGGACTCCACCAGCGCCGGGCCGAAGACGACCGTTGCGGTGCTCTCCCGATCGACCTTTCCGCTGGTCAGGGTCAGCTTCGCGGTCCACCGGCCGTCCGGGACGACCGCGTCGAGCGGCAGCTCGACGACCCGGTCGTCGCCGACGGCCAGGGTGGTGATCTCCACCGGGAACGGGCCGGCGGACAGGCCACCCGGTCCGTCGGTCAACGTCAGCTCGCCGCGCAGGTCGAGGGCACGTTGTCCGGTGTTGCGCAGCCGTGCGCTGACCACCGGTTGGCCGTCCTTGGTCCGTTTCGCGCCGAGGTCGTCGAGCTCGAAGTTCGACGGTGGTTCGCCGCCGGCGCCGATGGACAGGTAGACCCGGATGCCGGACCGGGCGACGTTGTGGACGTTGGCGTGCGGCTCGTGCCGGTCGCCGGCCTCGGCCCAGATCACCCCGTAGTGCTCGCCGCTGGTGGCGTCGTCGGGGACGGTGATCCGGGCCAGCACCCGGGTGCGGCTCTCCGCGTCGAGGCGTACCTCGGTCTCGTCGAGCGTGATCCACTCGGTCAGTTCGTTGTCCGCCCGGCCGTCGCCGAACAGGAAGCCTTCCTTGTCGACGAACGCCGCTCCCGGGTACAACGCGACGTCGCGGGCGCTCGGCGAGTAGTTGGTCACCTCGATGCGTCGCTCGATGGTGTCGCCGGGGTTGAGATGGTCGACGATGTAGATGTGCGCCCGGTAGTCGTCGCGGCGTTCCAACGGCGCGTCGACCAGCCGGACCCCGACGCTGGTCGGATCGGCGTCGTGGTGCGGCTTGGCATGTGCGGCCGCCCCGGTGCCGACCAGCAGCGGCACCAGGGCGAGCGCGGCGAGACGGTTACGCAACGGAGTGGGTCACCGTGCCCTGATAGAGGCCGGCGACCGAGTCGCCCGGGATGGCGATTGCCAGGGTCGGGTTCCAGACGGCGGTGTTGACGCCAGCACCGGAGGTCTTGGAGAAGGCGGTCCTCGGCAGGTTCAGCGACACGGCGTCGGCGGCGGTGGGCTGGCCCGGCACGAAGGTGCCGTCGCCGGTGGTGGAGACCGCCGGGCCGGACCAGTAGTCCACCACGTTCGGCTGGATGACCTCGTCAGGTGTGCCGGCGCCGGTGGTGAACGCGGTGGAGACCACCGACGCGGTCCAGGTGGCGGTGAGCGCCGCCCGCTGATCGCTGACGGTGACGTTGCCGAGGCTTCCGCTCAGGGTCTGGCTGGGGAACGCCGAGCCGAGGTTGACCGCCGCCGGCACCTGGATGATCAGGTCCGACGTGGAGACGGTGAAGGTGACGATGGTGTCACCAGAAGGCTGGGCGGCTGCCGGTGTCGCCACGGCAGCCACGGTCACCGCGGCGGCGACCATCAGAAACATCTTCCGCATGTGACCCAATGTAGTCATGAATCCCGCCAATAGCCGGCAGAACCAGCGATTCGGGCAATCAGGCGACAGAGTGGGTGATCCGACCGGTGTAGGTGCCGCCGGTCACCCCGGTCGGCACCATGATCGACAGGGTGGGGTTCCAGGTGACCCGGTTGTTGCCGCTACCCGAGGTCTTGCTGAACGCGACCCGCGGCGCGCTCAGCACCACCGCCTGCGCGGCGGTCGGCTGACCGGGCACGAGCGTCCCGCCCCCAGTGGAACTGGTCGCCGAACCGGACCAGTAGGAGACCCGACTGTTCGCAATGGTCTGGCTCGGCCCGGCCGCCCCGGTGGTGTACGCGGTGGAGGTGACGGTGACCACCCAGGCGTTGGGGTTGAGTGAGCCCCGGAAGTCGCTGACCGACACCGGGCCGAGCGTCCCGCCGATGGTCGATCCGACCGGCGCGGCACCGTAGCTGCGGGTGCCGGGCACGGTGATGGCCAGACCGGTCTGCCGCAGCATCCCGAGGGCCACTGGCGCGGCGAGCGGCCGGGTGACGGGGTGCGCGGCGGAAACCGCGTCGGCCGGCCGGTGGGTCGGGCCGGCCGCGACCAGCGTCGCGCCGAGCAATATCGCGGTTATACGCACGTAAGTCACTATACGAGCATGATGACCGTTTTGCGGCTGGAGTCGGCTGGTGTGACGGCCCGACCCCTGGTCAGAGCGCCGCCTCGGCGGCCGCCAGGAACGCGTCGTTCTCGGCCGGCGTACCGATGGTGACCCGGACCCCGTCGCCGGCGAACGGGCGCACGATCACCCCGCGTGACTCGCAGGCCGCGCCGAACGGCACCGCCCGCTCACCCAGCGGCAGCCAGACGAAGTTGGCCTGACTGTCCGGCACGTCCGGCACCAACTTGCGCACCGCGTCGGTGACCCTGATCCGCTCGGCGATCACCAGATCACACCGGCGGCGTACCTCGTCGGCCTGGTCGAGCGCGGCCAGCGCCGCCGCCTGCGCCAGGGCGTTGGTGCCGAACGGGGTGGCCACCTTGCGTACCGCCGACGCCACCTCGGGATGCGCGACCAGGTAGCCGACCCGCAGCCCGGCCAGCCCCCACGCCTTGGACAACGTGCGCAGCACCACCACGTTCGGCCGGTCACCGTAGGCGGCCAGGCCGTCGGGCACCTCGGCGTCGGTGACGAACTCCTTGTACGCCTCGTCCAGCACCACCAGCACGTCGTCCGGTACCGCGTCGAGGAACCGGTCTAGCTCGGCCCGGCGAACGCTGGTGCCGGTCGGGTTGTTCGGGTTGCAGACCAGCACCAGTCGGGTCTGCCCGGTCACCGCCGCCGCCATCGCCGGCAGGTCGTGGCCGTGGGTCGCGGTGTTCGGCACCCGCCGGCTGCTCGCCGCCGTGGTCGCCGCGATGATCGGGTACGCCTCGAACGACCGCCACGAGTAGACGACCTCGTCACCGGGCAGGCAGGTGGCGCGCACCAGATGCTCGCAGAGCGCCACCGACCCGCAGCCGGTGACGATCCGCTCCGCCGCCACCCCGAGCCGTTCGGCGAGCGCGGCCCGCAACGCCAGCACCCCCATGTCCGGGTAGCGGTGCGTCGTCGCCGCCGCCTGCGCCACCGCCTCGACGACGCCGGGCAGCGGCCCGTACGGCACCTCGTTGCTGGCCAGCTTGATCGCCTCCGGCAGGCCGAGCTCCCGGGCCAGGTCCACCGGGCTGCGCCCCGGCACGTAGCTGGGCAGCGCGTCGAGGTCGGCGCGGGTCAGACCGAGCGAGGGGGGCATCGGGGGGCCTCCTGTCATGCGGAGCTTCCGGGGGTGTCGCGGTCCGCGCCCGGACCGCCGGTCCGACTGCCACCGCCGGGGCCGGCGACGCTCGCCGGTACGCCGGGCGGCAGCTGCACCACGACGGTCTGCGCCGACTTGTCGTGCAGCGCCTGCCGCAGCGGGCGGTCGAACAGCAGGTAGACGCAGTCGATCAGCTGCAGGATGAAGCCGACGCAGCAGATCCACAACAGGGTGGGCAGGCCGAGGGTGTTCCACCGGCGGAACGACCGGGCGAAACCGAGCTGCCCGCCCGGCTCGACCGGCACCACCTTGAGCCGGGCCAGCCGCTTGCCGAGGGTCTGGCCGGTGTTTGCGACCGCCGGCACCTCGTACGCCCACCAGATCGCCGCCGCCAGCAGGATGATCACCATCTGCAGTCCGGAGGCCCGCTCGGTGACCTGCGGCAGCCCTTCGGTCGACCGGTCGTCGGCCAACGACCGCCGCCAGATCTCGCTGAACGTCGGCCAGACCTCCACCACGTACTGCCAGACGAACCAGCCGTTGATGAAGATGTTGAGCAGCAGCACCGCGCCGATGTCGATCAGCCGGGCGGCCAGCCGCGCGCCGAGCGGCGCCAACGCCATCCCCTGCGGCCGGGGTTCCGGCGGCGGCAACCGGTAGCCCGCCCAACCGGGCGGCGGCGCTGCCGGGTATCCCGGCGGCGGCGGTGGGTAGCCCTGTGCCGGGTAGCCCGGCGGTTCCGCCTGCGGCATGGCCGACGTCGTGGCTGGAGGCCCGGCGGGTGCCGGCGGTTCCTCGGCCGGCGGCGGCCCGTCCGGCGGGGTGGCGTCGGCCGGCAACGGCGCACCGATCCACCCGCCGCCGTCCCAGTAACGCTGGGTGGTCGGATCTGCGGGATCCTTGTACCAGCCGGGCGAGATCGACGTCACCGGGCGGACCCCGCGGTGCGGCCGGCCGGCCGGGGCGGACTGTGCATGCTCACCCTGGCACCTTAACGACCGGCCCGGTCGGCACCGCAGCCTGTCGACGGTTCACCGGCCGCCCACCCGGGTTCGAAGGCCGCCGACCCAGGTTCAGAGGTTGCCCCGGCTCTCCTGCTCCCGTTCGATCGCCTCGAACAGCGCCTTGAAGTTGCCCTTGCCGAAGCCGAGTGACCCGTGCCGCTCGATGAGCTCGAAGAAGACCGTCGGCCGGTCCTGCACCGGCTTGGTGAAGATCTGCAGCAGGTAGCCGTCCTCGTCCCGGTCGACCAGGATCCGGCGCGCCTTCAACTGCTCGATCGGGGCGCGGACCTCACCGATGCGGGCCCGCAGCGCCGGGTCGTCGTAGTACGAGTCCGGGGTGTCCAGGAACTCCACCCCGGCGGCCCGCATCGCGTCCACCGACGCCAGGATGTCGTTGGTGGCCAGCGCGATGTGCTGCACTCCCGGCCCGCCGTAGAACTCCAGGTACTCGTCGATCTGCGAGCGACGGCGGGCCACCGCCGGCTCGTTGAGCGGGAACTTGACCTTGCGGCTGCCGTTGGCGACGACTTTGCTCATCAACGCCGAGTAGTCGGTGGCGATGTCGTCACCGATGAACTCGGCCATGTTGGTGAAGCCCATCACTCGCTGGTAGAACGCCACCCACTCGTCCATCCGACCCAGTTCGACGTTGCCGACCACGTGGTCGACCGCCTGGAAGTAGCGCTTGGGCTGCAGGCCGGCGTCGACCAACGGCGTACGGTCGACGATCGGTGGCCGGGCCACGAAGCCGGGCAGGAACGGGCCGTCGTAGCCGGACCGGTCGACCAGGGTGTGCCGGGTGTCGCCGTACGCGGCGATGCTGGCCACCCGTACGGTGCCGGCGCTGTCGGTGAGGTCGGCCGGGGCGGCCAGCCCGGTGGCGCCCTGCGCCAGGGCGTGCGCGTACGCGGCGTCGACGTCCGGTACGGCGAGCGCGATGTCGGCCACCCCGTCGCTGTGCCGGGCGACGTGCGCGGCGGCTGAGGCGTCGGCGTGCACCGCCCCACGCAGCACGAACCGGGCGGCGCCGCTGGTCAGCACGTACTCGGCGTGGTCGCGGAAACCCTGCTCCGGGCCCCGGTAGGCGACGCAGGTCATGCCGAACGCGGTGGAGTAGAAGTGCGCCGCCTGCTTGGCGTTGCCGACCAGGAAAGTCAGGTGGTCGACGCCCTGAACCGGGAACGGGTCACGGACCTCGGCGGCAGTGCCGCCGGCCTCGGTGACGTCGACGTCGCGGGATTCGGTCAGATAGGCCATGATCGTCCTCCCCCTCGGAGCCGGCCGATCGGGTCGCCATCGGATGGCCGAGGCCGGTAACGGCAGGATGGGCGATTCATCCCGACTGGGCAACTGCCTCGTCGACGGCTGGGCAGGCTGACCACTCGGTAGGGTCGAGGTCCATGGACACTGAACAGAATGTCCAGCTCGATCAGCTGGACGCTGAGCTGATCGCACTACTGACCACCGAGCCGCGGATCGGGGTGCTGGAATGCTCCCGGCGGCTGCGGGTGGCCCGTGGCACCGTGCAGGCCAGGCTCGACAAGCTGATCGCCCGGGGGGTGATCAACGGCTTCGCCCCGCAGGTGTCACCGGCCGCGATCGGTTTCGTGGTGACGTCGTTCGTCACCCTGGAGATCGGCCAGCGGCACGGGCACGAGCCGGTCGCCGCGCATCTGCATGCCATCCCGGAGGTGCTGGAGGCGCACACCATCAGCGGCTCCGGTGATCTGATGTGCCGGATCGTCGCCCGGTCCAACGCCGACCTGCAGCGGGTGCTGGACCAGATCCTGGCGTACGACGGGATTCGTCGGGCGTCCACGATCATCGCCCTGGCCGAGCAGATCCCGTACCGCGTCCTGCCGTTGGTGCAGGCGGCGGCCGACGTCACGGCTCGGCGCTGAGCGCATCGCCGAGCGCGGTCCGCTCGTAGCGGACCTCGCGGCCGGTGCGGGTCCGGCGCACCAGACCGGCGTCGCGCAGCACCGCGAGCTGCCCGCCGACGGTGCCCACCGCCACGCCGAGCTGGGCGGCCAGCTGGCTGGTGGTGGCCGGTACGGCGAGCGCCCGCAGCACGGCCGCCCGCCCCGACCCGATCAGCCGGTCCAGCCCGTCGGCGACCCGGTCGGCGTCCGGCGGGCCGAACAGGCCGGCGACGCCGCGCGCCCGGTAGCCGATCGCGTACGGCCACGGTGGATCAAGGTGCAGGCTCAGCACGCCGAACACGGTCGGGACGAGCAGCAGGCCGCGCCCGCCGAGCCGGTGCCGCTCGGCGGCGAAGCCGGTGACGGTGATGGCGCCCGGATCCGGATCCCAGCGCAGCCGGGCGTCCAGGTCGGCCAGTGCGGAACTCCAGCCGTAGGTGGTCAGCCGGCCGGCCCGGTAGACCACGTCGCGTTCCAGGATGGCCCGCAACCGGGGCCAGTCCGGGGCGATCAGCGCCCGCCACGCGGCGTCGATCGTCTCGGCGAGCCGGTCGACGACGTCGTCGGCGGCCAGCAGCCGCCCGGCCGGCCCGGTCGGCGGTGGCCGGCCGGCCAGACTGCGGGCGATCTCGTCCCGGGCCCGGTCGAGCGGGGTACGGCGGACCACGGCGAGCTGGTCGGCGAAGGTCAGCCCGATCCTGTCCGGCGGCGGCTGGATGAAGTCGGCGTTGTAGCCGTTGCGGTGGTACAGCGCCCGGATCGCGGCGATGCCCGGATGGGCGCGGCGCAACACCGCGTACTGGTCGCGGTGCCGGTGCACCCAGGGCAGCAGCGGTCCGGCGGTCTGGACCCCGGCCAACAAGCGCAGCGCGGTCATCGTCTCGCCCAGCGGGGAGATCGCGAACCGGCTGGTCGCGACGTCTCCCGGACTCACCTCGATCCGCATCCGGCCCTGTCCACCTCCCGCGACCTTTCGCCCTGCGCCGAAAGGTTACCGCTGGCCGGCTGGCCGGCGGCATGCTTCGCCGGTGACCATCACCAGTGCAGCGCCGACCGACCAGGCCACCTTCCGGGATTTGTTCGCGGTCGGCGAGTTCCGGGCGCTCTTCGCCAGCTACGGCATCTTCATGATCGGCGAGACGGTGAAGATGCTCGCCCTGTCCGTGCTGGTCTACCAGCGGACGAACTCGCCGCTGCTGGCCGCGCTGGCCTACGTCGCCGGCTTTCTGCCCAGCGTGGTCGGCGGGATGTTCCTGCTGGCGTACGCCGACCGCTGGCGGCCCCGGACGGTGATGGTCGGCTACGACCTGATCCGGGTGGTCACGGTGGTGGTGCTGGCGATCGGGGTGCTGCCGCCGGTCGGCGCGCTGGCGCTGGTGTTCACCGTCGGGCTGGTGTCGCCGGTGGCGGCGGCGGCCCGTACCGCGCTGCTGCCGGATCTGCTGGCCGGCGACCGGTACGTGCTGGGGCGGGCGCTGTTCACCATCACCGCCGGGGCCACCCAGGTCCTCGGGTTCGCCGTCGGCGGCGCGCTGATCGGTCTGCTCGGGCCGTACGGTGCGTTGTGGATCACCGCGGTGACCTGCCTGACCTCGGCGGTGCTGATCCGGTTCGGGTTGTCCGACCGGCCGGCCCGGGTGGTAGGGGCCGCCGTGACCGGAGGCGCGGTACGCGAGACCTGGCGGGTGAACCGGCGGCTGCTCGCCGACCCGCCGGTACGCGGTCTGCTGCTGGCCACCTGGCTGCCCGGCGCGCTGCTGGTCGGCGCGGAGGGCGTGGTGGTGCCGTACGCCGGTGGCGAGGGTGCCGCCGGGGTGCTGTTCATGGCCGGGGCCGGTGGGATGCTGCTCGGTGACCTGGTGGTCGGGCGGTGGGTGGCGCCGGCCCGGCGGGAGTCGTTGACGCCGTGGCTGGCGTTGCTGCTCGGGGTGCCGATGCTGGCCTTCGTGGCCGATCTCGGGCTGCTGGTGGCGGCGGTGCTGTTCGGGGCGGCGACGTTCGGGTTCTCGTACCATCTGGGGTTGGCCCGGCGGTTCCTGGACGCGGTGCCGGCAGACCGGCGCGGCCAGGCGTTCGGGTTGTCCCACATGGGGATGATGACCGGGCAGGGGCTGGCCGCCGGGGCGGCCGGGCTGGTCGCCGAGTGGGTCGCGCCGGGGCTGGTGATGGCCGGGTTCGGGGCGCTGTCGCTGGCCGCCACGCTGCTGCTGTGGCGACAACTCCGGGTACCACCCATGAATGTCCCCCGACACGCCTAAAAGCCGCATTTCGGTCGGCCGACTGTTCTGTTGGTCAGGCCCGGCTACGGTGGCCCGATGGCGAAGGGGAGCGCGCCGTGCGTGAAGTGCTACCTGGCCTTCGCGCTCGTCGTGGTCATCGTGCTCGCCGCCACCGGCGTCTGGAACCCGTTCCCCGGCCTGTGGGACTGGGTCAACCGCAGCCAGCCACTGGCCGACCCGGACGTCACCTGGCAACAGCGGGTCGGCGGTACACCGCGCGGTGTCACCATCACCGAGCGCGCCGTCATCGTCGAGCACCGGCTCAAGGTCGAAGGGCGCAGCATCACCTCCGGCAACCAGGTCTGGGAGCGCAAGGCCGACTGGGCGGCGGTCGCCGGTGACGGATCGGATCAGGTGGTCGCCACCGGCGAGCTGCTCACCGACGGCTACCAGGTGCTCAACCCGGCGACCGGTGCCGTGCTGCGCGCCGACGACGCCGCCATCGCCGTCTGGACCTACCGCGACGCGCTGCTCGACGTACGCTGCGCCGGCCCACGCGACTGCACGCTGACCGCCTGGGACCCGCGCGGCAAAACACCACGGTGGACCGCCCAGCTGCCCGGGATGGGCTTCGTGCTGTTCGCCGACAACCCGAAACTGGTCACCAGCCGACCGTTGACCGCCGACGACGTCGCCGACGACGCCGGCGGCCCGCAGACCATGCCGACCGTGCTCGGCTTCCCGATCGACGGCAAGATCCACGTCGTCGAGACCCGCACCGGGCAGGTCCTGCAGGAGCTGGAAGAGGACCGGCACGAACGAATCGTGGTCTTCGCCGGCCGGGTGTTCAGCCTGGTCGCCACCCCACGCGACGGTGCCTGCTACTACACGGCGAAGGGCGTCGACCCGGTGACCGACCTGCCCGTGTGGCAGCGGACCGGGATCAACCTGCGTACCGCCGACCGGATCGGCTGCGCCCAGCGGGACAACCCGACCGGCGGCGCCAACGTCCTCGCCGGCATCGCCCCCGACATGCGGGAAACCGTCATCGACGCCTACGACGGGCGGGTGCTGTGGACCGGCGCCGCCGGGCAGGAGCTGCGCGCCGTCGACGACCGGTACGCCCTGGCCCGCTCCGCCGACGGCGAGACCCTCCAGGCGTACGTGCTGCCCACCCCGACACCCCGGTGGACCCGCCCGATGCACCCGGACGCCCAGCTGGCCCTCACCCGGCACGCGGCCCTGGTCGTCGACCGCAAACCGGACCGGGTCGTCGCCCTCGACCCGGCCACCGGCACCGAGCTGGTCAACCTGCGTACCTCGGCGGAGGTGCTGGCCGTCGGACCGCGCGGCATGGTCATCGGCGACGGCCGGGAGATCGGCTACGTCCGGTTCGCCGGTGCCGCCGCGACCCCGCCGACCGGCGGCCCGGACGACCCCGCCGATCCTGGCGGCCCAGACCCCGGCCCCACCTGCGGCGGCCCCAAGCAGGAGGACTGCCCGGCGAAGGGCTGACCCACCCGGGGGTTGGGAGCTCGGGCCACCTCTGGCCTAGGCTTGCCGGTCATGAGCAGTGCCGCCCCGTTCTCCCACACCCCGCTGCTACCGACCGGCGACGACCTGACGGAATACCGCCTGATCAGCGACGAAGGCGTCGACGTCGTGCACGGGCCGGGCGGGCGACGGTTCCTCACCATCGAGCCGGCGGTGCTGACCGCGCTGACCGCCGAGGCGATGCATGACATCGCTCACTATCTGCGCCCGGCGCACCTGGCTCAGCTGCGGGCGATCCTCGACGACCCGGCCGCATCACCCAACGACCGGTTCGTCGCCCTCGACCTGCTGCGCAACGCCAACATCGCGGCCGGCGGGGTGCTGCCGATGTGCCAGGACACCGGCACCGCGATCGTGATGGGCAAACGCGGCCGGCACGTGCTCACCGACGGCACCGATGAGCAGGCCATCGCCCGGGGCGTGTACGAGGCGTACACCAAACTGAACCTGCGCTACTCGCAGCTCGCGCCGATCACCATGTGGGAGGAGCGCAACACCGGGACCAACCTGCCGGCCCAGATCGAGCTGTACGCCGAGGACCCGGGCGGTCAGCCCGACGCGTACAAGTTCCTGTTCATGGCCAAGGGCGGCGGCTCGGCCAACAAGTCGTACCTCTACCAGGAGACCAAGGCGCTGCTGAACCCGACCAGGATGATGCAGTTCCTGGAGGAGAAGCTGCGGCTGATCGGCACGTCGGCCTGCCCGCCGTACCACCTGGCGATCGTCGTCGGCGGCACATCGGCTGAGTTCGCGCTCAAGACCGCCAAGTACGCCAGCGCCAAGTACCTGGACAACCTGCCGACCAGCGGCAGCATCGGCGCGCACGGCTTCCGCGACGTCGAGCTGGAGGCACAGGTGCTCGAACTGACCCGTCAGTTCGGCATCGGCGCGCAGTTCGGCGGGCGCTACTTCTGCCACGACGTACGGGTGGTGCGGCTGCCCCGGCACGGCGCATCCTGCCCGGTGGCGATCGCCGTCTCCTGCTCGGCCGACCGGCAGGCCGTCGCCAAGATCACCCCGAGTGGGGTGTGGCTGGAGAAGCTGGAGACCGACCCGGCCCGCTTCCTGCCCGACGTCACCGACGAGACCCTCGCCGCCGATCAGTCCGTCGACGCCGACGTGGTCCGGGTCGACCTGAACCGGCCGATGGCCGAGATCCGCGCCGAGCTGTCGAAGTATCCGGTGAAGACCCGGCTGTCGCTGACCGGCCCGCTGGTCGTCGCCCGCGACATCGCCCACGCCAAGATCGCCGAACGGCTGGATGCCGGTGAGCCGATGCCGCAGTACCTGCGCGACCACGCCGTCTACTACGCCGGCCCGGCGAAGACCCCCGAGGGATATGCGTCCGGTTCGTTCGGCCCGACCACGGCCGGGCGGATGGACGCGTACGTGGAGAAGTTCCAGGCTGCCGGCGGCTCGCACGTCATGCTGGCGAAGGGCAACCGGTCCGCGCAGGTCACCCGCTCCTGCGGTACGCACGGCGGCTTCTACCTCGGCTCGATCGGCGGCCCGGCGGCCCGGCTGGCGCAGGACTGCATCCGGCACGTCGAGGTCCTCGAATACCCGGAGCTGGGCATGGAAGCCATCTGGAAGATCGAGGTGGAGGACTTCCCGGCGTTCATCGTCGTCGACGACAAGGGCAACGACTTCTACGCCGAGGTCACCAAGCCTGTCCTCACCGTCGGCCGCCGCTGACCACAGGGCCCGGACAACGACGGAACCTCATCGATCCTCGGACCTGCCAATGACGGCGCGCTCGGGATGGTAGACGCAGCGTCACCGGCTCGGGTCGGAGTGCCCGGTTGAGCTTGATGCCGCACGTGCATCTTGATGCACCTGTGGCATCAAGCCTGCGGAGGCGTCTTGGGTTCCCCGCCCCAACCCGAGAAACACCAACCCGGAGCAAATCCGAAGCACTCAGCTGCGGTCGAGAGCTTCGCCCGTGCCGGGGTGTTCGGGTCAGCCCCGTCGGTCGAAGGTACGAAGCTCGTAGATGGCGCGGGAACCCTGGCCGTTGTCGCGGTCGGACAACGTCAGGTGCTCGGTCCGACCACCAGTACGCCGCTCGTTTGGATCTCAGACATCGGACCTCCCTGGTTGGGGCGGGTCGGTACCGGGAGTGCCGATCCGGACCAACCGTCTCCGGACGCCAACTATCACAACCCCAGTTTGGCCAAATGTCAAGTGTTCGAGTTGGCCTACTATGCGGATAAGTGAGTTGGCCTAGTGTCTGACCTGCTGAAATGGCCAAGTGGCGGACTTGGAGGCGGCGGTACGAAAGTTGCGCACGGCGCAAGCTGCGGTGCCTCGCGCCGAAGAACGGGCCGCCCGCCTCGTGGCCGAGGCCCGGGTGAAGGTGGACCGGGCACGTGCCGACCTGGCCGCAGCGATCAGGGCCGCCGACCGGGACGGCGTGCGCCAGGTGGACATCGTGGCGGCCACCGGCTACAGCCGGGAGCGGGTCCGGCAGATCATCCGCGACGGCGAAACCTGACGTCTCGACGCAAGACGTCAGCTCCGCCGGGCGTCGAGCCGAGCGGAGCTGACATCAGACGTCGGTGGCCGAATGTTGGACAGCGATCGTGTGCGGGTGGGACCGGTCGGTCCCACCCGCCGCGCAAAGCGATCGGGTCAGCCCAGGTACTTCTCCCACGGGCCGGTGATGGCCAGGGTGAGGCCGGGGTCCTGCATGTTGACGAAGAGGACCTTGCCGTCGTCGGTGAAGGTCGGCCCGCAGAACTCCGAGTCGTTGAGCTGGTTGCGGGCGATCGCGTAGGTCGGGCCGCCCGGGACCGAGCTGAGCACGTGGGACGTGCCCGAGCCGTCCTCGGCCAGCACCAGGCTGCCCCACGGGGTGACAGTCACGTTGTCCGGCCCGTCGAAGGTCAGATCGCTGTACTTCGGCGGCGTACCCTCCTCCGACGAGGTCTGGTGCGGGAAGTACGTGACCAGCTGGATGGTCTCGGCCCGGTAGTCGTAGAACCAGACCATGCCGTCGTGCGGGGCGGCGTCCGCCGGCAGGTCACCGTCCTCCCAGGCGTACGAGTTGACCACGTACACGCCCTGGTCGGTGCCCCACACGCCCTCGAACTTGCGGCCCCGGGTGACCTGACCGTCGGCGAACTGCTCCCGCAGGGGAGCGGTCCGCGCGTCGCGTTCCGGCACCTCGATCCACCGTACGGGAAACGGGCGGCCCAGTTGCGCGGAGGTCAGGTAGGCGACGTCCGGCAGCACCGAGCCGTCGTCCATGATGATCTGCATCGCGGCGAGCACACCGGCGTCCGGGGCGAGCCGGGTCAGCACGCCGGGGCCGAGCTTGACGCGGCGCGGCGCGGTCCACCGGTAGAACAGACCGTTCGGCCCGTCGGCGTCCTCGGACAGGTAGATCTTCGTACGATCCTTGTCGATCGCCAGCGCCTCGTGGGCGTACCGACCGAGGCATTTGATCGGCGTCGGGTCGGCACGGCCGTCGGCCCAGACCTCGAAGACGTAGCCGTGGTCCTTCTGGTAGACGCCGGTGCGGCCGTCCTCATCCCACTCGTCGCCGGCCCGGTCCTCGGTCTCCTCACAGGTCAGCCAGGTACCCCATGGGGTCGGCCCGCCCGCGCAGTTGTCGACGGTGCCGGAGATGGCGACGAACTCGCCGAGGTTGCGGCCCGCCCGGTCGGTCCTGATCACCGTGCAGCCGCCGGCGTCGACCGCGCCCGGGTCGTAGACGGTGCCCGGGACGTGCGGTACGCCGAACTCGGCCCCTGGGCCGAGCTCGTGGTTCTGGATCAAGGTGTACCGGCCGCGTCCGGCGTCGAAGACGGCCATGCCGTCGTGCTCGGCCGGGGTCAGGCCCTGGCCCCGGTCGAGGCGGGTGACGCCGGTCCGGGTGACCACGGTGTACCGGAACCCCTCCGGCAGGGCGAGGATGCCGGCGGGGTCGTTCACCAGCGGCGGGAACGGTACGTGGCCGCCGCCTCTCGGCGGGTGGCTCCGGCCGGGGTGGGCCTGGGCCAGCGACGGAAGGCCACCGGCGACGGCGAGACCGACGCCGGCCGCGCTGGCGGCACCACCGGCGAGGAAGGTACGACGAGAGGAAGGCACGTCGATCGGGCTCCTGTTCAGCTCGAGGGTGTTGACGTGACGCAACTCCTGCGCACCGACGGCCATCCGTCGGAACGGTTGCGATCCGGCGACATCGATGTGAAGAATCGGGACGTCCGGCGGCGACCGCCCGATGCCGGCTAGGCTGGGGGCGGTTCCGGTCAGATGACCTCGACCGGCTCCTCGGTCACCACGCCGTCGCTGATCCGGAACGAGCGGAACTCGACGGCGTCCGGGTCGCGGGTCGACACGATGACGTAGTGGGTGTCGGCCAGGGCGAACGCGATGCTCATCCGGGACGGGTACGCCTCGGTGGCGGTGTGTGAGTAGTAGATCGCCACGGCGTCCTCGTTGTTGTTCTCCATCTCGCGCCAGACGGCCAGTTGCTGTGCGCCGTCGAATTCGTAGAAGGTCTCGGACGCCGAGGCGTTCCACATCGGGATGAACCGCTCCGCTCGGGCCGACCCTCGCGGGCCGGCGACCAACCCGCATGCGGTCATCGGATGCACGGCGAGGCAGTGCGCCACGATGCCGTCGAGGACGACCCGGCGAATCCGCAGCCCGCCCGTGCCCGGCAGGTGCGGTTCGGTGTGCCGCTGCCGGGCCTGCGTCGTCGCGGCCCGGCCCCGCCATCCGTTGCGGGTGAGAGCCAGCCGGTCGATCGTGCCGGTGCCGCGCTGACCCGGGACCGGCAGACCTCTGGCGAGCATGACGGCGTACAGCTGCCGGTAGATCTCGCTGAACGTCAGCAGGTCCGGGCCGTCGGGCACCCCGCCGACGAGCAGCCGGAGCAGCTCGCCGGTGAACGCCGTGTATCTGGCACCGGCCGGGGCGAGAGCCGGGGCGTTGCGTTCGGTGGCGGTGAGGATGTAGGTGCCTTCGATGCCGACCTGGCCGAGGACCGCGGCTGTCGGGTCACTCGCCATGTCCTGCACGGCGAGCCCGGAGAAGCAGGTGTCCAGCACGACGATCCGGTTGCGGGCCGGGCTCTCCCGGACCAGCTGGCGGACCACGTCGTAGGCGATGGCGCTGACCGGTAGCTCGTCCGGATGTGTCTCGGCCAGGCTCAGGTACAGCTCGTTGCGGTCGCCGGTGAAGCCGTGGCCGGCGAAGTAGACCAGCAGCGTGTCCTCGGCGGCGGAGGCGTACTGCTTCAACTGGCGGAACACCGTCCGCGCGTCGCGCGGATTGCGGATGACGACGCAGCGGTCCGGGGGCAGCGCCGTCCGGGCGGGGTCGGTGAGGACCGCCCGCAACGCGGCGAGGTTGTTCTCCACGGCGGGCAGGTCCAAAACCGCATCAGCGTCGTAGGCCCAGACGCCGACCAGGATCGCGTACGAGCGGGCCGGATCGGGAAGGCGGATCACGGTCGCTCGGCGGTCGCGTCGAGCACCTCCCGGATGACCGCCTCGGGATCCGTGGTGCGCTTGGCGGAGACCTGCGTCTTGCGGCCGTCCGGGCCGGTGACGGTGATGGTCACGTCGGAGCGGCGCTGCACGAGCCAGACGGCGAGCGTCTTCGCCAGGGCCGCCCACACCACTCCGGCGCCGACGACGGCGCTGACCACGTACTCGATCTCGCCGCCCATCTCGCCGGCTCGCGGGACGGTGTCCCGCCGGACCCGTCCCCGCAGGTCACGGTCGCCGCTGAGCCAGTCCCACAGCGCGGCCCGGTCGATGTCCGTGCCGGCGATGCCGATGCGCGCCTCCACAGTCTCCCCTTCGCGACGCGGGATTCAGTCATCCACCGTAGCCAGTGGCCGCACCTCCCGGTGAGTCGGTGGGGCGCACGCTGAACAGGTCGCCGGGCTGGCAGTGGAGCACGTCGCAGATGGCGGTCAGGGTGGAGAAGCGTACCGCTCTGGCCCGGTCGTTCTTCAACACCGACAGGTTGACCACGGTGACCCCGGCCCGTTCGGCGAGTTCGGTGAGGGTCATCCGGCGGTCGGCGAGCAGCCGGTCGAGGTGGCAGACCACCCGGTGACCGGCGGAGGGTTCGTCGTCGGTCGGGGCCATCAGACCAGTCCGTCGAGGTCGGCGCGCATCGCCGTGCCCCGGCGCAGGAACTCGGCCGCCGCGCCGAGGCCGAGGCCGAGCAGCAGGACGGCCACCGGCGGGTCGATGACGGCCTGCAGCGCGAGTGTCCGGTCCGGTTGCCAGGCGTCCCGGGCGGTGCTGACGAGTGCGAGGTGACCGGCGGCCTGCAGCGCGGCGGCCAGCGATCCGCCGAGCAGGAGTACGGCGGCCGCCGCGCCGACCCGGCGGGCGTTGCGCGGGTGGAACGGGTCCGCTGAGCGCAGCGACCGCACCACCCGCCACAGCAGTCCGCCGGCCGTCGCGACGACGGCGGCGAGCAGCAGCGCCGGCCCGAAGATCCAGAGCCGGTCGCCGACGGTCGGCTCGGTCACGGTCAGCAGGGCGGCGTCCTGGGGCGTGAGCGTGAAGCGGTCGGCGGTGGCCTGCGGCCCGAGGTCGGTGGTGGGGTTCACCGTGACGGGCACGACCAGGTTGTCGGCGATCAGTACGCCGATCGCCGAGGCGGCGGCCAGCAGGGTGCCGAGTGCCACGGCACCTGCCGTGACCGCCTCGAAGGCCCACTGACCGGCAGGAGCGGTACGGGGATGACGCCTCCGCTCGATGTCGTGCCGCATGGGCGGCCCCTCCCTATCGAAACTCGATATGAACTTGGTCTAGTATATCGAATCTCGATATGCCGCAGCGGGTCACACCCAGCCACCGGCACGTCGACCGACCCCGTCCGCCCACCGGAAGGCTGGACCAGCCATGACCATCCCCGTACCCGTCCGCTCCGCCGGGGTGTTCCTCGCCGGCGCGATCATCTGCTTCGTCGGACCACCACTGGCCATGGGCGTGTTCGCGGCCGACGGGGTGCCGGCGGTGCTGGTCGCGGTCGCCGCCGCCGAACTGGTGTCGGCCGCCGCCCTCATCGCCTGGTGGTTACGCCGCCACGGGCTGACCCGCCGGAGTCTGGGCCTGACATCGCGACACTGGCGGCGGGACATGCTGATCGCGGTGGCCACCGTTCCACCACGCCTGCTACTGGAGTTCGGGGTGCTGATGCCGGCGGCCGGCGGAGAAGCCAACCCGGAGATCCAGGAGATCCTGCGAATGTCCGCCGCCGGACCGGCCGCGTTGGCCGCCACTCTCTTCCTGGGGATCGTCGGCGGCGGTATCGCCGAGGAGCTGTACTTCCGTGGGTTCCTGCTCGGGGCGATCCCGCAACGGTCCGCCCGCCCGCAGGTGACGCTGTGGGTGGCGGTGGTCGTCTCGGTGGTCCTGTTCGGCCTGCTGCACCTGCCGGCCAGCGCGCTGGACGCGCTGTCCATCACCGTCGCCGGTCTGGTCTACACCGGGCTGTTCCTGGCCACCCGCCGGCTGACGGCACCCATGGTGGCCCACGCGCTGTGGAACGCCGCCGCGCTCTGCACGGTCCTCGTCATCTACGGTTGATCACAGCTGGGTGGCGGTCCGGACGAGTCCGGCGACGGCCCGGGAGCGGTTGTCCGGCAGCCAGGCGAGCACGGTGGTGACGTGCGGCGCGTCGGTCAGCGGTACGGCGGTGTGCGCGCTCCACAGCCAGGACCGCGACGAGGCGCACAGCACGGCCATGGTGTGCCCGAGGGCGATCAGCTGGGCCAACTGCGACTGGTCGTGGATCTCCGGGCCCGGCCCTGGTTCGTACGTACCGTCGGGGCGCGGCCAGCGGGCGACCGGCAGCCCCGGCACGTCGCCGATCTCGGCCATGGTCAACGACGTACGGCTGGCGAGTGGATGCCCGGCCGGCAGGATCGCGACCTGCTGCTCGGTCAGCAGGTCCTCGGTGTCGAAGCCGGTGAGCGAGTCGAACGGCCGCTGCATCAGTGCGGCGTCGGCTCGGCCGTCGCGCAGCATCCGCGCCTGCTCGCCCATGCCGCACAGCAGCACGTCGATCTCGGCCGCGTCCGGCTCGGCGGCGTGCGCGTCGAGCAGCCTGCGGAGCAGTTCATGGCCGGCGCCGGCCTTGGTGACCAGGGTCAGCCGGTTGGCGCCGGTGGCGGCTCTGCGGGTACGCCGGGCCGCTGCGGCGGTGGCGTCCAGGATGGCGCGGGCCTCGTCGAGCAGCACCTGACCGGCGTCGGTGAGCGCCACCCCTCGGCGGTTGCGGTCCAGCAGGGTGACGCCGAGGCGGCGTTCGAGCTGGGCGATCGCCCGGGACAGCGGCGGCTGGGCGATGCCGAGCCGTTCGGCCGCCCGGCTGAAGTGCAGCTCCTCGGCGACCGTGACGAAGTACCGCAGCTCACGGGTCTCCAGCGTCTCCACGCCGACAACGATACGTCGGTGATACCCGCCGGGTATGACAGCGGAACTCAACTGGTGTAACGACGGCGGCTACCGCCGCGCCACCATCGGCGTCATGACCGAAACGAAGGCCACCACCGGAACGAAGACCGCGCTGGTCACCGGCGCGAACAAGGGACTCGGCTACGAGATCGGCGCCGGGCTTGGAGCGAAGGGCTACCGGGTGGCGGTGGGAGCGCGCGACACCGCCCGCGGCGAAGCAGCCGTCAAGACGCTGTACGCCGCCGGAGTCGACGCGTTCGCCGTACCGCTGGATGTCACCGACGACCGCAGCGTCGCCGAAGCCGCGCAGCTGATCGAACGTCAGGCCGGCGGGCTGGACGTCCTGGTCAACAACGCCGGCATCGCCGGCGAGACCGGGCCGGGATGGGAGCAGGACCCGACCACCCTCGACCTTGACGCCGTCCGTGAGATCGTCGACACCAACGTGTACGGCGTGATCCGGGTGACCAACGCGATGCTGCCCATGCTGCGCCGGTCGTCGTCGCCGCGCATCGTCAACATTTCCAGCAGCGTCGGCTCGCTGACCTGGCAGTCGGACCCGGGGACCAACGTGGGCCCGATCATGGCGGCCTACTCGCCGACGAAGACGTACCTCAACGCGGTTACCGTGCACTACGTGCGGCAGCTCGCCGACACCAACATCCTGATCAACACGGCCTGCCCGGGGCTGGTCGCCACCGACTTCACCGGCGGCGTCGGGCGTCCGGTCCAGGAGGCCGCCGCCACCCCGATCCGGCTGGCCACGCTGCCCGACGGCGGCCCGACCGGCACGTTCGTCAACGACGACGGCATCATCCCCTGGTGATCTCCCAGCCCCGACGGCTCAGCGGCAGCTACGGCCGGCGTTGATGCACTTGGCGATCTTCCTCATCTGCTTCTCGGAGTTGACGTTGATGAAGTCGTTGTGGTCCGAGAACGGGTTGTGGTCCTCCTCGGGGAAGGAGTCGAGCAGGTACTGACCCTTGAACTGCACGTCACGCGGGATGTAGTAAGCGATGGTGATCCGCAGCTGAGGGATTGCCACGAACCCGGTCGGGCAGGCGCCGGTGGTCGCGTCGGCGAACGACAGATGCGACCGGTGGTTGTCGCTGTCGATGTTGACCCCGTCCCAGCAGCCGGGGAAGTCGTGGACGCGCAGCACCTGCGAGCCCTTGGGGCAGATCGGGTACTTGTCCGACAGCCGGTCGGTGAAGCCGGAGCAGGTCCAGGAGTTGCGGGCGTTGCCCGGCCCACGACTGGTCGGCTTCGACTCACCGGTCAACGCCCGCAGGAACCGGGGCATCGGGGTCACCTTGCTGACCGGGTTGCCCCGGTACTCGATGAGAACCTCGGCGGGCCGGACGATGCCGCCGGTGTTGCCGGGAAGTTCCAGGTCCGGGCCGGACGGGACAGGCAGCGCCGACGGTTCAGCGTCCGGGCCGTCGGCTCCGTCGCCGGCCCCACCGTTGTCGCCCCCATCGCCGCTGTTGTCGCCGGCTCCGCCGTTGTCGCCGCTGCCCGGCCCGAGCAGGGTGCAGGACGCCAGCTGGGTCAGCCCGGTCGGCCGCGCCGCGTGCCTACCGATCGCGATCTCGATCCGGTCGAGGGTGGCCCGCCGCTTGTCCCGCAGCGGTCCCACGATCGCGTTCTGAGCGAAGTTCGGGCCGCCCTCGCCGGCCGTGGTCAACAACCGTTCGTTGGCCTCGGCGATCTGCCGGTCGAGCAGGTTCAGATTCTGGTCGACCTCGGCCGCCGCCTGCGCCGGCACGGCCGGCAGCCGGTCCCGTACGGTCGGGCACTCGACCATCGGGTTGGCCTGCGTCCGACCGTCCGTGCTGTGCCCGGCGTGCAGGGCGTCGTAGCTGACCGCGCAGTCGACCAGCGACATCAGCCCGGTCGGTCGGGCACCGAACTGGCCGAGTTCACCCGCGACCTGCCGGAGCGTCGCCGCCCGACGGGCGCGCAACCAGCTGAGCACCTCGTTGTTGCGCCGGGCGTCGACCCCCTGGCTGCCGGCGAGCCGGGCGTTCGCCTCGGCGATCTGCCGGTCGAGTTCGCCGAGCGCCCGCTGCACGTTGCCGTACGCGGCCGGTGGGATGGACGGCATGCGGTCCTTGGCGGGTGGGCAGGACACCGTCGGCGTTCCGACGTCCCCGACGCTGGAGCGGGGGGAACGGTCGATGCGTACCACCGGCCAGAAGTACGACGACCGGTCACCGTTGCGGCAGGTCGTGCCGGACGCTGCCAACGCCTCGTCGCTGGTGTTCGCGTTGATCGCGAGGTTGCCGACGAAGTCGTGCAGGTGTTCGGCGCCGTTGCTGATGCCAGGCTGGGCCACCGGGTTGTCCGAGCTGAATTTGCCGTTTTCGTTGGTGCCGCAGTCGACGGTGAACACGCCGGTCGAGCCGTTCGGCCCGGCGGCCACCTCGACGACGTTCGGTGCGACCTCTTCGATCCGGACCGAGTCGGCCGGTATGGATCCGGCCGACGCCGTGTTGCGGCCGCCACCGGACACGAAGGTCACGACGGCGGTTGCCCCGAGGGCGACGGTGGCGACCGCCACGGTCACGCCGCGGACCGTACGGCTGTCGACGGCCCGGCGGCCCCGGCTCTTCCTTGGTTCCATCGGCCTCTCCCTACCTGTTGCCAGTGATTCCAGGGCCGGTGTCGGCGCCTGGTGTCGACGGCTGGTACGGGTCTGCCGGCGGCGGCAGTTCGGGTTCGGGTCGGCTCGTAAGCACCTGGTAAGAACTGCGCGAGCTCTGGGTGAGACCTGTGCGAGCTCCTGGTAAGAAGTGCTCGGCATCGATCCTCGACACCGGACCGGTCGCCCGGTCACGGGTCCGCGATGTCCAGGGTGACCTTCGACATCGGCCGGCCCACCCAGGTCAGCACGTAGCCGTCGGCCTGCTGCCGTGGGGTCAGGCAGTTCGGTTCGTGCTGCGCGACCTGGCCGGCGCGGAGCTTCACCACGCACTCCCCGCAGTTGCCGACGGTGCAGGAGTACGGCATCGGCAGCCCGGCCGCGAGCCCCGCGTCGAGCAGCGTCTGACCGGGCTCGACCAGCACCGTCGCTACCGGCTGTCCGTCCTGCTCGACGGCCATCTGCCAGGGCACGGCCGGCGCGGTCGCCCGGTCCGCCGCGCTGGTGTTGAGGCCCGCCGCGCTGGTGTAGAGCTCGTGGTGCACCAGCGGGCCGTCACCGGCGATCTCCGCCACTGTCGGCGGCCCGACCGAGGTGGGCGGTTGCCACAGGCGGGACCGCAGCACGGCCTGGGCGCAGTGCACGTACGCCTGCTTGATGTCTACTGTGGTCCGCGCGCCCTGACGCGTGACCACCGTGCCGTTGACCCGCAGGATCTCCCCGACGCCGGGCAGCAGGAAGAAGAACGAGACCGGACCGTACGGGTCGCCGGGCTCGGCCAGGGCGAACGAGATCCGGGTGGGGGAGTGGACGCGGGTGAAGCCCGGCGTACCGCCGATGAAGGTCGTCCTGCTGGTGCCGCTGACGTCCCGGTAGCCGACGGCGGCGATCGGGCAGCGGGCCAGGATGGCCCGGCAGCCGTCGTCGAGGGCGCTGATCTGCTTGAGCATGACCATCGACGCCGGTCGGCCGACGATGCCCTCCACCTGCTCCACCGTGGTGAGTCGGCGCGGGGTGGCCACCTGGTCTACCTGTCGCACAAGGGATTCCTCTCAGCCGTTCCTGGGTCAGCCGGTTCTCGGTCAGCCTGGTGCGGCCCGGCCGAGACGCCAGTAGCCGAAGAACGAGATGTCCCGTTTGGCGACTCCCCGGTCGTTGACCAGGTGTCGCCGTACCGTGGCGGCCAACCAGGACTCGCCCGCGACCCAGGTGTAGAAACGGTCCGACGGCAGGGCCGCGTCGCGTACCGCCGCCACCAGCAGAGCGCCGGGCCGCAGATCCGCGCCGTCGCGGCTGAACCAGTGGACGCGTACGCCGGCGGGTGTCTCGACCGCCCGGATGTCGGCCCTGGTGGGGACCTCCAGGTAGACCTCCGTGGCCAGCGTCGGCGGCGTGCCGTCGAGGATCGACAGTACGGCGGGCAGTGCGCTCTCATCGCCGACCAGCAGTTGCCGGTCCACCTGCTCCGGCAGCCGGTACATGGTGCCGATGTCGAAGATCCCGGCCGGAGTGCCCGGCTCGGCGGTGCGTGCCCAGGCCGACATGGGTGAGTCGCCGTGCAGGGCGAACTCGATGTCGATCTCGTCGTCGGCGGGTCGGGCCTGCCGGATCGTCAGGTTACGGACCCACGGCCGGGTCGACTTCGGCCACAGCAGCAGCTGGGCGATCCAGGCGTCGTTCGAGACGGTGGGCATCCGTAACCCGGTCTGTCCCTCGCGGGGGAAGAACAGCCGGACGGCCTGGTCGTTGCCGGCGACGACGAGATCCCTGACGGCGGGGCCGCCCAGGGTGACGCACGCGAAGCCCGGGGTGGGGAACTCGCGGCGACGCACCTCCAGCGTGATCATCGTCCGTGACTCGGGCAGTTGGACCTTGGGTATCACGGTCCACCACCACCGGGCCGGCGACAGCCCTTGTTTTCGCAGCTCATGAAGCTATTCTGAGTAATAGCTCATCTTTTGGCTACTCGCTTTTGCCGCTGCCGAGGAGGCCCCGGATGCCGTCGGGCGACCATCGTCTTGCGCCACGTCGCAGGCCCCGCCAGGTGCGTGCCGAGCTGACCCGGGAGCGCATCCTCACCGCCGCTGCTCACGTTTTCACCGAGTACGGCTACGCGGCCGGGACCACCAACCGCATCGCCGAGCGGGCCCGCATCTCCATCGGCTCGCTGTACCAGTACTTTCCGAACAAGGACGCCATCCTCGCCGAGCTGCTGGTGCGGCACATCGATCGCGGCGCCTGGCAGCAGGCCGATCAGCTCGACATGTCCGCCGGGAGCCTGCCGGCGATGGTCCGGGCGATCGTCCGCGACGCGATCGACAACCACCGGGACGATCCGCAACTGCTCCGCATCATGATCGAAGAGGCGCCGGTCTCACCGGAACTGCTCGAAGCGATCAACCGGCACGGCGAGATCCGGGTCTCTCAACTGCGTGACCTGCTCGCCCGACACCCGGACGTCGACGTACGCGACGTCGACACCGCCGCCGAACTGATCCTGTTCACAGTGGAGATCAACACCCACAAGCTGCTGGCCGACCCGCGCGGCGTCCCGGTCGAGACGCTGGAGAACGAACTGGTCGACATGGTCACCCGGTACCTACGCGGCGACCGGTAGCGGCTCGCGGGCTGCTCAGTCCCGCGGGTCGACGACGGGAATCCCCGCGTCCTTCGCCGCAGCCGCCAGCCGGTCGTCGTAGGTGGCAAGGCCGGCCAGGTCCGTCCCGAGCACTCGCGCGGTGGCCAGGTGGATCGCGTCCAGCGACCGCAGCCTCCGGTCCGGCTCGTCCATCGCCGCGTCCACGACCTCGTCGTCGATGTTGACGTAGTCGAAGGCCAGCAGGAGGGCTCTGGCATCCGGTAGGGCCGCCGGCATGACCCGGCCGACGGCCCGGATCACCTCGATACGCAGCAACGTGGAACTGACCCACGACGCGCCCGGATGCTCGTCGTAGAAGGCGGCGAACGCATGGGAGTGGCTCTCCTCGGCCAGCAACTTGAGCGCGGCGGACGTGTCGATGTAGTAGAGACTCACCAACGTTCCTCGTCGCGTAGCGTCGCGAGGGCGTCCCCGAGTCGGTCGGTGCCGTCCCCGGCCCGCATCCGTGGGCGGAATCCGGGCCGTACCGCCAGACGTGCCCGACCCGCCGTGACCAGGCGGTCCAACACGGGCGTCGGCTCGCGTTCGGCCACCGGCACGATCCGCGCAACCAGTTTCCCGTACTCCGTCACGTCGATCGTCTCGCCGTGTCGCACCCGGGCCAGCACCTCGCTGGTGTTGTGGCGTAGTTCTCGAAGACCAACCGAGTGCTCGCCCGCAGTCGTCATGAACGAAATATATCACAATTTTGTGGCCACATGACCCTGCTGTGTGCGTCGTGGCCCGATCCGGGTCTGCGATGATGGCGAGATGTCCACCGGTACCTCACCGGCCGCCCAGCCGTTCGCGCACCTGCAGGCGCAGAACGTCACCCTGTACCGGGACGTGCTGAACGCCTTCGTCCGGGCGAAACGTCGGTTCACCGTACATTTGCGGCCGGAGGACGTCCTGGCCGAGATCGGCGCCGGGGCGTCGCTGGAGGCCGTCGCGGCGGCGCTGGCCCAGCTCGCCGACTGGGGCAACCTGCGGGCCGATCCGGACACCGGACGGGTCACCACCGTGGAAGACTTCCACCGCGCCCGCTACCTCTACCAGTTGAGTGCGCACGGCCACGCCGCCGAGCAGGCGATCGCCACGTACGAGGAGGCGATCGGCCGACGCGGCGCCCTGCAGTCGGTGGCGCTGTCCGACATCGCCGACCAGCTGCGCGCGCTGCTGGGCATCGCCACCGAGGCCGCCGCCGGGTCCGCGCCCGACCCGGCAAAGACCCACCTGCTGATGCGGAGCCTGGTCGACCGGTTCACCGGGCTGGCCGACAACGCGCAGGCGTTCATGGCATCGCTGCGGCGGGCCGTCGACTTCGCCGACGCCGACGTGGCGGCCTTCCTCGCGTACAAGGAACAGCTGATCGCGTACATCGAACGGTTCATCGCCGATCTCGCCAACCGGGGCGCGGAGATCGCCAACCTGGCCCACCGGATCGAGGCGACCGGGGTACGCCCGCTGCTGGAGATCGTGGCCCGCCGGGAAGCCGCCGACGCCGCACCCGGCGAGGACGCCGACGACCAGGCACTGCACCAGGCGCGGGTGGTCTGGCAGCAACGCTGGAACGGGCTGCGGGACTGGTTCGTCAGCGGCGACGCCAGCCGGCAGTCGCAGGCACGGCTGCTGCGTACCGCCGCCATCGGCGCGATCCGGCAGCTGCTCGGCGCGGTGGCGTCGATCAACGAACGCCGGGCCGGCCGGTCGGACCGGTCGGCCGACTTCCGGTCGCTGGCGCTGTGGTTCGCGCAGGCCCCCGACGACGAGGCCGCGCACCGGCTGTGGCACACCGCGTTCGGCCTGTCGCCGGTGCGGCACCTGACTGTGACGACCGAGACCCTGGCCGCGGTCGAGCAGCGACCGGTGCCGGCATCGACGTCGTGGGCCCAGGCACCCCGGCTGGAGATCAGCCCTCGACTGCGCAAAACCGGATCGTACGAGCGACGCGGCTCGCCGAGCCGGGTGCTGGACCGCTCCGCGCAGCGGCGGCAGCTGGCCGAACGCGCCGAGCGGGAGACGGCCCAGACGGCCCGCGCCCGAGCGGCGTTGGCCACCGACGGGCCCGTCCCACTGTCGCGCCTCGGCGAGCTGGACACCGCCGAGTTCCGGCTCTTTCTCCATCTGCTGGGCGACGCGCTGGCGGCCCGGCGGCCGGACGCCACGGAGGTGACCACCACCACCTCCGACGGCACGCTACGGGTACGCCTGGTCCGCGTCGACGGGGCACCGCCGGTGCGGATCGTCACCGCCGACGGGGTGCTCACCGGGCCGGAACATCTGGTCGACATCACCGACCTCGCTCCGGTCGGGGCGGCCGGGTGAGGGCGCGCGGCCCTGCCGAGGGCGACTCCTCGGGCCGGCTGCAGCGGGCCGCCCGGCTGCTGCTCGCCCGCCCGCTGCTGGTCGCCGGGCTGACCCCGGACGACGAGTTCCGGCTGGTCCGCACGTACGCCTCGGAGCTGCGCGAGTGGTTCGACCGGGAGACCGGGTGGCGGCTGGTCGCCGACGCCCAGACGATCCGGCTGATGAAGCTGACCGCCGACCCACAGGACCAGACCCACCCGGCCCGGGACCCGAAGGCCAAAACCCCGTTCTCCCGGCAACGGTACGTGTTGACCTGCCTCGCCCTGGCCGCGCTGGAACGCGCCGACGGGCAGATCACCCTGGGCCGGCTGGCCGAGGACGTGGTCCTGGCCGCTGCCGATCCGGCGCTGGCCGCCACCGGGTTCACGTTCGCCCTGGACCGGCGGGAGCGGCGGGCCGACATGGTGGCGGTGGTCCGGCTGCTGCTGCACTGGGGGGTGCTGCGTCGGGTGGCCGGCCACGAGGACGCGTACCTCGGCACCAGCGGCGACGTGCTCTACGACGTGGACCGGCGGGTGATCGCCGGCCTGCTGGCCAGCAGCCGCGGCCCGTCGATGATCGGTGACGTGGCACCGGACGGCCGGCTGGCGGCGCTGACCGTCGAGGTGGTGCCCGATGTCGAGGACGCCCGCAACCGGGCGCTGCGGCACCGGCTGACCGGCTGCTGCTCGAACAGCCGGTCGTCTACTACGACGAGTTGACCGAACCCGAGCTGGCCTATCTGACCAGCCAGCGGTACGCCATCCTGAACCGGATCACCCAGCTGACCGGGCTGGTCGGCGAGGTACGGGCCGAAGGGGTCGCGATGGTGGACCCGGCCGACGAGCTGACCGACGTCCGGATGCCGGCCGAGGGGATGCAGAGCCACCTGACGCTGCTGCTGGCGGAGCGGATCGCGGCGGCCAGCACCGGCGGACTGCGGGTCAGCGAGCTGCACCGGCACACCCGCGAGCTGGCCCGGGCACACCGGTCGTACTGGCGCAAACACGCCACCGATCCGGGCGCCGAGGTCGAACTGGTCGCCACCGCGCTGGACGCGCTGCGCGCCCTGAAGCTGATCACTGTCGAACCGGCCGAGGATCCGCTGGTCGTCGCCCGCCCGGCGATCGCCCGTTACTCCCTGGCAGAGCCGACGATCCGGGAGACCCGGACCGCCGCCCGTTGACTGACCCACTGCCGACGATCCGCTCCGTCGATGAGAGGAAGTAGCCGTCACCGTGACCGAATCCGCACCGATGTCGACACCGCGTCTGGACGTGCCGGCCCGGGACCTGCCGGTGCCGGACCGGGAACGGTGGCAGCCGCTGCGGGCCGGGCTGGTGGACATCTTCTACTACGACCAGGAGGAGTTCCACTTCCACGGCGGCAGTCTGCTGCTGCGGGGCAACAACGGCACCGGCAAGTCGAAGGTCCTCGCGTTGACCGTACCGTTCCTGTTGGACGGTGAGCTGGCACCGTACCGGGTGGAGCCCGACGGGGATCCGCACAAGCGGATGGAGTGGAAACCTGCTGCTCGGCGGCCGGCACCCGCACCCGGAGCGGACCGGCTACACCTGGCTGGAGTTCGGCCGCCGCGACGCCGACGGCACCGCCCGGTACCTGACCATCGGCTGCGGTCTGAAAGCGGTCGCCGGGCGCGGCATCGCCCGGCACTGGTACTTCGTCACCAGCCAACGGGTCGGCGCCGATCTGCAGTTGCTCACCCCCACCGGCACGGCGGCGACCCGGGACCGGCTGCGGGACGCGATCGGCACGGCGGGGATGCTCTACGACCGGGCCGTCGACTACCGGCGGGCGGTCGACGAGGCACTGTTCGGCCTGGGCGACCGGTACGACGCGCTGGTGTCCCTGCTGATCAAGCTGCGGCAGCCGCAGCTGTCCAAGCGCCCGGACGAGAAGACCCTGTCCCGGGCGCTCGGCGACGCGTTGCCGCCGCTGGACGAGAACCTGATCGCCCAGGTCGCCGAGGCGTTCCGGGGTCTCGACGACGAACGGGAGACGCTGACCGAGCTGCGCGAGACGAAGAAGGCCGCCGACGACTTCCTCACCCGCTACCGGCAGTACGCGCGGATCGCGACGAAACGCAAGGCTGCGGTGCTGCGGCAGCAGCACAGCCGGTACGAGCAGCTGGGCCGCGAGCTGGGCGACGCGCAGCGGGCACACGAGCAGGCCGACCTGGCGGTACGCCAGGCCGAGGTCGAACTGGCCGAGCTGGACGCGCGCGCCACCGAGCTGCAGGCGCGCCGACGGGCCCTGGCGGAGAGCCCCGAGGCGCGTACCGCCGAGCATCTACGTCGGCTGCGGGAGGCGGCCGATCAGCGGGCGACGTTCGCCGACCAGCAGGCCAAACGCCTGCGTGACGTCGAGGCGGAGGCGGCCCGGACCCGGCGTACCGCCGAGCAGGCGGCGCAGGAGCTGCAGGCAGCGCAGGAGGACGAGGCGGCGGCCCGTACCCGGGTGGCCGGCGGTGCGGCGGCGGCGCGGATCGCCGACCGGCACCGTGACCGGGTCCTCGCCGCCCTGCCGGACGACTTCACCCATGGGCTCGACGAGGCGCGCCGCGCCGCCGACCAACTGGTCCAGGACCGGCGGGCCGCGCTGCGTACCCTCGATCGGCTCCGCGCGGCCGCCGAGTCGGCCCGGACCCGGGCCGACCGCGCCCGGGAGGAGGTCGACCGGCTGGACGCCGAGGTGGCGGCGGCCGACGAAGCGGTCACCGACGCCGAGACCGCCGCCGCCGAACAGGGCGAAACCCTCATACGGCGGACCGGGGAGTACCTGACCGGGCTGGTCGAGCTGTCGATCGCCGACCCGGAGGCGGTGCTCGGCCGGCTCGACTCCTGGGTGAGCACCCTGGACGGGGACAACCCGGCCGCCCGGGAGGTGACCGCCGCCAGCCGGGCGGCCGCCGAGGCGATCGCCCGGGCCGACGCGGCGGTGGAGGCCGAGCAGCGGCGGGTCGCCGACCGGGTCGGGGAGATCGACGCCGAGTTGCGCCGGCTGACCGACGGGGCGCACCAGCCGCCGCCGGCACCGCACACCCGGTCCCCGCAGCTACGCCTCGACCGGCCCGGCGCACCACTGTGGCGGGTCGTCGACTTCGTCGAAGACGTGCCACCGCAGGTGCGTGCCGGCATCGAGGCGGCACTGGAAGCCGCCGGGGTGCTCGACGCGTGGATCGACCCGGACGGCACGGTCCGCCACCCGGACAGCGGCGACGCGCTGCTGCGACCCACCGACGAGGTGACGGCGAACCTCGGGACGCTGCTGCGTCCGGTGATCGACGACGCCGACCCGCACGCCGCCGCGCTGGCCGGGCCGACGGTCGCCGCCGTCCTCGCCGCGATCGGCCTCGGCGCGGACTCCGGTGCGGCGACCTGGGTCGGCACCGACGGCGGCTTCGGCATCGGCGTCGTCACCGGACGATGGACCAAGCCGGACGCGGAACACATCGGCGACGGCGCCCGGGAAGCGGCCCGCCGGGCCCGGATCGCCGCACTGCGCGCCGAGTCCGACGAACTCGCCGCCGTATCGGCCGACCTCGCCGAGCAACGCACCACACTGGACGAACGTCGGCGGGCGGTCGGCCAGGAAACCGAGAACCTCCCCTCCGACCAGCCACTGCGCGAGGCGCACACCCTGGTCCGTGGCGCCCACCAGCTGCGCCGGGACACCGCCGGCCGGCGTGACGAGGCGGCGACGCGACACCGTGCGGCGGTCTCGGCGGCGCAGACGGCGCTGGCCGAGGCGACCGAGTTCGCCGACGACGTCGGTCTGCCCCACGACGCCGACGGGCTGGCCGAGGTCCGCGACGGGCTGCAGGACTACCAGGTGACGTTGGCCGCCTGGTGGCCCACCCTGACCGGGGTACGCGACGCGACGCGCCGTCGCGCCGAGGCGTTCCGCGCCTACGAGGAGAAGCAGGGGCAGCTCGAACCGGCCGCGATCGAGGCGGCCGAGGCCGCCGAGACGGCCCGGCTGGCCCGGGTGGAGTTCGAGACGTTGGACGCGACCGCCGGCGAGACCGTCGCCGACCTGGAACGCCAGCTCCGCGAGGTGGCCGACGCCGAACAGGAGTGCCAGCGGGAGAGCCGCGACACCCAGCAGCGCGAACGCGACGCCCGGGAGGCCCGGGGCGGGGCCGGCGGGCGACGGGACCGGCTGACCGAGGAGCTCGACGGGGCCACCGCCACCAGGGACGCCGCCGTCGAAGTGCTGCGGGCCTTCGCCGACACCGGCCTGATCGCCCTGGCCTGCCCCGAGCAGGAGCTCCCGGACACCCGGCAGCCGTGGGCGACGACCCCGGCGGTGGCCGTGGCGCGCGGCGTCGACCGGCTGCTCGCCGACGTCGACGACGGAGACCGCCCCTGGGAACGCATCCAGCATCAGGTCAGCCTGGACATGAAGGTGCTCACCGACAGCCTGTCCCGGCACGGACATCAGGTGCTGCCCGCCGTCCGCGAGGACACCATGATCGTGGAGGTGGTGTTCCAGGGGCACGGCCGGTCCGTCGCGGACCTGTCCGCCGCCCTGGTCACCGAGATCGACGAACGGCAGCGGGTGCTCTCCGCCCACGAGCGGGAGGTGCTGGAGACCCACCTGGTCAACGAGGTCGCCGGGGCGTTGCAGGAGCTGGTCGCCGGCGCCGAGCAGCAGGTGGCGACGATGAACGGCGAGTTGGAGGAGCGGCCCACCTCCACCGGCATGCGGCTGCGGCTGCTGTGGCGGCCCACCCGCGACGCGCCGCCCGGCCTGGCCGAGCTGCGCGCCCGGCAGCTGCGGCAGAGCACCGACGTCTGGAACGACGCCGACCGCCGGGCGATCGGCGCGTTCCTGCAGGAACAGATCGGCCGGGAGCGGCTGCGCGACGAGGCGGCCACCTGGCACGAGCAGCTCACCCGGGCGCTGGACTACCGGGCCTGGCACGAGTTCGCGATCCAACGCCACCAGGATGGGCAGTGGCGGCCGGCAACCGGCCCGGCCTCCGGCGGTGAACGGGTGCTGGCCGCCAGCATTCCACTGTTCGCCGCCGCGTCCTCGTACTACGGTTCGGCGGGCAATGCGCACGCGCCGCGGCTGATCGCCCTCGACGAGGCGTTCGCCGGGGTCGACGACGACTCCCGGGCCAAGTGCCTCGGGCTGCTCGCCACCTTCGACCTGGACGTGGTGATGACCAGCGAACGGGAGTGGGGCTGCTATCCGCAGGTGCCCGGACTGGGCATCTCGCAGCTGGCCCGGCACGACGGCATCGACGCCGTCCTGGTCACCCCGTGGCGGTGGGACGGGCGGGAACGGCACCGGATGCGTCGCGTCGAGCTGTCGGTGCCGCAGCAGCGACCGACCCGCCCGGACAGCGAACCGGACCCGACCAGATCCGACAGCGAACCGGACCCGACCAGACCGGACCGGACTGGACCTGACGGCTCGGAGCAGCCCGCTCTGTGGTCCGCCGAGTGACCGGACCGGACGGCGCGGTGGTCGGGCCGGATCTCGATGTGGTCGGGCCGGATCTTGATCGGCTGCGCCGTCAGCTCGGCGGGGCCGACACCGAACGGGTCGTGCAGCGGGTCCGTCAGCGGATTGCCCTGGGCCGGCCGCTGACCGGCACCATCTCGCTGAGCCAGCCGACGCCGGCCGAGCGACAGGCGGTGCAACGACTGCTGGGGCGCCCACCCGGCCGGGGCACCTCGCTGACGGTCAACCTCGACGACCTCGACCAGGTGGTGCGCCGCAGCGGCCTGCACCCGGACGGACTGGCCGCCGCCGTCGAGACCCTCGTCGGGCCGGTGCCGGTGACCGCCGAGGTCCGCGCCGCCGCCGACGCCGCCTGGCGTACCGTGCTGGCGCCGTTGGACCGGCTCGGCCGCCGCGCGCCGCACCTGGCCGACTGGTGTGGCGATCGCGGTACGGTCGCGCTGACGCGCCGACTGTCCGGTACGCCGGACGCGGCGGCCCGGCTCGTCGAGCACCTGGTGTCGGTGCTGGCGGCGTTGCCCGCCGACGGGACCCCGCTGGCCCGGCTCGCCGCGCACACCACTGGCGACGCGCACGCCCTCGACGGCGACCGTCCACTGGCCACCCTCGTATTGTCGGCGGTGCGGGCCGTCTGGTGGTCCGGCGACGACGAACCGACGTCCCCGGCGCAGCGGCGGCGGGCGCTGTGGGACAGCGCCGGCGTCCTCGTCGACGAACTGTCGTCGACCGTCCTCGTGCTCAACGTGGTGGCGAGTCCGGGCAGCCAGCTGTACGCCCTGACCGCGCCGGCCGCGACGACCGGCGAGCCGCTCGTGCTGACCCTGCGTCAACTCGGCCGCAAGCGGCAGACCTTCCCGGCCGGCACTGTCCACGTCTGCGAGAACCCGACGGTGCTGGCCGCGGCGGCCGACCTGCTCGGTCCGGCGTGTCCGCCGCTGGTCTGCGTCAACGGCCAGCCGAGCACGGCGGCGCTGCGGCTGCTGACCAGTCTGACCGCCAGCGGTGCCCGGTTGCGCTACCACGGCGACTTCGACTGGGGCGGCGTACGGATCGCCAACCTGTTGCGTTCCCGGGTGCCGTGGCAGCCGTGGCGCTACGACGCCGCCGCGTACCGGGCGGCGGTGGCGGGTGCGGCCGTGGTGGGCGCCGTGTCGGGAGCGGTCAGCCCGACGCCGGGTACGTTGACCGGCCAGCCGGTCGACGCCAGCTGGGACGCCGAGCTGACCGCCGCGATGATCCGGCACGGTACGCGGGTCGAGGAGGAGCTGGTCCTCGACACCCTCCTCGCCGATCTGTCCAGTGCCCAGTGACGCGTGACCATACTGCCCATAATCGACTGTCGCACCGGTTGTCCGTCGAGACGGACATGAGAGTGGCCCCACCGGATTGTCTGGCCTAGAGTCTGCGCGTGCCCGCATCCCCCGTTACCCCGCCTGACCGACTGGCCGCGCTACTGGGCACCGCTGGCCCGGCTGGCGCGTTCAGCGCACGCCGTACCGCGTCGCCCGATGGGCTGAGGCTCGCGGTGCGCGGTGTCGGGCCGGTCGCCTTTCCGGCGACCGCCGAGCAGGCGAAGCAGTTGTCCTCTGTTGGCCGGCCGGCAAGGTTCGGCAAGGGCGAACAGACGCTGACGGACGCCAAGGTCCGGGACACGTGGGAGATCCCGACGAGCCTCGTCGACATCGACGAACAGCGGTGGCGCGAGACGCTGCGCCCGATGCTGGACCACCTCCGGGCCGACCTCGGCCTGCCGCAGGGGTGCGAGCTGGTGGCCGAGCTGCACTCGATGCTGGTGTACGCGCCCGGCCAGTTCTTCGCGCCACATCAGGATTCGGAGAAGGCCGACGCCATGATCGGCACCCTGGTGGTGACGCTGCCGTCGAAGTCGGCCGGTGGCGTGCTGTCGATCGAGCACGCCGGCCGGACCGGGACCTACGAACCGTCACCGGACGAGCTGACCTTCGTCGCGTTCTACGCCGACTGCCGGCACCAGGTGTCGCCGGTGACGACGGGCCACCGGATCGTGCTGACCTACAACCTGCTGCTCGCCGGTGACCCGGTCGCCCTGGCCGCCGAAGGGGTGGACCAGGACCTGGTCACCGGATTGGCCGGCTGCCTGGACGATCACTTCGCGGAACCGTCCGACGAGCCCGCCCGGCTGGTCTACCTGCTGGATCACGAGTACACCCAGCGGGCGTTGGGCTGGGACCGGCTCAAGGGCGACGACGTCGGCCGCGCCGCAGCGGTACGGGCGGCCGCGCAGGCCGCCGGTTGTGAGGTCACCCTGGCGTTGGCGGAGCTGCAGGAGACCTGGAGCGCCGTCGATCCCGAGGAGTCATGGGGCCGCCGGGGCCGGGGCCGATACGATCGGTTTCGATACGACGAGGAGGAATCCAGCGGCGGGAGCGGGTCGGGCGAGTACGAGCTCGAAGAACTCATCGACTCGTCGATGACCCTCGACTGCTGGCTGGATGAGTCCGGCGAGGTGCTGCCCACATCGCTGCGGATTTCAGACGACGAGGTGTGTGCCACGACGCCCACCGCGAACCTGTCGCCCCAATCGTCGGAGTACGAGGGGTACATGGGCAACTACGGCAACACGTTGGACCGGTGGTACCGCCGGGCGGCGATCGTCGTGTGGCCGCACCGGTGGACCTTCGCGATCCGGGCGCAGGCGTCGCCAGGCTGGGCCCTCGACCGGCTCGCCGATCTGCTGCGGGCCGGGGACGTCGCCGGTGCCCGGCGCAGCGCCGCCACGCTCGCCTCGTTCTGGCAGGTCGCCCCGGCGGCCGGTGAGCTTGTCGTCGGGCGGGCGTTGGCGGTCGCCTGGCAGCTCGACGAGCCGGACCTGGCCGCCATGCTGCTGGCGCCGCTGCGGGTGGAGACGCTGGCGCCGGCCGACGCCCCGGCGCTCGCCCGCCTCGCCACCCGCTACGGCGAGTCCTGGACCCGGGAGCGGGTCAACGGCTGGTTCGGCCGAAACTGGCTGTCCCGTTCGCCGCTGTTCGACAAGCAGACCCCGGACTGGCTGGCATCACTGCCCGCGATGTGCGCGGCGCTGCGGGCGACCTCCGACACCGGGGGTGTGCTGGTCGGCCGGCTGCTGGTGGCCGGCGTCTGGTCCGAACTGCACGGCCGGGCCCGCGGACTGCTTACGTACTCGGCGGCCCGCGACCGGCGTAGGTACCTCGCGGACCTGGGGCCGCAGATCGCCGTCGTCCTGGCGGGTGCCGCCAGCCTCGGTACGGCGGACCTGGCTGACCCGGCGGTCGAGTTCCTCTGCCGGGACGAGGCCGACGTGCTTGGCTGCGCGATGTCGACGCTGCGGGCCGCCCGCGCGACCGCAGCGGACCAGACGGTGCAGCAGATGGCCGGCCTCGACACCCTCGCTGCGCACGTCGCCCGACGGCTGGAGCAGCAGCTCGCCCGGCCAGTTCGGGCCGCCGACGACTGGTCGGTGGCGCTGCCCGAGGGATGCGACTGTGAACTGTGCACCACCTTGGTGGCGTTCCTCGGCGATCCGGCGCGCCGCACCTTAGAGTGGCCGCTGGCCGAGCAGCGCCGCCGCCACGTCCACTCCCGCATCGACCAGGCCGACCTGCCCGTCGACCATCAGACCCGGCGCAGCGGGCGACCGTACACTCTGGTGCTGCGCAAGACCGACGCGCTCTTCGACCGCGAACGCGAGGCCCGCCGCCGCGCCCAGGAAGACCTGGCCTGGCTCACTCATTGACCGAGCCGGCCCGCCGCTCAGCCGGCCGGCCAGCCCGAGCCGGTCCGACCCCGACCACCCCGAACAGCTACGAGGACCCGAGTATGCCGATCACGGCCGTCCGACAGATGGCGTACTTCCCACCATCGGCGTACGAGCAGGCGTGGGAGCGCGGCCTGCTGGACGCCACCAACTACCGGGACCACGCGGACTACCGCCGCGAGATCCAGCAGCAGCTGCAGGCCCTGTCCACCGACGGCCGAGGCCCGATCCGGATCGTCGCGCTGGACGTGCCCGGCCTGCTGGCGTACGCGGAACAGACCGGCCAGGATCCGACCAGCCGGCAGACCCGGCTGGGTTTCGTGGGCTGGCTCGGTGAGCAGGGCGCCGACACGGTCGCCTGGCCGCCGGAGCGCAACGCCGGGTGCTGGTGCGGCTCCGGCCGCAAGTACAAGAGGTGCTGCGCGGCACCGTCGTTCCTGGCGGTCGAACCGGCCGACCCGGCGTCGCTGGTGCTCACCGTCGAGCTCGACGGGGTGGCGCAGCGGGTGTGGCGGCGGGTCGGCATCCCGTCGAACACCCCGCTGGACCGGGCCCACCGGATGCTTCAGGAGGCCTTCGACCTGCCCGGTGAGGGGTCGTACGCCTTCCGCACCGACGAGTACACGATCGTCGCGCCCGGGTCGGGCCAGCGTGGTGTCCCGGCGGACGGGGAACGGTTGGTGTCGATCGCCACCGAACTCGGCGACCAGTTCCACTACTTCCACGGGCGCGGCCGGAGGTGGCGCCACACGGCCACCCTCGACGAGATCCGGCCCGGCGGACCCGGCAACACGTTCACCGTCCTGGCGGGTGACGGCAGCTGGCCGGCCGAGCCGGTCGCCGACCAGGTCAAGCAGGCGATGGACGGACTGATGGAGCTTGCCGAGTCCAGCGCCGACGTGGTCGAGGCCGAGGCTGATGGGTTCCGTGAGTTCGGCGACCGGGCCGACCCCTTCGACGTGGAAATCCACACCTCGCAGCTGCTGGCCAGGTTCGACCAGACCCAACCGTCGGGGTCGTTCGGGCTGGCGATGGGGGCGCTCTCCATCGCGAACCGGCGGCCGAAGCCGCACGTCGCGGCGTTCGTCGCCGCCGTGAACCACCTGATGCCCGGCCTGGCGACCGGGAAGGCGCTGACCGATCTGGCCCGGCATGGAGTGCCGCTTCCGGCGTGGGCCGAGCGGCTCGGCAAGGTGGACCCACGGCGGGCGTGGCGCTACCGGGACGCCTTTGGTGATCAGGAGGCTGTGCTGGTGACCTTCGGCTACGTCGGCGACGCCGCCGAACACGGCATCCTCGTCGAGGTCGCCACCTGCCCCACCCCCGCAGTCAGCGTGGTCCACCTGTCTCGAAGCGTCGACGCGCTGCGGGAGGTCCTGGAAAAATCCGCCGCCACCGCCGCCGGCCGGGTGATCCTGGAAGAGACCACCCTGGCGTGGGCGTCCGGGGCGTTGGCCGGCGTGCTCCGGCGAGTCAATCCTGACCTGCCGGCCGAGAGCCGGGCCTGGTTGCCGATCGTGGCGCAGCGGGTCGACCTGCTCCCACAGCCCGAACCGGTCGAGCCGACCCGCCACACCCGGGCGGACCGGGCAGCGGCGGTCGACGGGTTCCTGGCCGACACCGCACCCCTGCCGGGCGTCGACGGCGACGTCCTGCGGTTCTGGGCGCAGGTCCTGGCCGGTTCCACCGGGACTGACGGTTCGGCGCCGACCCGGATCGGGCCGGTCTGGCTCGGACACGTCCTCGGCGAACACGTCCCACGTACCTTCGAACTGACCCCCGACCAGCGGGCCGGGCTCGGTGCCGCCGTCACCGCCTGGGCCGGGTGGGCGGCCGAGCAGCAGGGCCTGCCCGCCGCCGCTGTCGAGGTGCTGACGGCCCGGGTCGCCGAGATCGACGAGGCGTTCGACCGCGCCTACGCCGACCCCGAGCGGGCGGCCGCCCGCGGCTATCTCAGCGACATCACGCCGACCACCACCGACAGGGAAGACCTGCGGCGGGCGTTCGCGCTGCGTACCACCGCCGTCCCGGTGGCGCGACCCGGGCAACTGACCGAGCAGCCGCTGCGGGTGTCCGATCCGGCCGACCGGCACCGGATTCTCGCCGCCGAACTCGAGTCGTGGAAACTGGCGCCGAGTCAGTCCGTACCGGCCTGGTCCGCCGCGCTCACCGCGATCAGCGACCAGCTCTGGAACCTGGAGTCCGACCTGGCCCGCGAAACCATAAGCTACCTGGACCAGGTCGGCCCGGACGATGAACTGCTCGGCGACCTCACCGAACTCGCCGTCGAGCACGGCCTCGGTACGACCAGGTTCGACGCGGCGGCCCGCGACCGGCTCACCGTGGATCCCGAGGACGAATACTGAGACACCCGTGTCGGGCCGAAACAATGCCTGTGACATGGTTAAAATGATCAATATTGGGGCATTGCCGGATGGCGGCGAACCGGCTGTTTTTCGGCACCGACCGCATCCCGTTCAGCGCCTACAGCGTCGACACCGGCACCAGAAGACACTTTCACAGCTTCTCGCAAGCGACCGCCGAGGTCGTCGAGGCGCGCATCTGGGGCGGCATCCACTTCCGTAGTGCCGACGTCAACGGTGCCCGACTCGGCGAGGCCGTCGCCGAATACATCGCCCGACACCATTTCCAGCCGCTCAGGCAGGGGGAGGACGGCGGGTGACGTGACCAACGGTGGCGGGCCGTTCCTACCGTGGAGCCATGTACGGCTGGTGGCGTCGTCGGCTTGCACAGTCGGTCTTCGGAGCCGACCGGCGGAAGGATCGCCGGGAGCGGCGAGCGTGGATGCGCGAAACCAGACGAGGGCTTCGCGAGCTGCGACACGAGGACGATAGACGCCGGGCCGTGATGGCCTGGTCGGCGTTGGCCGCGCTGGCCGCCTGGTTGCTGATCACGGTGGTGGCCGCACTCCTTATGTCGTCGGCCAGTGCCGCGCCGGTGACCTCCGCCCTCGTGGCGGTCGCCCTGCTACTACCCACACTTTTCGCCGTTGGGCTGCTCAAAGAGATCTTCCCCATGGCGGCGGTGGTGTGCGCCTGCGGACTGGTCACGGCGGCGGCTCTGTCTTCGTCCTCAGCGATGCTGATGCACCTGATGTTCGGGCGACCGGCCGAAGCCACCGTCGTCGAGGTGCGGTGTCCGCCCGAGCCCGGGTCATGCGTGTACCGGGTGGCGGTGGCAGGAGCTGACGAGCAGGAGCCGGGATGGCTGTACCGCTGGCCGCATGGCCAGCTGGAGCAGGGCCAGCGCATCGAGGTCTCTGCGGTGCCGGGCCAGTGGGTCCAGCCGGTGGAGCGCGATCGGACGCTGTCGGGCGTCGAACAGGTCGCCGTCGCAGTGGCCGCCCTGGCGCAGCTGGCGGCGTTGCTGGCGGCGGTGGGTGCCGTGGTGGGACGCCGCAGCTGGCTCGTGAACGAGATCGAGCTGTGGGTCGAGCGTTGACAGCTTCGAGGCGGCCCTCACCTCGGCTTGGTTGCGGGTCTGGTCGACAGGCGACGCAGTCGATAGGCGATTACTCGGCGGAGCTTGGCGACCTTGCCTTTGTCGAAGGGTAGTTCGGGCAGATCGCCTATCCAGGAGCCGGCGCGCTCGGTGAGGTCGGCGAGGATGCGGTGGACGGCCCGCTGCGGTACGCCGAGCCGGTCGCCGAGAGCGACGAAATCTGCGGCACCGAAGTCGCCGCCGCTGCGACCACCGATGGACAGGGCCATCGTCGTGTCGCCGTACGGGTAGGAGCTGGGTGTGTCGTAGGCGGGCGACACCCGCCACTCGCCGTCTCGCCCTTGCAGCACCGAGAAGTTCTTGGCGTGTGCGTCGCCGTTGCCGGTGAGGTAGGCGAAGGCGAGCTGACGGATCAGGTCGCGGCTGGCGACCGCCGACGCCTGGCATACGGAGGCCAGCGCGCCGAACGTCGCGTCCGCTCCCAGCCGGTACTTGTCGGCTGGTGGCCGATCCTGCACCTGGCAGCCGTCCTCGACCGCCAGCAGGGTGAGTACACCGTCCACAGTGATTCGATCGAACCGCTGGATCAGCAGTCCGGCGCTGCCGTTCGCGTCGGTGACCAACTCGTTCGGCGGTACGGTCAGCCCGCTGGTGCGGGCGGCGTCGAGGAAGAACTTCTCGTTTTCCACCAGACGGGGAAACTCGGCCGGGTTGAGCTTGAGAATGTAGCGTTCACCGGCGCGGGCGACCGGCAGGTTGATCATCGCTGCGCTGGTCTTCTCCTGGATGCCGGGCAGCGCGGTGCGTTGCGCGTGGATGCCCAGCTCGGCGAGCAGGTCGGCGAAGCTGACAGCGCCGATCTCCTCGATCGCCACCTGCGCCGGTACCTCGGCCGGTGTGGTCCCGGCCGGCACGACCTGCACGTCACCGACCGCGTCAGCACCGACCGCGAGTAGCAGGGACAACTCGTCGTCGGCGGACGTCTTCACCGCGCGTCGCAGGGCGCCGAGGCGTCTGCCTTCCGGTAGCAGCCCGGCGAAGTAGGCGGGTAGCGCGCCACCCGGCCGCAGGACCGGTTCTGCGGTCACCGGCAGGGTGGTGGCGACTGGCGGCCCGTCGGCTGCGATCCAGTCGTCGAGGTAGCGGAATTCGACGCCGTCCGGGGTGCGGGTGAGTGTCGCGGCGTACCAGCCGGCTTTGAAGACGTCAGCCTGGTCGACGGTCCGCAACTGTTCGAGCTCGGCGTCCTGTCCTGGTCGGGTCATCGGGGCGTCACTGTCCTTCCCCTGTGGTGATCTCGCGGCCCGCGCCACGGCGCAGCTCCAGATGCAGGCCGAGGGTCGAGACCACCGCAAGCACCTTGTCGAGCTGTACGGTGCGTTTGCCGTTCTCCAGGGCGTAGACGAACCGTTCGGAGACTCCGGCGAGATCGGCCAGCTCGTCCTGGCGCAACCCGAGTGCGCGCCGACGCTGGCGGATGGCGTCGGCGAATTCGTCGCGCTCCCGGCTGCTCTCCACAGGTTCGGCCCGTCGCATCCTTCACTCACCTCAGCAAAACCGCACGATCGTGCGGCATAGGGTCAGCTTAAGGCTCTCCGGGGCGGCCGCACAGCATATTCCGCACGTACGTGCGGATCAGCTGCCTTGTGGGGCGATGTGGGCCGAGCAGGTGACGCTAACCGCACGTACGTGCGGTTCGACGGCGGTGGGGCCGGGCTCCGGCGCGGACGCTGGTGGCCGCGGCGGTAGCGTCGTCCGGGTGAACCTGGACGAGACCGCCGCCCGGCTCGGGGTGCCCGTCGCCGACGTCGAACGGGCGCACCGGCTCGCCGGAGACCGGCCGTCGGCGCCGCTGCCGGCCAGGGCCGACGCGCCCGAGATCCTGGACCGGCTCGCGGTGCGGCCGGACGACGCCGCCGAGATCATGGCCGGCTGGCCTGACCCCGGCTCGCCGCTGTGGACCCCGGAGCTGCGCTGGCTGCTCGACCGTACGATCGCCCTGGTTCGGGCCGACCTCGGCGGCTACGGCTGGCTGGTGCCCGGCCCGGAGCTGCCCCGCGACCGGGGACCCGCCTGGCGGCACCTCTACGTGTACGCGTACCTGGCTCTGGTCGACGTCGTCCGGGCGTACCACCGCGCCCACGGCATCCCCGACGCCGTGTCCTGGGCGACCCTCGCGGACCTGGGCCGTAACCTCGCCATCGACCGGCGGATGCGTGGCGAGGGCTGGCCGGTGATGCAGGCCTGGCTGACCCTGCACGTACGCGGCGGCCTCTACGAGCTGGGCCGGCTGCAGCACCACCGCAGCGGCGGCGCCATCGAGCTGCACATCCCGGACGCGGGGCCGTTGACCCCGGAGGCGGTCACCGCGTCACTCGACGCTGCCCGCGCGTTCTTCCCCCGGCACTTTCCCGACGAGCGGTACGCGGCGTTCGCCTGCGGGTCGTGGCTGCTCGACCCGCAGCTGCGGGAGTATCTGCCGGAGGACTCGAACATCGTCCGGTTCCAGCGCCGGTTCGAGTTGGAGCCGTACCAGGAGCCGGACGGGCCGGACGCCGACGTCGAGGTGCTGCGGTTCGTGTTCCGCACGCTGACCACGCCGCTCGACGCGCTGCCACGCCGTACCGTGCTGCAACGCGCCGTCGTCGACCACCTGACGGCCGGCCGCCACTGGCAGTGGCGCCGCGGCCGCTTCCCGATCTGACCACGGCCTGGCGATCGTCTGGCCACGCTTGCTCTCCGCCCGGTTCGGTAACCCCGACGGCCGAGGCGGAAACAGACCGGGTATGGAAGACGACCGGACAAGATTCGCGGAGCTGTTCCGGCGACATTACGGCGCGGTGATGCGGTACGCGGCCCGTCGGGTCGGTCGGGAACGCGCGCCGGACGTCGTCAGCGAGGCGTTCCTCGTCGCGTGGCGACGCCTGCCGGACGTGCCGATCACCGAACCGCTGCCCTGGCTGTACGCGACGACCCGGCACTTGATCGGCAACGAGATCCGGGGCCGGGACCGGCAGGCGAGGCTGACGACCCGGCTGGGCGAGGTCGTCGAGACGGTCACGGCCGACCACGCCGATGCCGTGGTCGACCAGGTACGGGTACGTCGGGCGCTGGCGCAACTGTCCGAAGCGGACCAGGAGGCACTGCGGCTGGCCGCCTGGGAAGGACTCGACGCCACCGCCGCCGCCACCGTCATGGGCTGCAGTCGTACCGCGTACAAGGTGCGGTTGTTCCGCGCCCGGCGGCGGCTGGCGGCCGCGTTGGAACCGGCTGCGACCAGGAGGCCGGCGGACGCCGAGCTCTCCCCGCTAGCTCACGAAGGAGGATCATGATGGAGACCGACCGACTGATGCGCGACGCGGATCCCGTCGCCGACTGGCGAGTGGACGCCGAGTCGCCACAGGCCACGGCGATGCTGGCCGGCATCCTCGCTCAAACCCGGTCCGACGCCGCCCAACTGTCCGGCATGCCACCGGTACGCCGACAGCCCGGCGCTGTTCGTCGGGTGCGGCACCGGCGGCTCGCGTTCGGCGGGGTCGCCGCAGCTGCGGTGGCGGTGGCCCTCGCGGCGTCGACGCTCTGGCTCGACGGCCCCGGCGGTGCCTCCCCCGCGTACGCGGTGACCGCCAACCCGGACGGCTCGGTGGAGCTGACCGTGGAGTGGGACCGGCTTAGTGATCCAGCTGGTCTTGCCGCCGACCTGCGCCAGGCCGGCGTACCAACCGAGCTGCGTTACGCCAGAGACGCTCAGCCGGTACCGGTCTGCCTCGATTCGGCAGGGCAACAACGAGCCGACGCAGCTTTCACCAGCAGGAGCCGCAGCGAAAGAACAGCCTCCGCCGATGGGTACCGCATACGCCCAGACCTCTTCCCCGACGGGAGTGTCATGGTCATCTCCACATTCGCCGACTCCGCTACCCAAGTGACCTACACGATGCTCTATCTCGCGCCCGCCGATGACACCTCCTGTACATATCTCGGCTCGCGCGTGAGCACCCGATACACCGAACCCGGGATGCGCCCAGAGGAGTGAGCGAGGGCTGTGCGCCGAAGTGAGGCTGACGCACCTCAAAATCTCGTTTGAGGTGCGTCAGCCTCACCTCGATGGCTAGTTTCAGGCGTGCGGGCGTGTGGGCATCGCCCGTCACGGGCCGAGTAGAGCCAGCGGCACGACCGCGATGTCGTCGCGGCGGCGGAAGGCGTGTTCGCCCGCGTACACGACGACTCCATCGATCAGTTCCTTGCCGATGCGGTCGCGGAGCCAGCGCAGGTGCTTGGTGTCGGCGTCCTCGACGCGGTCGGCCAGCTTGACTTCGACACCCAGCACTCGGCCGTCCGCGTGCTGGACGATCAGGTCCACCTCGTGATCGCCGTTGCGGGTGCGCAGGTGACCAACTCGGGCCTCTGCGGCCTCTGCGTAGGTGTGAAGGCTCAGCGCGGCGAGATGCTCGAAGAGCGCGCCGAGGATCGTGCCTTTGGACAGGTCCGTGCTGCCCTGCTCGGCGCGCAACAGCGCGGCGCCGTCGAGCCCGAGCAGCCGGGCGGCCAGCGCTGGGTCGGCGAGGTGGTGTTTGGCCGCTTGGCCGAGCCGGTCCAGGTGGTTGTGGCTGGGAATCCACGGCGGTATCGCGTCGAGTAGCCACAGTGATGTCAGGGCGTCGCGGTAGGCGAGGGTGGTCTCCTTCGCCGGTTTGTTCGCCAGCCCGGCCGTTGCCGCGTCGAGGATCTTCGAGTACGCCGTCGTGGTTGATGTCGCGGCAGCGTACGCGGCTAGCCACGCACGCAGCACGGCCGGCCGGCGAACCGGGTAGCCCTGCTCGGGGAACTCCCGCTGCACGACGTTGTCCAGGTACGCGTCCAACTCCGCTCGACGCACCCGAGGCGGCAATCCGCGGATGGCAGGGAAGCCCGACGCCACGATCTCTTCGACGTAGTCCGTCAACCGGAGCTTGGTGGCGCCGCCGACGACGCGGTCGCCCGCCAGCAGCGCCGCCAGGCTCACGGTCGGCGTTTCGATGGCCCGCTCGGCCAGGCTCAGTGGCCGCATCCGCATCGGCACGATCCGCCCGGCACCGGAGTGGACGACTGCGCCTCGTGGTGCCGAGCTTCCAGCGATGATGAAGTGACCGGGCGGGGAGCCGGCATCGACGGCGCGTCGCACGTGGTCCCATACCTCGGGTAGGCGCTGCCACTCGTCCACCAGGACCGGCCCCGGCAGGCGGGTCAGGATCGACGGGTCGGCCGTGACGATCTCGCGCTGGGCGGCCAGACTGAGATCGATGACCGATGCGGTTCGTTGCATCGCCGTCGCGGTCTTCCCGACCCCCTTCGGACCGTGGATCGACAAGGCACGAAGATGCGGCTGGAGCTCGTCCAGCGTGCCGTCCAGGACGCGGCGTCGATACTCAACCACTCCGTCACTCTACCAAGCGCAGGGTAGTTACTCTGCCGAACGCAGGCGATCTAGTCTGCCAATCGCGGGCTTTGCGGCCGATACTTTGTCGGCCGGTGGCCGGCCCTGCACCAGCAGTCCGGCGCTGCCGTTGCTGTCTGTGACAAGTTCGTCTGGCGGTAAGGTCAGTCCGCTGGTGCGGGCGGCGTCGAGGAAGAGCTTCTCGTTCTCCATCAACTGGCGAGCAGGTCGGCGAAGCTGACGGCGCCGATCTTCTCGATCCAGGTCATCCGGCTTCCCGCTGTCGCCAGGCCCTGCCAGGAGCTAGAAACGTAGAACATCTAGTTCTACACTCGTGTCCATGGAGCGTATCGGAGTCCGAGAGCTGAACCAGAACACGAGTCAGGTGTTGGCTCGGGTGAGTGGCGGCGAGACCGTCGAGATCACCGACCGCGGACACCCGATCGCCCGACTTGTTCCGGTAGGCGACGATCGGTCGGTATTGGCCAAGTTGGTAGCGGTAGGGCGAGCCGTCGCCCCCACCAGCGGCGGCTCTGTGCCGCTCCCGCCGAAGCTCGGTGACGAGAACATGGACGTGGCCGCCTCGCTTGTCGCGATGCGCGACGAGGAGCGCTGGTGATCTATCTCGATTCAGCTGCCGTCGTCAAGCTGGTTCGGCAGGAGGTGTGCAGCGCCGACCTTGTCTCCTGGCTGAACAAGCACGACGACGTGCCGCTGGTTTCCTCCGCTCTCGTCGAGGTGGAAGTGCCCAGAGCGCTGCGCCGATCAGCTCCGCAAGCGTTGATCGGAGTGCCGGCCGCCGTCGGCCGGCTGTTCCGACTGGAGATCGACAGCACGATCCGGGCGACCGCAGCCGCGTTCGCCGAACCGACGCTTCGCAGCCTCGACGCCATCCACCTGGCCACCGCCCAGGTGCTGACCAACGAGTCCGGCACGGCACTCACTGCCTTCGTCACCTACGACCGGCGGCTGCTCGACCACGCCAAGGAAGCAGGGCTACCCGTAGCAAGCCCTGGCCAGAACTGATCCACGAAGACGAGGTACTACCACCACCGTCGACCGCGGTCACCTTGTTGTGCTTGACGCCGACGAGGACCACGTCGGAGAGGTCGACCTCCGCCGGTACCCCCGTCGGCGGACGTTACACCGCGCGTCGCAGGGCACCGAGGCATCTGCCTTCCAGCAGCAGGCCGGTGAAGTAGACAGGTAGCGCGTCACCCGGGCGCCGGACCGGTTCGGTGGTCACCGGCAGGGTGGTGGCGACCGATGGTCCGTCGGCCGCGATCCAGTCGGGCGTCACCGTAGGGTCGCGGCCGACCAGCCCGATGGGACGATCGACCAGGTACGGGTAAGCCGGGCAGTGGCACGATGACGCGAGGGAACCTCCATTGTTGTCTCAGGGCCGATTTGACGACAATGGCGGTTCCCTCGTCTGCCCGCAGGCCGACTTTGCCGCGTACGCCGAGCAGACAGCGTCAGGTCCGCCGGCAGCGCGGCAAACCGGAGACGATCCCGGACTTGGACACTGACGAGCAGACACGCCGCACCGGTCGAGGTGGCGGCGCAGCCCGCCAGGGCTTCGATGATCAGTACGGCGGCAACAAACGATCTGTGTCTGCCCATGAGGTCTCCCATCGCTCCATTAGCGTCGCTGGACAGCGATACGGTGACCTCATGCGGGCTGTCCGGATTGGGCTACCCATCGCCGTGCTGTTCGTGGTCGCCAGCGCGGCTGCGGTCGCCGTACCGCTGGTGCGGGCCAGCAGGTCGGCCAGCGAGCCGGATGAGCGGACTGCTGCGGCTGTCGAGCAGTTCGTGTGTGCCCAGGTGGCGTCGAGCATTGACGACTACTGCGATCGCATCGCCGGGGATCTCGGCCGGCGTATGCCGGTGACGGACGACGACCGGGTTGCGGCGCAGCCGCGCCGGCAGGCGCTGCTGGACGGTTTCGTCCGCGAGCTCGGCGCGGACTGTCCCGGGCCGCTGGAGCCCTGTCGGCTCCCGGCCACCACACCTGAGGCGGTCCGGCAGGCGCTGGTCGCTGCCGGCTTCAACGACCCGGTGGTACGGCCAGCCAGGTACACCGACCCGGCTCCGGCAGGGGCGATCCTGTATGCCGTACGGGTCGGGCGTGCCTGCCTCCTCGGCCACGTCCGGTCGGAAACCGCCGCGCCGCCCCTCATCGTGGGCCGCCTGCCCCACGATGCCTGCCTGTCGCCCTGAGTGATCCCTACACCTGAAGCGGTGCCGCCGGACAGGGAGCACGGTGGTGTCGAGAGTCGGCCGCCTCAGGTTTCATGAGTGTCCCCGTAGGTCACCGTCTTCGGCGCTGTCTGCATCGGCACGGAACCGCGCCGCGTCCATCGCCGGTGCGTGCCCTGACCCGCCCGCGAACTGCTCACGGGTCACCACCCGGTGCCGACGGAGCGGGATCATCTCGCCTATGGCGATGCCGTTACCGGGGACAACGAACGACTCGTCCTCGCATCGCGCGCCAGCGCTGGTGATGTCTCCGCTGCGCACCAACTCCCGGATCGCCGCGGTCATCGCTGGTACGCCCGGCTCAGGCACGATGAGCTGGTCGACTGCCCAGAAGTAGCTGCCATTCGCGACCTCCCCTGTTTTCCTCCACCGCGCCAACAGGCGGCCGACCTCATCGACGGTCACGATCGTCAACGACCAGGTGGAGCCGTCGGGAAGGTCGACGAACGCGTCGACGGAGGCCACAGTGTGAACGGTGTCTGTGCCTGGGTCGATCAGGAACCGTGCCACGAACGTCGGCTCGGTGACGGTGGTGTACGGATCGCCGGTGCCCATGGACGCCAATCATGGCCTACCGCCGGGTCGTCAGCGCGTCTCGTGAAGTGCCTGGTCGACGGCATGTCGCAGTTGTGCTGCCTCGTCGTCGTGGTCGCAGAGGAGCAGCACGGTGAATGGGACGGCCACCCCCTCCGGTCCGCCGCCCGCGCCGGACCAGTGGCGAACTAGCCAGGGCGAGGATGCGGAAGAGTGTGCGCTGGTCCGGAGCGCTGTCCGGCAGCAGCTGGGGCGCGTTGTCGACGATCACCAGGTAGCCGTCCGCCGGCAGCCAGCGCAGGTCTCTCAGACAGTCGGATAGCGCGTCCCAGTTCCAGCCGAAGTGGCGGGGAAAGACAGGGCATCCGAAAAGTCGTAAAAGACCTGTTTGGCATCGGCGAGTCTCATGCCGTCAAGGCGGGCCACCACGAATCTGCCGGACGCCGGAAGCACTGCGGCCAACTCCACTAGGGATTCACGCTGGCAGACCACGAGCGGATCGCCGAGGCAGAGCCGCATTTTGCCGCTGTGCGATTCAGCGCACATGGACGTCGATTCCATCCTCGGCGAGCCAGTGCAGGAGTTGCCCGAAATCCGGGTCGCAGGCTGGGGTGGGCGGGCTCAGGCACTCCTGAGCCACAGCCGAATGCCGCCAGACCAGCTTGAACGGCGTTGCTGCTCCCCAGCCTCCTCGCGCACAGTCGTGGAGTGCGTCGGCGTTCGAGCCGAAGTAGCCGCCCGGCCCGTTGATCGCCTCACCGAGAGCGCAGTAGAACCCTTCGACGTCGGTAAACGTTCCGCCCGTCGAGTTCGTAGGTGGTGCCGGCTGGCTTGTCAGCGGCGTCGTACCGGTGGTGGGCAAGCGTCGTCACGGTCCACTGGTGACGGAGAGGGCGGTCGTAGCGTACCCAGTGACCGCGTTCGGTCGGCCGGCCGGAGCGCCAAAGTGCCCAGATCTGGCGTGCCCCGCCGGGCACTGGGTCGGTGATGGGGGTGTCGAGGGTTACATCGATGAGTCCGTTGCCCAACGCAGACGGACGGACTGCCGCCACCGACCCATGGACGTAGGCTCCCGGCACGTGGGTCGCGCTGCCGTCGTCTGCCATGCTGGCGATGGAGGCACGGATTCGGCGACGCCACGCCGCCCCACCAGGGTTGCCGATCCCGCGAGCCAGCGCGTCCAGCGCACGCTCCAGCGGTGGCATGGGCTGGCATCCGATGAGCACTGCCGGCCGGGCCGTCGCCAGTGAGGCTGGCCCGCTGTCGTCGAACAGCCCGTCGATGTCGACGCAGGCGGCGATGGTCTTGCCCGGATCGTCTGCGTCGTCGTCGACCAGCAGCCAACGAAGCGGGAGCGTATCGTGCCAGAGCCGCAGCAGTTCACCAGGCTGTCAAGCCCCGGGTTTGATGGAGAGTTGGTTAGCTGGTTTTCAGGGTTGCGGTGACCGGTCGGGTCATCGCGTGTA